>Ga0208436_1001_pt1 | contig 795605 bp, 741 predicted proteins | sample RumMetMCoCulture_FD_188357 | JGI IMG/M metagenome (GOLD analysis project Ga0208436, IMG submission 188357) | Rumen microbial communities from New Zealand - Rumen Methanol Enrichment MEC1 Co-Culture (SPAdes) (version 2) | ecosystem: Host-associated > Mammals > Digestive system > Stomach > Rumen...
CCACCCATAACTTGGTCTAATCCCATTTTAACTGGGTGTTTAGTTTGTCCGAATACCATTTCATCTGCTGATTCGTTTTCCATTTTTGTAAAATATTTTCTTGACATATAATTTCACCACTTAAAATTGTTGTTAATCTTATACCCACATAGTTATTACTATAGCCCTTTTAGGTATATAATATATACCCCTATTTTATTACTAAATACTTGAAATTTAGTAAAGTAATATTTAATTTTATGATTTTATTAATTATTTTTAAAATATTATAAAGCAAAATATATGAATATTTTAATTATAATTAACGTAAATAACTCTTTTTAGGGATAAATATAGTATATATTTAATCATTTAGAAAAATAACGTTATACTAGTTTTTTAATTAGGCTAATTCTTTCAAATAATATAAATTAGTATTATTTTAATACAGGTATTTTATAGAAAATATTACACATCATGTAATACTTTTTTTTAAATCAATAGAACTAATGCACCATTTGGATAACGTTGATAATATTTATAAATATAAAAAAGATATATTAAATTATAAAAAGTAAAAAATACTTTGAGATGATTAGATGACTAAAGAACCAGAAGAAGTACTTCAAGAAGTAATTGACACTATCAACCCACTAAGAGGCGTATTAAATGTAGGTGTCTTAAACGATGATGTACGAAAAAATATTCTAAAAATAGAAATGGATAAAGCAGGAGAATTAATACCTGTAATTAACATGGGAGTTAATGAATGTCTTAATAGAGATTATACAGTAGCAATAATCAAAAATGCATCATTCAGACCACCTCCAACAGCAACAGTACAATTAGTAGATAACAAAGGACACATACTCGGAGAAGAAATTGTTAGTAAAGAACAGAGAGAGAAGTATAAAAATGATAAATCAGCAAACATGATTAACCCAGACTTTGTACTACTTAAAGATCAGAAAGATATTGAAAACGATTTAAAACAAGAGAATCTTGAAAAAAACCCTACTAAACAAGCATTCGTTTTACCACCAGTGCAATTTATTGAAGTGGAAGAACTTGAAGATACTTGCGATGTAGTTTCTAGTAGTCCTGATCCTCTAGCAGATGTATATCTTAAAAATTATTTCAACTTCGAAGATGATCCAAAACTAGCATCAATTCTTGTAGGATTTAATGTCAAAAAAGATGATGAGTAATTGAATCCTACTCTATTTTTTTTATTAAAAATTTATTAATCACATGTATATCATTTTATTAATATTTTCTATTTTTACCTTACTTAGAGAAATAATCAAAGAAGTAATTCAATAAATTAATTTTAAAGAAGTAACTTTTAATATAATTTAAAATATTCTATAATTAAAATAATATAGATGAAAACGATAAATTCTTTTTGATAATAAATAATAAGATTAGAATAATTGATTACAAATTAAAAAAAAGTACTGCTAATAAAAAAAGATTAAATTTAAAAAAAAAGATGATAAGTAGTTAAACTACTTATTGATAAAATTCATCTCTTGCTTCTACAAATGCTTTTAAGTTAGCTAAAGGTGATTTAGGTGCAATACCACAACTTGGTGCTAATACGTTTGTACCTCTTTCTAATGCTTGTGTTACTTCAGCTTTTACATCTGCAGGGGTTTTACTGAATAATGTTTGACTTGTTGATATGTTACCAACCATTACAGTATCTGCATCAATATCTGCTCTTAATTCTTGAGCTTCTTCCATGTTTACTGCTTCTTCTACAGATATTCCGTTGAATCCACAATCTAACATGTCTTCAAGAATAGGTCTTGAGTTACCACAAATGTGGAGAATACTATCCATTTCCATTTCAGCAGATAAGTCTTCTAATGCAGGTTGTGCAAATTCACTGAAATCATTAGGGTCTAATAATTCTGGTGAAGATGTTGGGTCTGCTACACAAATTACGTCTACTCCACTTTCATTGAAAGCATCAACTAATTCGATTTGTGCTTCTAATGCAACATCTACTGCATCTTCTACTACGAAACTGTCTGTTTTTAACATTTTTACTAAATCTTCTACACCTAATAAGTGACCGGTTAATGTGAAAGGACCAGCCATACCTACTACTACAGGTACATCAGGGTATTCATTTTTTAATATTTCAATTGATTTTAATATAACAGGTAATCTACCATTGTTTACAAAATCATCAGGTACTTCTAAATCGTCTGGGTCATCTATTGGAGCGTTTGATCTTAATGTAGGAGTGTTTTCCATGTCACCTAAATCTACTTCACAACCGAATGCTTCTGCTTCAGCTGTTAAATCGAAAGGTATTCTAGCACATTCTAATCCAACTTGCTCGTGTAATGAAACACCTAATTTTGCCATTTGTTCTGCATCTTTGTGTGCATCTGGCCATGTTACACCTGCTGCTGGGAATGCTTCTTCAACTGCTGCTGCAGTTGCACTTATTGCTGGTACTTTTTCTACTTCTTCACCGTTTAATGCTGCTTTTAAATTTTCTATAAGATCCATGTGTTCACCTTTTATAATATATATATTATATGAGTTTAAAACTCAGTTATTTTTTAATGTTAAACATTATTATTGTTAAATGTTTCAATTAATTAACAAGTTTGCACTAGTTATACATTAAAAAAGATCAATGTTAAAAATAGTTTATATGTGAGTATAAGACTATTTACATTAATTGCATATTATTTTTTCACAAGCACAATCTTGTTATTAGTATAATATATAACTTTTAGTCTTTATAAACTTGACCCAATTATTTTAAAAAAATAAAGCTCAATAATACAGTACAGTACAATTAACATTATCATATAATTTAACAAGAATATAATTATTCAATAAAAATATACACAAAGAAATGAAATTAATATATTAAATTATATTAATTTAGTCAACTAGATATATTAAACATATAAAGATAGAACATTTCATTAATTTACTAAAGGTGAACACATGAAAATAATAGATAAAGTCAACTCAATAAAAAATCAAGAACTAACAGCAACAGAGAACCTAGAACAGATGTATAATGTTATCGAAGAAAAAAATGATGATATCAATGCATTTGTAGAAACAGACTTACCACGAGCACAGAAAGTTGCAGAAGATATTGATAAAAGAATAAAAAATGGTGAAGAAACAGGAAAATTAGCAGGACTAGTAATTGGTATTAAAAGTAATATAAACGTAGAAGATTATATAATTTCCGCAGCATCACCAACACTAAAAGATTATATTGGAAGTTACAATGCAACAGTAATTAATAAGATACAAGAAGAAGATGGAGTAATCATTGGATTAACAAACATGGACGAATTTGCAGCAGGAAGTTCTACAGAAACATCAATGTATGGACCTACAGATAACCCATCAGCACCAGGACATATACCGGGAGGTTCCAGTGGAGGATCAGCAGCAGCAATAGCATCTGGAATGTGTGATATAGCATTAGGTTCAGATACTGGTGGTTCAATAAGAAACCCTGCATCACACTGTGGAGTAATCGGATTTAAACCAACATATGGACTGGTATCTAGACAAGGATTACTTGACCTTGCAATGAGTCTCGACCAAATAGGACCACTAGCAAAAGACGTTACTGGAATTGCATTAATATTAGATGTTATAACAGGATATGACCCATACGACCCAACAACAATGAAAAAAGAAACCCCTGAATTCCTACCATATGCAAGTAACACATCCCTAGACGACATGACAGTGGGTGTTGTAAAAGAATTCATGGATGTTACCGATGATAAAATAAATAACAAAATAAACCAATCAATAGACACATTATCAAATCTAGGAGCAGAAATCAAAGAATTAACATTTGAAGACATAACACTTGGACTTCCAACATATTACTTAATAAACTATGTGGAATTCTTCTCAGCAACTAGAAAATATGACGGACGTAAATATGGAGAAAGAATTGAAGAAGTATGTGGACCAGAAGTATCCCGTAGAATTCAGATTGGTTCATACATAAGTCAAAAAGAATTCAGTGGTAAATACTATAAAAAAGCATTACAAGCAAGATCACTCATACGTAATGACTTCAATGACCTACTAGATAATGTGGATATAATTGCAGGCCCAACTGTACCAAAATTACCTCATAAAATTGGTGACCAATTAGACCCAATGGACATGTATGCATATGATGTACTAACTGTACTAGCAAACATTACAGGTATACCTGCAGGTAGTATGAAAGCAGGATTAGTAGATGATATACCAGTAGGAATACAACTACAAGCAAAACCAGAAGAAGATTATAAAGTTATAAAAACAATGAGTGCTCTTGAAAATAATTAATTATAAATAGTACACTTTTAGTAAAAATCATGTGATGGGAAAATAAGATAATTAGAATAATAATTAGATTATTCAATTACTTATCCTACTCCTTTTTTATAGAATTAAATTAAATATCCACCAAAATATAATTTTATCTTATAAAATAATAGAACTATTTCTAAAAAAAAATATTATGAAAAAAAGTGGAATATGTGAGGGGTTTAGTTATATTACTTAATCAAATAATCCACGTTTAACAGTTTTAACTTCACCATTTTTATTTAATATGAAACTTTTAAGATATTCCCCATCATTAGTTTCAGGATAATCACTACGGAAATGAGCACCTCTACTCTCCTTTCTAAGAAGAGCTGATTGAATAATTAACCTTGCAAGTTTTATCATGCTTTTAATTTCAAGTGCTACAATAATATCCTCATTAAATTCAGGAATCTCTGAAACTTTCATATCATTAGCTTTTTTGTCAATCTCATCAAGTTTTGTCTGTGCTGTTTTTAGACCCTCCTCATCTCTGACAATAGCAACATACTTCCACATAACATCCTGTATCTCCTTTTTAAGATCCATTGGCCTGTATGTTCCATCACCATATAATGAGTTTATTCTTGAAATTTCTTCTTTAATTTCATCTTCATCAGGGTCTGCAAATTCTGTCTGTTTTGCTTGTTCAGATGATTTAAGTCCTGCAGCATTACCAAATACCTGTGTATCTGCTAGTGCATTACCCCCTAATCTATTTGCTCCATGGACACCAGAAGTTGATTCACCAGCTGCATATAATCCTTTGATGTTTGTTTCACAGTCAGTGTTAATTCTGATTCCGCCCATGAAATGATGAGCTGTTGGTGCTACTACCATTGGCTCTTTAGTTATGTCTACTCCAATATCTTTGAATTGTCTTACCATGGTTCTTAGTTTAGTATTTACTTGTTCATCAGGTAAATGTGTAACTGATAAGTATACTCCACCATTGTCAGTTCCACGGCCTTCCTGTATTTCCGTGTATATTGCTCTTGCTACAATATCCCTTGTTGCAAGTTCCTGACGTGGATCATAGTTAATCATAAAACGTTCATTATTCTTGTTTAAAAGATATCCTCCTTCACCACGTACTGCTTCTGTTATTAGCACACCTCTTCTTGATTTTGGTGATAACATTCCTGTTGGATGGAATTGTACCATTTCCATATCCATCACATCAGCACCTGCCTCATATGCCATTACTATTCCATCACCAGTTTTTTGCACGGCATTTGAGGTTACAGGATATAACCATCCACATCCACCTGCAGCTATTACAGTAGCTTTTGAATGATATATTACAATTGAACTATCTTTTAGGGAGATTCCCATTGCTCCAACGATTCTTTCATGTGCTTCATCGTATAGTAATTTAGTTATCATTACTTCGCCGTGAGTTTTTACTCCTTCTCGTATAACTTCCTGTCTTAATCCAACCATCATTTCATGACCTGTTTCATCACCCTTGAAGCAGGTTCTACGGTATGTTTGTCCTCCGAATGCTCGTTGGTTTAATCGGCCATCTTCTTGTCTATCAAAAAGTGAACCATATTTTTCTAGTTCTACTAGTCTTGCAGGAGCTTCTGTTACTAGTTTATGTATTAGGTTTAAATCGTTTAGGAATCCTCCACCTTTTAGTGTATCCTGAATGTGTAATTGTAGTGAATCTTCTTCATCAACATAACCAAATACGGCATTATATCCTCCTTCTGCTAACATAGTACATCCAGATTTGAAGGTTAATCCTTTAGATACTACTATTACATCCTGATCATTTTGTCTAGCTATTATTGCACATTTACAACCAGCTCCACCAGAGCCTATAACAAGTATATCACATGTATATTCTTTAATTTCCATGAATAAAACCCCTAATATTTTATTTTATAATATTTATTAAACTTCCAATTTCTTCTATTGTGATTGTTACAACATCATTTTTCTGTAGATGATCTACACCGGGAGGTGTGCCTGTAGCAATTAAATCTCCAGGATTCAATGTCATGATATTAGATATGTACTTAACTAATTCTATTGGAGAAAAAATCATGTTCTTTGTATTCGAATCTTGTTTAATTTGTTCATTTACTTTTGATTGTATGTGTAGATTTGATGGATTAATATTAGTTGATACTACTGGACCACATGGACAGAATGTGTCAAAACTCTTTGAACGAGTCCATTGACCATCCTTCTGCTGTAAGTCTCTTGCAGTTACATCATTTATTATTGTATAACCAATATGAATATCTAACGTGTTTTTATCAATTTTATCTAATATTACTATGCCTAGTTCTCCTTCAAAATCTAGTTTATTACTACTATCAGGATATATTATATTATCATAGCATCCTATGATACTTGTTGAAGGTTTTATAAATAATAATGGTTCCTGTGGTAGTTCCATGTTGAATTCTTCAGCATGATCTTTATAATTCAATCCAATACACACTATTTTTGAGGGATTGGTTGGTGGTAATATATTCACATCAGTTATCTTATCATCTACACAGGCATACTCTAGATTTTCCTCAGATTCAACTGCAGATAATATTGATGAATAATTTAGACGATGAATAATATCATCATCTAAAATACCTACATAGTTCTCATCTTCTAGTTCATATCTAATATACTTCATTTTTAACACTACATGGTTACTGTTCAAGTATTCTTTCAATAGGTAGTACTAGTAAGTCACGAGCACCAATTTTACGTAGTTTATTTATTGTTTCGAAAACATCGTCCTCTGAGATTACAGAGTGAACAGCAACGGTATCATCAGAACCAAATATTTCTGATACTGTAGGTCCACCCATACCCGGCATTGCTTCTCTAACAGCTTCTAGGTCAGATTTTGCTACATTAACCATTATTAATTTCTTATGGTCTGCATGTAGCACTCCTATTATTCCAGTTCTAATAGCTTCAATTTTATCATATTTTTCTTTCACACTATCCTTGTTAGCGATAAGTCTAACAGAACTGTTAAGAATTGTATCTATTTCACGTAGGTGATTCATCTTAAGTGTTGTCCCTGTACTTGTTAAATCACTGATTACATCAGCAACACCAATTAGAGGAGCAACCTCTGTAGCACCAGATAGTGATAGAATTTTTGGAGTAACACCCTTACTTTTAAAGTAATCCTGGGTTAACCATGGGAATTCTGTAGCAACAGTTTTAACATTACTTAAATCATCAACTGTTTTAAAATCAGAATCTTCTGGAGCTGCTATTACTAATCTTGTAGAACCAAATTTCAAGTCTTCTAAAATTTCAACATCAGAATTAGTCTCCCTAATTAAATCGTAACCAGTGATACCCATATCAGCTGCACCATCAGCAACATATTCTGGAATATCAGCAGCTCTAGTGAACATTACACTAATTTCAGGATCAAATGTATTAGAAAAAAGTTTTCTATTAGAATTATCGGTTAATCCTATACCTGCCTTTTCTAGTAATTCTACTGCAGGACCACTTATACGACCTTTAGAAGGCAATGCTATTCGAATATTCATCTTGTTTTTTTCCTCCATTGAAAACATGAATTTACATGTTTTTCTATAAAGATAATTTAATTAAAATAATTTGATATAAATTAATACTATGTATATAATTCAAGATAAATAAAATTATATAAATTAACAATTCATAATAAAAAATCAGTTCGAAAGGGAGTATAAAAGGGAAATGAAAGAAATAGAAGGTATAGTAACCTCAGGATTACAGGAAGCTGGTGAATTCATAGAAAAAGAAGTATATCATAAACAATACATGGATAAACTAGGATTCATACCCTATAAAGGTACTTTAAATATTAAACTAAAAAATGATATTACTTTAGATATTAACGGTAAATTATCAGAAAAATTAAAGAAAATAGATGGAGATGAAACATTAGGAGATGTCTACTTCCTCTATGCTGTATTAACTGACAAAAATAAAACAATTACCAAAGAAGGAGCAATATTATTTCCAGTGAAAACTGTGTATACTACAAACACACTAGAGTTCATATCCAATGAAAAATTAAGAGAAACAATGAATCTTAAAGATGGAACGACAGTTATCCTAGAAATAAATGAATAAAGAAAAACTGGAAAATATATAATAATAAAGAATATTAAAAAAGAATGTGAAAAATAATATTAATAATACATGTTAATTATAATGATATTTTTTTATACTCTAATGGGGATATCAAAAACAGATTAACAGACGAAAACTATGAATTATTATGTGTATTCCGGGAGGGATACAAATTGGAAAATAACTATGAACTAGTATCAAGTGGAACAGTAAACAAATCTATGATAAGAAAAATTGGTGAAAACCAATATCTTAAAATTATTCCAACAGAGAAAATAATACAAATCTCTACAATCAAACAAGAGAAAATAACCGAACCAATAGAACAATCAGATAAAACTATTATAAAAGCTTATCCTAAAGAAGTGAAATTATACAAAAATCAAAACCAAGACAATAAATATACAACAACATGGGAAAGCTATGATGGAGAAACATTTGATATACCATCAGCAGACATAAAAACAATATATTCATTGCTACAAGCAAAACATCTTGTAGTAGTTGACAACATGTTACATTTATCAAATGTTTTAAGTATGATTATAAAACAAGGAACTCTTGAAAAGAAAATAGCAAATATAAAAGATGAAATATAATTCATACCTAAACAAAAATCCAAAAAAATAATCAAGGTAAAATATATGATAAAAGAAGCAATTAAAGCAATAAAAAATGGAGAAATAGTACTAATCTATGATAGCGACGATCGTGAAAGTGAAACAGACATGATTGCAGCAGCAGAATTTATGACCACAGCAAAAATGACAACAATTCGTAAACATGCTGGTGGACTAGTATGTATGCCTGTATCTAGTGAGAACTGTGATAAACTAGGAATACCATTCATGGTAGATATTCTAAAAGAAGCATATGACAAATACCCTGTTTTAGAAGAATTATACCCTAATGATATATCCTATGATGAAAAATCAGCTTTCAGTATAACAGTAAATCACAGAGAAACCTACACTGGAATACCTGACGATGACAGAGCAAAAACAGAACGCGAATTAGCATTACTATGTAAAGCAGGTAAACAAAAAGAATTTGGTAAATACTTCAGAGCACCAGGACATGTAACATTACTAAGAGCAGAAAAAGATGCTGTACTAACAAGAGAAGGACACACAGAACTAACAGTAGCTCTTCTAGAAATGGCTGGCCTTGAACCAGTTGGTGTATGCTGTGAAATGATTGGAGACAATGGAAAATCAATGCCCGTATCTGAGACAAGAAAATATGCTGAAGAAAATAACCATGTCTTCATAAGTGGAGATGAAATAATAGAAGCATACAAGGAATTTAAGAAGAATAATTAAATTCCCTTTCTATACTCCAATTCTTTTTTTAAATCAATATTCTATTTTTTATATAAATCACAGATTTCCTCATAGGATAAGTAACCTCTAAATTCAGGTTGCTGTGCTAATTCTACAAACTTCATAACATCAAGATCTTTTTTAACTACGTTCATAGCTGCCTCTGTGAAGTTTTCTAATTGAAGGTAATCCTCAGGAACTCTTCCCTTATTTTCAACTTTAGCTTTACTGATACTCCATATGTTATCTTTATCTAATCCAGTTTTATTAGAGAGAAATTCTGTTACCTCTTCTACTATACTTGGGTCGTAAGTCTGATTAAGAATAATACCTTTAGTTTCTATATTCATTTTATTAAGTAGTTCAATATGTGCTTCAATATCAATAGCTGCTGTTTCAATACCACCCTTATTTACACTAGATACCATTATAACAGGTATGTTACCAGCATATGCTACTTCTGCTGTTGAAAATGGTGTTTTTTTATTTAATAATCCTGTAGCTGCACTCATAACACCTTCAACCAGTACTAAATCATAACCTTTTCCTTTAACATCCTCTATTACTTGTTCAAGAGGTGTCCATCCAATATTACTTATTTGAATTGATGCATAATCATGTAATTTTTCCTTATTGACATATAATGATGGGGATAAATCACGTATATCTGGTCCGACTTTTATAACATAGGTATGAATTCCTTTTTCTCTTAGTGCTCCAACTATACCACTTGCTAGGAATGTTTTACCAGATTCGGAACCTGTACCCATTAACATGATCATTGGTGGATTATCAGGATGTTGTTTACGTGGTGGTGCTATATTATTTGTTTCAATAGCTATTTCTTTGAATACTTTATCTGATAATTCTTTATTTCTTCTTTTAATATTTTCATATTCATCTACTGCATCAATATATTCTAGTATATTATTAACTACTGCCTGATTGTTATCTAGTAAATCATGAACTGTTGTTCCTAATATATTTCCTTTCTTATTAGCAACTCCTGAGAGAATTCTCTGTGGTTTATATTTGTAGTTTGATCTTTCAATATTTGAATATAATACGTTTTTATCATTAGATTCAATATTTCCATATGTATGACAGTGGAAACCTTTTACTTGTTCTCCTTTTAGGCCTTTAGTAAAAATTGTTGTATCATCTACAATATCTGCATTTACTCTGTTAGTATTGATTAATGGACCAAATGTAACATCGAGTAATCCTAATCCATCCCTTATTATTGGAACTGGTGAATTTCTTCCTACATCTGTATGTTTTGCAAGTATTTGGAAACCTGCACACATTCCTAGAATAAATCCATCATTATCATTTATTAGATTGATTTCCTCTGCTAATTCAGGTGTCATTGTCTCGGATTCTAAAAGTGTACCTCCAGGAATTATAAGACCATCTACCTCTTCATGTGCCTTTTTTCCATTTTCTATAGTTCCATCTGCTTTTACTATGTTAGTAGGTAGATGTCCAAAATTTTCATATAATGTTAATATTCCTTTTACTTCAACTATACCTATTTTTGTCATACACTCATCACTCATAAATAATTTTATATTATAATTAATAATTTGATTAATCTATTATAAATAGTAATAATTCCTGAGGGAATATCTTGAAAAATAAATATTATAGAATAAGTATACAGTTATGTTTTATAATTATAATAAGATTATGTGAAAATAATCATTGATAAAAAAAGATTTAGTCTAGTGCCCTGACCGGGATTTGAACCCGGGTAAAGGGATCCGCAGTCCCTCGTGATATCCGCTACACTATCAAGGCATATATTACTATAATTTTGTTAGAATAGTTTAGTATAAAATACTATATTATTATTTGTTTGTAGTTAATATTAAATTTTTCGTTTAATGATTATGTAAAAAAATAATAAAAAAGAGTTAAAAGAATTATTTCATCATATTATGAAATAAATTTACTCTAAGTATATTGCTGGCTTATATGGTGAAGCATTTTGTGCTTTTTTCTGTGGATCATATGTTGGTTCATCATATACTTTGATTTCAGCACCTATTTCATTTTCTAAATAATTTTTAGCATTATTTATGATAGATACTTCATCTAACTGTCCGACATAATTTATTTTATTAAATGTTTTACCTGTTTTAGTAGCAAACTTAGATAATTCTTTCTTATTATCATATAAATTAGCATCCATTGCTCTGTGTATTATTTCACCAATATTTGGTTTACCTACTTCTTGTGCAATGTTGTATACTTCATATTTCCATGTTGGAGCTGTGTATAGATGTACAGTTTTTGGTGTTGCTTTAGTGATTTTTATAATCTCTTTAATATCTTTTGCTAAATCTAAGACTATTTCTTCACTTTTCTCTATTTTTTCATCAATTACTGATTCATCTGCTTTAGGCCATGCTATGGAAGACATGAATATATCATCATCGTTGTATTGGTCCCATATCTCCTCTGTAGTGTATGGTATAAATGGTGATAATAATCTTATCCATGTGTTGACAATGTATGTTAGTGTTTGTTTTTCTTCATCTGTTATTGTTGTTATTCTGTTAATGTAGTGGTCCACATCTTTTCTAAATAGGAATAGGCTTGCTTGTAATGCTTTTCTTGTCTGGAAACCTTCTAGTGCTTCTGTTGCTACTTCTATTTTTCTGTTGATTTGACTAATTATCCATTTATTGATAGGTTTTTCTACTTTTGGTATTTCGTTTTCAAGAGATAATTTTAATGGTTCGCCTATTATTTTTTCTACTTTTTCTGGGAATTCCTGGATTGCTTCAAGTCTTCTTTGTATACCGTTTACTTCTGTTTCTCTCCAGTCGAAGTCTTGCCATGGTTCTGCTGATGACATTAAGAATAATCTTACTGTATCTGCTCCGTATTTATCTATTGCTTCACTTAGTAATATTACGTTTCCTTTGGATGAGGACATTTTCTGTCCTTCTAGTAATCCCATACCAAAGACTGTTATTCCTTTTGGCCAGTATTGTTTAGGGAATATTGCTGAGTGATGGAACATTGTGAATGATAAGTGGTTTCCTACTAAATCTTTTGCTGATAATCTCCAGTTTAGTGGGTACCAGTATTGGAATTCTTTTTGTATTTGTTCTGTTAATTCTGCTGGTATTTTATTTACGGAACCATCATTTGCTCCATCTTGGTTTAGGAATACTTTGTTGAAGAAAGCATCGTTTAAATCTTCAGGATTGATATCTTTCATGTATTTAGCTATTGTGTAGTAGGACATGTAAATTGTTGAATCTGTTAATGGTTCTATTAACCATTTTTTATCCCATGGCATGTGTGTACCTAATCCTAATCTTCTTGAACATGCCCAATCTTCTAACCAGCCAAGGTAGTATTCGAAGTTTGATCTTATCTCTTTTGGTACTACTTCTAATTGTTCAAGACATTCATATGCTTTCTTAGTCCATTCTTCATCAGAATATTTTACGAACCATTGGTCATGTAGTTCTTTTACTACACATTTTGCGCCACATCTGCAGATTACTGGTTTTTCTGCGAATTCGTATAATTTATCTGCTATTCCTTCATTGGTTAGTTTTTCTATTACGTCATCTCTTACTTCGGATACTTTTCTTCCTTCGAATTCACCAGTGTTAGCGTTCATTATTCCTTTTGCATGTTCTTTTTTGTAGATTTCATTGGTTGCTTCTTTTAGGTTTTCATCACCTTGGCTTGTTACATTGAATTGTTTTAAGAAGTCTTTTGCTGGGAATTCTGAGTATCCTTTTAGGTTTACTAGACTTATTATTTTTATGTTGTCTATTTGTTCCTGTAGGTTGTATTTTTCTATTGTTTCTGTGTCTTTTTTAATGTCTTCTAATGCTATGTAATCTGCTGGTGCGTGTGCTGGTACTGAGAATACTACTCCTGTTGCATAATCAGGGTCTACGAATGATGCAGGGAATATTGGTAACTGCTCATGAGTCATAGGATTTTCAACAGATTTACCTATGAAATCCTTAGGATCAACATCTTCAATAATCTTCATAGATTCTTTCTGATGAATAATATTACCATAAGATTGTTTACTAATAATCCATTTTTCTCCTTCATATTCTACCTTAACATATTCAGCATCAGGGTTTAACCAGAAGTTAGTAGCACCATATAATGTTTCAGGTCTGAATGTAGCTGCTACTAGATAACAATCCTCATATGGGAATTTGATTAATGTTAATTCATTAATTCCTACACCTTCTCCTTCTAATAAGTCATGGTCACCTACTGGATTGTCATCATCAGGACAGTATTTTACAGGGTGTGATCCTTTACGTATAAGATTTTTATCTTTTAGTTTTCTAATTTGCCATTTAACAAATTGCTGATAATGTGGATCAATTGTTCTGAATTCTCTTCTCCAATCGATAGAATATCCCATGTGAGTCATGTCTTCATGATATTCACTACTGAAGTATTTTACAATATATTCTGGGTCAGCGAATTTCTTTAATTCATCCTCTGGTACTTTATGAACATTTTTGTATATGTCAATTGTCCATGGGTCTTTTCTTTCTATTCTTTTTGCTATTCCTATTACAGGTGCTCCTGTAACGTGCCATGCCATTGGGAATAATACATTGTATCCTTGCATTCTCTTAAATCTTGCATAGACGTCTGGTACTGTGTATGTTCTTCCGTGTCCTACGTGCATTGCTCCACTTGGATATGGGAATGCTACTGTTATATACATTTTTTCCCTGTCATCAGGGTTTGATTCAAATAGTTTAGCATCTTGCCATTTTTTTTGCCATTTCTTTTCTATATCTGTTACCATAGATTAAACTCCGTTATATTATTTATTAAATAATAATACATGAAATGTTATAATTCTGAAAAAATTAATTTATAATAGTTATATTTATCTTCATGAACCTATTTTAATTTTAATATTATTTTTTTACAAAGATGGGCTGTGAAATATGATAAAAAAAGTATAATTATTTATTTAAAAAAAAAGATTGTGATGATTCAGATTACATAATCATTAATGTTAGTAATCATCTACATAAACTGTTAGTAATCATCTACATAAACATTGAATTCTTCATCATCTTCATCATCATTAAATTCGAACTTATTACATATTGGTGCCATTTGTCTTTTATGTTCTGCATTATGAACCATGTTAACTATACGTTCTACCTCAGATGATGGTATTTCAAGAATATCTGCAATATAATCTAAATCATAATTTTTTTCCAAGTATAAGTATAATACTCTGTCAAGAATTGGATAGGTCATGCCTAATTCTGATTCATCTGTTTGTCCTGGCCATAGTCCTGCTGTTGGTGCCTTATTGATTATTGAATCAGGTACTCCTAGTTCTATTGCTACTTTTCGAACGTCTTCTTTATATAAATCACCTATTGGTAGTAAATCTACTCCTCCATCACCATACTTTGTGAAGTATCCTATTTGTAATTCTGTTTTGTTTCCTGTACCTATTACTAAGGAGTTATATATTGAAGCATAGTAGTATAATATTGTCATTCTTATTCTAGGTTTTAGGTTAGCTGATGCTAATGATTTATTTTTTTGTGGTAACTCATCGTTCTCGCATGTTTTTAAAAACTGGTCATAAACATCTGCAATGGAAATGTACTCAGTCTCTATGTCTAATCCTTCTTTGATTAATTTTGCATCAAATAAATCTTGATCAGATGTTGTTAGTGATGGTAATATGTATCCTCTAACATGACTTGAGCCTAATGCTTTAACAGCTAAAGCTGCAACTACTGTTGAATCTATTCCACCACTTAATCCTACAACAACTCCATCAGAATTTGATTCCTCAACCTTATTTTTTATAAATGTACAAGTTCTCATTATAAATTCTTTTGCATCAAAATCAGGTAAATCTATCATGTATATCAATCCACTAATTAAATTACACTTAATGAATATTATTTATTTTATAGATTATAAAAGTAATGAATCCTTAAAAAGTTACAGGAATTTTATTAAAACCATGATAAGTATATATTGAATAAAAGTATATACTTATTATTTGAATAATTTTTAAATATAGGCATAATATTATATGGAGAGAGATAACTTTGGCATTCACAGATTTAGTAAAATTCAACAAACATAAAACAACATTCATATTCATAGGAGGTAAAGGTGGAGTAGGAAAAACCACAGTATCTGCAGCAACAGCATTATGGTGTGCAAGAATGGATAAAAAAACATTAGTAATATCAACCGATCCGGCACACTCTCTTGGTGATTCCTTTGAAAGAAAAATAAGACACACACCTACACCAATTGTACATAATCTTGAAGCAATAGAAATTGACCCTGATAAAGCTATGGATGAATATAAAGATAAAATACAAATCCAGCAACAATACAATGACGCTTTAAACATGTTCTCTGAACAAATGGATATGATGAGTTCATCACCAGGTATTGATGAAATAGCATCATTTGATAAATTTATGCAATATATGAATACTGATGATTATGATGTGATTATATTTGACACAGCACCTACTGGTCACACACTCAGATTACTATCATTCCCTGAAATGATGGATTCATGGGTAGGACGATTAATAAAAGCTAGAAAAAAACTTGGTGCTGCTGCTAATAAACTAAAAAATATAATACCATTCATGGGCTCTGACGACGAAAATGAACAAAGTATGGCTGAGTTAGAGGATATGAAAAAAGAAATTATCGAAGCAAGAGATGTACTAACAGATTCATCTAGAACAACATTTAAAACCGTACTTATTCCCGAGGAAATGTCAATTATTGAATCAAGCAGGGCAATGGATGCATTAGCTAAATCTAATATTAAAGCAGATGGAGTAATTGTTAATAAAATACAACCAGACAATAATCATTGTGACTTCTGTAAAGCTAGACGTGAAATACAAGAAAAACGTTTAGATACCATACGTGCAGAATTTGAAGGACAAATTATAGCAGAAATACCATTACAGGCACATGAAGTACGTGGAATTGACCAATTATATGAAATATGTGATATATTATATGGTTCAGATCCAAGTAATGGTCCTATAGCATTATAATTTTATATTTTCAACCCCCTCCCTTGAATTTTTTATACTTTTTTATAGAAAATAAAAAAATACAATTAATCAAATTATTAAAAAAAAAACAACGTAACTTATCGAAAATTAGGATTTAAAAGAAAAAACGCCCTGATATTTTTTAAAAATTCAAAATTAATAGTGGGTAGAACTCCTTTAAATTATTACATACTTAAGAATATGTGAATTTTTTGAAATAAACTTATTATTCCCTTAATAAAAACTAATTATTGATTGAAATAATAAATAATAGAAAATTTAAATATTAGGATACTTAAATAAAATAATATATGAATTTCATTACAAATAACGAATTGAAATTATAATTTAATAAGATAATCCTTAGATTCGTGAATGTTTTATAAAATGGAGGTGAATTTTCATGACAGAAATACCAGTAGCTCCTGTGGGCAGAGTTATTAAAAACGCTGGAGCTGAACGCGTAAGTGATGAAGCAAAAATTGCATTAACAGAGGTATTAGAAGAAATAGGTACCGATATTTCAGAAGATGCTATCAAAGTAGCAAAACATGCTGGAAGAAAAACTGTTAAAGCAGTTGACATAGACGTAGTTACTAAAATTAAATATTAAACCATATTAAATCAAAAGAGTTATTACATTCTTTTGATATTTTTTATTTTCTCTTTACCCCTAAAAACAATAAAACTAATTTTAAATATTTGAATAATATCATTACTTCTTCTTAATATAAATAATAAAACTATAAATCGTAAATTTATTTAGTTATCAAATTATAATAATTAATTATAAGAAATCTAAGGATTAATGTGTGGTAATATGACTAATAGATACGACTTACTTGATATTATTAGAGATGAAAACAATATTATTAGAGCTGAATTAATGTCAGATAAGATGAAAAGCGATGTCATGAATCTAGAAATCAAAACATTACAAAATAATATTCCTATGATTAATAAAGGATTAGACACTGCATTAAAAGAAGAAGAAGCTATATTATTAATTAAAGAAGTAGATTATTCTTCATATGAGAAATTTTTTGAATCTAATAAAGTATTAATTAATACTCCTGATAAAGGTAAATTTTTATTATTAAAAGAAGTATCATCTGAGGTTATTTGTAAAAATCTTCGTGATACTTGTGTTAGTAGTTTATCTGTTGCTTTATTCTCTAGTTATGTGAGAGAATTTGTACTTAATTGTTATAGAATTAAACAAGATTCCTTTTATATACCTATAATAGTAGGATTTACAACTGGATGATGTCCCGTTATATAATTGACAGCAGAGGTATTTTATTATGATAGGAGATTATGAAATTATAGATTTAATAAGACGTGAAGCGAATATTATACGTGTTGAAATAGTAACTGGAAAAATGAAGAATGAAATACTTAAACTTGAAAAGGAAAGAATACACGAAAATATACCCTTGATAAACAAAGGTGTTGAAAAAGCATTAGAAGAAGATGAAGCCCTGGTAATAATTCGAGACATTGACAAAGAAGTATTTATGAATGTATCCATAAAGCCTACTCTTACATTAATTAGTGATTCAGGAATTCTTATTGGTGAAGAGGTATATGACAAAGAAGAATTAGATGAATTACATCAAGATAATAATGTTACTTTCCTGTCAGACACGTTTGTTAGATATGATAATCTAAGTAACACTGGTGAAAAACAGTATTTAATTGTATCTCCCGCTTCTAAATATTTTGTAAGCAATCATGATCTTGAAAAAGTAGTTAAAAGTCTTACCGTGGGCTTACCTTCCATATCTACAGATAACTTTATTAAAAATTGTTTTGATATACATGATAATAATAGCGGTACTCTTATTGTAGGATTTACTAAATAAATTTTTAAAAAAAAGGTTAAAGTAATGAGTATTATTACTCACTGTTATCTATACTTCTTTCTTTGATTCCATATTTTCTTTAAACTATTTCTTCCGCCTTGGGTTTGATCAAATAAATTCATTTGACTAGTTAATTCTGCAGCTCTCATACTGGCCTTGCATCCATTTTTGATTAAAAGTTTACCATAAGGAGCTCTCATATGATCTACTGCATATGGTATATCATAAACAGATACCACATTTATTCCAAGGGTACGTGCTAAATCATTACTCGCATGTTTTGTGTGGAATCCCTGTATTTTTACTGCTGGAACTGATAATGCTCCAGATTCTATAGTAACACCCATTCCTGCACAGTATATTATTCCCTGTGATGCATTCATAAGACTTACTAAATCAACATGTCCTTTAACAATAAATACTCTTGGTCTTGTTATATATTGTCTTATGAAATCTATTTCAAATCTGTAAGGTACTATTATAATATCTTTATCTAGTTTTTGAACCTGATTTATAATTTCAGGTATATCCTCAGGATTTGTATCTCCTCCTAAAAAGAGAATATAGAAGTCATCGGTACCATAGTGTTCATATAATTTATTAGGATTTATTAGTTTCTGTTTACTAACATACTCTGCCTGAGGATATCCTTTAATGTTAACAGTATTTGTTATATCATACATCTTTTTTAGTTTCTTTTTTGCATGCTGATTTGGTACTGTTATTAGGTCTGCATAAGCAATCATTTCTATAGGATTATATACATCCTGTTCCATGTGTAATCTTGGAATATCTAATCGTTTTGCTGCTAGTATTCCCTTTCTAACATCCCCCGCATTTCCGCAGGTTAATAATAAATCAATATACCTGTCTTTTAATGCCTTGTATGTTCTATGTGTGTCCTGTAACACTAATCTGGCTATTGTTAGATTACTTCTTTTTTTTGAATTGTTACGTCTTCCTTCTCCAATTGATTCAATTTCATTACTATAAGGAGATAATAGTTTCATTGCTCCTTCACTATGAGTTAAGGATAAAATATCTGCATCTAATTTACTAATAATTGGTATTAATGTTTTAGCAGGAGCTGTTTCTGCTACCAGTGCAATATTCAAATATTTCCCCCCTTCTTAGTTTTTACAGTGAGTAATACTATTATTATTGCTATTAAAAAGAATAATAATATTACTAAATCTGTTGGTCCTGTTTCTATCCATATTATCACATGAGCTAATAACATAGCATATAATCCTACAAATGCTGTATTAAGAGATTTTTGAATGTTATATAACATGCCTATAATAAATCCTATTAAAAGCATCTGTATTAACATGGCATATAATCCAAAATCTAGTAATGCTGGACCAAATATCATTGATGTTGTTGAATGAGCATATCCTAGAGTTGTTGAACCTACAATTACACGTGGATCGGTAGATTTCATGAAACCAGTTAATGTATTATATAGTAGTTGCCCATGAGTACTTCCCTGTAAAACAACAGCATTTCCAAGTACTTGTAATGTATAACCTGCACGGTAGAATAATAATTCTATAGGATTTAATGTCCATGTCTGCCATTCAATTGATTTAACTGCAACATAACCTACTATTAATAATAATAAGAATATTCCAATTAATGCAAGTATAAGATATTCCCATGGTAAATCCTTAGTATAATATGCTGTGATTAGTACACTTAATACTATTGCTATTGCTGTTGTACGATATCCTGTTAATGCAAACAAGATTAATCCTATCACAAATAATAGATAATATTTCTTATCATCATATTTTGCTAATAGAATATTTATTGATGGTAAAAATAATAGATAAGATAATAACCATATACGTGTAGCAGCCCGTGCCTTCAAATGACCACTAAGTAATGGAATACCACCTAAATAGACTAAGTTAATTATTTGTAATAGAATACCAAGTATAACTAATGTTAATACAAATTTTTTCCCTGTTAACTTATCTAATCTTGGCTTATTGATTTTTAACTCCTTATTTTTTAGCAAGCACTTGCTTATATAATATCCTAGTATATAAAAAATTAAACCTAAAAGGATAATTCCTATTGTATTCATATTTACGCCTATTAGTTCTCTAATATGATAATAAAAGCCTATATATGCAAATATTAAGTATACAAAAACCAATAGTACTACAATCATTGGTGTAAATAAGTCTAACTTCTTATAATCCATTTTCATCAACCATAATAGAATAAGTAAAATATAAATACTAAATTATATATTTATATTTTTATAAACTGATATAAACATTTTATTTATATTATCTGAAAATATTATATAGATAATATTGTATTCTTTACCGATTTTCCCAGTTATATTCCATTAAGAGATATTAGGTAAAGAGATGTAATTTTTATAGTAATATATACATAGATAGTAATTAATCAGAAGAAATATAGACTAGCAGTGTGAAAATATGACAAATAAACTCATGAAGAATAGTATTATTTTAGTAATAGGTAATCTATTATTCCGTGTTGGAGGATATATCAACAGACTATTAATGAGTAGAATGTTAGGACCAGAAGGTTATGGTTTATATGGATTAACATTACCTTTTCAAGGTATTTTTCAAATATTATCCGCAGGAGGTCTTCCACCTGCAATAGCTAAATATGTTTCTGAGTATAATGTTAAAAATGAGCATGCTCTGATAAAACAAATTATCAGAACATCCACGAAGTATATGATATTTATGGCTCTTATACTGGGAGTTATAATGTTGTTTGCATCGGATTTTATTGCTAATGCTATTTTTCACAAGCCTGCTGTTGTATGGCCTTTAAGAGTTATTAGTCTTATTACTCCTTTCAGTGTTGTTGTTGGAGCTATGCGTGGAGCATATCAGGGAGTATATAAGAACGAATATACTGTTTATAATAGGATGTGTGAACAGATTTCTACTATTGTTTTTGCATGTCTTTTTGTATATGTCGGATTATATGCTACTGGTGCCGTTCTTGGTAGTGCTTTTGGTTTTATTGTATCTGCAATTACTGCAGTGTATTTCTACAAGAAATATATCAGCGGTCTTTTTGAAACTGAGGAAGATTTAAGTTTGAGTAGGAAAGATGAGTTAAATCTTCTATGGATGCTCATACGATTTGCTATACCTGTTACTATCACAGCACTTTCTGAGATGGCAATTTATGATGTTGGAACATTGATTATTGGAATATTCATGTTGTCTAGTGATGTTGGTTATTATAATTCAGCAGATCCTATTGCTAGAATTCCTTTGATTATTTCATTATCTATTTCAACAGTACTACTTCCAGCAACCGCTGAAGCATACACTATGAAGAACCAGAAATTATTACAGGAGTATGTTGTTGATTGTCTAAGATATTGTATACTAACAGTTTTACCATTATGTGTAATGATTAGTGTATTTAGTGAGCCTGTTATCACAATACTCTTTGGAAGTAATTATATTAAAGGTGCAAGTGTTTTAAGTATTCTTGTTATAGGAATGTCTTTTTATAGTATATACATGATTTGTAGTAGTATATTACAGGGAACAGGTAAGCCTAAACTTCCAATGTACATATTAATAGCAGGTACTGTTTTAAACATTGTACTAAATGTTATATTTGTTAATGTATCTGGTATTGTAGGTGCAGGTATTGGTACTACCATCACTACAGGTATACTTATGATTGTGATATTATACACTGTAATAAGAAATACAAAAATATCACTTCCATGGAAAAATATACTGCTTATTGTGACATGCAATATTATTTTAATGATAGCTTGTATTATTATACCAAAAACAATTATTGGTACTATAATTGGATTTATTGTAGGAACAATCCTATACATAGTTTGTTTATTCCTCTTCAGAGTATTATCAGAAAGAGATATTAAATTCTTCACAGACTACTTAAACAGGGAAACATTCTTAAGACCTTACACAGAAAAAATAATAAAATTTATAGAAAAGCATGAATTAATATATAAACAATAATAATAAGATAAAAAAAAGGAATGATATTGATATGAAAAATAAAAGAGAAGTTGAACTAACTAGAAAAACACGTGAAACTAACATAACAATAAAACTAAACATAGACGGTACTGGAAAAAGCAATATTGACAGTGGACTTAAATTCTTAGACCACATGCTAGAATCATTCAGTAAACATGGCTTTTTTGATTTAACAGTAAAATGTGATGGAGACATAGAAGTAGATGACCATCATACAGTAGAAGATATAGGATTACTATTAGGTGAATGCTTCAACAAAGCTGTTGGTGATAAAGTAGGTATAGAACGTATGGGCTATAGTATGGTGCCAATGGACGAAGCATTAAGTACAGTAGCAGTTGACCTTAGTGGACGTAGTTACACTGTGTTTAATGCAGATTTTGAGTATCAATACATAGGTGATGTTGGAACACAAAATATCAAACATTTCATAGAATCCTTTGCAAATACTGGTTTAATGAATATTAATGTTAAAGCTGAAGGAGAAAATGATCATCATATCTGTGAAGCTATATTTAAATCACTAGCACGTGCATTAAACAGCGCTACAACAATTACTCATGACCAATTATTAAGCACAAAAGGAGTATTATAATAGGTTTCTCTTTATTCTAATTATTTTTTTCAGAAAATATAAAAAAATGGGTATGGAATAAACTTTTTTATTCAAAGTTATCCATCAAAGAAGTTTTATGTAATGTAGAACCATCACGCCTATGTGGTGTTCTTAAAACAGTATCATTACCTTTTTCTATTTCTCTTGCTTCATCTGCTAGTTTTGCTGCAGATGACATCATTTCATGAGCTGCTGCTACTAGAGGTATGTATATATTAGGCTCATTTGTTTTGAAACATGCTTTTACATCCATAACAGATACTTGTGTTGCTATATTGTATGCGGCTATTGCCTTACTCATTGCATATGGATTTTTAAATCCTGCTGCTAGTACTGCTCTTTCTGCTGTTACAACAATTTGTGGTACTTCTATAGGTTCATTGTTACTTATCTTATCTATAAGACCGTCAATTGTTTCGTGAACTAATCTGAAAGCACCTGTTACTGATAGTACTTTTAGAACGTCTGAATTAAATAATGCCATTTCTGTAGGGTCAAGGAATTCTCTTCTTGCACCAATCATAGGGTCTGCTCTTACTAATATGTATCCTAATTTTTGTTCTTTCATTTCATCAATAGCTTTTTCCCCTGGACGGTCCCCTATGATAATTGTTGGGATTCCTGTTTTAGATAATGCTTCTCTTGCAATACTAGGTTGTTTAGCATTTGGATTAGGACTAATGAAGATAATCATGTCCGGATTGAATTCTGTTATTTTTGGTAATACATCCTCCATTTGTTTTTTACCCATTTTTGCCCCGGAACTTATTGTTCTTACATCTATATCATCACGGTCTGCTCTTTCATCTAATACCAAATCTATTATTGGTGAAGTTCCTATATTACCTACTTTTATTATTCCTATTTTTACTACCATATTTTCACGTCAAAATTATTAATAATTAATATGTTTTTTCTTATTATTCTTTTTAGGTGCTTATATTATTCATTATCATATGCTGTTTGTGTAAAGTTATATGCAAATTCTGGTAAACATGCAGTGTGTGTATGAATGTAGCTTGCAACAGTATTATTTTTTAATAATCCATCGTATTCACCTGTGATTCCTACTCCACGTTTCATTTTGAATGCAAAATCATTTTTATTAGATCCCTTGTATTCTACTTTAGAATAGTGGAACTCATGGCCATGATATTCTGTTCCCTTTTTTAGTATTGGTGTATCTTGTTCTACGTGTGCTATTGTATAACTTAATCCTTGTACTTTTTTAGTTAGCATTGATTTGTAGGGGTATACTCCTACTGTTGGTAGGTTATCTATTGATTTGCATAAATACATCAATCCACCACATTCAGCATATATTGGATGATTATCATCTGAAAATTGTTTTATTGAGTTGAGCATTTTTTTATTTTGGGATAATTCTTTTTTAAATATCTCAGGGTATCCTCCACCAATGTATAATGCATCAACATCAGGCATTGTTTCATCATGTATTGGGCTGAAGTATTCTATTTTTGCATTGTTATATTCTAGTGCTTCTATGTTTTCCTGGTAGTAGAAGTTGAATGCTTCATCAAATGGTATTGCTATTTTTGTTTTTTGTTTGGTTTTGTTTTCTGACCATATTGGTTCATATTCATCTTTTATTGGCTGTGAATTGTTCATTATGTTCATTATCATGTCTAAGTCTAGGTTATCTTCTACTAGTTCTCCCCATTTTTCTATTAATCCTTTTATTCTATCTTGTTCTACTGCCGGTATTAATCCTAGATGTCTTTGTTCCATTGTTATAGATTTATCTCTTACTATTCCACCTATTACAGGAGTGTCTGCTAATTTTTCTACTGCTTCTTTTGTTTTTAAATAGTGTTTATTACTTTTTACATTGTTTAGAATTACTCCTTCAATGTTGATTTGTGGATCTAATGATTTAAATCCGATTACCATTGCAGCAGCACTTCTTACTAGGCTTCGACTATTTATGATTAATATTACTGGTGCATTAAGTGCTTTTGCTATTGATGCTGTACTTCCTATGTCATTTACTGGACTGATTCCCTCATATAATCCTCTTACCCCTTCTATTATTCCATAATCTGCTTTAGATTCTGTCATCCCATTTTTAAAAGATTGTCTTATTTGTTTTTCTGTCATGAAGAATGAATCAAGGTTACGTGAGGGTACTCCTGTTGCACAATTGTGATAGGAGGGGTCTATGTAGTCTGGGCCTACTTTGAATGATTGTATTTTATGTTCTTTTGATAGTGCTTTCATGATTCCTGTGGTTATTGTTGTTTTGCCTACTCCACTTCCTGTTCCTGTTAATAGTATTCTTTTCATTTAATTAACCTACTTTTTATGTTAGCGTTATTATTTTTTTTCTTTATTTTATGTTATTATATTTTAAATTAATATCATATAGATTTTTATAAGTGAGTAATTATTTTATATAAACAAAAACATATTATAACAATGTTAATAGTTGGATTGGAATAATAAAATACTAAGACGACCATATATTAAAATATACTATAAAAATGCAGGGAGAAATAAAAGTGGTTAACAAAAGAATAGTTGCATTATCAAACCAACTACGTGACGAAGGAGTATCCGTTAGTATAAGAAGCACAGAAACAGCCTGTAACGTATGGAATCTCATGAAAACAGACAGTAATCTCAACGAAATACAAACAGCACTACGAAGTGTATACATCAAAGACCATCATGACAACAAGAAATTCAACAAAGTATTCGAAGAATTATTCACAAACATAGAAGACAAAACCAAACCAAATAATATACAACAAGACCCCTACAATAACTCACATGACGACCCAAGCATACAACAAGAAGACATAATGCCCATGCCAAGTGAAGTTGAAAGTGACCTGCCCATAGAAAAAATAATACCACCTGACTTTAACCCAGAACAACTAAAACAAAACAAAATACACGAAAAAGACCTACTAAAAACAGACATAAGCAATATAAATAGTTACGACGAAAGAATACTTGACCTCTGCCGTAAACTAGCAGAAAAAATAGCTAACAAAAGATCAAAAAGAAAAAGACTAATGACAACAAACAACATAGACATGCCCCGAACAATAAGAGGGAACTTAAAAAACGGGGGAAAACTAATCAAATTATACAAATCCAAACCACAAATACATAAAAGCAAACACATATTTCTAAGTGACATAAGTGGATCATGTGACTGGATAAGTAGCTGGTTCTTTTCAATAATATATGGATGTCAAAAATCATTTGACAAAATATCAAGCTATGAATTTGACAGCAACATAATCAACACAACTGAAGCACTCAAAAGTGAATCATACTATGAATCATTCACATCAATATCCACACAAAGAATGAGAAGAGGAATGATACATGGACAATCAGACATGGCCCAATCATTCAAAGAATTCTTAAAAGATGCAAATCTTAATCATAGGAGCATAGTAATCATATTAACAGATTGTAGAGATTGGAGAGGAAAAAGAGAAGAAGGAATACTGGAAAGTGCTAAAATACTAAAAAAAATAGTAAAACAAAGCTCAAAAGTAATCATATTAAATCCTGAAAAAAAAATAAGATGGGATACACCTACAAGCTGTGTTAGAGACTACCAGAATGCTGGAGCAGAAGTATATGAAATAGGTAACCTAGAACATCTAGCAGAATTAATAACAAAATTATAAAAGAGGTATAACATGAAATATTTTGTAAGATATGGTGAAATAGGAATAAAAAGTCCAAAAATCAGACGTAAATTCGAAAATAAATTGATGAACAATATAAAAACTGAATTAAACTGTACCTTTGAAAATGATCAAGGACGGATAACCTTAATAACTGAAGAAAAAGAAGAAAAAGTACATGACGTACTAGGAAGAGTATTTGGAATTGTATCATACAGTCCAGTATTAGAAACAAAAACAGATAAAGAAGATATTAAAGCATTGCTTAAGGATATAGTTCCAAAATTAATAGAGTCTGGTAAATTCAATCCAGAAAAAGATTCTTTTGCTATTAAATGTAGACGTGTAGGAAAACATGATTTCACTAGTCAAGAGATGGCAGGATACTGTGGAGCTGTAGTAGTTGAACTAACTAGTGCTAAAGTAAATTTATCTAATCCTGATTTCACAATATATGTTGAAGTAAGAAATGATGACACATATATTTACACAGAAAAAATACCAGGATTAGGAGGATTACCTGTTGGCTCACAAGGTAGAGTTGTATGTTTAATATCTGGAGGAATTGATTCACCAGTGGCTGCTTATCTCATGCTTAAAAGAGGATGTTCTGTAACATTATTACACTGTGATAATTATCCTTTCACTACAGGTACAATAGACAAAGTTAAAAAACAAGCTGAGAATTTACAAAGATATTCTCTTGGTTCAGAGGTAAGATTATATACAGTAAAATTAGGACAATACTTAGAACATGCTAGAAATGATGCACCACCACGTATGACCTGTGTCCTATGTAAGAGTGGTATGTATCAAACAGCAGAACATCTTGCAAAAATAGAAAATGCTAATGCAATAGCAGATGGTAGTAGTATAGGACAAGTAGCTTCACAGACACTTAATAATATAGAGGCAACAAGATATCAATGTAGAATGCCTATATTTAGTCCACTTATAAGTTTAGATAAGATTGAAATAGAAAATATTGGTAAGAAAATAGGATCATATGAAGTTTCTATTATTCCAGATAGTGGTTGTGGTGCAGTACCAAGATATCCTGAAACCCATGCTGATTTAAATCTTGTCAATCAAATAATCAAAGATATTGACCAGAAAAGTTTACTCAATGATGTGTATGAAACTATAACCAAAGTTGAGTATTAATATTGTTAATCTTAAAATTAGGGGATATGTATTCAGTATCTTCTTTTTAATAACTTTTTTTTTATAAAAAATTGTACAGGAAATATTTATTCTTATTTTCTACAAGAATTAAAACTTAAATTATTAATCAATGAAAAAAAATAGTGGAGGGTAAGATAAATAATAACACTATAATATCTCCGCTAAGTGTTGACCTAATCTTCTAGATAATGCTAGTATAGTATAAATTGGTGGTAATCCTGGTGCTTCTGGTAATACACATCCATCACCGACGTATAAGTTTTTAATTTCAGTTTCTAGATTATTATCTACTATATCACCTATTCTTGCTGATGATATTAAATGTGCTCCTCTTACATGTGTTGAGGAAATACTTTCAATATCAGCACCTGCCTGCACTAGTATTGCACTTGCAATTCCACATCCTCTTGCTATTAGTGATACATCATCAAAGTCTATGCCTTTTACTACTTCATTTGCATATACTTTTCCTTTAAGATTGTCTGGTACTTTTACCATGAAACTTATTATATCATCTGCTGTTGCGTCAGGATGTGTTTCTTGTATTTTTGGTAGTAGATATTGGCTTGTATGTGATGCTATGAGGATATGTGGTAGTTTAAGGTATTTGTTCATTTGAATCTCATGGTCTTGACATGCACCTTTATAGTAACCACCTATTGTTACAAATGGATCAACTGCAAAAGTTTCCCCTGCTTTTATTCCAGCAGTACGTAATAATTTTGGAGTTATCATTCCACCTGCAGCTACTACTACAACATCTGCTGTGTATGTGTTTCCTTTGTCTGTTACTACACCTTTTACTTTATCTTCTTCTATGATTAGTTTTATTGCAGCTTCGTTTGTTAGAAGTGTTGCTCCATTGTCTAATGCTACTTTTAAGTCTTCTAGACTACTCCATTTTGCTCCATGTGGACATCCCCATGCACATCTTCCGCATTGTTTACATTTTTGAGGATTGATTGCTTTTGGAGTCGGGTTCATCTCTAATCCTAGTTCTTTTGCTGCTTTTTCTAGCAGGTTATTTATTTTTCCTGTATGAGACTCTGGCATTGGTTGTATGTTTAGTTCTTCTTTTAGTTGTGCTATTTGTGGTTCTATGTCAATGTCATATTCTTTTAGTTCACCTACTAATGATGGTATAAAGTTTCCTGCTATTACAAGGGATGAACCTCCTACCACTGTTGTTTTTATTAGCTCCATTTCATTTTTATCCCAGGGATCATAGAATTTATATCCATCTTCAGCATCAGCTAGTGGTCCTTTTTCTATTATTGTAATATTTACATTATCATTTTTTGATAATTCTCTTGCTACGCTTAATCCTCCAGTTCCAGCTCCTATTATTATAACATCTTTCATTATTTCACCTTTTTTCTCTTTCTTTTTCTCTTCTTATTTTAGCTTTTTGAATAGGTGTCATATATATTGCTTCTTCTTTTTTACGTCTTTGTTGTTTGTTTCTCTGTCTTATTTCATTAAAGTCGTTTACTACTTTATAGTGATGTTCTTCATGTTTTTCTTCTTTATCTTTGTTATTTCTGTGGAATAATCCTAGTATGTATCCTGCTACTATTGCTGCTACCCCTGATATTATCACAGCAGCTATTATTGGTATTAATGCACCCATTACTAAGTTAAACATCATAGACCCTGCACTTGTTTCTACTGTTATGTTAGTTGTTGGCATGTAATCTGTTAGTAGTAATCCTGCAGGATATGATATTATATAACTTATTAGAGCATATGCTGCTCCAGAAGTTGTTCCTACCCCTTTGCTTTTTGTTAGTAATGTCATTATAAATCCTAGTGCTAGTAGTATAACCATATAACTTATTCCTACTCTTGCTGCTAGGATTGCTATTATAACTGCTATGATTATTTCGAATCCCTTTAGGAGTGTTGACGAAGACATATTGTTTCACCTATATTTTATTTCTTTGTAACCCATCATTAATATAACAATGTTAAAAATTATCATTATATAAACAAATATTATATAAATATATAAAAATATTAATTTAAATATTTTTATTAGAATAAAAAAATAACATGAAAAAAGATTTAGGAGGAATACCCCATAAAATACAAAACCATAGAAAACCCTGACATAGAACAAGCATACACAACAATACAAGAAGGCTTCAATAAAAAAGCCATGATAATAATATTAGCCAAATGTCACGTAGAATATGAAGGAAGAGCACGAAGCAGATTAGCACCAGGTGACAGATTAATCCTAATAAAAAAAGATGGAACTTTTACAATACACCAAGAATTAAATCTAGACCCTGTTAACTGGCAAGCACCAGGATGCAAAAACAAAGTATCAGTCAAAAACAATCAAGTTATATTAACAAGCAAGAAAACAAAACCTACTGAAGAAATAAAAGTATACCTTGATGAAACATACAGCGTCACATACTACAATTGTATAGACACTAAAGAACTAGAAATAAGAGGATATGAAAAACATATGGTAGACCTAGCATGGGAAAAACCAGAGCTAATAGAAAAAGGATTCAGACCAACAAGAAGAGAATACCAGACAGAAAATGGATTTATAGATCTTATGGGAACTGACAAAGACGAAAAACTAATGATACTTGAATTCAAAAGTAGAAAAGCAGGAACAAATGCTGTTAAACAATTAAAAGGATATGTTGAATGTTTCATGGATAATAAAGAATTTGTAAGAGGCATAATAGTAGCACCAGATATCACAGATAATGCAAGAGAACTACTAGAGTCACTACAAATGGAATTTATACAAATGAATCCACCATTAGACCTATTAAAACATAAAACATCAACACTAGATTCATTCTTGAATTAATGAAAAAGAATATTAAATAATTTGATTGTAGAAAATATTCTACATCATAAACTCATACTCTTCACCATTAATACTTAATAATATAGCATCAACGATACAAGCAGTATTCCAACCTACAATCTTTGTAGCAACCTCATTCAGCTCCTCTGGAATTTCTTCAGCTCCATAAGGTCTTATGATAATAATTGGCTTATTGAAACTTTGAGCATACTTTATATGTTCAGATATTAACTTCTTGTTCTCTGACCATAGACCTGATAATACAATTAATGCATCACATTTATCAATAGCTTCAGCAAAGTTATCACTAGTATCTGTTACATCAGCCCACCTGAAAGCCTCAGTAGCTGTGTCTAAACGAGATATGAATGTGTTGTAATCTTGACAATCAACTGGATAAGAAATAAAAAGTTTCCAAGTTGTCATGTCTTCTTCTGGAAATAAATCTAACATTTACTACACCCTCTTCTATATCAATGCATGGCGTTCTATTTCTATTTCATCACCATCTTCATTAAAAACTGTGAAACAATCATTAGGACAAATACTGGCAGATGTTTCAATTTCATATAAAGAGTTTACCATACCTTCAACAGTATCATCAACTACAACAGCACCCTTCATATTAACTAAGTTATCATCATCTAAATATAATATTTGTGAAGGTTTAGTACATGCCCCGCAACCTTTACAATTAGCTCTATCAATTTCTACATCTAACAATTTAATCACCTGATTATAATTATTATTATCAAACTTTACATATATAAATATAAGATACAGCTTTTCAAAGTTAGATGATATTATGAAAGATTTTATATTAACAAGTTGTCAAATGAACGTAGTTGACAATAAAAAGAAAAATATATTACATGCCCAGAACATGATAAGAACAGCATCACAAAAATACAATGCCAATTTAGTTACTTTACCTGAAATGTTTAACACTCATTACACAAATGACAAATTTATTGAAAATGCTGAGTATGAAGATGAAAGTATTACACTAAATTCAATGAAAGATATAGCCAAAGAGGAAAAAATTTACCTACAATGTGGTACAATGCCTGAAAAAGAAGAAAATGCATTATATAATACAGCATATCTTATAAATCCTAAAGGAAAAATTATAGGAAAACACAGGAAAGTACACATGTTTGACATTGATACAGATACTATGAAATTTAAAGAATCAGATACCTTAAGTCCAGGAGATAAAGTTACCACAATAAAAACAGAACTTGGAATAATATCACTAGCAATATGCTATGATATCCGATTTCCTGAATTATGGACTCTGATGAGTAAGAACCATACAGATATATTTCTATTACCTGGAGCATTTAATTTAACAACCGGCCCCTTACACTGGGAGACATTAATAAGAGCAAGGGCAATAGATAATCAAGCATATGTAATAGCAACATCTCCTAGTCAAGTAGAAAATCCCTATTATATTGCATGGGGTCACTCCATGATAGTAGACCCGTGGGGTAAAATAGTAGAGCAAGCTCATAAAAAAGAGGAAATGTTAACAACTAAAATAAAACAATCCACTATAACAAGTGTAAGAGAACAAATACCCGTCCTTAAAAACAAGAGACATGACGTATATGATACTATACAAAAAAATAAGTAAAATATTATTATGTATTATTAGTTATCCAGAATATTATTTATTTACAACTAATTTATATAATAATTTTTTTAAAGTCTTTGTTTCTTCTTCAGATAAGGATTTTGTAACCTTGAACTCCCATTGATCTACTAGATTCACTAGTTTATCTGTAACCTCATAACCTTTAGCTGTTAATTTTACTACTTTTATCCTATGATTATCAGGATGTTCTTCTCTTGTTATTAATCCTTCATCTTCAAATTTCCGTAATAATCTTGCTATGTATCCCTTACTCACCTTGAATAGTTTTGTTAAATCCTTTTGTGTTGTGTTTTCCAAAAATCTTATTCTAATTAGAATTGGAACTTCGGAGTATGATATTTCTGTTTCATCAAGTGATTTTACAAGGTGTTCTTTATAATCAGCTACTAATTCTTCCACGTAGTGATATATTCTAATATTTTCATAGTTTCCATCGAATTGTGTTGGAAGTGACATGATATCCCTTCATTATTGTTAGTTTTACATATATATTCTTTATCGTTCATTATTTATTTTCTTTTATTATTCTTGTTTCACGTATGTTATTTATTGACTGAATATTTTCTAATCTATATCGTATCTTTTTGTTCTTGTGAATAATAATATTAAATCTAACATTAATACAAGTATTGCAAATAGCATTACATATCTAATACCTATTCCAGCCACAACAATTCCTGCTAATGTTGTTCCAAGGGTTACACCTACATTTCCCATGCTCAAGAAGATCCCATTTGCAAATTCTAGAGCTTGTGGTGCTGATGATACCATCCAATATTGTGATATATCATTAAATATTCCTGCTAGTAGTCCCCATAGTGCCATGAATATTATTGTTGGAATTGCATTATTACATGCTATGAATACACCTAATAATATTAGAGATATGATTATTGGTGAGAGTAATACTAGTTTTCTTGCATCTTTAACTAATAGTCTTGATCCTAACCAGTTTCCTATGATTGATGCTACTCCATATATAAATAGAACTATACTTAAGTTTGTTCCTGCTATATGCGTTAAAGTTCCTAGGAATTCTGAGATATATGAGTATCCAGTGTATAATCCTGCATTTAAGAATATTACTCCTAATACTGATATAATAAATACCCCTGTTTTTGCTACTGATACTTGGTCTAAGTAGGATTGTTCTTTTCCAGGTATTTTTGGGAAGAATATTAGTGTTAATATTAGTACTATTAAATTTATTATAGCAAACCATAGCATTGCATATTGATATCCGAAATTAGTTGCTATGAATGTTGTGATTGGTACTCCTATAATCATACCTGCGCTTACACCCATGATAACTTTACTTACCGCACTTTGTGTCTTTTCTGGCTCTACTATCTCAGCTGCTACTGTCATACTTATACTACAGTAAATTGGATGAAACATTGCTGGTATTATTCTACATATTAATGCTATGTTGAAATCATGTACAAATGCTCCTATTGTCGTGAATACTGTAAATATTGTTAGAACTAGTAAAAATGTTTTCTTTCTTTCGTATTTACTAAATATTACTGGCATGAATATTGCAAATATTGCTATTGTTAATGAAAACATGCTGACAAAAAGTCCTGCCTGTGTAATACTCACATTAAAGTATTGTGCTATTTGTGGAAGTATTCCTACTACTCCCATTTCGGTACTTAATATACCAAAGGTTCCTAGAACCATGATATATATTATTAAATCTTCTCGATTCATGTTTTTATTATCCTTTATTTTTTGTGTGAAATTAATTATAAATTATATTGAATTAGTAAACTGTTTACTTTATAAACTTAATTATAATTATGAAAGTAATATTATATAAACGTAACTACAAAAAAAATAGATAAAAAAAGAGATGGTTAAAAAAATTATTTCTTAGCTTTTTTCTTCTTAGGTTTAGGATCAATCTTCTTAAGAGCTTTATTAGCAACTTTCTTATAATCTTTATCACCGGTAGCTGCACGCCTAGCCTTTTTAATAGGATCAATTGCTTTTTTATCCTTAATATCACCAAGAGCTTTAGTAGCAGAAGCTCTAACACCCCAGTCATCATCTGTTAATAATTCGATTAAAGGATCTACAGCACTTTTAACTTCCATTTCACCTAATGCTTTAGCAGCAAACTTCCTAATAGCGAAATCATCAGAACTTAATGAATCAATAAGTTCAGTAGCAACAGTATCATCACCAATATCTTTTAATGATAAAATCACATATTTCTGAACACGTACATCATCCTCCTTCAAAGCTTCAATCAAAGGTTTAATAGCAGGTGTTCCAATCTGTGATAAAGACTTTGCTGCCTGAAATCTAACATGAGGATTCTCATCATTAAAAGTATTAATTAATAAATCAATTGCATCATCAGAAAACTCCTCCAATTCTTTACATGCAGCTATTCTTTCCTCATAATCTTCACTGGCTAATTTTTCTTTTAATTCTTCTATATCTGTCATAAGTATTCCATCCTATTTATTAGAAATAATGTAAGATTGCCTCATCTAAATAATATATCTGTATTCAATATACTAAAAAATTATTTATATTTTATAAACAGTGCAATTATATTATATTTAAAAAAACATATAATAAGATATGAATTCCTTTGATATATGTGGTGCAAAAGTATTAAATAATGCATTAATGGTCGAAGACAGCCTTATAATCTCAGATTTACATTTTGGATACGAATCCTCCCTAAATAGTCAAGGATTCATGATTCCTCAATTCCAATTTGAAAAAATAATAGATCAAATAACAAGCATTCAGGATAAAGCATGTGCTAGAAACATCATATTAAATGGAGATATAAAACATAACTTCGGAAAAATAGACCGTCAAGAATGGAAAGAAGTATTAAATTTCATAGACTATCTTTCAGACCTATTTGTAGAAATACAGGTTATTAAAGGCAATCATGATAACTTCACACAATACATCCTAGATAAAAGAGATATAAAAATGAAGAATCATATTATAATTGATAACTTCTACATAACACATGGCCATAAATTACCCCCAGAAATACCAGATAATATAGAAACAATCATAATAGGTCATGAACATCCATGTATAGGTATTCGTAATGGAGAACGCGTTGAAAAAGTTAAATCATATCTACAGGGTACCTGGACAAATTATAATCTTATTGTTATGCCCTCATTTACGCCTGTTAGTTATGGTTCTGACATCCTACATGAAAAAACTATTTCACCATTTATTAAAGATGTATCACAATTTAAGGTATACGCTATTGAAAACTGGGAAGTATACCCCTTTGGAAGTATAAAAGATATTTTAAGTGTTAGCCAAGAAGAAAACTACTATTAAAAAAAAAACGGATTCTATTCTATTTTTTTTGGAGAGACTATTATGAAAGAATATAGTGACGATGAAATTCATAGCTTGTTACACCCCTATGTTAGCAAATGGTTTAAAAAAACATTTGACACATTTACTGATGCTCAAAGACAAGCAATACCCCATATCAATGCAGGCAAGAATATATTAATATTATCACCTACGGGCTCTGGTAAAACATTAACAGCATTTCTTGCTATTTTATCAGGACTTACAAGTCTTAGTGAGAGAGGTATGCTTAAAGAACAAGTTTATTGTCTATATATTTCTCCACTTAAAGCATTAGATAATGATATTTCTAAGAATCTTGAAGAACCATTACAGGGAATTAATGATATTGCAGGTTATGATTTAGGTATCAGGCAAGCTGTCCGTACAGGAGATACCACACAGTATGAGCGTTCTAAAATGTTAAAACATCCACCTCACATATTAATAACTACCCCTGAGACACTATCCATTATCCTTGTTGCACCTAAATTCAGAGAGAAATTAAAAAATGTTAGATATGTGATTATCGATGAAATACATTCACTTGCTGAAAATAAGCGTGGAACTCACCTAAGTCTTAGCTTAGAACGTCTTAATGAATTAACTGGTGGTTTTACTAGAATTGGTCTTAGTGCTACCGTAAGCCCTCCTGAGAAGATTGCACATTTTCTTTCAGGATATTCATGGGGACAGCCACGAGATTGTGAGATTGTTAATGTAAATTATGTTAAACAATTAGACATGAAAGTTCTATGTCCTGTTGATAATATTATAGAAACAGACCAGGAAACATTGAATAATGAATTGTATAAAATGTTACATAAACTGATACAACAACATAAGACTACATTAATATTTACTAATACTCGTAGTGGTGCTGAAAGTGTTTCATATAAGTTAACACAGAGATTTCCAAAGTATTATAATGAACGTAATGTAATGGCACATCACTCCTCTCTTTCCAAGGAGGTTCGTCTTGAAACAGAAAATGAATTAAAAGAGGGTAATCTAAAGGTTGTTGTTAGTAGTACTTCCTTAGAGCTGGGTATTGATATTGGTTATATTGATCTTGTAATCCTTATTAGTTCACCTAAATCTGTTTCACGTGCTCTTCAAAGAATTGGTAGAAGTGGACATAGACTTCATGAGAAATCTAAGGGTCGTATGGTTGTTGTTAATAGAGATGATCTTGTAGAATGTAGTTTAATTCTTAAGAATGCTATGGAGGGAAATATTGATGAAATTGATATTCCACGTAATTGTCTTGATGTGTTAGCACAACATATTTATGGTATTGCTATTGAGCATAAACAGAATATTAAGCATGTTTATCATATGATTCGTCAGGCAATGCCCTATCATGAACTTTCATGGGATAGTTATGAGCAGGTTTTACGTTACCTTGCTGGTGAATATACTACACTTGAACAGAGATATGTGTATGCTAAGATTTGGGTTGATTGGGATACTAATACTTTTGGTAAACGTGGAAAGTTAGCTAGGGTATTATATTCTACTAATATTGGTACTATTGCTGATAGGAGTCATGCACGTGTCAAGTGTAATGGTAAAGTAATTGGTAGTATTGATGGAGATTTCATGGAAAAATTACATAAAGGCGATACCTTTGTTCTAGGGGGACGTGTTTATCAATTTAGATATGCTCGTGGTATGACTGTAACTGTTGTTCCTAGTGGTAGTACTCCTAGTATTCCTTCATGGGTTTCTGAACAATTACCATTATCTTATGATTTAGCAGTTTCTATCCAGAATTTCCGTTCTATGATGGATTGGAAGCTTTCTACGGATGTTCCAGAGGAGGATATTATCAAGTTTATAACAGATTATTTATATGTTGATAAGAATTCCGCAAATTCTATATATTACTACTTTGTAGAACAATTCCTCTATAGTGAAATTCCAACTAGAAATCGATTATTAATAGAATATTATACTGGTTTTGGTGGTAGAAAGTTTGTGGTATTTCATTCATTGTATGGTAGACGTGTGAATGATGCTCTTAGTCGTGCAGTAGCATATCTTATATCCCAACGTTATCATCATGATGTTATGATTAGTATTGATGATAATGGTTTTTATCTTAGTAGTGATTCTAAGATTGGGGGTGTTGAAGCTTTTGAAGAATTAAGTAGTGATAATTTAAGAGAAACGCTAGTTAAAGCTATTGATAAAACTGAAACGTTAGCTAGTCGTTTTCGTGATTGTGCTAATAGGTCTTTAATGATTTTACGTAGATATAAGGGGCGTGAGAAAAGTGTTGGACGTCAGCAGGTGACTAGTAAGATTTTACTTAATTTTGTAAAAGAGATTGATGACCATTTTGCTATTCTTGACGAGGCTCGTCGTGAGGTTATGGAGGATTATATGGATGTTTCTCATGCTGAAGATGTTTTACGGGATATTGAATCTGGTAAAATTGTAATAAAAACTGTTAATACCGTAATTCCTACGCCTTTTGCTTTTAATCTTGTTTCTAGAGGCTATTTAGATGTACTTAAATATGAGGATAGATCGGAATTTATTAAACGTATGCATGAAGCTATTATTAATAAAATAAAAGATAAGAAGAGATTAAATAAGTCCAATTAAGTTTAATTTTTTCTTTAATAAATATGAATATAATAATTAATCATTATAAATTAGATAAATTACATGAAAAATAAATAAAAAGTAAGACATATTAATTCAAATAGAATGATAAATAATTTAGGATATGAAGATGTTTAAATAATAATAAGTTATAGAATAGCTTATGTTATAATTAAACTGCAAATATAATTAAAATATAAAAAATACATTATTAAATAAGCCAAATAATCATCATGTTTAATAATGATAAAAAGAGAATAGTTTAAATAGTACTTTAACATAATTATTATATAACAAAAAGAAATTTTTGTTAACCCAATTAATTATTATCCACCATATAATAATTAATAAAGAAATAGTTCAGAATATGTTATAGACATGTTTTCATCTATTGAACAATTTAAATAGTTATTTCATTAAAAAAAATATCTTATTACATCAATATGAGAAATTATTAATTTAAACGTAATATCAGCATAGAATACGTTAATTATTGTATTAATTATCCTAGAATAACATAGAAACTAATCAAATAATACCTACTTAAGGAAACATTCTTCATAATAAAATATAAGAAATATTCTTCACAAAAAATGATTTTTAGTTTCTATTTCGGAAAGAGAAATTTTTTTAGATAATGATAGATCATGTTATCATTCTCATTTTTTTATATTTTTTTATAAAAAAATATATCCCTACATTTTTTTAAAATTATATTATTTCAAAGAATAATTGATAAAAACAAAAGCTAATTTTATAAACTTCTACAAAACTTTAAAATAAATATATTACCCAATATTATATTAGTAATAATCTATATTTTAAAATAGGAGGGAGAATATGAATCTAGACAATAATGAAATATTTGAAGAGATGTATGTTAAAGATAAATACGCTCCCTACACTGAAATAGAAGAAATATCCCATGGAAAAGAACTTCTAATAAAAAAACCATATAGAAACGTTATTAAACTTAAATGTTATGAGATAATTCCTGGAGTAATAACAGTAAAAGATCATACTGACCTTATGGAAAGATATACAAATCAAGACCATATTTTTGAATATAAACACCCTGAGAATATACTAGTAATAACCTATGTTACAACAGGTAGATGTCAGATTCCTATTGGTGATGATAAATACGTGTTTGCGAAAGAAGGGGACATGAACATGTATATTAAATCAGAAAATCCTAATGCTATTGATTTTATAGGAGAATCACAATTTATTCATATAATTATTAACAAAGAACTAATTACTAAACAAGTTCAAGGATATACAAAAGAATATGTTAAAATGATTAATAGATTATATGATATATCTGACGTATATCGTAACGTAATATTTGAACCTGATGAAGATATAAAAACAGTCATCCACCAGATGCAGAAGTACCAAAATAAGAAAAGGAGAATTAATAATAATAATTATGAAAGATTAAAAATATTAGAATTAATAATTCTACTATATGAATTTAACATACATGATGAAAAATATTCTAGAAATGTCTACTCAGATGTTCAAATTAGAGTAGTTAGAAAAATAAAAAATACATTATCTCGTGATATTGCAAGCTACATTTCATTAGACGTTCTATCGGCAACATATGGTATTAATTTAACAACTATGAAAAATTGTTTTAAAGACATGTATGGTAAACCATTATATAAATGGTACAGGGAATATAAATTCCAAAGAGCAACAGATCTAATTAAAAATACCACTTATCCAATATCAAAAATTGCTAATATGGTGGGATATAAAAGTAGCAGTAAATTTTCTAAAGCATTCAAGACAGAAATGGGTGTATTACCTTCAAGTTATCGTAAAAAGAAGAACAAAAAATAGAATAACATCCTCTTCCTTAAACACTTCTTTTATAAACTAACAGAAACTTTTTTTCAATAACAATTCAAATTATATTTAAATTAATAAAGAACAAGTATAAAAAGAGAATAAAACGCTGATATTTTATTCATTAAACTAATAAACTATTAAAAACATATAATATGTATATAATTATTTTAATATTGAATTAAACAAAAAAGGAGATATGATGAATTATTTATTAATACTACTTATATTTATATATGTAGCATTAATGCTTATAGTTGGATATGTTGCGTGGAAACGTACAAACAGCAAAGAAGATTATCTTGTTGCTGGAAGACAAACAAATTCATATATTATGGCTCTAAGTTATGGTGCTACATTTATCAGTACCTCTGCAATTGTTGGTTTTGGAGGATTAGCCGGAACAAACGGTCTTGGAATACTCTGGTTAGTATTTTTAAACATTGCAGTTGGAATATTCTTAGCATTTGCAGTATTTGGTAAAAAAACTCGTAAAATGGGTCAATATTTAAATGCATTGACTTTTCCCGAATTTTTATCTAAGAGATTTAACAGTAAATTTATACAATATTTTAGTGGACTTCTAATTTTCTGTGCCATGCCAATATATGCCGCTAGTGTACTTATTGGTGCAGCACGTTTTGCAGAAACAACAATTAACATTGACTTTAACATAGCCATCATTGTATTAGCAGTTCTAATAGGATTCTATGTTATTTATGGTGGTATAAAAGGTGTAATGTATACTGACGCATTACAAGGTTCTATTATGTTTATTGGAATGTTAATATTACTTATCAGTATATATTGGATGCTTGGAGGAGTTACACATGCTCATCAACTATTAACTAATATGGCACCTTTATTCCCTGAATCCTCAAAGATTACAGGAGCAACTGGTTGGACCACGTTCCCTGTGACGGGCAGTGTGTTCTGGTGGAATTTAGTAACATCTATCATTCTAGGTGTAGGTATCGGTGCAATAGCACAACCACAATTAGCTGTCAGATTCATGACTGTTGAAAGTAATAAAGAGTTAAACCGTGCTATTCTTGTTGGTGGTATATTTATATTTGTAGCAACATTTTCAGCATATGTTGTTGGAGCATTATCTAATGTATATTTCTATCAGACGTCAGGACAACTAGCTATACAGGCTGCTGGTGGAAATGTAGATAAAATTATTCCTACATTTATTAACAGTGCTATGCCTACATGGTTTACATATATATTCCTATTAACACTGCTTTCTGCAGCTATGAGTACTATTAGTACACAATTCCATGTTCAGGGAACATCCATTGCATATGATGTTTATGGTTCACTTAAAGAGCATAAACAAAAATATACATTAACTGTTACACGTTTAGGTATATTAATAGCAATCATTATTGCTGTTGTATTAGCATATATCCTACCATCAAACATTGTTGCTCAGGGAACTACTATATTCTTCGGAATATGTGCAGCCGCATTTTTACCAGTTTACATATGTGCTTTATTCTGGAAACGTACAACAAGAGAAGGCGCTATTGCAGGTCTTATTAGTGGAACAGCAATCAGTTTATTCTGTCTGATTTTCACTCATAAAAAAGAAGCTGCAGGGCTTGGTATTTGCAAACTATTAACTGGTCAAACAGTATTATTTACTAGTATGCCTTGGCCTTATGTTGATCCAATGGTTATTGCATTACCATTATCATTTATTATTACAATAGCTGTATCTTTATTAACTAAAAATAGTACTGAGGATAATAAAGCTATTGATCAAATGTTTGCTGAAGGTGATGCTAAATGATTGAAATATTAGGTCTTACTGATCCTATAATTATTTGTGCATATTTAAGTTGTATCCTGATAACAATTATATGTATAATATATGGTGCGGTAAACTGGAATAATGATAACTAAATAACATGTATCCTCTCCCTATTAACTTTTTTTAGATATGTCTTTTTTAGCATATTTTTATTATAATTGGTTGAATTACACATATTTTATTAAAATAAGAATGTTTATTCACATATAGTGATATTTACGCTGTTATAATTCCAATTATGGGAATAAACTAACTTAAAACAGATATGTATAAATAAATTTAACTAAATAAACATATAATGATAGAATAATAAGGTAAAATTATGTTATATGGAATTACAGATATTGGATCAAATACTATACGACTAAAAATATATCGATACGAAAACAATAAAGTACAGGAATTATTTTCAAAGAAAAAGACCGCTGGATTAATAGCATACCGTGAAAATGGTAAATTAAACGATGAAGGCATAGATATATTAATTTCTACCTTAAAAAAATTCAATAAATACATCAAAAATCTGAATGTGGATAAAAGTTGTTTCTTTGCAACCGCAAGTCTAAGAAATATTACTAATACTAAAGAAACACTAGATAAAGTAAAAAAAGAAACAGGAATCAAGATAAAAATACTATCCAGCCAACAAGAAGCAGAGTTAAGCTTTATATCAGTGAAAAATGATGAATTGGAAAATAAAGAAGGAGTATTGATTGATGTAGGTGGTGGAAGTTCTGAAATAACAATATTTGAAAAATGGAAACCAGTAGATGAAACCAGTTTACCTATTGGATCACTCTACTGCTATGAAGAATATGTTTCACAAATGCTTCCAACAAAAGAAGAACGTGCAAAAATTGAAGAACGTGTATTGGATGAATTAAAAAAATCAGGAATAAAACAATACAACAAAAAATGCCTATATGGAGTTGGAGGTACTGTTCGTACCATGAAAAAATTACTGGAACATATGGAAATAAAAACTAACAAAAACAAAGTAATGCCTATAGACTTACTAGACCAACTTCTTGATGAATTAAATGAAAACACCAAGGAATGCTATAATAAAATACTTAAAGTAAAACCTGACCGTATCCACACAATAGTACCAGGTATACTTATTGTAAAAACAATATCAAACTACTTCAATGTAGAACAAATACATGTAACACAAGACTCACTACGAGAGGGCGTACTATATTCATTAATAAAAAATGAGGAGATATAATGAAAAAAAGAGACTACTCATATACACAAAATAGGGAATTATCATGGTTAAAATTTGATGATCGGGTATTATTAGAAGCAGAAGATAACACAGTACCAGTACTAGAAAGAATAAACTTCATATCTATATTCAACAGTAACCTTGATGAATTTTATATGATTAGATGTGGTAGTTTATACGATGTAACTCTTATTAATAAGAAAGACATAGACAATAAAACTGGAATGACTGCTCAAGAACAATTAGATAAAATTTTCGAATCAACACATCCATTATATGAGAAAAGAGATAAAATATACCAAAAAATACAGCATGAACTACGAAAGCATAGAATAATCAGACATAACTTTGACGAACTAAATAGTGTAACAAGAAAATACATAACACAATACTTCTATGAAAATGTTGCACCACTATTATCCCCTCAAATCATTGACACACATCACCCATTCCCTCACATGGCAAACAAGAAGTTATACGTCTACTGTATCCTTGAATATGCAGATAAAAAGAATAAGAAAAAAGAATTAATGGGATTAATACCAATACCACAAACATTACCAAAATATGTTAAATTCCCTGGAAGCATGGAATTCATATTAATGGAAGATTTAATATATGCATTTACAGAAAACATATTCACTAACTATCTAGTCAAATATAAAACCGTGACAGCAGTAACAAGAAACGCAGATATAAACCTTCAAAGCACACCTATAGATGAAGATGAAGATTACAGACACTTCATGAAGAACATTCTTAAAAAAAGGAAAAGATTATCACCGATACGACTTGAATTCTACCATGATAACACACCAAAATACACTAAAAAACTTAGACATGAATTAGGTCTAAAGAAGGAACAAGTATTCGTTACACAAACACCTATAAACCTGGATTATATAGGTGACTTCATAAAAGAACTACCTGATGCATTACGTGAAGAATTAACATTCCCTAAATTTGAATCACAAAGAAGTGGTAGTATAGATCCTAATACATCCATATTCAAACAATTAGATGAAAAAGATATATTACTATTCTACCCTTATCAAACAATGCAACACTTCCTAGACTTCTTAAAAGAAGCTGCTAATGATCCAGAAGTATTATCCATAAAAATAACATTATACAGGGTTGCAAAAACATCATCCGTAATAAAATACCTGCTAGAAGCACTTGACAATGATAAAGATGTAACCGTGTTAATCGAATTAAGAGCAAGATTTGATGAGAAAAACAATATTCATTATGCAGAACTTCTAGAAGAAGCAGGATGTCAAATATTATATGGATTTGAAGACTACAAAGTACATTCAAAAATATGTACAGTAACAAGAAAACATGATGGAGTAATAAAACAGTACACACAAATAGGAACCGGAAACTATAATGAAAAAACAGCAAAATTATATGTTGACTACTGTTACTTAACTTCTAATGAGGCACTTGGTGATGATGCAACAGAATTCTTCAAAAATCTCTCATTATCTAACCCAAGAGGTCACTATAACAAATTTTTAGTAGCTCCATCAAGCTTAAGAACAGGCATAATATCACTAATAGACAGGGAAATTGCTAAAGCAAAAAATAATCAGCCAGCAGAGATCATAATGAAAATGAACTCATTTACTGATAGAAAAATTATTGATAAGATTGCTGAGGCTTCCCAGAGCGGTGTTAAAATAAAAATGATTATTAGAGGTATTTGCTGTATTATTCCGGGATTAAAAAATAAAACAGATAATATTGAAATTAGAGGTATTGTTGGAAGATATCTTGAACATTCAAGAATATATGCATTTGGTACTGGAGATGATAGATTACTATACATATCCAGTGCTGATATGATGACAAGAAATACTTCAAAACGTGTTGAAATTGCATGCCCTATTGAAGATAAAAGAATTAAAGAAAGAATTCTAGAAGATCTTGAAGTAATGTTACATGATGATATTAAAGGTCGTAGAATCAATAGTAACGGTGACTACGAGCATATTCAACAATCCAGACATACTAATGCACAAGAATTCTTCCAGGAAAGAGCAATTAAAGAAAGTGAAGAACTCGAGAGAAAAGAAGAACTTGAAAAAGAAGCAATTAATAAAAAAGAAGAACAGGAGAATAAACATAAAGGATTCTTTGATAAAATTAAAGAATTATTCTCTTAGACAAAACAAGATATGAATCTAATATAACATCACCACCTCCCTAATTATTTTTTCTAAATTATTATCTTTTTTTTACACATATTTTCCTTATAAATAATTTAATAAGAATAAAGGGATATAAATAGAAGCATGAATAGATTACATTCAATACTTAAAAATGAGGTTACAGGCTGGAATACATGGGAGATATCATGGCTATTATGTGCAACCCTTTTTATCATCATATTGTCTATTCAAACAAATAATGAAATTATAGGCATAATTGCTGCTGTTACAGGTGTAATATCAGTAATATGCTCTGGAAAAGGAAAATTATCCGGATTTATATTTGGTATTGTGAATGCAATTTTATATGCAGTAATTGCATATAATACCCGATATTATGGAGAAATGTCATTAAATATCTTATATTACATTCCAATACAGGTATATGGTTTGTATTCATGGAATAAGAATATGAATCCTGAGACTAATGAAGTTTATAAGAGACGTATGACCAATAAAGAAAGATGTATACTCTTATTAATACTGGTTGTTACTACTGTTTTCTTTGGATTGATATTAACTAGTTTACATGGAAATAATCCATTTATTGATGCACTTAGTAGTTTGTTATCCGTAGTTACCATGTATATTGCTGTTAAACGTTTCATGGAACAATGGATTTTATGGATTGTTGCAAATTCTGTAAAATTAATACTGTGGATAATACCATTAATGCAAGGAGCAGGTAATACTGCTATTATGTTAATGTCTCTTATATATCTAATTAACTCATTTATAATGTTTTTCAAATGGAGAAATGAAGTAAATAATAATATAAAATGACAAAATAATTAATTAAAATAATTTAGGAGAAGATATACATGCCAGCAATAACAATAGAAGGACCAAAAGCAACAAAAGAAGCAAAAAAAGAAATTATTGAAAAAGTATCAAAAGACGTAGCAGAAGCTTACGGACTTCCAGTTCAATCAATTGTTATAACAATACATGAATGTGAACAAGATAACGTTGGAGTAGGTGGAAAACAATTATCAGAGATAGAACATTAAATTAATTAGATAAAATTTTCCCTCTCCAGAAAAAAATGATAATTTCATTAACCCACCTATTTTTTTTATATTATTTATCCCTGTAAAGAATAACACTAATATAACAATTAATTAACGAAAACTATTTTTTAAAATCAGTAATTTTTATACAAATTAGAATTATTTTATAATTAGAATTAGATAATAAATATTTAACTATATAAATGAGGGGGGTTAAAAAAGAATTGAGGAAACAGATCTATGCTGTTTCTTCAATTGCTTGTGTTGGACATGCTTCAGCACATACACCGCAACCTACACATTTTTCTGCGTCAATTACGTATGGAGTACCTTCAGAGATAGCATCCACTGGGCATGCGTTTACACATAATCCGCATCCTACACAAGTATCATTAATTTTATATGGATTTCCTGCCATATTTATCACCTTATTATATTATACATTAGTCATCCTATTCAAGTTAAACTAACATGGTTATTTATATTGTAGACTAAATATATATTTTTCCTATTTTAGAAAAACTTAAAAAAAGAATTAACAACTTAAAAAACAGAGGACAACTGAATTATATAGAAAAAGAGATAGAGAAAAGAAAATCAATTCATTAATCTCCAATTGAAAAAATAGTTATGTTTTACAATTATAAATTAATTTATTAGAAAAATAGGGTTTATAGAAAAAATATTATAAAAAGGGTGAATGAAGTAATAATAAACTTCACAAATCCCTTTTTTACTTATTATAACAGTTCTTATTTATTTACTGTTTCATTACCACTATGTGCAGTATTATCTTTAACAGTATTGTTTTCAAATATTGTTGTTTTATGTTTAATGTCAAAGATTGCTGATCCAGTTGTTGCTGTGTTACCGGTTATATTGTTTCCAGTGATTGTGGTGTTTGTTGCACGAGTATAAATTGCTCCACCATAGCTTGCAATATTACCTGTTAAGTTATTATCAGTTATTCTTGTATTAACTGCATTATAATTGTTGATTGCTCCACCATAGCTTTTTGCAATGTTACTATCAATTATGTTTCTGCTTATTGTGTTGTTGGTTCCTATGTTGAATATTGCTGCTCCACTAGCTGCTACACGGTTATTGTATATACTGTTAGAGTCTACAGTTATATTTGAACCTCTTAAGTATATTGTTCCGTATTGAGCTTGGTTGTCATGTATACTGTTACTTTCTATTGTTGTATTTCCTGCATTCCAGTTGTTAATTGCTCCTCCAATTGTTTTTGCAGTGTTGTATGCAATTGTGTTTGATCTGATGATTATATCTGTACCAAGGTTGTTTATTGCTGCTCCACTTCTTGCTTTGTTAGCTGTGAAGTCATTGTTTGTTATGTTATTGTTTTGTCCTATTACAAATACTGCTCCACCGCTTACTAGTGCAGTGTTACCTGTCATAGTGTTATTATCTAGTGTTAGTGTTGTTCCACGGTAGTATATTGCTCCACCATAGTTTGCCTGGTTGCCATTGAACTGGTTGTCTGTTATTACTGTACCAGTAGCATCCCAGTTACTGATTGCTCCTCCTAGGGTTTTTGCAGTGTTATCTGTGAAAATGTTGTTTGTTATTTTAGTGTTTGCTCCGAGGTTGTATATTGCACCTGATGAAAGTGTTACATTGTTTTTGGTGAATGTATTGTTTGTTATTTCTGTGTTGTTTCCTCTGTTGTATATTGCTCCACCATATTTTGCTGTGTTGTTTGTGAATACGTTGTTTATTATTGTTGCGTTATTTGTATTATAGTTGTTGATTGCTCCACCATTTGTTCCTTTGTTGTTTATGAAAGTGTTTCCACTTATTATTGTATTATTTGCTCTGTTTAGGATGGTTGTATTTGTAAATCTGGTGAAGGTAATGTTTTCTATTGATACTGCTCCATTTTCTATGTTGAAACAATTTGTAGCATTATTATTTCCATCTAATACTGCGCTGTCACTCATTACTTTTATGGTTAAATTTTTATTAAATTTAACTGTGTTATTTATCACGTAATTTCCATTTAATATGTATATTAATGAATTATTGTATGAACTGTTCTGTATTGTGTTAAATGCGTATGTGTAAGTCCATGGTGTTTGTGGTGTTCTACCATTATTACTGCTTGAACCATTAACTGCTACATAGTATACTGGTCCGTAATATGTACCATTAGTGTAGTAGGTTATACCTGATGGTTCATAGTTTACATCACCATTATAATTTACAGATATAATATTATTTCCAGCTTTTAATACGTTTACTGGTATAGTAGCACTAGCTGTGCCATTTACAATATCAGATGAGTAAGTGTTACCATTTACTATGATATTTACTACACCGCTTGTTACACTGTTACCATTAGCATCGGTTACTACAGTGTTTAACACTACAGCATCAGTTACTGCTCCATTATCAGGGTTTACTGTTACTGTTGTTTCTACTGGTTTAATATTGATTAATGTTGCTGCTTGTGAATTAAGACTTTCAGCATCACCTGCATAGTTTACTACTAGTATGTGTGCTCCAGCATTATTTAATGCGTAATCAATACTTGCAGTGTTATTAGCTACTGTTGTGTCTCCTATTACTGTTCCATCAACTGTGAATGTTACAGTACTACCATCAGTTATGTTTGCAGTAGTAGCTGTGATTGTTACAATATCTCCTACTTTACCATTTACAGGATTTATTGTTACTGTTGTTTCTACTGGTTTAATATTGATTAATGTTGCTGCTTGTGAATTAAGACTTTCAGCATCACCTGCATAGTTTACTACTAGTATGTGTGCTCCAGCATTATTTAATGCGTAATCAATACTTGCAGTGTTATTAGCTACTGTTGTGTCTCCTATTACTGTTCCATCAACTGTGAATGTTACAGTACTACCATCAGTTATGTTTGCAGTAGTAGCTGTGATTGTTACAATATCTCCTACTTTACCATTTACAGGATTTATTGTTACTGTTGTTTCTACTGGTTTAATATTGATTATTGTTACTGCCTGTGAACTGCTACTTCCAGCATCACCTGCATAACTTATTACTAGTAACTGTGCTCCTGCATTATTTAATGCGTAATCAATACTTGCAGTGTTATTAGCTACTGTTGCATTTCCTATTACTGTTCCATCAACTGTGAATGTTACAGTACTACCATCAGTTATGTTTGCAGTAGTAGCTGTGATTGTTACAGTATCTCCTACTTTACCATTTACAGGTGTTGTGGTTATTGTTGTATTTGTTTTTAGTACACCATTATTTTTAACAGTGTCCTCTGAGGTAGCATTTACACTAGCATCTCCACCAGTGCCATCTGCTTTTAATAGGTTATATTCAATATCATTACCATTACTACCTGATATTGTGGTTATACTTCTTGTGTTATTGGTTGTTTTAACTGTGTTATTTGTTACTGTGGTATTTGCTTGTCCTTCTAGGATTATTCCTGGACCTGTTATTGTTTTAATATTATTATTAGTTATAGTGTTATTAGTTCCAAAGTAATTGTAGATTCCTACGGTTCTTCCTTTAAGATAATCAGCAGTACCTATAACACCAGGATATTCACCAGCAACTGATATGTTATTATTAGTTATATTACAGTATGCTCCTATAACACCAACAGCCATAGGTGTGTAACCACTCATGTTTATGGTATTATTAGATATGGTTGTGTTATCTCCACCAAACTGTTCAATAGCATAGGTATTGTATCCTGTAGCTATTATTGTGTTATTAGATATTGTGTTGTTAGTAATATTACCTTTTCCAGGAGTATATGCTCCTCCGCTATACAGGAAATCAGTGATTGTGATTCCATAAATTACATCTTCTGCATTTGTTATAGGATTACTAGAATCCATTCCACAGGTTAAGTTAATATAGTTATTGGAAATTGTGTTATTTTGGAAACCAATGCCTTCCATCATTATTCCAGAACAATAATCATCAGAGACTGCTGTGATGTTATTGTTACAAATTGTATTATTAGAACTTCTTACATTAATGTGATATAAATAATTTTCTGCTATGCCTGAAATATTATTGTTAATAATTGTATTATTTGATCCAGTTACTAAACATGAATATATTGTATTGTATGAAGCATTTAGAGTATCAGTTCCATTAACGAATATGTTATTATTTCTAAGGATATTGTTATTACCATTTATTTTAACAGCAATGGACATTGGATGATTTGTGGTATCCCAGTTGATATAATTTGATGGTAAAGTAGCATTAAATGTACAATCTTCTATAATTGTATTTTTTTCTAATGATACACAATTTAACTCATCCATCAGATTTTCACTATCATATACTTGATGAATTGTTATGTTATGGAATAGATTTGTTTTTGAATCATCTGCATCACTATATAGAGCATAAGGATAATAATCATAAATTGAAGTATCAGTTATATCAATTGTAAAATTAATAAAAGTTACATTACATATTGCAATTGCACTTAAGAACTTATTTTTTAATACTAAATTATCTTTACCAACAAATGTCATTTTATAATTTGCGAAATCACTAGCTGCTGTTCCACATTGAATACCTGGTATACTATCAGGAAGTGACTCAACAATAAATAATGTATTACCACGTACCTTAGGAGTTCTTATTGTACCTGTTGATCTAATATATGTATTATAATTATCATCATTAATTACATAGACATTTTGGTATTCACTCTCATTAAAATCAATAGGCGTACTTTTAAGAGATGAAAATTTAACCTTTCTTAAATTATTAACATTACTAGAGATAGTTTTGTTATTTTTTTCATTTATAGTATTATTAGTTGAAGTAATATTAGTTACTCCAGGTTTAACATATAAATAACTTATATAATTATTTTTTAACACGCAATTAGACCCAACGATATTCATTGTATCGCTTACATATACATTATCAACTACATTCTTACCATAAAGATAAATAATACTTACATTATCTTTAGTTGCATTAGATCCTGATTGTAGTTTTACTGTTCCACTGAATGTATTATTTTCTAATGTACTGTTTTCACCACTATTTACTGTTCCACTGCATGTGTTGTTTGTTATGGTACTGTTTAGTGATGCTGTGAATGATGAACCATTGTTTAATATGTTGTTTTTGTATGTGTTTCCAACATATCTTTGATAGTTATCACCAATGCTCCAGTTAATTGAGCTGGTACTCATCCATTGTGTGGTTATACCTTGACCTGCATAATTAATAATATTATTTTCGACAAAGTTATCTCCACCACTTAATGTGATACCGTAGCATATTGCTGATTTTGTTGATGGTCCATTAATAGTGTTGTTAACTATTCTATTTCCTCTGTTTAATGTAACATTAGTATAATCTTTGCCTGCTACATTATATGTTGTGAGGTATATTAAGTTTCCAACAGTATTTTTTCCTGTTATCACATTGTTTTGTAATGTACAGTTATTTGCCCATGCAAGAACTATACAACTACTACCACTATTATTATTAACTGTGATGTTACTGTTTTTTACTGTTACAAAGCTGGAATTGTCTCTTATGGAAACTACTCCAACTCCTGATCCAATTCTCTGGTTTTCTACTGTAACGTTCACATTGTCAAATGTTACTTTGGTAGCATTTTTAACAAATATCTGTGTATTGTAGAAGTTAATATTGGATATGTTAGTGTAAGATCCTGTGTTAGTAATTGTGAATGAATTACCAGTTTCGTTACCGAAATAACTTCCTGATGTAGTGTTTAAATATATTTTACCAGTACTACCACTAGCTGAGGTTATTGTTACTGCTTTATCAATAACAACTGGTTGATTAGCTTGTATAGTACCATTAACATAGATAGTATCTCCATCATTAACATTATTTAATCCACTGTTTTTAAAGTAAGTGTTATAGTTACTGTTATTTACAGTGATATCTTTTGTTTTTTTAAGATTTTTAGTATTACTACGTACTTTCTTATCTTCTTTAATAGTTGCTTTATTATCGGTTGTTTGTATTTGGCTTGTTGTGTGTTCTATTGTGTCCTGTGTTGTTGTCTGTACGTGATTAGTTGTTGTTACTGTTTGTGTATCATTAGTGTCTGCTGCGGATAGTGCTGTTAGTCCTGTTAGTAGAATGATAAGTGTTACTGTGAATAATACTAGTTTAGTATTATGTTTCATCGAAACATTTTCCTCCATTTGAATTATTAGTTATAAATTTGCTATTCATTAAACGTTCTAGAATTAAAAATGGGTATAATTCTAAGTAATTAATGAAATATTAAGTTGATAATTAATTGAATTAATTCTAATATTCTTATTAAAATTCAATTTAAACTTAATCAATTATATATAACAAAACAATAATATAAATAAGTTACTATAAAAAATATCGACCAAATTAAGTAAATAATCCCTGGTTAATAATAAAAAACAATAAAAGACATTATTTTTTCAGAGAATTGTAATTAATATTATAAATCAGGTTAAGATAGAATATAACACTAAATAAATACTAAAAAAATATAATAGTTCAAAGAAAGATTATATTAAAAAAGAATAGTATGAAACATGAACGGCTGTATTTATATTAATGTATAATGTCAAACATATCATAGTATAATAAAGTAGATGGGAAGTGTTTTATTAGTATGGATTCTATAGACAGAGAAAATATATTTCTAGAGGAGGAAAACCTCTTTAAACTAACCGATGAGATTGATTATACCACGTTATCAAAGGGTCAGCAGAAGGAACTTAAAGAACAGTTAAACCCTACACTATATCATCCATATGTATATGATGTAGACCTGGAAGAGGAAGTTATTAACCATTACCATGTTGGACAATTACTATACCAGCCGACTAACCTGTACACTACATCAAGAATAACAAAACCCGGAAAAAATGTAAGATATCTGATCTATTCCAAGGAATTTCAGGAATTACCCGGCAAACAACTACTATTACATTACAGAAATAAACAAGTAGCAGTTTCAGGTATCCTTAACTGCTTTAAAGTTATAGATATCACAGTAAAAGATAATATAACACAGATTACATTACTACATTATAATAGTTTTGAAGAATTAGCAATACAGCATCACAAGACAAGTATTGAAGAAAAAATATCAAAAAGAGCACCAGCAATACTTGAAGAAGAATATCCTGAGGATGATATAGATTTAAAAAAATTAAACTATAAACTTGATGCAGGTATTGGCCTAAACTCATACAGGGATAGAGTAAAACCATTCAATAAGGATCATATCATATTTCTATTAGAGGTATTATCAGAAATACATAACCATTACCCATTAGAAAAAGTAGTTGAATTTACGGAGATGTACGATATTATTGACTTAATAAATAACTACCAGCAATCACTTGATAATATGAAGAAGATGAAAGTCAGCCAAGACACATCATATGAAGAAGAACAACAGAAAATCACTGACAACTATAAAAATAAAATCATAAATAGTATGAAAATCTCTGAAAACTTAAAAGAAAACACATTGGGACAACTATCAGAGAACCTTGAAAATCTAAGTAACTCTGAAAAAATAGATGAGGTTAGTGAAGTTCTAAACATACCACAGGAAAAACTAGAAAAACTACTAAAAATAAATAAGTAGTCCCTTTAATATCTAGTAAACTTAAACACTCCTACCAATTTACATTTTTATAGTAATGAAGACTTATACAACGATTGATTAAATTTTTTAATATATTTAATGTTTTTTCCACTTAAACTTAAATAACAAACCCTAATTTCACCTAATATACCCTTATTATTTTCTATTTTTAATGTTTTCTATAATTATACTGGCTAAATATAAATTATTAATTGATAGTTCTACATTATTCTTTTCAATATCCTCATCCATAGTTTATAATAATTATAACGTACAAAGTATATATTAAAAAAGAGAATTTACTTGTTCTCAAGGATTCTGGGAAAAAAGGGTTTAATATAATGAATATGCTCGATAATAAACAGTTCATGATATCATTTTGCATGACATTAGTAGTAGTATGTGTAATGTTTGCTTCCTCTGAAATAATACATAACACAGAAGTCATATTTCCAGAAATCTCTGCATTATGTATTGGTTACCTATTATATCATAAACATGCATGGACTGTTAATCATAAAAGAATGCTAACATGCATATCCACATGTGCTATTCTAGGAGTTATCATAGTAGAATATGTTCCACTACTCTTATGGCAACAACTCTGCCTAGCATTTGTTATTGGTCAATTACTATTAGCATACTCCGGAACAGATCTTGCACCAATGGTATCAGCTATCGTATTACCAGTACTTCTACAATCAAGAGGATATATTTATCCCCTGTCAACAATCATCCTAACAATACTAGTTATACTATTTAATGAAATAGAAGTTAAAAAACAATTAAGAACAAAAGAAGTATTCAAGGCATTAAACAAGCCAAATAAAAAGGAATACCTTCTTATAACACTACGTGTGATGATAGTTGTAGTAGTAACATACATGGCATGTGCAGTTGACTTAAAATTCATAATTGCACCACCACTTATTGTAGCATTCATCGAATTTAGTAAAAAAAGTGGTAAATTACGAGAAAAACCATTGAAACCAATCATACTACTAACAATAAGTGCAATCATAGGATGCCTGTGTAGATATATATTCACAATAACTTACAATATACCTATAACAGTTACAAGTATAGTAGCAATAACTATTACAATACTTCTAATATATAGGACAGAAACGTATCTTCCACCAATAGGAGCTATATGTCTATTAGCATTAATTGTGCCAGAAGATATTCTAATACTATTTCCACTAGAAATATTTATAGGAACAACAATATTCATGACATTCACAAAAATAATATACAGAACTGAAACATTCAGAGAAGACTATCATCAGAAATAATCATTCACACCGTTGGTGTTAGTAAATTTATTCTAATTTATGATGCATTTACACTACATTGTATTATAATTGTTTCATGTCAAGCCCCTTGTAACATTATATTGTTGAATAGCTTCAATTCTACCCCCTCATTTTGTTTGTTTTGTTTTATTAACTAGTTTTAGTTTAAATATATAAATAATAATAAAGATAAATTTAACTATAATAACATTTTTTTAAACTAGAACACGAGAATAAAATTAACTTAAAAAGGAAGAGAAAAATAATGGGTTCTGAAATATTAAACCTGCAAAATTATGCTTTAGAATTTATTATAATTGCTTACTTTATTACGTATTGCTTTTATATAGCATTCTTAAAAAAACCATTTCGTCCTCTAAAATATGTAGATAATAAAGCTAAACACGAAGGAATAGATATTTTTTATAGAATTACTGGTAAAAAAATTTTATTAAATGGACGTCCACGTGCAGAAGTAATGAGCTTAATAACAATATTAGTCATGATATACCTATTAATTATTAATCCAGAAGTATTTAGTAAAACATTTATAATACTTGGATATACCAGCATAATGCTAATTCTAAGATCATCATCATTAAATAAGAAAATAGTAGAAAACAACACACCACAATTAAATAATTATGATTATTACGTTGCAATCACTGATAATAATCTAATACTTATAATTCCATTAGTAATATTCTACTATTTACATTACTCCTATCCATATCAATATACTTTAAACTATACTATGATATTTAACTCATCATTAACTTTAATAAATCTTATCTTATTAGTGATAATGACAATAGTTTTATTTCCCAAGTCAACAGGTAACATGATATACAAAATTACAGGCCTTGATCTTAGAAAACTAAAAGATTATGAAAAAATAGTTATCAATTACTCATTGATTTACTTAACAATATTCTTAATGTTTATGAAAAAATGGTACTGATAGTTAAAAAATAAAAAGAATAGGTGTATAGTGATAAATAGAAAATTTATCCAAAATTAACCTCCCTTTTTCTTTTATAATAAATAAGTACTCTCTCATCAATATTAAGAATAATGAAAATCAAAATAAGGTAAGAATTAATAGTATATCAGTTATTTTCTTTTCTCTGATTATTTGTTATTTATTTAAAGGAATAATTTCTCTTATAAATCCTAAAGTTATTAATGAAATTAAACAATACACCTATAAAATCAATTATTAACAATATAGAAATATAATTTAAACAAACAATTAAAACATTTTGAGATACCGTACCAATATAAAGAATTAAGAAATATTCAAATAATCTAATCCATCCGATAAATACTACTTTTAAACCTAATTTATACTTTTTATAACATAATAAATAAAGACCTGAGAAAGGTAATAATAAAATATAAAATGCATGATATATAGTTAAAATATAATAAAATAAAGATAATGCACCTAAAAATAATACAAAAGGAGTTATAATAAATAAAATTACTCCCATAGTATCATTATATTTATTAGAATTTATTTCCTCATCATAATATTATAAACGATTTTATCTTCTAAATCAATATTCATAACCGATTATATGAGGGATATAACCATATTAAACAAATTACACTCACAATTATTAAAGATTCAATACTATTATTCAAATAAAATAAAGAGTTATCTAAATATTTTATAAAATACACAAATTGAAATAAAGATAATAAACTAAAAAAAATACCCATATGAATTCTATAATTATAATTAAATTTCATAATATACCACCTAAATAATAATCCCAATAGGAAGTAGAATTCACATATAATAAATTAAACATTATAAAACTACTTTTCCTTTCAAATGTCATAATATAACTCCAATTTAAATAAATTCAACCAATAGCCTGTTAAATCATTATCAGGAAGATATTTATTAACTTCATCTTCTGGCATTAAATAACCCTCACCATTATATTCATCCTTATTTTTTTTTAATATTTTAGTTTTTATATTTTCTTTTTTTTTGTTAAATAGTGATTATTACTATTGAGTTATACTGTTTTTTTTATATTATTTATTCCTTAATGTTAATTATAAATCATTGATTGTTATATTATATTAATTTTAATTAACGCAGCTATGAACCATAGACCGAAAACTAAGTAAAGGACTATGTAAACCTTTCTGTTAAGTGGAAGTATTTTTTCGTCGTTTTTAATATTAGCGGTACATAGAAATGTGTCTATTAAACACTCCCACCACAACAAAGAAAAAAACAATGCAAGGAATAGATTATACCTATTAAGAATATCCATAACATTAGGAGTTATTAGAATATTGGATATTAATGAAAAAAACAACATAATTCCTAGAACTATATTAATTATTGTTCTTTTATATAGTTTATTACGTAAATTTCCTATACCTATTAATCCAACAAGTCCTAACAATGCAGATAACAGCGTGTTAACAATATTATCCTTGAATAAATATCTTTCTCGTAATATATTCCATTCAAAGGAACAATCCTCTAGAACTACATAACATAAATTAATCAAATAATAACCTATATAAAACATGAAACGGACAAACATACAAATAAACAGAGATATTGTTACTGTAAACCGGTTTAATGGTACTAAACACAGGATATAAGCAACAATATAACTAGTCCATAACGGGGATACGAAAAAAGAAAGAAATGCTATGACACCAATAGTAGGATATCTGAACTTCTCTTTATAATTCTGCATATTTAACAACACTACCACATCCTTAGTAACGTTTTCACAATTGAATACTTTATTTTATAAATAATTAATATATCCAAATATATCATCCTCTTTAAAATATTTGTAAGTATCCTCTACACTTAAATTAACTTTTTCTCCAGTTACACGATTAGTTAATGTATAATCTTTATATGAGTTCATGAAAATTTTATAATTTAATTTAGCTACACCATTAATGGGTTTAACTTTAATTGGTGTATTGTTTCCATCACGCAGAGTTTTACTATTTATTTTAAAAACAACTTCACCATTAGATACATTATTAGTATTATCAGTTACATGAGCCTCAAAAGATACTGTTTCATTCAGTTTACAGAAATAATCCTTTATTTGAATAGTATTATTCTGAGTTGTTGTTTTAACTGATTTATTTTCTCTTGTTCTAGTTTTAGTATGTTTTTTCTTTGATACTTTTTTTACAGATTGTTTGTAATCTGTTTTTTGATTGTTTTGTTGTTCAATAGATATATTAACATTTGTATCTGTACTTTTCATGTGATTTATACTATAATCATTTAGATTACGTTCTGATAAATCATCCGTATTTACAGCAGATACAGCAGTGATAGTTAATATTAAATCAAAAGAAAGCAAAATAATTTCCATTGATACTTCATGAAAAAATCGCCTCCTATTCCTTTAAATATAACGTTTTAAATTAAATTAATTAAAAAAAATTAAATTAAACTAAAATTTACTTAATAATATATTTAAAATTATATATATATATATATTAATATCTAATAAAATAAATATTTAATAAACATAATAAAACTATAAAACAATATTTTCTATTAAATAAATAAAATAAACCTTTAAAATCAGTGCATCCTCCCTTTTATACAATTTATGGAGAATTAATAAAAATTGACTTTATTAGCCGTCTATTTTTTGTATAAGTTTAATTAATCTAAAATCCATGGAAAATTGTTGGTTGTTTTAGATTAGTGAATGTTTTTTTTTGTTGATGTTTTTTGTGGAACTTATCAGATAAAATCCTGTAATTATAAATCATCATGTCCACATATTATTGGTATTAAAAATTTTATCATCGTCCTATTTATTAATTTCTGACTAATAGCTCCTTTGAAAACATGAACAAAAACTAGAGGTAACACCATTATAAGAAAGTTAATGATATACAAAGAGAAATACATTAAAAAATATCCATGTAATACCAATTATCCAAGTCTAAAGTCTATAAAATTTATTAAAAGATGAGAATTTACTTGTCTTCTCAAAAATCCTAGAAATTAGAACAACAGTATTCATGACATTCACAAAAATAATATACATAACAGAAATATTCAAAGAAACTAAAAATCAAAAAAGAAGACAGTTACCTAAAATAATTCAGTAAATTTTCCTCCAACCCAAAATACCCTTATTTTATTAAATAACTATTTTTATAAAAATACATATAATAGATTAAAATTCAAAAATATAACACTCTTATATTTTAATATGTCTTTAATCCAGAAAAAAATATTGATTTAAAGTATAACTTATATAAAAGAGTATATATAAAAGAAAAACATATTATTACATAGATATTTTAGTTAAAAACACTAAAATATCCATAAAATCAATATCAGAGACTTTAATTAACACAACTTGATATTATTTTAATTTATTATTACTTAAAATATATTATATGAGGAATTAAGATGAAATATAATAAAATACTTCTATTCTTCATAGTAATTATATTAACAATAGTATCAGTTAATGCAACTGACATAAATAATAATTCAACAATTACTGCTAATAATAATTACATAGAACCGCATAATTCACTTGAAAACGGATTTAATGAAGAATATACAAGTAACTCTAAAGAAATACAGAATAATACAGAAATAGACAATAATTACTTTTATGATGATTCTATAGATGTTATAGATAATATTACGGATATTGATGAAAACAAAAGTATAACAGATTATCCAAGAAAAGTAAGTAATCAAAATAATAATAACAAATCAAATATTACTATAAATTTAAAGGATTATACTGCATACGCGGGTAAAACAATAATTATTAATGCAACTGTTAAAACAACAAATAATACCCCAGTAACATCAGCAAAAGTAGCATTTAAAGTTAATGGAAAAACACAGGCACATTTAAACGTGACTAATGGAACAGTGCTATATAATTTTAAAGTACCTCAATGGAGTGCGAAAAAATATAATTTAACACTAGTAGTGGGGGAAACAAGTAATACTAACTCATTATCCAAAAATAGTACATTAACATTATATCGATTGAACACAACAATAAAAACAAGTTATTTAACCTTTGCTCAAAGAAATACAATGAGTTATATTAATGCCACTATATGTGACCAAAATAATCAAAAAGTATATACGGGTAAATTAGCATTAAAAATTGATGGAAAAACCATAGTCAATCTTTACTACAACAGGAATCATTAATTATAATTTTACGCCTACTCAAAGTATAGGTACACATAACGTAACTATAATCTATGGAGAAAACACGTTCTTCAATTATAATGAAAGCAATGTTAAAATAAGAATAATTAATACAACAGTTCATAATTATACAACAGCACAGATAATAGAAGCAGCTAATCGTGTGAAAAAATATCATGATAAATTTAAAACACTGCCAAAATATGTAGTGATAAATAATAATGACGTTACAATGTATGACTTTTTATACTTAATGTGTCAATCATTAATATCCAACAGTTCTTTATCTGAGGGAAACTTTCAACCAGAAAGTATCATAAAAGAAAATATAACTGCTGGAAAAATATATAAAGAGGAATACCTAAAATTAGCAAAAACAATCACTCAATCTATTGCAAATAATGGTGTTGTACCTGGTTATATTAACACATCATTAGGACAGCTAAGTTTAAATTCAACAATAGATGGGTATTCAAGAGCATTAGCTTTTGAATATAATAACAACAGATTACCAAATTACACTGCATATAATGAAAGTACATATTCAAAACCTCAAGTAAACAACACAGACCCCTACTTATCACCTTCAAAAAATTGTCAGTCAAATAGTTCAATAATAATTAATTTAGCAAGAAAACTAACAAATAATTGCACTTCATTATATTCTAAAGCCAACGCATTATTCCTCTTTGTACGAAATAATATAAGTTACGAGAATTATGGTAATACAAGAAAAGGTGCATTGAAAACATTATCTACTAAATTAGGCAATTGTTGTGACCAAGCACATTTACTAATAGCACTACTAAGAGCTAGTGGCATAAGAGCAGGATATGCTCATGCACAATGTTATTTCTATACTTCTAAAAAAGTAATAGGACATGTTTGGTGTAAAATATACCTAAACAATACATGGGTAGATGCAGATCCAACAAGTAATAGTAACACTATTGGACATACATCTAGTAATGAAATAAGAACCTGGAATCAAAAATTATTATCAGAATTACCATTTTAAGGAGTGATTTAATATGTGGAAAAAAATAATACCAATTTTAATAATTATAGCTATTATAGGCGCTACATCAGCATATTATTTTGAAAATAATAAAACAACTACTAATCCCGGTAGTAATAGCCCTGGCGGCATATTAAATACTGCAAGTAGCATGATAACACATGATCAAAATAATATAACTTCAAAACCTCATAATACTATGAACAATATTATTACAACTACAACACAAAACAATCCAATAAAAAAGGAATATGAAAATTCAAACAAAGACATAACATCGGAAAGTCAGAATATAATCGACAATATTATTAACACAGCAGAATCTAACCAAACAGGAACAATCTATCAAAATATAACCACAAACCCAAACAAGGTAACTGTAAATACAAATAACCAAAATCCAAATAATTTAACTGGCAATAAGAATATAGTTAAAACAGTATTAAATGGATCAATACAGAATGTACAGGAACCAAACAATATATATAAATATGATTACCAAAAAGGCGGTGACCCAACCATACCATCAACAGATTATAATAAAACAATAATCACACATAACAGTACTGGAGACTTTAAATACAATATTACTGCAGGTCAAGCATTACAACTAGTACAGAAAAAGTATCCTAATACTGATTGGACATATGTTAGTGTAACATACTATTCAAAAATCCCAGAAATTGTAGTAACCGACTCCCGTAATAACACCTATATTGAAGTTAGTCCAAATGGTGAGCTAATGGGTGGTTACTCTGTGGATGAAGTAGTACCAGACCAGAAAACAAATAAAGAATACAAATATGATTACCAAAAAGGTGGCGATCCAACCATACCATCAACAGATTATAATAAAACAATAATCACACATAACAGTACTGGAGACTTTAAATACAATATTACTGCAGGTCAGGCATTACAACTAGTACGGAAAATGTATCCTAATACTGATTGGACATATGTTAGTGTAACATACTATTCAAAAATCCCAGAAATTGTAGTAACCGACTCCCGTAATAACACTTATATTGAAGTTAGTCCAAATGGTGAGCTAATGGGTGGTTACTCTGTGGATGAAGTAGTACCAGACCAGAGTACTATTGAAAATAAAACAAACAGCAATTATCAAGAGATAAACAATAATAACTACTCTAACAATTATAGTGATAATTATTCTGGATGATAAATAAAGAATATGTAGTTCTTTTGACTACATAATCTTTTTTTTATTTAATTAGGTTTAAATCTAATTTTTTATATATTTAAATAACTACTTTTATTAAATTAATTTTTGATTTATTTTGTTAAGATTAGGACAGGTAATTTTTTTTATTAGTTTTGTTTTTCATGTATTGAGGTGTGGGTATGGTTTTTCATATTTACACTTGAAATTGTTTTCTAGTATTATCTTTTGTTGTTGTTTGGGGTATATGGCGTGTTTGATTTTTAGGTTGAAGTAGTGTATTTTTGCGGTGAGATTTTTTGTTTTTGGTTTTATTTGTATTTTTGCTTCGTAATATCTATGTATAACGAATCAAAAATGCTTTTTTTTCAAGAAAATACAACAAAAAAACAAGAATATCAGAAAAGCAAAAAACTCCTTTTTACTATAAAAAGTAAAAAAATAACAAAGATACATATATATATTACCTCATACAAAATAAGAATGATAATATACAATAGTTAGTAATATTGTATTATTATTAACTTGTATTAGATAAACTCCCTATTAAATAAACAATGTTGAAAAAGGTGAAAGATATGGAAAACAAAATATTAGCAGCAATAATTTCATTATTCCTTCCAGGAATAGGTCAATATCTATTAGGTAAAGGAAATAACTGGATAATCCTATTTGTAGTTATACTAATCATCGATATTATACTCGCAGCGCTTCTAGGAGGAGCAGGAACATACATAGCAGGACTCATCGGAATTATATTTGCACTTGATGCATATTGTGGATGGATAAATATATAATAATCTAAAAAACTAATTCTTCCATTTTATTTCTTTTTTTATACAAATTTCAAACACACAACTAATTTTAATAAAAAATAATACCACCTAGTCTAGCTTCCTAAAACATAAAATATTAATCACTTGATATATATGTAATATATGTAAAAATATAAAATAATAAAAATATTCTAAAGTCTATAAAAAAATTAGAAATAGTTATAGAAATATATAATAATAGGTTTCAATGTTCATTATAAATGGATAATTAGTATAACATTATATTTATTCTTTGAAGCAGATACCTACTTCAATGGATTAACATAAAAAATTACAAAACAAGCCCTGTTCATTTTTTATAATTATTAAAATTAATTTAACTAGTATTATATCAAAAAAATAACATTATTTTCAATATTGATGATAAAATACTGGTTAAATGGAAAAAAATAAAATTAAAAAAGAAAAATAGAAATTTTTTAATATATGGATAAAAAAGATTACTTTTCACTTGCTTGTAAAGCTTCGTAGCATCTTTTACATAAGATCCTAGGTAAAGTTACATCTAATTTCTCTGCTGGGAATGGGTATCCTCCAGTCCACATTTCAATTTCTTCGCGTACTATGTGATCTTCACATAATCCCATACCACACACTATACATATTGCTACTGCTTCTGTGTCCTTTCCTTCTTGAGCACATACATAACATTTCATGATTAATTCCTCCTTAATGATTATATTGTAAATTAGAATATATAAAATTATGTTTAATAATAACAGACGTTGAATTATTATTTACAACTAAAAATAAAAAAGATTAACAAATGTTTAATATATTCAATGGAGAAAAATAATAAAAAAATATATGGAAAAAAGATTATGAAATAATCAATATGATGAATCGATTCTTAAATTATCAGAGCCAGTATAATTAAAATTATTATCTCTAACTATATGAGAAAAACTATTATTTAAGTTAAAAGCCCTGTTAAATGGATTATTTGGATTTTTAAAGAAGTCCTGACCATCAGACAGATTATTGTAAATAATTTGTTCTAACTTTAGACGTTTTATTTCATTATATACATATTCTTTATATGTTTCATTGTCTGAATCATTTCTTAGTTCTTCTAAAATGTTAATCTGCTGGCTGATTGTTTCATTTTCATCCGGAATTTGCAATCCACTATTTGAAACATTTTGAAATCCTGAGTAACTGTTACCTGCAGCAGAAACTGTACTTATTGCTAATAGACTTGTTACAAGTAATGTAAATAAAAACATGATTTTAGATTTATTTTTCATATTTGCTGTTCCTTAATAATGTTTATGTCATAAATATGATTTTCTTATAATGTACTATTTTTATATGTTTACATATATATGATTTGGTATTTTTTTAATATTTTTACTTAGTTCATATTATGAGAAATAATATTCTCTAAAATAAATAAAATGAATTTTAAAAACTAATAATAATATCCAAAAATACTTATAATTACTTAGTATACTTTAATATTAAGATATATCATTATATAATCATTAATAGATTGAATAAAGTATGTATATTTTTTTGCGATGATTTTAATCTCATTATTTAATAGTTTAAAACTCTTTGTAATCTGGAATATTAAAGATTATAAATTAATTCCCTAAAAAATCATCCCTTTATTAAATAAAAATTAAGTATATACACCATAACATAGAAATAATAAAAAAATAGTTAAATCCTGTATATAAAAAAAGTTAAAATTTAGATATCTAAACTCTTCAATGATGACTTAGTCATATCCTTAGATAATTGATACAACTCTTCTGCTTCTTCTTCTTTTGAATAATAAATTTTATCGTTCTGTGGATTATAGTAAGGATAATTTTCTCTTACATAAACCGTAATACCATTATAGGTTGTTTCAATGTAATCCCCAGCTTCTTCCAAACTGTAAACTTTACTAGTTTCTCCTGAGTTATTATCTGATGCTGTATTATGTACCGAAGAAGTACCTGGATTACTAAGACCTTTTAAAATATTAGATAGTCTTGAATTCATTTAAATCGCCTTTATTATAATATAGCTTTGAGTATAGAAAAATTATGTTATACTATATTTCTGTTATATACTACTATGTTAAAAATTGTATATAAAATATCCCATTATTAATACAAATATATTTAAAAGTATTATTATTTATGTTCAAGATAATCAAGAATAGACGTAGAAGAATCCCATACAATTGATTCATCATCATCTGAAGCACTAACGGGTGCATTCAAATAATTAATAATTTCCGATAAATCATTAAACATCACATCATAATCAGCACTATACGAAAGATAATTAAAACCACTTTCATCAAGATTTAATGTGATAACAATACGTTCCTGATTAAAATAACGGTTTATAAAATAATATACTATATTCAGAAGTCCAAATGAAAACCAAAATGTTAGAATAAACAAGACTACATGGATTAATAAATTACCATAGATTGGCCTTTCCAAACAAAACATATTATTCTCATGAGCAATAATACGGTAATTATTATCAAGATATGTCTGAACAAGATGTCTAAAATCATTATCAGTATATACATGATGTCTATGAACTTTCATAATTATCAACATAAAAAACAAATAGTCTATTATTATATATAACAGTAAACTAAAATAATACTTTTCATTAAGAAAAGACTACAGAAAGATAAAATTAGGTCAATAAATAGGAAATAAACCGTTTTAAGTAGAGTATAATAAAATTAATAACTCCTACATTAGACATAAAGATTATATATATTTAATAATAAAGGAATTCATGTGCAATAATCTAATTACGCTTTAAATTATTCAAATATTTAAATTATAGATATTTAGACCTGTATAAATGAATTTAATATTTAAAGAGGATATATTCTAGAATATATTCTTTAAATAGGAATCATGCACACTCACAATAAAAAAAAGGAGATGAAAATATAAAAAAAAATAAAATTAATACAGCAAATAGTTCTGTTCAGTTTAATAATCCTCTTATGCTGTGGAGCAATATATGCTACAGACAGTAACACAACAAACTCAAATAATACAGAAATTACTCATACAAATCATCATCCCAATAACCTCAGCAATACATATAAACAAGTAAAAACAGAGAATAATAATTACAATATATACCATAATAAAAGTGTAGTGCCTTCTAACACTTCAGAAAAAAATTATACTAATCACAACCAATCAACAAGTGAACCATGGGACATAGAGACACCAGTACCTGTAACAGCCAATATTAAGGGCGCATACACGCAATTTAGTGATGGTTATTGGGCTTATTGTATTGATGAATCAAAAGATGCTGCACGAGTAAATGAATCATATACTAGATATAAGTTAACAAATGAAACTAGTATAAATGAATTATATACTCCAAATGTCAATGTTCTACCGTATATTAAATTATTCATGGTAAATCATTGTAATGACCCTGATTTCATAAATTCAGTAAATGTCCATCAATCAAACAGAGAAGTTATTGAAGGATTTACAGCATACGATATTTTACAATACAATAACGGTACATTAAATGATGAAGTAGATCAAGAATGGTTTGACAGAGAAATAAGTGACAAGGTTGTAGGTTATTATATAAATGAAACTATAAACATGTATAAAACACTAAATAAGGATATAGCAAACTATGGTATCTACGTTCAACCTAATGGTACAACAATAGCATATCAATTCCTAATCTATAAACCAGATTCTAATGTATTTCAAAACTACATAACTATCAACTACAAAGTAGTAGAAAAAAACTCATTATCATGGGCATGGAAAGTACTCAACAAAACAATAACCCATGATAACATTACAGAAATAACTGTATCCATACCATATAATACAACAGAGACATACTATACAAATGAAACAGTACAAGTACCATATAATACAACAGAGACATATTATACAAATAAGACAATACAAGAACCCTATAATACAACAGAGACATATTATACAAATAAGACAGTACAAGTACCATATAATACAACAGAGACATATTATACAAATAAGACAATACAAGAACCATACAATACAACAGAAATATATTATACAAATAAGACAATACAAGAACCATACAATATAACAAAGACGTATTATACAAATAAGACTATACAGATACCATATAATAACACAATTAAACATTATAATACCACAAATACAACAAAACAGCCGATAGAACACAAAAATATAAGAACTATCAATAACATGCCTAACAATATAAACAGAAATAAGGGTATTAATACAAAAATAATCACAAAACCAACTAATTCAACACAATTTATAAAATCAAATCTAAAACCAAGACAACATAATATAACTATAATAAATAAAAATAATACTAAATATATAACCAAAACAATACAGGTAGCACATAATCAGACAATAACTCTTTATAGGACAAAAATTGTACAAGTTGCTAATAACAGAACAGTAACTAAATTTAAAACAATAACCGTAGAAGTACCGCACAATAGAACCATAACTACATACAAAAATGAAACACGACAAGTAGCACATAACAGAACAATATTATCTTACCAAAATAAAACAGTGCAGGTAGCAAATAATAGAACTATAACCTATTATGCAAATAAAACAATGCAAGTAGCACATACACATGTTGTAACAAAATATAGGGAAGAAATAAGAAAAGAAAATCATCCATATACAACATCAAGTTATGTTTTATACATTTATCTATTATATTTAAATGGTAACTTAACATATGACCAACTTGTAGCAATTTTAGGAACATCCACAGCACAACATTTATTTGATTCAAATGGTACAATAATGCTTGAATATAATGATATTACAGATATACCAGGTAGTATAACTGTGGAAGGTACTAATTCATCAGTAGTTATTCATCCAACTAGTGATAATGTGGATTTAAATAATCCTGAAGGATTATCTGATGATTCATTGAATTCTAATGAAAAACTTATTGATGCAGGAATAGTAAATGCAGAATACTAAATAGGTTGAAGGAATCTCAAATACTTTCCATCCTATTTTTACTCTTTTTTTGGGAATTACTGAATAATTAACTTAGTATAAACAACCAAGTACTTTATTCAATTATTAAATAGTCTTTAATTTCATTTATTGAATTAATAGTCTCCCTTATTATGAGAGAAAAAATAATAAAAAATATTTTTTACTTAAATTTACATAAAATAGATTAAAGTGATAAATATGGAAATTAATTTAGATTCACTAAATGGTGATTTAGATTTAGATGTTAATTCTAATTGTAAAAAGTTATCATTTAATCTATTAGATGAAGGTAAACTAAGATATGTGTTCCGTTCATGTTCTAAAATTACGCCTTTTGGATACATTATTATTCCAAGATACATATTTGATTTTGCAAAGTATTATGACGTGATAAATGACCTATATGCTATAAAAAAAGATAGTACTACATGGTATATAACCAACAACACTAAAGAGAATAATAAAATCAACATAATTGATGAAAATGAGGATCAATATTACATAGGTATTAATAAAGACCTCATAGAAAAATATAAGAAAAAGCATGAAGAAGAATATAAAAGAAGTAGAATGCCCTTCCATGAAGAACAAGTATCCTATAAATTACAAGTAAGTACAGATAAATTAAGCCATGAAACTATATACACATTAGAAGTATACTTAAAAGAAAGAGAATAGAATTCTAAAAATTAGTATTAAGGGAGGAATTATTATAAGAAGAAAAGATCTAGAAGTTACAGATTTTAACGAGATAGTAAATTTTATTGATTCATCAGAGGTTGTTAGATTAGGCCTTAAAGATGATGATTATGCATATGTTGTTCCATTAGCTTTTGGATATGAAGTAGTGAATAATGAAATTATTATATATATTCATTCAGCTAGTGAAGGTCATAAAATAGATTTGATTAACAGAAATTCAAATGTTTTCGTTGAATTTGATAATATCCTCAGATTTTATGACATTACCTGTAAATATAACTCTGTCATGGCTCATGGTCATGCCGAATTAGTTGAAGATATTGAAGATAAAACTCATGCGTATAAATTAATGTTAAAGCATTGTAAATTAGAATATAACGAAATCAACAAAATAGCAGAGTGTCCAGCTATTGTTTATAAAATTATTCTGAAGGATATTACAGCTAAATATCATGAATAACAACATAAATATTCTTTTTAGTACATACTGTATTTTAAAAATTATATTTAAAGCGTATTATCTTTATTAATATCATTAAACAAAATCTATAATGTATAATTAGATTAATAAAATAAAGGTGAAATTTAATGATAGAAACATATGAATATAATCTTACAGACATGGATAATGATTCCTTTTTTTTAAAATGTAAGGTAGAATATGACACTAACAATGATTATAACACCAACTATTACTTTTTTGATGGTGATAAATGGCTTAAAGATTTCATAGACCTCAATAAGTTATCACCAAACGACAAGGCTAGTCGAGATGAATTTGAGGATTTTGTAACAAGAGTACATGATTATATGGTTCATGGAAACATATGGAAGGATTTAAAAGCAATGAACGACAAACAAACAACTGATAAAGAACAATATAAGTTACATATTATCGCAAATAAATTATAGAGGTTGTAGTCTTGTCTGTTAAGGAGATTGAATGTATCATATTAGATGATAAATATGAAGATGATGATTTTGAAATCAATGCAAAAATAGTTACACAGCCCCCTAAAACACCTGAATTATATGCGTGGGATGGCTTTGAATGGAGTGTTAAAGGTTTTAACAGAGTATATACTAATAGAAACAGTCAGTATGATTATGATGAATTCCTGGAAAGAATCTATAAATTAAGAGATACAGGATTACTCTACGAGATTGCATATGACTTAGAAGTAGATCAGAGTTATTTCTTCAAGGAAGAAAGAATATACTTATATATAGAATCTAAAAAGATACTCGATGAATAATCACCCATTCATCTTCTTTTACCTAACAAGGAATAAATACTAATTTTTTATAGGAATAATAGTTATAATATCCTCTTTTTTTAAAACAAGTGCTGATTTTTTTTATTTAAGGTTTAATTCTGGAAAAAAAATAATTAAATTAGAAAATGGTGGTTAGTTTTAGAAGTGTAAACCCTACACCTGCTTAAGGTGTGAGTCGTCTTCTGTCTCTTGGGAATAATACTGTTTCTCTTATGTTTTTAGAACCTGTAAGAACCATTGTAAGTCTATCTGCACCCATCCCCCATCCAGAGTGTGGTGGCATACCATACTTGAATGCTTCAAGGTATTTCTCGAATGAATCAGGATTTAAATCTTTAGCTTCTAATCTAGAGTATAATAAATCATAATCATGTATACGTTGTGATCCACTTGATAACTCTAGGTCTCTGTACATTAAATCGAATGATGTACTTATTTCAGGGTCTTTTGTACTTGGCATTACATAAAATGGTTTAATAGACATTGGCCATTCTGTGATGAAATAGTAACTACCCATTTCTTCTCCTAATACTTTTTCTGCTGCTCTGCTTAAGTCATCACCATAGTTCATTTCAACATCATGACTGTTTACAATATCAAGTACTTTATCATAGGATACTACTGGGAATGGTTCTGTTGGTATGTCTAATTCATGACCTAAATCTTCTAGTTCTTTAGCACAGTTTTCTTGTATGTTAGCTAGAATTGTTTTTATTAAACTTTCTAGTGTGTTCATTGCATCTTCCTGGCTTCTGAAGGACATTTCTGCATCTATGGATAATGCTTCGTTTAAGTGTCTTAGTGTATCATGTTCCTCTGCTCTGAAGATTTGACCTATTTCAAATACATTGTCCAGTCCTGTTGCCATCATCATTTGTTTGTATAATTGTGGGCTTTGTCCTAGGAATGCTTCTTTTTCAAAGTAGGTGATTGGGAATAATTCTGTTCCACCCTCTGTTGCTGATGCTACTAGTTTTGGTGTTGTTATTTCTGTGAAATCATGGTCATAGAAGTAGTTACGTGCTGTGTGTAACATTTGACTTTTTATTTTGAAGATTGCACTTACATCATGTTTTCTTATATCTATGAATCTTGAATCTAATCTTGTGTCTAGTTCTGCATCTACTTTTTCTGTTGTATCTAATGGTAGGGGTAGCTGTGCTACGTTGATTATATCTATGTTTGAAGGAATTATTTCAATTCCATTTGGTGCTTTTGGTGATTTTTGTACTGTTCCTGTTACTGTGATGATTGTTTCTTTTCTTGCAGCTCTGATATCTTCCATCATTTCAGCTGATACTTTTTTACTTGGAGCTGTTATCTGTGTTATTCCATTTTTATCTCTTAGTAATAGGAATACTATTCCACCAAGGTCTCTTATCTCGTGTACCCATCCAGTTACTTTTACTGTTTCTCCCTCGTTTTCTGGGCTTATCTGGTTTGAGTAGTGTGTTCTTTTACATTTATCGAATATGTCTGTCAAGTTTTCACCTAATTTATATTTTATATGATTTAAATAAAAATAATAAAGTATTAATATTTATATTTGTTTTTCTTGATTGATATAATTTATTTATGTTATTTCATAATAGGATTATTTGATTCCTGTTATTATTATTAAAAAAAATAGTAATTAATGAGAATATGAAAAGTTTTATTCTATATCCTCAGCACGTTTCTTTATGGATAATGCATGTGCGTATAATCCTTCTGCTTCAGCTAGGTTTACTACCATATCTTTTATGTTCATAACGCCCTCTGGTGATAGTTCCTGTATGGTTGGTTTTTTGATGAATGAATCAGCTGATAGTCCGGAGTACATTCTTGCACCACCACTTGTTGGTAATACGTGGTTTGTACCTGAACCATAATCTCCACCAGCTACTGGTGTAAGATTACCTAGAAATATTGATCCAGCATTATTAATGGATTCTAATGTTTTATAGTAGTCTTCAGTTACTATTACTAAGTGTTCTGGAGCATATGCATTAGTAAAGTCAATTGCATCTTGCATGTTATCTGCTACTAGTATGTGACTGTATTTTGTTAGTGATTCTTCTATTATTTCCTTTCTTTCTTGTTCTTCCAGGTACTGTTTCACATATTTAACAGTTTCTTCTGCTACTTCACGTGATGTTGACACCATTATTGTTGCTGCATTAGGATCGTGTTCTGCCTGTGATAGTAATTCTGTTGCCATGTATGATGGATTAGCTGTATGGTCAACTAGTGCTAACATTTCTGATGGTCCTGCTGGGAATTCTATGTCTACATCACCATAGACTAGTTTTTTTGCTGTTGCTACGAATATATTTCCTGGACCTACTATTTTATCTACTGATGGTATTGTTTCAGTGGAGTATGCCATTGCTGCAATTGCCTGTGCTCCTCCTACTTTGTAGATTTTATCTGCTCCTGCAATGTATGCTGCTGCTAGTATTTCATTACTTATGTTTCCATCTTTATCAGGAGGTGTGCAACATATTATTTCCTTTACTCCAGCTATCTTTGCTGGTATTACTGTCATTAATATTGATGATGGGTATGCTGCCCGTCCGCCTGGAATATAACATCCGACACGTTCTAATGGTCTTATTATTTGTCCTGCTTTAACACCATCTTTTACTATCATTGTCCAGTCTGATGGTATTTGTGCTTTATGAAATTTACTAATATTTTCTGCAGCGTCTTCTAATGCTTGTCTTAGTTTTGGACTAATATGATTAACACTATCTTTTATTGTTTCAACAGGTACCATTAAGTCGGTTATATCTGCTTTATCAAATTTAAGAGTGTAGTCATGTAGTGCTTTGTCTTTATTTTCTTGTACATTGGCTATTATTTCTTGTACTGGTTGTATTACTTCGTTTGAATTCATTTGAATTCTTTGTGTATATTTTGAGAAGTCCTCTCTTTTTAAATCTATTATTTCTAGCAATTTAATCCTCCAGAATACATTAATAAAATATTATAATTAAATATATCTTTTTTAATACTATTAAAAATATGCTATAATATGACTAATTATGTAATTTATCTTAAAAAAAGCCTAGATAACTCTATATTTAAATTGTTAATATAAAAATTAAATATTATTTATAATAGGGCGATTATGTGTATTGGATAAATAGAATAAGGTTTATTTAAGAAGAAGGGATGAATTATCCTTCATTCTTAAGTGTTTCCATCTCTACATGTATGGGTTTGGTGTTCCAGGCATGTCTCCTCCTACTGGAGTTTCTGGTTTTGTAGCTACTACATCATCAATACGTAGTATTTCACATGCTATTTCTGTTGCACCTGATACTATTTCGTCTTCAGAGTTTTTAGAGTCAAGTACTCCATCATCTTTCATGTTGGATACTTCTCTTTTTATGACGTTTATACCCATGTTTGTTGATTTTTCTTGTGCTGCTAGTAATTCTGTTGTTACATCGATTGTATCCATTCCAGCATTTTTAGCTAGTGCTACTGGTAGTTGTTCTAGTGCTTTTGCGTATGCTGCTACTACTAGTTGTTTTTTATCTTCAAATTGGTTTGCATATTTCTTTAATGCTTTGGATGCTGCAATAGCTGCTGCTCCTCCACCTGGAAGTGCTTTGTTTTCTTTTCTTGCTTTTATTACTGCACCAATTGCATCGTTAATTGCTTGTTCTAGTTGGTCAGTGACGTGTTTTGTACTTCCTCTTACGATTATGTTTAAAACACCAGGGTATTTACAACCTTCTATGAAAATGTATTCTCTGTCTTCAAATACTTCTCTTTCATATACGTGTTCCGCTTCTCCGATATCATCAGGAGTTAGTTCACGTACATTATTTACAATGTTTGCTCCTGTTGCTTTGGATAATCTTCTGAGGTCTCCTGCTTTTACTCTTTTAGCTGTTAATATTCCAGCTTTTGTTAGGTAGTGTTGTCCGAGGTCACTGATTTTTTTGTTGTTGAATAAAACGTTTGCACCAGAGTCTACTATTTTTTGTACTTCTTCTTTTAGCATTTCTGCTTCTTTATCAAGGTAGGATTGGTATTCTCCCGGTGTTGTTAGTTTTATTTTTGCATCGTTTTGTAGTTCTCTTGCATCTATTGGGTATTGTAGTAATGCTATTTTAGCGTTTTTAACATCTTTTGGCATTTCTGATTCTACAACGTTTTTATCTACTGTGATTGATTCAGAAATCTCGGTATCTTCTGTTGCTTCACCGTGGATTTTTCTTATTTTAATCATGTCTTGATCTATTTCACCGTCTTTTTCTACATCTAATAGTGCTTCTACTAGTTCTGTTGCCATTTTGTCGATATTTCTAAATGAGCCTTTTCCAGTCATTGATGTTCTTGCTATGTTTATTAGTTCTTCTTTGTCTGTTGTGATTGCGATGTCATTGAATACTTCTAGTGTTTTGTTTCTTGCTTCGTGGAATCCTTTTTCTATTGTTGATATTGGTATTCCTTGTTCTATTAATTCTTCAGCTTGTTTTAATATTTCTCCAACTAATACTACTGCTGTTGTTGTTCCATCCCCAAAATCTTCTTCTTGTGATTTTGCTAAATCTACAATCATTTTTGCTGCTGGATGATCTGGTTCTGTTTCTTTTAGTATTGTATAACCATCATTGGTTATTTTAACATCACCAATAGTGTTTACTAACATTTTGTCCATTCCTCTTGGACCTAATGTTGTTTTTAGTGCGTTGGATAATATTTTAGCTGCCATTATATTGTTTCTAGTTGCCTGGCTTCCGCTTTTTCTTGTGGATCCATCAGCTAGAATGATTAATGGTTGTTGGTTTTGTCTTGCCATATTAATTATCCTCCAATTTTAGATATTACTGATAAATTCATTAAATTTATTTTATAGACTGATTATTTATTTTTTATGAATTTTTAGATGAATAATATCCTAAAAAAACCGTGTTTCATAGACTGATATAAAATTTTTGATAATTAATAAAATATTCATGAAAATAATTTTTCTTAAATATTATTCTTTCCAACTGTTATTATAATATATATTTATCTATATATATAGTTAATGATTATAACGGTGTTTGAACTTATATAAATACTTTATGGTTTTCTATTAAAAAAAAAATAAAAATAATCAAATAATTAATTATTCTTATCATTAAAGTATTCAACAGCATCATGAACTAAATTCATAATAGATTTATCAAGATTATAACTTGAATCAATTGGAATAGGAATATTATCACAGTAAACTACTTTTAAACCTTTTTGAAGAGCATCTTTAGTGGCAACATCTACAGCTGCAGCTTTAAGTTCTGTTAACATGATATCTACTTTGTCAATATTGTCTTCAATATCTTTCTGAAGTAGTGGTCTATTAGATAAGTTAGATGAAATAGCAACCACGTTACAATTAAAGTTTTCCTCTAAATATTCTTTTAATAAATGTTGAACAGATTCTGGAGCTGTGGTAGCAAATAATATATTCTTACCCTCAATTGAATCAACAGGATGAGGCCTAAATATTGTAGGAACAATATCAGCACTAGGATTAATAGCGTGAATCTCTTTTAGTAATAAATCTAATTTATCTGGAGAGCAGATTTCTTCATCACACATTGTTATGATAACAAGGTCAGCTAATTTAATTCTATATGGTCCAAAGAACTCAGTGATAGTGTCAATAGGCTGATTAGCACCAACTAATACTATTTCTTTATCGGTTTTTATTGGTGGAATTGCAGATCCGCTACCTTCTATGGCTATTAAGTTAGTGTCTAATGCATTTGTCATCCTTGCACCTTCAACCATGTTTGTGATATATACCTTTCCTGCCATACCTCCAGCACATCTACGGCAGCCTACTGTTAATACTCTGCTCATTAGAGCATCTTCCCAGTGATCTGATGCTGCATGTAAACCTTTATCTGATTGTTCCATAAGATATTCTGGTGTTAGTTTTATCTTATCACCATGTACTATTTCCGGAATTTCGGGTCCACCTCTACCCATTGCAACTACACATGGCGTGAATTTATCTTCCTTGTTGATTAATCTTGCAGTGTATGCTGATACTGCTGTTTTTCCTATTCTTTTACCTGTTCCTATTATTTTATATGATGGATTTTTTAGAACTTCCTCTTCCTTAAGTGGCTTGAATTCAAAATCTGGACCCTTATATATTACTCCTTCCTGTAGAACTACTGTTGCTATCTTAAATCTTTTACCATAATTTACAACTGGTTCATCTGATAAGTCTATTACAATATCTGGATTGTATTTTTCTATTGATTTTTTTATTAAATCATAGGGGATTAGTTTATGATCTTCTCCAAATATTACTGGCTTATTGAAGAATTCAGATATCACATCTACATTGCTATCTCTTAGTTTTTCTGTTCCACCTATGAATAATAGTAATTCTACTTCATATCCTTTTGATTCTATTTTATTTATTGCTGATTTTGTTACAGGAAAGTAATGTTCTCCATCTACAAGACATATTACTTTTTTAGAGTTTTCTTTTTCCATGTTAACTGTCTCCAACTTTTTATCTCTATATATGATATATTACATTTACTTGTAAAATAATTTATCAATTGTCAAGTTAGAATTCATAAATAGTGAAAAGTTACACTTGAAATATACGTCTGGATGTGAATAAGAACAGTAAAAATAAAATACATTACCACAATAGAAAACAAGAATAGGAACCCTGATTACAAATGAAAAAATATATATTATTGTTTTTAAATATAATTATATATACTATTTCATGATGAAAACTTAATATAATATATTAAGTATAAGAAACGGACATTATCTGAAAAATCATAATAAAGATGGATAATGAATAATATAACGATTCATAGAAAATTAACAGGAGGGAACATCATGGCAAAAGTCAAAGGAACAAACAGAAGAACCAGACCAAAATCTGGATACAAAAAACAAGGAAACAAGAAAGGAAGAGGAGTAAGAGAAAAAAGATACCACGGATAAGTGTTATAATAAATAACACATCAAAACTCTTTTTTTTATTCTAAACTACTAATTTTTAAAACAATTATTTAATTACTCATTTTAAAATAAATTAAACAAAGATAAGTATACATTTAAATATTTAACAAATTATTCAAATTATCCCAATGCCAAACCTTATCCCTGCTCCAACCAGTAGCAACATTAGGAATTAAAATATTATCCTGGAAATCACCCTTATAACCATAACGCATACTATTCAATCCAACAAGAATAAGTACAGACTTTGCACGAGTATAAGCAACAAAATAACGTCTTATAAGATCATTAAACTCATCATCAAGACCCGTATGTGAATCATAACTATCATCTAAACTAGAATATTTCCTAAGATATCTTTCAATATTAAATGTCTTACCACCACGATTAGGGAAACGCTTAAATGCTGTAGAATTTGAATTATTATAGATATCCGAGCCCACATCAACAATGACAACATCAAACTCCAATCCCTTAGACTGATGAATAGACATTATATTAATATTATCCTCATAATTAATTTCAAACATGTCATCATCAATATCAATAGCACCAGAGGCAATAGGAACTAGAATATGCCAAAAGACCTGCTTTGTAGATAATAAACCATCAACTGTAATAGCATTCTTTGTCTGAGTAATAGTATCCATTATAATATCATGATAAATTGCGTTCTCCTGTGACTCATCCACTAAAGAATTACATTCATTATCTATATCTTCCAGTAAGTTATCTAGGTTAATAACATCCCCCTCTAAAATAATTGATTTATCCGTGCTAGATATGTACTCTGTAGCATATTTTCTCCATGATTTTAATACATTCTTTGTATGTGGTGGAATATTATCAAGATTATCCTGAGTTTTACCTTCAGGGTCAATAGACAACAAAATCAAACCACAAATCAATGACACTATATCAGTAGATTCAATATTTTGACCACGGGGATTAAATACAACCATCTTCTCATCCTTATAAGATATGCTTTCCCTCACATAGAAAGGTAATCTCTTCTTATTAAACGCGTTAATCTCCTTAGGAGAATTAATAAGTAATGCAATAGACGGATTATTTCCTGCAGAAATATCATAAGAAACACCGTGACGAGTAACCTTAAAACTGTTACCCATTTTAAGATTATATATCAAATTAGATAAATCAGTGGATAACTCCTCAATATTATTTCTAAATAAACCAATAACAGGTAAACCATCCACAGTATTCTCACATGGAACAATCAAAGGCTTGTTAATAGTACGGTTAGAAAGATATCTATTATCCATATGAATAAATTCATTTGTAAAATCAATAATATTACTTGTAGACCTGTAATTCTTTTGTAAGAATATAGTATTAGGCCTAATAGATAAAGCTTCATCAATTCTTTCCACGTAATCTGTAAATAATTCAACACTAGCACCACGGAATCTATATAATGACTGGTCATCATCACCAACTACGGTAATATTACCATTATTATCATTCACATGACGTGCTAATTTAAAATAAATCTGTTCCTGAAGATAATTCGTATCCTGATATTCATCAATTAATAATACACGTACACCTTTAACCTCAGGAATAAGATTATCAGCTAATAAATCATAGAATATCCTCTCAAGTAATGGATAATCAAGAATATCCCGTGAATACAAGCGTTGATTATAATCATCAATAATCTCATACATTACCTGTTCACGACCAGCACTAGCCTTAATAGCATCATAATCCACCATGTCATAAACCAATCTTTCCCTGATATCCTGTACCAGATTATTCATTTCAGCAGTATTAACACCACCACTATTATTCTTTAATTGCTTAAAGAACTGTTTTAAACGTTTATCAGTATTACGTTCTCCATCAAGTAATGTTTGCATCATCACAGCAGAAGATGTGAAATTATCAATAACATCAATATCACGAACTTTTGACACGTAATCCTCTGCAATACTATCAAGCGTGCCTATCATCAGAGAATTAAATGATTTAGGTAAAGGTATGTCTAATGCACCACATAATAACTTAGCCCATTCAATAGTTCGATTATTCAATTCACGTGCAGCTTTCTTTGTGAAAGTAGTGACTATAACTTCATCTAAATTTACATCATCAACAAAAAAATACTTTAAAATCTTTAAAACAAGAACAGTAGTCTTTCCACTACCAGGGCCCGCTACAATATACTGACTATTAGATATATCTGCCATGATAGCTTCTTTCTGATTAATATTTTCACTGATATTTCTATCTAATACAGTATCTACTAATTCTATAAATTTATCCTCAGATATCATGTGTAATCTAAACCTCTATTACTAAAAAAAGAAATAATATGGGAGAGTAGCATGGAAGTGATTTACATTCAACTACTCTTCTGAATGTTAATATGATTCATTTTTGAGATTATTATCAAACTCTTTAAACTGATTAGCCAATCCTCTAAAGTATGGAATAAATACACTGTGAATTAACAATCTGTTAGGATTAATACCATCCTCTTCTAATTGTTTCTTCATGATATTCACGTTTTTTCTAATCTCATTATGTTTAGAAGTATCAGGATACTCTCCTAGGAATACTCCATCAGCACCATGAGTTAAAGCATATTTAACATGTCTATACTTTACACGGTTGATGAATGGAACATTGATAATACGTACAGAGTCAGGACAAGTAACTCTGTTAATACCCATATTGTTTGCTGAAACATTACCAATATCATCCAGGAATGCTATGATTATTTGTTCATCATCACGTTTATCTTTCAACATTCCACGAATACTTGCCTCTAATTTATCATCACTCTGTCCCTGTATACTAATAGCTTCCTGTGGACATGTGAGTATACAATCACCACATCCAGTACAGGAGATAGGATCTACATGGATAGACTGCCTGCTAAGTGTAATCGCCTGATAAATACAATTATCCACACAGGTACCACATAGGATACAGTTTTTAACATTAACTGTAGCAATAAATGGTTCAACCTCTAAACCACCATTAACTAACTCGGAAATCTTAGTTGCAGCTGCATTAGCTTGAATAATACTATCAGTAATATCTTTTGGTCCCTGAGCTGTACCACATACGAAAATACCTTCAATATCTGTTGTAACAGGTTTCATCTTAGGATGTTTTTCTTTGATGAAATTATCCTCTGTTCTTGGAACATTCAATGTATTTGAAACTTCAATAGTTCCAGCACTAGCTTCAAGTGCAGCTGATAACACTACCAGGTCTGTTGGAATCTCTTCCCTAATACCGGTTAGTGTATCTTCTATCCTTACTATCATATGGTCATCTTCCTGTGCAATTTCTCCAGGACGTCCACGAATAAGCTCTACACCATTATCTTGAACATACTTGTAATATTTCTCATAAACACCTACGGTACGGATATCAGTGTAGCATATGATAACCTCTGTATCAGGGTAATGTGTACGGATAAGATTAGCATTTTTAAGAGCAACCATACAGCATACCTTGGAGCAGTATTTATTACCACCTGGAAGCTGGTCTCTTGAACCAACACATTGTATCATTACAACACGTCTTGGCACCTTACCTGTTGAGGGTACAAGTAATTTTCCATGAGTAGGACCATTAACACCCATAATACGTGCTAATTCCATTTGACTAATTACATCATCATATAATTCATGACCATACTCTGGTCTTTTACTTGTATCAAAACGTTGATGTCCAGTTGCTATTACAACAGATCCTACTGTTAGTGATATGATATCATCAATAGCATCTAAGTTTATTGCATCTGTTGGACATACCTTTGTACATGCTCCACATTTTATACAGTGTTCATCATCGAGTGTGTATGTACTTGGAACTGCCTGCGGAAATGGCTTATATATTGCTTTACGATTAATTAATCCTTCATTCCACTCATCTGGTGTGATTACAGGACATGCCTCGGTACATCGGCCGCATCCAGTACACTTGTTTGGATCAACATATTTAGGTTTTTTTCTTAGGATTACATCAAAGTTACCTGCTCTTCTTTCAGAACGTTCTAGTTTAGTGTTAGTTAGTAATTGAATGTTCTTATTATGTACCATCTCGTTTATAACTGGATTTAACAGACAAGCGGCACAGTCCTCTGTTAATTTTTCTGGCGAGAATACTTTACCTACCTGTACCATTGCTCCGCCTACTGCAGGTTTTTGTTCTATTAATGTTACTTTCATTCCCTGTTTTGCTAGGGATATTGCTGTTGTTATACCAGATATACCTGCTCCTATTACCAGTACCTTATTTTTTACCTGTGTTGGTATTTTCTGTAGTGGTTCATCATATTTTACTGATTCTATTCCTGAGTTAATTAGAGATATTGCCTTTACTGTTGCTTTTTCAGGGTTTTCTGTTACCCATGAGCATTGTTCTCTTATATTTGGCATCTCATATAAGTATGGATTTAATGGTTTTATGTAGTTCTGGAATGTTTCTCCATGTGTTACCTTTGAACATGCTGAAATTACTACTCTATCTAATCCTTCTCTTAGGATTTGGTCTTTTATTATTTTTCTTCCTTCTAATGAGCATAGATTTTGATGGTGTTTTATGGATACTACTTCATCATTTTTAGATAATTCTTCCTCTATTTTATCCATATCTAATACATCAGATATGTTTCCACCACAGTGACAGAGAAATACTCCTATTTTATGTTTTTCAGTCATGTATTTTATCCTCCCTGTCATCATACTCTATGCCTAGTTTATCTAGTAATGGTTCTACTCTTATTGTATGAGTTTGTATTCCCAGTACTTTATATGGGTCTGCTCCCATGTATAATGCTACTAGTTGTGCTATGTTTAATACTGCCATGTGTTTTTTATGATTTGTCTGGTTTTGTATTACTTTTTCATATCTGTCGAATTGTAGGTGGCAGTTTGGACACATTACTATTAATAAGTCCACATCTTCATTGTATAGACTTTCAAATTTATCTGTTGATACTTCTAGTGATAAATCCCTATTAGCATATCTCTGTCTGAATCCACATCCGCATGTGAGTTTTTTATGGTCATACCATCCTATTGTTGGTGCACCTATTGCTTCACATATTTTATCTAAGAGTTCTGGGTCTCTTACTCCTTCTAATGTGTCATGGTAGTGTACCTTGCAGTAGTGGCATCCGTGGTGTGTTGCTATTTTTATTCCGGATAGATCTACTTTTTTATATTTTGATAGTTCGTCTCTGTGAGCATATAGTATTTCTGCTGCGTGTGTTATATCATTTACGGGGTCTATATCTCCTTTATGATATTGTAAGTCTTCTAATCCATTTTCTCGGAATGATTTGTTGATTTCCTCTCTTACATCATCTTTTTCGTTTAGTATTACTGCTGCATTCTTTAATATTGCATAGCATGTTGCACACATTGGTACGTAGTGTTTGTGATTGTTTTTGATTGCGTGACTGAAGTTTCTTGCTGCTAATGCTGTTGTTGATAATTCATCAAATATATCATAATAATGTCCTAGTCCTGTACAACATGACTGATTACGGTCTATTACGTATTCTATTCCTAATTTATCAAATATATATTTTGTTGAGGCTTCTATACCTGGATATTCTGCAGATACTAGACAACTTCTAAATAGGGTGATGTCTTTATCAGGTATAAATTTGTTCAATTCTTCCACTCCTTTAACCTCCTACCTGTTATTTCTTTTCCACGTCTTTAATTTCCTGGGTACGTTTTGTGAATCCTATAGCTTTTAGTGTTTGTCCTATTTCTTCCTCTGCTTCTGGTAATAAATACATGCTTTCTAATCCTAAATCATCACGTACTTCTTCTAAATGATCTTGTAATCTATTCCAGTGATTTCCATAGTCTTTTGATAGTTGTCCATGATATTCTTTAGGTATTATTCCCAGTCCTTTTTCAATGTAGCTATCTGCAAAGCTTATGAATGAGTTTACTTCTTTTTTTCCGTTATCTTGTTCTATTGCCATTTGTCTTAGTATTTGATTTATTTCGCATACACTGTTTCCTACTGGACAGATACTGTGACAATTATAGCAGTAGAAGCATTTCCATATTTCTTTATCTTCAAGGATTGTTTTATCATTATCTAGCACTCTTTTTGTTACTTCTCTTGGGTCATAGTCTGAGTGTCTTGCTGCCGGGCATGTTGATGCACACATTCCACATTGTACACATCTTAGTAATCCTAAGTCTTTTGAGGCTTTTATGTCTTTTAGTACCTGGTGTGCTAAATCATTTTCGTCTCCTTGTTTTTTCATTTCTCGTCTTCTAACTTTTGTCAAAGCTAACACCTATTATAAATAAAATTTTATGTAATTATTTTCATTCATTTTTACTTAATGTATCATTATTTTCTTGATAATTTATTATTTATTTCATTAACAATAATAAATTTAGTATATATCTTTTATCAATTAATAGATTAATTTAACAACGTTATATATTTTATTAAAAAAATAAGAAAAAGGATTATTTATCCTCAAGATTAATATCCAAACTAGCTAATTCATCCCTTATTTTATCAGCTAAATCCCACTCTTTTTTGGCTCTTAATTCCTGTCTAACATCAGTAATTAATGTTAATAATTCATCAGATAAGTCAGAACTTGAATCATTTACAGGTACAACAGAAAATCCAAGAATATCCTCAACTTCTTCAAATGTATCTAAGATAATCTTTAAAGAATCTTTTGAAATAGCATTATCATTTAATGATTTATTTAATTTATGAGTAAAATCAAATAAACTAGATAATGCAATAGGAGTGTTAAAATCATTATTCATAGCATCAAAGAATTCATTTTTAAATTCATTTACCATACTTAACACATCTACTTTATCCTCTGCAGGTAAATCATCTTCACCATATTTTTCCAGTACATTTTTACCAGTGTTCTGTATACGGTTTAAACTATTTTCTGCCTGTTTAAGTATTTCCTCACTAAAATCAATAGGACTTCTGTAATGAGTAGATAATACGAAGAATCTGTATACTTCTGGACTGAACATTTCAAGTAATTCCTTAATTGTAATGAAGTTACCTAATGATTTACTCATCTTTTCTCCACGTACATTAAGAAAACCTGTGTGCATCCAGTATTGCACTAACGGTTTTTTACCAGAAGCTGCTTCCATCTGTGCTATTTCAGCATCATGATGAGGGAATATTAAGTCTAAGCCCCCACCGTGTACATCATATTGTGGTCCAAAGTATGCCTCAGTTATTGCTGTATCTTCTATATGCCATCCAGGTCTTCCATTACCCCATGGTGATTCCCAGTATGGTTCTTCATCTTGTTTTTTCCATAATGCAAAATCTTTAGGATCTCTTTTGTTACTATCTGTCTGAACTCTTGCATTATCCTGTAGATCATCAAGATTTCTGTTTGATAATTTACCAAAGTCCTCATATGCTGATACATCAAAGTATACTCCTGATTCAGTATCATATGCATATCCCTTATCTATGAGTGTTTGAACTTGATTTATTATTTCATCCATATGCTCAGTAGCACGTGCATAGAAGTTAACATTATTCACATTTAATCTTTTCATATCATTAAGATATTCCTTTTCAAATCTATGTGATAATTCCAGTGGGTCTTCTCCTCTTTCTTTTGCTCTTTTTATTATTTTATCATCTATATCTGTAATATTTTGTAGATAAAATACTGAATATCCTTCATGTTTAAGATATCTTACTATTACATCAAAGGAAATATATGTTCTTGCATGTCCTATGTGTGAATAATCATATACTGTTGGTCCACAGACGAAAAGTTTAATTTTATTGTTTTTTACCTTTAACTCTTCTTTTTCTCGGGTCATTGTGTTGTAGATATTAATCATGATTTCTAAATACTCCTAAAATAATTGTAAATCATATAAGAATTATGTATATTATTAAAACTATAAAATTTTTATTTAAATAAAATATTCTATTAAAAAAATAGTCAGTTCTTGTAGATAAAATTATTAAATATTAAGTTTAATTATATTGAAGCCAAGGTAGGGATTTGAACCCTAGTATTATGGTCTGCAGCCACACACCTAGCCGCTCGGTCACCTTGGCATGTAAAAATAGTTAAAATTTAGTAAGCATTATTATATATCCAGTAAATAATATTTATACTTTACGGTATTATAATATGGAAAAAATATTAAAAATAAAGGAAGAATTAAAAACACGAAAATTATTAAAATAACATGATTTTTTAATAATTTTATAAATATTTTAAAAATAAAATACTATTTCTATAAAAAATAACAATTAAAAATGATTAAAATTTCTAAAATAAAATTAGATATAACTTAATAAAATAAGCAAATTTAATCAGAATCAATAGTAAAAAAGATACTTTAATAAGCTAAGATAAGTTTTTTAAATTTAACATTACCATCATATATAATATTCAATTAAATTAATTCATTTAAAAAAATAGTCTCTAATAATTAAGTTAAATAGTTTTAAAAAAAAAATAAAAATATAAAAGTCTTATATAAACCTCATATGTGATTATAAATCTTTGCAAGCTAATTCTATATCTGATGCTTTAACTGTTTTTCTTCCTGCGTGTTTTGCAAGTTTTACTGCATCTTCTGCAATATCTGTACCGATTGATTCTAGTACATCAGCTAATTCTGCTTTTGCATCATCACTAATTCTAGCTGCACCTGCGTTTTTTAATAATCTACCTACAGGAGCAATTGGTAACTCAGCCACATTTTCACCTCCATCTATATTTATAATTAGGTTATAATACTATTTAAAGATATTGTAATATATAAACTCTTTTATGTTAAAAATAAGAATTAATTATTGATAAATTTGTTAACTTAGAATTAATTATAAGATATTGATAAAATACATTACTAAAAAGAAGTCTATATTATAATAAAATAATTTAACCGTGTTTATGATATAATAATAAAAAGAGTTTTAAAAGATTCATAAAAAAATAAGAGATAAAAGATACAATGTTTAAAATATTGGATCTTTTACAATTCCTATTCTAAATGAATTAAGGATAACCAACAAGGTTAATCCGAGATCTCCTATACCTACAGCCATCATTAATGTAATTAATCCTAATATTGCAAGTATTACAAATAAGAATTTTACAGATAAAGCTGTAACTATATTCTGTTTAATAATATTATCCGTTTTGATACTTAATTTAAATAAATATGGTAATTTTGTTAAATCATCCTGCATTAAAGCAACATCAGCAGTTTCTATTGCAACGTCAGATCCTGCTGCACCCATAGCTACTCCTATATTAGATCTTGCTAGTGCTGGTGCATCATTAATACCGTCACCAACCATTGCAACATCACCAAATTTATTTCTGATTGTGTCAAGTATATTTAATTTATCTTCTGGTAATAAGTCTGAGTAAATGTAATCTATGTTGATTTCTTCACCTACTGCTTTTGCTGCTATGCTGTTATCACCTGTTAGCATAACTGTTTTTATACCAGATTGTTTGAGATTTTCTATTACTTCTTTCGTTTCATCTCTAATTTTATCGGTTACTGTTAATATACCTATTACTCCTACTTTGTCTCCTACAAATACTACTGTTTCTCCTTTATTTGCATATTTTACAACAGTATCGTATGGTATATCAAAGTCACTTTCTTCTATTAGACATTCATTTGCTGCGTAGTATTGTTTGTCTCCGATATATCCCACAATACCTTTACCTGGTACATTTTTAAAGTTATCAATTTCTTCTAAGGATATATTTTTTTCTTCAGCGTAATTAGTTATTGCTTTACCTATAGGGTGACTTGCTTTTGTTTCAAGTGAAGCAGCAATTTTTATCATGTCTTCTTCAGAGTAGTTATCATTTATCATTTCTATGTTGTTAAGTTTTAATTTACCCTCAGTGAGTGTTCCTGTTTTATCAAAGATAACTGCTTTTATTTTACGCATTTCTTCTACGTAGCTACTTCCTTTGATAAGTACTCCTTTTCTAGTTGCTGAGGTTATTGCTGATACCATTCCTATTGGTGTTGATATTAGGAATGCACATGGACATGATATTACCATTAATGATAATGCCCTGTATACCCAGTTTACTAGGTCTCCTCCAAAGAATAGTGGTGGTATGAATGCTACACATGCTGTGATTACTACAATTACTGGTGTGTAGTATTTTGCTATTTTTTCTACGAGTGTCTCTGTATGTGATCTGTTTAATTGAGATCTTTTTACTAATGTTACAATTTTTGATATAACACTATCTTTGGATTCTTTTGTAACCTGTACTTCTATATAACCATCCTGGTTTACTGTACCTGCATATACTATGTCATCTACAGCTTTATTTACTGGTACACTTTCACCAGTGATTGATGCCTGGTCTATTGATGATGTTCCTGCAATAACTGTACCGTCTAATGGTACTTTATCTCCAGGTCTTACTACTACAGTATCATTTATATGTACTTCTTCAATAGGTTTTATTTCTTCAGCACCATTTATTTTTACTCTTGCAGTTTCTGGTGCTATTTCTACTAATGATTTGATTGAATGCTGTGCCCTTTGTTCTGAGTAATCCTCAAGGAATTCTGATAGGAAGTATAATAATGTTACTGCGGCACCTTCTTCTGGATGTCCTATTAGGAAAGAAGCTACTGCTGCTATACACATTAATACTGCTGGTGATATATTGTGACGTTTTAATGCATTTTTAGCCATGATTGCAATGTCATAACCAGATATTACTGCACCTAATCCAAATACTAATGTTGCTGGTATTCCATTATATACTGAGAAGTAATTTAGTATATGACCTATAACAAATAGTATACCGCTTGATACAATAATTTGTATAGATCTGTTCTGAATTAATGGTACACCTTCTTTTATTACTTCTTCTTCATCGTCATCATCATCACAACAATCATCACAGTTACATATTTTTATATCATCGTCGTCATCACAGCAATCGCAGTTATCTTCATGATGTTCATGGTCATGATGGTGATGATGTTCATGGTCATCATCGTTACAATCATCACATGTACAAATTTTCACATCAACGTCTTCCATATCTTCAATTTTTTCATTGTTGTGTTGATATACACTGAAATCTGTGTGTTCTTGGAAGTCTTTTAGTAATTTTTTATTATAATGCTGATGATTCATACAGTGAGTGTTTTCACAGTTAGGATCCATACATATATAGTTAAAGTGTTCAGGGTTAAAACACTCTTTTTTATCACAGGATGGATCATAACACCTATTTTGTTCAACATTTTTATGAACTTCTGCCATATATTTCCACCTTATATAAGTTTTATTCTAATACGTGTTCGATTCCTATTTTAAGTATTTCGGTTACGTGTCTATCTGCTAAAGAGTATCTTGCTTGTTTTCCTTCTTTAACAAATTTTACTAAGTTTTTACTTCTTAGTGTTCTTAATTGATGTGATACTGCTGATTGACTCATATCTAATGCTTCTGAAATATCACATACACATAAGTCTTCAACAGCTAACAAGGATAATATTTTTAGTCTTGTTGGATTTCCGAAGATTTTAAACGTATCGGATAATTCCATGTATGCCTCTTCGTTTAATAAATTCTCTTTTGCTCTTTTTATTGGTTCTTGATGTAACACTGGTATGCTGCACATGTCATCTCCGACATTGTATAATTTATCTTCTTTCATTTGAATCACTTTACATATGAATATTTATTCATATGTTAATATAAAGTTTTTTGAAAATTACTAAAAAAAATATTAATATTAAAAGATAAAAACAACCTAAAAACAAAAATAAACACTACAAAAAATTAATTAGAAAAAAAGAAAAATTAAGATAAGAGAATAAATAATTATTTAATCTCTGTGTTACCACTTTCTACAGAGGCCATAGTATCACTACTACTTGAATTATTACTACTTGAACTATTAGTAGTACCATTACCAGTACTATTACCACTAGTGCTATTGTCTAATAAATGATTAAAATCAAAATTATCTAAAGCACTGATTACATTACTAATTTCCTGTGAAGTACTGTTACCATAATACTCATTAGTTACATAAACTATTGATGGAATATTATCTGAAATTAATGGAATTGACACTGAACTTGCATATGAATATTTATTTGGAGTATATACTCCTATACCTGTAGTATTTGAAATATTTGAAACAGCTACTTTTGAAGTAAATGTATCCTCAGATGGTACAAACATGTATGAATTTGAATCATTTGCATCATGTATATCTACACTGAAATTATATTGATTGTTAATTATATCTGGTACTGCATATTCATTAGCTAATGACTCAGACATATTATTTACTGTAAGGTTACTTGAACTATTGCTACTGTTATTAGTTTGAGTATTGTTTGTTGTGTTAATCACGTATATATCATAGGCATATTTTAAATTTTTAGCATTTTCCATTGTTGGAATAATAGCATTTGAACTCTGTTTTCTCTGATCCACACCAACAATTAATGCAATATGAATATCGGAACTAGCATCACCATAAGAAGAATACTTAGTAACACTACCCATACTATTATTACCAATTACCGTTTGTTCAACACTAACCGTATTATTAGTCTGATTCTCAGTATCATTTTCAACAGGAGCTGTTGGCTGTGTACCATTTAACATGACAGTAGCCCCCATAATAACAATTACTGCAATAATCAATACGACAAGTATCTTAGAAGAACTGATTGGAGAACGTCCTGAATCACCATACATAAATTAACCTCCAATTACCTAATTGTCTCATTCTGACTATATGCATATAATAGAATATTAGTCCATGAAAATCTTATCTATTAATAAGATATATTATTATAAAACACGTGACTAATTCCTAAGATAAATATTTTTTATATTAATATTATTTGTTACTCACATAATAAGAAAGTTATTATATTAGGTTATTCTATATAAAAGATAACAAAAATTTGACAAAATATGATAAATATATTAATATTATTAACTAAATCATATAATTATAGACTAGATAATTGATTCTAAAATATATTAGGTATAATACATTTATACAAAATATTTAGAAAAGAAAAAAATATTATTAATTATACATCGCGGGTGATAAAATGACAGGAATCGTCGGATATGGAGCTCATATTCCCTCATACAGAATAAAAGTAGAAGAAATTGCTAAAGTATGGGGAGATGACCCAGAATCTATTTCAAAAGGATTAATAGTAAAACAAAAATCAGTCCCAGGACCAGATGAAGACACTGTAACAATTGCAGTAGAAGCAGCAAGACGCGCACTTAAACGAGCAGAAATAGATCCACAAGATATAGGCGCAATATATGTAGGATCAGAATCACATCCATACGCAGTAAAACCAACAGCAACAATAGTAGCAGATGCAATAAGAGCAACACCAAACCTCACAGCTGCAGATTTAGAATTTGCATGTAAAGCAGGAACAGCAGGTATTCAAGCAGCAATGGGATTAGTAAAATCAGGAATGATTAAATACGGATTAGCAATAGGAGCTGACACATCCCAAGGAGCACCAGGAGATGCATTAGAATACACTGCAGCAGCAGGAGGAGCAGCATACATCATCGGTGAAGATAACACAATTGCAGACATTGAAAAAACATGCAGTTACACTACTGATACACCTGACTTCTACAGAAGAGAAGGACAAACATACCCTTCACACGGAGGAAGATTCACAGGACAACCAGCATACTTCAGACATGTTCTAGGAGCAGCTAATAGGATGCTAGAAGAAACAGGTACCACTGCAAAAGATTATGACTATTGTGTATTCCACCAGCCAAATGGTAAATTCTACATAAGAGCAGCAAAGAAATTAGGATTCACAGAAGAACAATACAAACGAGGATTACTAACTCCAACCATAGGAAACACTTATTCCGGAGCAACACCACTTGGATTAGCATCAGTACTTGATATAGCAAAACCAGGAGATAATATATTCGTAGTATCATACGGTTCAGGTGCAGGAAGTGACGCATTCAAAATAACTGTAAATGATAGAATAGATGAAGTACGTAATAATGCTAAAACATCCGATGAAATACAGAAAAATGTAACCTACGTAAACTATGCAACATATGCTAAATTCAAAGGTAAAATACGAATGGATTAGAAAGACTATAAAAACGTGAAACCAAGAAATAAACAAGAAATAGGAGGATAAACCATGAGAGATGTCGCAATAATAGGAGTTTCCCAGACAAAATTCGGAGAATTATGGGAAAAATCCTTTAGAGATTTAGTAGTAGAAGCAGGAGTAGCAGCTATACGAGATGCAAATATGGTTGGAGACGACCTAGATGCTATGTACATAGGAAACATGTCCGGAGGATTATTCGTAGGACAAGAACACATAGGTGCTTTAATAGCAGAACACTCAGGATTAGCACCAATACCAGCAACAAGAGTAGAAGCTGCATGTGCATCAGGTGGATTAGCACTAAGACAAGCAATCATGGCAGTAGCATCAGGATATTACGACCATGTAATGGCTGCAGGAGTAGAAAAAATGACTGATGTAGTAGACGCAACACCAGCAATTGCTGCAGCAGCAGACCAAGAATGGGAAGCACAACAAGGAGTAACATTCCCATCACTATATGCAATGATGGCAAGAAGACACATGTACGAATACGGTACAACACGTGAACAGATTGCAGGATTTGCAGTACTCGGACATAAAAACGGTGCATTAAACCCTAAAGCACAATTCCAAAGAGAAATAAGTATAGATGCAGTACTTAACTCAACAAAGGTAGCAGAACCATTAAACCTACTAGATTGTTCACCTGTATCAGACGGAGCAGCAGCAGTAATAGTAGTACCAGCAGACGAAGCACATAAATATACTGACACACCAGTATATGTAAGAGCATCAACACAAGCATCAGACACAATAGCATTACACAGCAGAAAAAGTTTAACAACAATCCAGTCAACAGTACTAGCATCCAGAAAAGCATATGAAATAGCAGGACTAAAACCAGAAGATATGGATGTAGCAGAAGTACACGACTGTTTCAGTATCAACGGATTACTTGCAATTGAAGATTTAGGATTCTTTGAAAAAGGAAAAGGTGGACAAGCAATAGAAGACGGCTTAATTGAAAGAGATTCAGATATAGCAGTAAACACTTCTGGTGGATTAAAAGCAAGAGGACACCCATTAGGTGCAACAGGTATAGCACAAGCAGCAGAAGTTACCTGGCAATTAAGACAAGAAGCAGACAAACGTCAAGTAAGTGACGTTGAAAACGGTTTAACATTAAATATTGGTGGAACTGGTGGTACAGCAGCAGTACACATCTTATCCATTAACAGAAAATAAGAATAATTATAATTCATCCCCTCCACATTTATACTTTTTCTATACTTAATTTAATTAAAGATAATATTCCTATATAAATAATAGGAGATGATGATTTGCGAAAATCATTAAAAATAGGAATTACACTCATCATACTATTACTAATCATAGTCTCAGTATACTTTCTAGTATTAGATAACAATACCCATACTATTGGATCCAATGATATGGGCTATGTGGAAAAAACAGTATATAATCCTACAGGAGCAGATGCTACAATAGTTCTTGTTACTGGAATTCATCCAAGAGAAAAACTAGCAATAGACCCTGAAATAGATAGTGCTAATCAATTTGCATCAAATAATAGAAATGTTAAAGTAATTAACTATAATGTTAAAGTAACTAAAGATGCTGATGATTATTCAAAAAGTCGTTATAATGGAGAACATCTAGTAAATCAGTATGTTGTACCCGACATTAATAATACTGATGCAGATGTAGTGATAATTAGCCACTCCCATATACCTACCTATGGTGAAGGTTATTATATTGCAACACCCGCTATGGATTCAGCATCAGTAAATCTTGCTCATTCAATTAATAACAGTAATATTGATTTTAACTATTACAGTACACAGAAAACAGAAAATTATAAAAGTACATCTATAGAATTAACATCAAAACCTATTGCTGATGCAGGTTATAAAACACTAGTATATGAAATACCTGAAAACATAACAGAACAAGACAGTACAAACAGGACATATGATTTAATAAATAAGTGTTATGAAATAATAACTACTAACTAAAAAAAAATACAATTAACTACTTTTTTTCATTTTTTTAGATATTTTAGAAAATAGCAGGAATACCTGAAAAACAAATTACAGTTGAAATTATTCTCTAAAAGCACAGATAAATAAAATAAAGTGAAAAAAAAGAGAACTCAAACAAAGAAAATCTAAAAAAAAGGAATCTATTTAAAAAAAAATAGTAAAAAAAAAGATTACTTATGTAACTCCATAAATTCATCACGATAATTATTAAAACGTTTGAAATAATTATCAAGCTCTCTATCATATTCCTCAATTACATTTTGAGGCGCTTCAATCTCAGTTTGACATCCATCAAACAACAACAATTTAACCTCTAATAATGTGAAAAAATCTGAGGTTAATGTAATAGCTAAATTAAGAAACTCGTCAGATTCATATATGGGATCCATTAATAAACATTCAACCATTTCCTTAGTTTCCACAAAATAAGGAAATTCATGAGCCATTAATGTATTAGAATATAAGTTATCAGAAACTGCATCGAAAGAATCCAAGATAATATTAATAATTTCCATTGTAACAACAGTAGATAATCCCTTTTTTGTAGAAGCATCCATACTCCAGAACGTAGTGGGTGATACTATTCTTAAAGATTCTAATAATTCTATAATTAATTTTTTATATTCAGTTAAATCTCCGAAAAAAAGTTCATTAAAATCTAATATCTTACTCATAATTGCTACCCCTAACATGTTAAAAGAATAATTATTGTCTAAGTAAATGTTTGTAAAAAATAAGATATAATAATATAGTTAATAAAAAAAAAGAGTTCATGAAAAAAATTAATTCATGAACTTTCCATTTAAATATTATGATTACAAATTATCAGTAGTCTAGTAGTTCTTAACTAAATAGATCTATCCAATTTACATTGGAGGCATTCCGCCCATACCGCCTTGAGCAGCTGCTGCTGCTGCAGCGTCGCCTTCACTTGAGGAAGCGATTACGTCATCAATTCTTAAAATCATTTCAGCTGCTTCTGCTGCAGATTGTATAGCTTGTTTTTTAACTCTGTGAGGTTCGATAACTCCAGCTTCTTTCATGTCAGTTACTCCACCTTCAAATACATTTAATCCCATGTATATTGAATCTTCGTGAGCTGCTCTTAAATCTACTAAGGAGTCAATACTGTCGAGTCCAGCGTTTTCTGCGAGTGTTCTAGGAACAACTTCTAATGCTTCTGCAAATGCAGTTACTGCTAATTGTTCTCTTCCACTGATGGTTTCTGCATAGTCTTTTAATCCTTTTGCAATTGCTATTTCTGGAGCTCCTCCACCGATAACAACTTTTCCATCTTCAACTGTGGATGCTACTACACCTATTGCGTCTTCAACTGCTCTCTCGATTTCGTCAACAACGTGTGATGTTGAACCTCTTAATAATAAGGTTACTGCTTTAGGATCTTTACATTCTTTTACGAATATCATGTCGTCGCCAGCTACTTTGTCTTCTGTTACGTTTCCAGCTACTCCTAAGTCATCTGCTGTTAAATCTTCGAGGTTTGTGATGATTTTTGCACCAGTTGCTTTTGCTAATTTTTCCATATCTGATTTTTTAACTCTTCTTACTGCTAAGATTCCTGCTTTAGCTAAGTAGTGTTGTGCTAAATCATCAATACCTTTTTGACAGAATAATACGTTTGCTCCAGCTGCTGCTAATCCATCAACCATTTCTTTTATCATAGCTTCTTCTTGTTCTATGAATGCTTGCATTTGATTTGGATCAGTGATTCTTATTTCTGCATCTACTTCTGTTTCTTTTACTTCAATTGCACTGTTTACTAATGCGATTTTTGCATCTGAAACTTCTGATGGCATACCTGGGTGTACTTTTTCCTTGTCGATGATTACTCCTGATACTAATTCGGAATCATCAATTGCTGCACCGTCTTTTGATTCAATTTTGATTTGTTCGGTGTCTACTTTTCCATCTTCTACTACTTGGTTTACTGCACCTACGATGAGCTCTGCTAATGGTTCTCTTGCTTTTTCTGTTCCTTTACCAGTCATTGCTGTCATTGCAACTTTGGTTAAGGTATCTTCATCTTTTGCATCAATTGCAATGTCGTCTAATAATTCGATTGCTTTTGCTGCTGCTTGTCTGTATCCTAATGCTATGATTGTTGGGTGGATTTCCTGGTCTAATAAATCTTCTGATTTTTTGAGTAATTCTCCTGCGATAATTACTGCTGTTGTTGTTCCGTCTCCAACTTCGTCTTCTTGTGTTTTTGCAACTTCTACTAACATTTTTGCTGCAGGGTGTTCAATATCCATTTCTTTTAGGATTGTTACACCGTCGTTTGTTACTACAATATCTCCTAGTCCGTCTACAAGCATTTTGTCCATTCCTTTTGGACCTAATGTTGTTCTTACTGTTTCTGCTAATACTTTTGCAGCTAAGATATTGTTTCTTTGTGCATCTCTACCTATGCTTCTTGATGTTCCTTCAGGTAAGATGATTAATGGTTGTTGTTGTTGTTGTGCCATGTTATTACCTCTATTAATTTAAATCATATATTTTTAGTTTAATATTATTTCATTAAAAAATCTAAATTTCATAATCAGTCTATATTCATAAATGGGTTTGACCTTATATAAATACTTTGCGGTTATTTTTCTGTACAAAACACAGAAAAAGATTAAATCAAATATAATCAAATAAAAACAGAAAATAATATAAAAAAAAGTAATTAAAGAGAAGTGTGGAGTTTATTTACCTGATTTTACCCAAATAACTCTATCTCCATCACGTGCTCTCTGATAATATTCACGTTTTTCTAATGCTTTAAGTGTTTTAGCAAAGTTCTCTTTCTCAAGATCTGTGAAACCTAACTCTAATAAGTAATCATATAATTCTGTAGCACTCTTAGCATCAGGTAATAATTGATAAATTTGTGATTGGAAACTTGTTAGACCAGGTAATGGTTTAGCAATCATCACTGTGAAGAAATCCTTATACCTTTCATAATCTGTAAGTTGAGCATCTTTGTCATCAAGTTCCTCATTTAACTTATTAATTTCCTGTGAATTTTTCTCATTCTCTTCATGTAAGAGATCAATCTTTGAAAGATCAGATTTTAATGAAGCTATTTCTTTCTCATAATCTGTTTTTAAAGTTGCTTTTTCAGATTCTAATTCACGTACACGAGGTTTTAAATCTTTAAGTTTATCTAATTCCTCATTCTTGTCAGAGATAAGTTTTTTATGATTTTCTATATCTTGATTTTTACGTTCAACAATGTCTTTAAGCTCAGCTATACGGGTATTCTCAACTTCAAGAGCTCGTGAGTTTTCTTGTATAAGTTTTTCTTTATCCTCAATAACTCCATCTTTTCTAGTTATCTCTTCAGATAAATTATCCATTTCTACAAGTTTCCTATTAGCATCGTCAATCTCTGTTTTAAGATTATTAATTACACCATCTTTATCTGAAATGACATTATTTAAGTCAGTTAAATCATCATCTTTAAGTTTTAATTTGTTTTCTAATCTTTCAAGTTGTCTGTTTAAATCCTCTACTGATTCTTCTCTATCTCTTATTTGTTTATCTTTTAATTGAATAATTTCTGCAGATTGTGAATTTCTATCAGATTCATCTTTAAGATTAGATTTCAAGGAATCAATATCATTATTTAATGATTCAATACTTTCAGTTAATTCATCAATCTTATATTTTCTCTGGTTAAGTAAGGAAGTAAGTTTGGTTATTTCCTGGTCTTTTTCTTTCTTATCAGCGTTAAAGTTCTCTTTTAATTTGAATATTTCATCTTCTTTTGAGGATAATTTTTCTTCTACAGCGTTGGAACTTTCTGATAATTTATCTGTTAGGTTCTTGATTTTTTCCTGTGCAAGTTGTAAATTATTTCTTAAATCTTTGATTTCCTTGTTTTTACTAGTGGTTTCTACTTCACTTGATTTGAGTAATTTATTTAGCTGTGATATTTCAATGTCCTTTAATTCTAATTTTTGAGGTAATGCTGCTATTTTATCATTTTTATCTTGGACATCTTGTTTTAATTTGCTTATTTGATCTTCAGAGTTTTTTCTAGTTTCCAGGTAATTATTTCTTAAGTTCTGGTAATCGGAATCTTTTTCTTTTATTAGTATATCTAATGAGTTTTTCTCTTGTTCTAACTTGTTAATTGATGTATTTTTCTCATTTAATGCTTTTTCAAGATATTCTTTCTCTGATTTTATTTTTTCATTATCATTACTTACTTGTTCTAGTCCTTCATTGAGTTCTCTTATTTGTGCTGAAGTGTTTCTGCGTAGTTGATTGTAATCTAGTTTTAATTTGTCATATTCTGCATCTTTATCATATAATTGTTTTTTAGTTTCTTTAAGTTGATTATTTAAATCAGATGATTCTTCTCGTGATTGTGATTCTATGTCAACTGAGTCTAATTTTACTTTTAGTTCTGCTAGTTCATCATCTTTTTTAGATAATAGATTCTCTAAATCTTTTACTTTTGATTCGTTTGCATCATTATCTTGAGTTAATGATCTTATTGCTGCATCTTGTTCATTATTTTTTCCTTTGAGTTCTGATAGTTCTTCTGCTAATTTTTGATTACTGTCTTTAAGATCATCGTATCTTTGCTGTAATGTGTTTAATTCTATTGTTTTCTCGTTGAAATCTTTTTTAAGATCTTGTTGTTCACCAGTCTTTTCTCTTGTTTCTGTTAATTCATTTGATAATTTCTCGTTCTTCTCTTCTAGGTCAGAGTATTGTTGTTGTAATTCTTCTAGTTGTGAAATTTTTTCATCTAATTCTTCTTTGAAATTGTTGTTTTCTGATTCTTGTGATATTTCTGTTAATTTATCACTTAATTCTTTGTTGTCTGTTTCGATGTTTATGTATTGTTGTTGTAAGGTATCATATTCTTTCTTTAGAACATCATAATCATTATTTTTATCAACTAGTTCTTGTTTTATTGTGTTGTATTCTGTGTCTGGTACGTTTTTAATTTCTTCTACTTGTGATTCTGTTTCTTTTATTTTATTGTTTAGTTGTTTTATCTTGTCATTTGCTATTTTGAGTTGTTGTTCTTTGTCTATAACTGATTCTTTGAGAGCTTCTATTTCAGATGAATCATTAAGATTTACAGAGTTTTTTAATTTGGCGTTTTCTTTTTGTAACTCTTCCATCTTAAATCCTGTTATCTTATTTGAATCTTCTAGTCTTTGATAGTCTGCTCTTAGTGAGATTAGTTCTTCTGATTTCTTGGTGTAATCTTCCAGTATACTGCTTGATGTTAATGATTCATCAGATGTTGATTGTTCTTTTAACAAGTTATTTTCTTGTTCTAATTGTTCTATTTTATTATTTAGTTCTGTTACTGTTTCTTGATTTTCTGTCGTTGCTGCATCCTGTATTTCTGCTAATTGTTGTTCTAATTCAGCTATCCTTTGTTCACTCTCAGCATTATCTGCATTAGTATTATTATTTTTTAAGGATTCTATTTCTTCTTCGTATTTTTTTATCTTCTGATCTCTCAGTCCAACTTCTCTTGTTAGTTGATTTTTTAGTTCAGGAATCTCTTTTAATTCTTCATTTTGTCTATCTATTACAGTTTTTAGTTGATGAATTTCTGTCTGTGATGATGCTCCCTTAAGTTGTTCATTTTCAGATTTTAGTCTTGAAATTTCATCTTTTAAATCTTTTTCTGCATCATCATCTGATATTTTTTCAGATTCCTTTAGTTCTGATATTTCTACATTCTGTGTTCTTATTTTATCTTGAAGGTCGTTTATTTGTTTTTTATATTCATCTACATCTTCTGTTGAATTTAAAGAAGATAGGGAAGTCTCTAGTTTGGATTGTATTTCACTTATTTGTAAATCTTTTTCCTTTAATTGTGTGTCTTTTTCCTGTATTTTAAGTTCATTTTCTTTGAGAGCATTTTCTTGCTTTTCTAATTCGTCTGATAATTCATTTATTCTTTTATGTAAATCTGATTTATTACTCTCATTTTGTATTAAAACGTTTTTTACTACTTCGTTTGTCTTGATATCCTTGTTTTCTTCATTTAATTGCTCTTTAAGGCTATTTATTTCTTTAAAACAAGATTTTACTAGTTCTCTCAATTCCTCTGATTCTACATCCTTTAAAAACGCCATATTCATCACTAATTTATATATATTAATTTTAAAGTTTAAAAGTTTTTCTTTATTATAAGTATTTTCTTATTGTTTTATTCATAAACAAATATTCACATAGATAAACGGTGAAAATACCAAATAAAAAACCACCAATTACATCTGATGGATAGTGTACCCCTAAATATAATCTAGAAAGTCCTACAAGTATAGGTATTATCATAAAATATCTACGATGTCCATAATTCTTTCCTAATACATATGCCCATGCAGTACTTAATGCAGTATGTCCTGATGGAAATGAAAAATCTGGTTCCAGACTCACAACAATCAATGTAGATAACACAGTATAAGGTCTTGGACGCATGACACAAATTTTCACTATCTGAACTAAAACATAAGTCACTAATAGTATAACAAATAACCTTTTAGCAACATGCTTTTCTTTTTTGCCACCAAGTAGATATAATATCACTGCTACAGCTAATCCAAAATAAAGTATACCCATACATGAAACAAGCTGAGCTAACATATTAGTAAAAGGTGTATGATACGATAAATTCACAAACTCAAGTATCGCCACATCTATAGAATATAATGAAATCATGATAATCATCTAAATAAAAGAAATTGAAAAAAAAGGAAAAGAATTGGTGGGGTTAAATCTGACTTATAAATATAATTTAGAAATTAACTGAGCATTTAATATTGAAGCTCCTGCTGCACCACGTATAGTGTTATGTCCTACTAGTGTATACTTGAAACTGTTATCGAATACATCTTCACGTACACGACCAACAGAAACACTCATACCATGACCAGCATCCCTGTCCATACGAGGCTGTGGTCTATCCTCCTCTTTTCTTACAATAACCGGTTGTTCTGGAGCAAAGGATAATTTTTCTTTCTGCGGTAATCCTCTGAATTCAGACATTGTTTTTTCTATATCCTCAACAGTAACATCATCTTCCTCAAATTCTATTGCAACAGATTCTGTATGACCGTCTACAACAGCTACTCTATTACATGATGCACTGAGTGGGAAATCTGCTTTTTCAACTAATCCACCATTTACTTTACCTAGTAAATGTAATGTTTCAGACTGCATCTTTTCCTCTTCACTGCCAATGTATGGTATAATATTATCAAGTATACCCATTGATGGAACACCATTATATCCTGCACCACTAATTGCCTGCATTGTAGTAACAGTTACTCTTCTGAATGTATATTTATCAAATAATGGTTTAAGAGTTAATGTTAATGCTATTGTTGAACAGTTAGGATTTGTTACTATACATCCATCCCATCCATTAATATCTTTCTGTAATTCCATCATTTCAAGATGTTCAGGGTTAACCTCTGGAATTACAAGAGGAATATTTTCTTTCATACGATTAACACTAGCATTTGATGCTACAATGAATTTTTCTGCAAATGCAGCTTCTACTGGTCCAGCAAGCTGTGCTGGTAATGAAGCAAATACAAAGTCTACATCATCACTAACTTCATTAGGATCAGTGTTTACTATTCTCATATCCCTTACTTCTTCAGGTATAGGTGTTGTCTGATGCCATGTTACTGCATCTTCATATCTTTTACCTGCAGACCTTTCTGAAGCTGCTACATTTACAATATTAAAGTCAGGTATATTGGAGAGTAATTGTATAAATCTCTGTCCTACCATTCCAGTAGCACCAAGTACACATACATTTTTTACCATTTTAATCATTCCATAATTCCATTAGTACTTTATTTATAATCCAAGTACATCAAACATGTCTGCAATATTTTTATCTTGTTTAGTATTTTGATAGTTAATTGCTCTTATCACACCATTTGCAAATGCTTGTCTTGATGATGCTCTGTGAACTACTTCTATTCTTTCACCATCACCTGCAAACATTACAGTATGATCTCCAACAATGTCTCCACCACGTACAGCATGAATTCCTATTTCATCTTTAGGACGTTTACCAACCATACCTTCTCTTCCATAACAAGCATTTTCTTTAAGATTTAAGTCAAGGTTTTCAGCTATAATTTCTGCTGCTCTTTTAGCTGTTCCTGATGGTGCGTCTTGTTTGTTATGATGGTGAGCTTCTATTATTTCTACATCATAGTCATTACCTAGTATTTTTGCTACTTGTCCTACGATTTCAAAGAATACGTTTACACCGGTAGCCATGTTAGGAGATATTACTGCTTTTACATCATTGTCTTTTATTGCCTTATGCATAACATCTAATTGTTCATCTGTTAATCCAGTTGTTCCTACAACAACATTTACTCCACATTCTGCACATGTTTTTACTGTTTCTACTGCTGCTGATGCTATTGTGAAATCTACTAATACATCTGGTTTAACTGATTCTAATCCTTCTTTTAGGTTTTGTGAGCCTATTATTTCAACGCCCATAGTTCCTAATCCTAATTGTTCTCCTAAATCTTTACCTTCTAAAGGTGTGTTAGGAATTTCTATACCTAATACTACTTCCATATTATCTTGTGCTTGTACTGTTCTAATTATTCTAGAACCCATATTTCCTGCGCAACCTGTTACTGCTACTTTTATCATGTGATTATCTCTCCAAATTATTATTTTATATTAAATTGTGGTTTTTAAGTACTTCTGTTAGTATTTCTTCATTTTCTTTACAAATTTCATTTATAGGCATTCTTAGTCCACCAACATCATGTCCCATTAGTCTTAATGCTTTTTTAGTTGGTGCTGGACTAGCTTCTATAAATAAAACATCCATTAAATCAAATAAATCATTTGATAATTCTCTTGCTTTATCATAATCCCCCTTTAATGCACTGTTTACCATGTCAGACATTTCATCAGGTAGTATGTTTGCTACTACACTTACTACTCCTCTTGCTCCTTGGGATATCATAGGTAGTGTAAGAGAGTCATTTCCAGATAGTACTGTGAAATTATCTGTTAAGTTGTTTTTTGTTAATTGGCTGAATACATTTGCAAGTTTATTAAGGTCAGGGTTTGCTTCTTTTATTGCTACTATATTATCAAGTTTTGCTAAGTCTATTATTGTATCTACTGCTAAATCTACTCCTGTTCTTGAAGGTACGTTGTATGCTATTATAGGAATGTTGTTTGAATCATTGAGTATTTTGAAGTGGTTATATAATCCACTTTGTTGTGGTTTATTATAGTATGGTGTTATTACTAGTGCTGTGTCTGCCCCTGCATCTTCAGCATATTTTACTAAATCCTGTGCTTCTGATGTTGCATTACTTCCTGCTCCAGCTATGGTTGTGACTTTTCCATTAGCTTCATCAACCATTATATCTATTACTTTTTGATGTTCAGAATGGCTCATTGTTGCTGATTCACCAGTAGTTCCTGCAGCAACTACTCCAGATACTCCTCCTTCTATGAGAAAATCTATTAAACTTCTGAATTTTTCTTCATCAATATTATTATCTGCATCCATAGGTGTTATCATTGCTACGTGTGTTCCATCTAAATTCATTGTAAATTCTCCTTAATTAGCTTATATGCTTTATCACCATCACTCCAATCAACAAATACTATTACTGCTGTTTGGCTAGAGGATAATTCAACTATATTTATATTGTTTTCATGTAACGGTTTTGTTATACTTGTTATTATGCCTGGTGTATCAATAAAATCATGACTTACAACAGAAATCATTGCAATCTTTTGACCTAATGATATAGAACTTAATCTATCACCATGTATTATAAGATCATGTAATACTTCATGTGCCTTACTTGCATCTTTTTCCTTGAAGAATAATGTTATAGAACTTTCGCCAGTTGAAATACCATAGATTCCAATGTTATTTTCATATACTTTCTCTGTAATATTTGCAATTATTCCCTGTTTATTCATTAAATTTTCGCCTACTACAGCGACCAAGGATAATTTTTCATCTAATTTTGTTATTGTTATAACATCTTCTTCAGAATAAGTTGGTCCTATAATATCAGTCCCCTGTACTCTCAAATCTCCATATTCAAAACTAATTATTTTTGCTTTTATATTTGGATCCTTGAATCTTAATGCATTAGGATGTAATACCTGTGCTCCATAATTTGCTAAATCAATCATTTCTTCTACTGTAATTTTATCTAATTTACGAGCAGTGTTTAGTTTACGTGGATCTGTGGACATGACTCCTTTTACATCTGTAACTATTATTACTTCATCAGCATTTAAACAGTGCCCTATTAAAAATGCTGAAACATCACTTCCACCTCTACCAAGAGTTGTTACACATCCCTCATCATCTCTTCCTAGGAAGCCACATACTACTGGTATAATCCCTTGATTTAATAGTTTCTGAATATGTTCTTCTACTCGTTTCTTTGTTTCTTTCCTGTCTATTTTAGCATTTAGATAATTATTATCTGTTATTACAGGCCATTTTTCACTGAATGGGTCAATATATTCTGCTTTAACACCTAGTGACTCTATTGTAGCAGCCATTATACGTACACTTTGCATTTCTCCCATGGAGAGGATGCCTGCTAATTGTTTTTCAGTGATATTTTCTCCAATTGATTCATCAACTAATTTTATAGATTCATCAGTAGTTTTATTAATAGCAGAGACCACAACCACTATTTGATTTCCCTGCATGTATTCATTAACAACGGAATTGGCAGCTTTATGAATCCTTTCTCCTGTACCTACAGATGTACCACCAAATTTCGCCACGATTATTCCCATAAATTCACCTTTTATTCTAATTATTCTTATAAATAATATTTTTTCTTAATAACAAGTTAACCATAAAGTTATTATTAAATAAATATATGATTTTATACTATTAAAAATTTTTATATATATTTATAAATCATTAAAGTAGAATTTCAGGTAATGTGATTAAAAAATAGTGACTATGACTGAGTAATAGTATTAAAAAATAGTCCAATTAAATAGAATATAAAATTTATTTAAAAAAAATAGATTAAAAATAAATAATTTAATTATTTATTGTTCTAAAAGGTGAGTTGCATATCCAGCAATTTGATTTCTTAAGTGTTTTGTGGATACTGTTGAGTATTCGGCAACTACTTGTTTGTTGTTTTCGAAATCGTTTGTGAATTTATCACCGTGTAATTCTAATAATTCTTTTGCTGTTCTTTTTACGAATGTTGTTCTTATGTTTCCCATAATCATGCCTCCATATATTTTGTATAAAAAATTCTTTTTTTAAATTAACGTTAATCTAAATATTTTTTCTGCTCTTCTTTACTCATAGATGCTAGAATGCCAAAGATTTCTATCACACTATCTTTATCAATATCTATACCATCTAACAAATTATTTATCTTATCATGGATAATATTTTCCCTTGAAGTATCTAATAACTCTTTATTAAGAGCTTTCTTAGATATTGCAATATCATATGCCAGAGATGTACGTTTAACAATTAAATTTATTATTTGTTCATCTAGCACGTCTATTTTATCCCGGGATTCTTTTAATAAATTTTCTGCTTCTTCTTTATTCATATTATCACAAGTTATCTAATACTACAGATCCCACATTATCAGGCTCAGTTTCTACTAATCTTCCAGGATACTTTGAAAGTGCACTTTTTATTTCATCAATATCCGTTGAATCATCTACTAATATAGAATATGCAGAACCTGTTCCAGATAATCCTGCAGCCTTTGCTCCTGCTTTAAGTGCATCCATTGAAACTTGAGAATCTACATTCAATGCAACACAAAATAAGAAGCCATTCAGAGTAAGAGCTTTCTCAATATTCTTTTTCATAGCATATGAAAATGCTATTTCCACAAGTGGTGCTAAGGTTTGCATAGCCTTAACATCAGACTGTGCAGTATATAACGATTTGTTCGGTATATATATTAAAACTTTCGAATAGTCAACTAGATAATCATGTAAAATTTCTCTATTATAATTATTAGTAACCTTCCAACCACCATAAAATGATGCAGTAGCATCGTCAAAAGAACCAGTTTTAGTAACACCAACCTCTAATGATGCATCAATACCAATATTAAGAAGATCCCACTCAGATATATCAACATCTTCCCTTGTCATACCAGCTTCTTCAAGTAATAATAAAAAAGTAGCATATACAACTGAATTTGAAGCAGCACTACTGCTAGATAAACCAGAACCTGGTGGAATATCTGATTTAGTCTCAACTTTTAAACAAATATTTTTTAAATTAAAATCATCATACTTATTTAATTCATCATAAACCATTCTAATACATAATTCAACAAGTTCAGAGTCCATATCTGGATCATCAAGACTCTTAAATCTACATTCAATATCTTTATCTGAATCATAATTTAAAACAGTGACATCTGCAGTAACATATAATTTTATACCAAAAGCAGAACCTTTACCCATACTTATAGCATTGACTACAGTTGCAGATGCTGGTGAACGAACTATAACCATAAATATACACTTCTCTAATTTATATATTATATATCTTCCCCTATATTCATAAATTTAACCATTAACCCCTACATGGAAAATAAAAAAAAATACATAATAATATATAATACATTCTGAATACACTCCTAAAACAAAATAATAGAAAAAAATTTATATATACAAGAAGTATTTATAAAATCATAAGAAAGAAAAAAATAAATAAAAAAAAATGACAGACAAAATATTAATTATAATAATTTAAGGAGGACTATCAATGGCAGTAAAATTAGAAGTTTACACATCACAATCATGTCCATACTGCCCAATGGCAGTAGCAGCTGCAGAAGATGCAGTAAAAGAATTAGGTGACAAAATAGAGTATGAACACCTAGACGTAAATGAACATATGGACAAAGTAAGAGAATACCAGATTATGTCTGTACCAACAGTAGTTATAGATGGTGAAGTAGCATTCATTGGTGCACCAGAATCTGATGAACTAATCGAAAAACTAAAAGAAAAAATATAAACCCATACCCTTCTTTTTTTAAACTTTTTTTAATAATTTAAAATTTATCTAAATTTTCATTTTAATCCTCTAATACATCTAAATAATATAATGCTAATTAATTCAAATTTTATATGAAATATTTTAGAATAATTAACTCATAATATATTAATTAATAAAAAGAATTAATAAAAATTCAAATACAATATAACCATCCATAAATGGGGGAATTAAAATAGAAGCTCATAAAAACTCTGATGAAAAATCAGGAATTACCACTGGAAGTGTTGCAACAGCAGCTAGTGTAGCAGCAATACTCACCATAACAGATAAAGCTCCTGAAGTAATTGAAATAACTGCTCCAAATGATGAACTAACAGTTGAAATAGAAGATAACAAATTATTAAGTAAAAATAAAGCTATATCAACCGTTAGAAAACCTACATATAATGATCCTGATGTTACACGTGGAATCCTTATTAAATCAGAGGTGACCTTAACTGATGATGCTGGTAACGTGGAAATAACTGCCGGAGAAGGAGTGGGAAAAGTAACTAAATCTGGACTCCAAATACCTGTTGGAGAATATGCTATAAATCCTGTTCCAAGAAAAATGATAAAAGCAAATGTTAAAAAATATCTTCCAGAAAATAAGGGAGCTATAGTGAAAATTATTATTCCTGAAGGAAAAGAAATAGCACCTAAAACAATGAATAGCCGACTTGGAATAATAGATGGTATATCTATATTAGGAACAACAGGTATAGCCCGTCCAATGTCTTCAAAAGCATACACAGACTCATTAAAAATACAGATAGATGTTGCAATAGCTAATAAATATGAAGATTTACTATTTGTACCAGGAAATATTGGAACAAGAATAGCAAATGAGAGATTAGTAATAGATGAGGATGCAATAATAGAGATGAGTAACTTTGTAGGATACATGTTAGATGAAGCTGATAAAACTGGAAAAATAAAATCTATCACACTTTTTGGCCATGCAGGTAAACTAATAAAAATTGCAGCAGGAATATTTAACACAAAACAGAGTGTTGCAGATGCAAGACGAGAGATAATGACAGCATACACTGCACTAATAGGGGCAGATAAGGAAACATTACAAGCCGTATATGATTGTATCACCACAGAAGATGTTATAAAAATACTAGACAAGAAAGGCATTACAACAGAAGTATTTGAATTAATTGCAGATAAGATTATAGAATTATGTAACTCAAAATATAACATAGAATTCCATGCAATAATAGCTAAAATGGATGGAACAATATTAACACCTTCTAAAATGAAAGATATACCATTTGAATGGAAGAATTAGAATACATTAGGTGCTATTATGAATATATGTATATTAGGTCAATATCCCCCACAGGTTGGTGGAATAGCAACATACACTAAACAATTAGAGGATGAATTAAGAAGTAGAGGACATAATGTATATATATTAACTTATGCACAGAATTGTCCAAGAAAAGATAACGTGTTTGAGGCAAATGTTATTAATATTCCTCTGCTAAGAGGTATAAGCTTCACAATATCCAGTTATAAGCTTCTAAAAAGAATTGTCAAAGAATATAATATAGATGTAATTCATGCAAATTACATAATTCCTCCTGGATTAGTAGCATCATTAATTAAAGATAGTCATGTAAAGATAGTGATAACTGCACATGGATCAGACATAAATATATTATCTACAAACATGATTACAAAACAACTAATAAAACGAACCCTGAAAAGGGCGGATGAAGTATATTTTGTAAGTGAAAAATTAGAGGAAAAAGCATTACAAATTGGAATACCTGGATTAAAAGAAAAGTCAAGTATAACACCCAACACTGTGAATACAGAGAAATTCAAACCAATAATCCCTGATAAAAAAACATTAAACAAGAAATATAACATGCCAATAGTAATGTTCATAGGAAACCTCGTAGAACAAAAAGGACTAGAATACCTCTTGGAAGCAAAGAAAATATCAGAAACAGAGTACACTCTTCTAATCTATGGTGACGGTCCAGAACATGACAAGCTTTCAAATATTATAAGAGAAAATAATATCCAAGACACATACCTAATGGGAAAAACAATGGAACCCGAAAAGATAATACCCGAATCAGATATAATGGTGTTACCATCAGTATCAGAGGGCGCTAGTATAGTAGCACTTGAAAGTATGTCCTGTGGAAAACCATTAATATCAACAGATACGGGCAATATAAGAACAACCATAACAAATAATACAAATGGAATAATAGTACCCACAAGAAATCCGACAAAACTATCCCACGCTATAGATAATCTTATAGAGGATAAAACTAGAAGAGAGGAAATAGGAAAAAATGCACGTAAACGAATAATAGAAAAATATTCTAAAATGAATATTCCATACATAAATAATATAAAATAAATAACTAAAATTAGAATAAAACTGGAGCTAAACTAAAGTGGAGGTGAACTTTTGAATAATATAGATCCTGATATTCAGAAGATAATGAAAGAGTGTTATCCATATATAGAAGAATATAATCCAGCACAAAAAGCAGTGATAGAATCAGGATATCTAGATAATGATGAGAATTATATTATATCTATTCCAACAGCAAGTGGAAAGACAGTACTAGGAGTATTAGCAGCGCTTAAAGTATTACTCAAAGGGGGTAAAGTAGTATATGCTGTTCCATTAATCTCACTACAAAATGAGAAATACAAGGAATTCAAAGTATTTGAGAAATTTGGATTTAAAGTAGGAAAACATCCGTCAAGAGCAGACATTGCAGTAATGGTCTTTGAATCCTTCGATGCATTAACAAGATTTTCAAGAAATGTGTTAAATGAAATAGATCTTCTCATACTAGACGAATTCCATATGATAGGCGATTATTCAAGGGGACCAACAATAGAATGTGCAATAACAAGAATAAAGGAACATAACCCTGGAATAAGAATAATAGCACTTTCAGCAACACTACAGAACATGGACGAAATGGCACACTGGCTAGAAGCAGAAGTAGTGACCCATGACTACCGACCAGTACCCTTACATAAGGAAGTACTATGTGCTGAGGAATTCGGAACAAAAGATAAAAACAACATGGTATTTAAGATACTTAATGATTCACTTAATGAATCCTCACAAATGTTAACATTTGTATCTACTAGAAGATTCACAGAATCATTAGCTCAGAATATGTCCAAGAAAATTTCAAAATACATACCTGATGGTAAAAGAGAAATATTCAATAACATAGCTGAGGATATACTGGATGTTCCTCGAAGAAACAATACACAGCCAACGGAAGTCTGTTACAAACTAGCGGATTGTGTTAAAAATGGTATAGCTTTCCACCATGCAGGATTATTTGATAAACAAAAGGAAATAATAGAAGAAGAATTTGTTAATGGTAATCTTCTAATGATAACAGCAACACCTAGTCTTATGTATGGTGTAAACCTTCCATCAAAAAATGTAGTTATACGTGATTATACACGATGGACTGATCAAGGACAGACAAATATACCTGTATTTGACTATGAACAGATGTCAGGAAGAGCTGGAAGACCCGGCTTTGATACCGAAGGATACTCCTACCTACTAGCAAAAACATATGATGAAGCATTCAATCTTGATGAATACTATGTACATGGAGAAATAGAGGTGACAAACTCCAAACTCATAGATAACGAAGATGCAGTACTAAAACAAATCATAACACAGGTATCAAGTGGATTTGCAAAAGACATGGATGAGCTTGTAGATTTCTTTAACAAGACATTCTATGGATTCCAGATATCACATACCTATAACACTATGAGTCTAGGCTTTTCAGATGAATCCATAAAATATGAAATATCTAGTGCACTAGAATATCTTGTACAGAATGGTATTATACGAATTACTCCGTCAGGACTACAAACAACGCCTCTTGGAACACTGATTTCAAGGAATAATTATGAGGTAAAAACTGCAGTAAAACTTAAAGATTACAGTACAATGATGGGTGATAACTTTAATCCGGGATCACTTATATATGAAATATCAAAGACACATGACATGCCAAAAATCAACACTAAATTTAGGGCAAACAAGGATAATATCAAGGAAGTTTTAAGTAAAAATGGAGTATTTATAAGCTTTGTATCTAATAATGAATCAACAGCTGCAAGTCTACTAGAATGGATTAATGAAAGAAAAGAATATGAAATTGAGAATTACTTAAAGGTCTATGCAGCTTCTACAAGAAGAGCTAGTTATGAAGCATCCAACCTTGTCAAATACTTCTATGATATATGTGATGTCCTCGGTAATTACAAATTCCTTAATGAGATAGATAAACTAGCATCAAGATTATATTATGGAGTAAAAGAAGAATTAATACCATTAGTTGTTGGTATAAAACGTTTAGGTCGACAACGTGCACGTACCCTTGTTGATACATATGGAGATAATCTGGGTAATGCTCGTATTAAAGATTTAACACGTATTGATGGTATTGGAGAAAAAACTGCAGAAAATATTATAAAATTCTATGAAAATAAGGAGTGAATAAAGTATGGAAAAAGTTAAAGCAGGATTAGAAAAAAATAAACTAAAAGAAATGTTACAGAATGAAATAAAAAATGTAACATTAGAAGAGTTATATGAGTTATCATTTCAATTCAATGAAGACACACGATACTTGCCAAGAGAGTATAAGAAGAAATACACTGAATCCGTACTCAATGTAATTATCAGTAGATTTGCAATGCTGAAGAATACAAAGATAAACTTTGAAGGTCAGATAACAGAAAAAGAAGCAAAGGAAATTAATGAACTACTTGATGATAATGATGAATTAGTAGGACATATATTAAATGTAATTGTAGTATATACAACATATCTAAAACATAGGCCAGTGCATCTTCCTGGCACCGTATTCCCTGGTATGGTAAGTATCTATACTGATGGTGAAAAATATTATTGTCCTGTGAAAAAATACAATATAGATAATGAAAAAGCAGTGTGTAGATATTGTATAGCTGTTATTCCAGATGAATAATCAATGAAGGGTTAGGTGGTAATTATGCTTAGGTCAAAAACTAAAGATTTAATTGACGAAACTCTTGAAAAACGTGAAAAAATACGTGACGAGTTAATTGATAAAGGAGTAAAGGATTTAGATGAAAAATTAAAAAGTGATAAGTATACTGTTGAAAGTTTAATCTCTGACAGTAGTATTGGTGAAGTATATCATGACCTTATTGACTCTAAGGATCAAATTAATTCAGAACATCAAAAATTATTTAACAAGAAATATCATGAGATTGATGTTGAATTATATAAAATGAATAAGAAAATTGATAGAAAAGCTAGAATGATTGAATACGAAATGAATAATAAGAAAAATAATGTTTATCAAAAAATCAGAGAAGATTTAGATTAAAAAAATTAAATAAAAATAGTTTATAATGATTTAGGAGGTTATCCTCCTCCTACTCCATCATCACCCATTTCCGTGTTTTCAAAATTATTTTTAAGTTCATCCTTAATATCATCAATGGATACTTCTTTATCCTTTTCTTCATTGAATGTTACTTTGGATGTCTGATCTGTTAATTCCACATATTCTGTGTTATACCAAAGTTTTGTTAATTCATCAATTTGTATAAGAACCCAGGATCCATTTTCATCTGTTTTAATATCCTGAACCTTACCAATAGTTCCGACATTTGTATATATTACATGTGCACCTTCAGTTATTTCTCTTCCTAATTTATCAGTGACAACCATGATTACACTTCCTATAATAATAGTTATTAAAATAATTAATATAAATTAATTTTCAATATACTCTCTAATAATTTAGTATGCTGCTGAGTATTTCTTATAATTTCAGGATATTCACCAGTTAAATCAATAATTGTAGAAGGAGTATTATCTGTTACATCTCCACAATCAATATAGGTGTTTATTTTACTTCCTAATTGCTTAACAATATCATCAATATTATTAGGAGTTTCCATGTTAGATATATTAGCACTAGTACTTGTAATAGGGAACTCTTTTGTTAATTCATAACATAGCCTATTATTGGGTATTCTAACACCAACAATACTGGTATTTGAAGTTAAAATATCCGGAACAATATCCCTTTTCTCGAGTAATAATGTGTATGGTCCTGGCAGAATCTTTTCTATAATATCTTTTATAGGCTTAGTTAAATATGCCACATCCTCCATTTGATTAATATCATGTAAACATAATGATACTGGTTTTGAAATATCCCTATGTTTAACATCATACACCTTCTTCAGAGCATCATTTTCATAAATATTTGCTCCTATACCATAAATTGTATCAGTAGGATAAACAATCAAATGACCCTTTTTTAAATCAGAAATCACACATTCTAACTCTTTTTTATTAGGGTTTTCTACTATATTCATTCTACCATCCACTAAAATTAATTATATACTTATATATAACCTAATTTATAAATAAAATACTATGTTAAATAATAGATTACGACCACAGACTAATGAAATTACAGGAAAGATAGGTAAAAACATACCTATAAATCCAAACATAATCACGTTGCTTGGATTATTTATTAGTATTTTTGCAGGAGTATTATTTGCTTCAGGAAATTTAGCAGCTGGAGCATTATTCATTCTTGTTAGTGGAGTCTGTGATATGATAGATGGAGCAATTGCACGCTCTCAAAATCGTAAAACAAAATTTGGAGGATTTTTAGATTCCACTTGTGATCGTTTTGCAGATGCTGCTATAATTATAGGAATAATGTATAGTGGATTTGTAGACCCAATACTAGGAGCTTTAGCAATACATTCTTCATTAACAGTGAGTTATGTTCGTTCACGGGCAGAAAGTGAAGGAATAAAATGTTCAGTGGGAATTGCAGAAAGAGCAGAAAGATTACTTATAATTGTTGTAGGTTCTATAATAGCAGCCATATTTGGTGGATCACACAGTATAATGTTTATAACAATGGCATTACTAACAATACTCAGTTACATTACAGTATTCCAAAGAGTATACCATGTATATGTAGAACTAAACAATTAAAATAACCTCCTTCTTCCTATTTTTTTATAGTATTGAAAAAGCAAATATTCTTCTCAAAAAAACTATAAATAACCAATACTTTTTGAATTATTAGAAATTAATACTTAATAATTTAATTCCAACTATTTTTTTCTTTTTAAATTTTTTTAATTACAATTGAAATATACTGACTATTTTTATGAATATTAAAATAAACAATCAAAAACAGATAATATACTAAAAAGAGGATATGATTCATTATGAAACCAGAAGAACGTATAACTAAAGATTTAAAAATATTTGAAGATAATATTGTAGAAGTTGAAAAATTAGATTTAACAGAAAAAGAAGTGCTAGTTAAAGACATGGCTATAAGATATTACAAAGACACAAAGTATTATTTAGATATTGATGACGAACTAACCTCATTTGCCTGTATTGCCTATGCACATGGACTACTTGACTCAATCAGAATAATGTACAATCTAATTGATGAATAGGGATTTGATTAAAAGTGAAGAATTATGATACAGTCATAATAGGTGGAGGAGCAAGTGGTATATTAGCAGGAATATATCTTAACGACCCACATAGTATAATTCTAGAAAAAAACAATACTCTTGGAAAGAAGCTACTGATTACAGGAGGAGGACGCTGCAATCTAACCAACAATAGTACACTCAAGGAATACATTAATAGTTATTATAACTCAGGAAACTATTTTAGACCAGCCTTCAACATATTCTTTAATAAAGACATTATAGAATTACTAGAATCCAATGGTTGTAAAACAAAAGTGGAAGATGATAACCGCGTGTTCCCAGTTACTGATAAATCAAAAACTGTATTAAACACGTTAATAAACATACTTGACAATAAGAAAACTCAATACAAGCTAAACTGTAACGTAAATTCAATAACAAGAAACGATAATCAATTTATCATAGATTATAACAATACCCGTATTAGTGCAAATAACATTATACTAGCTACAGGAGGTTTATCCTATCCTGAAACTGGTTCAACTGGTGATGGTAAACGTTTTGCAGTAGCATTAGGACATAAGAATACAAAAAATATGGGTGGTCTTTCACCAATAAAAATAGAGGAAACCTGGATAAATAAGTTGCAAGGAATAACACTACCTGTAAAACTTGAATTTAAAGCAGATAACAAGTCAATAGTGAAGGATTCTGGTTCAATAATATTCACTCATAATGGAATTAGCGGATTTGTAATAATGAATAATAGTATGACTATTGAAAGACATTTACGTAAAAACAGGGAAGTTATTCTTAATATGGATGTAACTCCGGATTATACTTATGAATCATTATATAAAACCTTGCAGGAGGATTTTCAAAAACATCCTACACAGGGCTTGAAGAGATATCTTCACAAATATCTTCCAAAAAATATGGTGGAAATATTTCTAGAACAGATTAATATTGACCAAACAACCAAGTTAAATCAAGTGACTAAGAAAGACAGGGTGAAAATAAGAGACTTATTAAAAAGAACAAGACTAACGGTTGTAGATGTTCTGGAAAATGAGAGTCAAGTGACAAATAGCGGAATAAAACGAAAAGAAATTAATCCTGACACATGTGAATCAAAAATAGTACCTCACTTATATATTGTAGGAGAACTTATAGAGGGATGTGGAATATGTGGCGGATATAACTTGCAGAAAGCATTTTCAACAGGAGTTCTTGCAGCCACATCAATAAGATCAAGGAGATAATCATGATTCATATTAGTTATAACAGAGATGTATATCAAGAAGATATGATTAAACATGTTAAATTATTAGATAATGTGGTTGAGTTAGGATGTCATATTGGAACATCCACAAAGATATTGTCACGATTATGCCAAGATGGAACTGTTTATGCCTTTGATAACAGTCCTGAAAGTGTAGAGGCTATGCACAATTTAGGAATAGAGTATAGAAATATTGAATTTAAACAGCTAGATGTACGGGATAAGAAATCATTATATGAATTTTCAAAAAAATGTGATGATATTGACGTTTTATGTATAGATCTTGGCGGAGGATACCATCCGGATACTGTATTCAAAGTATTCTTTTTATGGTCTTCAATACTTCGGCCACGTGTAACTTTAATAAGAAACAGGGGTTTGATGGACTTTGTAAACACGTCCATTTCAAGTGAAAATATCCTGTCAAATAAGGGGTATCTAACTTCTTCTGCTAAAGAAATAATACCCTCAGAACTCAAAAAGAGAACAAAATAATAAAAATATTACCTCTATAGAGAACATGAAAATCAATAACTGTTTAAAGAATAAAAAACATAAAATAACGTATAATAGATATACGTTGAAATAGAAAATTTTTATTAAAAGGGATACAATGATTGGAAAAAAAATAAGAATTGAAAGAATAATAAATCGTAAGACAGGAAAATGTGTTATAGCTCCAATGGACCATGGAATATCTGGCGGACCTATACCAGGACTAATTAACATGACAAAGACCATTGATGCAGTAGCAAATGGTGGAGCTAATGCTGTACTTATGCATAAAGGTATGGTAAAAAACGGACACCGTGGATACGGTAGTGATATAGGATTAATTTTACACTTATCTGCAAGTACAGATTTAAGTATAGACCCATACCACAAAGTACAAGTAACAAGCGTAGAAAAAGCATTACAATTAGGTGCAGACGCTGTAAGTGTACACGTAAACATAGGTTCAGAAAAAGAACCAGAAATGTTAGCAACTACTGGTAGAATAGCAGAAGAATGTGATGAATGGGGAATGCCATTACTAGCAATGATGTACCCAAGAGGACCAAAAATTGAGAATGAACATGACCCTGAAGTAGTTAAACTAGCAGCACGTGTAGGAGCAGAACTTGGAGCTGACATAGTAAAAACAAACTACACCGGAGACCCAGACACATTCAAAGAAGTAGTGGATGGATGTCCAGTACCTGTAATAATTGCAGGCGGACCAAAAATTGAAACAGAAAGACAATTATTTGAAATGGTATACGATGCAATTAGTGTAGGTGGAGCAGGAGTAGCATTCGGAAGAAACATATTCCAAGCTAAAAACCCAACTAAAATAACAAGAGCACTTGTTGAAGTTGTACATAACAAAGCAACACCTGACGAAGCATTAGAAATATTAAAAGAATAAGAGGGAAAAACAATGAAATTTGCATGGATAAGACCAAATGGAACATGGAACGATAGAAAAGATGCAATAGTAGATGCATTAGAATCAGGATTTGATCATATCCTTGACTTTGACAACACCGATACAATAAAACAATTAGGAAACGTATCCATAATATCTGATAAAGATGATGCAGATATTAAACTACTAGGATTTAATGAAAAAGTAACAGTAGCCGATGTTAAAAAAGAACAAAACAAAGGAAAACAAGTAGCTGCATACGTCGAAATAAACAATAAAGAAGATGAAAAACTAGTATCCAAACTAGGAACAGTAGCAGATTATGTTATACTAAAAGGAAAAAATTGGAAAGTTATCCCTCTAGAAAACATCATAGCAAGCTTACAAGACCGTAGCAGCAAAATAATTGTAGACGTACCAAACTATGATGAAGCAAAACTAGCACTAGAAACAATGGAACATGGATCAGATGGAGTACTTCTATCATCAAATGAAGGAAGCGAAATAAGAAAATTAGGAACCCTAATAGAAAAAGAATCCAAAGAAACATATGACCTTAAAGCAGCAACAGTAACAAAAGTGGAACCAGTAGGAATTGGAGACCGTGTATGCGTAGACACCTGCTCCATGATGCAAGTAGGTGAGGGAATGCTAATAGGATCATATGCCACAGGATTATTCCTAGTTCACAGTGAAACACTAGAAAGTGAATATGTAGCTTCAAGACCATTTAGAGTAAATGCAGGACCTGTACAAGCATATGTGATGACACCCGGAAACAAAACAAGATATCTCTCCGAACTAGAAGCAGGAGATGAAGTTCTTACAATAAACACAAAAGGTGAAGCATCAACAGCAATAGTAGGACGTGTGAAAATAGAAAAACGTCCATTACTACTAGTAGAAGCTGAATATGAAGGAATAAAAATCAGAACACTTCTACAAAATGCTGAAACAATTAGATTAGTATCAGACAAACAAGAACCCGTATCTGTAGCTAAACTAAAAGTAGGCGACAAAATATTAGCATTCTTTAGTGAAGGAGCAAGACACTTTGGAATGGCAATAGAAGAACAAATTATTGAAAAATAAATAGAACAATTCCCCAATTAAATTAATATCACAGGATTACCCCTGTGATATAACCCTTTTTTTATTATTAAAAATTTTATACATTAAAGAAAAAATAATGGAGTTAATTCTTATGCGTGCATTTTTAGCAATAGAATTAGATGATTATCTAAAAAACAAGATTAACGATACGCAAGATATTCTTAGAAAGAATAAAAATGCTAAAATCAAATACGTTGAAAATGAAAATCTTCATCTAACTCTTAAATTCTTCGGAGATATTAACAAAAGAAAACAAAAACAAATCTCTAAAATAATTAACAACACAATAGAAAACTATGAACCATATACTCTGAAGTTAGCTAAAGTAGGCACATTTCCAAACAATAACCGTCCAAGAGTAATATGGGTAGGTGCCAGAGATAAGAATAAAAACACTATAAAACTATCTAAAGAATTAGATGAATCATTTAACAAGATAGGATTTAAAAAAGAACATGATTATGTTCCTCATATTACCATAGGAAGAGTAAAGAAAGTATCTGACAATACAGAATTAACAAAAACACTAAAAAAACTAAAAAATAATTATTATGGTAAACTTGAAGTGAATAAAATCTGTCTTAAATCCAGCCAACTTACACCTAACGGTCCTATCTATAACACAGAAGAAGAATACATATTATGAGGCAATGAAAATGAAAATAGTAGTATGCATAACAGGTGCTAGTGGAGTAATCTATGGAATTAGATTACTAGAAGAATTAAAAAAGAAGGAAATTGAAACACATCTTGTGATATCCAACATGGCAAAGGACATCATAGAATATGAAACAGACTACTCCGTTAAGGATGTTGAATCTATAGCAAGCTTCTTTTATGATGAAGATGACCTTAGTGCTATAATTAATAGTGGTTCATTTAAATTTGATGCTACTATAATCATACCAGCAAGTATGAAAACTGTATCAGCAATAAGTAATGGTTATGCAGATAATACTATAAATCGTGTTGCTGATGTAACACTAAAAGAAAGAAGAAAACTTATCATTGTACCTCGTGAAACTCCCTTACGTACTATACATCTAGAAAATATGGTGAATATTAGTAGAGAAGGTGGAATAATCCTACCACCTATGCCTGGATTCTATCATAAACCTAAAACAATTGATGACCAGATTGATTTTATTATAGGAAAAATTTTCGATATACTTGATATTAATAATAATCTATTTACAAAATGGAAACAATAACTTAATAATAACATATAATAATTTTAGGAGAATTTTAAATGTATTTCGAAATAACACCCGATGATGAATTCATCAAAACAAAAAAAGTACCAGGACCTACAAAGGAAGAAATAAGAGCACTTGTTATTAGTAAAGTACGATTAACCGATGAAGATGTTGTAGTTGATGTTGGATGTGGTACCGGCGGATTAACCCTAGAATTTGCAAAACGTGCCAAAAAAGTATACAGTATCGACATGAATCCTGATGCAATAGAAACTACCAGAAAAAATCTTGAGAAATTCGGACTTCAAAACAAAGTTGAATTAATAGAAGATGAAGGTCTAAAAGCATTAGATAATATAGAAGACTTTACTAAATTAATGATAGGGGGAAGTGGAGGTAATCTTCAGAACATTATCGAAACAGGATATCTTAAACTACCAATTGGTGGACGTATTATTATTACTTCAATAGTTCTAGAAACAGCAACTGACAGTGTTCACATGCTAAAAGAATTAGGTGCAAAGCCAGAGGTTGTTAACATAACAGTATCTCGAGGTCACCTATTAGACCGTGGAGTTATGATGAAAGCATTAAATCCAATAACTATTGTAAGTGCTAAAAAAATATAAAACAACCAATTAAATTTTCTTTTTAAATTTTTTTTTCAACACCAAATTAAACTTGTTTTACTAAAATAATTATAGGTGATACATATTTACGATAAAATACTAGATACAATCAAACCAACTGCTACTGAAAGAAAAAAGATAATAGATTTCTCGGATAAGCTTATAAACATAATACTAGAATATGCTAATAGTAAAGGCGTAGATATTGATTGTAGACTTGTAGGTTCTATGGCTAAGAAAACATCACTTAAAAACAAAGCAGATATTGACATATTCATGACTTTTCCACTTAGTTACTCTGATGATGAGCTTAAAGAATATGGCCTTGAATTCGGACAGTATTGTATTAACAAGGTTCATGGTAAATCTGAGAAGAGATATGCATCACACCCTTATATCACAGGATTAATAGACGGCTATGAGATAGATTTTGTACCTTGCTATCATATAAAAGATGCAAGTCAACTAAAATCTGCTGTAGACCGTACCATACTACACACAGATTATGTTCAAAAACATCTTACAGACAAAGAAGCTGATGAAGTATTATTACTTAAGAAATTCATGACGTCAATAAACACGTATGGAGCAAACTATAAGGTAAGCGGATTTTCTGGTTATCTCTGTGAAATATTAATACTAAAATATCATTCATTTATCAATGTAATAAAGGAAGCTGCTAATAATTGGCATATGAAATTTCATATTGATATTGAAGATTATGGTACCTGTGATAACTATAAAGACCCCTTAATAGCAATTGATCCAGTAGATGCAAATAGAAATGTGGCTGCTGCACTATCTATGCAAAAATTATCAGAATTTATTGTAGCAGCACGTAATTACCTGGCTAATCCAAGTATAGAGTACTTCCAGGATAGAACCATATGCACATCAGACAAGGATTTAATAAACATATTCAATACTAGAGGTACACATTGCTATGTTTTATCATTTAATGTGCCCGACCTACCAACAGATGTTATTTATCCACAGGTAAATAAGACTATGAACTCATTGGAAAAGGTCTCAAAGATGTATGATTTCAGATTACTAGAAAAAGGATATTATATCACAAAAGATAATACGGCAAATATCATCCTAGAATATGATGTTGATACTCTAAGCAATGTTAAGATACATCATGGTCCACTAATCCAGGATGAGAAAAATAGTAATAGCTTTAAAAAGAAATATCCAGAAGCATATATTCATAACAATAAATGGATAGTATTAAGTAACCGTAAATATGTTAACGTGGATGATATGATACATGATATACTAAAAGAAGAGAACATGAGTATATTAAAACTTGGAAAAAATATAAAAAAGGAAATACTGGATAACTACCAGTTAATGAAAATTAACGAATTCATAGAAAAACAGGATGATATGTCAGAGTTATACCTGTATTTACATCCAAATTATCTATTAGAACGTTAATTCCATTTTATTTACGGTCATATACAAATTGAGGTACTGCATCATCAAATGGGTCAAAAGTTTCAATATTTTTAATAAGTGTTGATTTCATACTTACTTTAGAGTGTAATGTGGATGGAAGACGTAATATACGTTTTAAGTCAATGGAAACTTTTGTATCTGTAATACCCATATTTACACGGGCAACAGCACTTATTAACCTTTTATATCTTATAGGACCAATGTTAGCCCTAAATAATCCCCATGAATCTTCTTCAAGGAAATGTCTTTCCTTTAATACATCACGCAATAGTTTTTTATTTACATTATCTAGTTCTGAATCCTTTGTAAGATGAAGTATTGTGTATTTTGCCCATCTTGTGAAATTATATGGATAACCATAAGGTATGATGAAATGCTGTAAGTTATTAAATCCAAGATTATTTGTTAAATCTGGCTCTTTTGCACCTATAACATACTGTACAATTTGTCCTCTAAGGTCACTGGAAGCATCCATCACCTCCTCATCAAGCACTCTCACGTGATATCCTCTTCCAGAGTACACCATGTTAATATTATTAAGCCCGAAATCATCATTAAGAACATCTTTTATCATTAAAACAATGTCTTTTGCTTGATTTAAGCATTTATCACATACTTCTCCTTCTTTACAGTCACATGTTCTTATTGGTATATCCTTTGCATCTACATCAAAGACTAGTTCTGATTGTTGCCATCCTTTTCTCTGTTTTGGTTTTTCATAAAAAGCAACAGAACAATATGCTGCAAATGGTTGTTTTACTTTAATAAAACGTTTTAATCTTAGAGCATCTGGAAATGTTTTATATCTATCATTTGGTCCTTGACCATAATGATCAAATCCAAATTCTCTACTTGTTATTGAATCAATTATAAAGTCTGGAACATCTTTAACATTCCATTCCTCTTTATAGAATATTCTACGTTCATATTTTGATGCAGGTTTAAGTTCAATTTCCATTATTATTCACCTGCCTTTGTTATTTTTATTATCTCGTTTCATTAGTTTTCGTTTACGATTATAGTATGTGAGAGGATTTCCTATTTTTTTACAGTCTATATTAGGCGTACATAAGCTTGGCATGTGTAATTTTATTTTTTCACAACTCATAGGAGTATACCATTGTGTTTCTCCCTCACTCTCTAATTTTAATTCTTCATGCATTCCAAAGCCTAATTTAGAGTTAATATTAATCTTTTCTTGAGGCTGGTCTTTAAATAATGGTGGACTGCAAGCTTCTGCAGCATCATAAATCATAGGAATTACTTCATTATGTGTTATTTCTAGTGACGGATCTACATCAGATACTTTAACCGTGCCTTCCTGTGAGAATATTCCTGGATATAATCTTGCATATGAAATGAATGGTGTGAGAAATAGTACTATTGCATCATTACGTCCACCACTTTTTATTCCACGCATACATTTACGTACACATGGTGGAAATGCTTCCATTTCATATGTTACTGGCTGATTATCTGCGAAGATTGAACCTGCTTTACCACCGTATCTTGCTTCCTGTGCTTTAAGTTGAATTTCTTTAAGGCTCTGTGATATGTCCTGCATTAATGGATTTGGTTCAACCATCCTTTTTGACATTTCAGATACTGTTTTAATGTAGTTTTTTGTATGTAACATTATTAAGCTTTTCAGTAGTCGTGATTTAAGTTCTACTCCACATGTTACTTCATACATTGTACGTGGGTCTCTATGTTCTATTAGGTTTCCATATTCTTCCATGAAGTCCTCGTATTCTATTATTACTCTACCATTAACTAATAATAGTTTATTAAGATCTAATTCTCCTTGTTCTAGTACTTCTTTTAGATTTACCCAGTATGTGTTGTTTGTATCTATTAGTTGGTTTAATGTTTTTCTCAGGAAGCTTTCCTGGAAGTCATTAGGTTCTATCTTTATTTTTTCTAGTCTTTGATTGATAAGTTCTTTTTCCATGTCTATTACTTGTTTTGTCTCATGACTATCCGGACCGTATCCTATTGCTACTGCTTGACATAAAAGATAAAATGATACTACATCATATTCATAGATATCCGGATTAAAAAGGTATTCGTATCTTTTTTCATCAAATTTATCTGTTTTCCTGTAAAGATACCATTCATATTTACGTATTGCTAGTTGTTTTATTGTTTCTGGTATTTTTGCAGAACGGTCTAATATTTGTCCATGTGTGTGATTGATGATATTTATTAAATTAGCCTCTTGAGTGTCTAGTTTATCAATTTGTCCTAGTTTACTTACAATTTCTTTAGCATCACTGCTAAATGGATTTATAAATGAAGTCTTTATCATGATAATATAATATCTATAATCTATTGTAGTAATAATTATATACTGATTTTTTCACTTTAGGTGTTAAAAGTATTATCTAGTAAAATAAATAAATGATTAAAAACATATATAAATATTAATAATATCTTATTATCCTTAATTGGAATTAATTATATTTACTCTAAATAAAGAAATTAGATTAAATTAAAGAATAAGAGAAGAATAACGAGTTTATATAATAATTATACTTAAAAATTGATTATTGATTATTTTATTATAGAAATTACACATTATATTTAATAATAATGTAAAATGAAGTATGGAGAATTAAAAAAAATGAGTAAATTATTTATATCATGTGCATTACCATATGCAAATGGTCCTTGTCACTTAGGACATCTACGTTCTACCTATATTCCAGCAGACATCTATGCTAGATTTAATAGAATGAATGGCGTAGATACTGTAATGGTATGTTCTAGTGATGAACATGGGACACCTATTGCGGTAAGGGCTGAACAGGAAAATAAAGATCCTATAGATATAGCAACTTATTATCATAAAGTAATAGAAGATGACCTTAAAGCATGTAATATTTCACTCGATAGCTTTAGAAGAACTACCGATGAATTACATTATGAAATGGCACAAGACTTCTTCAAAACATTATATGATAAAGGATACATTTATGAAAAGAAGATTGACCAGTTATATTGTGATACATGTCAACGTAGTCTACCTGATAGATATGTTGAGGGAATATGTCCATATTGTGATAGTGAAGCAAGAGGAGATCAATGTGAAGTATGTGGACGTCATTTAAATCCTACAGAACTTAAAGAGCCTCATTGTTTAATATGTGATGGAACACCACATGTTCAACAATCAGAACAGTATTACTTTAAATTACATGAATTTGAAGAACCTCTCCGTGAATGGATATCTAACAATGACCATTTATCTTCTAATATTAAAAATTTTGCAAAAGAATGGATAAAAGATGGTTTAAAGGATTGGGTTATGACCCGTGATATGAATTGGGGAATTCCTGTACCTCTTGAAGGAGCAGAAGGTAAAGTATTATATGTATGGGCAGAAGCATTCGTAGGTTATCAATCATCAGCAGGTGCATGGGCAAAAGAACATGGACTGGATTGGAAGGAATACTGGGATGATAAAACTGTACACTTCATAGGAAAAGATATTATATATCATCATACCATTTTCTGGCCAAGTATGTTAATGGGACATGACTGGAAACTACCATACTCAGTAGTAGGTGGAGGATACCTTTCACTTGAAGGACAGAAAATGTCAACAAGTCGAGGATGGGTTATCTGGGTAAAAGATTTCCTAGAAAAATTTGATAGTGATTTACTCAGATATTACATGGTAATTAATGCACCCTTAAGCAAAGACACTGATTTCTCATGGGATGACTTCCAGAGAAGAATAAATAATGAATTAACAGACAATCTTGGTAACTTCATACACAGGACATTTACATTTACAAACAAATTCTTTGATGGTAAAATACCAGAACCTGGTAGATATGATGAAATAGACAAAGAATTTGAAGCAAAAATCAAAGCATTACCTGATACTGTAGCTGAAAAGATTGAAGAATTTGAATTCCGTGATGGATTACTGGAAATCATGACATTAACCAAAGAAGCAAATAAATACTTCAATGATAAAAAACCATGGAAAGGAGTTAAAGAAGATATAGAAAGTGCAAAAACATGCTTATATCTTTCCAACCAATTAGTACATGAATTAGCAGTAATATTAACCCCATACATACCTGAAAGTGCACAGAAAATAAGAGAAGTTCTAAGTATGCCTGTTGAGAATGTCAAGGGATTCACAGAATTTGATGAAAGAGAACCATTAGTAAAATGGGATGAATCAAAAGAATTCCTAGAACCAGGACATGAAATTAAAAAATCAAAACCTTTATTTAAGAAAATAGAGGATAAAGTAATAAAAGAAGAGAAAGACAAATTATATGCACTAGAACAGGCAGAAGAAGAAAAAGAAAAAGATAAGAAAGAGGAAAAAAATATGAGCGAACAAATATCAATAGATGAATTCGGAAAGGTACAATTAGTAGTAGGACAGGTAAAAGAAGCAGAAAGAATTGAAGGATCAGACAACCTATTAAAACTACAAGTAGACCTTGGAGATGAAATAAGACAAATTGTAGCAGGTCTTGCAAAGAAATATGCACCTGATGAAATAATTGACAGAAAAGTAATAGTAGTTGCAAACCTTAAACCAGCAAAACTATTCGGAGTACAATCCAATGGTATGTTACTAGCAACTGATAGCATGGAACTTTTAACAACAGAAGGAAATGTTGGTGAATATATAAAATGAGCGAACTCTTAGTGACACAGAGTGAGAAGTTTCTTAAAGAGATACAGCATAAACCCATAATAGCTGAATCCATTGAAGATTTTGATAGCTTTATAGAAATATACAGCTATCTTAAGAATAATCTTAACAAATTACAAGATCTTCGAAATAAAATGGAAATCAGAGGGTTTACTTCTCCTTATAGTGCTTTGAAAAGATATGGAAAAGGTAATAGTAATCAAGAAATTATTCCTGATGACGTCTATGACCAGTCAAGGCATGCTCAATATTTCCGTATTAAAGCATCAAATAAGAAGAATATTCTCGACCAGGTAAAATCTGCTATTGCATCACATAAGATAGCAATAGGTCACTTAGAAGAATACGCTGAAATCACATGTAAACAATGTGGACAGGAATATAAGACAAATACTCTTGAAAGTATTCTGAATTATGATGAAAACTTTGAAGTAACAAACTATGAATGTACATGTGGTTCACATGAATTCATATTTAATCCTAATAGTAATGGAATTTACCGTTTAGATATGATTAAATATCTTCCATTAGGCGGAGAATATCTTCTTAAACGATCACAGTTAAATAATTACAGCCTCGAGGCATACCGTAAAATAATTAAGGTTATGAAACAGGAAAAACGGGGACGTGTAAAAAGTATAACTGTAATTGCTAAAATAAAAGATGAAAGAACTGGTAAATGGAAAAGTAAAAAAATGAACATTGACTATGCTGACGAATCTAACTATGAGTTAGAACTTCGTAAAAGATATGGTCCAAATGTACGCATAGAATTACTTCAATTCCACTATAAAAAGCCATCATTAATAAATGATAAATATGTGCAAAATGCTCTTGCTATAGCATATCTACAATATTCAGAAAATATAGTAAATAAAAAACTTGATGATATTATTCCAAAACATATCCATAATATGGACAAAATAAAAACATATGACCGATTAGTTGAAGAAGCCCGTAAGGATGCTAATAGATTAGCACGTGGCGCTGAAGAACGTATGGATTTAGAGGAAGATTTAAAATACATTAAACTCAAAAAAGCTAATCTCATTAATGAAAATCATGAATTAGATCGTGAATTAAAATCAGATCTTAACAGACAGTCTGAAATAAAAAGACATTATTATATTGAGACACCACACACTCTTATTAGATGGGATATTTTTAAATATTATCTAACAACATCCGAAAATAGAAGGAATAATTATTCAGGACCATTCCCTAATCTTAGACCTACCCTTGATTATAATCAAATGAAAGTATTTGATGATGAATTTCCAAGAGACGTCGTTCAAATATTACAGGACGATGGTGAAAATATAGATGTTATTCCAAACATGAGGGATGTTATCCAATATAATTCTGAATTAGAAACTAAACGTAAAAATTTACATTTAAAATCAAATCATGCAGCTTATGGTGCTGTTGCTTTAAACAGTAAAACAACGTTATCACTAAATAGAGCTGCTGATTTACTATATGTTGATAAAAAAGAAGCTACTGATGCTAAAAAAACACTTCAAAAAATTGAAAAACCATCAACTAAGAAAGCTAAAAAATTCTTAGATATAATTAATAAGTAATGGTGAAGTATTATGAGTTCTAAAGTACATGTAGATAAACCATTGTCATCAAGATTAATTATTGAATTATTAAATGACAATCCCGATCTAGAAGAAATAGAATGCCCTCAAAGTTTATATGATAGAACCTCCGAAACATATATTGACGCATTAAACGAATTAGAGATAACAATATCCGTTATCGAAAACAGAGGAAGACCAAAAAAGTATGATGACTCTTTAAAAGAAAAAATAGATGAATTATTAGACTCAGGTCTTAATCCTAAAGCAATAGCAAACCGTTTACATATCAATGTTAAAACTGTTTATTATCTTAAAAATAAAAAACTTAAACAAGGCCCTAAATCAAAGTATTCTGATGAAACAAAAAAAGAAATAATTAAAATGAAAAATGAGGGAACTTCTGTAAAAAACATATCCTCAGCTCTAGATATACCTGTTAGAACTGTTTATTACATACTAGAACAGAATAAAAAAAATAAACAAGAAGGAGTGTAATTATTGATTCAAAGTGAGCTTCTCTTAATATCAGGTGGATGTGGATTAATAGCATTTCTTATTACTTTTGCTGTTATGCCTACATTAATCAGAAGACTGAAGAAAGCTAAAATTGTTGGAAAAGATATTCATAAGATATCTAAGCCAGAAGTAGCAGAAATGGGTGGTATTGGTATACTGTTCGGTTTTGCTATAGCCCTTATGGTTGGAGTGTATCTGTGTCCAGAATGGCAATCCCAGCTTACTATTTCACTGATAGTTATTCTATTAACTGGAATAATTGGTATGGTTGATGATTTAATAATGTTATCTTCTAAAGAGAAGCTGATATTATTATGGATTGCGGGTCTTCCAATAATGTGGGTTACTCCACCTAATGTTAGTATTATCTACATGTTAAGCATACCTATTGCTGTTTCAATTGCTTCAAATCTTACTAATATGTTAGCAGGGCTTAATGGTATTGAAACGGGTCTTGGAGTAATTGCTTTAACATCTCTTACACTTTCATGTATTATTATGAATAAGTATGATGTTGCAATTATTTCTTTTTCAATGTTAGGTGCTCTTATAGCATTTTTATTCTACAATAAGTATCCTGCAAATGTTTTCCCGGGTGATGTTGGAACTTTAATTATTGGAGCCTGTATTGCTATTATTGCATTTATTGGTAGGGTTAAAATTATTGCTCTTATTGTTCTTATTCCTAATATTGTAGATGGTTTTCTTAAATTTAGAAGCGCTGGTGTTATGGAACGTCAGAACTTTAAGCCTACTCAGGTTAAGGAGAATGGAATATTAATTGCTCCTCCTGGTGGTTTTAATTCATTGATTAGATCAATACTTAAAAAACCTATGCGTGAGGAACAAGTTGTTCATATTATATGGGGTATTGGTTTATTTTTCGGACTATTAGGTATTGTAATAGCTTATCTTGCTAGAGGCGCTATTATATAATATATTTTCTATTTTTTTTATTTTTATTTCCATATTACTGTTCTTGTTTTTATTATATAGTTATCTGATTCAGCAGGGCTGTAGTATTCGTTTTGTTTTTCTTTGTTGAATGTTTCGGTTATGCTTCTTCTTATATAGTAGTTAATTCTTGAGCCTATGTGATTTTTTTCTTGTACTGTTAGTGTCATATCTGAGTGGGCATATGCTTGTAATTCTATGGTTTTATTGTCTTTTTCTATCATTTTGATTTGTATTATTTTTATATGTGTGCTTGTTAGTAGTTTTGGATAGTTGTCTTGGTAGTTGTTAAATGTATCATTGTAGTACATGGCGTATCCATTTTTATCTATCCCATTTTGTGCTCCTATTTGTGCTGATGCTTGTATTATGTTTTTTTCTTGTTGAGTTATGCTCATGTTTATTGTGGTTATCAGTATTATGATTATCACGCCTACAAGTAACATGTATTCTGCTGTAATTTGTCCTTTATTATTCATGATATGTTTTTGTTATATTATGTTTATTATTAGTGTTATTTTAATTATTTTTGAGTTATCACTATAGTTTGGTTTATATTTTTAAATTCATATGTATTTCCAGGTGTTAAAATATAATTAGTATTTTTTAGTGCGTTTTTTGGTATAATATTTGATCTTGTTAATTGATAGTGGCTATTTATGTAGACTCCTGTTTTATTTATTTTTACTATATATGATTCTTTATTAATTTTATCTGGAAGCGTGTATGTTGTTGAGTACCCATTTTGATTTATATTAACATTATTTATTATCTCGCTTATTTGATTGGATATGATTCTTGCTTCTTTTCTGTTTTGTGTTTCATCTGCCATTTGAAATTCTGTGAATGTTATTGAAATTAGTAATGAACATAGTACTATTAATATAAAAAATACTATGATATATTCTAAGATTATTGTTCCTTTTTCTTCCATGTTTATAATTATATTATTAATTTAATATAAATTTTATAATAATAATATTTATATAATATAAAAAATAATATCTATTTGATAAATAATTATACAATGTATAATGGAGTGAGATTAAATAACTATGAGAATAAACAAACAAAAACAAAACGAAATGCTAGTAAAATTCAACCAAGTAACAACGCCACAGGAATTAGATGAAGAAATTTATCTGTTTGAAAAGAAAATGAATGAACAAGCATATAATTACTTCCTAAAAGAATCTGAAAATCCATTCATATTCATATTAGAATATCCAAAACCAGATGAATTAATAAAAGAAATTGAAATCAGGGATGATTTAAAGAATATTGTAGAGCTAGTACCAGTAGAATGTGTTCAAAGCAACATAAATTACATAACCTCAGCAATTATAAGAAAAATAAAACATAAAGTAGCCTACGATGATACATTCAATGTAACATACCATATCTACTCATTTTCAGTAACATTTGACAGAATAAAACTAGAAAAAAACTTAAAAACGAACATAGAAGAGCTAATAAATATACCTGTGAATAATAAAAATCCTATGTGGGATATACACGTATACCTACTAGGTGAATTAAGTGCTGTAAATATAATCAGGTCTAAAAGAAATAGAAATAAATATAGTCAATACAATAATTAATAAGGAATTAGAATGCAATTATTCTAATTCTCATTCATTTTTTCTAACATGTCCCTCAAATTATCTCTTAACTGAAGGATTTGATTTCTACTAGTTAATGAATCATCAATATCTAAAATATCCATTATTTTAGAATCATTTATAGCATCAAATCCCATACTTTGAACATAAGAATTAAGTTTATTACGTAGACGTTCATCTTCAATAGTCTCTGGGTCAAGACCTAAATAACGTGGAAGTTTATTAGATGCAGGGAAAACTGACACTCCTCTTATTTTTCCACGTATAGACCTACGTCTATCAATAATGGTGTGATAATCATCGTTTAAATCAGGATCCATAAATGGAACACCAACATCACTTAATGCAATTAATTTTTCATCAGAGAAACTTAAAGGTGATTCTATTAAATCTGGAGACCTAGAAGCAACAGTTCCCCCACTTCTATGGAATTCTGGTCCCTCACCAACTTCCAATCCAGCATCAACCATTGCACTTCTAACTGGACTGGCAGCAGTATAGGTTAATATTAAAGCTGTAGGTGTTAATAGTTCTTTTAATTTATTAAAAAAGTCAACAGTATATAATTCAGGACATTTAGATGGGCTAAATGGGTCTAAAAATACAGCATCATATTCAACATTCATTATATTTTTAACATAAGTTCTAGCATCCATTACATGAATATTGAGTTTAATATTAGATGGTATATCACTTAATACTTTATTATAACGTAGATATCCTTTATCCATTAAGTAGGATTCAATGGTTTTTTTAACATATCCGTGTGATTCACAGATATTAGGAATAAATAAGGTGGTAGCTAATGTTTCAAGAGATGATTCAACCATGTCAATTTCAATTTCTGTATCAGAATCATTTAAATAATCAAGTACTGCTGATGCATTATATCCAATACCGCTGCAAATATCTAATATTCTTAAATAATTACTTGATTCTGATTTTTCTCTTAACTTGGAAGGTATTGCAAATTTTTTAAAAGCTTCTGTTCTTGCTCCAAATGTACTATGTAATGTTTCTGGATCGTTTTCATCACGTGAACCGGATGTTAATGTATATGAACCGTCCTCAGTTCTAATTAAAAAACCTGCTATTTCATCACTGTATAAATTTCTCGCATCTTTATGACCACTTAATTCTAATTCAAAAACTTCATGAATCAAATCTTTTATTTGATTAGAAACTTCCATTTTTGGATTTTCGTCATTAATTCCCATTGAATACACCTTGCACTGATTATAATAAGATATATCTTATTTAATGTATAATTTAGCAAAATTAAAAAAAATAAACTTCACTAATCGTCCTTATCATGATTAATTAATACATGATTAATTTACTCTAATATTATTAATATTTATATTATGCAATATTAAAACTTTACAACTATAATTCATGAGTTTACATGACCATCATTTTAATAAAAGGATTAACCGAAGATTTTACACATAAAGAAAAATATAGTATAATTTAATATAAATTGAAAAAGAAAAACATTGATAAGATAAAAAAAATAATCTAGGTGATAAAATGAATAATAAGGTTATAGGAGCTCTTATTGTTATAGCAATAATCTTAATAATAGGAATTCCACAATACCAATCATACCAGGACCAACTATTGTCAGAGCATTTCAATGAGACTTTACAGAATGCTAGTAGTATTGAGTCTAGTATTTCAACCACAACGCAACAATTCAATAACCAAAACAGTACAGATGTGGATGTGCTTATGAATACCATAAACAATGACATAACACCTAAATATTCCGAGGAACTACTACGGCTAAATGAAACGGGTGCTGTTACTAATAATGATACTGAAAAAAAATACATAGATTTACAAATAAAAAGAGTAGAACTACAATCTAAAAACCTAAATGCAACAGTTACTACATTAAATGCAGTATCACAATATGTCAAAGGTGAAAAAACAAATGAAGACGCACAAAATGCAATAAACAGAGCCAATGATGATGCAACTAGCTCAAATAATGAATTAAATCAGACATACAATGACATAAAAACATTACTCGCCCAAAACCCAGATTTAAATAAAAAAGTACATGATTTAAATCTAGACCCAGCATTCTATGGTGAACCTAGCACACAGGCACAAGCACAAAACGTGAATAATACAACTACAACACAATAATTCTCCCTCCACCTATTTTTTTTAAAATTAAACGGAAACTTAATTTTTTATAAAGTTGTACTATATATCCACTCTAATTAAGTTTAAAATAAAAAGAAAACTAGTTATTTTTATGAATTTAGTAATAATACTAAAATAATAATATCAAGTAATGACATAAATTATATTAGTATATACTAACGCATGAACTAACTAAAAATTGATAATTTCATAGGATGTTTAATAAAATGAACACATTTAATATGCATGTTAAAACTATTATACGTAGTGAACACGGTAAAATACTATTACTAAAACAAAAACGTATGGATAAAAAAGCACGTTGGGATTTACCAGGAGCACCACTAACAGAAGATCAAAGTTTTGATGAAACAGTACTTACTAATATCCAGAAAGAAATAGGATACTACACATACCCCGGTAAAATACTTGGTGTAACTAGCTACCAAAAACATGACAAAAAAGACTTATATGTCATTATGGATAGTGTAATCCTAAATGGAGAATTACTTCTCTCAAAAAAATATGATAACTATAGCTGGATTGATCTTAACAGAATAACAGATTATCCTCTTGATCCATGGTTAAACAACTACATAAAAACAACAAATAATCCATTTAATGATGTAGAAATAGAAATAGAAGATTTAAACGATAAAGAAGAAAGAAGACATGAAGTCATACAAGAAGACATACTAAGTGGCTATAATCCATTCCACAATGACGCTCATGAGCCAAAAAAAGAAAATAATGGTAATACATTATCAATGCTAAAAGATACAATACTCAGAACATTCCATCCAAAAGAAGCAAAAGTCACAAAAACAGAACCAAAAAACAACCTATTTTCTGACGAAAAATCAGGCCACATGAATCTCAATAACAAATTCAATCTAAAATTACATCACAACCAATCCCAAAACAAAGAAACTAACGATACCGAAAATATAACAATTGACCATGGAGATAATGAGAATATTACTGTAGAACATGAAGAAGTAGTTCCAGTAAATACCGATGACATAGTGTTAGACTCAGATGAATTATTCACGGATTTAGAAAAATCAACAAGAAATACCAAAAACAAAACAGTGAAAACAAAACAGGTAGCTAGTACTCCTAAAAAAAATACAAATAAAAAACCAGAGAAAAAATACTTTGATATGAATGTGAACCGTGCACAGAACATGAAAAATGATGTTAAAGTCATACGGGAAGATGCTAAAGTTCCTCATGTTAGAAAAGAAAAAGAAAATGAGGAAAAACTAAGTTTTAACTCTGAAAACATAAACAGACGCAACTGGAAACAAAAATTAAATGACTTTAATAGGACAGATGCTAATAAACGTAAAAAAAGAGTTCCACACCCAAAAGGTAAAAAAAGATAAAGGAATCCCTTTATATTTTATTTTAATTAAACATCCTCATACTACCTAATTTCTTTTTTTAAATTATATTATTTAAGATTGTAATATTATAATGATTTAAAACTGTATTTGCTAATTCTAATCCAGTGTAACTCACAGACAAGAAATAAGTTATACCTGCTAAAGTAATTAAATATCCCACTATCATTAAATATGTATCTTCTTCTAGATTACTTACTGATAATACAAGTATTGCAAGTGCAGGACAAAAATCTGTTAATGGTATTGGTATCGGTAAGAATAAAAAGAATGCTAATAGAAAGATAACTGCTGAATTAAATTTTAAAATATATGTGTTATTAACAAGGTTTCCCCTTGGTTTAGCTATCCGTTCTATAAATTTTAATGCCTTATACAATACATTGAATATTTTATCAAATGATTCAGGGGATATTTCATAATTTTCAACACTTTTTGGAAGATAAATCTTTTTATTAAGTAAGCTTGATAAAGCAAGTAACATGATCATTATCCCAAATGGTGTACTACTTCCTGGTATAGATACAGGTATGATAAAAGGAGCTACTAATATAATAACTAATAAATAAATTCCCTCACTTAAGAGATTATCAAGTAATATTCTTATTGTGACGTTTTCTTTTGGAAGAGTTTTTCTGATTTCTTCGAGTTTTTTAGATGTTTTCAAAGTTTCAGTATTAGAATTGGAATTCATTTATTCACCAATATTCTTCAGTATTAGTCTATATGATACATACTACTATAAATATTAAAAAAAAACAGTATTAGAATAAATTTACTATAAATCTAAATATAAAAAAAATAGTTTAGAGGAATTATATGTAGTTTCCTCTGTTTTGTAATCTTTGTTCTTCAGGTATTTCATTAATATCAATACCAGGCATTGCTTCACCTAAATCTGTGGATACTTCTGCAATTAAATCAGCATCTTCATAGTGTGCTGTTGCTTCAACTACAGCTTTTGCAACTAATTCTGGGTTTTCTGATTTGAATATACCTGAACCTACAAATACTCCATCAGCTCCTAATTGCATCATTAATGCTGCATCTGCTGGTGTTGCTATTCCTCCTGCTGAAAAGTTTACTACTGGAATTCTTCCTTTTTCTGCTGTGAGTTTTACTAAATCTCTTGGTGCATCTATTTCACGAGCTACTTGCCATAATTCTTCTTCTGTTTTGTTTTCTATTTCTCTTATAGCTCCTTTAATAGCTCTCATATGTCTTACTGCTTCTACAACATTACCAGTACCTGCTTCACCTTTAGTTCTGATCATTGCTGCTCCTTCATCAATTCTTCTTAGTGCTTCACCAAGGTTTCTTGCTCCACATACAAATGGTATTGTGAATTTTTCTTTGTCTATATGGAAGTCTTCATCTGCTTGTGTTAGTACTTCACTTTCATCAATCATGTCTACTCCTAATGATTGTAGTACTTGTGCTTCTACAAAGTGTCCGATTCTTACTTTTGCCATTACAGGTATGTCTACAGCATCCATAATTTCTATTACTTTGGAAGGATCAGCCATTCTTGCTACTCCACCAGCTTTTCTTATGTCTGAAGGTACTCTTTCTAAAGCCATTACTGATACAGCACCAGCATCTTCAGCTATTGCTGCTTGTTCAGCATTTACTACATCCATAATTACTCCGCCTTTTGTCATTTTAGCGAATCCTTCTTTTAATACTTTTGTTCCGTGTAACATTTTCAGTCTCCTTTTTTTATTATAATTTTTGATTAGTCTTATATGAATATTAGAGTATATAATAAATTAAATTATTTATAACACTAATTATATTTTGTTCTTATTGATTTTTAAAATTTTGTATTATTTGATTTAAATTAATATCTTTTATATATGGTATTGATTCTGTTGCTCCAGGTTTTATAGTGGATTGTGCTGCAATATAACTTCCAATTATACCAGAATCTTCAAGGGAATAATTATTTAGTATTCCATAAAGGAATCCTGCATTGTATGCATCACCAGCACCTGTTGTATCCACTGTATCCACTTTAAATATTCCAACATTATATTCTTCATTACCTTTACGAATATATGACCCCTCTGTTGATCTTTTTACTACTAGAATATCTACTTGTGGTGCAATAATATCTACTGCTTCTTTTAATGTATCTTTACCTGTTGTCATTAATAATTCTGTTTCATTGATAAGTAAGATATCTGTGTATGATATCAGTTTATCCATGAATTCTTTTCCTCGGTTTACATACAGCATTCCAGGGTCAAATGAAATTATTATGTCATCAGGTAGTTCTTCTAATAATTCCATTTGTGTATTTATTGATGGATCTTCAGGATTTAATCCTACAAATGAGGTTAAATGTAATATTTTAGTATTTTTAATGTAATCCCTGTTTATTTCATCGTTAGATATTTTGTCATTAACTTTAGGTGTTACGTATAGTTTACGATCCCCTGTGTTATCTACAAAACCTATTACTTCTCCTGTTTCTCCTTCTTCTACTATTAAGTGGTCTGTATTAACATTATTATCTTCGAGGTATTGTTTCATTAATTTTCCATTAGAATCAGTACCTACTTTTCCAATATATCCAGTGTTTAATCCTAGTTTTGATATTCCTATTATAGTATTTGATGCAGAACCACCACATGCCTTTGTTTCATTATTTATGTATGTTTCTCCATCTGATGGTGCAAACTCGTTTACATGACATAATCTGTCTATATTTAATGCACCCCATCCAATTATATCAAAGTTCATCTTTGTTTCAACTCTAAAATTTAATCTAATACATCTTTTAGATGGAATTTATATTTACCAAGATCTCCACCATAATTACCTGCAGATACTTTTATTACACCATCAACACCATTTAATGCTTCTATTCCTTTTTTTAATGATTCTTCAGCATTTTCTAGGGTTAATGCATCGATTACTATTTCAGGTATATAGTTTACTCCATCTTCTACCTTAGATTCATCTCCAATTTTATCTTTGAGTGATGGACAATATGGATGGTTTGTTGTTGGACCTATTTCAGGATAATTTGTTTCTACTTTTGATCCTGCTGAGCATATGTCAAATGGCGTACATATTCCATCAACTTCTGCTAGTGCATCTAGTGCTTTATATCCTGCTTCTAATACTGCTTCTTTAGTACTACAATAATACCAGAAGTTTACACCCATTATTCCTTCCATTGCTCCTAATTTTTGTTCTATGTAGAAGTCTGGTACACAAATAGGTACATGAATCATTGTTCTGCCATATAATTCCTCTGTCCATTCATATCCATCTCCACAGTGTCCTACATGTTCTGTTGTGTCTATGTAATCAAATGGGTCTATTGATGCATCAAATATTTTAACGAATGGTTTTACTAGTATATCTTGTCTTATCCTGAATGATAATTCTTTATCAAATTTATCAAGATTTTTTGTATTATACCAGAATTGGATGATTACTCCTGGCCTGTTATCTGGTGTTTCGCTTTTATCAACAAATTTTTCTACTCCAGATTCTGTTCTTCCTATTACCGTTCCAGGTGTTGCTGTAGCATCATTTGCTATTTTTTGTATTGTTATATCATCTTCTGCTGTGACAAGCATTCTTACACATGTTCCAGTAAATGCTTCACAATATGTATCTTCTATTTCAAAATCCATTCTAATCACTATCCTAAATTTCCTATTCTTTTTCCACGTACTTTATCACGTGTTATTTTACTTTTATTAGTTAATTCTTCTATATTATCTTCATTTATTACATCAATTGATGGTTTACTAAGTAGTAATTCTTGTGTGATTTCATTATTATTTGAAGAGTTTAGAATTGCTTCCAATGGTTCTTCATTGTATTCATTTATAAAATCATATACTCCTTCTGTTCCCTTATTATTGAATATATCAGCTATTACTGCTAATATTAAATTATTTGTTGAAGCAATTGCAATTGAAGCAGATTTTATTGAGTGATTATTTCCATTAAATGATATACTTAAACCATTGTTATCTTTTGCATATTCCAGAGCCTCTTTATCAGTTATACTGTCTCCACTATACATCAGACCTTCTGGTTGATAATTATTTTTCTCAATAATATCTAGAATTGCATCTCTTTTACCTATTCCACCAACAGGTTTTACTGATTCTACCAGTTTATTGATTTCCATTTTAGATATTACGTCATTGAAGAGTCTATCAATATTCTCAAAACTAGAATCAAATAATATATTATTATGAATATCTATGAGTTTATCTTGTTCTTCCTCATTTAATTCATATTTATCTAATTCCAGCTTTGTGGAATATGTATTCTCATACTTAAATCCTGTTTTATCAGATAATGCTTTAATATACTGATTATAACTTGTACTTACAATATAAAAAGGCATGATGTCTTGAACATATTTAATCATGGAATATGCTCCGTCAATCATGAGAATATTATCTTCAGAGAATTCTATCAAATCATTTTCTGTTAAACCATGTGCTTTGAAAAATGGCAATATAAGTTTTAATGTACTGCCTGCAAGATATCCTTCAGTATTACGTTCTACTAACATGTCATCATAATTACTTAGTATACTGAAAAAATCTCCACCTTCTGGAAGAAAATAATCTGATATCTCATATGCATTATCATTAACAGATAATGGTCCTTCACAGTCGGTTACATAAAATTTATCCATTATATGAACTCCTACTATTAATCATGAATAAGTAATCTTTTATATTCTATAAATATCTATATTATAAGATACATATTAAATTATAATTAGTTTTTAGATAAGAATTGGGAGGTGAATTATGAGATTAATAGATAAGGTTATTAAAGGTATATTAGTGACTATCCTTATAATAGCAATAATATCAGTTATTTATTTAGTTGTAATTCACAATCCAGGTGAAGGATATACTGAATTCTATATGTTAGACCACCATAATAACACAACAGATTATCCAACTAGCATTCCACAGTATTCTATTCAGAAGATTAATATTGGTATAAAAAATGAGGAACATCAGGACATGAATTATACTGTGAAAATCAAGAGTCATAATGATACTATTACAAAGTATAATAGAACTTTGAAAAATAATGAGGAGAGTATTACTCCATACTATATTGATAGAACTAGCTATATCGGTGCTAATCAGGAATTAGATATGGAATTATATAAAGGAAATGATAGTAATCCTTATAGAACTTTAAAACTGTTATACAATGTGACAGCAAACTAAAATTCCTGTTTAATTTCAAAAATCATCATACGGTAAATAAGAATATAAAAAAACATTAAATAACAGACAAAATATAATATTATATTCATAATTAAATAAACAACCATATTATAGAATAAATATATATTAAATATAGAAATTTTAATGAAACATGACTATATAAACTATTTAGAAAAAGATTTAGTCGAAAACAATAATATTTTCCAATAAAATAGAGGTTAAATAAATGAAAGATACAAGATGCATAGTTACAGGAGGAGCTGGTTTCATTGGCTCACATATTACAGAAACATTACTAAATAATAACGTATCTAAAGTAACAATTATAGATAATATGTCTACGGGAAAAGTAGAAAATCTTAAAGACTTAGATCATGACAGAATAGAATTAATCTGTGGGGATATTAGAAGTTTAGATTTACAGCCTATATTTGAGAATCATGACTATGTATTTCACGAAGCAGCACTTATAAGTGTACCAGAGAGTGTTGAAAAACCAACTGAAACAAATAAAACTAATATTGATGGATCATTTAACGTACTTAAAGCTGCTTGTAAAACAAATGTTAAAAAAGTAGTATCCGCTTCATCAGCAGCAGTTTATGGTGAAACAGATGTTCTTCCAAATGTAGAAACACTGCCCCTACAACCATTATCACCCTATGCTGTTTCAAAAGCACTGCTTGAATTATACTCCTACACATTTACAAACACATATAATCTTCCAACTGCCTGTCTAAGATACTTTAACGTATTTGGACCTAGACAAAGTGTAGGTTCACCATATAGTGGTGTTATTCCAAAATTCATCAAAGCATTACTGAATAAGGAACAACCTATAATATATGGTGATGGAGAACAAACACGTGATTTCATATACGTAAAAAACATCGCAAAAGCAAACTATGAAGTAGCAAAAAGTAATGCAACAGGAGTATATAACATTGCTCATGGAAAAACAACATCTATTAATGAATTACTTGAAATTATTTGTGAAATAATGGATTGTGACTTCAACCCAGTTTATAAACCTGTGCGTAATGGTGATATTAGAAACTCCGTTGCGGATATTAGTAAAGCACAAGAAGCATTTGGATTTGAAAGTGAACATGACTTCAAAAAAGAGCTGAAGGAAACTATTAATTTTTATGTGAATGAATTTGAAAAAGAATAAATAGGATTTAAATCCTATTTTATTTGTTATTGTTTCTAATGGTGATATAATGATTTCAAGAATAAAAAGTCTATTTAAGAAAAAGGAATATAAGAGAATTCTTGAAAACATGGTATCCTTAACAGGACTTCAATTTGCAAGTTATATTTTACCATTAATAACACTTCCCTATTTAACAATGGTGTTGGGACCAGATAAATTCGGTTTAACCCAATATGCAATATCACTAATTACTTATTTTGAATATTTAACTGATTATGGATTTAATTTATCAGCAACAAGAGAACTAGCTCTGTATCGTACTGATAAAGATAAAGTGTCGGAAATTTTTAATTCTGTGATGTTTATTAAGGTATGCCTATGTATATTAAGCTTTCTAATATTATATGCTATAATAACATTCATTCCTAAATTTAGTGCTGATGCTGATGTATACCTATTAACTTTTGGTATGGTTATTGGATATATGCTCTTTCCAACATGGCTATTTCAGGGAATGGAGTATATGAAGTATACTAGTATTCTTAATATTATCGGAAAAGTAATATTCACCGTGCTTATATTTGTATTTGTACATAATACATCAGATTATTTATTAGTACCTGTGATAAACTCTCTAGGATTTATCATAGTGGGTGTTCTTGGAATATATGTAGCTTTAACAAGATTTGATATTAATATAAAACTACCATCTATAAGTAATATTAAGTATCAGCTAAAGGAAGGATGGCATGTATTCATATCTACAATATCTATAAATATGTACACAACCACTAACACATTCCTATTAGGTTTATTAACAAACAATACCCTCGTAGGATATTATAGTATTGCAGAGAAGATAGTATTAGCTGTGAATGGATTATTAAATCCTATATCACAGGCATTATATCCATTTATTAGCCGTGAAGTAGCAAGTGATAAAAAAACAAGTATCGAATTCATACGTAAGATAACAAAAATAATGGCTATAGTGGGAATAGTACTATCTGTTGGATTATTTGTATTTGCAGATCTTATAATTTCAATACTATTTGGAGAGGCATATCATAATTCAATTATATTACTGAGAATATTATCAGTTCTACCATTCGTAGTTAGTTTAAGTACAATATTCGGTATAGAAACCATGTTAACATTCAACTATAAAAAAGCATTCACAACAATAGTAATGCTCGGAGGCATACTTGACATTATACTTGGAATAATACTTATAACATTAATGAAAGAGATAGGAATAGCAATTTCATTCGCAATAACGGAAACCTTCATAACCATTGCAATGTTCATATTCCTACAGAAAAAGGGAATAAAAATAATTGATAAATCATTAAAAGACATTATTTAAATAAATTAAGGGAGGATAAATATTTTGGCATATGACTTTATAATAGTAGGTGCAGGGATAGCAGGGCTTACTGTAGCAGAACAAGTAGCAAACAGACTTAATAAAAAAGTACTATTAATCGATAAACGAGACCATATAGGTGGAAATTGTTATGATTACTATAATGAGGAGGGAATACTAGTTCATAAATATGGACCACACATTTTCCACACAGACAGCATCAAAGTATACAAATATTTATCCAGATTTACTAATTGGAACATATATAACCATAAAGTAGTTGGAAAAATTGATGGAGATTATGTTCCCTTACCATTTAATCTTATCAGTATAGATAAGTGTATGCCAGAGGAATCAGAAGATATAAAAACAGCATTACTAGAAAAATATAATGTTAATGATAAGATTCCTATTCATGAATTAAAAAAATCAGACGACCCTAATATTGAAAAACTTGCAGACTACCTGTATAATGAAATATATCTTAATTATACATTAAATCAGTGGGGCTATCGTCCAGAGGAACTTGACTCAGCAATTATGGAGCAACTACCCTTACATTTATCATATGATTGCAGGTATTATCAGGACATCTATCAAGGCGTACCAACAAATGGTTACGCCCAAATGTTTCAAAATATGATATCTAATCATAACATTAACATACTACTTGAAAAGGATTATCATGACGTATTAAATATTGATTTTGAAAATAAAAAAATATATTATCATGATGAGGAATTCAAGGGACAAGTAATATTCACCGGCATGATTGATGAATTCTTTAACTTCATATACGGCCGTTTACCGTACAGGTCATTAATTTTAATGGATGAAACTGTTGACAGACCACACTTCCAGGATAATGCTACAATAAACTATCCTAATGAGTACCATTTTACAAGAATAACAGAATACAAGTATATAACTGGACAACAATCATTTAAGTCAGCTGTTCAATTTGAATTTCCTATAGACTATAATCCAAACTATCCTGAAAGTAATATCCCCTACTATCCGATACCACGCGAAGAAAACCAGGAATTATATGAAAGATATCTTGAATTATCAGAAAAATTCCCTCAGGTATCATTCATTGGAAGGTTAGCTCAGTACAAAAACTTAAATATGGACCAAGTTGTCAAAGAAGCATTAGAACTTGTTGAAACTAAATTTTTAAAAGAAGATACAATCCCTGATGAAACTATAAAATATATATCCTAATAACTATAAAAGAAATTGTAATTAAAAGAAGGTTAAATAATGAATACTGTTAGAACATTAGCGAAAAACACGAGCGTATTATTCCTATCACAAATGATAGGTTATGTTCTAGCATTTTTTTATACATTATATTCAGCCAGATACCTTGGAACAACTAATTTTGGTATAATTTCATTTGCAACAGCAATATCAGGATTATTTGCTATTTTCACAGATCTCGGATTATCAACATTAACAATACGAGAAGTTGCGCGAGATAAAAGTAGAACATATAAATATCTTGGAAATCATGGAACTATAAAACTAATTTTATCAATAATTACAATGATAGTTCTAGTAACCTTTGTAAACATAGGTGTTTTTAATGATACTACAAAATATGTTGTATATCTGATAGGATCATCTGTTATTATTGATGCATTTAGTGGAACATTCACATCCATGTTCCGAGCATATGAACAAATGGAATATCAGTCCATAGCAGAAATCATCAATGCTGTAACCATGTTTATTGGTGTTATGATTTGTGTATTTACAAAACAGTCTGTAATAGCAGTTGCAATGGTATATCTTATATCAACAGTAATAGTTTTAATATATGACTTTGCAATGTGTAGTAAAAATTATGGATTAATACACTTCCAGGCAGACTTTAAATTCTGGAAATATTTAATATATAATGCATTTCCACTAGCAATAACAAGTATATTCGCTTTAATATCATTTAAAATGAATACAATTCTATTAAATATGTTAACTACAAGTGCTGTTGTAGGGGAATATACTGCTGCTTTCAATTTAATGCAGGCACTAATCTTTATACCAACAGTATACTCAACTGCAGTTCTACCATTGTTCTCAAAATTCTATGTTGACAATCCAGAAATGCTTAATTATACGTACAAAAAATCATTAAAATATCTTTCAATACTTAGTATACCTATAGCAATGGGAACAACAATACTTGCAGATAAGATTATATTATTTATCTATGGACCAGCTTATGTGAACACTATACCAATACTTGAATTAATAATATGGGCACTACCTGCAATATTCTTAAGTTATATTTTAGGTACTAGTATTGCTTCAATAAATAAGCAACATGAAACTATGAAAGCTACATTTATCTGTTTACTATTCAGTACAATAGGAAACTTCATATTAATTAAGTTATTTGGTGGTGTTGGTGCTGCAATGATTACTGTTCTTAATGAGGTAAGTATGGTTATATTCTATATTTATATAATGCATAAATATGGATACTCAGTACCATTAAGAGAAATAATCATAAAACCACTCATTGCTAGTATAGTTATGGGAGCTGTAATCCATGTACTAAACTTAGACCTATTCGTCAGCATCATAATTGGAGTAATAGTATATTTTGCTATGATATTCCTTCTTAGAACATTTAATGATGAAGATATCTCAATAATAAAACAATTACTACCTGCAAAGGTTAATGAGAAACTAGATAAGCTAGGACGATGAAATCCATGATTAGTATTATATGTGTGTACAATAATAAGGAAATACTTGATAAATACTTAATAAAAAGCCTTGAAAACCAGGATGAAGATTATGAACTAGTACTTGTAGATAACAGAGAACAATTATTTACAAGTGCTGCTTCCGCTTTAAATTACGGGGCTAGTAAGGCTAATGGTGATTATTTTGTATTTAGTCATCAGGATATATATTTCTCAGAGGAGTGGATAAAAGATACTGTTAAACAATTGGAAGCTCTGGATAATATGGGTATTGCTGGTGTTGCTGGTAAAACTACTGATAGTCTTGTTCGGGGAAATATTAGACAGGGAATTAATCCTGTCGATTTAACACAGTTTAAGATTAATAAACCCGAGCTTGCCAGTACACTTGATGAGTGTTTATTTATCATACCTAGAACTATCTTCAATAAATACCCATTGGATGAAAAGCAGTGTCCTGATTGGCATTTATATTGTGTGGATTATGTTTATAATATTAAAAATGAGGGTTATAATGCTTATCTTATTCCATCAAAATTAGATCATCGTTCAAAGGGTGCTTCAATGTCTGAATCATATTACAAGACATTACCTAATTTACAAAAAAAGTATAAAAAAGAGAAATTAATCCGTACATGTATGGGAGACTGGTTTACATTTGTTCCTATTAGAATCCAGAGACTAATTAAAAAATATAAAAAATACTAGTAGTCTATGATGAAAGTACAGCAATCATCATATTTTGAAGTACATTCTACTTCATCTACTTGAACTTCTTTTTCAAAGTGTTTTTCAAAGATACCTTTTAGTATTCCTTTTGTTATGTTACATGTTGGAATATTATATTGTAGTTTGAAACATTCATGACACCCAGTATTTTTTATTATTATTGATGGTTCAATACTACTTATTTTTATTTTTCCTAAATTTAATTGTTCAAATTTATTTTTTACTAATTCTATTAAATCATCTATAGTTTCATAATCAAAAGTACTGTATATTTTTTCGCCTATACGTTGTCCTGTTGCTACTTCTAGAGGTTCTACTTGTAATCCATGAATTAATAAGATTGACTTGAATTGTCTGAGTATTTCAATGTATAATTGATCCTGTGATTCGAGGTCAGACTCTGTTTCTGGTAATTTGTAGATTATCTTGTCTGGATATATTTCTCCAATGTAATCTGCAATGATGTAAAATAATTTACTTCTCCTATCTAGTGGATGGGATTTGAAACTTATTATTCCCTCGTCAATCAAATTTTTTAAGTGTACAGATATTGTTGATTTGGATTTTCCTGTTTCTTTTACTATGTCAGCTTCGCTTATTTCTCCCTCTAATAAGTTAAGTATTTGTATTTTTATAGGACTATCTACTATTTTTATTCCCTTATTCGTAGAATAGATTTTAATCTTTGTAGTATTATAATAATTTATAGGAATCATGATTACTGTTATATCTTAAAGATAATATAAATGTTATTATAATAAGTTAAGGAAATTATACGATTTATACGTAAAATGGATTTAAATTAAAAATTATTTTAAAATAGAATATTCAGATTATTTTTTGTAATAATAAGAGTTTTGAAATAATATTTTTTTTATAATTAATTAATAAAAAGTTTTCTTTATATAATTTAAAAAAGATAAAATTAATACTAGACAAAAATTGTAGGAGAAAAAAGATATGGTTCCAGTATTATCTAAATTATACCAAATATTACCAGAAAGCATAAAAAATCATCCACGTATGATTGAATTAGTACAGCGGTTCAACAATAATAACAAATTTAGGGAAATAGATTCTCATTATAAGATGTTAGATATGATTTTTGCTAGTTGTGATATAAAAGCGACGGGTGTGATGAGACAAATCCAATTATTATCACTAGAACTACTTAAATTATTTGATAATATCTGTAATAAATATGATTTAGAATACTGGCTAGATTATGGAACTTTACTTGGTGCTGTAAGACATGGTGGTTTTGTTCCATGGGATGATGATATAGATATTGGAATGATACGCGAGGATTATGATAAATTCGTTGAGATATTTCCACAGGAAATTGAAAAGCTTGACAGTATAAAAGATAACATAATTATATCTAAACTAACAAGACCACACGATAATTTAGAAGATACTAATGAATTAGATGCTTTAAATAACAATACATTTATACTATTCTTCCAATGTGCATATAAAAAACCATTTGTTCACTTTGATGTATTTCCTAAAGAATATATAAAAGATGAAGGACTTACACCAGAACGTAATAACTTAGAAACAGAATTACAAGTAGAACTAAGAAATAAGATAGAAAGTGGTAACTGGACATTTGAGGAAGGTCTTGAAGTACAGAGAAATAAAATGAAATTCTGTAATGAGAGAACAAACCAGATTTCAGATGCTGTTGATGGTTTACATAATAATATTCATAATAGAATATATAAAACAGAATATGTTTTCCCACTTAAAAAAATTAGATTTGAACACTATGAGTTCTCTTGTCCAAATAACTACAAAAAATATCTGCCTCTAATCTACGGTCCAGAATATATGCATATTCCTCGTATAGCATTAGACCATAATACTACAGGATTTGTTAAAAATCAGTTTAATAATAATGAAGAAGAGATTAATCAAGGATTTGAAGAAGCAATACAAAAATTAAAAGATATAAATGAAAATTTTAGATAAATTTATTTTTGTGCAACAATCCTAATTAACATAGGATCATCATCTTTATATACTGCCAATCCTTGACTTTCTAATTGATAGATTATTTTTAATCCACATTTTTCTATCTTGTTGATTGTGTCTTCTAAATTCAAATATCTACGATAATGAGTTGTTACATTTTCATTATCACTTATTTTTTCGCCTTTTTGAAACATGGGATCATTAATACTACGTACTTCTAAGAAAAAGTAACCTTGATCTTTAAGATTTGAGCCTATCCATTTTAATACTCTAGATTCTGCTTCTTCATTAATAGAATGTAGTGTAAATCGTGAGTATACATAGTCATATGATTTATCAGAATTTAAGCGAGTAAAATCATCTGCTTTAAAATCAAGATTATATAAACTATATTTATGATTTAAATAATCCATTTCTGATTCTACTTGGTCAATAGCTGTCACGTTTAAGTTATTTTGAGCAAAAAATACACTGTCCCTACCATTTCCACAGCCTAATTCTATTAATGAATTTCCTGGATGTAAAAATCCACTTGTAAATCTAGCAAATGTAGATGGTTCTACAGGGTTAGGATTCTTTTTGTAGTATTGTTCCCAGTAAGATTTATCATTCATAAATACTTATATGCATATTAGGATATATAAAGATTTATTTTTTCATATAAATTGAACAGATGTGCAAAACACTTCTGAAATAAGCCTTAATTAACCTTATTCTTATTAAGATGTTTAAACAAGATATTAAAAGAAATAACAGAGATAACTATTGAAGATAATAGAATTGCCATGCTCATATGACTAGAAAAGTTTAGTAGTGCAAATCCAAATATATGTAGCTAAAACAAGGAACACTATCTAACAAAATATACTGATTAGGTTTACTGTCCTAAATAAAAAGATAATACCCTAATCTCCCTTCTTAAAAAAAAAGAAGTACCTATTTTTATTTATTTGAATAATCCTATCAATAAATTAATTTTATATAAAATAGGTCAGAGAATAGTTTAATTAATTTATTACTTCCAATATTTTTTTATTTTTATATATAGGAAAAACTATTTTAAAATTTAAATAAAACTAAAAAGAAATATAATTCTTAATAGAGATTAATAAAAATTTAACATGATATATAATAATATAAGGAGATAAAAATGATTGATGTTGCTAGTGCATATGAAGACCAGACTATATTAATAACAGGAGGAGCAGGCTGTGTTGGAAGTAATTTAACAAAAAAGCTTGCAGAATATAATCCTAAGAAAATTATTGTATTAGATAACTTATCCTCAGCATATACATGGAATATACCAAAATTAGATTGTGTAGAATTCATAGAGGGAGATATATGTGATGATCAGGTATTAAAATGGGTATTCAAACAAAACCCTGATTATGTATTCCATTTAGCAGCACACTTTGCTAACCAAAATTCAGTAGACAAACCAGAGTTAGATTTAAAAGTAAATGGGCTAGGTATATTAAAAGTATTAGAATATGCACAGTTAACTGGAGTAAAAAGATTTGTATACTCTAGTAGTGGATGTGGAGTTTATGGATTAGAATCAAAAATGCCATTTGAAGAACATGACATTAGTATTAGTTTACACACACCTTACCAGGTTACTAAATTATTAGGAGAATTATACACAAACTACTTCCATAACCTATATGATTTACCAATTGCTAATGCTAGATTTTTCAATGTGTTTGGACCAGGAGAAGTTCCAGGAAAATACAGAAATGTTATACCAAACTTCATGTATTGGGCAATGAACGGTCAAGCACTACCTATAACTGGAAATGGTAGTGAAACACGTGATTGGACATATATAGATGACATACTTCAAGGATTAACAAGATTAGGAGTTGTTGAAGAAGCAATAGGAGAATCAATAAATCTTGGTTCTGGAGTAGACCATAGAGTAATTGATATGGCAAATAAAGTTAATGAATTATGTGGTAATGAAGCAGGAGTAGAATATAAGGAACGTAGAAATTGGGATGCTAAAAATAAACTCCTATCTTCAATAGATAAAGCAAAAAGAATTCTAGATTACAAACCACAACATACCTTCGAAGAAGGACTTGAAAATACACATGAATGGTTTGTAGAAAACTGGGATAATATACAAAAAAGTGCAGAATTCTAATTAAATAAAATAGATTCTAACCACCTACTTAAACACCCTTTTTATCTTTTTAATATCAAAAAATTTATTTGAAGAAAAAATATAATAATAATTCCACAACGAAATGGTGATGAAAAATGAAAATATTAGTAGTGCAGGAATCTGACTGGATTAAAAGAAATCCTCATCAACAACACCACTTAATGGAATTACTAGGTCTAAGAGGACATACTATTCGTGTAATAGACTATGAAGTAGATTGGAAACTTGATAAAAAAGATTCTGAATATAAATATAAAAGCCCAAGACAAGTTTTCGAACATTACAAGAAAATATATAACACAGATAACGTTACTGTAATTAGACCACCATTAATTAAATTACCTGTACTAAATTATTTTTCAGTACTATATTATCACAGAAAAGAAATAAAACGCCAAATTAAGGAATTTGAACCAGATGTTATAGTAGGATTCGGAATATTAAACGCAAATATAGCTGCAAAAGAAGCTAAAAAAGCAAATATTCCATTTGTATACTATTTCATAGATGTATTATATAAATTAATTCCAGAAAAACATTTCAGAGGACTGGGTAAACGTATAACAAAGAATACTATAAAAAGATCATCATACGTGCTAACAATAAATAGAAAACTCAATGAAACAGCAGTGGAATTAGGTGCTAATCCACATAAAATGAGTATCATTGGAGCAGGAATTAACTTAAACCAATTCAACTACAAAAAACATAATGGATACAAAATACGTCAATTCTATAACATTAAAAACAATGATATAGTATTATTCTTCATGGGATTCCTATACAACTTTGCAGGACTTAAAGAATTAGCACTGGAACTAGGAAAAAACAAGGAAAAGTATCCTAATATAAAAATAATGATAACTGGTGATGGGGACGCACTCGAAGCACTAGAACTAATCCAGAGGAAATATAAATTAGAAGACCAGATGATATTAACTGGAAGGCAAAAATACAAGTTAATGCCTGATTTAATAGGAGCAAGTGACATCTGTATATTACCGGCATATAAAGATGAGGAAATAATGCAGGATATTGTACCAATAAAAATCTATGAATACATGGCGATGAAAAAACCAGTTATAGCAACAAGACTTCCAGGATTAGTAGCAGAATTTGGAGAAAGAAATGGAATAGTCTACATTAATACACCCGAAGAAGTACTTAAAATAGTACAACAAAAATTCACAAACAAACGCGAAATAATAAACGTAGGATCTGCAGGATACAACTTTGTAAAAAGTAATGATTGGCGTAATCTTACATTACAATTTGAGGGTATACTTGAAGACATAGTCTTGGATATTCTATTAAAAGATATATAACATTAAACTCCTCATTTTTAACCATTTTTTTGAGTGATATTACATGAACATATTACAAATTATTCCCTACTTCTCATTTACAAGAGGTGGCGATGTAAATGTATGTTATAATTTAACAAAGCAACTGATTAAAAAAGGACATACTGTAACCATACTAACCACAACCATGGACTATAATAAGGAAGATACTGATAAAATACCAAACCTTACAATGGTACCATTACCATACGTATTTAACTTAGCATTATTTATTTACTCTCCAAAAATCAAATCATGGCTTAAGGAAAATATTGAGGAGTATGATGTAATACATCTCCATGAACTCAGATCATACCAGAATAATATAGTAATTAAGTACGCAGAGAAGTATAACATCCCCTATGTATTACAGCCACATGCTTCAACACCGAAACACATTAGCAAATCATTCATCAAGAATGTATATGATAAATTATATGGAAACAAGATAATGCAAAACGCTAGTAGTGTTATAGCAGTATCTGAAGAAGAAGCATATTATGATAAACAGATGCATGCAAAAGATATAGAATTAATATATAATGGAATGAATATTGAAGAATATAATCAACTACCACCACAGGGAACCTTCAGAAACAAACATATTAATGCACCCTACATTCTGTATCTTGGAAGAATGGATGGATTAAAAGGAATAAATCATTTAATAGAAGCATTTTCATTATTACCTGAGAAATATTCAGAATATAAACTAGTAATAGCTGGAAAAATAACTAATTATAAAACAGTACTAGATAAAATAATAAATGATAAAAAATTAGAAAACAGGGTCATATTTACTGGATTTATAAAAGAAGAGGATAAAATAAGCATATATCATGATGCTGAAGTATTTGTAAATCCTGTCAAATATATGGGTGGCGTGTCAATAACAGTATTTGAAGCATTACTATCAGACACCCCTGTAATTGTAACACCTGAATCGGGAGAATTAATAGAAAAAATAGGTGCAGGTAAAATCATTGAATATGGTAATATTGAACTGTTAAAGACTGCCATGATAGAGTCTCTTGAAGATAAAGAAACCACGTCCACAGAGATTAGAAAAGGTCAGGAATATATTAAATCTAATCTACAATGGAGTACTGTTTCAGATAAAATAATATCAGTATATGAAAAAGTAATAGGAAAAAGACAATGAAAAAAATACTATTAATCTGTCATGATATACCTTCCATGACTGTAGGAGCAACATTACCTTTCTATCATCTGATAAGAAACATGAAAAAAGATTATGATATCCATTTAATATCCTTTGATTCAGGTAAATACAATATTAGCGAACTTGAAGAATATCTTAGTGATTATGATACAATTGCAATTCCAGAATATTTATCAGTTAAAGATCAATTCATATATACTCTTAAAAACATGATATCATTAGATAACTTACATACACGTAGCTTTATGAACTACTATTATCATGAAAACATGAGTAAACTGATAAAAAATACTTTAAATGAATCATATGATGTTATAATTACAGATATGCCTATGGCATTCTATGTTAAACGTGTAAATATTCCTAAAATAGTGTATGCATTTGACGCTGTTAGTAATTATAATTATAACATGTATCAGAAGGCAAAAGGCATCTACTCTAAGATTTATTGGTATTTAAACTACTTTAAGATTCATAGATATGAAAAAACATACAATTGTTTTGATTCATGTATAGTTGTTAATGAAAAAGACAAGGAATTATTGGAAAAATATATTCATACGCCAATTGAAGTCGTTGCTAATGGTGTAGACACAAATTATTTTAAAAATAGTGAAGCTCAATCAGAAAAAAAATTAGTATTTCTTGGAGATATGAGTACACCACCAAATAATGATGCTGTAACGTATTTTATTAATGAAATTTATCCATTAATTCTAGAAAAGGAAACTATTCCCTTTTATATTGTTGGACGTAACCCTTCTACTTATATTAAAAGTTTAGAAAAGGATTCACATATAACTGTGACAGGTTCTGTTGAAGATGTTAGAACATACTTGAAACAGGGCACAATATTTATAACACCAATGGTTTCAGGTACTGGAATAAAAAATAAGATTCTTGAAGCTATGAGCATGAATTTACCAGTTGTATCAACAACAAGAGGTATAAGTGGAATAGATGCTACAGACGGAAAAGAATTTATATTAGCCGATGATGCAATTACCTTTAAAGATTCTGTTATAGTATTAATCCACAATGATAAGCTTAGAAATAGGATTTCAGATAATGCCCGATTATTTGTTGAAAAAAATTATTCATGGAAGAGGGCAACACATAAAATAGAAAAGATAATTGATGAAATAGTAATATAACTTAAAATAATTAAAAACATTCTAATTATATATTAATAAAAACATAAATAATATAATATATACGTATTTTTTTAGAATTAATATAACATTAATTCATAGGGGTAACTAGTTAAGGATTGTCGAAATATGAAAGTTTCATTTGTAATACCAGCTTTAAATGAAGAGGGAGTTGTAGGAAAAACTATACGAAGTATTCCTGTTAAAGAAATAGAAGAAGCAGGATATACTGTTGAAATAATAGTGGTTAACAATAATTCTACAGATAATACAGCTCAAGAAGCAAGCGATGCTGGTGCAACAGTATTTTTAGAAGAGAAAAGAGGATATGGTAATGCATACCTACGTGGTTTCAAGGAAGCTACAGGTGATATTATAATAATGGGTGATGCTGATGGAACCTATCCTTTAGAGCAGTCAATGGATTTCATAAATTATCTTGTTGATGATAACTGTGATTTTGTTATTGGTTCACGATTTGATGGTACTATTGAGGATGGTGCTATGCCTGCATTACACCAGTACATTGGAAATCCATTATTAACCAAGATGTTAAATATATTATTCCACTCAGATTACTCGGATACTCATTGTGGAATGCGAGCTTTTACAAGAGAAGCATTAGATAAAATGGACTTAAAAGCACCCGGAATGGAATTTGCTATAGAAATGGTTATTGAAGCTAGTGAAAAAGGTTTGCATATAAAAGAAGTACCTATACGTTATAAAAAGCGTGGTGGTGGAGAAGCCAAACTCAGTTCATTTGATGATGGATGGAGACATGTTAAATACATGTTAACCCGTAAATTTGGCAAAAATTAACATAATAAACACCTTTACTTACCACCTAATTTTTTTATAAAGAATCTTATTAAATATATACTTTCAGGAGCTTATCGATGAAAATAGCATTAATATATGATACTGCCTATCCATGGGTTACTGGAGGAGCAGAACGTAGAATTTATGAAATTGGAACTCGTCTTGTGGTTCGAGGACATGACGTTCATATTTTTTCTCTAGGCTATTGGATGAATACCAAGGAATATGCAGGACAAGAAGTTATAAAATATAAGGGAATAACATACCATAGTTTGGGAAAACCAATGGATTTATACACTGATAATAATACTAGGTCTGTTAGAGAGGCATTATATTTTGCTAGACGTGTATTAAGTGCTAACTTTGATGATTTTGATATAGTTGATTGTCAGGGTTTTCCATATTTTTCATGTTATACCAGTAAAATTAAAACATTTATTAATGAAACAAATCTTGTTATCACATTACATGAAATATGGAATGATTATTGGTATGAGTACCTGGGTAAAAAGGGATTCATTGGAAAGATTGTTGAGAAAGGACTTCTTCACTTAACTGATAATGTTATATGTGTATCAGAATTAACATATGATAACATGATACAGAACAGTAATCCTTCTAACGCTTGTATTATTCCAAATGGTGTGAATATTAAGGATATTGTCTACATTGATCCTAGTGATACTTATTGTGATGTATTATATGCGGGTAGATTGATACCTGAGAAACATGTGGATCTTCTCATTGATGCTATTGATATAGTTAGAAAGAAACATCCTTATGTTAAATGTTTTATTGTTGGTGAGGGACCATCAGAGGATGCTCTTAGAAAACAAGTGTCAGATTTAAATCTTGAAAATAATGTTTTCTTCAAAGGCTTTTATGAGGATCAGCGAGATTTATATAAGACTTTGAAAAGTTCATCTCTGTTTGTTTTACCATCACTTAGAGAAGGTTTTGGAATAGTTGTTATTGAAGCTAATGCTTGTGGTGTTCCTGTTGTTACAGTGAATGCTCCTATGAATGCTTCTAAGGATTTAGTGGTTCATCAAAATGGATGGGTCATTAATGATAACTGTGAAAATCTCGCAAAGATTATTAATCAATGTATTTCTGAGGGTATTCCTCATCAAATGCGAAATAAATGTAGAGAATTTGCTAAAAAGTATGATTGGAATCATATAACTAGTTTAACTGAAAATTATTACTATGATATTGTTAATAAGACATGATTCTCTTATTTATATCATTTATCTATTTTTTATTAGATATTTCTACTATTTTTTTTATAATTAAGGATAAATCTATTAAGTAATTAAGCTTATATATTATATTAAATCTGAATTCATGGAATATGAATAATTAGTGTATAGTTATTCTTTTTAATTTATTACTTTTAGGAGAGGTTACACATTGAAAGTTTTACAAACCCCCGTACGTTTTTATCCCTTTATTGGCGGGGTGGAGCAGTATGTTTATTATATTTCCAAAGAATTGGTGAAGTATGATGATTGTGATGTTACAGTTATTTGTGCAAATGAACCAAATAATGTATCTAAAGAACAGTATAATGACATAAATATTATACGTCTTAAATATTCTGGAAAAATTGCTAATACAAACATAACGTTATCACTTCCAAATGTTCTTTACAATGAAGACTTTGACATTATTCATACACATATACCCACACCTTGGAGTAGTGATTGGAGTAACATCATAACCCGAATAAAAAACAAGCCACTTGTAGTAACATATCATAATGACATAATAGGAACAGGAGTAGCTAACACAATAGCAAATATATACAACAAAACAGCACTAAAATTCCTATTGAACAAGGCAGACAAGATAATAATTACACAAGATGACTACATACAATCACCACATCTACAAAACTATAAGGATAAGATAGTAACAATACCTAACGGAGTAGATACAACACTATTCAAACCTCAGAATACTAAACGTCAAAAACACCAAATATTCTTCCTAAGCGTATTAGACAAATTCCATAAATATAAAGGATTAGACTACCTTCTAAGAGCATTAGTTAACGTAAAAGTAACAATACCCGATATTAAACTCATAGTAGGAGGAAAAGGAGAACTACTTGAATATTATCAGGAAAAAGTAGAAGAAATGGGATTAAAAGATAATGTCGAGTTTAAAGGATTTCTAGAAGATGAGGAAGTAATAAATTACTATGCAACATCTGAATTATTCATATTACCATCAATATCATCTTTACAGGAAGGATTCGGAATAGTAGTACTGGAAGCCCTAGCATGTCAAACCCCCGTTATCAGTACAAATATTGTAGGCGTTGCAGATGATGTTATTAATACAAATAGTGGTATAATAGTACCACCCAAAGATGTTGACGCTCTAACAGACGCCATAATAGAAATACTATCAAATCCAGAATTACAAGAAAAAATGGGATATGCAGGAAGAAAACTAGTACAAGAGAAGTATGAATGGAAAAAAATTGCCCATGAAATACACAGCTTATATGAGGAGTTACTATGAAAATATGCTATATAACTAATCTATATCCACCAACAGTACTGGGTGGAGCAGAGATAGTTGTAGAAAAAACTGCTCTGGAAATGGTTAAAAAGGGTCATAAGGTTATTGTCATTACCACTAGTCCGGATTATGAAGAACACTTCATAAAACATGATAATATCCGTATTTATCAGATAAATACTACAAAATTATACCCCGTATACAGACAAACAGAGGTTAGTGGTATTAAAAAGCCTTTATGGCATATTTATGACCTTTGGAACAATGATACATTAAACAGGATAGAGAAAATACTACAGGATACAGATACTGATATTATTCATATTAACAATTATAAAGGATTATCTTTATCTTGTTTCAAAGCTGGAAAGGATTTAGGTATTCCTGTTGTATTTGAATCACATGATTTCTCATTAATATGTCCTAGGGCTAATTTAATACGTGGAAATAACACATTATGTAAAAAAAGAAACCTGATATGTGATATATATGTTGATAAACAACGTAAACTATTATCAGACAATGTGGATTTATTAATATCTCCATCACACTTCATGATAGAAAAATTTAAAGAAAATCAATTCTTTAACAATACACGCTGTGTAAAAATACCTTTAGGTGTAGAATATACTAATCACAAATCAGCCAAGACCTATGATATAATAGATATAACATATATTGGTACACTTGGAAAACATAAAGGTGTACATACCTTAATTAATGCATTTAAAGAGATACCTAATTCAAATATCAGATTACACATCATAGGTAAAGGTTATGATGAGGAAGAGTTCAAACAAATGGCACAGAATGATAAAAGAATCATATTCCATGGCTTTGTAGATAACAATTCCATAACAGAGTATTATGATTCTTCTAATATTGTTATCATTCCATCAATATGTTATGATAACTCACCACTTGTCATTTATGAAAGTTTTAGTACAGGAACCCCTGTTATTGGCAGTGACATTGGAGGAATACCCGAGCTTATCATAGATAACTATAATGGATTATTATTTGAACCAGGAAACAGTGCAGATTTAAAAGATAAAATATTGACTATAATTAATAATAATGTATTACTCAGACGATTAGAGGATAATGCTGCTTCAACATTACCAGAAAATTCTATGAAGATAATGACAGACAGAATGATTGAAGAATATAAAAAATTATTAAGGACATGAATATTATGAAAGTTCGAAACATGTTTACATTAAATGACTGGAAATTTAATGAATTTGCGGCTGTAATTATATTAGTCCAGGTTTTAATGTGGATTGTAGGTATAGCTGCCAATAATAGTATTCATATACCTATCTTTAATGATATTATAACATTATTATACATAGGATTCATACCAGGTATAATAATTTTAAGAGACCTTAAGCTACATGATCTTGGAAACACTTTTACTACTCTGCTTAGTGTTGGTTTGAGTATAATATCTGTGATGTTAATTGGTTTATTCATGAATCAGGTATATCCTTGGTTTGGAATAGCTCATCCAATAGAGACTATACCATTACTGGTAACATTCACAATATATAACATGGTATTGCTAGTGATATCATACTTTACTGATAGGGATTATTATCATGAAAGTAGTTCAAAGTTAAGTTTTGAATTATTAACATCAAATCAATTCCTTTGTATTTGTCTGTTACCCTTAATTGCTATTATAGGTGCATATACTTACCAGTACTATGATAATAATAGCATTCAAATATTATTATTACTTTGTATATGTGTTGTAGTTTTAGCTATGGCTTGGGGTTACTTGAAAAAGGAATATTATCATTTAGCAATCTTCAGTATTGCAATATCTTTATTATATTATAGTGTTTTAATATCTAACCATATATGGGGATATGACATATTCTTCGAGTACCAGTTTGCTACATATGTTATAAAGAATGGTATATGGGATTATACATGGCCACACGCCTATAATGCTATGTTAAGTGTTGTGATGTATGCTCCTATATATAATAAATTATCTGGAATGACGTTAACATGGATTTTAAAATTCATTTATCCATTTCTATTCTCATTAATAAGTATGGGATTATATAAGATATTTGCAAAACACACAGGAAGTAAAGTGGCATTCCTCGCAGCATTCTTCTTCATAGCCTACAATGGGTTTTCATATGGTTGGATGGTGCAAATGGCACGTCAGCAAATCGCTGAAATATTCCTTGTGCTTCTAGTATGGCTGATGATAGATAGACAAATTCCACAAAACAAGCGTAAACTATTATACCTCTTGTTTGGTGTTGGATTGATTCTATCACATTACAGTATTACATACCTATTTATGTTCATGTTACTTACTACTATCATAACATTAACATTACTACATAGCAGTTTTGGTAATATACTAAACACTATCTTGATTAAATGTGGAGCTCAACGTAAATACTTTGGTAAATATTTCAAAACAAAGGATCAGACAATAAGTTTACCCTTGTCATTGTTTTTCATTGGATTTATCATAGTGTATTATTCTCTTACCGCAGACAGTAAGCCAATAGCTTCTTTATTTGATGCTTTAAAGATAGTTAGTGGTAATGTTAAAACATTGACCGTTTCAGGTGCTGTCCATCCTATGCTTCTATTAGCAGGTATTGGATTAGTTATCATAATAGCAGTTGTTGGATATAAAATATTTAAGAAAATATCTAAGGATATTGACCCAGAGGATATAACATCATATCCTAGAATACATGATAGCATTGTTAAATTAACTAATATGAGTCTTAGAAGAAAACAGGGCATAATTGTATTAATCACTGTGCTTGTGATTCTTCATATTTGGTGGCCATTCAGATTCATGAATATTGTTAGCATTAATGCTCAGAGAGTAATTCTCTTATCAGTATACTTCATTATTGTAGGATTTGTAATGAATCTTATAAAACCTAAGTATTATCATTTCACAAGAGAATATAATGCATTTGCAGTATTTAACATGGTTATACTTGCATGTGGATTATTCATACCATCATTCAGAGGTCAGCTTAGTCTACAGAGAATTTATGAAGTAACATTTGTGGTTCTTGCACCATTCTGTGTAATAGGATTATATTACATATGTAACTCTGCAATAGGATTCATTAAATCAATGAGCTTAGAACAAAGGAATAAAAACATATTTAAAGTCATAGGATTATTTATGGTAGTATTCTTCATATTGAACACTGGTTTAATAGATTTAGAATTAGGACAAAGCTCTACACTACCATTAGATAGCTCAATTGATGCTCCAATATTTAGTCAAGGTGAATATGCAGGAGTAGCATGGTTTAGAGATTACCGGGTGAATGACAATGACACAGTATTCTCTGATGCATTTAGTAATATACTATTATACTGGCTTAATGATATTAGAACAACAAATCCTAAGAATATGTCGGATATGCAGCCAGGTAGTTACCTGTTCCTGCGAGATCATAATATTAAACATTCAACATTCCTCTATGGTAATGGAGAATACATACCAATTGATGAAGGACTTGTAAAGTCAAGTAAAATATATGATAATGGAGATTCACAGATATATAAACGAGTAATACCATAAATGGAGATATTAACTATGTCACACAAGACAAAAATACTATTTACGCATAATACAGCGATGTGGTACAGGCTACCTTTCTTCAAGAAAGTATCCGAAATCTATGATTTAGATTTGGTGTTCACACACATTAATGTTATAAAAGACATCTATGACAACAATATAAACAATGAAATAGAAGGTCTTGAAGGTGTGAATTATACCATACTACCTAATACTCATGGATTTTGTAAGGGACTTTTTAAAAAAGCAGGAGGAAATTATGATGTAGTAGTTGGAGGAAGCTGGGACACTGCTCAGGAACTTATTGAAACAATTATGTTACATCTGATGACCCGGATAAAAAATAAACCATTCATAATATGGCGTGAAGATTGGGATTGGGAAAGAGAAAACACTTTCAAAGAAAAGATATTAAATCGTGTTATAAAGTATATAACAACCCACTCCGACGCTATACTTGTACCTGGAACACTTCATAAAGAATACTTCACCAAACTCGGTGTATTATCAGATAATATTCATATAATGCCTAATGTAAGTAATATTTCTGGATATGATGAGAACATTAAAAGAAGTCATGATAATAAAAAAATATTATATGTTGGACGTCTTATTCCACGTAAAGGTGTAGATTATCTAATTAAGGCATATTCTAAATTAAAAAGACAAATAAATAATATTGAATTAATTATTATTGGTTCTGGCTCAGAAGAAGATACTTTAAAAGAATATGTGCGTGATAATAACATAGATAATGTTACATTTACTGGTAAAATAGATAATAACCAATTGAAGAGTTATTATCAACAGAGCAATCTTGTTGTTATACCTTCTATTAATGAGGGTATGGGTGATCCATGGGTTTTCGTATTAAATGAAGCAATGTATTATGGTAATCCAGTAATTGCTACAACTGCTGTTGGAGCAGCCCCGGATATGATAAAAGATAATGGATTTATTGTTCCAGAAAGAAATAGTGATGAATTATATTCAGCAATGTATCAAATTATTAGTGATGACACTACAGAGGAAATAATGGGTAAGAATTCTAGAATAATTATTGAAAATAAGTTTCAGTATTCTAACATGGTCAATGCATTTACTGAAACAATAGAATCTGTAATAAATAAATAATTATATTTTATAAAATTAGGATTAAATTCCTAATAATTAACTATTTTTATAAAAAAAAGAAGAAAAAATGAAAAATACTTTTTCTTGAGTTTTAACTAATGTATTTTATTAATGCAGTTACTATTTGTGACGCACTAGTATAATACATATAGTCGTATCCATGGTTTTTAAGATATGTATCCGGATTTGCTATACCTTTAAAACTACTTGGACTATAGTTATCATCGTGTGCTCTTTCAAGCCAACTTAATCCAGTAATAATTTTAGCAGTATTAGCATTGAATGCAAAGAAGACTAACCGATTAGCTTTTGTTCTCATATAGCTTCTTGTACATACATCATATATTACTCCAGCATCAGCTCCACCAAATAATGATAATTGAACTGCATTATCTGGTAATGAACCAGACCATATTGCAGTATTATGTGTATTCGGACCAATGCCTAAAGTATATACTTTAAATCCTTTAGCTTCAAGTAATGATTTTATCTGCTTTACAAATGCCTTATCCTTAGTGTTTGAATATATATTATCTGATGAAATATATATTGCTCTAGCCGTTACAACTGTTGGATGTATTGAATTCCAATTATATACCTTTGTTGTTGCAGGCAAGTATGAAGTCGTAGATACATCTAATATCTTACTATAAGAGTAAATAATATTATAATATCCAAATTTCTTTCCATTTACTGTGACATATGTAGGCGGACGATTATTATTTTTATAAAATGTTAACACTGAATTTCCTACAGTTATCATCTGTGATAAATACAATGTTGTTGTAGACATTGTATCAGTCTGTGATGATATTGAATTATAATTCTGGTATGCAACCTTACTTGAGCTTTTCTTGTTTTTAACATTATTAACCATATTTATCATTATTGGTAAGAAATCTTCAATTCCCATTGTAGTACTTCCTACCGTTACTGTTTTAATCATATGGTTAGATTCTAGTTGATTTCTAACATATACTGCAGCATTTTTAACCTGTGAGTATGTGAAAGAGACAGAAGTAACCTTTAATGTCCCTGAGCCAGTTGTTGATTGATATTTATTATTACCTGAATATGTTGCAGTTATTTTATATGATTTTGCACCCAATGATTTAGTACTGTATGTATAATATGCTTTACCATTACTTACAGTTCCATAACCTACTGTTTTACCATTAATCTTAAATGCTACTTTTCCACCAGTAATATAAGCATTAGTTTGGCTATTGACGATTGTAGCTACTAGTTGTACTGATGATCCAGCATTAACAGATTTATTACTTACACTCATCGAAGATGCTTGTTTTATTACTTTAAGATAACCTGTATTTCTACTACTTGTTATTGTGGAATTACCACCATATACTGCAGATATGGTATATGTTTTAACACTTAATGATTTTGAGTTGTAAGTATAGTAAGCTTTTCCATTGGATACTGTTGTAGAACCAACTGTTTTACCATTTACCTTAAATACTACTTTTCCACTTTTAGCATAACTATTCAATGTTTTATCAGCAACGGTTGCTACTAAAGTCACACTATTACCGTATTTTATTGTTTTGTTTGTCACTGTAATTGTTGAAGTGTGTTTAGTGGATGTAGTTCGTGTTGATTGTTTTACTGATTTATTCGTTGTTTTTTGAATACTTGAAGTATTTTTCTTAGTTACTGTAGAATTTGACTGTGAGCTCACATGATTATCCGATTCTGCAGCTATATTTGATGATATACTCTGAGTATCCGCTGTACTTGAAGATAATGATTGACTATTACCTGTTGTTAAGGCAGATGTTTGATTATTATCCTCTGCAGATACTGCAGATATACCTATTAATACTATTGTCAGTAGTACTAAGATAAGTACTTTCTTAATCTTAACAACTCCTATTAAAATTATCTATTATATTCATTTCAAAGATAATTTATTTTATTGTAAAATAATTAACATGACTCCATATGAAGTATGTAATACTATTTTTATTCAACAATACTATTAAAATTATATCCTAAAAAATAGATTTTTAAAGCAATTTACGTCTACTAAAAAGAGAATGAATGAAAAGAAGAGTTATTAGAATTTATTAATAATCGCCCTGACATACAATTTAAATATCTGACCGATATATCTTGGTAAATCCTTATAATAATTTTTATTATATTTTTTAATAAATTGTAGGTTAGTTTTCACATGATTATATTCTGTATGAAATGTAGAACTTTTATGTCTAGACATTCCAACTTTATGCCATATGATAGAATCCATAACAGATACTATGCGATAGCCTTCCTTTCTTACGGTGACTGCTAAATCAACATCTTCACATCCGAAGAAGAAACTAGTGTCTAAATAACCTTCAGGTATTGCTTCGCTTTTAATTAACAAACCTGCACCAGAAACCCAATCACAATCTATCACATTCTTTGATAAATCATAACTATCTTCTTCCATTATACTATGATGGCCCGGATAATGTTTTAAATCTACTACATTTCCTATACACCATACATTATTGTGTGATTGATTATATTCATAATAATAGAATTTAGGACCTACAATACCTATATTATCATCTGTTAGTGCTACATCAATCATGTTAATAAGAAAATCAGGGTCTACTATTGTATCATTATTCAATAGTAACACATAATCGGGTTTATCGTATTTTAGTGTGTAATCCATTGCTATGTTATTACCCTTTGCAAAACCATAGTTTTCAAAGTTCTTAATGAGTAATAATTTTTTTTGATCTTCTGTTGAGGTATAATCAACAGCATGGTCTAATTCATCTTCTGCTAATTCTATCAATTCAATTGGCTTATTTTCTTCATGAAACATTGTATATTCTGTTTCAAATTTAATATTACCCTTAGCATATTGCTCTATTTTATCTATGGAATCGTTAGTTGAATGATTATCTACCACTATAACATTATAATTTGGATAATTAATTTGATATAATGATTCTAGTGCTTCTAATGTATCCTTATAACCATTCCAATTTAGTAAAATTATTGATACCAAGGGCTTTGTCGACTTAGTCATTTTTAATCATCTTTTTCTTTTTCAAGTACTCGGTACAGGTGATTTAATAATCTCTCTCCTGCATGTTCTAGTGTCCAGAAGGAATGTACATATTTAACTCCATTTACTGAACATTTATTCCATAATTCTTTGTCTTCTGATAATTTAACTATTGCTTCTGCAAATAATTTTTCATCTCTTGGAGCTAATAATCCTGTTATTTTATGTTTTACTGATTCTCTAACTCCACCTTCTTTAACACCTACTACTGGTGTTCCACAGGCCATTGCTTCTAATGGAACATAACCGAATGGTTCAAGGTAAGGTGCGTATACTACTAGTTTAGCTTTATTGTATAATCTTATAAGATCTTCATCAGATATCATTGTAAGAATATCTAATTCTACATCTTTATTTCTTGCTAATTCTTTTAGGAAGTTCACCCATCCTTCATCACTACTATTTCCAACAACAACTAATTCTGGTCTTTTATCTTTTGGTATGTGTGCTATTGATTTTATTAGAAAATCAAATCCTTTTGGTGGTATACATGTACCCACGGATAATACGAAATTGTCACGTTCAAGGTTTAATGGCTTAAACATTGTTGTATCCACACCAATATAGGATACGTAGGAGTTTTTACCATATTGTTTGAGTATTGATTCATGGCTGAAGTAGGAATTTGCAAGTAGATTTTCTCCATATTGTGCAAAGGCCATGTCCCTATCATAATCCCTGGATTCTATGTAGTTTACAAAGTATTGTGCAAATGGTTTGATTATTGGATTATTGAATATGCCTACTTTTTCTTTTTGGTCATTGACAACTTTTAGTATTCTGTCTTTTCTGATAGGCTGTTGACAGTAGTATACTGTTGGTTTTTTTAGATATTTTAGTATTACTGGTGTCATCGTGTATTGGTCTTGTTCACAGTAAACAATATCATAATCTGAGTTATTGATGTCCTCTGCTATTTGTTTTTCTGTTTTCATTACATTATTTACGGATACTCTTTTGATTATTGCTGGTACATAACTGAATATTGAATAGATTTTTTCTCTGATAAAACTTGGACGAACATCATATTCTATCATGTTGCTGGCTATAGGTGCTAATGGTAGGTAATCTTCATTTGCTGTTCTTGGTATATATACATCTACTGTGTGTCCTTGTTGTGTTAGATAATCTATATAGGTGTATAGTGACCTTTTTGCTCCCCCAGATGGTAGATTATGAAAAACTGCAATCTTTAATTTTCTGTCTGTCATGTTTCAATCCTCTTTTTATCCATATTAATTGTGGTTGGTGTAATAGTTATTATTTTATAAATCATTTTATATATTTTTAGATTATTAATTTTTTAATAATCCATCTTTTAGCCCCTTTAATAGTGTTTTTGAATAGCTACTATTTTTTGTCATGTTTGTAACAGATTCTTTTAGTACGTATAGAATTATGTATATAATGAATTTATAGTACTTTAAACCAGTAGTATGACGTTTCATATAGAATATTCTATTACGTGTATGGTAATATATTCGTGATAATGATTTTATTGATGCTCCTTCCTTGTGAAATATATATCCATAGTCTGATACGCGTAATTTATATCCATGTTCACGTGCAATAGTAGACCAGTCTACATCCTCCCAATACATGAAGAAATCCTCACTCATTAGACCAACATCTAATAAAATATTCAGGGACATTAATATGCAAGAACCAGTTATAAAATCAAAATCATGCACAGTACCCTTACTAGTAATAGCCATTGCCTCACCATGAACAAGATCAACTTTACCTCCACCAACAGTTTGTAAAGTAGTTCTATTATCATAGTAATAATGATTAATTCCAACAAATCCTGTATCATCAGATTCATTAAATTTATCAAGCAATCCATTAATAAAATCGTTAGATACTATTGTATCATTATTTAATAATACTATATAATCAGAAATCTTCTTTTCTGAAATATAATTAAGAGCAACATTATTACCACCAGCAAATCCACTGTTTTCATCATTCAATATAAATAAAACATCAATATCTGCTGGTTTATAATAATTATCTAAATCATTTTTAGTTTTGATATCAAATGAATAATAATCATCATGTTCAAGGTAATTTTTTATATAATTAACAGAATTTTCTTTTGAATCATTATCTACTAAATAAATATCATAATCAGAATAATCTATTCTTTTTAATGATTCTAAACATTCTACAGTATCCTCTTCACCATTCCAATTAAGCAGTACTATAGATACTCTCCCATTATTAATAATAATCCCTCTAATTATTCTGTTTGATTCTGAGATGCTGATTCATCAGCTACAATGTCATTATCATCTACATTCACGTATTCTACTTGAGGATTAAAATAATCATTTATCATCTCTGCTGCATTATCTTTAATATTTTGGAATTCTGGAGAATCAACAACTTTTTTTAGTCCTAATCCTACAGCTACTCCACCCATGAATATTAAAGCATATTTACCTTTTTGAATAATATCCTCTTTTGAATTATCCCCTGAATTTTTATTATTAGACATGTTTTATTACTCCATAGCATATTAGTTATATATTATATATAATTTATTTGATTAATATAATATCAATATAAAACAATTAATTTTTTGTAATTAATATGTCAACTTAGGACTCATACCATTATAGATTTCAAGATATGAAAACAAATAAAGGAATAAATGAAGTGGAAATTATAATGCATAAGGACTATGAAGAAATTATAGAAGCTGATTTTAAATTACTTGACGACTTTAAACGCTGATTATTTTAGGTGAAAAATAATTAACATAACATTAAAAAATAAGTTGAAATACTTTGTTACAAAGAATAAATAGGAGTTTTAATTAAATTGAAGAAATTTAACTGTATATTTCCGGGATTATATAATTATATTCTAACTAAAGATGTTGGAATGATTCCCTATGTGCTGTCAGAGAAATATGATTCTATTATCACAACATATGATAATGACAACTACACCTACATGGAGAATATTTTAAATAGTGATAACCTGGAAATCAATTATCTGGAAAATACAGGAAATGAGAGACGGGATGTTACTAGATATATCAGATCTAATGCAGGTGATATTGATTTTATTGAATTCTATCATCTTAGATATAATCTTCTGCCATGGTATGTATTTACATATAAACTTCATAACAAAAAGGGCACCATACACCTAAAATTAGATGCTAATAATGATTTTATTGATTTTCTAGTTAAACGTGAAGGTTTCAAGCCAGGTGTACGTAGATTATTAGTTAAAATCTTGTTTAAGTTTATAGATGTTGTTAGTATTGAAACTATTAGGAATTATCATGTTTTAGAAAGTAGTAATCTAATTGATAATAATAAACTACTTTATCTGCCAAATGGGATTCTTAAAACTGATGTTGATGTAAATAATAAGAATAAAACAATATTATATGTTGGTTCTATTGAAAAGAAAAATAAGTCAATAGACTTGTTATTAAATGCTATTTGTAATATTGAATTAAATGATTGGAAAGTAGTGTTAATTGGTGAAGTAAAAGAGGATATGACTGATTTTATAGATAATTTCTATAACAATAATCCTGAATTAAAGGATAAAATCATACTTAAGGGATATATTTCAGAAAAACATGTGCTTGCAAATGAATATGCTAAATCAAGTATATATTGCTGTACTTCTAGTAAGGAAAGCTTTGGAATATCCACATTAGAAGCAGCATATCATGGAAACTATATTATATCAACAAATGTAGGAGGATCACCGGATATAATAGAAAAAACAGGATACGGAAAAATAATAGAACATGACAAAGAACAATTAGAAAATACACTGAAAAACACTATTAAAAATTGGAATAAAATAAAAGAAAATCCTGAAAAAATTCAGAAAACAATATATGAACATTTTAGCTGGATTAATCTTTGTAAAACATTAGATAATTACATGAACAGATAAAATTAATTATCATAATTATTCATGATAAATATATATAATAATCTTAATAAAATAATAAATATTCAAAAAAAAACACGGACATGACATTTATAATGGAGGCATATTATGAATATAAAAAACGTAGTAGTAGCTGGTGGAGGAGTACTCGGTAGTCAAATAGCATTTCAAACAGCATTTAGCGGATTTAATGTAACAATATGGCTAAGAAGCGAAGGATCAATAGAAAGAGCACAGCCAAAAATCGACAGACTAAAAAACATATACCTCGAAACACTAGAAGCAATGAAAACAAACCCTCAAGCATACTGTAGAGGATTCACAGATAAACAAAATCTAACAGACGACGAAATAGATGAATTAAAAAATAAAGTAGAATCAGGCTATGAAAACCTAACACTCACAACAAGCTACGAAAAAGCTGGAAAAAATGCTGATTTAGTAATAGAAGCAATCGCAGAAGACCCAGAACAGAAAAAAGCATTCTATGAAGAATTATCAAAACACCTCCCCGAAAAAACAATAATAGCAACAAACTCATCAACATTACTGCCAAGTCAACTAGCAGACTTCACTGGAAGACCAGAAAAATATTTAGCTCTTCACTTTGCAAATGAAATCTGGAAAAACAATACTGCAGAAATAATGGGTCAACCAAAAACAGAACAGAAATATTATGATGAAGTAGTGGAATTTGCGGAAGCAATCAATATGGTTCCACTAAAACTAAAGAAAGAACAAGCAGGATACATATTAAACTCTATGTTAGTACCATTCCTCTCTGCAGCAGAAGCATTATATGCAAATGATGTAGCAGACCCGGAAACAATAGATAAAACATGGGTACTAGCAACAGGTGCACCATCAGGACCATTCAGAATTCTTGATGTTGTAGGATTAACTACTGCTTACAACATTGTAATAATGAATCCGAAAGCATCTGACATTAACACAACAGAAGGAAAAATAGCAGCAAAACTCAAAGAAAAAATAGATGCTGGTAAAACTGGAGTTAATGCCGGAGAAGGATTTTATAAATACTAAGAGGAATAATTTAAACCTCTTATTAATCACCTAACTTTTTTTAAAATAAATAATTAAATTAAATAAGCTTTCATAAAAATAGTATAATAATTTTTAGAATAATTAAATGCTCCAATCGGGATTCGAACCCGAGTCTCAGGCTCGAGAGGCCCGAATGATTGGCCGGACTACACTATTGGAGCATGTGAAAAATAACTTGTTATTAGAACAATATTATTATATTAGTAAATACTCTCGTTTATAATTTACTATTTCTAGTAGTAAAAAAGATAACATTTGAACTTCCTAAATGAAAAAATAAATAATCTCCTAAAAAAAGAACATGAAAGAGGAAGATTATTTCTTAAATTTAATAATACTGGTTGAAAAGTATTTCTTATTATCAACAAATCCATGTACAATATTTTCATTATCCATTGTACAGTTTTGTACTGATACTATTTCTTTTTCTCTTGGATCTTTATTTATACAATCTTCTAAAACATCAAGATGTCTGGATGTTTTCATTGCAACAACAGTATCTACATATGGTAATATTTTTGCTAATCTTTCATCTACCTGTGGTACAACTGCCATTATATCATCTTGTTCTGTTAGCTGTATTCCAGCTCTTGATGCACAGGCGGTGAATGATGTTATACCGGGAATAATTTCTACTTCAACGCCTTTTGCCTGTAGTCTTGTTGAAATATATGAGAAGGTACTGAATACTGTTGGGTCACCCAGTGTTACAAATACTGCGTTTAGTCCAGTAGCTAATTTCTCATATAGCATGTTTGTTGCTTCATCCCATGATTTATCAAGTTCATCCTTATCTTCGGTCATTGGGAATAATGGCTGTAATATTTCACACTTTTCCTCTCTTTCATCAATAATTTGCTGAGCTATATTTAATGCAACACTAGGCTTTCCATTCTTAGATTTAGGTGCAAATATTATATCTGTAGTTTTGATGATCTTTGCTGCTTTTATTGTTAATAAATCTGGGTCTCCAGGACCTACTCCTATACCATATAATTTTCCAATTGCCATGTTATCGTTCCTTTAATGTTTAAAAAAAAAAATAATTAATAAATTCCTGTTTCTATTAAAAAATTCAATTAAAATTAAATTTCTAATTTAGAATATCTTTATACTAATAATTTAAAAGTTTAAGTATATATAATTTTTAAATCCATATTTAAAAAAGGCTACAAAGTAATAAATTAAATATGAATCGCATGGAAAACATTGAAAAAAATAAAAACAGATGAAATAAAGATATGATAATATGAATACAATATTTTGTCCAAAATGTGGAATGATAAAAACCAAGTGTATATGTTCAGATAAGGATAATGAACATAACTCATTACTTGAAAGACCTTCCGCAGAAGAAAAAGAAGAACTACAAAGACAACACCCTGACATCGATGATGAAATAATAGAAAACTTTCCATTCAAAGAAGCAAGACATAACCAGCTAGAACTTATAACAGAAATACTTAATGCCTTTGAAGATGGAAAACGTTATGTGATTCTAGAAGCAGGAACGGGTACAGGAAAATCAGCTATCGCAGCAACACTTGGACAAATCTTACAGCCAGCATACATATTAACCATGACAAAACAATTACAAAGACAGTATGCTGATGAATTTGGATATGCGCAAGTGAAGGGAAGAAACAACTTTTCCTGTTTAGATAGCGGGTCTTTAAATACTTGTGACCAGGGAACATGTCAAACAATAAGAACATCTGATGAATTCACATGCCCTTATGGTATAAAGATGGAACCAAATCATCAGAAAGATTTAAGAAAAGACGATCATAGCAACTATTATACTACACCATTCACATTCAAATCAACAGAAAAATGTCCATATTGGAATCAAAAAGCAATAGCAATACAAGAACCAGTGACTCTACTTAACTATGACTACGCATATCTAGAATTAAACTACGTACAACACTTCCAGAAACGTAACCTAATGGTACTGGATGAAGCACATAACATCGAAGATAAGATAATGCACAAACTTGAACTAAACATTTACAGCAGACAACTAGAAAAAGACATTAATGAAACAATACCCCGTGACATGATGAGCTATACAGATGTTAAAGATTGGATAGCCTTCCTAGAAGCAATATTCGACTCCTATAATACTATAAATACAACAATGCTGACAAAACAAAAAGGAGATAGAATAGACCATACAAAAAGAAAAATAAAAGAAATAACAGAGAACATCAAGAATGATCCCGAAAATTGGGTTGTATCAACAGAGGGTGAAATGGTATCATTCAAACCATTAAAAATAGATAAATATGCAGAAAAAACATTATTCCAGTATGCAGATAAGATTCTATTTATGAGTGCAACCATTCTTGACAAGGATTTATTCTGTAAATGGCTAGGATTAGACCCTGAGGAAGTATACTACATAAAAAGTGAAAGTCCATTTAAAAAGGAATACCGTCCAATACACATGAGACTCGTTGGACCTATGTCAAAAAGAGCATTATGGCATACAGCACCAAAAACAATACCCGTACTTAGAGAAATATTAGATAAACATAGAGACGAGAAGGGATTAATACATACCAATAGTTATAAATGTCAACAATACATTACAGAGCATATTCGTGACCAAAGAATATTATCTCACACTCCTAAGACTAGAGAACAAGTACTAGCAGAATTTGAAAAATCAAAGAATCCTTATGTACTTGTAAGTCCTTCAATGAGTGAGGGAGTAGATTTACCCTACGAGAAATGTCAATTCCAGGTAATATACAAGGTACCTTACCCTTATCTTGGTGATAAACAGATAAATGAAAGAAAAAATATTGACCCTCAATGGTATGCTTATAAAACAATCATGACATTAATGCAGGCATACGGTCGTGGTATGAGAGCAGAAAATGATCATTGTGACACATATATTCTAGATAAGAATATACAAACAATACTTAGAAATAAGATGTATAGAAAGCTAATTCCTAAATTCTTTAGGGAAGCTATAACAAAGTAAGTAAAAAATAGTAATATAAAAAAAAGAGTTAAGAAGTTTATGGTAATATTTCATCTATAACTTCTACAACTTTATCTAATTCTTCTCTTGTAATGAGTAGTGGTGGTACAAATCTAATTACGTTACCATTTGTAACATTTATAAGAACTCCTTTTTCTTGAGCTTTAGCTACTAAGTCACCACAGTCATAGTTAATATCTACACCCACCATTAAACCTTTTCCCCGTACCTCATTGATACAGTCGTGGTTTTCTTTTAAAGATTCTAGTTTTTCCATGAAGTATTGACCATTATCATGTGATTTTTGAACGAGGTTTTCTTCATCGTATATATCTAGTACTGCTGATGCTACTGAACATACTAATGCTGTTCCACCAAATGTAGAAGCATGGTCTCCAGGATTAAATGCATCTGCAATTTCTTTGTTTGCAAGTACTAATCCCATTGGTAAACCTCCTGCTACTGCTTTAGCACAGGTTGTTATGTCTGGTACTGTGTTTGTTAGTTCTGATGCAAAGAATTTACCAGTACGGCCAAAACCAGTTTGTACTTCATCAAAGATTAATAATATGTTTTTTTCGTCACATAATTTTCTAAGTGATGGTATGTAATCATCATCAGGTACTCTTACTCCACTTTCTCCTTGTATAGGTTCTACTAGTATTGCTGCTGTATCATCTGTGATTGCTTCTTCTGCTTGTTTTATGTTGTTGTAATCTATGTATTTAAAGCCTGATGGTAGTGGTGCGAATCCTTTTTTAACTTTGTCTTGTCCTGTTGCTGTTAATGTTGCAAGAGTTCTTCCGTGGAATGAACCATTTGTTGTTATGATTTCTCCTTTGCCTGTGTATTTACGTGCAAGTTTTATTGCACCTTCATTTGCTTCTGCTCCACTGTTAGCAAAGAATACTTTATCATGTGGTGATTTTTTAACGATTTTTTCTGCGTATTTTGCTTGTTCTTCAGTGTAGTATAGGTTTGACACGTGTATTAATTTTTTTGCTTGTTCTGCTATCACTTTTGCAACTTTTTCGTGTGTATGTCCTATGCTGTTTACTGCTATTCCTGCTACACAGTCTATGTATTCATTACCTTCTTTATCGTAAACTTTACTACCATGTCCATGGTCTATTACTAAATCATATCTTCCATATGTATGCATTACATATGTATCAAGTGTATCTTTAACTTCTTGTGTATTCAAAAAAATAGCCTCCAAATAGTGTGTTATGTTATTTAATATAATGAAAATTAAGATTTTAAAAAATATAATATTCTATTTTATATTTTATATTCTATTAACTATATATATTATCATTTAAGTAGATACGATGAAGTTAGTTGCTAAGTTATTATAAACAATGAGTTTATTATATACCTTATAACATAAGATTAAGTAGGTGAAAATAATGAAAAAAGCCGTTATAAAGACAGAAAAAGGTGACATTACATTAGAATTATATCCTAATGAAGCACCTGGAACAGTAGCAAACTTTGAAAAATTAGCAAACAGTGGATTTTATGATGGTCTAACATTCCACAGAGTAATACCAGACTTTGTAATTCAAGGTGGAGATCCTAACGGAGATGGAACAGGTGGACCTGGATACACAATTAAATGTGAAACCGAAGGTAACCCACATAAACACGGTACTGGTGCTTTATCCATGGCTCATGCAGGAAAAGATACTGGTGGAAGTCAATTTTTCATAACTCATAGCCCACAACCACATCTTGACGGAGTACATACTGTATTTGGTCAAGTAATTGATGGTATGGATGTTGTCTACAAAATTAGACAAGGTGACGTTATGACAAAAGTAACAGTTACAGATGAATAAAATTAAATAAAATTTTAAATAATAAAAAAAATAGATAGAATAATAGAATTTATGTAATATTCATTCTAACCCTTCACCTCCCTAAAAATACATTTTCTAACATATTTCTAGGAATTCTTATTTTAGATGTTTTTAATCTTTTCCATTAATCCAGATAGTCTTGCATAGTTAAATAGATATAACTGTATATATCCGGCATATTGTCCAAACTTTTCTTGTCCAAAATCCACTATAACATTATTAGCTTGTCTTTTACTATCAAAATATAAATAGGAAGTTATTCTGTTTATCCATACATCAACAGGGTATGCTTCACGTTTATGATAACCATATAATAAAATACAATCTGCTACTTTAGGTCCTACTCCTTCTAATTCTATTACCTTATCATATGCATCGCTGTAATTCATTTTATCTAGTGTATCATGGAATTCTGAATCGGATAATATCATTTTAGATGAATTTATCATGTATGAACTTCTGTATCCCACACCATATTCCTTAAGGTCTGCCTCTGGTATGTCAACAAATACCTCTTCATCTGGAAAGATATATCCACTTTTATTATTGATTGTTACTTTTTTACCATATGCTTCTTTTATTTGCGTTATTGATGATGTCCATCGCTTTATAGAATTATTTGCTGAACATATTGAGGAAATTATACATTCAAATGGAAATTGAGCTTTATATAATCTTAATCCCTTGTTAAAACTATATACATCACTTAACTCATCATTATCTGCTAGAAAATCATATACTTCTGTTATATTGTATTCTAGGTCAAATATATAGAATAATGTGCTTCTTATGTGTTCTTCATTCACTTCTTCTTTACTGTAATAGTTAACAATTAAAGGCGTGTTTGTATCTTGCTGTGTTACTTCTACTAATACTAATGTATCATCTACTAGTAATATTTCGGAGTATACGTCACCTTTATGATTCCATGGTGGTTGACTTGTTTGTCCTGAATTTAGTGTTAATTCTAGGTTAAAATCTCCATCATATTCCTCATTGTTAATTGTAAAGCTTCCTGTTACCATTATTTCACCAAATAAATAAAAGAATTTTCAAAAAAAGGATGTAATTGAAATTTGTGTTGTGTTCAGAATTCAGGGTATGTTATCTGTTTTTGTTTTACCCATTGAATTCCATTCTCTTTTGTTATTGTTGCAACATCTACTGGTCCACCTACTCCTTGTATGTCTCCATTATCCATATTTACTCCATCAGCATATCTTTGAATCATTGCTGTTGCTTTTATTAGAAATACTGCGATGTCTACTCCATCCTGTAATGTTAGTAATCCCCATGGTATGTTGTATTCTATACCTCTCAATTGTCGTAATACTTCTTCTTGTGGAACTGTTGATAATGTTTTTTGGAATAAAGGTAGATTTAGCATTTTTCCATCGTATCCTAAAATCATCCTTGATACAAGATCTCCTTGTCCTACCCAGGTACTTCCATACTCATTATTTCCACGTTTTTTATCTATTCTTCCAGGAGATCTTATTTCATATGTTTCTGAAGTTCCATCTTTATTATATCCGCTAATCAGTAGATTTACTGGTTCTATATTAAGATGACCTTTTTCTATTTTTCCTGATGGCTGTTTAATTCTGAATTCTACTGAATCATTGATTTTTTCTATTGATAATACTTCAGCTCCATTTCGTTCTGCATCCATTTTTAGTTGTTGTGCAGACATGTCTAATTGTTGTTCCCATGGATAGTTATCATTTGTATATTCATGTATTCCTACAGCTATATCCTCTACTGTTAAATTTTCAAGGTCTGTTTTATTACAATAATCCTTAATATATGTTGACACATTTTTTTGAATTCCTGTTTTATCTGCAAAGAATGCTAATCCTGCTGTTCCTATTATTATTCTATTATCTACTTCAAATAGTTTGTATGCACTGTTTGTTGATATTCTTGTTATCTGTTTATTATTTCTCTGTGTTTGTCTACTATCTGAGGCCATTACTATTCCATCAGGTGTTGTCACGTTTATAATTAGTGTCATATTAATCGCCAGTTCTTTTTATAATCTTATTGAAATATTTTTATTTTTAAGATATTGTTTTACTTCAGGTATTGGATATTCATCAAAGTGAAATATACTAGCTGCTAGTGCTGCATCAGATTTTCCCTTGTCAAATGCCTCGTATATATGTTCTGGATTTCCCACACCACCTGATGCTATAACAGGTATTGTGACGTTCTCACTTATTGTACGTGTTAAGTCTAAATCATATCCTACTTTAGTTCCATCACGGTCCATACTTGTTAGTAGTATTTCTCCTGCTCCACGTTCTTCACATTCAATTGCCCATTTAACTGCATCTATTCCAGTGAATTCACGTCCGCCATATATACTACAGTCAAACCAACAATATCCCTCATCAGTTTCCACTATATAATGTTCATCTGATTCACTTGGATTATCAACATATCTTCTCTTTGCATCTATACCTATTACACATGCTTGGCTTCCTACTAGTTCAGAAGCTCTGTTGATTAGTGATGGATCTTTTATAGCAGCAGTATTTGTAGAACATTTATCAGCTCCTGCTTTTAACATGTTAACATAATCATCCACTTTACGTATTCCTCCACCAACACATATTGGTACAAATACATTTTCTACTGCTTTTTTTATAACATCAGCCATTGTTGACCTGTGTTCATGGGATGCAGTTATATCTAGAAATACTATTTCATCAGCACCTTGTTGGTAGTATTTTGTTGCTAATTCTACAGGATTACCTGCATATCGAATCTGTTTAAATTCAACTCCTTTTACTACACGTCCCTCTGGTACTTGTAAATCACAATCTAAACATGGTATTATTCTTTTTGATAACATTTTTACTTCCACTCTAAAAGTTTAAAAAAAAATTATTTTTTATATGGTGTTGATTTATTGTAATAAAAAGATAATTTGGGAAAGGTTCTTTTGTTAATTATCTTCTATTCTTTTAATATATGATATAATATTGCTTTCTGTGCGTGTAACCTATTTTCTGCTTGATCCCATATTGCTGATTGAGATGAGGTCATTACTTCATCTGTTATTTCTTGATCTCTTATTGCAGGTAAACAGTGCATAACTATTGCATCGGATTTTGCTTCTGATAATAGTTGTTTGTTTATTTGGTATGGTCTGAATATCCTCTCTCTTTCTTCTTGTTCTTCTTCATCACCCATACTTACCCAAACATCAGTATATAGTATATCTGCATTTTCTACTGCTTTGTGTATGTCTTCTTCAATTGTTATTGTAGCATTTGTTTTTTCTGCTGCTTTTTTTGCTCTATCATATATTTCTTTATCTGGTTCATAGCCTTTTGGACATGATACAGTCATATCCATACCTACATATGCTGCTGCTAATAGTAGTGAATTACATACATTATTTCCATCACCAATAAAGACTAATTTCCTATTAAAATCTCCTTTATATTCTTTGATTGTTAATAAATCAGCGAATGCTTGACAAGGATGTTCTTTATCAGTTAATCCACTGATAATAGGTATTGTAGCATACTTAACTAGTTCTTCTACTGTTTCATGTTTCTTTGCTCTTATCATTATACAGTCAAGGAATCGTGATAGTACACGTGCTGTGTCAGATATTGGTTCTCCTCTATTTAACTGTAAATCTTTACTTGATAAATATAATGGTGTTCCACCTAGCTGATTCATTCCAACTTCAAAGGATACTCTTGTTCTTGTTGATGATTTTTCAAAAATCATTCCTAAATATTTGTCTTTAAACGGTTTTTCTTTTATTTTGCCTGATTTTAAATCTGCTGCTGTGTCAAGTATATCGAATACTTCATCTTTTGCATCAGACATTGATAATAAATTGTCCATTTTATTCCTTCCCCTTTAATAAAAAAATTTTTTTTATAAACTATAATTTCGAATAATAAATAATATATCTATTTGTTTTAAGTAATTAAAAAAGATTATTAAATTATGTAGATATTATCGAAAATAATTAAAAAAAAAATTATAAAATATGATTGATTAAGAAAAAAATAGTGGTAGTATGAAATTAAATAAGAATAATATTAGAATTATCCTCTAATCTCTTTCATATGCTCTATTTTCTCATTTAACAATGCTTCTGTAGCAACATCACGTCTATGGTATACTTCACCATTAATATAGTTTATTGCTTCTTCACATGCTTTTTCTGATTCGCTTATTGTATCTCTTACTGCTAGTACTGCTATTGCTCTTGATGAAGTTAATTTTATATCATCATTTTCATCACTGTATACTGCTGCATAGTATACTTCAGCATCTAAATCATTGATTTTTTCTTCATCAATTGTTACTATTGTGTCATTTGCTTCTGTGTTTGGATATTTATCTGGTACTACATATTTACATACAGATGCTTTGTTACTGAATACTACTGTATTTAATTCTCCGTCTACTATTTGTCTTGCTATCTGTGCTAAGTCATATTCTAGTAGTGATAATACATTCATTGATTCTGGATCACCAAATCTTGCATTGTATTCTATGATTTTTGGTCCGTCTGCACATAGCATGAATTGTCCATATAATATTCCTTTGTATGGTTCTGCTTCTTCTTTTATTGCATCTATTGTTTGTTTCATTATGGATACTGATTCATCGTAATCTTTTTTAGTTAAGAAAGGTAATAGATGATTTTTATCAGAGTATGAACCCATTCCACCAGTTATTGGTCCTTTATTTCCTTCGAATGCATGTGGATGGTCCTGTGCTGCTGGCATTGGTAAAATATGTTCTCCATCTACAAATGCTTGTATTGTGTATTCTTCTCCGAGTAATAATTCTTCTATTACTACTCCTTCAAATCCACCCATTTTCTGGTCGAAAATCTCTTTTACATATTCTTTTGCTTCATTATTATCTGCTAGTTGATCACCAACAATTTTAACTCCTTTTCCACCAGTTAATCCTATAGGTTTTATTACTACTGGACCACCAAACTCATCGATGTACTTAAATGCTTCGTCAAGATCATAAAATGTTCCATGTTTTATTGATCCTGGTATATTATAATCATCGAATAACTGTCTCATAAATGCTTTGTTTGTTTCTATTTGTGCTGCTTTCTTTGTTGGTCCTACAGAAGGGATTCCTTCTTTTGCTAATTCATCTACAATACCCTTTTCCAGAGGTGCTTCAGGTCCAATGAATGCTAATTCCACTTCATTATCCTTTGCAAATTTAATTATTGAATCAAAGTCTGATTCATCATTTACTTCATAGTTTACAGATAATCTTGCTAGTCCTGGATTTTTTCTTCCCATATATGTGTATACATCTGCAGTCCTATCTAATGCCTTAGCTATTGCATGTTCACGTGCACCGCTACCTACTACTAATATTTTCATTCTATATTCACATCCCGTTAATTTAAGTGATATTCCGTTATTTCTTAATCTATCATGAAATAGTAACGTTATTTAATATATATAATTTTTATATTTTTATTAATTTTCTATTAAATTTAACATTAATCATTAAATCAGGAAGGATACTTAATAAAGTTAAAATAATCATCTTAAAAAAAATAGAAAAAATAACTACTATTAGTTAGTAATTATTAAATTTAATGTGTGACTCCTAGTTCAATCTTTTTTAGTCTTTTTAAATATAATTCAAATACTAATAAAGCTATTAATGAACCTATAAGCACTCCTATAGTCATACCATATAATATGCCTTTTACTCCCCATGAGAATACAAAGCCTAAGATATAAGAGAATAATAATATCAAGATTACTTCACGATTAACTGTTAGGATTAAAGACATTGTTCCTTTTCCCATTCCTTGTAAAACATTTGCAGAAACAATACCTATTGCACCGGCAAGAAGGAATAAAGACAGGTCTCTTAAACATTGAATTATTAATGTATTTAAAGATCCACTATTAGAACCATATGCGAAGAGATATGCTATTTGCGGAGCAAACAGGTATATTATAATTAATGTTATACAGGAGACTATTAAACTTAATTTAATTGAATAATGACAGGTTGTTTTAAGTTTATTATAATTTCTCTCACCATATGCAACTCCCGCAACTGTAATAGCAGCTATACCAACACCGACTGTAGGTATTATAGCAATTTCAATAATACTAAATGCAGATGTGAATGATGCTATAATAGCAGTTCCAGCAACAATTGCCAACATCTCATTTGTAACTATGTTTACAACTGCCATTATTAATTCTTCAATACTTGCAGGAAGTCCGACAGCTAATAAATCCTTAATAACAGTCCATTTGAATTTAAACCTATTAATTTCATAATCTAGATAAGTGGATTTACTTATATATAACCAGTAAACTGCCAGTAAATCAGGAATAATATTCGATATTACAGTGGAATAAGCTGCACCAGTTAATCCAAAGTTTAATAGATATATCATTATGGGATCAAGAACAATATTTATTATTCCTCCAGAAACCATGATGAATGTTGAACGTTTTACATCCCCTTCAGCTCTTAATTGATTTGCAAAAAGACCATTTAACAGGAATGCAAATGTACCTATAAATATTATAGAAATATAACTTTCAGCATATGTTAATACTTCTGAAGCTCCCATTAAAACAATTATAGGTTTTAAAAAGGGCATTACTATGATTGGAATTAATATTGAAAATAGGACTACAATTAATAAACCATGAAGACCTGCATTACTTGCTTCATTATAATTATTAGAACCAATATATCGTGAGATTAATGAATTTGCACCAGCACCTAAACCATTACCTAATCCTACGATAACCATGTAAAGAGGTGCTACAAATCCTAATGCTGCAAGCGGCTCAGTTCCTAAACCTGCAATCCATATTCTATCTATAATATTATACAGACTCATAATTAAAAGTGAAATAATTAAAGGCGGAGCTAATTTTCTAATTGTTTCTTTAGGATCTCCTCTAATTATATCAACATTATCATTACTTTTGTTTTCATCCATTTCTTCACCAAATAAAACTTAAATTATATCTTCCTATTTTTCAAGAATTCATATGAGAATACCGGATGTCTTAATTCTTTTGTAAAATTTTTAATAATCATTCTATTTAACTGTTCACATCCAGCTAGCTTAATTCATAAAAAAATATAATTCTTTCAAATAACATATTTATATAATAATAAAAAATAATTGAGATTTACAATTTCAATATGGAAAAAATTGGTGTTAAAATGAAAGGTAGTGAACTATTAATTAAGAAATTAAAGGAAAATGGTACAGATACTATCTTTGGATACCCTGGAGGAGTACTACTGCCATTTTACGATGCCCTATGTGAATCAGATATTAATCATATTCTCGTAAGACATGAACAAGCAGCAGCTCATGCAGCGGATGGATATGCAAGAGCATCAGGAAAAGTGGGTGTGTGCCTAGCAACATCAGGTCCGGGAGCAACCAATACAATCACAGGCGTGGCAACTGCCCATATGGATTCTTCACCAATAGTATTGTTAACAGGACAAGTAGCTACAAATCTCATTGGAAAAGATGTATTTCAAGAAGTAGATACTATTGGAATCACAATGCCTATTAGTAAACACAATTATCAGCCAAGAAGTGCAGATAAAATACCAGAAGTGGTGGATAAAGCATATTATATTGCTTCAACAGGTAGACCAGGTCCTGTAGTTATAGATTTACCTACTAATGCTCTTAAAGAGGAAATATCATTAGATAATATTAAACCAAATACTCAGACACCAGGATATAAACCTACTACTAAAGGAAATAAAAAACAGATAAAAAAGGCAATTGAAATAATTAATGATTCAAAAAAGCCTTTGATACTTGCTGGTGGAGGAGTTATATTATCTAATGCATCTGAGGAATTAATTAAATTTGCTAAACTAACTGAGATTCCAATTGCAACTACTTTAATGGGAAAAGGAGTAATTTCAGAGGAAGACCCCTTATCTCTTGGAATGATTGGAATGCATGGAATACAATCCACAAACAAAGCATTAACGGAATGTGATTGTCTAATAGCTATTGGATGCAGGTTTTCAGATCGTAGTGTCAGCAACATGGATAAATTTGCAACAAATGCTACAAAGATTCAGATAGATATAGACCCTGCAGAAATCGGTAAAACAATTAAAATAGATGTTCCAATAGTAGGTGATGCAAAAATCACGCTAAATGAATTTATTAAAGAAGTAGAATTTCCAGACAGAACTAATTGGACAAAGGAACTTACAAAAATAAGACAGAACTCTGTAGAAAATATTAGCTACGATGAAGTTCCATTAAAACCTCAGCAGACAATTAAAGAATTGATGGAAGCTGTAACCCCTGACACAATAATAACTACAGATGTAGGACAGAACCAGATGTGGATGGCACACTACTATAAAACAAGAAAACCACGAACATTCATATCATCCGGTGGACTGGGAACAATGGGATTCGGACTACCAGCAGCAATAGGAGCACAAGTAGCAAAACCAGAAGAAAATGTTGTATCTATTGTAGGTGATGGCGGATTTGCAATGGTATCTCAGGAATTAGCAACAATAAAAGAAAATGATCTACCAATTGTAGTATGTATTCTAAATAACAGATACCTTGGAATGGTAGCACAGCTACAGAAATTATTCAACAAACACGTATATGCTACAAAACTAACAGATACTCCTGACTTTGTAAAACTAGCCGAAGCATACAAACTTAAAGGAGAAAGAGTAGAAAAACCAGGAGAACTAAAAGAAGCAGTGCAAAATGCACTTAAATCAAAAGAAGCTACTGTGATAGATGTTGTAATAAATCCAGATGAATTATTACCTATTGTACCACCAGGTAGCAGACTTGATTGTATGAAAACAGAATTTCATTAAGTTAGGAGAGAATAAAAGATGAATAGTACACGTAAACATACAATAAGTATACTAGTAGAGAATAAGCCGGGAGTACTACAAAGAGTTTCAGGACTATTCACAAGACGTAACTTTAACATAGATAATATAACAGTAGGAAAAACAGATGACCCAGCACTTTCACGTATAACAATAACAACAACAGGAGACGACCAGATACTGGAACAGATAACAAAACAATTAAACAAGCTAATAGAAATAATAAAAGTCAGAGAACTTAAACCAGGGAATACTATTCGTAGAGAACTGGCATTGATAAAAGTACATGCACCAGATGAGAAAACAAAATCAGAGATAATACAGTATACCAACATCTTCCGCGGACATATAGTTGATGTTACAGAAAAATCAGTGACAATAGAAATAACAGGAGACCCAACAAAGATAAAGGCATTGACAAAACTAGTAAGACCCTATGGTATAAAAGAAACAGCAAAAACAGGTGTGACAGCAATTACACGGGGACATAAAACGTTGTGAATGTCAATCTATGAATTTATAAAAAAAAGAAAAAGATTTGAGAATAAAATAATAGAAAGTAAAGAATAATTCAATTATGGGAGCTATAAAACATGAACGGAAGTGAAGCACTACTAAAAAAACTAAAAGAAAATAGTACAGACACAGTATTTGGATATCCTGGAGGAGTACTACTGCCATTATATGATTCTATATATGATTCTGATATTAGACATATACTAGTAAGACACGAACAAGCAGCAGCACATGCGGCAGATGGATATGCAAGAGTATCCGGAAAACCAGGTGTATGTATTGCAACATCAGGTCCGGGAGCAACCAACCTAATAACAGGTATTGCAACAGCAAATATAGATTCATCACCAATAATAGCATTAACAGGACAGGTAACAACAGGAATCATAGGAACAGATGCATTCCAGGAAGTAGATACTGTAAGTTTAACCATGCCTATTACAAAAGAAAACTTTCAACCACGAAAATCAAGTATATTACCGCAAGTAGTTGATGAAGCATACCATATAGCATCAACTGGAAGACCTGGAGCAGTTGTAATTGACCTACCAAAGGATGTTCTTGAAGGTGAGGTAACAGAGCATGATATGCGTAAGGAGTTTAAGGTACCAGGATACAAACCAACAACCAAGGGAAATAAGAAACAAATAGTTCATGCTGTAAAAACTATACAAAATGCAGAAAAACCTATAATACTTGCTGGTGGAGGAGTTATACTAGCAAATGCATCAAATGAATTAGTTAAATTTGCAAAGATTACAAACATACCAGTAGCCACTACTTTAATGGGAAAAGGAGCTATTTCAGAGGATAATGAACTATCCCTAGGATTACTTGGAATGCATGGACTTGAATCAACAAATCATGCTGTCACTGATTGTGATTGTCTAATAACTATTGGATGCAGATTCTCAGACCGTACAACAGGAAAAGTATCCGAATTCGCACCTAATGCTACAAAGATACAGGTTGATGTAGATCCGGCAGAGATAGGTAAAAATGTTAAAATAGACATTCCAATAGTTGGAGATGCAAAAATAGTTCTAAGAGACATGATATCTGAGATAGAAGATGGAAATCATGATGCATGGACAAATGATGTAGTAGCAAAAAGACAGGCATATGTACCTAAAATGACATTTAATACCACACCCTTAAAACCACAGGATACAATAAAAGAAATAATGGATTCCATTACACCAACAACCATTGTAACTACAGATGTAGGACAGAACCAGATGTGGATGGCACACTACTATAAAACAAGAAAACCACGAACATTCATATCATCCGGTGGACTGGGAACAATGGGATTCGGACTACCAGCAGCAATAGGAGCACAAGTAGCAAAACCAGAAGAAAATGTTGTATCTATTGTAGGTGATGGCGGATTTGCAATGGTATCTCAGGAATTAGCAACAATAAAAGAAAATGATCTACCAATTGTAGTATGTATTCTAAATAACAGATACCTTGGAATGGTAGCACAGCTACAGAAATTATTCAACAAACACGTATATGCTACAAAACTAACAGATACTCCTGACTTTGTAAAACTAGCCGAAGCATACAAACTTAAAGGAGAAAGAGTAGAAAAACCAGGAGAACTAAAAGAAGCAGTGCAAAATGCACTTAAATCAAAAGAAGCTACTGTGATAGATGTTGTAATAAATCCAGATGAATTATTACCTATTGTACCACCAGGTAGCAGACTTGATTGTATGAAAACAGAATTTCATTAAGTTAGGAGAGAATAAAAGATGAATAGTACACGTAAACATACAATAAGTATACTAGTAGAGAATAAGCCGGGAGTACTACAAAGAGTTTCAGGACTATTCACAAGACGTAACTTTAACATAGATAATATAACAGTAGGAAAAACAGATGACCCAGCACTTTCACGTATAACAATAACAACAACAGGAGACGACCAGATACTGGAACAGATAACAAAACAATTAAACAAGCTAATAGAAATAATAAAAGTCAGAGAACTAAATCCAAGTACCAGTATAAGAAGAGAATTAGCACTGATAAAAGTACATGCACCAGATGAGAAAACAAAATCAGAGATAATACAGTACACCAACATCTTCCGCGGACATATAGTTGATGTTACAGAAAAATCAGTGACAATAGAGATAACAGGAGACCCAACAAAGATAAAGGCATTGACAAAACTAGTAAGACCCTATGGTATAAAAGAAACAGCAAAAACGGGTGTGACAGCAATTACACGGGGACATAAAGTATTATAATCCCCCTTTTATATATACTCTTTTTTTATTGTGCATTAGGACATGCATTATTAAATCTACATGCGCGACACTTATTCGGATTAGTTGTTGGAATAAAGTCATCTTCACCTGCAATTAAATTCTGCACATGTTCTATAAGATCTATTATCTCATTTTCAGCTTCCTCATCAAATTCATGACGCCAAAATATATTATCAGTACCTCTAGTTCTAAGTGCTCCCTCAATTTTCCTATCATCACCAATAGAATCCTTATATGCTAAACAATATGCATATACCTGATGAATCATTGAATAATAAGCTCTACTACCTGGTTTATCATCTATTATAACAATACTATCTGGAGTAAGCCATATTTCATCAATATACCCTCTTATACCATAGGATTCACTCATAACAAAAAATTCCCTGGAGAGAACTTCCTGTGTCTTTGATGTTGATATTATCTCATCTAATGGCTTAACAACCGCATCCTTCTTAAAGTTATCTTCAAGTTTATTATGTACCTTTGTACCCCTTAGCATTGCTTTATTTGCTTTAACTTTAATATGCTGAAAGTTTTCTAAATACAGGGAATATTCACAATACCCCTGAGTATTTAACCAACTGATAGGAAAGTTTGTCTGATTATTTATAATCTGAACCTGGTCAATTGCAGGATGTTTTCTTCCACGTATTTCTGTATCTCTAAATTCTAATGGCTTCATATATTTTCACCTAGGGTAACCTAATCTTATATAATATATATGCATGCATTCTTTATTTTAATTGACTATTAAATAATTAAAAAATAACTTTTGGTTATGATAATAAAATAAAATGTTTTATATTAAGACATGACATATTATTTATTGTATACAGATTTGTAATTTATAAAATTTATTTAAATTATAGGAGTACTCGATAAAATGAAAGTTTATTATGACGATGACGTTACAACAAACGTATTAAAAGACAAAACCATTGCAGTAATAGGATACGGAAGCCAAGGACATGGACAATCCCTAAACATGAAAGATAGCGGATTAAACATTGTAATGGGTTTAAGAGAAGGCGGAAAATCCTGGAACAAAGCAAAAGAAGCAGGTTTAACAGTAAAAACAATCGAAGAAGCTTCTAAAGAAGCAGATATCATACACATCTTAATTCCTGATGAAATACAAAAAGATGTATATGAAAACCAAATCAAAGACAACCTTGAACCAGGAAACACAATTTCATTCTCACACGGATACAACATACACTTCAATCGTATAAGAGTACCTGAAGACGTAAACATCACAATGATTGCACCTAAAGCACCAGGATCCAAAGTAAGAGAAACATACCTCGAAGGATTCGGAACACCAGGTCTAGTAGCAATTGAACAAGATGCAACCGGAGACGCATTTGACATTGCAATGGAAATGGCAAAAGCAGTAGGACTCACAAGAGCAGGTGTAATTGAAACAACCTACAGAGAAGAAACAGAAACAGACTTATTCGGAGAACAAGCTGTATTATGTGGTGGATTAACAGCACTTATTCAAGCTGGATTTGAAACACTAGTAGAAGCAGGATACAAACCAGAAATGGCATACTTCGAAACCTGCCACGAAATGAAACTTATCGTAGATTTAATCTATGAAAAAGGATTCGGAAACATGTGGCATGATGTAAGTAACACCGCAGAATTCGGTGGATTAACAAGAAGAGATAGAATCATCACAGACGAATCAAAAGCAAACATGAAAGAAATCTTAAAAGAAATTCAGAACGGTACATTCGCAACTGAATTTGCTGTAGACTCTTCAAACTCCTATCCTAAACTCTTAACACAAAGAAGATTAGAAGGAGAAAAACAAATCGAAAAAGTAGGTAAAAACCTAAGAATCGCATGTGGATTAGAAAAAGAGGAATAAATACAATAACCTCTTTTAACTCTTTTTTTTAAAAAAATTACAACTTAAACTAAAAATATAATAACTCTTTTTAAACAATAACACTCTTATTTTATTACATTACACCCCACTAATTTTAAAATAAATAGATTTAACGGTGAAAATATGAATTACTATATGGGTATGGATCATGGAACAACAGCAGTATCCTTCGAAATAATAGATGAAAACAAAGAAGAAGTAGCATATATTCAACTAAACAGGAATAAACTATCCAGAAAAGAAGTATCATTCAAAGATACACTTCAAGAAAAAGTAGATATAAACAAAATAAAACTACTGGCAATGACCTATGCAATGGGTGATGCAATAACAAAAATAACACCACTAGAACAAGTAAAAAACAGAGGAATACAATCAATACACGGTGCTGGAAAAGTAACAGGAGGAGGAAGTAACGTATACACAGACATTGAATCCCTAAAAATACCAGCAGTACTCATACCAGGACTACATTCAGACTGTGAATTCCTAGATGACCGATTCAGGGCAAGCTACTCACATTGTGCAAGTTCAGAAAAAGTAAGCCTAACCTACTACGCATATCAAACCACTGGATGGAAAAACATGATAATAGCAGATATTAGCTCAAACACTGTCTGCATACTGGTAGAAAATGGTGAAATAAAAGGTGCAATAGATGCATGTCTAGGAGCAATGGGATTTATACACGGTCCTCTAGACCTAAGCATGATACGGGAAATAGATGAAGGCAAGAAAACAGCAAATGAATGCTTTTCACATGCTGGAATATCAAAAATTGCAGATGTAAACAGTAAAATAAACAATGTGAAAGAGGATATAATAAAAAAAGCTGTTCAAAAAGATAGAAAAGGATTATTAGCAATAGATTCCCTTGTAATGAGTGTTGTTATGGAAATATATGGATTATATGGTATCATGGAATCTGACCTTGATGGTATTATCCTTACAGGTTCTGGAGGATGTATGACAACTCCCATCAACATAAGTGGTATGATAAAAGAAAAAGTTGAACGTCTAGCACCAGTACGGGTTCTTACAAGTAAAAGTGGTGCTATTGGAAGCAGTTATATTGCGTATGATATAGAAAAAAAGGGTGTGGATAAAGTCATGGGTATTGATGTGATTAGAAAATAAGTAAAAAATATTTATTCTTCTAACCATTTAGTAATATCTACATTAGCATCCATATCTGTTGATATTGGTGTTACTACAGGTTGGTGTAATACCCGTAATGTGTGTACATCTGTTCCAACATCTTCTTCTCCTGTAAGACTGCCCACTATCCAATAGTAAGGATGACCATATGGATCTATTCTTTTTTCTACATTAGTACTATACATTCTATCAGCAAATGGAGCTTGAATAATTTCCTCAGATTTAGGTTTTGATGGTACATTTAAATTTAAAATATCTACTCCATCCGGCATTCCCTGTTTCATGACCTTTTTAACTAATTTATTAAGTATCTTCTCAGCAAAACTATAATCAATTTCATGTGCACCATCTTTAAATTTAATATCTTCACGTATAACCTGTATAGATACAGCAATTGCAGGTATATTAAATGTTGATGCTTCGAAAGTAGCGCCTAAAGTTCCAGATGTTGTAATTGATTTAGCTAAATTCTCACCAGTATTTATACCAGAGATTATAAGATCAGGCTGTTCATCCATAATACCCTGTGACCCTATTATCACACAGTCAGTAGGTGTTCCTGTTACCGCATATCCTATAGTTCCATCCTTTAATTTTGTATCATAAGCTCTTAAAGGTTTCATTAATGTTATTGCATGTCCTACACCGCTTTGCTGTGTTACTGGTGCTATTATTGTTGTTTCTCCAAAATCCTTCACAGCATTATTCACAGCTAGAAGACCAATAGAATGTATTCCATCATCGTTCGTTATTAAGATTTTCATATTATTATGTATATCACGTTCTTCTTATTATTCTTTAAACATTTACTAAAAAATAATACTAGAAGCCCCTTGAAACAATGAGAAAATAATATATTCTCCAATAAATTAACAAGATAATACATAGAAAATATAGTAATTACCAAAAAAATAGGTATATAGTTAAATTATTATACATGAAATAATAAAAATATAACTCAGTATTAAATATAAAAAATATACACAAAACAAACATAAAGCTAATTATATTGAGGGAGAAACTTGGAAAAAGATCGATTGGTTAATTTTATTGCTACTATCATGGAAGATAGTGGTTTTAGAATAACAAAAAATTATAAAATAGCTAATCAAGTAATTGATATCTATGGTGTTCTTAATACTTCTGTAGGAGAAGTTAACGTAATAGTAGCTTGTAAAAACTATGAAGAACCCTGGAAGATAGGATTAGATGTATTAAAAGATATGGAAAATGCAGCAAGAGCTACCAATGCATCTAAAATAATCATATTTACAACAAGTAGTTATACACATAGTGCAGCAGTATATGCACAAAAAAGAAATATTAAACTTGTAGACAGAAAAGGATTAATAAAAATAGCTAAAAACTATGCGGCAAAACGTACCATAGTAACAGAGCCAACAGATGAAGAAGACTATGATGACTACGAATACTATGAACCGGTTAATACTAAACCAGCTAGTCTAAATCCACATCGAGGTAGCAATAGAAGTAGCTCCCACTCCTTATTTAAAAGAAATAACAATAATAATAGAAATATTAATTATTCAAGACCATCTTACTCTTCACGTAACAGATTAAGTAATGTTGGTTCTAGTGTAAGTCATGTTTCAGTGAATATGGGTGGAGTATTAGATTTCTTCAAAAACCATACCATAGTATACATGATAGTATTATTAATTATTGCATCAGCAGTATCTTACTTATTTAATATAATGACAATGGGACCATACACAGGTATAGGTAAAATTGGTACAAGTGCAGTAATTTGTTTCGGTGGATTACTACTGGTGGATAGAAACCTATCTGATGTATTATTCAAAGGATTTGTATTATTCTTTATATCACTAATAATAGCTATTGCAACATTAACAATGTAAAACTAGAATATTTAAAGTTTCTCTCATTTTCTATTTTTTTAAAATATAAAAAACTTAAATTTAAAATTAGACTATACTATTTTTTTAATTAAACTGAGTTACTGTTTTTAAAATAAGTATTATAACTTCTAAGGATTTTTTAGAATAAATTATTTAATTTTAGTAATAATCTGATTAATTGTATGAAAATTAGTTATTTTAGTTAATTTGAATGGGCCGGAGGAGATTTGAACTCCTGATCCCCTCCTTGTAAGGGAGGTATCATACCCCTAGACCACCAGCCCATGTTAAAAAAAATCATAGTAGTCCTAATTAAAGCACTATTATACTATTACTTTAAAGTACTATATAAATGTTACTATTTTATTTGACATTTAAAATAATATGATTATATTGAATCATGTAATGTTAAACTGAAAATTAGTTATGTTAGTTAATTTGAATGGGCCGGAGGAGATTTGAACTCCTGATCCCCTCCTTGTAAGGGAGGTATCATACCCCTAGACCACCAGCCCATGTTATGATATAAATTATATCAACATATTATACTTTTTATAATCATTATATATAAACATTTCCATAAATTATCATAATTAATTAAATAATAAAGTCTGAAAATAATAGAATAAAATCACGTGAAAATTATCCAAAATATTTTATTTACTAAAAATGATATAATATAACAGATTAAATTGATAAGGAAATAATTTTTTGATAAATAGAGAAGGATACTATGAATAAAAAGATAATAATAGCAATCATATCTTTAATTGCAGTTATTACAATAGGCATAACCTCATTATCAGCAGCACAACCTACTTATAATGACCAAAGTGCACCATGTTATGCATGTAATTCTACAGAATGTCATTGTAATAATTCATGCTTATGTAAAGATCCAAACTTTGAAAACATAACTGGAAATGAAAATCAGATAAGGAATAATAATGGATGTTACTATTGTAACGAATCATGTGACTGTCCAGATAACTGTTCCTGTAAACATCCAAAAGAAACTGGAATAATAGGACATGTTGACATGTGGTGGAATGATTTCTTAAACATGCTTAGACAAATTACACCATTTATTCCTAATAATACTAATAATTCAACAAATAATACAACAAACAATAACAATAATACAACTATAAATAATACAAATACAACTAACATGACAAATGAAACAAATGAAACAATGGATATCAATGGAACAGATGACATAAACGGGGAAAGTAACTCTAATTCAAATACTGTTAGCTCAGATGAAGGTTCAAGTCAAGACTATGAAGATTCCGGATCAAGTTCATCCTCTGGATCAAGTTCAAGCTCAGGCTCAGGGTCAAGTTCAAGTTCAAATTAAATGATTAAAACATGATATGGCAAGACACTTTCTTGTCATGAACTTTTTTTATAGATAAATGATTAAAGAATTATTAAATATTACTATGAAAAGCATGTTTCTTTATAAAGGAAATTGTGAATTAGTATTTATAATCTTAATAGTTATATTATAAGAAAAAGATATAATATTATAAGAATAAATAGAAGGAATTAATAATATGGCATTCGATGAAACAGGAAAAATCTGGTTCAATGGAGAATTAATAGACTGGAAAGACGCTCAAATACATGTAATGTCACACGTAGTTCACTATGGTAGTAGTGTATTTGAAGGTCTTAGATGCTATGATACAGAAAAAGGACCAGCAGTATTCAGATTAAAAGACCACATGAAAAGATTGGAAAACTCAGCAAAAGTATACAGAATGGACATCCCATACACACTAGATGAAATGTGTGAAGCTGTCAAGGATACAATTAACATAAACAATATCCGATCTTGTTACATAAGACCAATCGTATTCAGAGGATATCAGGAATTAGGTGTTTACCCATTAAACTGTCCTATAGAAACAGTTATAGGTGTTTGGGCATGGGGTCAATATCTCGGTGAAGATGCATTAGAACAAGGAATAGATGTATGCACTTCCTCTTGGAGAAAAATGGCACCTGACACTATGCCAAACCTAGCTAAAGCTGGATCAAACTATATGAACTCACAATTAGCTAAAATAGAAGCAACTTCTAATGGTTACAAGGAAAGTATATTACTAAACTATAATGGTGAGGTAGCAGAAGGTACTGGTGAAAACGTGTTCTTTGTAGAAGATGGTGAACTATACACCCCAGACATTGGATCATCAGTATTAAAAGGTATTACAAGAGATACTGTCATAACTATTGCAAAAGATTTAGGTTACAAAGTACATGAAGAACGTATACCTAGAGAAAGATTATACACAGCTGATGAAGTATTCTTCACAGGTACCGCAGCTGAATTATCACCAATTAGATCTATTGATAAAATACAAATTGGTAAAGGAAAACGTGGCCCAGTAACCAAGAAAATACAGGAACACTTGTTTGATGTATTAAACAATAAAGTAGAAGATAAATACGGATGGTTAGATTTCATCTAAACTCCATCAATATTATCTTTCTTTTTCTATTTTTTTATCTTATTTTTAAATAAATTACTAACAACCTTATATCTTGTTTAACAAATAGTAATTAAGGAAAATTTACATCTTTCCTAATTCATATTAAATGGTGATATATTGCTAGATATAATTAGTGCAATCATTCTAGGAGCAGTACAAGGTATTAGTGAATTTCTACCAATAAGTAGTTCAGGACATCTAGTTATAGTTCCACATCTTCTTGGTGTAGAAACAGGACTTGCTTTTGATGTCATACTACACGTAGGAACATTAGTTGCTATATTTACTTTCTTCTGGAAAGATATTATAAATATTATTAAAGGATTTATTGTTAGTATAATTAATCTAACCGAGGGTTTTGATAAATTTAAGGATGGATTACGAAGAGTACCTGAAGAACGTTTTGCATGGCTGATACTTATTGCAACAATACCTACAGGAATTATAGGATTGTTATTTAATAACGTTGTCGAAACAATTTTCAGAGGAACTGTATTTGTAGGTCTATTCTTAATAATTACAGGAATAATATTATACTACTCTGAAAGACATTCATCAGGAAACATAACAGAAAAAGACATGTCATTTAAACAGGCAATAACTATAGGTATTTGTCAGGGAATTGCAGTATTACCTGGTATTTCAAGGTCAGGTGCAACTATAGCATCAGGTTTATGTCTTGGATTAAACAGAGAATACGCTGCACGATATAGTTTCCTTTTAAGTGTACCTGCAGTAGTAGGAGCAGCAGTATTTAAAGTTAAAGATTTAGCTATTATCGATGCTACTACAACAGTTCTTGTAGCTGGATTTTTATCCTCAGTAATATTCGGATATTTATCCATTAAATTACTCATGAAAATGATTGAAGGATGGAGTCTAGATATATTTGCATACTACTGTTGGATTGTTGGTATACTAACATTTGTATTATCAATAGTATTATAATAATTAATAAAAAAAGGGAAAGAGTCATGAAATAACTCTTAATTTAGAGGTATCTTCCTCTCTTTTCGATCTCATCTATTTTTTTTACTACTTTTTTATCATCATATCCACTGAGAAACCATTTGAAGTATTGTTCTGACATTTCAGGTGTTATTGTAGTTAATGATTTTTTAAACACTAGCAAATCAGTTCCTTTATCTTCTAATAAATCGCTATATTTTCCAAGTCCAAAGTCAATGAATATTGGCATGTTATTATCTACCAGTATGTTTGATGTAGTTAAGTCACCATGAATTATTCCACCATTATGCATGTTTGAAACTACTTCGCCGATGTTATTAAATAATGATTCCATGCCGTCTGTTTTATTGTCTGTTATTATTTCATGTAGTTGTGGTGCGTCTATTTTTTCTAGTATTAATTGTTTATTGTTGATGTCTACTGAGTATATAAATGGCGTTCTTACATTGTATTGTTTACAATCAGATAATAATTTTGCTTCTTCTTTTGTTCTTTCAACTCGTAATTTATTATCTAATTTATCTATACGATAATTCTTTTTAACTCTGTTTTTTATGATGGCTGGTTTATTATCCCAGTAAGCTTCTAGTATATCAGCTTCCGCACCTTTATGTTTAATATTATTAGGGAGATTTATGTTATGCTCTACTTTATCTTTAATCCATGTTACTTCTACTTGATCTGTCCTATACTTAGGATTGATATAGCTATTCTTAATACCAGTCTTATCTTCACTGTATGATAATAATCCTAGTCTTGCAATCATTGAACCATTATCACCACAATATTTCATTGGTGGCATGTAAAAATCAACATAATGGTCATCACACATTACCTGTAACATCTCACGTAACTTACTATTAGCAGCTACACCACCACATAATAATACTTCATCTTTACCTGTGTAGCTTAATGCTCTCTCAGTAACTTCACATAACATTGCAAAACATGTTTCCTGAAAACTATTACATACCACATCAAGGTCAATTCCACTATTATACTTATTGATAGCACTTGTAAGAATACCTGAGAATGATAAGTCCATACCTTTAACAACGTAGGGTAATTCTATTGTTTCATCAGTATTTCTAGCATGTTTTTCTACAATAGGTCCTCCTGGATGACCTAATCCTATGTCACGTGAAAATTGGTCTAAACAATTACCAATTGCAATATCCAGTGTTTCACCTATAATTCTATATCTGCCAGCTTCATAACTTATTATCTGAGTATTTCCACCACTAGTATATAATGTAACAGGGTCCTTTGCGCCTGTTGTTAATTTTCCTATTTCAACATGACCTATACAATGGTTAACTCCAATAAGAGGCACGTCGATATTTTGTGAAAGACTTCTTGCAGCTGTAGCTATTGTTCTTAGTGCTGGTCCTAAACCAGGACCTTTTGCAAATGAAACTAAATCAATATCATTTAGTGTGAGTGATGACTCTTCCAGTGCATCCTGTATTAGTGGAACAATATGCTCAGCATGAAAATTAGCTGCTTCTCTTGGATGTATACCACCTTTTTCTGGATATAATTGGTCTCCACAGGTAGCTAATATATTTCCATCAGAATCAACTATTCCAATACCTGTTTTCTCAGCTGTTCCTTCAATTCCTAAACAAATCAAATAAATTTCTCCCATCTTTGTTTATCTAATTTAATAATTTTTAATAATTATTATTATATTTAAAATCTATATTATAATAATATAATAGGATTTCTTTTTCTATGAAAAGGACATTAATAATTAAACAATTATATTTTGGTGAAAAAATTGTATGAAAACATAAAAATATTCGGATCAGACAAACAAATGAAAGTAGTTGAAAATTCAAAAAATACAGTATTTCTCTGTGTATTATCAAACACAGCTATTTCTAAAATACCTCATTTAACAGGAGCTGGAGGACCAGAATTTACATCATACACTCCTGCACTAGATGTAGAAGTGATATTAAGAGATGAACCACTTACCTTACCTGAAATTGCTAGTACAGACAGTGAAGAATTATCTGCTCCATCACCAGCTATTCTGGCAAAGGCAACAATCGATTTATTAGATATGCCTTTCATTCCTATTAATGCAGGACTAGAAATTGCACCAAAAGTACCATACATTGATTTACATGGAACCCCTGGAGGAGACCTAAGAGAAGGAATAGGTGTAGAAAACGCTGAAGAACTATACATTAATGCTAAAGAGATAGGTTCAACATTATCTAAAATAACAGACCATATTATGATTGGTGAATCCACACCTGCAGGTACAACAACTGCACAGGGAGTATTAACAGCATTAGGATATGATGTTAGAAATAAAGTTAGTGGATGTATGGTTACTAATCCTCATGAACTAAAAAATAGTGTTGTAGACGCTGCACTAGAAAAACATGATATTAAACCAGGAGATCTTAAAGATGACCCAATTAAAGCTGTTCAAATAGCAGGAGATCCTACAATGATTGCTACAGCAGGTATAGTAATGGGAAGTACTGTTCCAGTAACACTATGTGGTGGTACTCAGATGGCAGCTGTTTGTGGTATAATTAAAGCTATGGACCCAGAATTTAATTTTGATAACGTATGTGTAGCAACAACAAGCTATGTTGCTAATGATGAAACTGCAAATATGGTTGATATATTCAGACAAATATGTGATGTATCAATATATGCTGCTGACCCTAAGTTTGAAAATTCAACAGAGGAAGGACTTGTTAACTATACAAAAGGCTGTATTAAAGAGGGAGTAGGAGCAGGAGGAGCTATATTCTATGCATATCTTAAGGGTATAACCCCAGAGCAATACCGTGAAAAAGCAGAGGAATTAACAAGAGCAAACTTTGATTAAGAAAAGTATACAACTCTTTTACCCTCCCTTTATAAATTCTTTTTCTTAAAAAAAATTAATTATACATAAAAAGTATTATTGATAAAAAACATAGTTATAAATATGTTAGTAACATTTATTACTGGAAACGAACATAAAGTTAAAGAGGCAAGAGATATCTTCGAAAAATTTGGAATAGAAGTTAACCATGAAAATCCAGGATATCCTGAAGTTCAAGGTTCAATAGAAGAAGTAGCAGCATATGGAGCAAAATACGTTGCTGAAAAACTTCAAAAACCAATAATAGTAGATGATACCGGCTTGTTTATCAGAGCCCTTAACGGTTTTCCAGGAACATATTCATCTTATGTTCAGGAAACACTGACCAATAAGGGAATTATAAAATTACTAAAAGATGAACAGGACAGATACGCCGAATTCAGGTCATGTATTGGTTACTGTGCACCCAAATGTGAACCCAAGACTTTTTTAGGCACTGTCGCTGGTGAAATTTTATCAGAAGAAAGAGGTAACAATGGATTTGCATATGATCCACTCTTCTATGTAAAAGAATATAATAAAACATTTGGAGAGCTCACTACTGATGAAAAAGATGAATGTTCCCATAGAAGAAAATCAATGGAAAAATTTGCCAAATGGTATTCTGAACAATGAACATTCACAAGTAAAACATTATTATATTATTTAAAACAAAAAATAGGTAAAACATTTTTTTAAAATAATATAAACTACTTAAAAAAACAGACTAATAAATTAGGAGAATAATATAACATGGCAGACAAACCTGAATGGGTAGAACAGAGCCCAGAAGAAATAGAAGAATTAATCGTAAAACTATACAGAGACGGACAAAGTACAAGCCAAATTGGTATCACACTAAGAGACCAATACGGAATTCCAAGTACAAAAACAGTTTTAGGTGAAAAAATTACAGATATCCTCGAAAAAAATGGAATAGTATTCGATTACCCAGAAGATTTACTAAACTTAATTAAAAGAGCAGTAAACATAAGAGAACACCTCGAAGAAAACCCAAAAGATATCCACTCAAAAAGAGGATTAATCAAAATAGAATCTAAAATCAGAAGATTAGTAAAATACTACACTAAAAACAATGTTCTTCCTGAAGGATGGAGATATGACCCAACAACAGCAGCTTTACTTGTTAAATAGAGCTGACGAAGCTTGTGATTTACTTAAATCACACATTGAAAAACAGCATGTTGTGAGATTAATATCTCACAATGATGCTGATGGACTAACATCTGCTGGAATATTTGCTAACGCAATACAGAAGGCAGGTGGAAGATTCCATACAACAATATTACCACGTCTTAGAGACAGTAACGTTAAAGAACTTAACAAATCCAAATATAAACTATTTATTTTCTCAGATATGGGAAGTGGAAATCTGGACAGTATTTCTAAACTCAAGGGTGATGTGATAATAGCAGACCATCATCAAGTACCCGAAGGTACAGACCCAGAAATACAAGTGGATAATAAGCAGATAATACACGTGAATCCTCATATATTTAATATTGATGGAACCAAAGATGTTAGTGGTTCTGGACTTTCATATTTATCAGTGCATGGCTATGAATTCTATGAACTAGCAGGATTAGCATTAACTGGTGCATATGGTGATATGCAATTCAAACATGGTCCAACAGGCATAAACAAACTAATTTTAGATGAAGCCATTGAACATAATACAATGGAAATCAAAGACGAATTAAAACTAGCATACTCTAACAGTCAACCATTATACAAAGCAATAACATACACATACAACCCAGTAATTCAAGGATTATCTGGAAATATTGATGAAACAAAACAATTCTTAGATAATCATAACATTCCTAAAGACAAGCTACTAAGTCAACTATCTAAAGAAGAATATGAAACATTGAAAAATGAATTAATCAATATTAATGAGAATATATATGGCGAAATATACACTATACCTAATATCAGAAGAGAACTAACAAATATTGAAGAGTATTCTAATCTATTAAATGCATGTGGTAAAAACAAAGAATACACAGCAGCACTAAGCATACAACTAGGAAAATACGCACAAATAGACTATGCAGAATCATTATTATCTAAGTACAGTAGTAATATGCAGAATGGAATTGAGTGGATAAAAAGAGAAGGCAGTATTCAAGAAGAAAATATCCAATACATATACACAGAAGACAAAGAACTTAAAAAAGTTGCAGCAGCAGTAAGTAGTATTGGTATAGATCTTGGCATACTTCCAGATAAACCTGTGTTAAGTCTGATGAAGATGGATAACTTAATCAAAGTATCCTCTAGAACAACAGACAATATGGTAGAACAAGGTGTTAATCTAGGTGTTATAATGAACCAAGCATCTAACAACTTCAATGGATCTGGTGGTGGACATAACATAGCAGCTGGTGCAACAATCCCTGCTAACCAAAAAGATAATTTCATACACCTAGTAGATGAAATGGTAGAATATCAAATAAATAACAACTAGGAAAAAAATATAATAAGATATGAGTGGTAGATATGGAACTTACAAAGTATGAAGAAGACATGTATAATGGTGAATATGGTGAAGGAAAAGCAGAATGTATGGAAATACTAGTAAGTCTAGGAAAAATATATGATGCAGAAAAAATGATACCAATTACATCTGCACAAGTATCTGGAGTATCATACAAAACTATTGGTGATGCGGGACTGGATTTTGTAGTTGATTTAGGTAAAAAAGCAGATGTTACACTAGAAACCATGCTTAACCCTGCTGGAGTAGATATTGAAAACTGGGAAGAATTAGGATTCAGCGAAGAATTCACTAAAAAACAGATTGATATAATAAAAGGATATGAAAGTATAGGTGTAATGAGCACATGTACATGTACACCATACCTAATAGGTAATACTCCAATGCTGAATGATCATGTATCATGGTCCGAATCATCAGCTGTATGCTATGTAAATAGTGTTATAGGTGCTAGAACAAACCGTGAAGGTGGTCCAAGTGCATTACTAGCAGCAATAGTTGGAAGAACACCCTACTATGGAAATCATATCTTAGAAAATAGAGTAGCTGACATGATATTTGATGTATCCTATGATTTTAATAATGAAGCAGAAATCGGAGCACTAGGATACTATGTTGGACAAATAGTTAATGATAAAAAACCATACTTTAAACTTACAAGTAATCCTGGAAGAAATAATCTAAAACTATTAGGAGCAGCTCTCGCAAGTAGTGGAGCTGTAAGTCAATACCATGTAGAAGGAATTACTCCAGAAGCCGAGTTTGCAAGAAATCATGATTCATTCGATGAACTTGAAACAATAGATATTGATGAAACTATAATCAAGGATACTATTAGTAAGTTATCTACTACAGATAAAATTCCTGATCTTGTATGTCTCGGATGTCCACATGCGTCAATAACTGAAATTCAGAAAGTAGCTCAACTTGTTAAAGGTAAAAAACTAGTTAAAGACTTATGGATTTGCACATCTAAAGCTATAAAAGCAATAAGTCAACAATGCGGATATCTTGATATTATAGAACAAGCTGGTGGAAAAATAGTTTCTGATACATGTATGGTTGTAGCTCCTATTGAAGAACTTGATTATGAAGTTATTGGAGTTAATTCAGCAAAAGCAGCAAATTATGTGCCTAACATGTGTAAGTTAGATGTTGTTTATGATACTGTAGAGAATTTAATTGATAGGATATCTGAATAAATTTTAAATATAAAAAAAATAGTTTAGAGAATATAAATTACAATATAAAGGAATCCTACCTTTACACCGGGATTTTGTAATTTATATTTCCTTTTTTCCTTGTTTTATTAACAAATTATGAAATTTATTTGAGAAAAGTATTTTTCAACCACGTCAATACTTTTTTTTAACACAACTTTTTTTACATGTTTTTAATATCATTATTTCTATTAATTATAAAACATGAAATCAATAGGGAAGTAAACAATTCTTTTTATTAATTATACTACTTTTATAGGTTCAGGTATTCTTCTTTTTATTTAATATGGTAGTTTAATTAATTTATTGATTTAATTCTATTGATTTTTTTTATTAAGAGATTATTTTATAGATATTTTTTAATAAATATCATTAATTGATTTAAATTATCACCGAAAAGATTTTATTTATTAGTCATATATACTTATAAGGTATTATTTTATCTTTCATTATTATTTTTGAAGAGTTTTTAGATTAGGTTTATAATATTTTATTCTATCGCTTCATTTTCATCACTTCTCGTCGTGGTGATTTATTTTGGAAATATTTTTTTAAGGATAAATGTTTTTAGTTCTTCATTTTATCACGACTAGAATATTTGATAGTAATTTTTATTTATATTTACGATATAGCTTTAATTATATATTTTATTAACCTTCACTTCATTTTCATCACAACATATGTGATTATTTTTTGTTTTAAATTTGAATTTTTTATTTTAGTGTCTTTTTTATGTTTTGTTTTTTTTATGTTTTTAGATCTTTTTTTTATTTAATCAATGATTTAATTCATTAATTAAAAGATTCACTTCATATAAACCACTGTCACTATAATTTATTACTTGAAATTCCTTTTTCTTATTATTTTATTTAATTTATTTGATTCCTTAAGTATATGACTCACTTCATATCAACCACGCTCTAAATGATTATTTGAATTATTATTTTATCTTAATTATATTGTAATTTGTAATGTTGTAATAGAATATTCGATTTAAAGTTGTTGTTTTTAGTTCTTCATTTTAATCACGACTACAAAAAATTATTTCATCTATTTTTTCATTTATTATAATGTTAGTTTTTTTGTATTATATGTTATAATTTCTTTATTGTATTTACTTCATTTTCATCACAACTGTGATATGCTTGTGATAAGTTGTTCATATTTTTTTTTGTTTCGTTATTTTAAGAATAATTTTTTTCATCGCTTCATTTTCATCACTTTATGTGAAATTTTTTTCTTTGTTAATATTTGTATATTACAACAATTAATAGAGTTAATTGTTTAGAAATTTTTTAATTTAATTATACTTATTCACAATAATAAATATATTTTGTTATTATATATATCTTTCTATATTTATTTTAATATACAATGTTAATATTAATTTACTTATTATCTATTTTTTAATTTTATTTATTATTGTTTATAAATATTTTAGAAATTATTTCTTTTCTTTATACTTATTCACAATAATAGATTATATTTACTAGTATATATAGGTTTCTATAGGTATATAACTAAACATTGTCTATTAATAACTCACAGTGTTATTATTATGAATAAAATATCGATGAAAAAAACATAATTAATAAACAATATAAAACAAACACTTATTTAGCATGAAAAATTGGATAGATCATAAATACATAAATAAAAATACGATAGAAGGAAGGATATACCAACAGAATTTAGCTATGAGTGTACTTAAAAAAGGTAACACAATGATAATAGCACCTACTGCAATGGGTAAAACAGTAATTGCAGCTTTAATATCAGCTGAAAGACTAAAAAACTATGAAAATAGTAAGATTTTAATATTAGCACCAAGTAAACCACTGACATTACAACATGAAAAAAGCTTTAAAAAATTTTTAAATACTTCAGTAACTAGTATAACAGGAAATAACAAACCTGCTGATAGAAAAGAATTATGGAAGGAAAATAGAGTAATTTGTGCTACACCACAAACTGTAGAATCTGATATTATATCACGTGAATATGATTTTAAAGATGTTTCTTTAATTGTCTTTGATGAATGTCATCACGCAGTAGGATCATATTCCTATGTATACTTAGCACAAAAGTATATTCAGCAAGCTAAAGACCAGCTAGTATTAGGTTTAACAGCTAGTCCAGGATGGGAAGAGAAAAAAATAAAAGAAGTATCCCATAACATCTACATAAATAATGTTATAATTAAAAGTGAAGATGACCCTGACGTAGCACCATACTTTAATCAAGTGCAGACTAAATGGATAAAGGTAAAACTAACACCTGAATTAAAAGAAATAAAAGATTTATTAGCAGAAACTCTGAAAATAAGATTAAAAACTCTTAAAAAATTAGGTATTATAGATTCAATAGCTAAACCATCAAAAAGAGAAATTCTTGTTGAACAAAAAAGACTTCAACAAAAAATAGCCTCAAGTAATAATCCTAAAAAAGAATATTTCACAGGAATTTCAATATTAACTGAAGTAATAAATATTATGCATTCTCAAGAACTTCTTGAAACTCAGAGTATTAAAACATTGAATAATTACTTTAATAAACTTGAAAAGAAGAAAACAAAAGCATCTAAATCATTGAAAAATGATTATAAGTTTAATAAAGCTGTGATGTTAACAAGAAAATATGTGGATAGAGGTATTGATCATCCAAAAATGAAAAGATTAATGGAGTTAATTCAACAAATTCTTGATGAAAATAATCAGAATAAGATTATAGTATTCAGTCAGTTTAGAGATACCACAAAAAGTATTCATGAACATTGTGAAAAAAATGATATTAAATCTATCAGATTTTATGGTCAGGCATCACGAGATAATGATAAGGGATTAAGTCAGAAAAAACAGATTGAAGTAATTGATAAATTTAAGAATGATGAATACAACGTGCTTATCTCAACTAGTGTTGCAGAGGAAGGTATTGATATACCTGCTGTAGATTATGTTATATTATATGAACCAGTGCCATCTGAAATTAGAATGATTCAGAGAAAAGGAAGAACAGGACGTAAACATCAAGGTGAAATGTATATATTAATGACTAAAGGTACACTTGATGAATCATATTACTGGGCTAGTCAAAGAAAAGAAAGAGCAATGAAGAATAACATCTACAATGCATACAACAAGAATAATATTTCACTTGATAACTACGTGGCTAATAATGAAGAAGTACAATCTTATAATATCAACACAGACCCAGATAATGCTGAAGTAACTATATATGTTGATTATCGTGAGAAAAATTCTAACATGATGCGAGAATTAGATAAAATCAATTGTGAGATAAAAGTAAAAAGTATGGGTGTTGGTGATTATCAAATTACTGATGATATTATTATTGAAAGAAAAACTGTTGAAGATTTCAGCAAGTCAATAACAGATAAAAGATTATATCAACAAGCTAAAGAATTAACCACTAATTGTAGAAAACCCCTTATGATAATTGAAGGTGAAAACATTTATCATACATTCCTTCATCCAAATGCTATAAGAGGTGCACTTGCATCTATAGCACTTGACTTCAGAATACCAATTATTCAAACTCAAAGTGAAACCGACACAGCATTCCTATTAAAAAGAATAGCATTAAGAGAACAGGACAAAGACAATAAAAAACCAGTAAGTATACGAACACAAACAAAACCAGTTACACTACCAGAACAGCAATTATTCATAACAGAAAGCCTACCAGGAATAGGACCAGTATCAGCAAAAAGTCTACTCAAACATTTTAAAACTGTTAAAAACATGATAAATGCGTCAAAAAATGAATTAAAAGAAGTAGAAGGAATAGGAGAAAAAACAGCTACGAATATTATAGATGTAACACAAAGAGAATTCAGAGATGAATAATGTTACACAACATCACCACCATAATTTTTAACTAATCAACATATTAATGAGGAGTTATACCTTGTCTAATTCTAAATTCATAATAAACAACTCAAAATACAATATTAAAGTGATAAGTACGCTACAAGCTGAATTAGAAAACTGTGAAGAATTCTATATAAGTGTAGCATTCATAACAGAAAGTGGAATAACACCATTATTACAAACACTAAAAGAATTAGAAGAAAATAACATACCTGGTAAAATATTAACAACAGATTACCTATTTTTCAGTGAACCTAAAGCATTAAGAAAACTAAATCAACTAAAAAACATAGATGTACGATTATACTCAGTAAATGAAAAGGGATATGGCTTTCATACTAAAGGATACATATTTAAAAACAAGGAAAACTATGATATACTGATAGGAAGCTCCAACATAACACAAAAAGCATTGACAGTTAACAAAGAATGGAATATACTAACAAAAGACAGTATTAATAATGAAGTAAACAAGGAGATAATACAAACATTCAATGAATATTGGAATGATTCAATAGATATAGATGAGTGTATAACTCAATATGAAGAATTATATGAAGAAAATATAGAATTACAGATGAAATCATGGATAAAACCTGCTCCAAAACAATTTAAACCAAATAATATGCAGAAACGATTCATGGAAAATCTAAGTAAACTAGTAGATTCAGGTAAGAAAAGAGGATTACTGATAAGTGCAACAGGTACAGGTAAAACATATGCATCAGCATTTGGATTAAAAAAACTTAATCCTAAAAGAGTATTATTCCTAGTACACAGGGAACAAATAGCAAAACAAGCAAAACAATCATATGAACATGTATTTAACAATAAAACTATGGGCATGCTCTCAGGAAATAATAAAAACTATGATAGCGACTTTATATTCAGTACTATTCAAATGATGTCACGTGAAGAGAATTATACTAAATATGATAAGAATCATTTTGACTACATTGTAATAGATGAGGTACACAGAGCAGGAGCTAAAAGTTACCAGAAAATAATGAATTATTTCGAGCCTAAGTTTTATATAGGAATGACAGCATCTCCAGATAGATCAGATGACTTTGACATCTACTCCTTATTTGACCATAATATAATATACGAGATAAGATTAAAAGATGCCTTGGAAGAGAATATGCTCTGCACATTTAATTATTTTGGTATAACTGATAAAGCATTAGATGTTAATGATTTATCCAGCACTCGTATAGATAATATAATTGAAAACATTGAATATTATGGTTACAGTGGAAATAGAGTTAAAGGATTAGTCTTCTGTAATACTAATAAAAATTCAAAATTATTATCCGATGAATTTAATAGACGCGGATATAAAACAATTAGTCTTAGTGGTGATAACTCACAAAAGGAAAGAGATGAAGCAATCGATAGATTAACTAGTGATACACGTGAAGATTACCTTGACTATATATTCACAGTTGACATTTTCAATGAAGGTGTTGATATTAAAGAAGTTAATCAAATAGTAATGTTACGTGAAACAGAGTCCAGTATAATATTTATACAACAACTTGGAAGAGGACTTCGTAAATCACCAGGAAAGGAATATGTTGTCGTACTGGACTTTATTGGTAATTATAATAATAATTTCATGATTCCCATAGCATTATCAGGAGATACCACTTATGATAAGGATACAATTCGTAAGTTTATGATTAACCGTGATAATATGCTTGTTGGATGTTCTACAATCAATTTTGATAAAATATCATCTGAGAGAATTTATAAATCCATCAATAAAGCTAAATTCAATAACTTGAATTTTATTAGAAACGAGTATTTCAAATTAAAAAACAAGCTTGGACACATTCCTACTCTTTATGAGTTCTACAAGTATAATCAATTGAATCCTATGTTTATAATTAATTGTATGAATAAGCTTAATTCATTAAAGGAAAGTAAAACATACCCTTACTTTGTTGCTAAAGTTGATAATGATTATAATAATTCAATGAATACCTTAGAATTATTATATTTAGAATTTATTACTCAGAAACTTGCAAATGGTAGAAGACCTCATGAACTGGTAATTATAGAGGAATTGATTAAAAATAATACACTTGAAATTTATGTTCTTGAAAATATACTCAAAGAAAGATATAATATTATTAACGACAGAATATCCATTGAAAGTGCCATACGTGTACTTGACAAATCATTCTACAAACCAAGAGAACATGATTATTACTTAAAAAGTAAAATAATAGATGTTAAAGACGATGAAATCACAATAGATCCAATATTTAAAAGACTATTAGATAATAAAGAATTTAAAGATAATGTATGTGACCTTTTAAAAGTAGGATTAACTGAATATGAAGATAACTATAATGAACATCTCGATAACATGAATTTCAAGTTATATGAAAGATATTCAAGAGCAGATATAGCTAAATTACTAAACTGGCCTGAAAAAGATGCTATATACGGTTATGTGATAAAAAATAATATATATAATGAGAAAACATGTCCATTCTGTGTAACATATGATAAAAAAGAAAATAATGAAGAAAGCACTAAATATGTTAATAAATTCTATGATAATGAAACACTAAGTTGGATGGCCACTAGTTCCAGAACATTTGAATCAAAGGATATTAAAGAAATTCTTAGCTATAAAAAGACAAATATGAAATTCTACTTGTTTATGAAAAAAAATAATGAAGAAGGAAAAACATTCTATTACATGGGTCCTATTATTCCTACACAGCCAGCTCAAGCTAAAGTCATGGATAAGAATGGTGAACTTAAGGATACTGTGAACTTTAAATTAAAACTAAAATATCCGGTACGAGAGGACATTTATGAATATTTTATTAATTAAATTCAATAAAAAATAATAACTCTACAAAGCCTATATAATATACAAGGGATAAAATATGAAGATAATAGTAGACAGAAAAAACAGGAAATACGTAGTACATGATAAAGAATTTCATTCAGAAAAGGGAGTAATACCTGAAGAAGATATTAAAAATGCTAAAGTAGGTGATGTACTAGAAACACATATGGGTAAAAAGTATACTGTTATAGAACCTAATATTAATGATTATATCGAATTAATGAAAAGAAAATGCTCAATATTACTACCCCAGGATCTTGGATTAGTAATTGGATTTACAGGAGTAGGCTATGGTAGTAAAATTGTAGAATCAGGTACAGGTGCTGGTAGTAGTCTACTATTCTTTGCTAACATTATAGGACCAGAAGGACATGTTACTAGTTATGAGATAAGAGAAGACTTTGTAGAAATTATAAAAGAAAACATTGAAGGTACTGATTTTAATAATATAACATTACATAACAGAGATGTTACTGAAGGATTTTTAGAAGAAGATAATTCAGTTGATTTAGTATTTTTAGATCTTCCAATACCAGGAGATGTAATTGAAGATTCTTATAGGATACTTAAGACTGGTGGATTTATAGCAGTGTATACTCCTTATGTCGAACAGTTTCAAATAGTAACAAGAGAATTACAGAAGAATAAATTTAAAAATATCAGAATAAGAGAGGGTAATGTTAGAGAATTAGAAATAAAAAATAATAAAACAAGGCCTAATAGTAGAATGGCAGGACATACAGGATATATTACATTTGCAAGAAAGCTATAATGAAAAAATAAGAAGTGGATTAATAAAGAGTTGAAATATTATGAGTTTTAATTTAGAAAATATAATTTCTATCAGAGATTTTAAGAAAAGTGATGTTGAATACATATTAGATCTTGCTGAAGACATGGAGCCAATTGCTAAATCAGAGAAAGTATGTCATAAAAAGGATGGTAAATTATTAGGAGTAATGTTCTATGAACCATCAACTCGTACAAGATTATCATTTGAAACGGCAATGAAACGATTAGGTGGAGATGTAATAGGATTTAACCAGAAACAGGGAACAAGTATACAGAAAGGTGAAGTATTATATGATACTGCACAGATTATATCCCAATATACTGATGCTATTGTTTTAAGACATGATATGGAAGGAGCTGCAAGATTCATATCTAACAAGGTTGATGTTCCTGTTATTAATGCTGGAGATGGAGCAGGACAACATCCTACACAAACATTACTTGATCTTTATACTATGAGAAGAACATTAGATAATATTAATAATATTAAAATTGCTATTGTTGGAGATTTGAAATATGGACGTACTGTTCATAGTCTTGTATATGCTCTTGCAATGTTTAATGCTGAGATAGTGTTTATATCACCTAATGAATTACAGATGCCTCCGGAGATTCTTAAAGATTTGGAGAAGATTAATTGTAAATTCAGTATTAAAAGTTCTTTAGCTGATAATATAAGTGATGTTGATGTTGTTTATATGACTAGAATACAGAAGGAAAGATTCCCTGATCCACAGGAATACTTGAAAGTTAAAGGTCAATATGCATTAAAGGGAAAAGATTTGGAGAATTCTGATGTCATAGTTATGCATCCACTTCCCAGGGTTGATGAAATATCATTTGATGTTGATAAACTAGATAATGCTATGTACTTTAAACAAGCATTTTATGGTGTTCCAATTAGAATGGCATTACTTGATTCCATAATAAAATAAGATGTTTCTAATTAACTATTTAAGTTACAAATTATTATATAAACAAGGCTAATATAGAAGTTAAATAGAAAAATCAAAAGGATAGGAATAAATATGACTGAAAAATCAACAATATATCAAATAGATAAATTAGTAGAATATCAGGAAAATTCTGTTGTAAGTAAAGAATTAGTAAAAAAAGAAACAGGAACAATAACAGTATTTGCATTTGATAAAGGAGAAGGATTATCTGAACATGCAGCTCCATACGATGCAATGATTCAAATAATAGATGGAAAACTAGAATTAACATTAAACAAAAAATTATATACACTTGAAAAGGGTGATATGATTATAATGCCAGCAAATGCTCCACATGCATTACATGCAGCTGAAAGATTTAAAATGATATTATCTATGATAAAATCAGAATAAGATACGATTATTTTCTGTAAAGTTGTATTACAAGTATAAACACCAATTTATATAAATTATTATTTTTTTTTATACACTTGAGATTATTTTCAAGTGTAAAGTTCATTTTTTCAATATTAAAAAAATATAAATTTTAATAGAAATTCTAAAATATTAACTGCTATTTTCATAAAAAAAAAAGATTAATTATAACTGTAAATTAAACAATTAGAAAAAAATAAGAAATTGAAAAAGAGTTTAATCTTTAAATACTAATGCTTTTTCAATTAATTCTGGATCACATTGTAATGTGATGATATTTGTTCTTCCTTTTCCTCTACCACGAGATATTGTATTTGCGGAAATTAAACCAAGCATTTCTAATTCATTGATAAAATCGAAGATTCTACGATATGATACTTTATCATTTTTAGCTAAGTCCTCATATATTTCGTATAATCTTCCAGATGTGATTTCTTCTTTTTTATTTGTAAGATATGTTATAGCTTGTAATACTCTTTGTTGTTGAATAGGTAAAGTCATTACAACATCAATAATTTTATTGTGTTCTATACGATCTTTAGCTTCTATAACAAAGCTTTCTTCTACAACATCTGCCCCTTTTTCATCTGCTATTTCACCTGAAGTTTTTAATAAATCAAGAGCATATCTTGCATCTCCTTCTTCTTTTGCTGCTAATGCTGAACATAAAGGTATTACTGGATCAGCTATTGTTCCTTCTTTGAAGGATAGTTGTGATCTTTCTTTAAGAATATCTATTAGTTGCTGTGCATTGTATGGAGGAAATACAATTTCCCGGTCTCTTAAACTACTTTTTACTTTTGGTTTAATAAAACTTTTGAAGTCAACATAGTTACTTATGGATGTTATAGATACATTATCAGTTCGAGTTAATGTATATAAAATACTGTCTCCATCATTTTTGAGTATAACATCAAGTTCGTCTAATATTACGATTAGTATTAAATCTTCACCTAATATATTCTTTTTAAATAAATTTCTAAATGTGTTAACTACTTCTGCTTTGGTCCATCCTCTGTATGGTACTGGTTTTCCTAATTGTTGACATAATCTTGCTAGTATCTGATATTCTGTATTGTAATCAGTGCATCTTATGTATTCGATTCTGATGTTTAAATTTCGTTTTGATGCTACTTCTTCTAATTGTTTTTTAGCGTATAGGGTTACTGCTGTTTTACCAGTTCCTGTTTTACCATAGATAGTTATGTCAGGTGGTGTGTTTTTTTGTAATGCTTCAACCCAATAGTTTGCAATTGATTTAATTTTTTCATCTCTGTGTGGCAGTGTTTCTGGAATAAAACGATGATCTAAATATTGTTTAGATTTGAATATTGTTTTTCTGTCATTTAAATCTTCAAAAATGTTTGTCATATAATCGCCTGGTTATGTAGTTTAATTTCAAGTATAATTTTAAATGTAATATTAGAAATTCAAGTGAAAAATTAATAATATTTTATTTCTAATTTATACTATAAAAAGGTTTAGAGAGTGAGACGTATATTTCAAGTGTATATTAAAAAGGTACCCCCCACTAAAATTCCGCAAAAAGTGAAAAATAAAAATGTTTAAAAATGGTTTTTAGCTAAAAATAAAGTTAAATAATTCTTTTTTATTAATAAAAAAGAAAATTAATAATTTTTATTATATAATATTTATTATTTTTATTTATTTTTCTATTTATTTTATTAATTATTATTTATTTATTATTTATTTTATTATTTATTATTATTTTATTATTCTATTTATTATTATTTATTATTTTATTATTTAATTTAATTTAATTTAATTTAAAAATTTAATAAAAAAGTAATATAAAAATACTTATAAGTATTATAGTAATACTTTTAAAAATATTTTTCAAAAATTTTTACACTTGAAATTTAATTTTATTTTTTTCAAAATTTTTTATTCAGAAAAAATTACACTTGAAATAAACGTCTTAACTTTTTGCGTTAGGTACAAAAAAATTTTACACTTGAAAAATACCTCTCACTATTTGAAAATTTTTGCTATGAAAAAAACATTACACTTGCAATGTACGTCTCACTATTTGTTTTGATAGGAAAAACAAATATTTACACTTGAAATACACGTCTATTATATACAACTTTAATATAATATAATAATAATGATATATGAAAGTTTAATTTACTCAATTTCAATACTAGGTCTAGCTGTACTTATTGATTTATTAATAGGAGAGGTACCTGATAAAATACATCCAGTAATATATATGGGAAATTTTATTTCAAAACTAAAAAATTACCTGCCGGCTACAAAAACATCAGGACTATTAATAATTCTAGCAACAAACTTCACATTTTCGATAATAACATTAATATTATTATTAATCACAGCATACCTCAACAACTGGTTATATGTAATATTAGCATCTGTCATATTATCAACAACATTCTCAATTAATTTCTTAATAAAATCTGTTAAAGACATTCAAAAAGATTTAAATGAAGATATTGACAAGGCAAGACAATCAATGTCCTATTTAGTAAGCCGAGATACACAGGAACTAACAGAATCAAGAATAACATCAGCAGCAATAGAAACACTAACTGAAAACATAACTGACAGTATAATATCTCCATTATTTTACACAACAATAATAAGCATACCCTTCGGAATGATTATAGCAATACCCTGTGCTGTAATATACAGGGTATGTAATACAATGGATGCAATGTTAGGCTACAAGACAAAGGAATTAATAGATGTGGGTTGTTATCCTGCAAAACTCGATGATGTACTGAATTATATACCTGCAAGAATAGCAGGATATTATATGATACTATCAGCATACATACTACGCTATGATTACAAACAATCATATCATGTGATGAAAGAATTTGCATTGAAAACACCAAGTCCAAATAGTGGTTACACAATGTCTGCAGCAGCAGGAGCACTAAATATAACCTTAACTAAAGAAGGAGTATATCAGCTAGGCTATGGGACAACCGAGTTAACAAGTGATAAAATAACAGAATCAATTAAACTTACTAAAGTAACATCAATACTATTTATTGTAACAATTCTTTTAGTTTACTTTATAATAGCAATGTTATTATTATAAAATAAATTGGCGTGTTAAATATGAAAATAGCAATAATTTCTATAACAGAACAAGGACAATTAATTTCAGACAAATTATATTCTAATCTTGAAAATAATCCATTAATACTTCATGTTCAGCAATATCATAAAAATGTTAAAGAAACAATAAAAAATATTTTCAATGAATATGATTGTATTATTGGTATTATGGCATCTGGTATTATGATCAGGTCCATAGCTCCCTACGTTAATTCTAAGTTATCTGATCCGGCAATTTTATTAGTTGATGATAATGGTAATTTTGTAATAAGCTTACTTAGTGGACATTTTGGCGGAGCTAATAATTTAACACATAAAATAGCTGATATTATTGATGCTACTCCTGTTATAACTACTTCAACCGATGTAAATAATAAAATAGGTATTGATTCAATAGCAAAGCATTATTATTGTAGTTTAGAAAATACTGGTAATATTAAATTTATTAACAGAGCATTAGTTGATGATAGAAAAGTGGAACTTTATTTACCTTCTAAATTTTCATTTATATTAACTGATTCAGTTAGATATTCCTATAATATTCATATAGATAATACACTTGAAATGATTGTTTCAGAAATTGATGGTCACAAAGTTATATTAAAGCCAAGAAGATTAGTTATGGGCATAGGTGCTAGGAAGAATATAGCTACTAGTAAAGTTGAACATGCTGTACTTGAAGCCTGTAAAATATTAGAAGTACCTGTTGATAGAATTGACTTATTTGCCACTGCTGATGTTAAAGCTAAAGAACAAGGAATATTGGATGTAATGTCTAAATATGATAAGATATTGGAAATAGTTGAAATGTCTGATATTAAGAATTATGAAAATAATGATATTTCAAAGTCTGATTTTGTTATGAAACAATTTGGAGTGAAAGGAGTTTGTGAACCAGCATGTTTGATAGTTAATGGTGATAATTCAGAGTTAATCTTTAAAAAAACTGCATATAATGGTGTTACTATTGCTGTTTCAGTTAATAATAACTAACTTTTGCACTAGAAACATATCTTTTTCTTTTTAACATTTATTTTTAATTATCACTTGAAATCATTCTTTTTCCATATTTTCACTACAATAAATTTTTTATTCTATTTATCCCTCAAAAATGTTCATAACACTTGTTTTTATATATTATAACTACCATAAATATAATAATATAAAAAAATTTAATTTATGCATATTAATAATCAATCAAAGAATAAAAAAATAGAAATACTCAGTAATTTTTGTTAATAATAACAAGATAATTTTACATTACATGTTTTATTTAATAAAAAATAAATTATATAATATACTGTAATAGGGGAGTGTAATTATGAATGATATAATGAGTAACGATGAAATATTTGAAAATTGTACTGAAATATTATCACAAATAATCAATGACAATAGTGTACCACGTAATATAAGAAAAGCAGCAGAAGATTCAACAAATCTTTTAGCTAAAGATGAAGAGCCAACAATAAAGGCAAGTACTGTTATATCAATATTAGATGATATAAGTAATGATCCAAACATACCAATTCATGCAAGAATTCTTGTTTGGAACATTCTAAGTGAATTAGAAGCAGTTAAAGATTAAGTACATGTGTAATATATTGTGTTTTAGCTATACCTTCTATATATTCACATAGAAGTGTAGCTTCTTCAATATTTTTACCAACACTAATAACCCCATGATTTTTTAATAATACAGCATCTTCTTTTTTAAGAGCATCACTACTATGCTTAGCTAATTTTTTACTACCTGGCGGATAATAGTCAACTTCAGCAATATATTCGCTAGTGATTTCGCCAAAGCCCTCCTGTTGATATAAATGTCTTTTACTAAATGCAAATCCAGTAGCATAAGGTGAATGTACATGAACCACACTTTTTACATCAGGCCTATTTTTATAAACACCTATGTGAAGATTAGTTTCCATTGAAGGAACCCTGTTATCAGTTGAAGTATATGTTAAGTCATCAATTTTAACTTTCAAGACATCTTCATATACAAGACTTTTAAAGTCAGTACCAGATGCTGTGATGTAAACATATTCACCTTCATCATCAATTATACTAATATTTCCTGATTTACCAATAACCATCCCTAAATCATATAAATGATGTGCTGTTTTAACTATTTTATCTATTATATTATTATTCATCATAATAAAAACTCCTTATTCTACTTAATTAATCACTTCTGAAGTCAAGCATCTGAAAAGTTCCATGACTAAGTATTGGAACTTGTCCTACAGTTGGTACAATATTATATATTTTCTGGAACTCTGTCTGTTTCTGGAAAGTACCTGAGTTTAGCATATGAACACCTTTATATTTAACATGAGAATTGATATGAACGTGACCAGTATGTAATACATCTGGAACTTCATCAATAACAAGATAATCCTCAAATTCACTTGCAAGAGGTGTTCTTTCACCATAAATAGGAGCAAGATGTCTTTTTTCAAGTAATAATTTCATAATTTTATCAGTTTCTGCATGACTATAATTCAGTGCCATTACAATATCATCAAAGCTTCTTCCATGATATACTTCAACTTTAATATTATCCAGATTAACAACTGTAGGATTACTTACCATTTCAATATTTTTCTGATTACATAAGTCTTTAGCATATTTTTCAGTTATTGCTGGTTGTGGCTCTGCTAATCTTGTTGCATCGTGGTTACCTGGACTTAATATAATAGGAATATCTGTTATATCACCTAATAATCTACCAGCTTCCTCATATTGTTGGTATATGTCCTTGATTTTCAATTCCTTTTCCTGGTTTGGATATATTCCTATACCATCAACAAGATCACCACCAATTACAAGGTACTTTACATCATTAGCGAGGTCTTGTTGTTTTTCAGAACCGTAATTACCATTAATCCATTTGATAAATTTATTGAATGCTTGTTCATCAAATTGTTTACTTCCAATATGCACATCTGATAAGAATACTATTGAGAAATCCATTGGTTTTTCTATATTTCTTCTCTGAATACCAGGATGTACTATTTCATCAGCTCGTATAAGATTACCATTAGTACTTCCACTAACACCAATAATCTCATCCTTAACTAATGATTGGCTAGCATTCATCAAGTCCTCATTATCTTTAAGGATTATTACACTGCCGGTACCTGTAGGATCTTCTATCTCCACTATTTTATGACCATTCTTTGTGTTGTTGATACTGTTTACTATACCTATTGCATGAAGATTATCAATGTTGGTCTTGGTTGTTTTTAGTTCATTAATTTTCTTAAATTCAGGGTTTTGTTGTATTATTTTTTTAAGCTTATCATATCGGCTGTTAAAGTATTTATTTAAATCCTGAATATCTCCATCAGTATATGACTTGTTTGTCACATCTAATACTATTTCATATGGTGTTTCCTGTTTTGCTCTGATTTCTCTTGTTTTAGGATTTTCAATTATTGCTTCGTGTATACGCTGTCTTTCATGTTCCTGGTAATTTCTGATGGTCTGGGTTGTTATTATATACTGATCATTCTCATTTTCTTCTACATATTGAATTAATTCATTTATTAAATAATCGTAATCATCATTTCCTCTAATTTCTGCATATGCATTATTATTTAATAAAAGATTTGCTTGTTGAAATTTTTTTATTATATCACTTGACATAATCAGCACACTTATTAAAAATATTTTTTTTTATATTGTTCTTAAATTATTTTTTCTTTATTTAATATTAATTATTTATGTTTTTCAAGAATAATAAAATATAATATATATGATAATTAACTAAAAATAATAATAGACTTTAAAAAATATAATGCTTTTTCTGATTATATTAAAGAAAAAATAGGGATGGTGAATTAATGTCAAGGATTTTGAAAATAATTCTGTTTATTGTAGGACTTATAGTATTCTTTGAAATAGGTTTATTTGCATCTTATAGTCTAATATCATCTGATTCTGCAAATCCCGTGGATTTAGTTTCAGTACAATTAAACGGTATATCTGACTTTGTAGGTTCATTTTCTGGTGAAAAAGATATTAATGATCAAAACACGATGAATATTACAAATGATGATGATGTAGCCTTATTACTAAATAATATGACAAATTTAAGTGTTAACTTGAACTCGGTAACTGCGAAGGTGTCTAGTGAGGATCCGGGTAATCAAACAGTTACAATCACAGCAACAGCAACAAAAGATGCACAGGTAACCTCTGGAGGAGCAATAGAAATAGTTCCAGAACAAACATATAGTATAACAGCAACAGCAATAGGAGAAGTATACTCCAGCGGAAAAGTAAAAATAAACACAAGCTCCATATCAATCAAAGAAAAAATACTCTTATACAACCAAAACAATAACACATCATCAAATCAATCAATAGACAACCTCTTACAATATGCACAAAACAATACAACTGCTACAAACACAACAGCAGCAAATAACACATCAACAAGTAGAGCAAGAGCATAAAACAATTATTCAACTTCCCTACTAAAAGATGAATAATATAACCCCCACTTTTTTTATTATCTTTTAAAACAAAATTATAAAAAAACATAACAAATATCACTATAATTGGATTTAAATGACCTTAATCAATAAATAATATAAAAAATACATAATAATTCAGTTACATATAAACTATTTTAATTTGAGTTAAAAATCTGTAAATAAATGGGGAATTATTATGATAAGTTTAATAGGTATAGGATCAAAAAGAGAGCACATGACTCTCAAAGCAGCAGACAGAATAAAAGAAGCTGATGTAATAATAGCATACAAACCATACTTAACACACATAGAAGACCTAATAGAAGGAAAAGAAGTATACAGAAGAGGTATGGGCGATGAAATGGACAGAGTAGAACTTGCAATAGAAAAAGAAAAAGAAGGAAAAAAAGTTGCAATAATCAGCTCAGGAGACCCGGGAATCTATGGAATGGCAAACGTATACTTCCAAATAATCGACAAATACAGTAATCTGGAATTTGAAGTAATACCAGGAGTAACAGCAGCAACATACTCAGCAAGTGCACTAGGAGCACCATTACACGACTTAGCAATAATCAGCCTAAGTGATTTACTAACACCACTAGAAGAAATCCAAAGAAAAATAAAATACGCAGCAATAGCAGACCTCGTAATAGCATTCTACAATCCTAAAAGTAAAACCAGAACAAAACCATTTGAAACAGCATGTGATATACTAGTAGAAAACAGAAACCCTGAAACACCAGTAGGAATAGTAACAACCAAAGGAACAGAAACAATAACACACATATGCAAACTAAAAGAACTAAAAAACCAAGACATTAACATGTCAACAACAATAATTGTAGGAAACTCATTAACATACGTTAAAAAAGGTAAAATGATTACTCCAAGAGGATACAAGATGGATGCTAAATTACCTGAATTAACAGAACAATTCTATGACAGATTCTTTAAAGGTGACATTCAAATAGGACCAAATACTGACTGCGAATATTTCCCATGTCATGGAGAACAAGAAAACTGCACATTCTGTTACTGTCCATTCTATCCATGTGCAGACGGATCAACAGGAGGAAACTGGATAGAAGATAAAAATGTATGGAACTGTAAAGAATGTAACTGGATACATAAAGATGCAGTAGTCGATGAAGTACTAGATTATGTTAAAGAAAACATTAAATCAATGGAAGACTTCGACACCAAGAAAAAAGATTTATTAAAACTTAGAAGAGCAACAATATATAAAACAAGAGACCTTGATTATGGCCGTAACTATGATTTAGGTGACGATGAAGAATAATTATTCTTCAATTAATACTTTTTTTATAACAAAATTTACACTTGAAATATATGTCTGGATTTATTAAAAATTCATACTTCCAAACCCAAAATTAAAACAAAAAAATAGTAAAAATAATGAAACTAATTATAACTCAACAGTCATATTAGCTTCATAAACAGTAATAGCTTTACCTTCCATTACAGCAGTCAAGAAATCATCATGCTCAGTAATAGTAATATCAAGATCTCCACCAGAAAGATGAGCATGTACCTTCTCATTAAGAAGACCCATCTTATAACCTAATAATACACAACTAGTAGTACCAGTACCACAAGCAAATGTAAAACCAGCACCACGTTCCCATGTTAATATATTAATTTCCTCAGGAGATATAATGTTAACAAAATGAACATTAACCTTTTCAGGGAAAGCCTCATGATTTTCAATACGAGGACCATAATAGTCTAAGTCAATATCATCAATATTAACATCAGTAAAACATACAGCATGAGGATTACCAACACTAACAGAACTCATGATAACTTTTTCACCCTCAACATCAATTTCCTCATCAATGAATTCCTCAGTATCACCACTAGGTGCAATAGCAGGAATTTCCTCAGGTTTAAAGTATCCTTTACCCATGTCAATAGCAATACTAGTAACCTCACCATCTTCAACTGTAAGTCTAGCTTCCTTAATATCTTCCATGGTTTCTATCTGCATAGTTTCCTTTTTAACAATATCATTATCATACACATATTTAGCAAGACATCGGATACCATTTCCACACATCTCTGCCTCACTACCATCACTGTTAAATATACGGAATCTAACATCAGCTACTGCAGATTTACATGCAAAAATAACACCATCAGAGCCAACACTAAATCTACGAGTACTTATATCATCACTTAATTTATTTTTGTACTGTTCTGGTATGACTTCTTGTTCTGTTTCATTAATAACAATATAATCATTACCAAGAGCATGCATTTTTGTAAATTCTATTTCTTTCATCATTTTAATAACCTTGTAGGGACTGACTGACCATTAAATAAGTCACTAAATTCTTCTCTTCTTCTAATTACATCTACTTGATCTTTATTTACTAATACCTCTGCAGGTCTAGGTCTGGAATTATATTGTGATGCCATACTAAATGCATATGCTCCAGCATTAAGTATTGCTAGAAGGTCACCTTCCTCTAATTTAGGCATTGGTCTATCTCTTGCAAATAAATCTCCAGATTCACATAAGTTACCTGCAATATCAATTTTTTCCTCATTTTCATCATTAATTCTATTAGCTACTACTATATGATGGTATGATCCATACATTGTAGGTCTTAGTAATGTACCAAATCCACAATCTACTCCTGCAAATTTACGGTAGCTTTCTTTTATTGTATTTACACGTGTTAGTAACACTTCAGAGTTTCCTACTAGGAATCTTCCTGGTTCAATGTACATTGATGGTTTACCCATATCATACTCTTCTAATTTAGATTTGTATAAATTAATTATATCTGTTGTAAATTTTTCTAAATCTAATTCTTGTTCTGTTGGTTCATATGGTATACCAAATCCTCCACCAAAGTCTAGGAATTTAAAGTCAATACCTACTTTTTGATGTACTTCTCCTGCTATATCCATCATAGTTTCCACTGCTAACATAAATGGTTCAGATTCTAGTATTTCTGATCCTATATGTGAATGCATTCCTATTGGTTTAAATCCAAGGTCTATTGCTTTCTGATATACTTCAACTGCTTCTTCTTCTTTGATACCAAATTTACTTTTTGGACCTCCTGTTATACAGTGTTCATGATGTCCTGCTTCTACCATTGGATTTACTCTTATAGATATTTCTTTTCCTTCTGTACCTTCAATAGTACTTAGTCTTTCTAGTGCTGATACACTATCTAAGTTTATAGTAACTCCTGTTTTATGTGCGTATTCTAATTCTTCTGTTGTTACGTTGTTTCCTGTGAATACTATTCTGTCAGGTGAAAATCCTGATAGTAATGCTGTATATATTTCACCAGGAGATACTGCATCTATATAACTTCCTTCATCTTCTAATATTCTCATTACTGCTAAGCTTGTATTTGCTTTTGCAGCATAACACATGTGTAGGTCTTCATATTTACTGCTGAATGCTGTATATAATTTGTTGTAATTATCTCTAATTTTTTCTTCATCAATTACATATAATGGTGTTCCATATTTCTCTGCTAAGTCGTTTGCATCAATATTTCCAATTATAAGATGATTATTTTCTTTTTTTAAATTAAAATCATATGGCATAGTTATTCCTCGTTATTATATATTAGTTATTTATATTATTATCAAATAATTATGTTCTAGTATAATATTTATTCTTAATTATAATTGTTAAAAAAAAGAGAGTTCAAATTTATCACTTAGTATGATTCTCAAAAAAAGTTCTTTTTTTAAATTATGAATTTCATCTTTTATATAAATTATGTTATATTTGTTCGTATAATCATAGTATATTAAATAAAATAAGTATAATTGAATCATGTTAAAATGATTTTATAAAACTAGTGATTATATAAATGTTAACGAGCCCGGGGGGATTCGAACCCCCGACCTTGGGATCCGAAGTCCCACGTCATAATCCTGGCTAGACTACGAGCCCATCTTTTTTTATATAAAATATATTTTTATCAACTTGATTTTGTTCTATATATATTATTTTATATCTTATTCTATTAAACTTTTTTCCCATAATAGAATGGTATTAAAAAAATTATTATAATACTACAATATAAATATAATATATAATGTATAGCAATAATTTATTAATATATTTTTTTTAATTTTATTATAACTAACATAAAATCTAAATTTCACGTTAAGAGGATGATTTAATGAGAAGTGACAATATAAAAAAAGGAATAAACAGAACTTCACACAGATCTTTACTAAGAGCATGTGGCTTAGATGATAACGACATGAAAAAACCATTTATAGGAATAGCAAACAGTTATACTGACATAGTACCAGGTCATATACATCTAAGAAGTTTAGTTGAAGAAGTAAAAGAAGTTGTCAGAGCACAAGGTGGAGTACCATTTGAATTTGACACAATGGCAGTATGTGATGGTATAGCAATGAACCATGAAGGAATGTATTATTCCTTACCATCAAGAGAGATAATAGCAAATACAGTTGAAAGTATGGCTATGGCTCATCAGTTTGATGCATTAATTCTAATGCCATCATGTGATAAAGTAGTACCTGGAATGATAATGGCAGCAGCAAGACTAAATATACCAGCAATAGTAATTACTGGTGGACCAATGATGCCTGGTAAATTCCATGGTGAAACAGTAGATTTCATTAATGTAACAGAAGCTGTTGGAGCAGTACAGTCTGGTAAAATGTCTGAAGAAGACTTATATGAATTAGAAAGATGTGCATGTCCAGGTGCAGGTTCTTGTGCAGGATTATTCACAGCTAACACTATGGCATGTTTAACAGAAACTCTTGGATTAAGTTTACCAGGATGTGCTACAGCACACGCAGTCAGTGATAAAAAAGTAGAAATAGCAAGAAAATCAGCTAAGCAAATCTTCACATTACTAGAAAAGGATATAAGACCTTCTGATATATTAACACAGGAAGCATTTGAAAATGCAATCATAGTTGACCTTGCTCTTGGTGGATCAACAAACACAACACTACACATACCAGCAATAGCAAATGAAGTAGAAGGTGTAGATGTAACATTAGATTTATTTGATAAACTAAGTCATAAAGTACCATACATTTGCAGTATAAGACCTGGCGGAACAAACCGTATGATAGATGTTGAAAATGCTGGAGGAATTCCAGCAGTAATGAAAAACCTAGAATCATTACTAAACACAGACTGCATGACCTGTACATCCAAACCAATCATTGAAAACATTGCTAATGTAACAGATATAGACTATGATGTAATACACACTTTAGATAATCCTATAAGAACTGAAGGTGGAATAGCTGTATTATATGGTAATGTTGCACCTAATGGCTGTGTAATTAAACAAGGAGCAGTTAATGAAGACATGTTAGAGCATTCAGGTCCATGTAAAGTATTTAACTCAGAAGAAGAATGTGTAGCAGCAATAGAAAATGATGAAATTGTAGATGGCGATGTTGTTGTTATAAGATATGAAGGTCCAAAAGGTGGACCGGGTATGCGTGAAATGTTAAATCCTACAGCAGCAATAATGGGACGTGAACTATTCCATGTAGCTTTAATTACAGATGGAAGATTCTCTGGTGGAAGTAGAGGACCATGTGTAGGACATATATCACCAGAGGCTGCTGAAGGAGGACCTATAGCAGCAATAGAAAATGGTGATATAGTACATATAAATGTTAAAGAAAGAACCATCAAACTCGAATTAAGCGATGAAGAAATAGAAGAAAGATTATCTAAAGTAAAACCAGTAGAAAGAAATCTTAAAGGTTGGTTAAAACAATACCAACAATTAGCAACCTCAGCTGACAAAGGAGCAATACTCAAATAATTATAGAATAATTAACAATTAATTATTCCTTAACTTCTATTATTTTAATATCTACATAACAAGGGGGTGAACTTCTGTCAAAAAAGCATAATAACAATAAAAACAATGGTAAAAATAGAAATAAAAACAAAAAGAAAAAGAAAAACACACAAACGAAACAGAAAGATACAAAATATGTTCTAAAAGAGATAACAAGCTATGCTATTATAATAATCGTAGCTGTATTACTGTCCTCACATCTAAGCGTAGTAGTATCAGGAAGTATGGAGCCAGCCTTTTACAGAGGAGATATTGTAGCAACAGAAAATGTTCAAACCTATTATGGAGTACATGAATTTGACCCATATGATGATGTTAAAGTAGGAGATGTTGTAGTATATAACGCTGAATGGTATCCAGAACCAGTTATCCATAGAGTTATAGGTATAGAAGATATTAATGGTTCTAAATATTATCTGATAAAAGGAGATAATAATGATGTTGCAGACCCATACCTAGTAACACCTGATCAGATAAGAGCAAAAGTAATAACAATAAACAATTCACTATTAGTAATACCAAAAATAGGTTATATAACCATATGGTTCAGAGGATTATAATAAAACCATAAAAATAATTAATAACGTAATTGGAGGATGGACATGTATTCAAAACTAAAGAATGAACTAAATGATAGTATAACAGACGCTTTAAACAAGTTACGAATAAACTATGATGATGAAATTATACTAGAAGAACCACCAAATCCATCAATGGGAGATATGTCATGTAACATTGCATTCTCATTAGCAAGTAAATTAAAAAAATCACCCGTAGAAATAGCAGAAGAAATAAAAGAAAACATAAAACTACCATTATACTTTAATAAAGTAGAAACAAAAGGTCCTTACATAAATTTCTTTATAGATTACACACTATTCACATCAAAGGTGGCAAACTATATAGATAGAAGTTATGGAGAATTACCTGAAAAAAGCGAAAGAATATTATTAGAACACACTTCTGCAAATCCTAATGGACCATTACACGTAGGACACCTTAGAAATGCTATACTAGGTGATTCCCTAAAAAGAGTACTTGAACATGCAGGATACAAAGTAGAAGCTCAGTATTATGTAAATGATATGGGTAGACAAATAGCAATAATTGTATGGGGAATGAATAAATTCAACTTTAAATTAGATGAAGAAAAAAAATCAGACCATGCAATAGGGGAAGTATACTTTAAATGCAACCAAAAACTAGAAGAAAACCCTGAATTTAACGAAGAAATCAATGATATATTACGCAGATACGAAGAAGGAAATGACTCCAAATTATCAGATAAATTCGAATCAGTAGTGGAATATTGTATTGATGGTATAAAAGAAACACTAAAAAGATTAAACATAAAAATCAACCTATTCAAGTGGGAAAGTACATTTCTAAGAAATGGTGATGTTGAAGACGTATTAGAAAAAATACAACCATTTACAATACAAAAAGATATATTATATCTTCCACTGGAAAGATATGGAGTAGATAAAGAATTAGTACTAAGAAGATCAAATGGTACAAGCTTATATGCTACACGGGATTTAGCTTATCATCAATATAAGACTAAAAACAGTGATATATCCTTAGATATACTAGGAGCTGACCATAAACTTGCAGCTAAACAATTAAGCTTAGCACTAGAATTATCAGGTAACAGAGCTCCAGAAGTAGTATTCTATGAATTCATAGATTTACCAGAAGGATCTATGTCAACAAGAAAAGGAGTATTCATATCAGTAGATGAATTCATTGAACAATCAATAAGTCATGCACGTGATGAAATCATTAAACGTGACCTTGATTTAACAGAAAAACAAATAGAGGACGTAGCTGAAAAAATAGGTATAGGCTCTATCAGGTTCTACATTAACCAAATATCACCAGAAAAACCAATAACATTCAAATGGGAAGAAGCATTAAGTTTCGAAAGAGGCTGTGCATCAGTACAATATGCACATGCAAGAGCATGTAAATTACTCTCTAAAACAGATTACTCTGAATTTGATAACGTTAAATGTGACTATGAATTAGAAGACGAAGAAAAAGAATTAGTCAAAGAATTATCTAGGTTCACAGAAATTATCCGTAAATCAGCAGAAGAAAGAAGAGTACATCACCTAGCAGAATATACATTAAGTCTATCAAGAGCATTCAACAAATTCTATAAAACACAACAAGTTATAGGATCAGAACACGAAGCTTTAAGATTAAAACTAGTAGATGCATCCAGAATAACACTTAAAAACTCATTAAAACTACTAGGTATCAAAGCACCTGAATACATGTAAGATAAGAAATTATCTACCTTATTCACCATCACTTCTTTTAATCTTTTTTAACTATTAATATTTAGAATTTTATAATAAAAAGAGCATTAATATGAATTCATGGATTTATTTAGTTATTGCTGGAATTTGTGAAGTATGTTGGGCTGTTCCATTAAAATTTTCTGATGGTTTTACAAAGATTGTACCCTCTGTATTAACAGTGATATTCTTAATATTAAGTATGGTATTTCTAGAATATTCCTTAAAAGGTATACCATTAGGAACAGCATATGCTTGTTGGACTGCTATTGGTGCAGCTGGAACTGTTATTGTGGGTATGATCTTCCTTAATGAATCAACATCTCCTCTACGATTATTATTTTTATTTCTTATAATTGCAGGAGTAGTTGGTCTTAAACTCACAACAAGCTAAATTAACATTTTTTCTTTTAACTATTTTTTTTACATCAATACTTATTTTTCAAGTGTATTTTTATCTTTATATTAGTTTTCATATACTGAAATTAATATAATAGAAGTTATATAAATATAAATAAATATAAAGATATTTTAAATCTTATTTAGAGATAATTTTTATTGACAAAAATTTCTTATTAATTTTATCACTTAACTATGGAGGAATAATTAAAAATGCGAACGTTGATGATACATTCAGACTATTTACGTTATAAAACTAGAAGTAAAACTAAAATGGCTGAAGATATTGAAGATGAAAAAAGAGCAGCAGGAGTAGACAACGCATTAGTTGCATTTATTGCTGTTGAAAAAGAAGACGAAGAAGATCCAGAATTAATTGTTAAAAAAGCAGTTAAAGAAATATTAAATGTACAAAACAAGGTTAATGCAGAAAATATTGTAGTATACCCATATGCACATTTAAGTTCATCACTCAGTAATCCAGATGTAGCTCAAAAGATTCTTAAAGGAATAGAAGCTGAATTAGTAGATAATAATGAAGCAGTTCTAAGAGTACCATTCGGTTGGTATAAATCATTTGAATTAGCATGTAAAGGACATCCATTATCAGAATTATCCAGAACAATCACAGTAGAACCTGATGAAGATGAAGAAGAAGAATCTAAAGAACCTTCAGAACCATCAAAATTACTTATATTAGAAGAAGATGGACAAATTTATGATGTAGAGGAATATAATTATAAAAATAAAACATTAAGACAATTAGTTGACCATGAAGAAGGTAAAACTAAAGACACAGGTAAACAACCTCCACACGTAAGATTAATGAAAGAAAAAGAATTAGCAAGCAATGAACCATCCGCAGATGTAGGTCATATAAGATGGTATCCTAAAGGAAAATTAGTTAAAGACTTACTTAGTGATTATGTATATCAACTAGTTACAGCAAGAGGAGCAATGCCTGTAGAAACTCCTGTAATGTATGATTTAGCAGACCCTGCTATAAGAGAACATGCAGCTAAATTCGGTGAAAGACAATACAGATTAAAAACAAAACACCGAGAATTAATGTTAAGATTCGCATGTTGTTTCGGTGCATTCAGAATACTAGCAGATTCCTTCTTAACATGGAAAAATCTTCCAGTAGGAATATATGAGTTATCAACATTCAGTTTCAGATTTGAAAGACAAGGAGAAGTTGTTGGACTTAAAAGATTAAGAGCATTTACAATGCCTGACTTCCACAGTGTATGTTTAAATGATGAACATGCAAGACAAGTATTTGCTAAACAGGTTGACATGTGTTCACAGACAGAATCTGATTTAGAAGTACATTATGAAGTTGCATTCCGTGTAACACAGAAATTCTTCGATGATAATGAAGATTGGATTAAACAAGTTGTAAGAGAAAACATTAAGAAACCAGTACTTCTTGAAATTATTCCTAAAATGAAACACTACTGGAACGCTAAAGTAGACTTTGCAGCAATTGATGACCTTGGTAGACCAATTGAAAATCCAACAGTACAAATGGATATTCAAAGTGCTAGAAGATTTGGTATAACTTACCTTGATGAGAATGAAGAACAACAATATCCTACAATATTACACTGCAGTCCTACAGGTAGTATTGAAAGAGTAATTTGTAGTTTATTAGAGAAAACATCCACAGATAAAGGTAAAAAACCATCATTACCATTATGGTTAGCACCTACACAGGTTAGAATTATCCCAGTAACTGATAAACATATGGAATATGCAGAAGAAGTTTACCAGAAAATCAGAGATCTTAATGTCAGAGTAGATATTGATGATACTCAGGAAAGACTTGGTAAGAAAATTAGAAATTCTGGTAAAGAATGGGTCCCTTACACAATCGTTGTTGGAGATAATGAAATAGAAAATAACAGCATTACTGTTAATAGACGTTTAGATGATACTAAAGAGGAAATTAGTATTGAAGATTTAGTTAACGAGATTCATTCAAAGACCGAAGGAATGCCATTTAGGCAGTTACCTTTACCATACCACGTATCTAAACGTGTAAAATTTGATTAAAATTAATATTTTTTAATATTAATTATTCCTCTTTTTTTTATCTTATTTTTTTGATTCATTTTTTTGTTATTATATAATTTAATTTTAGTTATAAGTTATAACTTATAATTTATACTATTATAACTTATAAATACTAATATTATCATAACTATTAATAGAATATTAATATTATAGAGGAACTACTAAAATGACAGAAACAATAACAATATTAAATCAAAAAGGTGGTTGTGGAAAAACAACGACAGCTGTAAACTTAGGAGCTGCATTAGCAGAATTAGGAAAATCAATATTAATAATAGATATGGATCCTCAAGGTAATGCTACGACAAGCGTAGGAATTGAAAAAAATGAATTAGATACAACTATATACACATTACTAACAGGAAAATGCACCTATGAAGAAGCAATAATGGAGACAAACACACCAAACCTATTTATTATACCAAGTAATATTTCATTAAGTGGAGCAGAAATAGAATTAAGTAAAGAAATAGGATTTCAATCAATACTAGAAGAAAAATTAAGTAGTCAGGAAATCGCCTTTGATTATATATTCATAGATGCACCTCCATCACTAGGTATATTAACATTAAATTCATTAGTAGCATCAGATAGTATTATAATACCAATACAAGCAGAATTCTATGCATTAGAAGGAATGGCAGACTTACTTGAAACAATAAAATTAGTAGAAACTAGATTAAAAAGTCCATGTCCAATAAAAGGAATATTGATAACATTATATGATCCAAGAACTAAATTAGCAAAAGACGTGTCAAAAAATGTTAAAGACTTCTTCAAAGATTCAGAGTATATCTTTAAAGAAAAAATACCACGTAATGTTAAATTAGCAGAAGCACCAAGCTTTGGTCAACCATGCATAACTTATGATCCTGATTCAAAAGGTGCAAAGGCATATAGAAAATTAGCAAAAGAATTTATTAAATTAGAAGGTGAAGAATAATATGACTGATAATGCACTGGGAAAAGGATTAGATGCACTGATAAAAAAACCTGCAAAAGAATCAAAACCAAGAAAGTCAAAAAAATCTAGCAATAAACGACAATCCTCTGAAAATATTAGGGACAATAGATTTTTAACATTATCTGATGATAAGTTAAATGAAATAAAAGAAGAAGTTGAAAAAAATCCTAGAATAAGTTTATGGTCTCCAAAATCAGCTGCATGTTTAAGATATCTTAAAAAAACAACACCTGAATTTAGTATTAGTAGTGAAGCTTCACTAATTTTAGAGGAAGCAATTGCGGATAAGTATCCCGAAATCTGGAAGTTATTTGAGGATTTATAATAATTCAAGCATATTAGTAGTGTATAGTGGTTAAACTATACAATTTCAATCTATTTTTTTTATATCAAGGTACTTTGATATGACCCACCAACTTTTACAAATATTTTGCATTTTTTAATATTAGCTCCTAGTTGTTGTAATTGTTTTAGGCTCGTGATTTTTTTGTTTTCTTTTTGTAGGTGTGTTATTCTTCGTGCTGATTTTAATCCTATGCCTGGTACTCTGATTAATTCTTTATATTTTGCCGTGTTAACATCTATTGGATAGTCCTCCATGTGTTGTAATGCTATTGTGTATTTTGGGTCATTTGTAAGTTCTAGGTTTCCATTGTCATCTAGTATTATGTCATCTTTGTTATAATTGTATTTTGTGAATAGGTATTCTGCCTGATATAATCTTCCTGTTCTTCGAGGGTCGCCTGCTTCATGGTTTTCTAGTGGTGTTCTTTCAAGTGGTTTGAAGTTACTGAAGTAATTATACAGCACATCATACTTCTGTGTTAGGTGGTAAACCTGTTTTAAAATATCTTCATCAGTTTCCTCATTAGCTCCTACAATAATCTGTGTGGTATGTCCACTACTTGCCAGATTATGATTTCTTCTATGAAGATTATCAATCCAGTCAAGTCTTTTCAAAATATCTTTATCATAATTTTTAGTACTGCTAAGGTCACTTAATCCATCCCTGGTTGCTGCTTCAATATTAATACTAACTCTATCTGCTAATTGCATAGCATATTTAATATGGTCTTTACTAGCACCAGGAATAATTTTTAAATGAACATAGCCCTTATATGAATATTTGTTACGTAGTAAGCTAACTGCTTCAATCATTTCCTCCATGGTAGAATCAGCATCTTTTATTATACCAGAACTAAGGAAAAGACCTTCAACAGTACCATTCTCATAATATTTCATATATATACGTGCAAGAGCTTCTGGACTAAGACGAGCACGCTGATATTTATGATTCATACAATTAGTACAATAAGCACAATCATTATTACACTGATTTGTTAATAATACTTTGAATAAAGGTACATCCATATTTCCGGCTTTTGCATGATAAATACCGTCTTTAATCTTATCTGTTTCTTTAAGAACATTATCCACATTATAATTAACATAATTACAACGGTCATAATATGCCGCATCAGATAATACCTGTAAATCTTTATATGTGCTCATCAAAATCCCTCCAATATTTATTAGTATTTAATTAATATAAGGATATCTAATAAATAAATTTTTATATTATATAATAGAAAATATGAATAAATAGTATAAACTATACAATAAGTAGGTTTATTATTAATATAAGGAGGTTATAACAATGGATTGGTTACTGATAATTATTGTAATTATAATTATTGCAATTATATTATTACTAGTAAAATACTACAATGATTTAGTAAATGGTAAAAACAGAGTGTCTAATGCATGGAGTCAAATAGATGTACAGCTACAAAGACGTAATGATTTAATACCAAACATTGTAGAAACAGTTAAAGGATATGCAAGCCATGAGAAATCAACATTTGAACAAATTACTCAGGCAAGATCAAACATGGCACATGCTTCAAGTGTTAAAGAAGTAGCTGAAGCAGATAATATGCTAACAGATGCATTAAAATCTTTATTTGCAGTAGCAGAAGCATATCCTGATCTAAAAGCTAACCAGAATTTCCTAGAATTACAACAAGAATTATCTGATACAGAAGACAAGATATCCTATGCAAGACAATTCTATAATGACACCGTACTAAAATATAATAACCTATGTCAACAATTCCCAAGTAATATAGTAGCAAGTATATTCCATTTTGAAGAATCAGAATTCTTTGAAGCACAGGAAGGAACTCGTGCAGCACCAAATATAAAATTCTAATTCCAGAATTTCTCTTTTTTTTATTTTTTTTATATTATTTTCTAATTAATTAAAATTATTTTTTATTCATATAATGTAAGTTTGTCATAAATATCTAAACTATATCTCACTCATAATCTACTTTTATTTTATCAACAACAAGTTTAAAAGACAAATAAATATATTACATAATAAAGAGAAACTATTAACAATTTTTAATAAATTATGAGGTATATACTATGAAAAGATTAAAAACAAGTAGTCTTAGAAAGTTTCTAATTCTAGTCATGGTAATAACACTTTTATGTATACCTTTTTCATTTGCTGAAGAGGGTAGCTACAATTTAGGAAATGTGGAAAAACATATCACAATCCAAGATAACGGAGCAACACAAATAGCAGAGGATGTAACATATAAGATTAGTGGAACTGTAAATGGTGTTTATCGTGATGTGGCAATAAGTGGTAATCAGAGTATAGATAATATATCTGTAGAAACTCCAGGGTACTATAATACAGTGGAAGTAATAAATTCATCTAATAATGTACAGATAAAGGTATGGTTATATAAAGATGAAGCTAAAACACAAAAAGTGTCTGATGAGGATGTACGTATAATATATCATTATAACTTCAATAAAGGAGTAAAAATATACAATGATATTGCTGAATACCAGTACATGGCATGGGGTTCCGGATGGGATTCTAGTGTAGATAATTTAACAACTTATATCCAGTTACCTGGAAGTCATAATGAAGTGGAATTATGGAATAATCCTCCAAGTGATGTTAAAGAAAGCACATGGACCTCTGATAATACACTTAAAACTGTATATAATCATTTAGACTCAGGACAAAATACTGAAATAAGAATGTTAATACCAAAATCATATTTCAACAGTACTGAAAATGCTGATGTAATAAATAAAGATGCAAAAAATATTATAGAACAAGATCAACAAGATTATGCAAATAGTATCCAATTCCAGGATAATATGTGTTATGTACTTGAAATAATATTTGTAATATTATTATTTGTACCAGTAGGAGTCTATTATAAGTATGGCCGGGAGCCTAAAATAGATTATAAGGCAGATTATGAAAGCCAATTACCTACAAATGATTCAGCCGTATTTGTAAATGCTATGATAGGTAAGCCTATAGGAACTTCAGATTTAAATGGATTTCAAGCCACTCTATTAGATTTAATAGATAAAAAATACTATAAAGTAATTGTTGGTAATGATAATGATATGATTATTAAGAGGAAAGACAAAGATCAATCATCTCTTAAACAATATGAAAAAGATATTATCAAATACTTAAAACGATATGAAGATAAAAAAGGTAATATTTCATTAAAAAGTATATCTGAGGGCGATAGAGGAGAATTTTCACAATTCATGGATGCATGGGAAATAGATGTTAATAAAGAAGTAACATCAGCAAGAGTAAAAGAATTATTTGATGATACAGGTGATTCTATAATGAACTTAATATCTCTTGTTTCAATAATTATTGCAATATTAGGAATAATAATTCTCTTCGTATTTATTGATTCTTCATCACAATTATCAAATGTTTTCATATTAGGAGTATTAGTGCTTATAGAATCAGTACTAATATTATTATCTGATTCAAATGGAATTATGGGAAGATGGACGCCTGAAGGAAAAGAATTTAATGATAAATGGGAAAATTTCAAGAAATATCTTAAAGATTATAGTTTAATTAAAGAATATCCTCCAGAATCAGTGCAAGTCTGGGGAAGATACTTAGTATATGCAACAGCACTAGGATGTGCTGATGAAGTAAATAAAAACATGAAAAAATACTTCAAAGAATATAACGTATCAGAGGAGTACTATTCTGACTATGATACATTATACTTCTCATATTATGGTGGATGGGCTATAATGTATTCATCATTTAATACATTAAACACGCCGGAAACTGATACTGACCCTGGTTCCTTTGGAGACATTGGAGATATCGGATCTGGTGGATTTGGTGGAGGTGGAGGTGGAGTATTCTAGTACTCTACCAAATACCCTTACTTTTTTTTTTAAAAATAGTATTTATTTAATTATTATATCTGCTTTATGACTACAATTAGGACAAGCACATTGGCTTGTAACATAACTTTTAATATCATACCCGTTTCTTTCTACTAATACGTGTCTACAATGTTTACAATATGTATTATCCTTATATGATGGTGATACATTTCCTGGATAAACATATTTAATTCCCAGATACTGGGCTAAATCACAGGCTTTAGATATTGTTCTTTCAGGTGTGGCTTCAACATCCATTAATTTAAAGTTAGGATAAAATCTTGTGAAATGAAGAGGAATGTCTTTAGAAGTGTTTCCCACAAAATTAATAATATTTCTCATATCTTCGGTAGTGTCATTATATCCTGGAATTAAAAGATTTGTTAATTCTACATGTACATCATGTTTGACGTAATATTTAACAGAGTTTAAAACAGGATCAACTAGACCAGAGCAAACCTCTCTATAAAAATCATTACTCATACTTTTTATATCAATATTTACAGCATCAACATATTTAACTAAATCTGCAAGTGTTTCCTCACTAGTATAACCATTAGAAACAACTATTGTTTTAATGTTATATTGTTTTGCTACTTTAGCAGTACTTATAATCCATTTTGGATGAATTGTTGGTTCATTATATGTCCAGGATATGCTTTCAAGATTATTTTCTATTGCCTGATTAACAATATCCTCTGGAGTGTATGTTGTTGTAGGAACAAGAATACTTTGCTCTGGCTGGGCTATTGTATGATTTTGACAATTTAAACATTTTAAGTTACATCCAAGAGTACCAATTGATAAAGTAAATGTACCTGGAAGAAAGTGATATAATGGTTTTTTTTCTATCGGATCAATAGCTACTGCAGTAGTATATATCGCATCCTCAGAATCATATAGGGGAGTTTGTTGACATATTGAGTTACCATCGAAACTACAATGATTTGGGCAAATATTACATCTATTCATTTAATCATCCTTTAAATGTTCATAACCTTTTATCTTTATTTCTTTAAGACAATCATCTTCTAGTATAGTTATTAATTTACTATTATTTACTCTACCTATAACAGTTACATCCACTAATTTTTCACGATATTGTTCATATTCTTCTGAATCTAGTGTTAATAGTAATTCAAATTCTTCTCCAAAATGTAATAAGTAATCATTCAATGGTTTATTATTACAATCAGCTATTTTTTGGATATATTTGTTATAAGGTAGCTTATTTTTAATTATTTGGAATCCTAAATGGTTATTTTTTTCTTGCAAGTGTTTTAGTTCTATTGCTAAACCATCAGTTATGTCTGTAATACTTGTAACAAGTTCAGGGTGTTTTTGTAGGAATTTTGATGTTTTAAGTGGAAGATTTGGTTCAAGAATACTATTTATGATATTTTTTCTTTCATTATCTGGTATGTCTATGATTTCATTACTATTTAGGATGTCTAGTGCTGCTGCTGGAGTTCCAAGTTGTCCAGTTACAGCTATTAAATTGTCTTCTTGTATATTACTTTGTAATTTAATGTTTTTATTTATTTGCCCAGTTGTTGTCCCTGTTAATATAATTTCATCATTCTCATTTAGGTCTCCACCAATAAGAGTGATATTATATTCACTGCATTTATCTAATATACCTTCTACTAGTTCATTGAATTCATTGACTAGCATTGTTGGTGGTAATGCCATAGATACTAGTATAGATTCGGGTTTTGCATTCATTGCTAAGATATCACTAACGTTTACAGTCACTATTTTTTCGCCCATCTGGTAATATGTCATCTGTTTAGGAAAATGGGTATGTTGTATCAGCATATCTGTGGATAGTACTGTGTATTTCTGCTTATTTTCTTGTATAGCCGCGTCATCATGATAACTTTCTATTATTTTTTCATCTTTAACTGTTAGTTTTTCATCTCTTTTTTCAAGAAGTATTTTTATTAATTTTCTTTCTCCTAGTTCTGATATTTTCATAATTATCATGTATTATAATTATTTTTAGTTTAAAAAAAAGATTCTTTAGTATTAATTTAATAAAAAAAAGATTTGTGGAGGAGATTGAGTTATTATTTTATAAATGTTCATTCACTCTACTTGCAACGATATCTACTATTAAATCATCAGCGCCGAGAGGTTTTGTATATATTATTTCTCCATCAAACTCTACGTGTTGTGGTTCTTCATCATGATGATGGTGATGATGTCCGTGTTCATGTCCATGTCCGTGTTCGTGGTCATGATGGTGTTCTTCGTTTGTTTCTTCTATTTCTGGTTCAAGACCTAATATTTTAGGTATGTCACGTTTAGTGTGCATTCCATCAGCTAAAAATACAGGTGTTACAATAATTCTATCTACTCCTGTTTCTTTTAGTTTGTTGAATGCTGTTGGTATGTTTGGTTCTGCTAGTTCCATGAATCCTACTTCTACGTTATATTCAGGATTTTTTTCTGAATATTTTTCTGCGATTTTGTTAACTACTTCTTTGTTGTAGGGTAGTCTGCTTCCATGGCCTATTAGTAGTATTCCTGTATTATTCTTTGAGTTTGAATTTGTATCCATATGATATAACTCCATCTTTGCCTTCTTCTTTTATTTTTCTAAATACAACTTCTACTTCGTCACCTATGTGTAAATCGTTTAAATCACAATCTACTATTTGTGCTGTTATTTTTGCACCTTCATCTAGTTCTATAATTCCTACTGCGTATGGGGAATTATTTTTAAAGTCATCTGTTGCGCTGTGTATTATAGAATAAGTGTATATTTTTCCTGTTCCTTTAAATTGGATGTCTTCTATTTCACCATGGCTTCTACAGTTTGGACATACTACTTTTTTTGGGAAAAAAGTACATCCACACTTGTTACACTTTGTTCCTATTAAATTATATCTCTGATCGCTATGACGCCATCCTTTTATAATATCACTCATATATTAAATCCTCCCTTAAAATTGATATTAGTTATCTTAATAATTATATATTTATTTACTATCTATTTATTTTTAATCATTTAAAAACTTACCTTATATTAGTATTATTAACATAATTTTTTAAAAAAGAAAAGAATAAATTATACAATTTTTTATTAATCAAGAAATTATTTATAAATTTTCCTGTATACGTTGGGTGATGAGATTTGCTATACCGTCATCAGGACCTATTGGTTCAAGATAAATTAGTTCACCAGTAAATGCAGATGATTCTGACTTTATAATCTCGTTATTATCTGATGATTCAATATTAACATTATCTGGTTCTGAACCTTTAGCACAAAATTTTAATAATGTTGGTATATCTGCTTTTGTATGCATTCCATCTGCTAAAAAGACGGGCTGTACTATTATTCTATTTACTCCTGTTTCTTTTAGTTTATTAAATGCCTGTGAGATACTAGGTTCACATAATTCCATGTATCCTACTTCTATATTATAATTAGGCATAATTTCGGAATATTTTTCTGCTATTTTATCAATTACTTCTTTGTTATAAGGTAATCTGCTACCATGTCCAATTAATAAAATTCCAGAGTCCTGTTTTTTGTCGTTCATATTATCTTTTCACCCACAACTTCATTTAATTTGGTGATATTTTGTTTTGGATGAGGATATAAATATTTGTCAACTCTTTCCTTAATAATGTTGACTATAATATCATCAGGTCCTAAAGGGTTTAGATATATGATTTCTCCATCAAAATCTACTGGTATTATTTCCCGTTTTTTAGTTTTTCTTATTTTTTTATTATTTTCTATACCTTCTATTATAGGTATTTCAGTGTCTAATGGTTTGAGTCCTAATTGTTTTCTTATATCTACTCTTGTATGTATTCCATCTGCTAAGAATACTGGTTGTACTATTATTTTAGTTATTCCTGTTTTCTTTAGGTTATTGACAGCCTGAGATATAGTAGGCTGAGTAAATTGCATGAATCCAACTTCAATTGTGTATTCTGGTAGATTCTTCTCTATTTTTTCAGATAATGTATCTAATAATTCTTTATTGTAAGGTAGGCTACTTCCATGACCTACTAAAAGTATTCCTGTTTTTTCATTTTTTGTATTCATGGTGGTTTCCCCATAATAATAGTATTACTAATATGTATTGTTGTTATTAATTTGTTAAACAAAATATTTAAAACTATTTAATACTTTTTTTAGGAAAAAGGGGTAATTAGTAATAACTTTACTCTATCTAAATTTTCATTGATTCTTCGTCTTATTGAAATTTCTGGTAAATATATTAAATAATACTAAATTTAGAGTATTAATATAAATAAAATAAATATGAACAATGATTTAATGAATAATATAAAAGATGAAAAATATAATATTAATTAAAATAAGATGAGATTAAAGAGATACTATAAATAGGTATAAATCATATTATTAATTAGTAAACTAATTTAGGAAATCTAAACTACTAATAGGAGTTGATTTATATGGATAAAATAATTCATTATTCAATAATAGATATGTTATCACAAAATAATGAAATATCAGTATCAATAAGAATAACTACGAAAGGATTTCCTGTTGAGGAGAAATTAGAGTATCATAATGCAGGAAAATGGTCTGAGGATATATCTGCAATAAGTAGAGTATATAATGATACCCAAATACAAGAACAATGGGGTAATTTCCAATCAAGATTACTATCATTTTTGGATGATGGTAATATGAGAGTTATCTTAGATATAATGGGAGCATCTGACGAATATTACTCAGAGAAATATAAACTCAAGGTAATAGTAAACTCTTTAGATATTTCTTAAAAATATTAAATTCTTTTTTTTAACTCTTTCCAAAAAACATAACATTCAATACTAATTTTACAATATAATACACATATTAATATAAATATTATAAAATAAACATATATTCATTGTAATATTTTTTAGAATAATGTGAAGATTATATAAAATATGAAAATACTTGAAGATAATAATGGATATATAACAAGTATGATTCTACTAATGTTGCTTCTAATAATCATACTTCTACTAATAATAACTATTGATGAGCAAAGCTATTATATAAACAACACAGCAGAAACCATAGAATCAAATAAACTAACAAGTGTAACAAATGATTTTCAAGAAGAAATACCGCAAATTACAAAACAAACACTATCAGACATAACAAGACAAACAGTAAAAGATGATAAACCACTAACAAATAGTAGAACAACAATAAAAAATAAAATACAAGAAGAAATAGACAATAAGGAAATAGATTACAAGAAAAAAACAGGATGCAATATAAACTGTGAAATAAACAACCTAAATCCATCTGAGAATCCATTTCAAATAGAAATAGAATACACAATAAAAACAACATACAATAACAAGTCAACTGTAAAAATAACAAAACAAGAACATGTTCCACTAACAGACTCACAGTACCCTGTATATGATCCACTACCAACACTGAAAACAGGAATCAAACCCACAAATAATAATATACACTATGGAAAGCAATTACAGGAGATAATTAATACAAATAATAGTCAAGTATACGATAATGCAACACAGGGGTACATTATACGAGAATGTCCATATCAGGAATATGAAAAACATGGACATAACAACACAACCATAATGGATTGTATAACTAATCATTATTATCATAAAAGCCATGATGGACTATGTATATTCTGCAGACTAGAAAATAAAACAGCCTGTAAGGATATGGGACTTGAAACATTCATATTACCAACAAAAAATGTAACAAGTGCACCTGTATCTGTAGATCATGTATTACTAAACACAACACAGAACAGCCAATATCCTGGTAATAGGATAGTAATAAATAATACAACGGTAATCTATCTTGACGATGGACATAAAACTAAATATGGATTATGAATTCAAAGGGACAACTAATAATAACAGATTTGATGTTATATTTAATATTATTAACGATAATCCTGGGAATAATAATATATACGATAGATAATATTAATGATAACCAGGTTTCATCATTAAATAATCATGAAACTGACCAGATACTAACTGATACATTAAATACTATTATAAAAACAGAGGGAACACCACATAATTGGGAAAATGAAAGCCTTAATAATATAAAAATAATTGGATTGAGAAAAAATAGCACTTCCTCAATGATAAGTTATGATAAACTAATGAAACTAAAAAGTAATAATCAATTATTAAGTAATCTTCTACCTACGGGTACAAATTATGAATTAAGTATTCATCCAAAAAATAATCCAAATCATAATACAATAATCGCAACAAGAGGTAGTGTAAGTATTGATAGAAATGTATATTCGATGGAAGCACCTGTAATAATTGATTATGGATATGATATATCAAGTATATATAATCATAACTACTCAAATACATGTCCATTACATCATGAAAAAGATAATAAAGAATGGTCATGCAAAGCATTTAACATTAATAAATCAACACTAAACAAAGGAACGTACTATATTATAGTAGACAAGGACACAGACTATATATTAACAAATACATACAATGAAACAATAACTGGAAAAACAGAAGATAACATAACAGAAATAAACCAAAAACTAGAACAACTAATACGAAAGGACAACGACACAATATACATCCATATAAACAGTGACAAAAAACAAATCTACCTAGCATATGATACAAATAATAGAAAGAATTATTTAAATTCTATTAAAAACCCTCAAATATACATATTAACATTAAAAATATCTACATAGGAATGATAAAACATGAAAAATCAGAAAGTTAAAGATGCATTTAACAAGGGATCAGAAGAATATGATAATTACAGAAAACATGCAATACCCTACATGGATATATTCTACCAAACAGCAATAGACCAAACAAAAGGATACAACCAACCGGAAATACTAGATTTAGGGGCAGGAACAGGAATATTAACCGAGATGATACATAAACAATATCCGAAAAGTAACATCACACTAATAGACATGTCCAATGAAATGTTGGAAAAAGCAAAAAAGAAATTCAGTAACAAAAATAACTTCAAATACATAGAAGCAGATTATACCACCTATGAGTTCCCACAGAAATATGATATAATAATATCCTCATTATCAATACATCACTTAACAGATAATGAAAAACAAAAGTTATATCAAAAAATATATGATAATCTCAAAGAAAACGGAATATTTGTAAATGCAGACCAAGTACGTGGAATGACATCATTAACTGAGAAATTATATAAACAACAAGATGAACAATACCTTAACAAACAAGACATGCCTGAAAAAGAAAAACAAGTACTAAGAAATAGAAGAAAATTAGACCAGCCAGCAACATTACAAGATACAATTAATTGGTATGAGAGTATAGGATACCGAGATGTAGATGTATTTTTTAAATATTACCGATATTTTGTGATACGTGGACAAAAGTAGATATTATAACAATTTTTATCATATAACTAACTGTAATTCTTTTAAAATTATTCATCTTTTTATACCATGGTTAATATAAGTAATAATGATGATTAGATGAAGAAAATGATGTTTAAAAGTCTTATTAATGTTAATTTGTATAAAATAAACTTTAAAGAATTATTAAAAAATTATACAATTTTAGTTATTGGATTATTCATAATGTCATTTGGAGTTGCACTCTCTGTAAAATCAGATTTGGGAACAACTCCTATATCTTGTATACCTAACGTTCTTAGCTTTGCATGTCCATTATCATTAGGAACAATAACAGTTATTTTTAACATGCTCCTAATAGCAATACAGATAATTTTACTAAGATCAAGATTCCAAAGAATACAGTTAATGCAAATAGTAGTAACCACAATATTCGGATACTTCATAGACTACGCATTAGGCATATTGACCTTTTTAACACCAACAACAGAATTAGATAAATGGATAATATGTATAATAAGTTGTTTTGTAATAGCAGTAGGTGTATTCCTGGAAGTAAACTCTAAAGCAGTAGTACTGCCAGGAGAAGGAGTATCATTAGCAGTAAAACAAGTAACAAACATAGAATTTGGTAAAATAAAAACAATGTTTGACACAAGTAACGTTGTAATAGGTATAATATTGTCACTAGCACTATTTGGAACATTCAAAGGAATTGGTTTAGGAACCATATTAGCAGGAATAGTAGTAGGATATATAGTAAGATTCTACAGAAATATAGTAGTAAAATTATTAAACAAAATGGGCTATACAAAAAAAGAAGAATAATAAGTTAGTTATTTGAATGATTTTATAATATAATCCAAAATAATCTATCTATTCTATTTTTTTAGCAGTGATTAATGTAATATCTTCAAAGAATTGATGTTCACTAGCACTAATTTTAGCATTAAAACCATGATTATTAAGATATTCAATTGTTTTATCATTATTGCTTAGTGATGATTGAATTAATTGTACACGACCATTATTTTTAAGATATTCACCGACTTGTTCTATGAATTTATCAATAACCTGTCTGCCATCAAGACCGCCATCCCATGCTTTACTATAGTCATCAGATGAATCATGTTCTTCCTCGGTCACTGGTAGATAAGGTGTATTAAATAGGATTAAATCATATTTAACATCAATATTTTCAAATAAATCACTTTCAAAAACATTAATATTACTTCTATTATTAAGTTCAATGTTTTTTTCTGCACATTTAACTGCATGAGGATTAATATCAACACAAGTAACATTCTTTGCAGTATATGATGCGGCAATACTAACAATACCTGTACCAGTACCAATTTCTAGTACTTCATCATCCTCTTTAACTTCAAGATTATCTATTAATAGAAAGGTGTCTTCTGCAGGAGGGTATACTTCATCACATTCTGTGTATTCTATATTATTGTATTTCATAATATTGCCTCTAACTTCTTACTTAATACTAAAATTTCTTCTGGTGTTAAAGTAAATACTTTTCTTTCGAGTATTTCATCGTCAACATCATTTAACTTCTTCTTAAGCTCTTTTTTATCACTTTTAAGTTCATGAGCGGATTGTATTAATGCTTTTTTTACCTTCTTATTTCTATGTTGGAATAATGCACGTGTTGTGTCCTCAAATATTTTTGTAGGTTCTTCACAATTCTGTGGTATTAATTCAATAATTGCACTTTTAACTTTAGGCTGTGGTATGAATGCATTTGGTGGAACAATATCAATAATATGGATATCTGCCCTGAAATATAATGCAACAGTTAATCTGGAATATTCTTTTGTCCCAGGCTTTGCCTGCATTCTTTCAGCAAATTCTAATTGATACATTAGAATAGCCTTTTTAAAAGGATATTTAAGTAGTTTAAATGTTACAGGTGATGATATTTGATATGGTAAGTTTGATACTACTTTATCAAATGAAGGATATTCTATTTTCAGTGCATCCTCATTTATAACCTCAATATTTTCAATATTTTCATCTTTTATCCTTTGTTTCAAAACTTTTACTATATTTGAATCTTTTTCTATTGCTATTACTTTTCCAGCTTTTTTTGCCATAGGTATTGTTAATGTTCCTATTCCTGCACCTATTTCCAGTATCGTTTCATCTGGCTGTATATTAGCATTTTCTAGAATTAAATTTAATTTATTATTATCAATTAAATAGTTTTGACTCTTATTTTTATCTAATCGGAGGTTATATTTGTCTAGTATTTGTTTTGTATTGTTTAACATGCTAGTTATCCTTAAAATCTAAATTAAATTTCATAATGTTTAAAAAAATAGATAAAATATTTATTTATAGATATTTCTTGTTATTTGATGGTGGGTATTGTTTTTTGAAAGAATTTAAGTAGGGAAAAAGGTTGAGGAATTTACCTGTACTGATCAAGTAAATCTAGTATTTTTTCTAGTGTATCAGTATCGAAGTTTCCTCTTTCTTTTGCGAATATTAATCTGAGGTCATCAAGATCTTCAGGCATTAAATCCACTACTTTAACTGCTTGCACTGGTGTAAGGTATTCTTCTAATTTACCTCTTAGTTCTGCTGCATCTTCTGCGCTTAGTAGTGCAAACTTATTGACATAATCAATAGTTAAATTCTGTTCATATGTAAATTGGTGGCCATCGACTTCATTATTCTCGTCAGCTTTTTCTTCTACTTTTTTCATTAGAATTTCTCTTGCTTCGGATATTGTTACTGGTTGGGTATCAATGACTTTCTTTCCAATCATCATAATCACTCTTGTAATTTAAGATGTTCTGGTCTTACGATTAATTCTTTAGGTTTGTTACCATCTTTAATTGCTACAAGGTATGCTTTTCCTTTTTGTCCAACGATTTCTCCAGTTTTTCCGTGGAATCTTGGATGAGGTTGTCCTCTGTGGATACTTGAATCAACTATTATGTGTACTTTTTGTCCTTTTTCGAATACTTGTATTTTTCTGGATATTGGGTTAGCTCGTTTTGGTCTGATACTTCTTTTAAGTTTGTATCTTGATCGACTTTTAAATCCTTTTGATTTTCTCATCTATATCATCTCGATTTTGTTAATAGAATAATTTTATAGGTTTTACATGTGATTAGGTTTTTATCACGATATTATAGGTTTATTTTTAGTCTTAGGTTTTGACTATACTTAATCTGTGTATTCTTTTTTATTTAGAATACTAGATTTTATATTATCCGTAATAAGTTATTATTCTCAGTAATTTCTTTAGAGCTAATGAAAGAAATTAATTATATTACATAGTCTCTTTTATTTTAATTGTTTATTTAATGATTTAATCTATATTTATTTGTTTTAGGTTTTGATTTTATAGATTATATCATTATACTATTAAAGAGTATACTATGTTTTATTATTGTGTAATATATATTAATTTTATAGTTTATAAGTATAACCCCTCAAGAGCACATGTTTTAAAAAAAGTATAAGGTAAGATTATATCTAAGGTATATGTACCTTTAAAACGTCTAATTGACTACATATTGCTTCATTATTAGTAATTTTTGATATATTAGGCTGTGTACGTCCATTATCACCAGAAATTAATTCTTTAATATATAATCCACCCTGACAATTAATTATTAAACGTAATTGTTTACTATTAATACGTTCAGCACTAATACTATTTATTTTACGGGTTCTGATAAGGTCTGCTCTTCTATGTTCTACACGAACAGGTGTTCTTTGTTCGATTACGTCAAGTTTTTCAATTTCTTCAATATCTTTACTTGTAACACCATTCTTAAAGGTAGCTATTGCAGAGTATATCTTGTAGCTTTCCACGGAACTATTCTTAATAGCAGCTCTTCTATCCTTGCTAACAAATTTTAAGTCATTAATCTCTATTTTACCATCACTATGGCTATTAACAACACGTCTTAGGAATTTAAGATCAATATCTCTTTTGAATGGATGTTTTACTTCAATAACAAAAGGTCTACCTTCACCTAGCATTAACACGTCAATATCTTCACGTCCTGATCCGTGAAATTTAGTGCTGCTTCCACGTGTCATTTTAAGTAAATCTTTTGCAATTAAATCCTCTACAGTATCCTTGTATTGTTTTCCTGTATAATCACAGGCTTCACATCCCTTTCCCTTACATACTGTACAAGGCCATTTTGTTTGTGGTATTCCACGTACTAATTTACGGTATTTTCCTTCTATAAATAGAGGATTAGAATCTATAAATATGTTTATATTACGTAGTTCATAATAGGGGTTATGTTTATATGGTTTTTTTCTTATCTTAACCATTATAACAACTTCAGGATTCTTATAATCAAGAGTTTTTCCTAATTTCTTCGTAATCATCTCATTGAGGTCACGTTTTATCTGATGTTTAAGATCATTATTTCCATGATATCCTGTCATCTTTCTTATTCTATTTTCATTTTGAGTTATTGTTTTATTAGATATCTGGCAAGCTACTAAAAACGTGTTAAACTCAATATTTAATAATTTAATCTTATTGTTAACGAGATTAAATAATTTATCTTCATGTAATAGGATATTACCACATATACTACATTTCTGGGAGGAAGTGATAGTTGGTATCTTTGATTTTTTTCTTTCCTCTGGATTTCTATATATTCTTGATAAGCATTGTGGACAAAGAGCACACTCATCTAATTTATTTATAGGTTTATCTTTATTAGTCATCTAATATTCCCTTATATAATTGTATTTTTTTCTATTAATGTTTTCTATTAAATTCTTATATATTTAATATCTAATAAATATAAAATAACGAAATATTTTAGATGGTTAATGTCATGTCATATGAAAACGTTAAGGATGAACTGGATAGCATTAAGCTTGAAGAAGCAAAGCAAATTATAATAGAGAATAATCTCTTTGACGAGGAGTATTATAAAAGAAATTATCCAGAGATAGCCGAACAGACAGACAATCTATTGGAATATTATCTACTTGTTGGTTATAAGCAAAGTACTAATCCATCTAAATTCTTTGATAATGATAAATATCTAAATACTCATAAGGGATTACTTGAAAATGAAATTAATCCACTAGTATATCATGTTTTATATGATAAGACATTACAGAATAAAACAATAGTTTCAAAGAGTAAAAAGTTATCTGAAAATATAAAATCAATCAATGAATTAAACAGACAATTAACACAGGAAAGTTTTGATATAAACAGGAAAATAAAGTTAATTAATGAAAAAAACAAGATATTAACTGAAAATTTAGTAAACAAAGAACGTACAGGAATAATTTATGAAGATGCAATAGATAATAAACTCCATAAAACCAAGGATGAACTAACAGATGATGATATAAAAACAGCCTTAAAAGTAATCAAGAATAATGATTTATTTGATGAAGAGTATTATAACAATAAATATCCGTGGGTAGCAGAGCAAACTAGTAATTTATTAGAACATTATCTTAAAGAAGGATATAAAAAGGGAATGAATCCATCAGAATCCTTTGATAATGATTATTATCTTTCCTATCCTGATGTTAAAAAAAGTAATATGAATCCATTGATATATTACGCATTATATGATATTTATAAGGGTAGACGAACAACTAATAAGATGACATCGAAGGATATAGAAAGCGCAGTAAGATTAATCAATGAAAATGATTTATTTGATGAGAAGTACTATTATAAGCAATATCCTCAGCTTCAAAAAACCAGTCTTGACCCTCTCGGGCATTATCTTAAAGAAGGATATAAATTAAACTTAAATCCTACAAAGACGTTCAACACATATTATTATAAGCAAAAATATCTAAAAAATGAAGATATAAACCCTTTAATACATTATGCAAACATTGGAATGAAAAATAATTATAATACACATAAGGAATATTCAGATGAAGATATGGAGGATTGTATTAATACAATATATAACTCAAACACTTTTGATGATGAATATTATATGCAACAAAATAGGGACATTAAAGGATCAACAAAAGAACTTATAAAACATTATGTTACAATTGGTGCAGATGAGGGAAAAAATCCAAATGAACATTTTGATACAAGATACTATACAAGTGAATATCCGGAGTCATTATGTGATATAAATCCATATTATAACTATTTAACTGTAGGAAAACAAGAGGGACGTTCTCCGATAATAACAAAAGAAATTATAGAGCAAGAAGATAAGATTAAAGAAAAATATGAACATATGGCAGAAGTAGTAGAACAATCAGACTTGTTTGATGAAAAATATTACTTAAATAAGTATCCTGATGTAAAATATTGTCTTGAAACACCAGCATATCATTATGTGTCAAGAGGATATAAAGAGGGTAAAAATCCTTCAAGCTACTTTGACAATAACTATTATCTTTATAAATATGATAATTTAGATAATCCTACAATAAATCCATTATATCACTATATAACAGTAGGACAAGATAAAAATAACACATGTAAGTACTTTTTGAGGGATATTGATAAACAAAATTATAAAGAATTAATTGATGAAGATGTTCTATCAAAAGAATATACTATTTACGGTACTGATGCACCAAGCGTATCAATATTAATATTAAATCGTAATGGAGAAGATTACCTAACAAAACTACTAAACTCCCTAATAGAATTCACTGATTACCCAAATTACGAGATAATAATCATAGATAATGACTCAGTAGATAACTCACTAAAAATAATAGACAAATACACAGAAGTATTACCAATAAGAATACATAAGAATCAACTAAACAAGAGTTACTCAGAGGCATACAATGAAGTAGTAAAACAAGCAAAAGGTGATTACCTGGTATTCATGGATAATGACATTGAATTACTAGATGGATGGTTAAATCATCTAATGGATGTGGGATTAAAAGATGATGCAGGAGCAGTAGGAGCGAGACTAGTATACCCGGATACCACAGCATCTAACTATAATGCAGATAAATCCTACAAAATACAACATGAAGGAATAAAGTTCAAAGAATACAAGGGATTAATAATTCCATATAACTATAGAAATGGAAGGCCGTATATTTATGGAGATGATGTAATAAGACAAGTGGTGGCAGTTACAGGTTCATTAATGCTACTTAAAAAAGATATATTCAATGAAGTTGGAGGATTTGATGAAGAATTTAATTTTGGACTAGAATCCGTTGATTTATGTCTACGATTAAATGAAGAAGGATACCATAACTATTACACATCAAGAGCAGTAGCATATCACTATGAATTTGCATCAATAGAAAAAACAATCAATGGACTACTAATAAATAGGGATTCTAGAAATAAAAAATACTATGCACATAAATGGAATAATTTCTTAAAAAAACAATTATTACAAGATAAATTAGATAAAAAGCTATTCTATTCAGAAAACGAACTAAAAATAACATTCATAGTTTCACAAAGAGGAGAACATATAGTAGAAGGAGATTACTTCATAGCTAATGGATTATCTAATCAACTAGAAAAATTAGGATACAAAGTAGAATTTTTATCAAGAAAACAAGATAAGGATAACTGGTATAATATAGACTCAGATGTATTAATATCATGCATAGAGGACTATGATATTAATAAAATAAAAACAAATAATAATCTATTGATAAATATAGCATGGATACTGGATAGCTTTGAAACATGGACTAAACAAGAATTCTTTGAATCTTTTGATATAATACTGTCTTCTAACAGTCAAGGAATACATCATATAATGGAAAATACAGGATATAGTCCAATATTATTCCCGGAAGCAACGAACACTGATTTATATAATGATGAAGTAGAACCAGCTGAGGAATATTTCTGTGATTATTGTTTTGCAGGAAGCAGCGAAAAACATGAAGAAAACATAACAAGTGTAATTTATCCAGAAGATTTACCATATGAATTCAATATATATGGTGTGGGATGGGGTTATAGTAAACTTAGTGAATACTATAAAGGATTTGTTAAACATGACCTAATGCCAAGGGTTTATGCTTCAACAAAAATAGTTATAGATGATACTTCAGAACAGGGAAACATACCTTCACAGGTAAATAATAGGGTGTTTGATGCTATAGCATGTGGTAGGTTAGTTGTTAGTAACTGTAAACATGGATTGAAAGAATTATTCGGAGATAAGGTACCAACATTTAATTCAAAAGAATCACTTGAACAGTTAATTATTGAGTACTTGAATAATCCAGATAAAAGAAGAGCAAAAGTATCAGAACTACGTTCAATAGTGTTATCTAATCACACATATAAACAAAGAGCTAAAGAATTAATGGACATATTAAGAAATTTCATTGTTTCTGATAAAGTAATGATTAAAATACCTGCTCCTAGTAACTGGGAAAAGATGGGATGGGGTGATTATCACTTTGCAGTACAATTACAAAAAGAATTTAATAAACAGGGCTATATCTCTAAAATACAGTTTTATAATGATTGGGATAAATATAAAGATGCTGTTTATGACATAGTATTAGTTCTTAGAGGCTTATATGAATATAAACCAAAACCTATACATTATAATATCATGTGGAATTTATCCCATCCTGATATGGTGAGTTTCGGTGAATTTAATTCATATAATCAGGTATACATTGCTTCTTATTACTGGGCTGATAAAATTAAGTCATTAGTTGATGTGGATGTTGAAGGATTATTACAGTGTACAAATGTGTCACGTTTCCATAGGGAATACGATGAGAAATATGATACAGAATTATTATTTGTAGGTAATGCACGTTTTGTTTATAGAAAGATTCTTCATGATTTATTACCATCAAAATATCATTTAGATGTTTACGGTCATCAATGGGAAGGATTATTGGATGATAAGTATATTGTAGATGAATATATACCCAATGAGGAATTATATAAGGCTTATTCATCAACTAAAGTATTACTAAATGATCATTGGAAGGACATGCGGGAAAAAGGATTTATATCTAACAGAATTTTTGATGGATTAGCCTGTGGTGCTGTAATAGTAACAGACCATGTTAAAGGATTAGAAGATGTATTTAGTAGTGATGATATTATAATATATGATAAAAAAGAAGAATTAGAGGATAAAATTGAGGAAGCATTACATAGAAATCCTGTTAATCCAAATGTTGTGAGTGAACATACATTCACAAATCGTGTAGAGACGATTATTGAGGATTATGAGAAAAAATTTAAAAAATAGTTATTCTATAAAAAAAGTAGTAATAGGGAGGGTATACTTACTATCTTGGCATACGTCTTAATAATTTACCCATTGGTCCGCTCATATTACGTTTTCCCATTCCTTTTAATGCTTTTTTAGTTACATTGTAATATTTAAGTAAGTCTTTTACATCTTCATTTGTAAGACCTGCACCTCTACTTATACGATTTACTCTTGATTTTTTAATTACTTCAGGATTTTCTAATTCGTATTCTGTCATAGAGTTCATTAATACCTTGTACATGTTAAGTTTGTCTTCTGTAACCTGGGATGCATTTGCTGGTAATTGGCTTCCAAGTCCTGGTATTAACTTCATTATCTGTTGAATTGGTCCCATTTTATTCATCATTTCAAGCTGATTTTCCATATCTTTTAATGTGAATTTACCACTCATTATGGAATCAATCATTTCTTTATCGGATTGTTCTGAAGTTACCTCTGCTGCTTTTTCTATTAATGTATCAAGGTCACCCATTCCAAGTAATCTTGAGATGAATCTTTCAGGGTCGAATGCTTCAAAGTCATCTACATTTTCACCAGTACCAATGAATTTTATTGGAGCTTTAATTTCTGCTACAGCTGAGAGTGCACCTCCACCTTTTGCTGATCCGTCAAGTTTACTTATTATTATTGAACCAATAGTAGTGGTTTGTTTGAATGCTTCTGCTTGTTTACGTGCTTGCTGACCTATAGTACCATCTATTACTAATATTACTTCGTCTGGTTCTACTACTTTACTTAGTTCGGTCATTTCATCCAGTAAATCTTGTTCTTCTTTATGTCGTCCTGCTGTATCTATTAGAAGTACATCATATTTTGATTGGAATTTTTCCAGTCCTTTTTTTGCAAGATCCACTGCATCCTTGTTTTCTGGGTCTCCGTATACTGGTACACCTAAGGGTTCTGTTAATTGTTTTAACTGTTCGTATGCTGCTGGTCTCCATGTATCAGTACATACTATTGCTGATGTATAGCCTTTCTTTTTCAAGTGTTTTGCTAATTTTGCAGTAGTTGTGGTTTTACCACTACCCTGTAAACCAAGCATCATTATTTTATATGGTTTTTTAGTAATTTTGAGTTCTTCTGGTTTTTCTCCAATTAGGTTTACTAATTCCTGGTATACAATACGAATTACATGTTCTTTTGGACTTAATCCCTTTGGTAACTCTTCATCTAATGCTCGTTTCTCTATTTTTTTTGTAAGAGCAAATACTACTTTTACGTTTACATCAGCTTGTATGAGTGCACGTTGAATTTCTTTTGTAACTTCTTTTAATGTTTTTTTGTCAATCACTGACATTCCTGCCAGTTTCTTCATGGTCTTTGTTAGACTTTCACTTAATCCTTCTAGCATTTAACTTGACCCCTCCTCTGATGATTTATTTAGTATAATTGATTATTAGTCTATATTATTATTAATTATATTATCCATCCATTATATTATATTATCTAATTTATATTAATTTTATCCACTTCAATAAGTACTTTCTTAAGTAATGATTAATCTAAATATATAATAGTAATATAAATATTTTTTTAATAGAAGAATCTACTCTTTATATCAAAAAAAATAAGTTATACAAAGATTTATTTTTAAAGAGTAGTAATGACTAGAGTATTAGAATGATAAAGAAGATTATTCTTTATTTAATGAATATGGGGAATTAGATATGTTAGATGAATTAAAAAAATCATTAATTGAGTGTCCTGTAGTTAAAAAAGGGAACTATTATTATTTTGTACATCCTATTAGTGATGGAGTACCACTAGTAGAACCAGAATTGTTAGAAGATATTATGGATTATATTATTAATAATTATAATCTTGACCTTGTTGATAAAATAGTAGGTATTGAATCAATGGGTATACCCTTAGCAACAGCATTATCATTAAAGACTGGAATTCCATTTGTAGTAGTACGTAAAAGATCTTATGGATTAGAAGGAGAAAAACAAGTACATCAGGAAACAGGTTACAGTGAAAGTGAATTATTCATTAATGGTATAAATAAAGAAGATAATGTGTTACTTATAGATGATGTTGTAAGTACTGGTGGAACATTAATCAGTGTTATTAAAGCATTTGATGAAATCGGAGCTAATCTTGTTCATATAATAGTACCAATAGAGAAGGATGACGGACGAATGATTGTTGAGGAAGAAACCGGTTATACTCTTGATACACTTGTTAAAATTAAAATGGTTGATGGAAAAGTTACAATTGTTGAGGATTAGATTGGAATTTGGAGTTTGTTTATGTCAACAATAGATTATGATTATAAAATTGATACAATAAAGGATAAGATTCAGGAATTAAATGCAAAAAATGTTATTCTACAATTCCCGGAGGGTCTTAAAACTGATGCCATAATGGTTGCAGAAGAGATAAATAGTGTTGTAAATGATGTGAATATTATTATTGATGCAGATCCTTGTTTTGGTGCATGTGATTTAGCAGATAATAAGGTTAATGGCCATATTGATCTTGTAGTTCACTTTGCACATACGGCTCTTCCTATAAAAACTGAATGTCCTGTATTATATATTGAAGCTCATTCTAGTGCTGATATAAATGCTCCTATACTTGATGCTATCAATAAACTTGATGATGATGTAAAGACTATTGGACTAGTAACAACAACACAGCATATACATAAATTAGACGATATGATTGAAATATTCAAGTCTAATGGATATACTGTAGTTCTTGACAATGGAATAGGTACATCTACAGGACAAGTATTAGGATGTAACTTCACATCAATCAAAAACTTAAATGTTGATGTGATAGTTTATGTCGGTAGTGGTGACTTCCATGCATTAGGAGTAAAATTGTTCACAAAAAAACCAGTAATCTTAGCTGACCCATTCACAGGCCAAGCACGTGATATTGATAAATTCTATGATAAAATACTCAGAATAAGATTTGCAAGAATAACAAAGGCAAAATCAGCAAAATCATATGGAATAATAATATCCTCAAAAAAAGGACAATTGAGATTTGAATTAGCTTTAAAACTAAGAGATTTACTAGAAGAACATGGATTAAAAGCACAGATACTTAACATGAATTACATAGCACCAGATAGATTACTACCGTTTAATCTAGATGCATTTGTAATGACAGCCTGCCCAAGAATAGCTATTGATGATAGTGCAATGTATAAAAAACCAGTTATTACTCCTCAGGAATTAGAAATTGTTCTAGGATTAAGAGATTGGGAAGACTATATGATGGATGAAATTATAATCCATGATGAGCAGACAGACTAATTGTTAAAACATTTATTATTAATAAAGAATAAATATTAATATAGTATAATTTATTAAATCTACACAACATTAATGTTAATAATCTATCTGATGGTAGTAATTTGTATGAATCATAAAGAAAATGACATAGTATTACCTGGTGAAACATTATGCACCTACGAGGAGTATATTCCAGCTGAATGGACATACATCGATGATGGAATTATAAAATCAGCTATACATGGAATAGTAAAAATAGATGAAATTAACAAGACAATATCTGTACAAGCACCAAACACTCCAAGGCGTATAAAACTAGGAGACATTGTAGTAGGACATATAACAGAAGTTAAACCACATAAGGCACTAGTAACAATTAAAAAAATAGTTGATAATAACCGTGGAATAGTGGCTGGATATAAAGGATATATTCATATATCCAGGGTAACTAATGATTATGTTTCATCAATGCATGATTTATTTAAGATAGGTGACATAATAGAAGCAAAAGTAATAAATATCCTAGGATCAGAATATGTAGAGTTAACAACAGCCGAAATAGAACTAGGAGTAATAAAAGCAATGTGTATTAACTGTCGTAAATTCATGAAGTTAACAGAAGGTAATAAATTATCATGTGAATGCGGAGTAATAGACACAAGAAAAATATCAAGCAGATATGGAGGATATTAAATGAAAGTAATAGAAGAACAACCAGAAAAATTAGTATTAGAAATAACAGGGGAAACACATACAATATGTAACATCCTAAGAAAAAGATTAATGTCACAGGATGAAGTAAAAGCAGCAGCATATGATATAACACACCCTCTTATAGGACAACCGGAGTTTGAAGTACATAGTCCAAATCCTAGAGAATCAATAGTTACAGCATCTGAGGAAATTAAGAAAGAAGCACAAGATTTTAAACAAGTAGTTGAAGATAATTTCCAGTAAATAAAATCTCAACTAACTAAATATCTTTTTTTTAAATATATTATTTTACAATCACTATTTTTTTAACTAATTATACATAACACTATACTTTATTTTATATTTAATTCGGAATCTTCATAAACATGATTTAATATATATTGTAATCATGTCAAAACATAGAAATCCTGCATTAACTGTAGATATTATCATAATAGATAATGATAATACAGTTCTTATCAAGCGATTAAACGACCCATATAAGGATCATTGGGCTTTACCTGGTGGTTTTGTGGAATATGGGGAGAAAGTTGAACATGCAGCAGTACGAGAAGCAAAAGAAGAAACAGGATTAGATGTAGAATTAGATAAATTAGTAGGAGTTTACTCTGATCCTGACCGTGATCCTAGAGGACATACTGTGACAGTAGCATTCACCGCACATATAATAGATGGAACACTACAATCAGATTCTGATGCAAAAGATGCAAAATATATAAAAATTACAGAACTTAAAAATGAAAAATTAGCATTTGATCATGAAGAAATAATAACTGACGCAGGACTAATTAAGGACACGCAATAAGAATAGATAAATACAAATATCATTATTTTATATAAATAATAGAATATTAGTACATAAATATAAAATTAAAACATAAGAATATAGGAAAGGGGATATGAATGGAATTTTGTCCAAATTGTGGAAAAGTACTATTTCCAAAAGACGGTAAATTCTCATGTGACGCTTGTGGATATGAGAAAAACGTAACTGAAGAATCAAAAAAACAATATGAAGTATCTGAAAAAGTTGATAAAGAAGATACAGTAATAGTCACTAATGATAATGTAAAAACTTTACCTACAATAAAAGTAATATGTCCAAAATGTAATAATAAACTTGCATTCTGGTGGTTACAACAAACAAGAAGTGCAGATGAATCAGAAACAAGATTTTTCAGATGCACAGAATGTGATTATACTTGGAGAGAATATGATTAGTTAACATCATATTTTCTTCCTTTTAACTAAATCAAACAAGGTAAAGAACTTATTAAAATTAATAAAGTTTTTATCTTCATAAAATATTTATTAACTAAAAAAGAAATTATTAAACAAGATTACAAATTACTAAAATATTTTTTCATTGTCTTTAAAAAAATATTCAATTGAACTATAGTAGGTTAACATGCCTATTGTAGAAGATTTAGAAATAATATGTTAAATATTATAATTTGTATCATACCTAAAATTTTTAAAAAATAAATTAATAACTAGTATAGTGATAACATGTCAAAAAATGATCATGATTCTATAAATATGGATGAGGATGAAGTAGATCCTCTGGATGAATTGAATGAAATAGAGGATACATCTGATGATATAGAAACGATTGAAACAGAAATAGATCCATTGGACATGTTAGAACAGAGAGATGCAGAAGATATACCTGAATATAATAGTGAACTAGGTTCAATAGTGGAAAAACCAACTGATGAAACAGACGATGATGAAGAAGATAAATCTAACAAGCTAATGAGTGTAATTGATGACGTAGATATAAACAACAAAAACACTAAAGACAAAGAAAAAGAACAGAAAATCGAAGTAGAACCTAAAGATAAACTATCAAAAACTAGTAAATCAGAAGATTCAACAAAAATAGTGGATGATGTTAAAGTAGATGAAGATGGTGTACCTCTACTAAATCAGTTTGACACAAACAAGATAAAAAAACTAAACATCTTCCAAAATATAAAATTCAACAAGCAAACAGTAAAAAAAGTAGTGATGATAGTAGTAGGTTTAATCCTTACAGTAATTGGTATAATACAATCATTAGATGATGTTATTAAAGTATCAGATAATGTAATGTATGCTGAACACGAAACACTAGCTGTAGGTCTAATAATTATAGGAATACTTATTATAATATTTGCATTCTATAAAGAACTATTAAATATTATAGGTCTTAATGATTTTGAGGATGTGGATACTGAAAGTAACATGCCTAAACCTAGAAATAAGAGGAATAATAAATAACCTGAATACACTCACCACCAAAAAAATAATCAGTAAAGCTAACAACTTATCATACACTATGTTTAATCTTAGTTGATGATTTCATAATAAATGATAATTCTAATTTTTTAATTTTCAAATTTAATCAAACTAATTAAATTACTGGGTTAATAACCATTACAGCATAAAATCCACAAATATGTAAATTCATAAAATTTATTATTCATAAATATCAAAAATTTAAACATAATCAAAATATTAAAAGTCATCTAATTTTCCAAAGAAAATAGATAAAAAAGAACATAATAAAAAAAGGAGAGTATTTCACAGTGTTTAAACTAGTATTAAGTAATCCTGGTATTTTTAAAACCAGTTTCGATGCTATATCATCAATAGTTGACGAAGTACAAATAGAAGTAGATTCAGATGGACTTAGATTAAATGCAATTGATAGAAGTCACATAACATACGTACACCTAGAATTAAAAGAAAGCTTATTTGACATATTTGAATGTGACAAACCAATTAAACTAAATCTTGATACAGAAGAATTAATGAAAGTACTAAAAAGATCAAAATCTGATGATGTAATGGAATTAACTGTAGATGCAGGAAGTCTCATATTAACATTTGAAGGAGCAGTTAAAAAGACATTCAAAGTAAAACTCATAGATTTAGAATATGATACTCCAACACCACCAGAAATAGAATACCCTGTAACAATAAGTGTACCTATAAGCACACTAAAAGAAACAATACAAGATATAGAAATAGTAGCAGACAGGGTATCATTTACAATAGATGAAGATAATCTTACATTAGAAGCAGTAGGAGACTTCGCTGATGCAAAAGTAGAATACCTCCACGGTGAAAAAGTAACAGAAACAGTAAAAGCTATATTTGCAATAGAAAATATTAAAGAAATGTTAAAAGCAGAAAAATTTGCAGATAACACATATATATCATTAGGAAATGACATGCCATTAACATTAACATTAGAACTATTAAATGATGAGGGTAAATTAACATTCTTATTAGCACCAAGAATAGAAGAAGAATAATCTTCTACTAATAAACCATATCATAACTTATAGAATAATTAATTTAATAAAAAGGGGATAATACAGGTGGATACTTTTTTTCAAAGATTAAGAGATATACAAAAGAAAGAAAGAACTACTGGAACACTATCAGAAATAGAAGATACCTTTTATGATGAAGCATCCCAATACCTACAACAATTACTAGAAGTAGTAGACAAAAATCCCCTATCTCTAGAAGCATATCAGTTACGTGATGCACAGAGAATAACAGTAGAAATCTGTGAAAGAAGAGAAGTTAAGATAATAACTACTGCAATATCAAATGTTCAGAAATCACATGATATCTTTAAGGGATATAAAAAAGACACAGAACTATACGAAGAAATACCATACAATGTAACACCAGAAGAAGAAAAATTATACAAAGACATAGTAAACACAATAATATTACATAGAGAAGGATTAATGGAATCCATTGAACCACACAGAGATACTGAAACAAAAATAGGATTTAAACCTAGGAAAGTAAAAAAACCAGAAAAGCAGGATACAATAACTCCACATGAAGAAATTACCAGAGAATCAACAACTGAGAAGACAAGTAAACCAGCACCACCAAAACTTGATGAAAGTCAAATAGCAATGATGTTTGGACAGGCACCAGATGACGTACTACTGGATGAAAATAACAATCCTGTAAAATCAAAGCCAAAAACAGATATTACTACACCATTCACACCACCAGCACCTCCACAGACAGATACAGTAACATTACAAAATACTGATGAAGAAAAACAAGAAGAAATCCATGATAATACAATAGAAAAACAAGTAACATCAGAAGATAAACAAGAAGAAACAGAGGTAACACCACAAATACAATATAATGAGGAAGAGCTAGTAGAATTTAAAAAAGATGTAACTACTGATATATTAGATGAAAATGAAAAGACGTATGGTCCATTCAAAGTAAGGGATGTAGTATTACTACCAAGATCTATAGTAAAAATACTAAGACAGAATGAAGTAATTAAGGTAATAAGGTAGAATTTTACTGTAAACATCACCTCCAAAATAACTTTTTTTAGTAAAAAATATGAAATTAGAATACATGAATGTTAGGGCTTAAATATCACTCTTAGTTATAAAGGGATGATGATACAATAATTATAAATATGTATTCATATCATAATAATATATAGATAAATTATTGATTGTTCTATGACTAGAGAACAATTAGGATTTAATGAAAAACAATGATTATACATGAATCTAAGGCTAATTAGCAGAGTAAAAAATAATTTAAACAATACAAAGCAATAATTAATAAATTAGAACGATGTATAACAAGTAAAATACGGTTAATTATTAAAACGTATTTACATTCTATTTAATTATTGAATTAAATTCAATAAATTATACTAAATTCCAAGGAACAAAGGAATTATACAAATTAAATAATAAATGAAGTAAGACTGATTGTCATTACTTTAAATATATTTTCAATCACAAAATAAAATTATTTCAACAGAAAGAAAATAAGGGGATAATTTATTTTATATATAAAACATGAGGTGAATTAGAGATGAAAATGCCAAAAGAACGAAGAACATACTGTCCAAAATGTAAAAAACATACAATACACGAAGTACACACATCTAAAAAAAGAAAAGCTAGTGAGCTAAAATGGGGTCAACGTCAGTTCAGACGTGTAACCGCAGGTTACAGAGGTTACCCAAGGCCTTTACCATCAGGAAGTAAACCAATTAAAAAATTAGATTTAAGATACAAATGTAAAGAATGTGGAAAATCCCACATAAAAAGAGCAACAAATATCCGTGCAGGAAAAGTTGAATTTGTATCACAATAGATAGCATTAATTATCTAAAAAATTAATATCTATTATTCTCTTTTTTTCTAAAATACTTTTTTTTAAGATAACTAACTAGAATATGGAGAATAATATCAACGGATAATTACAAGAGTAGATAATCACACAATTCAAGTGGAGGAACAAAACATGCCAAAACAAGAAAGTAACTTTTTAAAAGTAAAATGTGGAGACTGTGAAAACCACCAAATAATATTTGACCACGCAGCATCTACAGTAAAATGTGTAGTTTGTGGAAAAACATTAGTCGAACCAAAAGGTGGACGTTCAAAAATCTATGCACAAATAGTTGAAGTACTTGACCACTAAGTAAGTGGATATAATAGATTACTAAATCCAGGTGATAATATTGGTTAGAATGAACAAAGAATGGCCTGAAGAAGGTGATCTCATTGTTGGAACCGTACACAAAGTATTAAACTATGGTGCATTTGCTAAACTAGAGGAATATGAAGGAAAAGAGGCTTTTATTCACATATCTGAAGTATCCTCAGGATGGGTAAAAAATATACGTGACTACGTTAGAGAGAATCAGAAAATCGTAGCAAGAGTATTAAGAGTTAACCCAAAAAAAGGACATGTTGATGCATCTCTTAAAAGAATACGTGAAGATCAAAGAACACGTAGGATGCAACAATGGAAGATAGAACAGAAAGCAGAGAAATTACTAGAAATCTCAGCTAAATCATTAAATAAATCACTAGATGAGGCATATGATGAAGTAGGATATCTGATTATGGATGAATTTGGAGATTTATATGAAGGTTTTGAATTAGCTTCTGATGAAGGAGAAGATGTCCTCTTAAACATTGATATTGAACCTGAATGGGCAAAAGCAATAACAGAAGTAGCTAAAAAGAATATTTCTACACCAGAAGTACAGATTACAGGATATGTAGATTTAACTTCATACAAACCTAATGGTGTTGAAATTATTAAGGAAGCATTACTTGCTATTGAAGCAGATAATGTGGAAGTTCAATGTGTAGGAGCTCCAAAATACAGGGTCATGGTAACTGCAGAAGATTACCCAACAGCTGAAAAAATCCTTAGTGAATCAGCGGATAAATGTGTGGCAATAGTTGAAGATAATGATGGACAAGGTAGTTTCCATCGTGAATTAGATGAATAATTAGGTTCTTCTAATTATTCTTGTCACAATTATACTTTTTTTATATAATTTTTTTTAATATTATTAATCACAACTTATTTTCAAATAGTAGTGTTAAATAATTAATCATTTACATATTAATATTTAATAGAAAATTATTTATTTTTCAGATAAATGGGAGGATTATAATATGGACATTAAATCCATAAAACCAAATTATTATACTTTGAAGAGTTTTGAATTTATTAATGGTAGAATATTAGAAAATCAGATTGTTGAATATATAACATTAGGTACACCTCGATATGATGCAGATGGCAAGATATGTAATGCTATTATTTATTTCCATGGAACTACTGGTAATTATTCTTCTATCAATAGGATAAGTTCAATGCTTGTTGAGGGTAAGCCTCTTAGTTTAGATGATTATTATTTCGTGTCTTTATCTACTCTTGGTACTCCAGGTAGTAGTAGTCCGAGTACTTCTGGATTAAATAATGATTATCCCGAGTATGGTGTTTTAGATATGGTTAATTTTAATAGGCAGTTCTTGGAGGAGTGTTTGAATATTACTCATCCACTTGGTTTAATAGGTAATTCTATGGGTGGATTTGAGGCTGTTACATGGGCTACTATTTATCCAGATAGTATTGATTTTCTTATATCTCTTGTAAGTAGTTATAAGGTTGGTGGTCAGAATTATGTTATTAGTAAGGTTATGAATGATATTATTACATCTGACCCTGATTTTAATGGGGGTAATATTACGGGGGATTGTAAGAGGTCTTTGAAGATGGCTAGTAAATCAATGTATTCCTTTGGTCTTTCAAGACAGTTTTATATGGACCAATCCATATCTGATATTAATAAGTATATGGATGAGTTTGCAGAGGAGGATTCAATGGAGGATGTATTGGATGCTTATTATAGAAATGTTGCATCTATGAATTATGATTTGTCTTCTATTGTTTCAGATATATGTGTACCTACATTGATTATTGGTATTTATGAGGACCAGTATTTCCCTCCGGAGCTTGATGCTATTCCTATGCATGCATTGATAAAAAATTCAACACTTGTATGTTTTAATTCATATATGGGACATGTTGGATCCTCTGAGTTAATAAAAATTGAACCAGAGATAGTTGAATTCATGTCACAGTTTAAAGAATAGAACATTTACCACATATATAACTAAAATAATTATATTAATTAAAGACGTATATTTCAAGTGTAAATTTGCATTGACAAACAATAATAAGAATAATTATCAATATTATCTAATAAAATATAATATTAGATAAAAAATATATAATATAACAGTATGAAATTTCAAATGAAACGATGTAAAAAATGTGGAGAATATACTCTACAAGATATTTGTCCAGAGTGTAATGTAAAAACCGGAGTAATCTTCCCAGCAAGATACTCACCACAAGATAAATATGGTAAATATAGACGTCTTCTAAAAAAACAACAGATGGAATAAGATAAAACATAAAAAAAGGGGGTTATTCATTGGATAACAAAAATAGAATAAAAGAAATTGAGGAAGTAGACCTAGAAAATCCAATAGTGCTAGAAGGATTACCAGGAATAGGATTTGTAGGAAAAATAGTGGTTGATCAAATAATAAAACAAATGGATGCTACTAAATTCGCAGAACTTCAATCAGACTATTTCCCACCTCAGGTTACAATGAAAAAAGATGGACTAATAGAACATATGAAAAACGAGTTTTATTATATTAAAGATTTCGGAGAAAATAATCAAGATATAATATTATTAACAGGAAACTCCCAGGGATCCGATTTTGAAGGTCAAATAGCAATCTCCAAATTATTAATTAATTACTTCGAGGATCTAGGTGTACAGAAGATATTTACCCTAGGTGGACTTGGCACTGGTGAAATGATAGAAAAAAGCAGAGTAGTTGTTGCAGGTAATAATAAAGAATTAATTGATGAAATACTAGAAATTGACAATGCAGAACTAAGAAAGGATGAAGGCGGAGCAATAGTAGGAGCATCAGGATTATTACTATATTACGGTGAAGAAAAAGGCATTGATGCAGCATGTCTTATGGGTGAAACACCAGGATTTTATGTAGACCCTAGTGCTGGTAAAGAAGTTTTACTAGTCTTATTTGAATTATTAAACTTCCAAATAGATCTTGAAGAGCTTAATGAACAAGTTGAAGACACACTTAAAAGATTATCCCATAATCCTCAATTCGGACAGGTAGGAATGGAACCACAAGTATCTAAACCTAGTGAGGATTTACGTTATATTGGATAAAAAAAGTAAAATAACCCTTTCCTATATTTTTTGTTATATATGCGTATAGTAACTATAAAATTACAGAATTTATCCTATTTTCCAGTATAAACTCATAGTCTTTCATATGGACTAAAATTATAAATAGTAAAAATAGGTATATATATTAATATAATACAGTACTGTCTAAGAAGTACTTTACCGAGGAAAGATTTTATTTTTCATAAAAAAATTAAGGAGTTAAAATCATGGAATTAGCAATGTTTAACATGGATTATGTAACTATTCTAATCTTCTTTATCATTGGTTTTGTAGTCATTACTTTAATTGGTCAAGCAATGGGTAGTTCAATAGAATAAACTAAATTTAATTTTTTTTAGTTTAATTTTTATTTTTTATAATACCATAATAGTAAACTATAAAAAGAATGAACTAAAGATAGTAATAATAGTAATACGTTTTTTTATAACAAGGGCCTGTAGCCTAGACTGGATAGGGCGTTGGACTTCTAATCCAAAGGTCGGGGGTTCAAATCCCCCCAGGTCCGCTAAAAATTAAATCCAAACAATATATAACTTTTTTTTTAGAATTATTTTATTATTATAAATTATTTATAAATTAATTATATTATTTAGTAAATGGGTTTGTAGCCTAGTCTGGATAGGGCACCAGACTCCTAATCTGGAGACCGGGGGTTCAAATCCCCCCAAATCCGTTAAAAAAAGAGAATAACTAGTTTTGTATAATTATTATTTAATTATATTCAACAGTACCATATTGGCCTCCACGACCAGGATTCACATTTAAACCATTATTTCTATATGAATTTATAACCTTAGATAATAATGGGTCAACTTTTTCTATAGATTCAATCGGAGTATTAAGAAGAACCTCAATTTCATTTCCAAATTGTTTTAGAAGATTGTCATATCGTGTTTGCACATATTTTGTTGTAACGCCTTTATCATGCACAGTACTTAGCAGTTCTGATAATGGAAGTAGATATTGGTATGGTGGACGATTACTTGGATGCTGAGGTGTATCATATGATGCTAGTTCTTGAATTCTACCCTTCACGCCCTTCTTGATTCTACCACCGCAGGTACATTTCATATTTCTAGCCATTGCATCATGTATATTATATATTTTATGACATTGAATACAGCCTGTTTCATGATATTTTCCCATACGTGGATCAAAACCATAGTTTTCTATAATATTATTATCTTTTATTGATTTACGTAATCCATTATAGGATAATTCATCTAATTCCATTTTATTAAATTCTCTTCCTATTCTATGAGGCCATGGAGAATGAGAATCAGAGTTTGTTAAAAATGTGTAATCCCATAATTCTTCGATTGTATCTGCTAAATCTGAATCACTAGATAATCCTAGTTCTACAAAGTCAGGTTTATCATCATAACATTCCATTATTGAATCATATTCTTTATATAATCCTGTCCATGGTGTAAATATATGGGCGGGTCCTATTATACAATCATATTCACGGGCTATGTCCATTATTTCTGCTCCATTCATTCTGATTTTTGGTCGGCCATCTGAATCCATATTCTTCACAGTGAATTCATCTCTCATTTGCCATGCTACTTCTATGGATGGTATTATAAGTAGATGATGTATTCTATGATTATCTTCTAGTTCTGTGGTTGTTATAAATTTGGTATTATTTGGTGCTATATTGTCATTCGTTTTGTAAATTCCTGTATCATCTATTTCTATTAATGAATCTTCTAGTTCTTTTAGCCATTTTGAATGAAAAGCATCTCCAGTTGCCACGAGATTTAAACCTTTTTTAACGGATTCAATTGCCATAGTTTCTGGGTTCATATTTTTTGATGTAGCCATAGAGTATTTACTATGTACATGTAAATCTGCATTAATTATCATTTTAATCATTAAATAAAAAATTAGTTTAAAATTAAATTTGTTATTATGTGGGTATTGATTTAAGTTTCTTTTATTGAATAAAAAAAGTTTTTAATTTGAGATGTATTAGAAAAGAAATTATTTTTTTAATATTTATCTTATTTCTTCTATTTTAATCTCAATAATAATATTATCTTATCTTAAAGTGTATCCTATAGGAATTATTTTATGATTTTTACTGTTAATAGTGTAAAAAAGAAGGTATCCTTGAGGAAATACCTTTCTTATTTTAGTCCGCATCATCATTTCGGTACCATACTTGTTTTCTTGCTGGTTCTAAAGGAACATATACTTCTATTTTAGCATGTGTTGTATCATCTGTTGCGTCAAATTTAACCCATTTACCATCATCTGTATCAAGTATTGTGGCACTGTTTTTATCTATCTTTGCGTGTGTTGGTTCTTTTATTATGAATTGATATGCTTGATCTACTGTGATTACTTTGGTATTATAAGTATCTGGTAGAATGTGTGGAACATTTGGATCATTTGGGTCTTGTTGTGTTATTACTGATGAGCCTCCTCCATTAGTTGGGCTTCCTCCATTAGTTGGGCTTCCTCCATTAGTTGGGCTTCCTCCATTAGTTGGGCTTCCTCCATTAGTTGGGCCTCCTCCATTAGTTGAGCCTTCATTGTTACTGGAACTTCCATCGTTAGTAGAACCACTTCCACTACTACCAGTTCCAGTATTTACTGGATTGTTTGCATTAATTAATGCTCCTGATCCCTGGTTTGATCCACTGCCTGAACCTTGTGAATTTGCTGAGTCTGTTGCTTGATTGTTTGATGAGCCTGTTGATTGACTACCTGATGCATCTGCTGATTGTTTATCTGATGGATTTTGCTGGTTTTCATTTGCTGTATTTGCTGAATCACCTGCACTTGGTGCTGCTAATGTGTCTGTTATCGGTGAGTTCTCTGTCTGTACACTGGATAATGGGTTGAGTACATCATCACCCAAATTTATCTGGTATGTTGCTGCTATTATTCCTATTAAGACTACTATTAAGACGGATAATATGATTTTTTTATCCACCATTTTTTCACCTAAATCGAATATTTTTCTTGTTTCATTGTATATTATTATTAAATAATATTTTTATATGATTATTTCTCATATTTTTAGTATTTAATCTTTTATATTATATTCGGGTATTGCTTTTGTTTTTGATATGTCGGTTATTATTGTTTTCGTTGTTCGTTTTTTAGGGTTTTCTACTTGGCTTAATAGATTTTCTGCGTAATTTAGTGCGTTTTTGTATTTTTGTATTATTGTTTTCAGGTCACTTATTGCTTCGGGGTCTCCTCGGTATAGTCTTTCTTCTATGTTGTATAGTTCTGTGAATTCTTCTCCCATCATGTGCATGTTTATTGTGTCCGGTTTTATGAATATTTTTATTTCGATGTCCTGTGCTATTTCATAGTATTTTCTTGGTCTTCCTCTTTCTATTTTTTGGTATGTTGGATTGATTAGTCCTAGTTCTTCCATTGCTTTAAGGTGACCTATTATTGCTTTTTGTCCAACGTTTAGTTGTTGTGAGAGTTGACTTACAAATCTTGGTTCTTCAGTTAGTAATGCAAGTATGTCCCTTCTTGTTTTGCAGCCAATTACATCGAGTACTGCTTCTAAATCCATATAATCATCTTCTTTATTTTTTTTATTTAATATGTTTATTTTCTTTTCGTCGTTTCCTATTTATATATTATATTTTCAAATTATATATAAATATTACCTTTGGTTACTAAAAGACCAAAACGTTTATATACTATGACAATGCAACTTAATATTAAGAAAAATTACTTTTGTAACTAATGGTTACTAAAATAACATAACTTATATATAACAAAAAGTAACTAAATTATAATTAACAAATAAAAAAGAAAAAAATTATCATGACTGTAGAGTTATTATAAAAAATCATATAATAAAAAAAAGAAGGGTGTAATACATGACAGAAGAAGAAAAAACCAAAAAAGAAGCACAAAACACAGAAAAACAACAAGAAGAAGAACAAGAAGAACAAGAACCATCACCAGAAGAAACAATTACACAGCTACAAGAAGAAGTAGAACTATACAAAAATAAACTACAAAGATCACGAGCAGACTTCGAAAACTTCAAAAAACGGTCAGAACAAGAAAAACAAAGTTTCGTCAAATACGCCAATGAAGGCTTAATATTAAAAATACTGGAGGCATATGAAGACTTAGAACGAGCTCTACAAGTTAAAGAAGACAAAGATTTAAGAGAAGGAGTAGAACTCATCTATAAGAAACTAACAAAAATCCTCAAAGATGAAGGAGTAGAACCAATAAACACAGAACATCAGAAATTTGACCCATACAAACATGAAGCACTATTAACAGAAAACAATGATAACTACGAAAACAATGAAATCATAGAAGACTTACAAAAAGGATACACCCTAAACTCAAAAGTTATAAGATATTCAAAAGTTAAAGTTTGTAAAAAATAATCATAAAAGATAACTAAATTATTATTATTTAAATTATTCAAAAAACACGATTAAAATATAAAACAAGCAATAAGGTGATAACATGGCAGAAGAAAAAGTAATAGGAATAGACTTAGGAACAAGTAACTCAGCAGCAGCTGCACTAGTAGGTGGAAAACCAACAATCATACCAAGTGCAGAAGGAGCAACACAATATGGTAAATCATTCCCAAGTTATGTAGCATTCACAGATAATGGAGAAATACTTGTAGGAGAACCAGCAAAAAGACAAGCAGTAACAAACCCAGAAAACACTATAAGTGCAATTAAAAGACACATGGGATCAGATTACACTGTAAACATCAAAGGAAAAGATTACACACCACAAGATATCTCAGCATTAATTCTACAAAAAATTAAAAAAGATGCAGAATCATTTTTAGGAGAACCAGTAAAAAAAGCAGTAATTACAGTACCAGCATACTTTGATGATAACCAAAGAACAGCTACCAAAGATGCAGGTAAAATTGCAGGACTTGAAGTATTAAGATTAGTAAATGAACCTACAGCAGCAAGTTTAGCATACGGATTAGATAAGACCGATGAAGACGATGTTAACATATTAGTATTCGACCTTGGTGGAGGTACACTTGATGTAACAATCATGGAATTCGGAGAAGGAATCTTCGAAGTAAAATCCACAAGTGGTGACACCAACCTTGGTGGTACAGATATGGATACAGCAATCATGAAATACATCGCAGAAGAATTCAAGAAAGAAAACGGTGTAGATTTATTAAATGATGACCAAGCAGCACAACGTTTAAGAGAAGCAGCAGAAAAAGCAAAAATTGAATTATCCACAACACTTACAACAGACATCAACTTACCTTTCATTACAGCAACACAGGCTGGTCCATTACACTTAAACATGACTTTATCAAGAGCAAAACTTGAAGAAATTGTAGACCCAATTGTAGAAAAATGTGGAGCTCCAATCAAACAAGCAATCAGCGATGCAAAAATGAATACAAATGAAATCGATAAAATTATTCTTGTAGGTGGACCAACAAGAATGCCATGTATCCAGAAATACGTTGAAAACTACATAGGTAGAAAAGTAGAAAGAGGAATTGACCCAATGGAATGTGTAGCATCTGGAGCAGCAGTTCAAGGTGGAGTACTTGCAGGTGAAATTGATGATTTAGTATTACTTGATGTAACACCATTATCATTAGGTATTGAAACAATGGGTGGAGTAGCAACAAAACTCATCGACCGTAACACCACAATTCCTACCAAGAAGAGCCAAATCTTCACAACAGCAGCTGATAACCAGACAAGTGTAGATATCCACGTTGTACAAGGTGAAAGACCAATGGCAAACGATAACACTACACTAGGAAGATTCCAATTAGTAGGTATACCAGCAGCACCAAGAGGAACACCTCAAATTGAAGTAACATTTGATATAGATGCAAACGGTATAATCAATGTATCTGCACAGGATAAAGGTACAGGAAAAGAACAAAAAATAACAATCACCTCTTCAAATAAATTATCTGATGAAGAAATTGAACAAAAAATCAAAGATGCAGAAGCACACGCTGAAGAGGATAAAAAACGTCAAGAAGAAATTGAAATCAGAAACAATGCTGATTCATTAGTATACACATCTGATAAAACATTAGAAGAACTTAAAGATCAACTATCTGATGACAAGAAGAAAACAATTGAAGATCAACAAAAAGACCTTAAAGATGCAATTGAAAAAGATGACATTGATTTAATCAAAGAAAAATCAGATGTACTTGAAAAAACTATTCAAGAAGTAGGAGCAGAAATTTATCAACAAGCAGCTCAAGAGCAAGCAGCACAGCAACAAGCACAACAACAAGCACAAGGACAGAATGCTAACGCATCACAATCCAATAACGACGATGACACAATCGATGCTGACTTCGAGAAAAAATAGACAAGTTAATAATAAATCGTAAATCATCCTATTAAAAAGGCGAACAGACATGATATGCATTAGGAATTAGTATTACTAATTTCTTAACATAATCCTTTTTTATATAATAATCATTAAATAGATTATATAACTAAAAGTGAAGAAAACAATCAATCAAATAAGGTGTAGTTATGGATTATGGAAAGGATTATTACAGGATATTAGGAGTAAAACCTAATGCAGATGAAAAAACTATTAAAAAAGCATATCGTAAACTAGCTAAACAATACCATCCAGACATAAACTCATCAAAAAAATCAGAGGAATATTTTAAGCAAATAACCGAGGCTTATTCAGTATTATCTGATTCTACAAAAAGAAGAGAGTATGATTATTATCATAGAGTCATCAAATTCCAAAATGCAACTAGAAGAATCCATCCTGATACTATATTTAATGGTGTGAAATACATAGCTGATTTAGAAAGGAATTATAATTTAGTATCTAATCTTATAGATGTTGGACTAGGAGCACGTAGGAAAAACAAGCTATCAAGAATGAAAAATCATCCATTACGATCTTTCAGAAATAGACATGGCCGTAGACACAGAGGACCATTCTAGAAGTATTGTATTAGTATAGTTTAGAATAAATAATGTTTTGGATTCATTAGAGAATACAAATCAGTATATAAAATATAAATATATCCCAAGTGGTAAAGTAAACTCCAATTTAATGTATTAGTACATAACTTTTCCACATTCATATAAATTAAATAGCTATAAAAACATGTGATAAGGGAAAATTGGAAAGTTATGGAAAAAAATAACTAAAAATACATTTCCCCATAATCGGAAGTAGGAAAAGGGAAATAATAATTGTAGGTATGGGCATATGAGTATTAATCATAATTCCCATACTATTTTTTTTATATAATAAACTCAAAAACATAATTATCATTAAATAATTATTCATTACAAAGAAAAGGAAAAGAGAGGTGTATATTCATGGCAGAAAAGAGAGATTACTATGATGTATTAGGTGTAGACCGTAATGCAGATAAAAAAACTATTAAAAAAGCGTACCGTAAATTAGCAATGAAATACCATCCTGATGTTAACAAAGAGGAAGGTGCAGAGGATAAATTTAAAGAGCTAAGTGAGGCTTATGGTGTTTTATCTGATGATGAAAAAAGAGCTAGATATGATAAATATGGTCATGCTGGAATGGATGGATTCACACAGGAAGATATATTCAACAACATAAACTTTGAAGATATATTCAGTGGTTTCGGAGGGTCTAATGGTGGATTCGGAAGTATTTTTGATTTATTCGGATTCGGCGGCGGATCAAATACACAGTCCGGCAGAGGTGCTGATATAGGACAAACTGTTGAATTAACACTTGAAGAAGTAGCAACAGGAGTATCTAAGGATATAAAGGTTACTCATAAAAAGACATGTCCTAAATGTAATGGATCACGTGCTGAGCCAGGTTCATCAGTAAATACTTGTTCTAATTGTAATGGTACCGGACAAGTAAGACAGGTTCAAAATACACCTCTAGGACAGTTTGCAACAGTATCCCCATGTCCACAGTGTAAGGGTGAAGGTCAGATAATAGAACATCCATGTACTGAATGTCATGGTACAGGACTTAAACAAACTACTAATAAACTATCAATCAACATCCCTGCAGGAGTAGAAACCGGTACAAGACTACGCGTTGCAGGTGAAGGTGACGATGGTATAAAAGGAGCTCCATCAGGAGATTTATATGTAACCATCAAAGTTAAAAAACACGACTTATTCAAACGTGATGGCCGCAACCTTTACTATGAGTTACCAATAAGTTATGTTCAAGCATGTCTTGGTGACAAAGTAGATGTTCCAACAATTGATGGTGAAGTTTCACTTAAAATACCAGCAGGAACTCAGAGCGAAAGCACCTTTAAAATTAAAGGTGAAGGTATAAAGGATATTAACTGGTCTGGTAAAGGTAATCTCTACGTTAAAGTTCATGTTGTAGTTCCTAAGAAATTATCTGATAAACAGAAAGATATTCTCAAAGACTTTGCTGATGTGAGTGGTGAGGAGATATCTCACGTTAAACAAGGATTCTTTGATAAGGTTAGAGAAACATTAAATAATTAAACATGTATTAATTTATTAACCTCCACACTTTTTCTTTTCCTAAAATTTTTTTTTATAAATTCTATTTTTTTTAAGCATTATATTTAATTGCATTTTCTTATATAATACATTAATATCTATAAATTATCCGTGGGGATTGATTGGATATGATAATTAAGGAAGATGATGTTTTATTAGATATTTCTATAAATAACAAGTTTTATTCTCATTTATCTTTTCTGCAGGTTATGAATTTATTAGAGCATTATGTGAGTGATGTAGGAGATTTAGAGCCTATGACCTCAAAAGTGGTACATGGTGTTTACATGTATTTTAGTTGTGATGAGGATAGACATAGGTTTTATACTAAAATATATAAAACTATGCATGGTACAGATAGATGGATATTATTCATGAAGGATGAAAATGAGGGATATGCATTTTATATGAATTCGGTTACTAATAAAATTGAATTGTCCTGGTATAACAGGTTACTTAATGAACCGTTAAATAAAGAAGAAGAAAGAAAGAGGATAACTTGTTATGTACCTGATATCATGTATTAGTATTTAATACAAACTATCAAATAATAAAGAGTATAGATATAAATAATATAACAAAAAGATAAAATAAAATAAATAAAATTATTACTGGAGAAAATTAATTTGACATACGATGCAGAAGTATTAGTTGTAGGATGTGGAAACGTTCTATTCAAGGACGATGGATTTGGACCTACAGCAATAAAAGAATTAGAAGAACATTTAGATGAAAGACCATTACCAGATAATGTAATTACTATAGATGGGGGAACAAGTGCGCCATACTATGTATTCTCTCTACCAAATCCTATGTGGAAAAAAATTATCATATTAGATATATCAGACTTTGGTGGAAAACCAGGGGATGTAAAAATTCTATCAAAAGATGATGTACCTGAAGGAAAATATCAGGATCCACATTCATTATCAGTAGCAGATCCTTTAGATGATTTAGATGAAGTAGAGATTGTAATCATAGCATGTCAACCAGAAAAAGTATCATCACCATTTGTAGAAGTAGGATTATCTGATAGTGTAAAAGATGCAATACCAAAAGCAATTGACATAGTATATGAGCAAGTAAAATTATAAATTACTACTATCTATAATTACTAAAACTACTTATTCTTTTTTTTAAGTCAATGTGAGAGCGATTACCATGACAAACTTTAGAAAATTAAATGAAAATGACGATATAGAAACAATAGCTGCATGGATTTACTCAACAGACACATTTCTATTTAATCCACTATTCTTCAATGATAAGATAAGAGCAATTACAGGAATAGAAAGGTTAATAACAAGTAATTATTCAAACCCATATCACCGAGACTATATCACCGTAATATATGATGAAAATCCTGATATTATTGAAGGAGTAGCTGTATCATTTAGAGGTTCAGATATATCTGTAGAACAAACAATAAAGGCAATGCGTGATACATCATGTACTAGTTTACCTTTGATATTACAATATTCAGTTAATAGTAGGCTATTTGCATCACATATACGGGATAATGACTACTATCTTGGAAATCTATATGTAAATCCAGAGTACAGGAAAAATGGAAACGGAAGTAAACTAGTTGAAAAATGTAAACAACTAGCAAGACAATCAAACTGTAAACAAATACTACTTGATGTAGAGTATACTAAGCCATACCTACTTGATTTCTATGCAAAGCTAGGATTTAAGAAAAGTAGTAAAAATTATCATAGAATATTCGGAAAAACTTATGGATGTTATGGTTTAAAATGTAAATTAGACTAGCGTTTATTTTAATAAAAAAATATTTTTGAAGGGATATAGGATGGAAAAAGTAGATGATATAATAATAATACTAGGAAAAGAAAGAGATTCAAACTGTTATATAATTGATGACATGATGATAGACCCAGGGTCTGGACAATACACTGATTATGTAATTGAATCCATAAAAGAAGCAGGAAAGTCAATGGATGATATAAATAAAATAGTAAATACTCATTGTCACTTTGATCATATGGGAGCTGACAAGTACTTCCAGGATAACTATGGATATGATATATACATGCATCCCTTAGATATACAGACAGTAGAAGAAAAAGATGAAAATGCAACAGTAGCAACATCATTTGACATGGAAGTACCAGATTTAGATATGAAACCATTAAATGAGAAAGATAAACTAGGAGACTATGAAGTACTACACACACCAGGACATACACGTGGTGGAATATCCTTATTTAATGGAAAAAGCTTAATAAGTGGAGATACATTATTCTCAGGCGGAAACTTTGGAAGAACAGACCTTCCAACAGGTGATAGAGCACAGATGAGAGAATCAATACTAAAAATAGCAGACCTTGATGCAGTACAGATATTCCCAGGACACGGACCATATGCAATATCTGCAGTAACAGAACAAATATCTTTAGCAGTAATGCTAGCTTCAAGACTGTAAATAATAATAACTAAAATAAATTATACATCACCACCCTAATATTTTCTATTTTTTAAAATCTAAATTAATTAAAACAAGAATATAAATTTTTATTATTAAAAAAAGGGAAATTCATTAAAAAAATAAGTAGTGTAGTGGAAATCAAATGTTTCCAACTACAAAACATAATATTATCTATTTTTTAACAGTTAATGTAGCATTATCTGATGTATTTCCATAGAAGTTTTCATTATAGATACAGGTAAGTACATAATTCCTTGCTTTTATAGAAGCTGAGATTTTATAGTTAACAGTTGCTTTACCATTAACTACTTTTGCAGATATTACTTTTCCTGCATTATCTTTTAGGGTTACACCATTTATTTTAAATACTACATTTCCGCTGTTAACAGTTTTTCCATCATTTGATTTTATGGGTGCTGTGAATTTTGTTTTTTGGCCAGCTTTAACACTAACTTTGTTTACTGTAACTGTTGCAGTTTTCTTGTTATCCTGTGTTGTTTTTAATGTTTTTGTTGTGTTAGATGTGGTTGTGGTAGTTGTTTTTTCGTTACTTACTACTAATGTTGTTGTTGCTTTTGCTATGTTATATGTGTCTGTTCCAAGGTATTTTGCTTCTACTTTAGTATTCAAGGATGCATCTGGTGTAATTTTTACTGTTGCTAATCCTTTATCTACCTGTGCATAGCCTAGTACTGTGCCATTGTCTGTGACAAATTTAACTATTCCGTCATTGACATTATTATCTTCTGCATCAACTACTGTAACTGTAACTGGTAATTCTTCTCTAACAACTCCATTTATTGGTGTTGTCTTCATTGTTACAGGTATTGGTTCGACTGTGAGAACTACCATTTTAGTATTATCAGCATATATTCCATTAGGATCAGTGTATGTGATTGTTATTACTTTATCACCTAATGTGTCAAATACATATTTTGTATTAATGGATGAAACATCACTTAATGAGTTAATAACTCTATTATTTACTTTCATTGTGATTGTTCCAGTTATAGGATTTCCTTGTTCATCTGTGATATTTGCTGTTAAGTCGGTGGTATTATTAATTATCACTGTTCTTGGTATGTTGCTGTTTATTGTTACTAATGCCATTGTTTTAATGGTTAATGTTGCGTTTGATGGTTTGCATGTTTCATTTCCAGCGTAACTAATCATTATGGTATGTGTACCTGGAGTGGTTGGAGTGTAAACATATGTGAATTTGCCATTGTTTTTAATGTTTATTAAACTAATGGATTCACCATCAACTGTTACAACTAATCCATTAATATTAGTCTTAGCATTATTTACTTTGAATACTCCATTGATATTTAAGTTATTGTTTACAAGCATTACATAGTTATTGTAATTTAATTTAATGTTTGAGGAATATCTGTCATCTGTTACACTAATTGTGTTTGTGTTTGATGCGTTGTTGTATATTTCATTTCCTTCATATACTGTTGTGAATGTAATGTCATCCATGCTTGTAGGTTGATATGTGAATGTTCCTACACCATCAGTAATGGTTACTACACGTGTAACATCGCCTATTGTAACAAATACTCTGCTAGAGTTAATTGAGTTACCATCAGCATCTTTTAGTGTTACAGTTATTGTATTATTTTGATATAATGATAAGTTTCCAGTTAAATCAACTGTTGTATCTACTTTTTCAATGGTTAATGTTACATTAGTTTCATTTTCATTGAAGACAGTGTTACCATTATATTTTATATTTACTGTGTATGTACCAATAGCATTTGTAAAGTTTGCTTTTGCTGTACTATTTACAACATCTGCTGTTACAGTTTCGTTTCCCATTGTGAAGGTTACAGTACCTATGTTCACTGGATTTCCAAGTGAATCTGTCACTGTTACTACTATAACTCCTGGTTTTAATGCTGTTGTTTTAACATTTTCAGATGTTAATGTAACTTCATTTGAAGGGGTGTTGTTTTCTACTGTGTTGTAACTTTCGGTTAATACAGAACCTGAACCTATGTTTAATGTTGAGTATAATGTGTTGTTTGTTACAGTGTTAGAATAACTTCCGGTTAAGTTTATAGTGTTTGTACTGTTATCAGGAGTTGTAACATTTATATTGTTAAATTGAATAGTGTTACTGTTTGAACTGCCTATTAATTTAATTCCTGAGTTTTCTACTTGTATATTATCATTTTCTACAGGACTATTTTTCATGTCACCTGTAACTGTGATATTGTTATATGTTATATTGTTATAACGGGAACGATATCCTCCTATACCTAATACGTAGTTGTTGCTTCCGCTAAGTTTGTTATAGGATATGTTGTTATAATTTATGCTCCAAATTTCCATGAGATATACGGAGCTTGAGTTACCTGTTATGTTGTTGTATGTGATTGTGTTGTATGTGACTGCACCCATGGTGTTAGTTGAAATATATAATCCATATGTTACATCATCAGCTTGTACATTTATATCATTGTTTGATATTGTGTTGTATGATGCTGGTCCTGTTAGTTGAACACCGTTTGCGTACTGGTCACTAGTTGTTCTTATTATGTTGTTGGTTATATTGTTATTGTTTACTTTACCATTGAAGGATACACCGTATCCATATGCTTTAGAAACTGTTATTATTGTGTTATTGTTAATAGTGTTATAGTTACTTTCTATGTCTTCGTCGAAGTTCATTGGGTCTCCTATGAATGAAATTCCTGTTATTGTTCCAAAGGCTTCAGATTCACCAGTAACATTTGTTACTATTATGTTATTTTCTATAGTGTTGTTGGATGAGTTGTATCCTGTTATTGATGTTGTTATAGTGTGGCCTACGTAGTTATCATCATAGTATATGTTATCAGATGGTCCTGTCACGTTTATATTGTTTGATATGATTTTTATGTTGTTTGCGTTTGTTAGGTTTATTGCGGTTGTTCCGCCGTTATTGTTAAATTGTGTGAGTGTACAGTTTTTGATTAATATATCTGTTGTGTTGTCAATGTAGATTAATTCTGTGGAATAATTGCTGTTATTCATTATTATGTTTGTTATGTTTGTGTGCTGTCCTTCTGAGGTTAATGTGATTGTACAATTATTAAGTATTGCCTGGTCGGTTGCTGTTGTCATGTTTATTGGAAGACTTATTGTCATGTTTCTGTTTTTGAATGTTCCTGAGAATTGTAATTCAGAGTTTGGTGGTACCATGCTTAGTATTAGTTTTCCTTCGCTGTCAAAGTATTGGTCGTATGTATCATCCGTGAGTATTATTTTTTTAGGTTCGGGCATTGTTACATTACCTGTTAAGGTAATTGTCTGATTTGCCTGTGTAACCTTGATTAGGTATGTGCTTTGGTATAATGTGTAGTTGTTTGTTGTTTCTAGATTTTCAACTGTGGTTGTTGGTGAAGAGAATTCATCTCTGTCAGAGGTGTATGTTACAGTTAATCCTTCTGGTAATCCACCTTCAAGTGTTGATATCGCTCCTGTTGCATCAGTTACCTTGTTAAATACTGTTTTTATTGTTATATTGTTAAGGTAGCTTATGTTTGAATCAGGGGTTATTGTTGAATTCATTATTACCCAATTATTTACTACAATTGGGTTGCAGTCTAAATAATCCTCTTCGTAATCATCATAATATTGGCCTGATTTTATGTAGCTTGTAGGTTTTGTGTTTGTTCCCCACCAGTTATTGTTAGCTGTAACTGCGCTTCCTGTTTCATCTTCATTGTATAATGCAGACCGTGTTCCTGATGGTATTAATACTGAATTGGTTATATTAAATCCGCCACCATAATAATTATCAACTATAGATCCTTCACCTGTTGCGGTGTTGTTTATGAATGTTGATTGTATAATGGTTAAAAATCCACCATAATTCATTATGGCTCCACCATCTCTTCCTATAGTATTAGTTACTTTGTTTCCTATGAATGTACTGTTAGTTATAGTAGTATCTTCATGTGTTTGTATTGCTCCACCATTACCTATTGTTGCTTTATTGTTAATGAAGCTTGAATTATCTACAATCATAGGATATTTCTGTGTTAATCCATAAATACCAGCTAATCTTCCAGTATTATTACTGATTACTGAATTGTATATGGATAATTTTCCACCTAAGTTTATCCATCCCTGACTGTTACTATCATTAGGTACGGTGTTATTGTATATTCTTGTATTATTTATAGTAGTATTTCCATCTGCTTTTATGATAGCTGCAGTGTTATTGTAAATTGCACTGTTATTTATAGTTAAAGTAGAATCCTCAGCTAGTAGTATAAGATTTCCTGCTGTATTTAATCCACTATTTTTTACAGTGTTATTAGCTATTGTTACATTTTCAAGAATTAATTTACCCTTTGTTATATTTGCTATAGCGCCTTCTATGCCATTTGCATTATAGATAATCATATTTTTAAGAGTTAATGTTGCACCGTTATTTACAATGAATATATGGCCTTGATTTGCGTTTATTTTATTTCCATTTCCATCTATTGTAACGGTTTTATTAACTGTTATGTTATCTTCTGCTTGTCTTCTTTTTATATTGTCGGGTAATGTTATGGTTGAACCAGCTGTAATATTATTTATTTGGTTCTGTACAGTTTTATATCTTAATTCTGGTGATTCAATTATTGTTACTACACCAGGAACAACTGTTTGATTTTCTATTACTGCATTATTATATACTGCTGTTACAGTATAATTTCCTGCATTAAGATCATTAGTAACTGGAAGTGTGGCAATTCCCTCCACTACATCCACGGTGTAATTTGTATTGTCAAATGTTATAGTTACATCGCAACCTGAGATTGAGTTATTCATGTCATCTGTTACGAAAACAGTCAAATCAAAGTTTGCTCCTTCAACTACAGTAATATTATTAACAGTAACATTTACACTTGATAAATCACTTGATCTTTGGAAGATTGCTGAACCATTGTATGCAGTGTTTTTTGACATAGTATTATTTGCTAGTAATGCGTCACAATCTATATATATTGCTCCACCTTGTTTTGAAGAACCGGTTCCAGTAACTCTGTTTGAAATGAATTTAGAGTTTTGTATTTCTAGATAGGATCCTCTTCCTGCTACAGCTCCACCTTTGGAGTTTGCTGTATTGTTTATGAATGTAGAAGTATATATGTAGATTTTTCCTCTTGAATTAATTCCACCACCATAATTTACAGCGATATTGTTTTCGAAGGTTGAGTTAATTACAGTTATACTAACTTGACGATTACTGGATGTAAGTACTCCGTTATTAGTACTACTATTATAGAATGATGAGTCAATAACTGTGACCTGTGATCTTCCAAAGTTAAATGAACCATATACTCCATCGTTTTTTATTCCGGTTACATTTTTCATAATAATAACTGTATCTGAAGAAGTTTCTAATGCAGCTCCAACATAACCTGAGACAGTATTATTAATAAATGTTACATTATCAAAGGTTACATTACCTTCAGCAGTTATAACAGAGTTTTTATATAAATTACCTGTGAAAATTATGTTTTTAAATGTAACTGTATTACCTTTTGTAATAGTAAATGAACCATTATTTGAGGTTATAGTATGACCTTTACCATCAATTGTAACGGTTTTATCTATTATTACAGGCTGTTCATCATTATTTTTCTGATAATCTTTAGCTAAGGTTACATTTTCAGTTGCTGTATTCACTGTGCTATTTAGTTCAGCGAAATTTCCAGATGTACCCTCCTGTTTCAGTGATTTATGGGTTTTTTTCACTGATTTCTGTGTTGTTTGAACAGATTGTTTTTCTTTTATCTTATTATGATCAACATTATTAATTGTTGCTGGCTGGTCGGATAATACAGGTGATGTATCACTTATACTGCTTTGTGATGTATCACTTGTTGTATTATCTGTATCAGCAGCTGATATTGCTGATATTCCAACTAGTGTTATTAATAATAAGGAACATATAAGAAAAAATTTTGTCTTATTATTAAACATTTTTTCCATCCTATTACTTTGTTGAATATACATATTTTCCATGAGGTGTGAACAAAATAAATAAGTATGTATAGGAACATATCAAGCTTATTTGTTTTATTTTAAAAAAATATGTATATGTTATTATCTTTAAATCAAAATATTAATAATTTTATATTATCAAAAAATAAGGCGTTAAAAATAGATAAATACTACAGTAAAATAAGAATATTATGTATAAAAAGTAAAATAAAGTAAAAAAAAAGAATAATAAAAGACAATAATCCTCTTTTATTATAAAGTTGTAACTTTACAACCATCTTTCTCAACTATAATGGTATGTTCTGTTTGAGCTACCATAGCATCTGTTTTTTCTTTCAATGCATTATATGGGTAAATAGCTCGTGACCTAATTAATGGTTGCATTGCTCTATTTAATTTATGTTCATCATATTTGTCAAGGAAATGTCTTTTAGCAAATGGGAAATGAGAAAAGTCTGTACTAATGTATTTTAATAATCTTTTAGCATCTGGTTGACGTAGCGGTCTATTTCTTAAATATGAGTATATGTAGTGTTGTGGTATATCACTAACTAGTCCGACTCCATTAGTAGCAAATGGTTCTACTGCTATATGGTCACCTTCTTTTAGTTGATGATCACTGCCATCAGGGAAGTTTGGAATACTAAGACCAGCATGTAAATTGTTTTTCTCTAAACTATGACCTGTAAGATTTACTATAGGTGTATATCCTTTATCATGCATTGTCTTTTCTACTTCTGCTCCAATTTCATTTAGTGTAACACCATCTTTAATAATACTAATAGCATTCTCTAGTGCAGAACTGGATGCATCTATTATTCGTCTTCTTTCCTCAATCTCATCTTCAGTAACGACTGGATTTCCATCATCAAGTCTTCCAGGCATTTTAAGAGGATTTCCTTCTTCATCCACTGGTTCTTTGTTATCTCCTTCAATAATTACAGTTACTGCAGTATCTGATATGTATCCATCAATTTCTGCTCCTAAATCTATTTTAACAATGTCACCATTACAGAATAAGGTATCATCGGTTGGAGGTGATGTATAATGTGCTGCTATCTGGTTTATTGAAACGTTACATGGAAAAGAAAGTCCAGCACCTGTACTTTTTATTTCAGATTCTACCCAGTTAACTAGGTCACTTACTTTCATTCCAGCAGTTGCTTTTTTAGCTGCTTCTTTTCTGACTTTTGCTGCTATTTTTCCTGCTTTTTCATATTCTTCTAACATGTATATCACTAAAATAATTTGTTAATATTTAATCTATTTATTAATTTTAATATATAGTATTATAAATCCTATTAATTATATATAATAAAATATATAACATTGTATTATTATTAAAAATTAATACAATTAATTAACGAGAGATGGTGTGCAATGAATATAGCATTTACACAGGACCAAATCTTTTTTCTCATAATAGCTGTAATTATTTTAATAGCAATCATTTTTATTGTTATAGAATGGCGTAAAAGTGCAGTATCAAAAAATAAGGTACTTTTACTAGAAAAACAAACAGAACTTAAGAAAATAGAATTAGTAGAGAAAGATATGGAAAGTAAACGTAGAAAAGAAGACATGTCTGATTTATCTCAGGAAGATCAAGAAAAACTCAGACAAATAAGATTAAATACATCTGAGATAATGGGTCAAGTAGGATTATTAAGTACTGAAGTAAATGAAAGAGTTGAACGTTTAGAGGCAACTAGTGAATTAGTTAAACTTCAAAAACTTATGGATAAATTAGATAAAAAAGAAGCAGAACTTGAAAAATCTCTTAAAAAATAATTAGGGTGATTATATGGAAGCTGCATCAATTCTGGCTATAATAATATTATTAATAGCAGTTCTAATACTAATTTATTATTATTTACAGAGTACAAACAATCCACTTTATCAAAATATACATAGTCAAGCTTCAAACATTTCTAGCAGAGTAGTACAAGAGCCATACGTAATTGACTTATCAGATAAAGTTAATGATTTTGGTGGAAAATTTAAAGATAGAGTTAAAGTGGATGAGACTGAGGAGACTATATCTAAGACAGATATGATGACAAATAAGATAAATCAGTTTATAGATGAACAGAGTGAACAAGTCATTGCAGACTGGGATTTAGCAACACATAAAGATATTGATATAGTTCTGGAGAAATATGATAATCTTGAAAAAGATCTTAATGATTATAAAGATTCTAACAATAAACGTGTTGATGAATTAGAACAAAGACTTAATGATATTGATGAAAAACTTAATGACATGGAATAATTATTCTTATTATTTCAATCATATCTTATTTTTTTAGTAAAAAAAATAGTAACCTTTATATATTACTTTTTATTTAAATATATAATAGCTCTTAATAGAGACGTAATTTTATAGAAAGCGGGGTGGGGTAGTCTGGTGATCCCGCGGGGCTCATAACCCCGAGAGCCCTAGTTCAAATCTAGGCCCCGCTATCATATAATTTTCAAAATAAACTTATTTTTATTAATTTAATCAATTTATATGGTAAGCTGAAGTGCAGTTAACGGTGAATTTCACTGAGGAAACTCCATCCACTACAGAAAACCATGATGTATTTAATTAACATACGCTGAGAAGTGTGACACTGAAATAGAAACGATACGATACGTCTAAACCAGGCTTTGAAAGATGATACAATTACGTTGATGATGCCTAAGATAGATAATCGATGAAACGATCAATCCATGGAGTGCAAAAGTAAATATTGTCATTTCTGTTAAAGAAGACAAAGGTATCTTGCTAAGATAAATACTGCAATAAAACATGAGGTGGGTTACTCTCAGCATGCCATATAATTACATTAAATAACTTTACTAATTTTCTTAATCAAATTATTATTATAAAATTTTTAATAGTCTGTTTTATATATATTAAATCTATGGAAACAATAAAAATAGTTCTAAATGATATTGATTATGTAACACGTAATGACAAGCCAATAATACGATTATTTGGTATAAATCCAGAAACAGAAGAAAATGTCATTGCAGTGGACACTACATTCAAGCCATATCTCTATGTATTACCATATGACTTTGACATATGCCTAGAAGATTTAAGAGAAATGGGCCTTGATGATTTAGAAGTAGAAACAAAGATAGACATAGGAACAGAGCGCGAATTCATAAAAGTAATACTTACCCATCCACAGGAAGTTCCAAAACTAAGAGATTCAATACGAGATTTACCATCTGTAAAACAAATAAGAGAATATGACATTCCATTCTACAGAAGATACCTCATAGATAAACAAATAACACCAACAAATATAATAGAACTACATGGAGAAACAATAGACTCAATATTATATAGTGAAGAACTAAAAATAGATGAAGACGTTACTTTATTTAAAATGATGGAAAATCCAATAGATACACACAAAACAAATAAACGTAACAAAATTTTAAGCTTTGACATAGAAGTATATAATGCCGAAGGAATGCCAACTGCAGAAAATGACCCTATCATCATGATGAGTTTATGTGGAAATAATGGTCTTAAAAAAGTATTATCCACTAAAAAGTCAGATAAAAGCTTTGTTGAAACATTATCTTCCGAAAAAGACATGCTTAAAAGATTTGTAGAAATCATTAAAGAAGAAAATCCCGACATGCTAGTAGGATATAATTCAGATAACTTTGACTTACCTTACATAAAAAAGAGAGCAGAAAAATTAAATATAAAATTAGATTTAGGTGTAGATGGCAGTGGGATAAAATTCATGAAACGTGGATTTAACAATGCAGGAGTGATAAAGGGAAGAGTACATGTAGATTTATATCTTCTTGTTAGACGTAACATGCGTCTTGAAAGATATACTCTAGAACGTGTTTATGAGGAACTATTTGATGAGAAAAAGATTGATGTTCCAGGTGACCAGATATACCAGTACTGGGATTCAGATGATGAACGATTAGAAGAATTATTTGACTACTCAATGGATGATGCTGTTACAACAACCATGATTGGAGATAAACTAACACCGCTTACTGTTGCACAAACACGTCTAGTAGGACAACCTTTATTTGACATAGCACGTATGACTACAGGACAAATGGTGGAATGGTATTTAATGCTAAAGGCATATGAGAAGAATAATATTATTCCTAATAAGCCAGATACGGACGAGTATTCTCAGAGAAGAAAATCAAATAAGGTTATTGGAGGTTATGTAAAAGAGCCTGAGAAGGGTTTATTTGAGCATATTGCGTACCTTGATTTCAAAAGTCTATATCCTTCCATAATCATAGCTCAGAACATATCCCCTGATACAATCACAGATGGTGAGAATATGGATGAATCAGAATATTACACATGTCCTGAGAATGGTTATAAATTTTTAAAAGAACCTAAAGGATTTATTCCTTCAATTATTGGTTATATTCTCGATGAAAGACAAAGGATTAAAAAATTAATGAAAGAGGAAAAGGTTCCTGAACAAAAAAGGGCATATGACTTTGAACAACAAGGTCTTAAAAGATTAGCTAACTCCATGTTTGGTGCATATGGTTACTCAAGGTTCAGATGGTATAAAATAGAGTGTGCAGCAGCAATTACAGCATGGGGGAGAGAGTATATTAGAAATGCTATGAAAAAAGCTGAAGAATATGATTTTAAACCAATATATGCAGATACCGATGGATTCTATGCCACATATATTGGTGACTTAAATGAGGAATAATTTATTGTTATAAAACATTATAAATTAAAAAATACAAAAATAAACATAATAAAGATAATAGGTATTATTTTATGAAACTTAGTCCACTTCAAATGTTAGTTTTAATAGTAATTTTAATAGGAGTAGCTTATGGTACCTACTCAGCTACTATGGATCAGCTACCTGATTTATCAGGTACTGTTGTAGGTAACACTACTTCTGTTGCTGATACAGCTAATCAAACAATAGTAGGTTCAGTATATATACATGATGAAAATAACAATACATCTAACATGTCAGTTGTAATAACAAATAATACTAAAATCTATAAGGAAACAAAGGACAATAAACAGGTAGAATGTAAGATGGATAACATTACTAATGGTTGTAAGATTGATGTATATACTATTGGTGATGCAACAAATACTATTCCACCACAGATTACTGCTGAGAGAATTGTCATTAAGAATAAAAAGTAATATTCTTATCCTCTTTTTTTTTATTTAATTATTTTATATCTAATTCTCAACTATTAATATAAAAGTTTATATACTAGTTTTTAAATAAATAATATTATTCCTAAATTTCGTTAAAAACTTAGCACTATAAATACACATAAGTGGGGTTATAGTGTAACCAGGCATCATCTGGGACTCCAGTTGTCTTTGAAGAAAGCGCGCATGCTGAGGCATACCTATGATGACCAATTGGAGTGCTGAGACAAGAGAAATCCTAGGATCTGGGTTCAAATCCCAGTGACCCCATTATAATTTTATCAAAATAGACTATTTTTTTACAATGATTAATTATTCATTATCTAATTTATTACATGCTAATTTTATCTAAAAAAGTGGATTATTTAGGGAGTTTAATTAATATTTTTCATTCACGTGTTTTTCAATCTGTTTCATTATAGTTATTGCATATATACCTGCACCATATCCATTATCAATATTCATTGTTGCTATTCCAGGGGCACATGATTGTAACATTGAAAATAATGCTAAAAATCCTTTTTCTCCAACACCATAACCTGTTGATGTTGGCACTGCTATAATTGGTATATTTACAAGTCCTGCTACTACAGATGGTAATGCACCTTCCATGCCTGCTACAGTTATGATTACATCAACTTTTTCTTCCAGAAGTAATGTTATTTTATCAATTAATCTATGTATTCCAGCTACTCCTACGTCGTATGTTCTTACCACATCATATCCTGCCTGTTTTAATGTGATTCTTGCTTCTTCTGCTACGGGTACATCTGCAGTTCCTGCTGTTATTATTCCTATTTTTCCCGGATGATGTTTTGGTTCTACTTTGTTGATAGTTAATATAGATGCTTCTTCATAATATGTTCCTTTTTCTAGAATATCTTTATTTAATTGACTTTTTATTCGATTAAATCGGTCTTTAGGTAGTCTTGTTATCATTAGCTGTTTTGAGAATTGAACATTATTGATTATATTTACAAGGTCTGCATCTGTTTTTCCTTGGGAGTAAACAGCTTCTGGAACGCCAACACGTTCTTCTCTCATAATATCAAATTTAATATTCTCTCCAACTTCCTGTGTTCGCATAATTCTAAGCTGTTCTTCTGCTTCATCAATGGAAAGCTCACCATTTAGTAATTTATTTAAAATATCTCTCATATTCCATCCCTTTATATTTAATTATCTATCCTTCTATTTAAATATTTACAATCTTTAATATTAAAATTAAATTATAATCTATATAAATACTAAATATTAAATAATTTAAAAATATTAGTATAGTTTATAAGTGGGATAAAAACATGAAAGAATATACTGCATATTTATTGGTTGATGGAATAGTACAAGGAGTAGGATTCAGACCTACAGTATATAGACTTGCTAAATTAATGAATTTAACGGGTCATGTTCGAAACATGGGAAATATTGTTGAAATAATTATACAAGGAACCTATGACGACATTAAATTATTTGTTGACGAACTACAAGAATATAAACCTGTACGTTCTGAGATAAACAATATAGATGTAGAAATAAAAGGAGAAGTAACACCTGAAACAAAATATGATGATTTCACAATAAAAGAGAGTAGTGATAAAATATCAGGATCTGCAGTTATTCCACCAGACATTAGTATATGTGATGAATGCTTAAATGAAATACTAGACATAAATAATAGGCATTATTACTATCCATTCACAGCTTGTACTAATTGTGGACCAAGATTTACTGTAATAGATAAAGTACCCTATGACAGAAAAAATACTACAATGGATGATTTTCCATTATGTACTCATTGTGAAGAAGAATATACTAATCCCCTTGACAGACGATATCATGCAGAAGCTACATGTTGCCCAGAATGCGGACCCCAAGTATTTCTATACAAGGATGGGGTAATACAATCTAAAGACCCTATAAGAGATGCAAGTAGATTAATTGATGAGGGAAAAATACTTGCAATAAAAGGTATAGGTGGAACTCATCTTGTATGTAAAACATCAACTGATGAGGCAATACTAAATTTAAGGGAAAGATTAGGCCGAAAAACACAACCATTTGCATGTATGACGCCAGATACAAAGACAGCATCATTATTTGTAGAATTTAATGATAAAGAAAAAGAAGTACTAGAATCCGTAGCAAGACCAATAGTCATATTAAATAAATCACGTGATTATGAGCTATCCGAAGCTCTTTCCCCAGGATTACATAATCAGGGAGTAATGTTACCATATACAGGATTACATCATCTATTATTCAAATATACATTAGAGCCGGCATATGTCATGACATCTGCAAACATGCCTGGAAATCCTATGTTAATAAATAATAAGGAAATAATAGAAAAATTAGATGAAATAGCCGACTACTATTTACTACATGATAGGAAAATATTAAATCGTTGTGATGATAGTGTAGTAAGATTCAGAAATAATCGTCCTGGATTTATCAGAAGATCAAGAGGATATGTGCCTAAGCCATTTGACTTCTCAAATATAAATACAACCCATAATATATTAGCAGTAGGACCGGAACTAGATGTAACATTCTCCATACTAAAGGAAGGTAAATGTTATCCATCACAGCATATTGGAAACACATCTAAAATAAAAACAATAGAATTCATGCAAGATGCAATAAAACATTTAATAAAACTTACAAGAACAGATAATATTGATTATGTAGTTGCAGATATGCATCCAGAGTTTAACACAACAAAACTAGCAAGACAACTAAGTGAAGAATATGATGCAGAACTAGTACAAGTACAACATCATCATGCACATGCATCTAGCTTAATGGCCGAGCATAATCTAGATGAAATGGTTGTAATAGCAGCAGATGGTGTAGGTTATGGTGAAGATGGTACAATATGGGGTGGTGAAGTATTATATCTTAATAATACCGGACATTATAAAAATGTAGGTGGCTTAAAAACACAGCCAATGCCTGGAGGAGATTTAAGTACAAAATATCCTATAAGAATGGCCATGGGGATACTATACACAATAATGGATAAAGAAGAATTACGTGACCTGATGAAGAATGAATACTCAGAATACTTTAAATATGGTGATAAAGAAGTAGACATGGTTCTAAAACAATTAGACAATGACTTTAACACATCACGTACTAGTAGTATGGGCCGTGTACTTGATAGTATAAGTGTACTATTAGGTATTAGTAAAAATAGAGGCTATGAAGGTGAATGTTCTATGAAATTAGAATCTGTTGCAAGAGAGGGGTTTGATTTACTTGTAATGGAATTAGAACCAACCCTAGAAAATAATAGATTAGTAATTGATACAAGTAAACTACTACTTGATGTTGTACATCTAATAAAAGGTGGCGTGGGTATTGATGAAATAGCATGTGCATCTGAAAGAGCACTTGCAGAAGCACTAGCAGATATAGCAATAATAACAGCAAGAGATAAAAAAGTCAATGTTATAGGAGGTACAGGTGGTGTCTTCTATAATGAGTTCATATCTGAAGTTGTTAAGAAAAAAGTAGAAGATGAAGGATTAACCTTCGTTCAACACGAAAAAACATGTGCTGGAGATGGTAGTGTTTCAATGGGTCAATGTGCCATTGTTGGATGGAGATTAAGTGATAACTAAAGTTAATTACTTTTATTTATCTTTTTTTTAAATTAATCTATCTTTTGTAAAGAATTTATTTACTTTTTTAACCTTTTTAGAATTTGCTAGTATTGTAAGAATATCACCCTTTTCTAAGATAATATTATTTTGAGCTATTAGTTCTCTATCACCCTTAGTACATAACATTATAATATAATCATCAGCAGGACTAATTGCTCCAATCTCTTTTCCAATAGCTTTATTTGATTTTACTGGAACCTTTATTATCTCATATTGTTCTTTTCCACCATTATTTATTGTCTGTGATTTTGGTTCTACAATGTGTTTCTGAATATCAATACACGCTGTTAATTCAGGGCTTACTACTTCATTTAATCCTAATTTTTTAAACATTTTAATATGAGAAGGATTTGCAGTTCTTGCAATAATTTTTTTAAGATTATAATTCTGAGATAAAATACCTATAAGCAGGTTAACTTCATCAATACTTGTTGCTGCTACTATTATATCTGCATCAGCTATTCCTGCCTGTTCTAGTACTGCTTTGTTAGTGGCATCACCCTTAATTATATTTACATCATCATATTTGTCTTCTATATCTTTCAATATTTTTCTATTATTTTCTATTACAGTAATATTATATCGGGCTTTTCTTTTTAGTAGTCCAATTAGGCGTATGCATACCCTTTTTCCTCCAACAATAATAATATTATCTGCCATGTAGTCCCTCTCTATTTATATCAAATATTGTATAGATATCCTTTTATATTTTGATATACTTAAATAATTCTTATAATTTTATTAAATATTAGAAATATATAATATATTAAAATACTTATTCTCTATGTAATTGTTTTATTTTGATAATAATTTATATGGGGAATTTATAAAAGGAGATAGTATGGATTATAAAAAAGTCTTTGGATTATTGTCAGTTGGTATTGTAATATTAGTTGCAATGATTCTTTTCATTGGTCCAGGTGAAGTATTAAATGCTTTGCAAACAGCTGATATGAAATATGTATTACTAGCTATAATAATTCAATTCATTATAATGACTCTGTGGAATGTAAAATGGGGTATCATAGTATCTGGATTGGATATATCCTATAAAAAACTACCATTGTTTGCAATGTTACTTGTAGGATTAGCAGTGAACAATTTAACACCTAGTGGTCGGGGTGGTGGAGAACCAGTTAGAGCTTATTTATTAAGTAAGAGTTCTGGTGCTGGTTTTAGAAAGACATTCGCCACGGTAATGAGTGATAAATTATTTGATACATTTCCATTTTTAACATTGGCTATTATTGCAATGATTTACTTAATATTCACGCTACATTTAAGCCAAACAATGGTTATTACATTAATTGCTGTTATAATTCTCTTTGTAATATTACTAGGATTTATACTGTACATATGCTTTAATGAAGAATTAGGTCTTAGAACTGTAGTATGGATTTTTAGGCAATTAAACAGGTTCATGTCTCGTGATTTAACAAAATATGAATCAAAATCAAAATCTGCAATGAGAGGATTCCAGACTAGTTTAAAATACCTTATGAAAGATCGTAAAGTCTTCTTCCAAGCACTAATCATAGCATTTATTGTATGGATTTTGGAGATATTACGTGTTTATGTTGTATTTTTAGCATTTGGAGTCCAAGTATCATTTGGTATGATTGCCTCAGTATTCCTACTTTCAACATTAGTTGGTATGATTCCAGCATTACCTGGAGGTATAGGAGCAGTTGATGGTATAATGATTCTAGTATATTCTATGGCAGGAGTACCATCATCCATATCCACAGCAGTAACACTAGTAGAAAGACTAATCTCATACTGGATGGTATCAGGACTAGGATTACTAGTACTTCCATACTTTGGAACAGGAGTATTAGACAAAGTAGACTTGGACGAATAATATTCCCCCAGACTAGATATTAATAAGGATATCTAGTCTATAATTTTATTTAAACTATTTTTATTAACATTTTAGAGGATTGATTAATTATGAATTCACCAATAATTGAAGATACATATGCAGAAGCATTTAAAACAAAAGCATCATATTTATTAATAACAGCAGCAACAAGAAAATTAGCATATCGTGCTGCAGTAGAAGCAACTGGTTTTGCAACATCATTCATTGGATGTCCTGCAGAAGCAGGAATAGATCAATACGTTCCACCAGAAAAAACGCCAGATAACAGACCTGGATACTCTATAATCATATGTCAAAACAAGACAGAAAAAGTAGAAGAACAATTACTAGAAAGAGTGGGACAATGTGTACTAACAGCAGCAACAACAGCAGTGTTTAACCTATTACCAGAAGCTGAAAAACAAACAAATCTAGGATTTAAGCTAGCATTCTTTGCAGATGGATACCAGGAAAAAATAACAAAATACGGAAAAGACATGTATAAAATTCCAGTAATGTCTGGAGATTTCTTAATAGAAGAAAACTTCGGAATAGTAGATGCTGTTGCAGGAGGAAACCTATTTATCATGGCAAAAACACAACAATCAGCATTAATTGCTGCAGAAGCTGCTGTAAATGCAATACGTGAAATATCTGGAGTAATAACACCATTTCCTGGAGGTATCGTAGCATCAGGTTCTAAAGTAGGATCTAAAAAATATAAATTTATGAATGCTACTACAAACGAACAATATTGTCCAACACTTAAAGATAAAATAGAAGATTCCAAACTACCTGAAGATACAAATGGGGTGTATGAATTAGTATTTGATGGTTTAACAGAAGAAAATGTAATTAAAGCAACAAAAGCTGCTATAAATGCAATAAAAACAATACCTGATGTTCAGAAAATATCTGCAGGTAACTATGGTGGAAATCTTGGAAAATATAAAATAAATCTATTAGAATAGACTAGTCAAAGATACTTTACAAAATAATAGGATGGGTGATAAAATGAAGGAAGTATTAACACCATTAGAAATGAGAGCAGTTGATAAAAATACTGAATACAATAATATACCTACATTGGTATTAATGGAGAATGCTGGTGCAAGTATAGCTCATTATATAGTAAATAAATATCCTGATAAGAAAAAAATATCAATCTACTCTGGAAAAGGTGGTAATGGCGGTGATGGATTTGTAATAGCAAGACATCTCCTAAATTATGGATATCATATTCACTTATATCTATTAACAAGACCTGAAAACATAAATAACAATGATTCAAAGATTAACTGGGAATCAATAAAAATAATATCAGAAACCAATAAGAATTTAAAGGTTTATAAAATAACTGATTCAACACAGTTAAAACCAGATAATTCTGATATAATAATTGATGCGATTCTAGGAACAGGAGTTAATGGTAAAATTAGACAGCCAACGGCAAAGGCTATTGATACTATTAATTATTCTCCAGCTATAAGAATATCAGTTGATGTACCATCTGGACTTGACCCTGAAACAGGAGATGTACATGATAAATCAGTTATAGCACATGAAACATTAACCTTACATAAAGCTAAGACAGGATTATTATCTGCAGAGGAGAAGTATGTGGGTCATGTTGAAGTATTAGATATCGGTATACCAAGAGTTTCAGAGGAATATGTTGGTGAAGGTGATTTATTAAAATTAAGTACTCCCAGGGTTAATTCACATAAAGGTGAGAATGGGTCCGTACTAATTATTGGATCTAACCCTGATTACATTGGAGCTGTAATTTTTGCAGCACAAGCTTGTACTTCCCAATCAATAGATCTTATATATATTGTGGCTCCAGAGTCCTCTGCTAATCTGATTAAACAATATAATCCAGAATTCATTGTTAGAAGTGTTCCTGGAAACGTGTTATCAATGAATGGATATGAGGTTATAGAACCATTAATTAGTAAAGTTGATTCTATATTAATTGGTTCAGGTGCTGGATTAGATGATAAGACTCGTGAATTATTTAATCATATATTATGTAAAACTGATAAGCCAGTTATCATTGATGCAGATGCATTAAAATTAGTTGATCGTGAAAATATTAAAAAAGGAAATGTTATTGTAACACCCCATGCTTTTGAGTTTAAAAAATTTTTCGACTGTGAATTACCAGATAAATTTGATGATAGGATTGACATGGTTTGTAAGTTAGCAAAAGAATATAATACAATTATTCTTTTGAAGGGTGTTGTTGATATTATTGCTTCTCCTGATGATTATAAATTGAATCGTACTGGTAATCAGGGTATGACTGTTGGTGGAACAGGTGATATTCTTGCTGGCTTAACAACCGCAATATCTACAAAAAATAGTTTATTTGAGGCAGCTTATATAGCCTGTTTTATACTAGGAGTTGCAGGTGATAAAGCACTTGATAATTATGGATTTAATTATTCATCTAATGATATTTTAAAATTAATATAGTGATTTAATATAACACTATATCAAGTATAATATTACTAGTAGTATTGTTCCAAAGATACCTCCGAATCCCGATACTAGTATTGTTAGTAAAGTTATTGGGATACTAATTCCAGGTATGAAATTAACTAAAATTAATAAAATCCATCCCATAAATAGGTGGAATATAATCTTAATTAATATGCTTCCTATTTTAAGTAATGCATATAGTACTGGTATTGCAATAAGGATTAATAGGATTAATGTTATCATTTCTATTATCATGGGTTATCAATATCTCCTTATTATTCTTTTCTTATTATTTTATTTAAAATAATTATATAGAATATCCCTATTTTTATAATAAATTTTTTTTCATAGAAAAAATTAAAGATTTATTAAAATTAATTAATAACTGGAATTCATCAATTAACCAATAATTGTCTATTTTAAATTAGTATACTTATTATCCTATCTAAAATTATGTGAATAGTGACAGTTTACTAAAAAAATTCCGTAGGATAGACAAATGTTAACTCATAAATTTAACAATAAGAATAATTAAAAACGTAAAAGACTTATTTTTATAATATTTTATGGATTTAGCTAATTATCGGAAATAATATGAATTTTCGTGAACCTAAATTAATTATTTCATTGTTATATTTAGTAAATCAATATTCTTATATTCTACTTTTAATATAACTATGAATAATTAAGATTTAATAAAAAAAATAGGGGTGTCTAATTTAACTTCATTAAAATATATTGTTTTCAATTCTTTAATAGGCGAAATAGCTATTGTATGGAATAATAAAGATAAACTTCTTAAACAGATTATTCTTCCCGATGTTAACACTGGGAAATTTAATTATGGTAAAATAGATTATCATGGAGTATTATCTGAAACAGATCCTGATGATTATATCATGGAAGTCATGTCTGATGTTAAGGAAATTATTATGGGCAAGGATATTCATTTTGATTATAGTCATTTGGATTTTTCTATTCTCACGGATTTTCAGAGAATTGTTTTGTTAAAACAAAAGGATATCCCACATGGAAGGGTAACTAGTTATAAGAAATTAGCTGAGTTAATAGATAAACCTAAAAGTGCAAGACCAGTTGCTAATGTTTTATCTTCAAATCCATTTCCGATAGTTATTCCTTGTCACAGAACAGTTCGTTCTGATTGGACTATTGGTGGGTATGTAGGTATGAATGATGGATTATATAAGCGATTAATATTAGAAAATGAGGGAGTTCAGTTTGAGAAGGATGTTGTGCAGAAAAAGTATCGTTTTCCTTCTGAGGATTTAAGTATTCCCTCCTTATAATTTTTTTTTAATTAATTTTATTATAAGTTATAACTTTTAAGTTATAAGTTAATAAGATATAACATATAATTAGTATTATAGTAGGAACTGATTTTCACAGAAAAATTTTTCAAAACAAAAAGAAAACTTAAAGGAGGTTATTAAGAATATAATTCATAAAATTATATTTCTTCATCTTCATCTAATGCTACTCTCATTGTGTCAGAGTCTTGTGGCATATATCTGAGGAAATCTTCTGCTGCTCTTCTTACATCAGAAGAACCAATAATGTATCTACCTGCAATTATAATATTAGCACCATTATCTAGAGCTGTGTTAACTTTCTCAGGTGTTACACCACCAGCAACAGCAATTAAACCGCGTTTACCAAGTTTAGCTTTAATTTCTTTAATGTTTCCCCATTCGGATTGTTGTTCATTATCATTATCATTCATTGTTTCAGAGTCAATATTTCTATGTAATAAAACTATGTTAGGTTTTAATTCAAGTTGTTCAAGTTTAGCAGGAATATCCTGTACATTCATCATATCAAGTATGGAGTAAATTCCTTGTTTTGAACATTCATGTATAGCTTTTTCTATAGATTCATTTGTTCCAAGACCAGAGATAGCTACAGCATCAGCTGTTTCATCTGCTGCCATTTTAACTTCTACTCTTCCAACATCTAAAGTTTTAAGATCAGCAATAATGAAAGCACCAGGACGTTCTTCTCTTATTTTACTAATAATCTCTACACCGAATTTTTTAACAAGAGGTGTACCTGCTTCAATAAGAATTCTTTCACGTTTTGGTAAATCTCTAATTATGCTACGCATTTTATCTTCATTATCTAAATCTAATGCTACTTGTAGATATGGTGGATTCCATAATTTCATTGCTTTGAATCCCATAATTGGATGTGTTCCTCTATCTTTTTCTGCTAATACTTTGTCTATTGATGGATATTTATCAAATGCACGTTTAATTGCTAATTTGGTAGCACCATAGTTGTATTGGTAAATTTTACGATAATCCTTAGCTGAAGGATCAATGAATACATTTACCATTATAACAATATCTTCTACCATGTTTTTAGGTATTATTTCTTCTTCTACAGCATCAGCAACTGCACGTCCTACTGCTGTTTGTGCAGGACCAAATATTTTATTTGCATCTTCTAAGTTTTGTATTGTTACTTTAGGTACAATAAGTGTTGCAGGTTTTACTGGTAAGTTTGGTCTTATAACAGCTAATAATGGTGTGTGTCCTACAGACATACTTGCCATGTTTGTTGCGTAAGCAGTTCCTACTGGACCTTTCTTATCACCTACAATAAGGTCGATATGTGCTAATTCAGGTCCGTCTCCGATTAAAGCTTCTCCTATTTCATACATTAATTATTTCTCCGTTTATATTTGATTATTAATCCTTTTATCTTTTAAGATGTTGGATTCAAAAACAGTCTTATAGATTTTCTATTATAATAATATTTCTGTTTTAATTAATTATTATATTATACGATTACTAATACTAATATTATTTAAATAAATATATCAATTAAATATTTACTTAACTATAATAAGAGTATTAACTATAATTAAATCCTAAATGAAGGTGAGAAATAATGAAAATTGATACACACATTCACAGTAAATACTCTAAGGATTCAATCACGCCTTTAGAAGACATAATCAAGTATAGTCAGAAAATAGGTTTAAATGCAATAGCAATAACAGATCATGATGAAATAGAAGGTACATGGGCAGTAAGAAAACTAGAACATGAAGGATTACTACTAATTCCTGGAGAAGAAGTTAGTAGTACTAAGGGACATATTGTAGCATTAGGAATAACAGATTATATAAAACCACTACAGACTCCAGCAGAAACAATAGACCAGATTCATGATAATGCAGGAATAGCAATAGCAGCACATCCCTACTGTTATTATAGAAGTGGTCTTGGGGACATAGTACAATCATTAGATATCGATGCAATGGAAACAAAGAATTCAAGATTCATATTTGGAGTATCTAATTATTTAAGTAAGAAAGTTTCTGAAAAAAATAACGTTCCACCAATTGGAGCAAGTGATGCACATTTTATTAAAGGAATAGGCCGATGCTACACGGAAATACCAGAAGCAGATGATGTAGATACAATATTAAAATACATAAAAAAAGGAAAATCCACGGCTCATGGTGAAAGAACACCAATGAATCTTATAATTAAAGAAGTAATTAGAAAAAAAGGTCATAGAACCAAACCAAAAACAGAATAAAAAAAAGTTATAAAAAGAAAATTTATTCTTTTAAATCTTCTTCAGTAGGAGCAAAATATTTATTACCAATAATACTTGGAATTATAGCACTTAAAACTAGCACTCCTGTTAGAATACTATAAACATGAGATGAAATTATATTATTATTAAGTCCATAGGATGCTGCTACTAATCCAAAGGTTAACCCCGTACTCATAACCATTGTAATATACATATGATACTTACTTAAACTTGTTTTAACAATTGTATATACTCCAATAAATTTTCCTATTTGACGTACTACAAATATTAATAAGAACACACCTAATGCTCCAAGTATAACTGGAATTGATACTTTTGATCCATTAACTATGAAAAATATTGGTGTAATAACAGTAAATGCTACTGTCTGTAATCTTTTAAGCATATTATTTTTGTTGGTATGGCTGAATGGTTTAGAAAGTATAGCTCCTAGTATGAATACTGGAAGTAATGCCTGTCCACCACCAAGAGTTGCAAAGAATATTAATAATACAAGTAATAGGAATATGTATTTAAGTTCTAACTGGTTACTTGTCATACTAAATGTTTGACTTTCAAATAAAATATCTGAGTATTTATATGAGAATACAAGTATAATTACAGATGCTATTACAAATACTAATGTTTCTATGGTAGGTTTCATGAATAAAGCACTTAATGCAAATGCCGTACAAATGTTTGTAACAAATGTAGATCCCATGAGTATTGTTCCTATCTTTTTACCAGATAACTCTTTATCAAGAATAATGGAATAAACAATTGCAATAGAAGTCTCGGATAATGCAGTAGCAACTAGTAATGATGATGTAAGAGGCCATAATAACATATATTCACATACAATAAATACGAGTACAAATGATATTAGAAATGATGCAACACCAATCATTAAACATTCTTTTAAATTATCTTTCATTAACTTTGGATTAACTTCTGTACCAGCAAGGAATGTTAATACCATACCTCCAATACTAGCAACATAAATCATCCAACTTTCAGGTTCTAACAATCCTAAATTTCCTGCAATAATACCAAGTATAATTTCAACAATAGATATGGAAATACTCCACTTAATTGAAATGACACTAGCTAAAACAATAAGGACTGCTAGTACTACAGGATAAATATCACTAATCAATTAAAAATCTCCTTTTATTTAATAAATAATTAAAGAATAATAAAAGTAGTATGCATACAAAATAAATCAAATAAAAAAATATTGTGATTCCTTTTTTTCCATGATTAATAGATGATCATAGGCAAAATACAATTTATTACCTTTAATAAAAAATAGAAGTCATCATCCAGTAATCACTGGCGGTTAAATAGGTGGAACCTCATCACCTTTCAATTAATAATATATTTGTTTTTGGTGATATTTATTTTTTTTGAAAAAATAATAAGAGAGTTATTTCTCATAATATTTTAACACAAACACATGTTTATTAATGATTTTTCTCCCTGAAAATACTTCTCTATAATGACTTGAACGAGTATCAATAAGAATAACTTCACTACTGTCATCAGAGAATGTGTACTCATAATGGGTATTTGAGGAGATAATTTCATTTACAAAATGTAATGTATCATTATTTGTATTATTATTATCTAACTCTCTAGATAATATTTCTAACAAATAGCCATCTTCATAAGGAGTATCTGATAATGTGTTAAGAATATCTAAAGGTTTTTCAGAATCCTGCATATTCATATAATAATGGCTATTTTCTTCAAAAATATACATACTTAATATAATAATCATTAAGAGAATTATTACACCAAAAATTAAATCATAAATTAATAATTGACCACTTTCATTCATATTTATCTTCAATATATTTTACAAGCCTATTTTTTTTATCAATAGCCTCTTTTGCAGATTTATCAATAATTTTTCTGTTTTCTTCAAAGTCTGTTTCATTAATCGTTTCAATAATCTTTTTAATAGGAGTATAAGCTGCTTCTCTAAACTTAGGCGTGAGTAATTCAACCTCTCCATTAGAATCTTCAATATATGTTTTACCAGTACCAGTAACTTCTCCGATAATTCCTACTCTAATATTATTCTCTTCTAATAGCTGTGTTATACTAGATACGCATTTTGGTGATACAATTATCATCAATGAATCAATAGATACACCTAAAGGGTCAATATCTAAGTCGTTAAGCATAGAATATACCTTCGGATTTATTAACTCATTTATTTTCTCACGATATAAATGAATTCCTAAGCCTGTGGTTTTGTTTATCTCATTTGAATCTCCATTTATACCACCATTTGTAATATCGGTCATTGCATGAATATCTTCCTGTTTATCATAATTATTTAATAATTTGGATGCTTTAACAAATTGTACATTCAATGTTTCTTTTATTACTTCAGGATAATTGTTATAGATAGATGTTGTGGTAATGGTTCCTCCACCGGAACCCTCTGTCATTAAAATAACATCTCCTTCATGGGCTTCACTTCTCGCCTTAGGTATATTATTTGATGAACCTACTGCTCCTACTGCTCCTACTAATCTATTTCCTAAAACCATATCTCCACCAACACGTAGGGTACTTCCGGATACTAATGGTACACCAGTAAGTTCACTTACTGCACATATTCCTGCAGTATAATCAAATATTTTACCTATATCACCATCATCTGCTAGGTGTATGTCACTAATCAGTGCTACAGGAGTTGCTCCCATTACACATACGTCTCTTAATGTAGCTCTTGCTGTGTGAAAACCTGCTAAGAAGGGGTAATCACTTAATCTGGAATGTATTCCATCAATAGCTGTTGTCATATAATATGTGTCATCTACTTTTACAACGCCACCGTCATCCTGTGCTGTTGGATTTACTATTGATTCAGTTTCAGTGTTTTTTATTATTTCTGCTATTTTACTATGTACATAGAAGTCTCCTTGTCCCCGTGATCCTACTCCAAATTCGCCCATTCCAATGTTTGTTTTAGGATATTGTAGTAAATCACCTAGTGCATCTTGGTTTAATTGTTCTGTTGTATTCACTTCATCATATATTGTTTTACTTAATTTTTCTGCTTGTTGAGGAGTTATGTCTTTGTAGTATTGTATTATCTTTGAAAGTTTTTCTATTGTTTCTTTTTTGTCTTTTTTATTTCTCAGACTTGTTTTTGTGTATTCTTCTATGTCCATTATAATCACTAAAATTATTACTTTTTAATAAATTAGTATGATAATTATTTTTGTGATAACTTATACATACCTATTATCATATTATATTTTTAATACTATATCAAAAAATAGAAAAAGAAAATGTTTGGATAGGTTGGTGAAAATATTAATAGAATTATTCAATCTGATTCACGAATTTCTGTAAAATGTTAAGTCCACTAGGACCACTTTTCTCGGGGTGGAATTGTAATGCGAATACATTATCTTTACCAATTGCCACTGGAATCTTACCACCGTAATCTGTATAAGCTGTTATAATATCTTTATCTTCAGGGTCTATGTAATAAGAGTGTACAAAATACATGTATTCATTATCAGCATCAGATAATAAACTAGTATTATTATTAGCAGTATCATTTACTCTAATTCTATTCCAGCCCATGTGTGGTATCTTATAACCTTTTGGTAAATCAAATCGTTTAACTGTTCCTTTAAACATGTTTAAACCCTGTGCTTCAGGACTTTCCTCACTATTAGAGAATAACATATGTAATCCAAGACAAATTCCTAATAATGGTTTACCCTCATCAATATGTGAATAGATAATATCTTCATATTTGGATAAGTTATCCATCACAGCTCCGAATGCGCCTACTCCTGGTAATATGATAGCATCTGAATTTTTTAAATCATTCTTATCAGCTGAAACATTTACCTTAACGCCTATATGCTTAAAACCGTTATAAATACTTCTGATATTTCCACTACCATAATCTATAATTGTTATATTACTAATAATAATACACACTCCATATTAAATAAATTTAGAAAAAAAAGTTTATTCCCCTAGGAAGGGGGTTAATTTTTTTAGGATTAGAATCTATAAGATATTATCTTGTACCTGTTGGTGTTCTTGAATCATAAAAATCTTTGATTCTAATAGTATCATCAAGATCTGGTGTTGATACTTCATGTAATACCGTGTTTTCTATTGCCACTATTGTGTGTGGTGTTTTAGGTTCAATTCTTACAGTATCCTTAGCTCCAAAGTATTCTTTTTTATCTTCAAATTCTATGTATCCTTTTCCACTTACAATATACATTGTTTCGTCCTTATTTGGATGATAATGGAAACTGGTCTGATAACCTTCTTTTATGAATAATTCTTTTGTAAGATATTTTTCAGTATAGATAAGTACTTTTTCATATCCCCATGGTTTATCTATTCTATTGGAATATTCTTTTTGTACTTGTTGTAATTCTTTGCTTGTGTCAACAGCCATCCAAAATAGGCCATTTTCTTTGTAATATCCTAGTTTTTTATCTTTAGCTAATTCAGGGAATATTGTTTTTTCGATATCTCCACTTTTATAAGATCCGAAATCTAATTTACCTTTAGAGAAGTATATTCCTCCATTAATATAGTAGTCTAGTAATGGTTTTTCTTTAAAGGATACAATTTTGTCTCCACTGAGTTCTACAATACCATAAGGTGAGGTCATCTGTGTTACAAATATTGTAAAGTCATATGGTGATTTTTCACCGTCTTCTATCATTTTCTTAATACTTAAATCTGCAACAACATCTCCATTTCTGATTACACATTGAGTATCATCATCTATATGTTCCATACCTAATCTTATAGCATTAAGGGTTCCGAGAGGTTGTTCTTCTTTAACATATTCTATTTCTACACCCATGTATTCGTCGCCATATCGTTCCTCTATTTTTTCTCCAAGGAATCCTGTTAATAATATTACTTTTTTCACGCCTGCGCTTTTAAAGTCAAATATCTGTTTGTCTAGGATGGTGTAGTTTTCTTTTAATTCTACTAATGGTTTTGGTATGGTTTCGGTTACAGGTCTTAGTCTCTTACCGAATCCACCACATAGAATCATTCCCACTGTATCATTCATTTGGATCACTCTGTTTTTTATAATTAATTTTTTTGATATCTATTAATCGATTAATAATTATTCAGTTTAGTAATTTAAATTATTTTTTTTATAATAAATAAATTTTAGTACATATTTAATTTTAACTCAATTTTCATTTTTCATGTTTTAGTAAATATTTTAATCTAATTAAATCATAAATAATTATATTAGAAAAATGGTGCAGGAATAGTTTAGTCAATATAAGTAGTATGGATATAAACCATATTTTTTGATAAGTGATGTTACATGAATGAGTATAAAGTATCTGTTATTGTCCCAGTGTATAATGATGAATTATACCTAAGTAATTGTCTGGAATCTCTTATTAATCAGAGCTTAAAAGATATAGAAATAATCTGTATTAATGATGGTTCTAGTGATAATTCTCTAAGTATACTAGAGGACTATTCTGATAAAGATGATAGAATTAGTTACTATTCACAGGCAAATAAGGGGCCAGGTGCTGCTAGAAATAAGGGAATAGAAAAAGCAAAAGGAGATTACATTGCCTTTGTTGATGCTGATGACTGGCTGGATTTAAATGCATTAGAAAAACTATATAATCAGAGTATTAAAAATGATTCGGACATGGTGTTATTTAATGCTATAGAACATTTTCCTAATAAAAACAATGAAAGAATATATCCTGTATCAGATGATGAGGATATTGATTATTCTGACTTTTCATTCAATTACAAATATAATAAAAAATTAGTTATGAATAGTTATCTGATAGTATGTACTAAATTACATAAACATAGTTTTATAGTTGAAAATAATCTTAAATTCACGGATAAAGGCTATTTTGAGGATGTTTTCTTTCACATAAAATCCATGATAGTTGCACAGAGAATATCTTATTTACCAGAGTGTCTATATCATTATAGAAGAGAATATAATAAATCCAGGCAAGTACATTCAAGAAACACAGAAGCAAGCTTCATGATATTTAATTTATTCGATGAGATAGCTAATCTGCTAGAAGAACAAAACATTACAGAAACATTACGTATTAATTTCATACAATTTAAGATTACAGAGTTAGAGAACATCTATTCATATATTGATGAAACTATTAAGGAAGACTTATTTAACAGAATACATGATGAATTCGTAGAAATGAATCTATCAGATGAAGACTTAGACCAATTACCTTCAAGTAATATAATCTTTTATAAAGATGTATACTCATCAGATACACTAAGTAGATATAATCTAAAATTAGTAACCCACTCATTTAAGAATACATTGAAATATCTTATTTCTAAATTATCATTTAATAGTTCTGTATTCGATGAAAAACAGGTTATATATGAAAATGATATTCTGTCAGGTATATTCAATACTTTCACTGAAGATAATTTAAATTATGATGAATTACTTGATTTAATTAGTGAGAAATGGTTTAGAAATTATTATAATAATATAGATCAATCTTATAATGCATCTCTTTCACAATTAGTTAAAAGAAATGTTTATGACTTGGCTATTATGGATGATGAATCTAAACTAAAATATGAGAATGTAGTATATAAAACCATGATTGATGATGTAATTGAATCCGATGTTAATATCAAAGGATATTATAGTATTTTAAAGCATGGCTTATTTGATGAAGAATATTATAGAACAGTCTATAATTATAACTTAGATATTCCTCCATTACTACATTACATATACATAGGTTACCTGGAGGGTAAAGATCCAGGAGCAGAGTTCGACGCTGATTTCTATCAATTAGTTAATAAGAATGCTAGGAAGTCCAAGCTTAATCCACTAGTATACTTTGAATTAATTGGTACAAAGGAGGGTATTATTAAAATAAATGATACATTATGGCAACCATCAGCTATTAATCGTATTGAACTTAGAGATACAGTTATGAATTTTAATGGCATCGGAATTGAGGAAGATAATAAAAGAGATATGAGAATCATTGTCTCATTAACCTCATATCCAAAGAGGATGGATGATGTATGTTATACATTATACTCTCTTTTAAATCAAAATTTAAAGCCTGATAAGATTGTATTATGGTTATCTGAAAAAGCATATTCAGAAGGTATTCCAAGTGTTCCTGATAAGGTGTTAAAGTTTAGACAAAATGGGGTAACAATTAAATTTTGTGAAGATATCAAGTCATACAAGAAATTGATTCCAGCACTTAGAGAATATTCTGATGATATTATAGTTACTGCTGATGATGATATATATTATCCTCCAGAGTGGCTAGAATCATTATATTTTAGTCATAAAAAATATCCAAGGGATGTTATGACACACAGGGCTAGAAAAATTATTTGTGAAGATGGAATAATTAGTAAATATGAGGAATGGCCTCTTATTAAACAGGAAGAAGAGAGCAGTTACTTTAATTTCTTCACATCGGGGGGTGGTGTTTTATTCCCACCTAATTCTCTTGATTCAAGGATAATGAATATGGAATTAGCTGAAGCTATTTGTCCATTTGCTGATGACTTATGGTTTTGGGCTATGACTGTTTTAAATAAAACAAAAATCCACGTTGTGGGAAATAATATTCATAGAATTACCTATGTTAATCCTGCTAGAGATATTGTATTTAATAAGGATACATTATGGTGCTATAATCAGGAACATAATGACGAACAGTTAGATAAAGTATTAAAGATGTTTCCTGAAATCAGGGAGATATTGGAAGATAATAAAGAAAGGGAATAGTATTCGGTGATTAATTTATGAAAGTATGTCCTGTATGTGATTGTATTAATGATGATGATGCTCAATACTGTAAGGCCTGTGGTTGTCAATTAATGGTTGATGGTAGTAATTATCATTTTGACGTGTCTTATCTTCAAAATCGTTCTGTTGTTGTAGGATATATTTTAGCTATATTATTTGGTTGGGGTGGTGTTATTTTATCATTGCTATCAACTATTAATAATTCATTATTGTTCATGGGATTCTTTGGTTTAATTTTCCCATTTGATTTAATTAGAGCTGATGATCCTAGTGTTAGAAAGCATGGTTATATACAGTTAATTATCTGCGTGACGGGTGTTATTGTTCAGTCTGTTATTCTTTTTTCTTTTCTAGGTGGATTATAAATCATTTACTTCTAACACTTTTATGATTTCTTTTTTCTTGTTTTTTATAATTTTCATTATATAATAAAATAAATAATAATTTTACATAAATTTATATATATTACTAAACAATATTTATTATTATACAGCTTATTATGAAAACAAAAGAATATATAGCATATAGTTTGATAGGTCTTATGAAAACAAAAGATTTTGAAACTATAACAATTAAAGAAATAACAGAAAATGCACATGTAAATAGATCAACTTATTATAGAAACTTCAAATCAAAAGAAGATATTTTGAAATTTCAATTAAGAAAGATAACTGAAGAATACATAAATAAGTTTGAATCAGTTGAAGAAAAAACAGAAAAAAATCATATCTACACAATACTAAACACTTATAATGAACATAGAGTGTTCTTTTTAACCATACAAGAATCAAGACAATTATACATTATGCAGCAAGTTTACTTAGATTATCTACAAGATAATATACCTGTAATATCATCCAAAGAGGAATTATATAAATTATATCATAATATAGGTGGGATCTATAACTTTATAATATGTTGGATTGAAAATGGTATGGATGAAAATCTTGAAGAATTAACAGAATTATATTTGAATATAATATCAGATAAGGGACAGGGACAATTATATTCTTCTTTGATTACATGATGTTATATGGTTATTTGAATATATTTATAGTTTAAAGAACTATTTCTTAAGATAATTATTTCCAAATTAACTAGTTATATTAAAGAGTAGGGTAACAAGATGCTAATTAGACTATACTTTATTATTTATCATGTATTTTTGAGATTACCTTTTAAATAGTATTTGTTTTAAATATAATTATATATCTATGTGATGACAAAAGTAATACTAACTTATTATGGGGATAATACTTTAGTATTGTCATTGTTGTTAATAATACAATAACTAAAACTTAATAATGGATAATATTAATTAATTATAATTTTAATTAATATTATTCCATATCTAACAACTATTTCTAAATTAAAAATAAAAAAAGAGTTTTTGGTGTAATATTGATAAATTATTAGTTTTATTTCTATTTTTAGTATTCAAGGATTCCTTCGGTTAACTGATTATTTGAGCTTAACTGCCATCCAATGTCAAAATCAATTTGTATTCTATTATTTTCAAGATAAACTTCTACAGCACTGCATTCAGCATATAATCTGTAATAATTAGGATTATCCATATCTTGGAAGATTTCAACTTCTAATCCGCTAGATTTTTCCATTAGTTCTGCAAGTTCATCAACTAAGTTATCAATCAGTTCAGAAGTTATTTCTTTTGTATAATACTTTTCTAGTTTTTTAATTTCATTTTTGTTAATCGTTATCATAATTACACCCACACCTATTTAAGTTATTATTTATACTCTTATGCTTTTTTATTATATAAAGATGCTTTATTTTAGCTGTAACTAAATTTTTATCCAGGTATTTTTACATAAACCTAAAAATATGATAATTCAAAACATAAAAACGAGTAATTGTATTTTTTTTAATAAACAGTAATATTAAATTGTAAAAAAAGAGAATAGTTCAAGATGATTTTTAATAGATTATTCATATCTAATAACTAGTCGGGACCATTCTGGATGTTTATTAATAAAATCTTGAACAATAAAAGGAAAGCCATAATTTACTAGGCTAAACATGTATTCATCATAGCTTTTAGCGGGAGTAATGTCACTAACATAGAAATCATCTAATTTCTTTTTATTAGAATTACTAAAGAAAGGAACTATGGGAATGCATTCAGAAGGATGTTTTAATTGATATGTTAATAATTTTTCTTCAATTTCTTTAAAATAGCTGATATTGAATATAACTCCTTGAAAGATGTAACAAAAAGTTACCTTTTTCATTAATAAAAGAAGCTGATATTGAATATAACTCCTTGAAAGGCTTGTTCTATAATCTCTGTCATAGTATCACAAAAAAAGATTGGGGATTATGAAGATGTTAGTCTTCTAATGTTTTACTTACACGTTCATAGTCTTCAAGGTTATGGAATGATTTTGTTGCATCTACACCAATTTTAGTGGTTGTACCATCTATTTGTGCTACTGGGTCAAGTGATGACCCACGTGCTTTTGGTATGATAATTATATCATCGTCTCCTTTTACACGGGTAGCAATAGCATATTCCACATCAACTGGGTCAAATATATTGATATCCTCGTCAACTATAACACAATGTTTAAGTGATGGGTGTGCAGATAATGCAGCCATAAGTACATTTTTTGCATCTCCCTCTGTTTGTTTCTTGATAGATACTACTGCATGTAGCCAACAGCATCCACCTTCTGTAAGTATTACATTTTGTACTGTTGGTAGTGTGTTTTTTACACTATTAAATATTCTTGGTTCCTGTGGTAATCCCTGTAATAATTTATGTTCATTGCCTGCTGGTAGAATTGCATGATAATATGGATTGTCTTTATAGTGCATTCGTGTAAGTTTTATCACTGGTTCGTCTCTTATTTTATCATATGTATCTGTTAAGTCAACAAATGGTCCTTCAGTTTTACGTTCATTTGGTAATATTTTACCCTCAAGTAATATTTCACATTCTGGTGCTTCAATATCCACAGTTTCACATTTGACTAATGTAAGTTTTCCATCTTTAAATGTATTAGCTACTTCTAACTCGTTTTCATTAATAGGTATACTTGTTGTACTTGCAAGTAATGTTGATGGATTTAAACCTATGGCGATTGCTATTTCTAATGGTTTATTAAGTTCTTCTGCTCTTTTATAATAAGTATATAATTGTCTTGGTACAATACGTATGCCTAATTCATCTTTTCCATTAACAAGCATTCTATGGATACTTGCGTTTACTTGTCCATTATCCGGATCTTTAGCAATAACTACTCCTGCAGTAATATATTTTCCTTTATCTTTAGGGTAATGTTTTAGTATAGGTATTTTTGATAAGTCAGCATCTTCATTGTTTGCATATACTTCTTTAATATCTTTTATATCGTCTATTGGTGTAGGATTGTTTGTTGCTCTTATTATATTCTCAGTAATTTTATCAACAGTTGTATTTATTGAATTTGCTATTTTTTCTCTTGTGTTACATATTCCAGATATGATGTTCATATCGGAATCTTTAACATTTGTAAATATTAATGTATCTGTAGGATGTTTTTTGAGAATGGATGTTATCTCATAATCTGTTGATACTTCATCGGTTATTTCAATTATATCTTCCTTTATTTCATCAATTAAACGTGTCATATGCTTTTCTCCTATTTATTCATAATAGATGTTTCTATGTAATGTTTTCATGTATTTTATTAATGAATTTCGTATATCTTCATCATATATTGATAATATTCTTGCAACATATAATGCTGCATTTTCTCCTGCATCAAGTCCCATAGTAGCTGTAGGTACACCCGGTGGCATTTCCACCATAGATAATAAGGAATCTATTCCTAATCTTTTAGTAGTACATGGTACTCCAATAACTGGTTTTGTTGTATGAGAAACCATTGCACCGGAAAGAACAGTTGATAAACTGGATACTGCAATATATAAATCCACTTGGGCATCGGCTTCTTTCATGTATTTTTCTAATTTATCTGGTGTTCTTGTTGCAGATACTACTTTATAATTACTACCAATTCCTAGTGTTTCAAGGGTTTGTGTTATTTTATGTACTATTTCCATGTTAGAATAGTTACCAGATATGATTAATACTTTAGTATTTTCAGGTAGTACTAGTTCCTTTTTGACAGCTGGTCTTTCATGTTCTACACGTTCTGATTTAGTGTAATATTCTCCGGCAATCTTTTCTATAACATCTTTTTCGTCATTTTCCATTTTCTGATTATAGGATTCACGTTTATTTTTCAGAGCCTCTTTCATATTATCATCATTACATGCAATAATTTGACATGCTAGCCATGCTGCGTTCTCTCCACGGTCAATACCCATTGTTGCTACAGGTGTTCCTAATTGCATTTCAGTTGAAGATAATAATGCATCTAATCCTCCTATTTTACCTGTGCATGGCACTGCAATTACAGGTTTTGTTGTATAAGATGCGATTACTCCTGGAAGATGTGCTGCTAGTCCGGCTATTGCTATAAATACTTCTACATTATCAGTATAATTGGTCATTATGTCTTTTACTCTGCCATGTGTTCTGTGAGCTGATGCTACTTTAATATCATATGGAACTTTCATTTCCTCTAATACTTTAACAGATTTTTCTGCTATTTTGTAGTCAGATCCACTTCCTAAAATTATCATAACTTTAGTTTTAATATATACTCCCCCTTATGTATGTTAAATTATTCCGTCATTATTGTAAAATCGATATATATTAGTTATATTCTATAGTATTCATTAATTTTTTTATTAAGTTAGTTTAATGATATTGTTTAATCCTTTTCAGTGAATTTTTATTCTCATGATTTTTTCAATCAACTACTTTTTATATTATATTTAACATAAATGATTAATACTAAACAAAATATTGAATAATAAATGATTAATTTTACGGAGAATTACATGTTAAATATTGCATACTTAATTGTATTTGTATTAGTATCCTTATTATTTGCAGGGTCTTCAAAGAAATCTAAGATAGATGGTAAAGTATCCGTTGTAATACCTGCATATAATGAAGAAAAAGCAATAGAACATGTAATTAACACGGTAAAACAAGTTAAGGATATAACTGAAATCATCATAGTTGACGATGGAAGTACAGATAACACCCATAACATTGTATCACGGCAAGATAATGTTATATTATTGACTCATGAAAAAAATAAGGGTAAAGGTTCTGCTATGAAAACAGGACTTAAACGCGTCACGAATGATATAGTATTATTTTTAGATGCTGATCTATCAGAGATAAATAAATTACAGGTTGAATCAATAATTAAGCCAATCCTTAACGGCGATGCAGATATTACAAAAACAAAGTTTAAAAGAGAAGCTGGAAGAGTAACAGAACTAACAGCTAAACCATTACTTAACTTTTTCTTCCCAGAATTAAGTTTTGAACAGCCTTTAAGTGGACAATTTGCTGCAATAAAGAGCTTTTTAGATAATATTGATCTTGAACATGATTATGGGGTAGATATAGGTATAGTATTAGATGCAGATGCTCAGGGGATGAGAATTCAAGAAGTAGATATAGGTAATATAGTACATGAGATGTCTACTCTTAAAGAATTGAATATAATGGCTAATGAAGTAGTACGTACTATTGTTGATAGAGCAATCCATTATGGTAGATTAACAATGATGGATGATGTGGGTAGTTCCATAAGAATGGAAATTATGGGATTAACTCTTATTATCTTCGGAATATTCGGATTATTCTTTATTAATCCAATGACTCCAATAATTGCTGGGGCTATTATTGTAATAGGTATAGTGATAGCCGCGGTTTATCTGGTACGTATTATACGTACCTCGTTACGTGTTTACAGACAGAGTAAGATACCTAATAGGCAGATTATAAGAACTTTTATACAGATGCATTTTCCAGTTTTAATATCTGTTGTAATATTATTGGTTATTGCTGCATCATTACTGGGTTCTGTGAATATTGCTTCTAATCAGATTTCTATAGAACCGGTAAGTAAAAACTTGGTTATATCAACATCTCCTGAGCCTCACTCTGCGGTGGATGTAAGAGGACCATATACTATTGATAATGCATTAGAAAATGAGGAACATCTTGTACGTTTATCTAATTCAGCGTTGAGCACGTTGCATGCACAGTATGGTGATTATATTTATATTGATGGGGAACGGTATCAACTAGAACAAGCATTAGATGGTGAAAATGATCTTATCAGGATGCCAGAATCTGCAAGGACGGCTTTAGATGTATCTCCAGGGGATATTATAAGGGATAGTGATTTAAGAAGTTCCTTTGAAAATGTTTACCTGGTACAGAATATAAATCCTGGTGAGGAACAAATAGATAATAATACAGGCTTTAATAATACAACATCACAGATTAACACTAATAATACTACTGTTAATATTGGTAGTGAATATACATCACAGACACTGCCTGAGAAGGTTTTAACAGTGTACTTGAATAACACGCCTGTTGCTCAGACTAGTGCTGCTGTACTTAATAGTTCATATAATGTGTACATTGATGGAGTTTATGATGATTCTATAATGCTTAATAATTCATCTACGGGAATTATCTATAATTCAACATATGATGGCACAACTATAAGGGTAGAACTAGAAAATCAAAATGGAACAACAAACAGTGTCTTTGCTAATCAGAATTCAACGGTAAAATTCCTTAACATAAACTTAAACTTTAATGAGTCACTAGCAAATAACACTACAAACATTGAAGTTAATAGAACAAATTAATATATTAACCTCCAATTTTTACTATTTTTTATAATATTTTAATAATAAAATTATACAATACATAACTTTATATAATAATATTTTTAAATATCAAAATCGAAAATATAAAAGTTATGATTACTAAAATACTGTCCTACAAATGTAGAATATACCCAAATAAGACACAAATACAAAAATTTGAAAAAGATTTAAAGGCATGTCGTATAGTCTACAATAAATGTAAAGAAAAATATGAACAAGACCTTAAAAAACAGGAATACACAAAAGATGAACCACAGGGTAAAAAATACTTCTATAACCTATTACAACAACTAATAAAACAATACCCCTGCCTACAGGAAACAGATCAAAGAATACTAATAGATGCATATCACAATTTAATAAGAGCAATAACATTATACAAGAAAGGAATATCAAACCATCCAAAAAAATCCAATACAAAAACATTAAACTCCTTTAAAATAAGACCTAATCCTAATATTTACATTGAAAATCAGAAAATACACCTAGACAAATACGGGACAATAAAAATACATGATAAAAGAAAAATCACAGGAAAAATATTAAACTACATAATTAAAAAACACTACGATGAATGGTATATAATAGTCACAACACGACAACAAACACAAAAATATCCTAAAACAGGAAAAGCTGTAGGAATTGACTTAGGGATAAAAGAGTTAGCCATACTATCTAATGGCGAAAAAATACATAATATCAACCTAGAAAAAGAAGATGAAAAACTAAATAAATTATACAAACAACTCAATAGAAAAGACAAGAACAGTAAAAACTATGAAAAAATACTAAAAAAGGTACATAAAGCAAATGATAAGAGAACTAATAAAATCAATGATTATTTAAATAAATTATCAGCAAGATTAGTTAAAGAATATGATTTTATAGCAATGGAAACCCTGCATATACTGGACATGTTAAACAAATCAAATAATGATAAAATTAGAGATGCAAGCTGGAGAAAATTAATTGAAATGACAAAATACAAATCACAGGCTCATGGAAAAACATTCATACAAGTACCATCTAATTATCCATCAACAAAATTATGTCATAACTGCGGATATAAAAATAATAAGTTAACACTAAAAGACAGAGAATGGACATGTCCTGAATGTAAAACATTTCATGATAGGGATGTTAATGCAGCAATAAACATACTAATTAAAGCACAGGAAATAGACAGACAAAACAAGATAAAAAATATTTAATTAATTTATTAGAAGAGTAAAGGGGTTTAAGGAAGTAATTACTCATCATAATATACTTTTGCATATTCTGTAGGATTATTATATAATCCAATAGCAGCTAAAGCACCGATGAGACCACCTTTTCCAGTAACATATTCAATACGAATATTATTTTCTTTAGCAACACGTTCTGCTTCATCAAAGTATTTCATTGATTTCTTTGCTTCAAGACCATATTTTTGAACAGGCTCTGGAATTTCAAGTTTATCATAGACTACGAAAGCTGTATTATCAGATAATGTATTTTTTAATAGTTTAGCTTTAACTTGGCTAATTAAATCCTCTTTATCCTCTTCTCTAACAGCAAATACTAGTATAATAGAAACACAGTTCTTGGTTTTATTAGGATTATTTGGATATAATTGGCAAGTTATATGTTCAAGGTATCTGTAACCTTTTTCTTCTTGAATTTCATTACCAATATTATTAGCAAGAGTCCAAGTAGCTCCCTCTGTAGGAATATCAGTATCGTCAATACCAATAATTACTTTTCTAAGTTTAGGAGTTACTACAGCAGCTTTACCTACCTTAGAACCTCCGCCTTTTTCAAAAATTTCCACTCTTTCTACACCTGATGCTTTTCCACGACAGAAAGCAGCTCCAACACCAGCACCAGCAAGACCCGCATGAACTATTTTCACATCATCCTCTTCAATGATAGCTTCTTCAATACCAGCTGCTTGAAAACTAGGTTTTAAATCTAATTCTGTTTTACCCTTCTTAACATAATATGTATGTTTATTTCCATCACGTTTAGCATCTAAAATAAGAGGGCTGGTTCTTTTATACTGTTCTATCATCCAATCTGATCCAATAGGACATGGATGATACTCAATTAACTCAATTTCTTCTTCATCCTCATCAGTTAAAGTTAGAATTTCATGATAAGGAGTAATCCAAGCATCTGTATATTTTTCTTTTAATTCTTCAGGTGTTAAAATTTCCATATTTTCATTTTTCCTTAATATTTTTAGAATTTAGTTAAACTTAAAAAAAGAATAATTAAAGGATATGTTTTCAAATAATACGTGTTTATTGAAGTCTTTTAACTAATTTTACTGCAGCTTCAACTGCACGTTTACCATATTCTACTCTTTGATGAGCTTCTAATCTAGTCATACCTGGACCAGATATTCCAAGAGTTACAGGTTTATTATATTCAAGTGATAAATCTGTGATTTTACGTGCTGCATGCTGAACAACAATTTCATCGTGTTCTGTATCTCCCTCAATTACAGCTCCGAGTGTTATAACTGCATCAACGTTTCCATCATCTAACATTTTCTTTATTGCTATTGGCATATCATATACGCCTGGTACTGCAATTATCTCAGTTATTTCTGCTTCTAGAAATTTTGCATGTTCTTTTGCTAATTCTAGCATCATACTTGTTATATCAAAGTTAAATTCTGATACAACTGCTCCTAATTTTATCATTTGTATCTATTTCTCCTTTATTTTATTTAATTAATAGTTTCTTCAGGGTTATTCTATTACAATAGGTATAATACGAAAGCTGATACTGAACTCACTACCATGATAAATATAATAAATATTGCTGCTGCTTTTGCTGTGTTCATGTTTATACCTCCATTATTGCTATTGTGAGTTGTCTTTGTATACTGATAATTTATTTTTGTTTTATGTAATATATTAATTTTATATAATGTCTTATTAAAAAAAGTTAATAAAAAGAGTAATCTCTTTTTTCTTATAATTTACTTGCAATGTATTCAGCCATTTCCTGAGTAGATGAGTCTCCACCTAAATCAGGGGTTACATGACTTCCTTCTTGTATTACATCTATTAATATTTCTTCTACTTTACGTGCATATTGTGATTCGCCGAGGTAGTCAAGCATCATACATGCAGATAATATTGTTGCTGCAGGGTTTGCAATTCCTTGTCCTGCTATGTCTGGTGCAGATCCATGTACTGGTTCGAATAATCCATTGTCATCTCCAATGTTTGCTGATGGAATCATTCCAAGTCCACCTACAAGTCCTGCTCCTTCATCTGAGAGAATATCTCCGTATAAGTTTGTTGTAACAATTACTTCAAAGTCTAATGGATTTGTTATAAGATACATTGCTGTTGCATCTACATAGAAATCATTTGATTCAATGTCTGGATATTGTTCTGCTATTTTATAGAATGATTTTTTGAATAATCCATCGGATAGTTTTAGTACGTTTGCTTTATGTACTGCTGTAACTTTCTTTCTACCTGTATCTTCAGCATATTTAAATGCATATTTAGCTATTCTTTCTGATGCAAATTTAGTGATTTTTTTACGTGCTATTGCTCCTTCTGGTGTTTCTTCTTCGTCTCCTATGTATAGGTCTTCTGTGTTTTCTCTTACTATCATGAAGTCTATGTTTCCATACTTATCTGGCTGTAGAGATTTAACAGGTCTTAAGTTTACAAATGTATTTAGTTCTCTTCTTAATCTTACTATTACATCTGCTGCTGTTTCTCCTGCTGCTCCAAATAGTACTGCATCTGAATTCTTTGCTAATTCGATTGTTTCATCAGGAAGAGGAACGCCTGTTTCTTCTTTGCATTCGTCTCCTGCTTTTGCATATGTGTAATTAAAATCTATTGGTAGTTTATCAAGTATGGTTACTGCTGCTTTTACTACTTCTTGTCCTATACCGTCTCCTGGTATTACTGCTATATTATACATTCTTTTCGCCTTCTTATTTTTTTTATTCATTGAATCTTGTTCTGTTTAAGTAGTTTATTAATCCATCATTTTCCAGTATTTCAAACATGAATTCTGGTAATTTTGTTGTTGAATAGTTTGTGTTTTGTGTTTCGTCTTCTAATGTTCCGTTTTCAAGATCTATTTTTACAGTATCTTCTTCATTTATGTCATCTGGTCCTTCTGGTGCTTCTACAAGTGCTAATCCTATGTTTATAGCATTTCTGTAGAATATTCTTGCGAAGGATTTTGCTACTACTGCTTTTATTCCTGCTGCTTTTAGTGCTATTGGTGCGTGTTCACGTGATGATCCACATCCAAAGTTGGATCCTGCTACGATTACATCTCCTTCTTGGATTTTGTCTTTGTAGTGTAGGTCATATCCTTCCATAACATGTTTTCCTAAATCTTCTGGTTCGGTTAGTGTTAAGTATCTTCCTGGAAGTATGCTGTCTGTGTCTATGTCATCGCCTAATTTTAGAACTCTTCCTTCTATTATTTTTTCCATTCTAATCTACTCCTATCCTATTTTTTAGTTTTTTTCTGGTGCTGTTATGTGTCCTGTTATTGCACTTTCAGCTGCTACGATTGGTGAGCTGAGGTATACTTTTCCTTCTGGACTACCTTGTCTTCCTTTGAAGTTTCTGTTTGAAGTTGAAAGGCTTACTTCTCCGTCTCCAATGAGACCTACATGTCCTCCTAGACATGGTCCACAGCATGGATTGCAGATTAATGCTCCTGCATCTATGAATATGTCAAATAATCCTTCGTCTAATGCTTGTTTATAGATGGTTCTTGATGCTGGTATGACTAATGTTCTTACTCCTTTTTTGATTTTCTTTCCTTTAAGTACTTTTGCTGCTTGTTCTAAGTCTTTTAGTCTTCCATTAGTACATGATCCTATGAATACTTGGTCTACTTCAACGTCTTCTACTTCACTTGCTGGTTTTACGTTGTCAACATGGTTTGGACATGCTACTTGTGGTTCTAGGTCTGACACATCTATGTCCATAACTTCTAGACTTGCAGCGTCAGGATCTGTTGTGTATTTCTGGTATGGTTTGGATGTTCTGTTTTTTAGGTATGCGTCTGTTACTTTGTCTGGTGCTATTAGTCCTGTTTTTCCACCACATTCTATTGCCATGTTACTTAGTACCATTCTGTCGGATACATCCATGTTTTCTACGGTTTCTCCTGCGTATTCACATGCTTTGTATCTTGCACCATCTTGGCCTATTTGTCCGATGATGTTTAGGATCACGTCTTTACTTGTAACATTTTCTTGTAGTTTTCCTGTGATGTTGAATTGTTTGGTTTCTGGTACTTTGAACCATAGTTGTCCTGTTGCAAATACCATTGCCATATCTGTTGATCCGATTCCTGTTGAAAATGCTCCGAGTGCTCCGTGTGTACATGTGTGTGAGTCACATCCTACTACTACGGTTCCTGGTATGATATGTCCTTTTTCTGGTAGTACTTGGTGGCATACTCCTTCATATACATCATAGAAGTTTTTTATTCCTTGTTCTTTTACAAATTCTCTTAGCATTTGATGGTTTTTTGCAGCATCTAATGTATCTGCTGGCACTTGATGATCGAATGGGATTACTATTTTATCAGGGTCCCATACTTTGTCGGTATTTATTTGGTCTAGTGCTTGTAATGTTAGTGGACCGGTTAAATCGTGTACCATGGCTGTGTCTATGTTTGCCATGATTATTTCTCCAGCTTCTACTTTTTCTTTGTTTGAAGCTTTTGCTAATATTTTTTCAGACATTGTCATTGACATGTTTTATTTTTCCTCCATTTTTTCTGTGGATTTTCTTTAATAAAGTGTTTTTTAGTTCATTGAAATTATTATCTTGAATTTATAACATCACTTTATATATATTTTTGATAATTTTGTTTATTATTTTTTATTGTTGTTTGTCGTTTTTCCAAAAGTATAAGTATTATATATTTATTAGTTAGTAATACAATATGATGTTAATAATTAGTGAATAAAACATGAAAAATAGATATAACTATTACATAAAAAATTAATAAATCACCTTAAATTAATAAAAAAACTAGGTTAATGTATAATAAATAATACTTATCACACGCTACCATAAAAACCTTTATATCTAATATACAAAAATCTAAAACAGATAACGTAAATATATATTATTATAATAAAAAAATACATTATTTTTAAAAATTCACTATATTAATAAAATAATTAAAAACACCAATAGGAGAATTTTTCATGGCTTCTGAAGATGAATACTATAAAGAAAGATATCAAGAAGTTAAAGATAAAGTGGAATACAAAGATTTCTTAAATGATATTAAAGAAATAAAAGAAGAAAATGGTGACTCACCATTTATAACAGAAGAACAAATAGTGGATATGGCAATAGAAAAATACGCAGGAAGACAAAATATACAGCAAACTCATACAAACCAAGTACAGGAAATATCCTCCCTTATAGAAGGAAACGGAAACATAAGCATCCAAGGAAGACTAATAGCTATATCTAACATAAAAACATTCACAACAAAAAAAGGACGTGAAGGAAAAGTAGCAAATCTCACAGTAGAAGACAACACAGGAAAAATCAGAGTAGTAATGTGGACAGACAACATGAAATATATGAGCCGTATATCTGAAGGAGACATAGTAAAAATAAACAATCTCGAAGTACGTAAAGGATATACTGGTGATTTAGAAGTACAAATGAGAAACAACTCATCAATCCAAGTATTACCTGAAGAAGTAGATCCATCTCTTCCAAAATATGAAGAGGTAATAACAAACCTAGGCGACATAAAAGAAGACGGAGAATACAATGTCATAGTAAGAATCAAGAAAATATCAACACTCCGTGAAATACAAAAAGATGACAGAACACTACAAATAGTAACATTGGATGTAATGGATAAAACAGGTGCAATGGAATTTACACTATGGAACAAGGACACAAAACTCGTAGAAACACTGGACCTTAAAGAACATGATACAATTAAAATACTAAAAGCAAGAGCACAGACAAGATATGACCAAACATCATTATCTAACAGTTGGAATGGAAGAATAATTAAGGGTGACTATGATGTTCCTGAATTCCAAGAAGAAATATTAAAGATAGGCGATGCAAAAGAAGCAGAAAAAGTTACAATAATAGGTGTAATCACTAAAATATATGATACAATAACATTCGACAAAAATGATGGTTCTGAAGGACAAGTAAGAAGTATTGAAGTAACAGATGATACAGGTTCTATTAGAGTAACACTATGGAATAAGGAAACAGAAATCGCTATGGACAAAGGAGACATCATTAAAATCAGTGGTGGAAATGTGGAATTTGATGACTATGCAGGTGATAGTTACAGATTAAACACTGGATGGAATGCATCTATTGTAATAAACCCTGAGATAGATGATGAACTAAGCAAAAAACTATCAGATATAAACAACTTCCAAATAACAAAAATAAAAGACGTACTCAACATTGATGAAGATGAAGGTAGAGAAGTAGATGTTATTGGAAGAATACTATCAATGCAGGATATCCGGGAATTCCAAAGAGTAGATGGAACAGAAGGACAGGTAAGAAGTATAGACTTAGCTGATGAAACAGGTATTGTAAGAACATCCCTATGGGATGAAAAATCAGACATAGACCAAGGCTTGGGAGATGCAATAAAGATTGAAAATGCAAGAACAAGACTTGGCCAAAATGTAATGGAATTAAGTGTGGGAAGATCATCAAGAATCACAGTTCCATCAGAAGAAGAAATGGCTGATTTACCATCATATCAAGATCTTGAAAGAGACAGATATAATGACAGAACAATAAGTCAACTAGAAGAAAACGAACAAAATACAAAACTAAGAGTCAGAATCACAAATGTTGGAGAAGTTAGCACATTCACTCGTGTTGACGGACGAGATGGAAGAGTAAGACCAATAAATGTAGCAGATGAAACAGCTGAAATTCAAGTATCCCTATGGGATGATGATACAGAGAAGAAATTCCCTGAAGGATTAGCTATAATCATAGAAAATCCAGTAATCAATTCACAAAATGGACATTTAAGATTATCCATAGGTAATGGAAGTACAATTAGACAAGCAAGACAAGAAGAAGCTGAACTAATGCCATCACTACGTGAAATAGAAAATAAACTATACGTTGAAAAAGCAATTGAAGACATTGAAGAAGATGACCAACACATCAAAGTTAAAGGAGTCATTGAAGAAATCAATGGTGACAAAATATTATATGCAATGTGTCCAAATTGTAACAAACGTATAGTACAAAGTGAAGAAGGATATATCTGTGATATATGTGGAGAAAAAATAGAAAAACCAAATTATCTAATGATTATAACAACAACATTACGAGATGAAACAGGAACAATTCAAGCAACATTCTTCAGAAAACAAGCAGAAGAATTAATTGATACAACAACAGAAGAAGTAATACAAATATTTGAACAAACTAGTGATGAATCCTCTATGTCATCAAGAATAGAAGATTTAATTGGACATGAAGTTACTATAATAGCAGATTCCAATTTTAATGAATATGATGAGGACATCAGATTAAATGTAAGACGTTTAGTAATCGTATTATAAGAATTTATTAAATATTAAAGAGGTATCGTGAATGACAGAATTAGAAGATTTACCAAGTGTAGGAGAAAAAACAGCACAAAAACTACGTGATGCTGGATTTGCAGATATGATGCGTTTAGCAACAGCAACACCAAAAGAACTAAGTGTTAAAGTAGAAATTGGTGAAGGTGTAGCAGCAAAGGTTATAGAAGCAGCACGTAAAGCAGAAAAAATAGACTTTGAAACAGCATATGAAGTTATGGAAAGACGTGAAGACGTGGGAAGAATAACCACTGGTAGTAAAGGTTTAGATGAATTAATTGGTGGTGGAGTAGAAACCCAGTCTATCACAGAAGTATATGGTGAATTTGGTTCAGGTAAAAGTCAAATATCACATGAATTATCTGTAACAACACAGTTACCAGAAGAAGAAGGCGGATTAGATGGTGAAGTAGTATTTATTGATACAGAAAATACTTTCCGTCCAGAAAGAATAGAACAAATTGCAACAGGATTCGGTCTTGATGTTACTGAGGTTCTTAAGAAGATTCATGTTGCAAGAGCATTTAATAGTAGTCATCAAATGTTAATGGCTGATAAGATTAATGAATTAATACAAAGTGGAATTAATATTAAACTTGTTATTGTAGATTCATTAATGGCTCATTTCAGAGCAGAATATGTAGGACGTGAATCATTAGCTACCCGTCAACAGAAACTAAACCAACATTTACATACATTACAGAATATTGCAAACACATACAATGTTGCTATATTAATAACTAACCAGGTTCAATCTAAACCGGATGCATTCTTTGGTACTCCAACAAAAGCTGTTGGTGGACACGTTTTAGGTCACGCATCAACATATCGTATATTAATTAAGAAAGGATTATCTGGTAAAAGAATTGCTCGTCTTGTAGATAGCCCTCATTTACCTGAAGGAGAAGCTGTATTTAAAATAGCTACAGAAGGATTAGTTGATTAATTATATCAACTTTTTACTACTACTCTTTTTTTTATTCAAATTTTTACCATTTATATTGTAATTTTTCAAAAAATAGGGGATACTCTATATTAAGAAGTAATTTTAATAGTATATTATTCAAAATATGTAACTTTCTAAGTTGATTTATATTTGTATTGTTCATAATACCGTTTTCACGTATTTTTTAAGTATAATGTTTATTTTTTAAACTATTTTTAAGATTTAAATTGGAAATTTTTCATTTTAATTTAATTTATAAATACTTTTTATGATAAAGTATATTTAGAAATAAAATGGAGGCAAAGTTACATGGTAAGTTCTATTGAAATTATATTGATTCCAACGTTAATGATATTTCTAGGATATGCTCTTAAAAGAGTAGATATTCTTAAAGCACAGGACAGTACAACGTTATCAAAAATTGTTATAAATGTAAGTATGCCTGCATTGATTTTTACTAATTTAGTCACTGCTAATATTAGTATTAATATGATTATATTACCAATTACTTCTATTATTGTCAGTTTAATATGTATGACAATTGCATTTTTATTCTGTAAAAGTAGAGGTTACTCTAAAATTAAAACATGGACCCTCATGATTGCATCTGCAATGATGAACACTGGTTTCGTGGGTTATCCAATTACTTTAGGTGTATTTGGTAATGAAGGATTAATAAATGCTATCTTCTTTGACTTATCTACATCAATAATATTTGTAGTGTATGGTATGGTTCTCGTCAGCCAATTTGGTGGAGACCGTAAAGAAGTAGTTAAAAGTGGTTTAAGTTTCATGCCACTGTGGGCAGTTATATTTGGATTAATATTTAACATTGGCCATATTCAATATGGTTATGTTTTAAATAGTGCTTTAACTTATCTAGCTAATTCAACAGTACCCTTAATAATGATTTCATTAGGTTTAACTATTGACTTTAAAGGTATTAAGGATTATCTCAGTGATTCCCTTGTTGTTTCTGCAATTAGGTTAGTCATTGCACCTATAATAGTATTTGTAGCTTTAAGTGCTTTAAATGTTACAGGATTAATATTTAAAGTTGCTGTATTAGAATCAGGTATGTCTACAGCTATGACTGCTTTAGTATTATCTATCACATATGGATTAGATAATAAACTTATGAGTTCATGTATATTTATAGATATTCTGTTAAGTTTAATATCATTAACATGTGTTATAACTGTTTTAACATAATCTTCTCTTTTTTTCTATTTTTTTATCATTAACAAGATTAATTTGTTTTTAAACGAACTTTAAAAAAGTTTAAATATTAAGTTTTCTTAACTTAGATTATAGGATATAATTTGTTAAATTTTTAATAGTTAACAAAATTTTTTTAAAAGATTTTTTTTAATAAAAAAAGCTAAATTTTGAACGCATAGTCTTAATTAAATAGGTGATTTAACTTGGCAGATAATAATGAAGAATTACGTATAGGAGTATACGTATGCCACTGTGGAGTAAACATTGGTGGTGTAGTAGACTGTAAAGCAGTAGCAGAATATGCAGAAAACCTTCCTGACGTTACAGTATCACGTGAATACAAATACATGTGTTCTGACCCAGGACAGAAACTTATCCAAGATGATATTAAAGAATTAAACTTAAACAGAGTAGTAGTAGCAGCATGTAGTCCTCGTTTACACGAACCTACATTCAGAAGATGTGTAAAAGAAGCAGGATTAAACGAATTCTTATTTGAATTTGTAAACTTAAGAGAACAAGACTCATGGGTACACGGAGATGACCCAGAAGGAGCTACAGAAAAAGCTAAAGACTTAGTACGTATGGGAATTGCAAAAGCAAGATTATTAAACCCATTAACAGCTGAAGTAGTACCTGTAACAAAAACCGCAATGGTTATTGGTGGAGGTATTGCAGGTATCCAAACAGCACTTGATTTAGGTGACATGGGATTCAAAACATACTTAGTAGAAAGAAACCCAACCTTAAGTGGAAGAATGGGACAATTAGATAAAACATTCCCTACACTAGACTGTTCAATGTGTATTTTAGCACCTAAAATGGTAGATGCTGGTAAACACCCTAACATTGAATTATTAGCATACTCTGAAGTAAAAGATGTAGATGGTTACATAGGAAACTTCAAAGTAACAGTAGAGAAAAAAGCAAGATTTGTAGATGCAGAAGCATGTACAGGTTGTGGAGTATGTCAAGAAGCATGTCCAATTGAAATGCCAAACTACTTCGATGAAGGAACCGGTATGGTAAAAGCAGCATACATTCCATTCCCACAAGCAGTACCTCTTGTAGCTACAATCGATGACGATTACTGTATCGGATGTCACTTATGTGATAAAGCTTGTGAAATCGGTGCAATTGACCACGATCAACAACCTGAAGAAGTTGAATTAGACATTGGTACAATTGTAGTAGCAACAGGTTACGACCCATTCGACCCAACATTAAAAGAAGAATACATCTTCGACCAAGCTGAAAACGTAATTACTGGTCTACAAATTGAAAGATACATAAACGCATCTGGACCAACACAAGGACACGTAATTCAACCATCCTCTGGTGAAACACCTAAAAAAGTTGCTTTCATCCAATGTGTAGGATCACGTGACGAAAAAGTTGGAAACCCATACTGTTCAAGAGTATGTTGTATGTACGCAATGAAAAACGCACAATTATGTATTGACCACGAACCAGATACTGAAGTAACAATATACTACATCGATATCCGTGCATTCGGTAAAGGTTACGAAGAATTCTACAGAACATCACAAGAAAAATACGGAATCAGATTTATCAGAGGTAAAGCAGCACAACTTATTGAAAATGAAGATAAATCAATCACAGTACGTGCAGAAGATACCCTCTTAGGTAAAGCAACCGCATTCACTTATGATTTAGTAGTATTATCTGTAGGACTTGTACCTCCTGCTGGTAAAGAAGAATTAAGACAAACATTAGGATTATCCGCAAGTGCAGACGGTTTCTTCATGGAAGCTCACCCTAAACTAAGACCTGTAGACACAATGACCGACGGTATTTACCTCGCTGGTGTAGCACAAGGTCCTAAAGATATTCCTGATACAGTAGCACAAGCTTCTGGTGCAGCAGCAAGAGCAGCAATTCCTATGATTAAAGGAGAAGTAGCTATTGAACCTATTACTGCTGAAGTAGACAAAGACAGCTGTGGTGGTTGTCAAATATGTATCGAATTATGTCCATTTGGAGCTCTTTCCATCGTTGATGGTAAATGTGACGTAAACGTTGCATTATGTAAAGGATGTGGAACATGTGTAGGAGCATGTCCAACAGGTGCACTAAACCAAGCACACTTCAAAAACGAACAAATATTCGCACAAATCGAAGCAGCTTTCCAATAAGCTGTTAAGCAAGAGTAAAAAGGAGGAAGAATTACCTTCCCTTATTTTACTTTTTATTAAATAAAAATCAATTACTCTATTTTTTCAAATTCATTGCAAATCATATAATTTCATTAATAAAAAAACTATTTTTAACATAAATTAATTATAATACTAAATAATATAACATATACTATAGAGTAATCTATTAACTACAAAACGTAAATTTACAAATCATCAAATAAAAGCAGATGATTTAATTAGTTATATAAAAATTAAATTAATACTTGAAACCTTATTTTGGAGGAATATATTTAATGTCTAATTTGGAATACGCACAAGAGATTAAAAATTTAACTAAAAAACATCACGATTGGATGAAAAACAGTTTAAACTTAATTGCTAGTGAAAACATCACTAGTAGATCTGTAAGAGAGGCAATGGCTTCTGATTTATCACACAGATATGCAGAAGGATTACCAGGTGAAAGAAAATATGAAGGATGTGACTACATCGATGATATTGAACAAATAACAATTGACTTATCAGAAAAGTTATTTGGAGCAGATCATGCTAACGTACAACCAACATCTGGAGTAGTAGCAAATTTAGCAAGTTTCTTTGCATTAACTGAACCTGGTGACAGAGTACTAACCATTAATGTACCAGAAGGAGGACACATCAGCCACGCAGGAGTTAGTGCTGCTGGTGTAAGAGGACTAAAAATATCATCACTACCTATGGATACAGACATAATGAATGTAGACATTGATAAAGCACAAGCAAAAATAAGAGATAAAGAACCTAAAGCAATAGTTCTTGGTGGAAGTTTATTCTTATTCCCACACCCTGTAAAAGAAATATCCGAAGCAGCTCAAGAAGTTGGAGCAAAAGTAATCTATGATGGAGCACACGTACTAGGATTAATTGCTGGAAATCAATTCCAAGACCCTGTAAAAGAAGGTGCTGATGTTATAACAGGAAGTACACACAAAACATTCCCAGGACCACAGGGAGGTATCATTTTATGTAAAGAAGAACTTCACAAGAAAATTGATAACTGTGTATTCCCAGGTCTAGTAAGTAATCATCACCTACACCACGTAGCAGGTTTAGGAATAGCAACAGCAGAAATGATGGAATTCGGAGAAGCATACGCAAAACAAACAATCAAAAACGCTCAAGCATTAGCTCAAGACTTATACGAATTAGGTTTCAATGTATTATGCGAAGAACAAGGATTCACAGAATCACACCAAGTAGCTATGGATGTACGAGAATACGGTGATGTATCTGACATGGCAAAAACATTACAAAACAACAACATTATATTAAACAAAAACCTACTCCCATGGGACGATGTAAACAACAGTGATGACCCATCAGGATTAAGATTAGGTACACAAGAATTAACACACCGTGGACTCAAAGAAAGTGAAATGAGTCAAGTAGCAGAATTCATTAAACAAGTAGTAATTGATGGAAAAGATGTAACTGATGATGTAACAGAATTCATGCAAGACTTCACCAAAGTTCACTACTCCTTTGATGATGGATGCGAAGCTTACGATTACATAGAATTTTAAGTAATCCTATTAACAGGGAGATATATAACATCTCCCAAAACATTTTTTTTTCTATAATTAACTATTCTAGAGGTTTTTTAATTGGATAAACTATTAAAAGAACGAGTTGTCAGAATAGCTAAATTAATATTTTTCTTTTTTTTAGAAGTTTATATATTCTTTAATATAGCACCTTATTTTGGTGGAATGCACATTCCTGATCTTAGAACAGCCGTTATAGTTCTATTAACCTTAGCAGTTGCTAATGCTATATTATGGCCACTAGTCTCATATATATCACTGAGTTTCATTGTATTCACGTTAGGTATAGGTACGTTTCTTCTTGATGGATTTATATTATCTTTATTATCTTTTTTTATACCGGAATTTAGTATAACCGGTTCATCAATATTCACAGTACCCCTAGTTATAGGAATTATCAATTCAATACTCTCATTTATACTTAATGTTGATGAGACAAGTACATATTACCGTTATGTTCTTAAAAAGGAAATGGAATTCAACAATAAAAATATTTCAGATAAAGATGGTTTTATCTTCCTAGAAATTGATGGATTAGCTCGTAATATTCTAGAACAAGCAATAGACAGGGGAGATATGCCAACATTAAAAAGATGGATTGATGAAGGTACACATAAATTAACTAAATGGGAGACAGATTTATCAAGTCAAACAGGAGCATCACAGGCAGGTATACTTCATGGTAATAATAAGAATATACCAGCATTTCGATGGGTTGAAAAAGAGAATAATAATAAACTAGTATCATCAAATGGATTTGGTGATGCAACAATGATAGAAGAACGTATCTCTAATCATAATGGATTATTATCAAATAATGGTGCTAGTAGAAGTAATCTATTCTCAGGTGATGCATCAGATTACTTGTTAACATTTAGTAAACTAGGATCTATCAAGGGATTCTATTCAAAATCATGGTACTATGTATACTCTAACCCCTATTTCATTGCAAGAGTACTAATCCTATTCTTATGGGATATGTTCATGGAATTATGTTCAAGAATATATCATCCAATAAGAAATATTAAACCAAGATTATCTTTCAGAGGTTTTTTGTACTTCTTTGGTCGTGCAGGGGCTAATGTTGTAATGAGAGAAGCATCAACATTCACTCTTATTGGTGATATCTTCGCAGGACAACGTGATACAGTATATACAACATATATGGGCTATGATGAAATTGCTCATCACTCAGGTATTCGTGATTATGATGCTTTTTATGCTCTTCGTCAAATTGATAAACAATTTAGTTACCTTGAAAAAGCAATTCAATCATCAAAACGTAAATATAATCTCATAGTATTATCTGATCATGGTCAATCAGAAGGACCAACATTTAAACAAAAATTTGGTATTTCTCTTAAAGAATTAGTGGATGAACTTCTTCCTGAGAGTGTTACTATACACAGTATACTTCACTCTAACGATGACCACTTCATCGAACATTTCTCCTTAAAGGATTATGCTTCAAAAAATAGAAGAAAACTAACACATAAACTTGATAATACCTTTGATGATACACTAGACCATATAAGGGATTTCAGTGATAATGAAGTATATCAGAAATATATTACTGAAATTAAAAGGAAAAAAGAATTACTGACTGATGGTGAACCAGTTATTGACAGACTTAATGATATTGCAGAGGAGGTAGGTCTTGACATACATTTACCCCATGATGAGGTTAGTATTGAAGAAGCTCAAACAATTGTACTTGCTTCAGGAAATCTTGGTTTAATCTACTTCACAGACTGGTCTACTAGATTAACATATGAACAGATAGAAGATGCATTCCCCGGACTTATAAGCGGTTTAGCAAAACATCCAGGTATCGGATTTGTAATGGTTCATAGTGCTATATATGGAACAATCTGTTTATGTAATGATGATGTTTATTACATGGATGATGATAAATATGTTGGTGACCATTTTCTCGATAAATATGGTGAAAACATCGTCAGTCACTTAAAACGTACAGATAGCTTTGAACATGTTCCAGATATTCTTGTTAACAGTGAATATGACTCATATAATGACCAGGTATATGCATTTGAAGAGTTAATTGGTAGTCATGGTGGTGCTGGCAGTACTCAGCAAGAACCATTTATATTATATCCTAGTAATTGGGAGTTAAACGAGCCTATTATTGGCGCTGAGAATGTTTATAAATTCTTCAAAAAAGAGATTAAAAATTCATGGGAGAATAAGGTGGAGAATTAATTTTTCTCCATTTTTCTTATTTTTTCTAGTATTTCCTCTGGTTTTTCTAATGTTGTTATATTTTCTATATCGTTTAGATGTTTAGCATTATCTGCATCTATTTTTCTTATGTATATTTCTATGATTTTATCAGTTATTATTGCATTTTCTGGACATTTTTTTTCACATTTTTTACAGCTTGTGCACTTTGTAGCATCTATTTTCGGTGGATGTATAGCATCTTCCGGACAATATCTGTTAGCATAACAGGGTTCATGTTTTTTACATAATTTTTTATCTATGTATGGTGGTATTTGTGTCTGTAGCAGACCTTCTTTCTGGTCTACTGGAATTATAAGTAGAGGTATTCTGCCTTTTCCTGACTGTGCTGCCACATTGGTTATAAGTGTATCTGCTATTCCATGTACTATTTTTGCTGTTGTGTTTGCTGTTGCAGGTGCTATTATTATTAAATCATACTTGTATTCTGTTATCTTTCCAGAGAATGGATAACTATACTGCTGATTTTCATCTTTTATCAGTTGATTATTCTTGTTCTTAGTGATTATATTATTTATCGTGTTAGTATACCCATATAATTGCAGTACTTCCTCTCCAGCTTTACTTGTTATTATTGTTATTTCATGTTCTTCGCTTATCTTTTCTAGTACATCAATACTTTCTTTTATAAGATGTCCTGCTCCTGTTATTGCCCATATTATTCTCATTCTTTTGTCCTCAAGGTAATTTTTGTTATTTCTGGGGGACAGTTTATTCTTAACCAAAATGTATTAGTTCCTACTCCACTACTAGTGTATTGTATCATATTTTTTACTTTGTATTTTCCTTTTGGATATTTTATGAAATTCTTTCCTCTAACAGGAGTTCCAATTTTAGGTATGCTTATTTGTCCGCCATGACTATGTCCTGATAATTGCAGTATGAATTGGTCTAATTGTGCTGTTGTATCTGCAAAGTCTGGCTCATGTACTAACATGATTGCTGGAGCATTTTTATCTAACTGTTTTTCTATCTTTTTTATATCATCTTTTCCTACAGTTACACTGTCGGCTCCTGCAATTTGTAGTTTCTTGTTATTTCGTGTGATAATGTATACTTCATTTTCTAAGTTTATTATATTGTCTTTTTTCAGTGCTTCTTTGATTTTTTCAGGATTTGTCCAGTGGTCATGATTTCCTAGTACTGATAATGTTGCATCCTTTGGTTTGAGATTTTTTAGACTTTCTTCTAATTGTGGAATGTATTTATCTGCCTGGTAGGACATGTAATCTCCTGTCATTACTATTAAATCAGGGTGTTGTTTGTTTGTTAATTTAACAATTCCATCCAATTTTTTCTGATTTATCCACTGACCTAAATGTAAATCTGTTAAATGTACTATTCGATATCCATCAAATTCTGATGGTATTCTCTTATCTTGAATAGTTAAAGGTACTACTTCATACTCATTTTCTTTAAATGTTCCCCTATTTAATTTATCGCGCGTAGTATTCATGGCTGTTTGTATTGTGCTGCGTGCAATCATGCTGTTATTTACATGTTCATCATTATTTTTTAATAGTTTCATGATTTTCACGACTTTTATCTTATTATTTAGTGTTATGTTATTTTTTTTAATAGTATTTTCGGGTAATTCAATTATGTATTTTGTATTTGATTTGTTTGGTATGTGTATCTTCCATGGCTGTAATGTTATCATTTCTTCTATCTTATCTTCTGTATTTATGTAGAGAATGTCTATTGTCTTTTTCATGAACATAGTGTGTATTGCTGAGAGGTACTTGTTTGAATTTTTTTGTTTGAATAGTAGTGGGGTAATGTTTTCTTGAAACATTAACCCTTTCATTCTTTTAACATAACTTGATGCATAATTTGTTTTTATTATAATTTGTTCATTATTTTTGTTATTTATTATAATTTTATACATAATATAATGTTATTTTATAATATATTATCATTATACAATAATTGTTTTGTTAGTTTATTAATTATTCATTGAAAATAGAATAATATAAAAGAAGCTAAAATCTCAGGTATTACCAACTAAAACTATTAAATATTTAAAAAATAAATATACTTATTATAATGGTTTGATTAAATTAACATCATAATATAGTAAAATATTTTTTCAACAAAAATTACAATCATTAGTTTTTTTTAACAAAAATTAGAGTCATAAATCATTTTTAACACAGAAAATAAGAGGTGTAGCAATGCGCAATATAAAAATCGAAAAAGCTATAGGAAAAACAGCAGGACAAAATGAGATAGAAGTAGTAGAAAGAAAAGGAATAGGTCACCCTGACAGTATAAGTGATGGAATTGCAGAGACTGTAAGTAGAGTTTTATCACAAACATACAAAGAAAAAGCAGGACATGTATTACACCACAATACTGATGAAGTACAAATTACCGCAGGTGAATCTGATCCTAAATTCGGTGGCGGACAAATTATAAAACCAATCCAAATATTATTAACAGGAAGAGCAGCAAACGAGTTTACCCTACCAAATGGTGAAACACATAAAGTAGGAGTAGACACAATAGCTATACAAGCAGCAAAACAATTCCTAAATGATACTATTATAAACTTAGACGTTGAATATGGTACAGTTGTAGAATGTAAAATAGGACAAGGTTCAGCTGACCTAAGAGATGTATTCCAAAGACCAAACGACATACCATCATCAAATGATACATCATTTGGAGTAGGATTTGCACCATTTACTGAAACAGAAAATCTAGTATTAAAAACAGAGGAATTATTAAACAGTAAAGACTTCAAAAAACAATATCCTCACGTAGGAGAAGATATAAAAGTAATGGGTCTTCGTGAAAATGATAACATTACATTAACAATAGCAGCAGCTTTCGTATCAAAATATGTTGATGATGTAGACTCATACATTAACATGAAACATGAATTAACAGACATAGTAGAAGATTTAGCTGCAAAAACAACTGATTTAAACGTAGAAACATTAATCAACACAGCAGACGATGAAACTAAAAAAGATGAATCAGGATACTATTTAACAGTAACAGGTACAAGTGCTGAAATGGGAGATGATGGTTCAGTAGGTAGAGGAAACAGAGCAAATGGATTAATAACTCCAAACAGACCAATGTCCATGGAAGCAACATCCGGTAAAAACCCTATTAACCACGTAGGTAAAATATACAACTTACTCTCAAATGAAATAACAAGAGAAGTAGTAAATGATGTTGAAGGAGTAAAAAACATTGACATGATTATATTAAGTCAAATTGGTAAACCTATCGACCAACCTAAAACAGCAAGAGCACAAATCCAAACCGAAGATGGATACACTGTTGAAGATGTAGAAGAAGATGTAACCAGAATCATTGACAGATGGTTAGAAAACATAACTGACATCAAAGACTTCATGTTAGAAGGAAAACTCAGAACATTTTAAGTAGTATAGTTAAATAATACTTACTTAACTATTTTTTTTAAATATTTTTTTATAAATTCTTCATTAAAATAGAAATAAAAATATGGTGGAGAATTAGAATCCATAATGGATATATTTTTTTTATTAAATGATTATTTCACAGTATTACGACTAAGAAATCCTAATAATATTCTATAAAAAATCTTGTATGGAATCTTTTTTAATGAATTACATGGAATATCTGGATGAAATTCATTGTTAATCATATCATTATCAACCCAATACTTATTATCTAGAGGCACATGGTTATTATAGGCCATAGCTCTCCATAGATTATAATAGAATAATGCTTTTCTATCAGGACTTTTAAGACTTTTACTGTAAATACTATTATAGAATTTATTTGTTACAGCATCAATCTTCTGCTTAGTTTTCAATGGAAGACGGCCTTTTGTATCATGAGCGGTAACAAAGCATAGTTTGAAACGTTCATTATATCCCCAATTACGTAATGTCTCATCAAGATAATCTCCCACTTTATTATGTCCTGACCCGGCAGTAGTTACAACTATCATAGCTTTTTTCTTAAAAAAGTAAGGCCTATGATAAAAGTATGCTAAATGATCTATGAAATTTTTAATCAAACCTGTCACATTCAAAGCATATACAGGGCTTGTTATTATGAATCCATCACATTTCTTCATTTTTTCAACAATTGGTTCAATAATACTACTGTGAGGACAAGTAGATTCTCCTTTAGTAAAACAACTATAACATCCAATACAAGGAGGTAAATTAATATCTAGTAAATCAATCTCTTCAAATGATGCATCATTATTTCTATCTGATAAGGTGTCCTTAACTCTCTCAACAATCTTCCATGTATTTTCACGTCTAGGACTTCCATTAATAATTAAATAATTCATCTATATGTTCACCCAATCCTATTCATTAATTATTATATTATACTTTCATGTAATAAATAGGATAATAACTGGAGAAATAGATAACAATAAAAGTTTTATGAATTACTCCTTGATTTGTATAATAAGATAAAATGGTTAGATATTATTGTTAGTACTTACAAATATATTAATGATTATAATGTCATCTATTAAATGATGAGATTATAGATATACTAAAGGGATTTATTCATTAAACACTTAAACCATAAACTCATGAATACACTTCCCAATAATTAAATAAAACATAAAAGGAGATTCTGTATGCCAATAAATGAGGTAGAACAGGGATATAATAAAGATTTAGAAAAGAAAATCGAATCATTTTGGAATGAAAATGATATATATAACAAAACAAATAAACTACGAGAACATAAACCAAGATACTCATTTCTTGATGGACCACCATATTGTAGTGGAAGAATACATTTAGGAACAGCTTGGAATAAGACATTAAAAGACGCATACTTAAGATTTAAAAGCATGTCTGGATACAGTCTAAGAAGACAAGCTGGATGGGATACACATGGACTTCCAATAGAACACAAGGTGGAAGAATTACTAAATATTAAAAGTAAACAAGAAATCGAGGAAAAATACGGAATCGATAAGTTTGTAGAAAAATGTAAAGAATTCGCCATAAAAAACAAGGAAGACATGACAAAACAATTCAAAAGTATGGGTATATGGATGGACTGGGATGATCCATACGTAACCTATGATAATGGATATATAGAATCATGTTGGTGGACATTACAACAAGCAGATAAAAATGATTTACTAGTACAGGATAAAAGAGTAATCACATGGTGTCCACACTGTGAAACAGCATTAGCAAATGCAGAAATAGAATATGGTGAACAAGAAGACCCATCAATTTATGTTAAATTCCCACTAAAAGAACAGGAATATGATGATGCAACAACATACATTCTAATCTGGACAACAACTCCATGGACAATACCATCAAACCTTGCAGTAAGTGTACATCCAGACTATCAATACAGCTATGTTAAAGTAGCTAATCCTGAAACTGGAAAAGATGAAATATTTATAATGGCTGATGAACTAATAGACACAGTCTTTGGTGACACAGAAAAAACAATACTTAAGACAGTACAGGGAAAAGAATTAGACGGTTTAGAATACAACCATCCACTAGTGGAAGAAGTACCATTACAAAAAGAATTTAATCACAGAGTAATCCTAGGTACACACGTAACACTAGATGAAGGTACTGGTTGTGTACATACAGCACCAGGACATGGACCAGAAGACTATGAAGTATCTATAAAGAATGGAATAAAACCATTCTGTCCAGTAGGTGAAAACGGATGCTACACAGAAGAAGCAGGAAAATACGCATCAAAACCAACAAGAGAAACAAATGATGAAATAACACATGATTTATACTATAAAAATGCACTACTAAAACAAGGAACAATAAACCACCGTGTAGGATTCTGTTGGAGATGTAAAACACCAATCATATATATCGCAACAACACAATGGTTCATAAAGGTAACAGAAATAAAAGACAAAATGCTAGAACAATTAGATGCAGTAGAATGGGTACCATCATGGGCTGGAGAAAGCAGATTCAGAAACTGGGTTGAAAATGCTAGAGATTGGACCATATCAAGACAAAGATATTGGGGAATACCATTACCAATATGGATATGTCCAGAATGTGGAAAGAAAATAGTAGTAGGATCCAAGAAAGAATTAAAAGAATTATCTGGCGATGATACATTAACAGGTGACTTTGTACACAGACCTCATGTAGACAACATAACAATCCCATGTGAATGTGGACATGAAATGAAAAGAGTACCTGACGTACTAGATGTATGGATAGATTCTGGTGTAGCAGGATGGGCAGCATTACATTACCCACAAAATCCATCTAAAAACTTTGACGACTGGTTCCCATACGATTTCATAGCAGAAGGACATGACCAGACAAGAGGATGGTTTTACTCACAGCTAGGATTAGGTGTAGCTGCATTTGGAAAAGCACCATACAAGAAAGTATTAATGCACGGATTTACTCTCGATGAAGAGGGTAAAAAGATGAGTAAATCATTAGGAAATGTTGTAAGTCCTGAAGAAGTAATAGAAAAGTATGGGGCAGATATTCTAAGATTCTACTTATTAGATGCTAACAAACCATGGGATGACCTCAAATTCCATTGGGAAGAAGTACAGAACTCTGCAAAACTATTCAACATACTATGGAATGTATATTATTTCTCAACAACATACATGGCACTAGATAACTTTGACCCAACAAAACACAACAAAGATGATTTAGTATTCAGAGAAGAAGACCTCTGGATAAGATCACGAGTAAACAGTCTAATAAAATCAGTAGAAGATGACATTAATGCACTAGTATTTAACAGAGCAACCGAAAAAATCTCAGATTTCATACTAGAAGATTTAAGCAGATGGTATGTAAGATTAATCAGAGGAAGAACATGGGTAGAAAGCGATGATCCTGATAAAGTAGGAGCATACTACACATTATACTACACATTAAAAGATCTTATAAGAGTACTAGCACCAATAGCACCATATGTAACAGAGGAAATCTATCAAAACCTTGTAAGAGGCGTAAAAAAAGATGCACCTGAAAGTGTACACATGCTAGATTGGGTATACAATGAAAATGAAATAGACCTACAATTAGAAGAAAACATGAATTACATAAGAGATATTCTTGAAGCAAGTGCACATGCAAGAGATGTAGCTAGATTCAAATTAAGATGGCCAGTACAAGATATAACAATAGTAACCGAGAACGAATCAATTAAAAATGCAATCAACTCTCTTGAAAACGTATTACTAGAACAAGCAAACACTAAACATATAACAATAGACTCAGAACTAGAAAATGCAATAATAATAGCTAAACCAAACATGTCAATACTAGGACCAAAACTAAGAGGAGACCTTGGAAGAGTTAAAAAATACTTCGAACAAGACGAAGTTGATGGAGCAGAAGTACAGGATACATTAAACAAAGAAGGAACATACACAATATCATTCGATGATAAAGATATAACCTTAAATGAAGAAGAAATACTCTTCGAGAAAGAATTACCAGATAATCTAGTAAGCTGTGACTTTGAAGGTGGTAGTGTATACGTAAACACAGAATTAACACCAGAAATATACTCAGAAGCAATGGCACGTGAACTAATAAGACGTATACAAGATATGAGAAAAGATTTAGATTTAAATGTAGAAGCTAATATACATGTAACAGTAGAATGCAGTGATGAATTCAAAGATGCTGTAATACCACATCAAGATTACATTTCTAATGAGGTCCGTACAGATAAATTAGTATTTGAACCCGTTACTGATAATGGTTATATGAAAGAATGGAAGATTGAAGACGAACAACTTAAAATAGTAATTAAAGAATAAGAATAAATAACTAAGTAATAGTTTATAACTTAATTTATAGGTTGTATGAGTTTATGGTTTTAACTGATGATGAATTAAAATATATAGATGAAGTATTAGGAAGAAAACCTAATGAATTAGAACTAGGAATGATGGATGTAATGTTTTCAGAACATTGTTCCTATAAAAGTAGTAAACCCATTCTAAGAAACTTTCCAACAGAAGGGCCAGATGTGATATTAGGTCCTGGAGATGATGCAGGAATAGTAAGTCTAACTGATGATTATGCATTAGCTATAGGTATGGAAAGTCACAACCATCCATCCGCTGTAGAACCATATGGTGGAGCTGGAACTGGAATTGGTGGAATAGTAAGAGATATTATAAGTATGGGTGCAAGACCAGTAGTGCTCTTAGACGCACTACGATTTGGTCATATGAGTGATCAGAGGTCTAAATACATATTTGATTACGTTGTTAAAGGAATCTCAGATTACGGAAATCGTATAGGTGTTCCAACAGTAGGTGGAGAAATAGAATTTGATGATAATTTCCAATACAATCCAATGGTCAACGTAGTATGTGCAGGACTAGTAAAAAAGGATGAAATAGTTTACGGTTCAGCACCAGTAGTAGGAGATGTTTTCCTGTTAATGGGTGGAACAACTGGAAGAGATGGAATACACGGAGTAACTTTTGCATCTGAGGAATTAACTAGTAAATCTGAGATAGAAGATAGGCCGGCAGTACAAGTAGCAGATCCATTTACTAAGAAAAGAGTAATGGAAGCAACATATGAATTGCTTGATACATTAAATATTCACGGAGTAAAAGACCTTGGAGGAGGAGGACTCACATGTTGTCTATCAGAAATGGCAGACAAAGGTGGTAATGGTTCACTTATTGATTTAAATAAGATACCTCTAAGAGAAGAAAACATGACACCATATGAGATAATGCTCTCTGAATCACAGGAAAGAATGGTATTTGCTATTTCCCCAGATGATGTAGAAAAAGCATTTGAAATATGTGAAAAACACGACCTTTCTCATGCAGTAATAGGAACAATCATTGATAAAAGAGAATTCATAATCAAAGATGGGGATGAAGAAATATGTCATGCTCCAAATATCCTATTTACAGAGGCACCAATCATAGAAAGAGAGGCTAAAGAACCTGAAAAAGTAATAGAAGATGTAACTTTAAAAGATGTAAATCCACAGGAAGCACTTTTAAGCTTACTTGCATCAGAAAACATCACTAGTAAAGAATGGGTATACAGTCAATATGACCATGAAGTACAATTAAGAACAATTGTAAAACCTGGTGATGATGCAGCAGTAATTAAAGTAGACGGCGATACATCATTTACTATAGGAACAGATTGTAACAGTACTCATGTATTATTAAATCCATATGATGGAGCTGCAGCAGCTGTTCTTGAATCAATAAATAATTCTATAAGTATGGGTGGAAGACCATTAGCCTTAGTAGACTGTTTAAACTTTGGTAATCCAGAAAAACCGGAGGTATTCTGGCAATTCAAGGAAGCAGTAAGAGGTATGAGTGATGTTGCTAATAAATTTGAAGTACCATTCATCAGTGGAAATGTAAGTTTCTATAATGAAACAGAAGGTGTAACAGTAAATCCATCACCAATAGTTGGTACAGTTGGAAAATTAAATAACAACTATATTAAGACTATGACCTTCAAAAATAAGGGTGATTTAGTATTAATAATAGGAAATACTTACTCTGAACTTGATGGTTCACAATACTATAAGACAGTACAAGATATTGTGCAGGGATATCCTCCTAAAATTAGAATTGATGAAAATTATGAAACATCTATGATGATAAAAGATCTCATCAAAGAATATAATGATGACATCACAGCTGTTCATGATATTTCTAAGGGTGGATTATTAGTAGCACTATCATTAATGAGTATTAAGTCCGGTATGGGAGTAAATATTGATTTAAAAGACATACCTTGTGGTGAGGAGTTATCTTTAACTGATAAATTATTCTCTGAAACTAATGGTAGATTTATTGTTACAGTTAAAGAGGATAAATTAGAGGATATGAAATTATTATTAGAAGGTAATGTGTCATTTGCTGTTATTGGTACAGTATCTGATGATGGTTTTGTTGTAAAGGATAATGATGAGATAATTAATATTAATGTTGATGAATTAGTAAAAGCAAACACGACAACAATTGAAACACATATGGCATAAAACTTAAATTGTAATATAAAACTTATTTATTTTGAGGGTAATTCTATGAATGCATTATGGTATTATGTAATAGGATTTATAGTGGTATGGGTCTTAGCATACTTACTTAAGGATAAATATAACATAACCATGGATGGAATAGTGTTAATGCTTAAAACAGATAAGCTTAAAGACGTTATTGATAGGATTGCTAATGCTTGTCCAAGATTTTGGAAGTGGTATATGAATATATCAATTCCTGTAGGTATATTTCTGATAATATTAATGGTCGTGTCATTAGTTTGGTCGATACAGTTAATGTTTGAAACACCTACAGTTTCATTGATACTTCCAGGAGTAGATATTCCAGGGTCACCGATATACATACCATTTGCATCAGGTTTAATAGCTTTGGCAACAGTACTGATAATTCATGAAGGTGGCCATGGAATTTTATCACGTGTTGAAGGTATTAGTGTAGATTCTGTTGGATTACTTTTATTTGCTATAATCCCAGGCGCATTCGTTGAACCAAATCAGGATGAAATAGACAAAGCTAATGGTATAAGCAAGCTAAGAATATATTTTGCCGGGCCAATGTTTAATGTAGGTCTAGCAATAATAGCTCTACTAGTAGTTGCTGGAATTGGAGGATTTCTAGCAACAGAAAATGTATACACAACAGATGGTATGGAGATATCAAGTGTAGTACCAGCAAGTCCGGCAGAAGGAATATTATATGATGGAATGGTAATAACACAAGTAAATAATCAAACAACATTAAACACAACTAGTTATACAAAAGCAGTGAATAACACGCATATTGGAGACAATCTAACAATAGCAACAAATTCGGGAACATATAATGTTGTAACCGGTTCAAACCCTAACAATAGCACTAGACCATACATTGGAATAAGAACACAGGAACATAAAATAGTATCTCCAGAAGCAAGAGAAAAGTATGGTACAATATTACCAGCAATTCTATCACAACTAGAAGAATTATTCTCAATGATATTCTTCTTAAATCTTGCTGTAGGAACATTTAATTTACTTCCAATGAAACCATTAGATGGTGGACTCATACTAGAAGAGTTAATAAATATTAAAATAAGACCAGACAGACGAAAACAATTCAATGATACATTAAATCATTACACTAGAAAATTACCTATGAATATGAGATGCTGGATAAGCAGAAGATTTAACACAGTACTAAATTTCATATCTCATCATGAAATAAGCGAAAAAAAGTCTGGAGTAATGATAAGAACAATATCCAGCATAATTATGGTAATAATAGTAATGTTATTAATATATGGATTAGTACCAGGATTACTAGACCTATTATAACATTAACTAATATTCACCACCTTTTTTCTTTAAATAAAATTGATACTATTTTTTCATAATTTATTATCCAATACTCTAAACTATAATTATAAGACAAGGAACTAACAAATTAAAAAATGAACAATATAATATGATTGATGAAGGTGCTTATATGAGTAATAAAATGAATATTGTAGGGATAGGTCCTGGAGCAAGAGAATATTTAACATTAAAAGCATTAGACGTAATTGAAAACTCAGATGTACTTGTAGGTAGTAAAAGATCATTAGATTTATTTAATAATACAAATGCAGAAATGGTAGTACTAGAACCAAGAGACATACCAAAAACTATAAAAAAAGCAGTATCATATCTAGAAGAAGGATTCACAGTAACAGTGTTATCCACAGGAGATCCAGGATTTTCAGGAATGTTAAAAACAATTAAAAAATTATCACCTAATACAAAGGTCAACGTATTACCTGGAATAAGCTCAATACAACTAGCAGCAGCAAAACTAGAAATACCATGGGATACAGCAAATCTCTTAACAATACATGGTGGAAAAGCACCAACAGAAGATTTACTAGACAAGTTAGATAACTCTAGACCAAATATAATACTACCTAATAGACATATTAGTGAATTAGCAGAATACTTGATAGACCATGGATTTAGTCCAGAACATGGAATTACAATATGTGAGAAATTAAGTTATCCTGATGAACAAATAGTACATATAACATTAGAAGAGGCAAAACAAATGGACTTCGGTTATATGTGTGTAGTGGTAATCTAAAATAATAATACACTGATAACTCACCTTATTTTTTTTTTAATAACCTTTTTTTTACATTCAATTAAATGAGTATATTATTAAACTATTAAAAAGATATATTTATTTATTATATAATTCAGTTTTTTTTCAATTTACTGGAAAATTTTTCACATGAATTTTTTCATGATGAATTAATTATTATTTTTATTAGTTTATTAAGTATAATTAGATTATACTATGAATAAAATTTTTGATTAAAATTAGAAAGGAGATCAGATATGCTACAAATAGCAGTAACGGGAAAACCAAATGTAGGTAAATCATCATTTTTTAATTCAGCAACATTATCAGAGGCAGAAGTTGCTAACTATCCCTTCACAACAATCGATGCAAATGCAGCAATAGCATATGTAACAGATGAATGTCCATGTAAAGAATTAAACCTTACATGTAATCCAAGAACAGGAAAATGTGAAGATGGTACAAGATATATTCCTGTAGAATTAATTGATGTTGCAGGATTAGTTCCAGGAGCTTATGAAGGAAAAGGTTTAGGTAACAAATTCCTTGATGACCTTAGTCAGGCAAGAGCATTAATACATATCATTGATGCTTCAGGGGGTACTGATGAAGAAGGAAATCCTTGTGAACCAGGAAGTCATGACCCATTAGATGACGTTAATTTCCTTAAACATGAAGTTACAATGTGGGTATATTCAATACTAGAAAGAAATTGGCCAAGACTCATAAGAAAAGTAATGTCAGAACATTTAAACTTTGCTAAAGTTATAGCTGACCAATTAAGTGGTGCTGGTGTTTTATTAGATGATGTAATTGAAGCAGAAAGAATAATGGATGACCAATATGATAAATGGGAAAAAGAAGATATCCTAAAATTCCTCGATAAATTACTTGAATATGCAAAACCTATCATAATTGTTGCAAACAAAATAGACACACCACAAGCAGAAGAGAATATAAGAAGATTACAGGAACAATATGAAAAAGTAATTCCAACAAGTGCAGAATCAGAATTAGCACTAGTAAATGCTGCTAAAGCAGGATTAATTAAATACAAAAGTGGAGAAGACCATTTTGAAATACTAGCAGAAGATAAATTATCTGAAAAACAGAAAATGGCTTTAGAATACATTGATATGAATGTACTAAAAAAATATGGTTCTACAGGAATACAGAAAACAATAAACACAGCAGTATACGATGTATTAAAACAGATAGTTGTTTACCCAGTAGAAGATGAACATAAATACTCAGACCAGAAGGGTAATATATTACCAGATGCACTGCTAATACCACAGGGATCAAATCCTAGAGATTTAGCATACTGTATCCACACAGATATTGGTGAGGGATTTACACATGCTATTGATGCAAGAAAGAATATGAGGATAGCAAGTGATCAAGAACTAAAACAGAATGATATTATAAGTATTATCTCAAATAAGTAAAATAGTTCAAGGAAGTATAATTCATGAAGACAATAATATATCCAAATAATGAAACTGATTTAACAGGATATGAAAAGATTAATTCAGATGAAATAATAATCTATGATAAAAATGGAGACATAGAAACAGATCTTCCAAAAGAAAGCTCACTAGAAATATTTTCCAATGCAGATAATATTATATTCACACAAAACTGTATAATAAATGGAGAATATGATATAACACCACTAAAAGAAGCATGTACTGAGATAAGAGATAGTATACGTGAAGATGCAGTAATGATTTTTGACACAGTAGTACCACCAAGGACAGTATATAAAATGTCAAAAATAATCGATGAATATGAATTAATTCCTGATATAAACCTAGCCTACACAACAAAAATAACAGAAAATGTCAGGGTAGCTGCTGGAAAGAATGAAACTAGTCTAGAAAGAACAATTAATCTATATGAGAATAGGGGTGATGAAATAAAGACAGTAAAACATATTCAGTCAGCAGAAATAATACCAATACTACAATCAGCATACAGGGATACCTTAATAGCACTGTCAAATCAGACAGCAATATTATCAGAGGCACTTACAGTTGATTTAATAGAAGCAATAGATATGGCAAATTTGGATGAAAATGTTAATTTATTATATCCTCAGCCAGTGTTAGATAATAAAACAATTAGAAATTCTGAAGAAATAGTTAAATTAGCAGATGAGTATGGTGAAGCATCACAGTTATCTGAGACAACAAGAAGTACTAATAATTATGTAGCATATCATATGGCTTACATGGCTGAGAAGGAATTATACTTAAAAGAACATCTTGCAATGTTTGAGACCACAGTAGCAGTATTGGGAGTAACAAATGATGATACATTAAAAACCGAGAAAGATAATGCATCATTAATATTAATAGATGATTTTGTAAGCAGGGACGTTGAAGTCTGGGTACATGATGATAAAATATCTGAAGAATTAATTGAACAACACGGTGCAAAGAAAATAACATTAGATGAAGCATATGATGCGGATTGTATTATTATAATGACAGATAATCCTGAATATAAAAATATAGACCCTGAAAAAGTAGAGAAAGTAATAATAACAGCACTACCACTACTGGACTCTGAAAAATTCAAAGATAAAGAATATAGTAGCGTAGGTCAATACAGATTAAAGAAGGGTGAAATGTTATGATACATCCAAGACCAAGCCCAATAGCAGCAGCATTATATACATTACGAGACCTTGAAGTCGATGTTATAATAATGCATGGACCGGCAGGGTGTTGCTTTAGAACAGGAAGACTCCTGGAAGATGAAGGAATAAGAGTACTCACAACAGCAATGAGTGAAAATGACTTCATTTTCGGTGCAAAAGAAAAATTAACTAACACTATCAAAGAAGCATATGAAGCATTCCACCCTGAGAATATGGGTATAGTTGGAACATGTGCAAGTATGATTATTGGGGAAAACATGAGAAAAGCTGCAAAAGAAGCAGATGTGGATTGTAATATTATTGTAGTAGAAACTCACGGCGGATTTGATGCAGGAGATAATACAGCTGGAGCAATACTAACATTAAAAGCAGCAGAGAAATCTGGAATAATAAGTAAAGAAGAAGTTGAAAGACAATCTGCAATGTTAAGAAAAGCTACAGAACTAGAAAAAACAAGAGGAATGGCTAAAGGAGAGTACATAAAACCTGACTATGGAGATAACAAAGTTCAAGTAGCTCAAAAAATAATTCAGGCATTAGATGATAATAAAAAAGTAACAATAGTATTAAATGCAAAGAAAGAGACAAGTTATCTCTTTGCTGATATAATGACAATACCATGGACAAAAATATATCCAGAAAACACACCAACATTCATAGCAAATACCGATGAAAAAGTAGGATTACCTTACATAAGACATCATGCGGAAGAAGTAAACCGAACTATAGATAAACAAATAGATTATACAACAGGTGGACTGGATGAATACCCCGTAACAGGAATAGAAGCAGAAAAAATCCTTAAAGAATTAAATTCTAATATAACAATAATACTAGGAGTTCCACATGCTGTAGATCCAAAAGAAATACCCGGAAAAACAATAGCTGTAACGGATGGTCCAAGATTAGCTAAACCCTTAAGAGAATTAGGATTTGATAATGTAATAACAGAATTAGATGCTCATTCAAAAACACTAGGTTCAAAAACAATAGTAGAATCAGAATTTGCATCAACTTTAAGAGGATTACTTGAATAAAGAAAACAAGCTTCAAAGTAGAAAACCAAAATAATAATAGATATAACTTTTAGATATATAATTAATATAATTTTAGTACAGGTGACATGATTGAATATAGTAATAATAGGTGCAGGTGCTGCAGGTTTAACCACTGCATCTAATATAAGAAAATATGATAAAGAATCTCAGATAATAGTATTTACAACTCAGAAAAATGTAGCTTATTCTCCATGTGCAATACCATACGTAATTGGGGGACACATAGACAGTTTTGATGATATTATAATGCACAAACCCGGAGAATACATGCGTAAAAATATAAGAATAATGACAGAGACTAAAGTAGTCCAGATAAATAATGATATAACTGAACTAGTATACGAGGATAAAGATGGTAATAAACAAAACCTAAAATATGACAAACTCGTAATAGCAACAGGTGGAAAACCATTTGCACCACCAATTCCAGGAAAAGACCTTCAAGGAGTATTCAAAGTAAGAACAGTAGAAGATGGACAACAAATTCTCAACTACCTAGACAACGTTGAAAACGCAGTATTAGTTGGTGGAGGAGCTATAGGACTAGAATTAGGTACAGAATTAGCTCACAGAGGATTAAATGTTACAATAGCAGAAATGGTACCTCAACTATTCCCAAGATCATTTGATAAAGAAATGTCTGATAAATTCCAGGAATACTTAGAAAGTAAAGGTGTAACAGTATTTACAGGTTCAGCAGTTGAATCAATCAATGGTGAAACAAAAGTAGAATCTGTAACAATAGATGGGGTTGAAAGACCAGCAGACTTAGTTATATTATCAACTGGTGTAAGACCACAAACCGAATTAGCAGAGAGTATTGGTTGTAAAATGGGTAAATTTGCAATAGAAGTAAATGATCATATGGAAACATCTGTAGAAAATGTATATGCAGTAGGAGATTGTGTTCAAGTTGTAGATGCTATAACTGGAGATATAACATTATCACCTCTTGGAACAACAGCAGTAAGACAAGGAATCATCCTAGCAAAACACTTAACAGGTCATGACATATCATTTAAACCTGTACTAAATTCAACAGTATCCCAAATAGGACAAATGGAAATGGGTGCAGTAGGATTAACACAACAAGCAGCTGAAAAAGCAGGAATAGACGTTGTTGTAAGTGAAATAGACACATTATCCAGAGCAAGATACTACCCAGGAAGTAAACCATTACACATTAAATTAGTTTCAAAATTAGATGGAACCATTATAGGCTGTCAAATGTTTGGACAAGAAGCTGTAGCAGAAAAAGTAGATACAATGTCTGTTATAATACTACAAAAACTCAAATGTGATGAAGTAGTATCAATGGAATTCTCATATGCTCCACCAGTATCTATGGTTGTTGACCCTATTGCTCAAGCTGCAGAAGACTGTCTTGAACAATTAGAAAAACTATCACCAAAAGTAACAGAAGAAGTTTCAGAAGCAGAGGATGTAGAAGCTACACCTGAAGAGGAAGTAGAAGAAACTTCAGAAGCAGAGGATGTAGAAGCTACACCTGAAGAAGAAGTAGAGGAAACCTCTGAAGAAAAAGCAGAAGAAACAGTTTCTGAAGATGAGGAAAGTTTTACACAATACCTTAGAAATCAAGGTTTAATAGAATAGATTTTAATTTCAAACATAATCTATTCTCCTATTTTTTTATATTCAAATCTAATTTTTATTCTTAAATTAATTGCTTGTAGCTATAATGATAAATAATCTTCATGAAATACAAGGGATAATAAGTGTTTTTTTTTAATGAATATAATACTAAGTAATCATGAAATAATAAAGGAGATTACTACTTTTGATTATTTTTTCTGAGTTATACAATCTAACTATTTTTACTTTCGAAATTCCTGAATAGAAATTAATTAGTTTTACTGGAATTATCTAAAAATTGAAAAAATAGAATTAACAAGTAAGATTGTCTTAATATCCTGTTCAACAGGATATAAAATAAGTTTAATTTACAAAAACAAAAATGATATTTTTTTTTAAAAAAAAGGGGAGTTTAGGAAGATAAATATAGAACAAAATTATTCTTTATTTACTTTAGAGTATTCTGCACCTTGAATATCGTGGTATTTTACCATACCAATCATTTCTCTTTGATCTATACCTTTATCATCAAATGATACATTTTCTTCATTGTATAATGCAAATGGAGATTCTTTTGTGATAACTTTCATAGATCCTTTGTGTAATCTTACTTCAACAGTACCAGTTACTCTTCTTTGCATGTGGTCGTTGATTACATCTAAATCTTCACGTAATGGTTCGTTCCAATGTCCGTTGTATACTAGTTCAGCATATTTTTGGCTGATTTTTTCTGAGAATTTAATTTCTTCTCTACTGAATATTAATTTTTCTAGTGCTTGATGTGCTGTTATGAGTAATAATGCACCAGGGGTTTCATAGTTTTCTCTTGATTTAAGACCAATAATTCTGTCTTCAATCATGTCTATTCTACCAATACCATTATTTCCTGCTATTTCATTTGCTTTTCTTATGAGAGCTACTGGTGCTAATTCTTCATCATCAATTTTCACTGGTTCACCATTTACAAATTCTATTTTAACAATTTGTGGGGTGTCTGGTGCTTCTGTTGTTGATTTGGTCCATGCATATATGTCTTCAGGTGCTGCTGTTGCAGGGTTTTCTAGTAATCCACCTTCTATTGATCTTCCCCAGAGGTTTTCATCTATACTGTATATTTTCTCAGATGGGAGAGGTATTCCATGTTCTCTTGCATAATTTTGTTCTTCTGTTCTGGTGAGGTTGTAATCTCTTACTGGAGCTACAATGTCAAGGTCTGACTCTGATCTGATTGTTGCTTCGAATCTGAATTGGTCGTTTCCTTTACCAGTACATCCGTGTGCTATTGTTGTTGCACCTTCTTGTTTTGCTATTTCAACAATTTTTTTTGCTATTAATGGTCTTGCAAATGCTGTGCTTAATGGATATCCTTCATATAATGCATTTGTTTTTATGCATCTGAATGCATAATCTTTTGCAAACTCATCTTTTGCATCTATTGTGAAATGTTTTGCTGATCCTATTTTTTTTGCAGCTTCCTCAGGTCTTTTTATTTCGTCTTCTGGCTGTCCTACATCTACGCATGCGGTTATTACTTCCATGTCATATTTTTCTTCTAATAGTTTTACACATACTGATGTATCTAATCCACCACTGAATGCTAATACAACTTTGTCCATTTTTTCACCTTTAATTATTTTGTCTTAGTTAATAGATTTCATTACTGTTTTCATGAGAATCCTATTATAATCTTAAATTATTAATTTTTTTTAGAAAAATTAATGTATTATATATTAATATATTACCTTAATTTGTAATAATAGTTTTTATATTAAATGATTATTCTATAGATATTATTTTTATGAGGGTATTAGCCTTCTTTTTTGTAAAAGATAATATACTGTTTTTAACAATATTATTAATTAAGGAAGATATTATGTCTGATAAATTTGAGTATAATCTTATAGATTCAGAGACGAAGGGGAATATTTTCAATAATCCTGTTATCAAGAATTATTTTAATAATGAAGGGTTTACTGAGAATAATGCTTTAATGAGATATGTTTCTGAAACTCGTAAGGGATCTATCGTGTATGATGTGGGAACAGGTAATAAGAGTTTAATGATTATTGCCGGTGTTCATGGGGATGAATTAGCACCGCAGATAGCTGTAATCAAATTCATGGAGGAAATACTCAATGGTGAATGGAATTTAAGATGTAAATTATATATTGTTCCATTTCTTATTCCTAAGGCTACTATGCAGAATACACGTTTTCTTGATTATAAGGATATGAATAGACAGGCTACTAATAGTGGTATAACTAAGTATATTATTGATTATGCTTTATCTCATAATGTTGTAGGATTGTGTGATTGTCATTCTACAGACCCTAATAAGAAACCAGGATATAATAGCGTGTTTTGTTCTATAAGACCCTTAGTTGAAAGTTCTATGATTGCAAGATATATTTGTAAAAATACAAATTCCCGGTTATTACCAGTTTATATGGCAGGATCTACTATTATGGGTTCTGTTGAGGATGAATCTAATCTCAGAGGTATTCCATCAGTTACATGTGAAAGTGTATCCCCTGTATGTAAAATTGATCCGAGTGGTGTTGCTGAATCATATAATCAGTTGATTTCATTTTTAAATTATTTTAAAGTTATATAGGTGTTTATCGTGTCTTCTTATAGAAATCATGCTATTGCAGGAATAATATTTGCTCTACCGTTTATTCCAAGTTTTTTTTATCTTTTCATTGCTTTGATTGGAGCATCTATTCCTGATATGGATCATAATACTAATAATATTAAAGTATATTCTATGTTTATTGTAGGATTAGTTTTGTCTGTATTATTATTTTTTGTTGATGGTGTGTCATTATCTGCTCTGATTATTTTGGTATTAGCTGTTCTTTTTTATTTTTCTAAACATAGAGGCTTTACTCATTCATTATTGGGAGTTATTATATTATCATTTCTTTTCATGTTAATGTTTATGGGATTTATACCTGTATTAAGTAGATTATCTTTGTATTTGGGATATAGTATTCCAAGTAGTTTGATGTTATTTATTATTTTAGCATTAATGGGTTATTTTGTTGTGAGTAGAAGGTATTTATTACCTTATTTGGTTGTATTAGCTCTTTATTTGCTAGTATTTCCTGTTGATTACTCTCTAATTCAATGGAATGTTTGCTTTTTAATGTTATTTATAGGTGGTTTTAGTCATATAATACTTGATTTATGGACGCCTAAGGGTATAAAAGTGTTTAAACCATTTGTTGATACTACTTATCACAGATCTTTGGCTGTTATATTCATTGTTATATGGATTATTGCTTCATTTTTGCAATGTGGCATTATGGTACTTTTATAACGTTATTCCCTCCTATTTTTACGTATGCCTAAAAATTAATTCATAACAATTAAATATGTCGGTTTTTATAAATAACAAGTATACTATATACTTGAAATTTTGAAGTTTTTCTTTTTTTAAGTATTAAGTTTTTATAGCTAATTGATTTAAATTTTATAATAAAAACGGAGTTTAATTTATGTTTTTAACTAGAATATTCTACGGAATAGAATTTTTCGTAGTTTTAGTAGTCGAAATAATAAAAGCAGTACTTGACACAAGTGCTAGCTGTCTCAAGGGTGAGGTAGATCCTGTAGTTCTAGAGATTAGACCTGATCTTAAAAGACCTGTATCTCTTGCTATTCTAAGTAATACTATCACATTAACACCTGGTACTATTACAATTGATATGAATCAAGAAGATCGCGTTTTAACAGTATCCGCTCTAACACCTCGTTCAACAGAGGACATTATCCCTCTTGAGCCATACATTAAAAAAATGTTAGAATAAACATAGGGTGATGAGATGGATTTTTTAACAATTTCAGAATTGTTCCTCATGTTATGTCTAATTATATACATGCTTGCAAACGTTAAGATTGCAGCAAGAAGAACTACTGGTTCAACACTTGCCGGTGTAGCTGGTTTTACAATTGCATTAGGCGTTGTATTAGCTATGGTAAGTACACTTACTGGTATTGACTTCTGTAGAGATATAGCATTCGCAATACTTATTTTAAGTCCTGTAGGAACAATAGCTGCAGCCTACGTATTAGGTGGAGGCGATTTATAATGGCAGACGCAGGATTTAATTTAGCACTATCTGTAACAATAGGTGATCCAATAGGCGTTATCCTAGGTATAATATTTATAATCTGTGGTATACTTGTATTAATTACAGCTAAAGGATTATTATGTAATACTGATGATGATGTAAAATACATTGTATTCGGTAGATTAGAAATATTAGGTATTGTAGACATGGTTAGTGTATTAGTTTTAATACTCATCGGACAACCAGCATTAGGACTAGTATACTTTGTATTAGCACCATTTGCTACACATGCAATAGCAAGTGGTCACTTCCGTGGAGAACAGGGGGAGCAATAATATGACAGATATAAGTTTCATAGTACAAAGTGCAATACCTTGGGTTTTATATATCTTCACAATATTAGGAGCTATAATTTGTTTAATGCAAAAAGATTCCTTAAGAATGGCAGTTTTAACCAGTATTACAGGATTCGCAATTGCAGCAATTTATCAAGTGTTATTAGCACCTGATGTAGCTTTAACACAGGCAGTAGTAGGAGCAGCAATTGTTCCAACTTTAGTAGCTCTAGCAATATTAAAGACAAGAGAAGAACCTGTATCTAAAGAGGATGGTGATTCCTAATGGTATTCAGTTCAGTACAAATGGGAGCATTAATTACAGCAGCATTATTAATGATTATTGGTACAGTAGGTTTAGTCTACTTAGATGATATAATTAAGAAAATCATAGGAGCATCATTTATAGGTGATGGAGTAAACCTTTTATTAATTTCATTAGGTTATAAAGCTAACGGAATAACATACATATTCTTACAGAATATGGAAGTTAACAGTTTCCTTGGTCAATCATCATATCCACTACCTTTCGCATTAGTATTAACTAGTATTGTAATTGGTGCAAGTACACTTGCAGTAATGTTAGCTTTAACAATAGTTTTATACAAAAGACACGGTACACTCAGCGCATCCGTCCTCTTAAATGATAAACGTTTTGGAGAGGATAATGATGAATAGTACTACAATTACAATAATCGGGGGTAGTTTATAATGGATGGAACAATCTTCATACCTCTAATGGTTATCATACCAATAATATGTGCTATATTAGTAAACCTTATACATGGTACAGATAAATTAACAAAAATTATATCAGTACTTGGTGCAATTTGTTTACCTTTAGTACCTATTATAGCAACATATGGAAATCATTACTTTGGTGGATATCAACCATTAATAAACGGCGGTTTAACAGCACAATTACCAGCATATGCTAATGCAATAATATCTGGTTCTGTATTAGAATATTTCCACCCAGCAATTACCTATGCATTTGGACCAGGTCAACAAATGATCTTATTCATATTAGGTATAGTTGCAATGTGTGCAGTATTCATATCAATCGCTGAAACAAGAAAAACATCTGGAGTATACTTATACTTATTATTCATGCTTTCAGCAGCATTAATGGCATTCGTATTAACAGATGATATATTCAACTTATACGTATTCTTTGAAATCGCAGCTCTAGTACAAGTAGGTTTAATACTCGTATCAAGAGTAAAAGGAAATTATGAAACTGGTTTAAAATACATGTTATTAGGAGAAATAGGTGGATCCTTCCTTTTATTAGGTATCGGTCTATTACTCGGTTTAACAGGTAACGTAAACATATCCGATATGGTAATGATGATACACAGTGGAGCAGTTGACCCAACTAACCCAGTATTATTATTCGCAGCAGGTATGTTAATCTATGGTTGGTTATATGCAACAGGATTACCACCATTCAACGCAATTAAATCAGAAGTTTACAGTAAAGGTTTACCTAGTGGTGCCATGATATTACAGTCATTCTCTGTAATAGGATGTATCACAATAGGTTTAACAATAATAAGAATATTCGGTTACTTACCAACAGTACAAATGGTAATTCTCGCAGTATCTGTATTAGCAATGATATTAGGTATCAGTATGGCTATGGTACAAGACGATTACAAACGTATCATCGCATACTTAGCAGTAGGAGAATTAGGTTATATTGGTGTAGGTTTAGGATTAGGAACCCCATACAGTATAACAGCTGGATTATTCCAAGCAGTAAACGAATTAGTAGTAACTTCATTCCTATTCATAGGATTTGGATTAGTATTATACAAAACCAAAACTAGTAAAATTAGTAAACTTGGTGGATTATTAGAACATATGCCTGTAGCAGCATTATTAATAGTATTAGCAGGATTCACAATGGCAGGAGTACCTCCATTCAATGTATTCCAAAGTAAATACATGTTATGTCAAGCTGCAATGACTGCAGGAATACCAGAATTAGCAATCATAATGATTATATTAAGTATTGTAACATTCTTAGCATTCTTAAAAATTACATATGCAATATTCCTCAGACCAAAACCAGACGATTTAGAAATATCCTCAGCTAATGTTCCAAAAACAACAATGGCTGTAATGTTCTTATTCCTAATCATTTGTCTCGTCATAGGTTTATGTCCTGACATAGTAACAAGCAGACTAGGTGTCCTAGCTTTATCCGCTTTAACATTATAAGGTGATATCATGAATATGTACGATAAATTAATAGAAACATTAAAAAGTACATTTGGGGCAGATCCTGAGAAAACATTAGTACCTGGATCAACAACATCATCAGTAATGTCTGCTGAATTAGTATTAATGGCATCATTATTAATTGCTGCATTAACTATTAGATTAGTAAGTCCTGCTTTGATGGTTGTTGTAGAAGTTGCATTAATATTAATATTCTTATATGCAACACCATTAATGCCTAAACTGTACAAAGAACATAACGATGACTTAAACAACATGATGTTTTATGCTGTTTTAGCATTAGCAATAATAGCAGTAGTATTTTACTGGGGGGTATTATAGATGAAAGCATCAATTAGAAGTGTAGCACTTGCTGTAGCATTACTTGCTTTCTCAGCAATATTCTTAAATTCAATGTATCAATTCAGTTACATGATTTTCCCTGGTATAAACTACATCTATCAAGGAGTAGGAGTATCAATAGCACCTAACTTAGTAACAAACATAGTATTCGATTTCAGGGGATTCGATACATTAGGTGAATCTTTAATATTAGTAAGTGCTGTTGTAACAACAATGCTTGTATTTGGTAGAGGAAAAGTAAACCTTGGAGGCAAAGACGATGAGTGATCTTCTTAAACTAATAGCATATCCATTATCTTTTATATTAATTGGTTATGGAGCTATGACAATCTTGGGTGGACATATAACACCTGGAGGAGGTTTCCAGGGTGGAGCTATCATGGCTTCAGGAGCTATCTTATGTATCCTTACATACGGATTGAAAGATAATCCATTTAACCTATCACACACCAGAATGTCCATAATTGAAAGTTGTGGAGCATTAGGTTATGTATTCTTAGGTTTATGTGGTTTATTCTTCAGTGGTTCATTCCTTTACAACTTAGGAACAAACATATATGATCTTGTACCTGCAAGCACAGCTAACATATTTAATTTCCCTGATGCATTACACGCAGGAATAATACCATATTTAAACATTGTTGTAGGTTTAAAAGTATTTATAGGATTAACAACATTAGTACTTCTCTTCTATGGTGTAACAAAATTCCATGAAGATTATGTTGATGATGAGGAAATAGAATAGGAGGATTAATAATGGTTTTAGAAAGTACAGTACCATTTTTAGCATCAGCAGCTCCTAACTTATTTGGAGTTTTATATACTGGTCCAACAATATGTGGATTTATTATAGGATTCCTAGCAGGAGCTATTATGCATAAAAACCCAACAAAAGGAATACGCCTAAACACTTCCTCATGGATTGCAATAATAATCGGTGGTATAATAATAGCATACTGGTTAGGAACCTTCCCATATTATCAAGGTTTACCATTAGGACCAGGATTTGTAATGTCTATTATTGGTGCAATTATAGGTAGAGGATTAATAGGAACAAAATATGAAGCATAGTGGGGTAATATGAATGTATATAACAACAGCAAATTGTAATGGCTCAGGAAAATGTGTAGATGCTTGCCCTACTGATGCTATAAAATTAGTCGATGGGAAAGCAGTTAGTTGTATAACCTGTGGTAAATGTGAAAGAGTATGTCCAAACAAAGCCATATTCAAAAACCAATATGGTGGTTATGTAGTAGACAGGACTAAATGTAATCTCTGTGGTATGTGTATCAATGTATGCCCAGTAGATATGATTAAAGTAGAAGATGGAAAAATCATGGGTTTATGTTCTATGTGTGGAAAATGTGTACCAGCATGTCCAAACAATGCAAAAATGGCACCACCTAAAAGACCTGTTAAAATGGAAAAAGACATGGTTAATAGGATTAACATAGGAACAAACCATGAGGATTGTATAGAGTGTGGAAGATGTGCATACTTCTGTCCATCAAATTCAATTAAATTCTCATATATAGAACCAGGCGTCTGTACAAAATGTGATTTATGTATAGATGTTTGTCCAAGAAATGCAATTGGACCAATAGAGGAAGGGGGACAATATGAAATAGACATGCGTAAATGTGCAGTATGTTATAAATGTTTAATTGAGTGTCCTAACGATGCAATTGTAGCAAAACATTTAGAACTTAAAATACAACATCCAGAATATGATGTTGAAAATGACACAAAAATGATTTCATGTATTGAATGTAAACTATGTGCAGATGCATGTCCAACAGATGGACTACAAGTAATTAACAAAAGATTAAGATATGACGTTGATTACTGTTCACTAGGAAATAATGAAAATGGTGTAGAACATTGTGCAGAAGACTTTGAACACGCACCATGTGTAACTGCATGTCCACAAGGAATACTTGAATTTGTACCTGATTCCAAGATTACACTTGAAGGATTATGTGTAGAATGTAGTTTATGTGTAAAAGAATGTAAATACGGTGCACGTAAATTCGCTAACACAACATGGGATGGAGAAATCGCTTCAAGATGTATTAAATGTGGAATATGTGTAGAAGTTTGTCCAAAAGATGCATTAACACTTGAAGATGGCCAAGTAAAGGTTAACTTTGATAAATGTGTACTTTGTGAAAAATGTGCAATGTATTGTCCAGTAGGAGCAATACAAAAAACAACACCACTCAAAATGAGAATTGCAGACGGATATTCAATGCTCGACAACAATTTATGTATAAACTGTGAATTATGTGTTGATGCATGTGTATTTAAAGCAATAACTCGTGATGAGGAAGGTAACTTACAAATAAACCAAGACAGATGTATCTACTGTGGTGCCTGTAAAACTGCATGTCCTGCAAGAGCAATAAAAATACAAAGAGAATTCGAGGCAACAATATGAGTATAGTAAAAATATTTGTCAATGGAATCTACACTAACCTCAAAAGAATTATCTTTGGAAGTGAATGTAGAACTGATTTACAATTACGTCAAGATGTTTTAAATGGTAATGTAAAACCAGCACCTAAAGTTGCAGAAGCTGAATGTATTGGATGTGGAGGATGTTCTAACGTATGTCCTACAAAAGCTATTGTAATGGTACCAGTAGAACCAGAAGAAATAGCAGAAGGAATACTAAAAACAGCAGTACCCGAAATAGATGAAATCAAATGTGTACACTGTTACTACTGTCATGATTTCTGTCCAGTATTTGGATTATTTGGAGTAGCAGCTACAATACATCCAAACCACATTGGAAACAAATGTGATAAAGATGTAACAAGTATGCTTTTAGATCCAAGTGAAGTATCTGAGAAAAATATTCAATACATAGCTCAATACTTAACTGATGATTCAATCATTCAGAAAAATAGGGAATTAAAAGAAAAAGCACAAAAAGAAGCTGAAGAAAAAGCAGCTCAAAATAATGCAGAATTAGAGGGATAAACATGGGACTTAAATCACATTCTCGTAAAAAAGCGATACATCTTATGTTAGTATATACTGGTGGATGTAACGGCTGTGATATTGAAATAGTTAACACAGTTTTATCTCCTAAATTTGATATAGAACAATATAATGTATATCTAACTTGGAACCCAAGAGAAGCTGATGTACTAGTTGTATCAGGCCCTGTAACACACTGGACAAAAGAACCTTTAATAAAAATATATGAAGCTATACCAAAACCAAAATTAGTGGTTGCTGTAGGAGCATGTGCTTTAACTGGTGGAGTCTACAAGAATATTCATGGAGAAATTCCATCTGAGGAAATTGAAGGACCAGTGGATAACGTAATTCCAGTGGATGCTAAAATCCCTGGATGCGCAGTAAGGCCAGAAGATGTTGTAGCTGGAGTAGTATCAGTAATACCTATACTACTAGAAAAAGAGGATAAATAATTATAAAGGAGTAGTTATATGGTTACAAAAATAGATGGAGCAACAACTTGTAATGAAACTGAAAGACAAGTTTTTGAAACTGAAATAGATATGGGTACAGTACATCCAGCAGCTTTAGAACCTTATAGGGTTAGATTATTCGTAGAAGATGAAATTGTTAAAGATGCTGAAATAACTGTAGGTGTAAACCATAGAGGAATCGAAAGAATCATGGAAGGATTACCTGTAGAAAAAGCAAATGCTTTAACAGAAAAAGTATGTGGAATCTGTTCTAACGGACACATATACAATTCATGCCGTGTAGCAGAAGGAGCTATCGGTATTGAAATTCCAGAAAGAGCAATGTATCTACGTGTTATAGCAGAGGAACTAGAAAGATTACACAGTCACATGCTATACTTAGGACACGGTTCAGAAGCTTTATGTCATGAAACATTTGCTATGAGGATATTCTACATAAGGGAATCCGTTATGAGCCTTCTATATATGATGGGAGGAAACCGTGTACAATATGGTGTATCTGTACTTGGTGGTGTAAGACCAAGAGCAGATTTAAACCTTAAAGAACAACAAAAAGTTCTTGAAACAATGGACTATATCGATGATAAAGTAAGTGCTTTTGCAGAAAGATTTGTTTCTGACCCAGCTGTAATGAGCCGTATCACTGGTACAGGTGAATTATCACAGAAACAAGCATTAGCATTACACGTAACAGGACCAAGTTTAAGAGCAACAGGATATGAATATGACTACAGAGAAAAAATGTTCGAATACGATTCATTAGAATATGACATCATCACTCAGGATGGTGGAGACGTAAGAGCAAACATTCTCATGAGAGCAACAGAAATATTCCAATCAACAAGAATTATCAGACAAGCTGTAAAAAACTTACCTAAAGGCCCTGTAGTAAACAGAGACTGGGAAATGACAGATTCTCCAGTATATAAAAGTTACATCGAAGTACCTCGTGGAGTATGTTATCACTCATACGGTCTTGAAGATGGTAAAGTAAGACATAGTATTATAAGAACACCTTCAATGTCAAATATTGCTGCAATGCAGGAAGCTTGTATTGGACACCCAATGCAGGACGCTCAGCTTGCTATCGTATCATGTGATCCATGTTTCACTTGTACAGACAGAGCAATACAAGTAATTAAATTATAGGAGACTATATAATGGATTTAGTAACATCAATAGGATATGTTATAGGTGCTTTTATAATTGCTATGATTGTATGTCTATGGTTACCAGGTATTGAAAAGAAGACAGAAGCAAGAGTAGAACAGAGACTCGGACCTCAACTTTCAAGTCCTGGTATCTATGCAACATTAAAGTTCTTTTATAAACAAGCATTAAAACCATCCGCAGTAATGCCTAGAGTATATAATGCATTACCTGTAATAACATTGATTGTAGTAGCTGTAATATTCCTACTATTAATACCACAAGTAATGGTAGCATGGGGACCATTTGCAAGTCTAGTAGCAGTTGTTGGATTACTTAAAGTGGAAGAAGTAATGTACTTATTCATGAGTTCATTTTCACAATCACTTTTATCTAAAACAATGCCTTTCCCAGACCATGCAAAAGGTGGAAAACACATAGATGCTAAACAATCATTCTTAGAACAAATAAGCGCAAACAGATCATTAAAACTTATATCATATGGTAGTTTACCATTTTATATAGCTTTATTCATACCTGCTATAATGGCTCGTAGTATAAACTTACTAGATATTGTTGTATATCAACAAGTAGCTGGTCCTATACTATTCACATTACCAGGTATAATTGGTACAATAGTATTCTTCATAGGATTCTTAATTATACTTAACTCAAATCCTTTCGCATATCTGGAAGGTCATTCAGACGTAATTCAAGGTCCAATTCTTGAATATATGTCTAAATCAAGAGCTATATATGTAATGTCACACGCACTCCTAATCTTTGTTGGAGCATGTATATACTCCACATTATTCTTAGGAATGCCACCCGTATTTGGTATATCAATGATAGTACCTATCATAGTATCTATAATATTAACAATGGCAGCAGCTGTAGTAGCAGCATTCTCACCATTATTCACTAACCGTGAGTTCTATCCTACAGTTATCTCTACTAGTATGATTTCAGTAGTAGCTGTTATAGTTGCTTTCTTATAATGATAAGGTAATAATAAGATTTATAGGTGATATAATGAAAATAGTATTAAGACCACATCATATAATAAGTTTAGCTGGTTATATTGTAGAACTAAGGACATCATTTAGGAATTTAATTGTTGTAAATCATGAAGATGAACCAATTAAATTAGAAGTTCCTGTTCTTAATGATCAATGGATTGAAGAACACAGAGCTTTAGGTTTAGAAGTTATCCCAGTTAATGATGATGATAATTTCTTAGTAATGTATCAAATAGCTAAACATAAATTAGATGCAGAAAGAAAAGCTTTAGAAAGTAATTAAATTTACTTTCTATCTTAATTATTTTTTTTAGATTATTTTTTTAACATGATTTAACTTTTTTTATATTAATTTTGAACTTCAGTGATTTATTATTTTTATTGGGTTAACCTTTATATACTATGAAAAACTTAGGTATACCTAAGAAGCTATAAGTGTATAAGATATTATTAGAAGGAGGAATAAACTATGGTTAAAACTGTCGATAATTTAAAACCTGGAGAAACAGCTGTTGTTAAAAAACACAGAGTAAAAGGAGCTTTAGGAAAACACCTAAGAGAAATGGGTCTCGTTAACGGTACACCAATAAAACTTGAAAGAAAAGCACCATTAGGCTATCCTCTTGAAGTAAGGATTCAAGGATTTTCTTTAGCTTTAAGAAAAGAGGAAGCAGAATCTATTGAAGTAGAATAATTTTTAATTTAACTTTTTTGTATAACTTTACTTTTTTTAATGATAATAATTAATAAATAAATTTAGGTAAATCTAAATTTATATGTTTTGTTTAATAAAATAATTATTTTTTTAAATATATTTTATAATTATGAATATTTTCTTGAATATATTTTATTTTTTTATAATTTTTATTTACTTAACATTTATATAATAGAAGTTACTTAGATATATATAATTAGGTATAACTAAAAATGTATTAGTTACATGAATAACCTAATTTGATTGAATCGTTTCAATTATTAACATTATATATAAGACTAATTATTTTCAGGAGGAAAAAATAACATGGTTAAAACTGTTGACAATTTAAAACCTGGTGAGACAGGCATTGTTAAAAAACACAGAGTAAAAGGGGCTTTAGGAAAGCACTTAAGAGAAATGGGTCTTGTTAATGGTACACCAATAAAACTCGAAAGAAAAGCACCATTAGGTTATCCTCTGGAAATCAGAATTCAAGGATTTTCTTTAGCTTTAAGAAAAGAAGAAGCTGAATCCATTGAACTAGAGTAATTTTTTTTAACTCAATCATATAATATTTTTTAGGTAATTTAGATTATTTTTTAGTATTATTTATCTAATCTAATCACAATTAGTTTAGGTATACCTAAATTGATATTATTTTTATTTAAGAGGTAGAATATGGAAAAACTAAAATTCTTACTAGCTGGTAACCCTAACGTAGGAAAAAGTTCTGTATTTAATAATCTTACAGGAATGAAACAACACGTAGGTAACTGGCCAGGTAAAACAGTAGAACAAAAAGCAGGTAGTTTTGAATTCGATAACTACGAAATCGAAATGATTGATCTTCCAGGTAACTATAGTTTAACCCCGTATTCAGTAGAAGAACAAGTTTCAAGAGATGCAATAATTCATGAAGAAAATGATGCTGTAATCAATATTATTGATGCAGAAAACATTCAGAGAAACTTGTATTTAACTTTACAAATTATGGAAACAGGAGCAAATGTTGTTCTTGGAATAAACTTATTAGATTATGCTGAAGATGCAGGTATAAAGATTAACATTAAAAAATTAGAAGAAACCTTAGGAGTTCCCGCAGTAGTAATAGATGCAAGAGAGGGAACAGGTCTTAATGAATTAATAAGAACTTCTATAAAAGCAGCTAGACATCCTACAGATAACTCCAAAGGATTAACATATGGATTCGAATTAGATGACCATATAAATGAAGTAAAAGAGTTATTCCCTAATCTAAAAGTAGGATCAGCACCAAAATCATGGATTGCTGTTAAACTTTTAGAAGGTGATGATGAAGTATTAGATTTAGCTGAAGAATCACCTGATAAAGAAAATTTACGTAAAGTAACAGAAATTCGTAGACACTTAGAAGGCATATTAAACGATAATATAGATGATGCATTTATCGATGCCAGATATGGAGAAATCAATGGTATAATGAATAAATGTATCACTAAACCTAAATCTGAAAAATCAACTTTAACAGATAAAATTGATAGAATTGTTACAAACAAATACCTAGGAATTCCAATATTCTTAGCAGTAATCTATCTAGTATTCTACTTAACCTACACAATAGGAGGTCCTTATCAGGATTTAATTGATGCAGGATTTTCAGCATTAATTGACTATCTAACACCAATCTTAGGTGATGGATTAGTATCCTCATTTGTATTAAATGGTGTAATTGGTGGAGTAGGTTCAATACTCACATTCATTCCTATCATATTCATACTGTTTTTCCTGCTAAGTTTGATAGAAGACGTTGGATACTTAGCAAGAGCAGCATTTGTAATTGATAGAGCAATGTATAAAATAATGGGATTATCTGGAAAAGCATTCATTCCAATGATTCTAGGATTTGGTTGTGACGTAACAGGAGTAATGGCAACAAGAACACTATCCAATGAAAGTGATAGAATATCTACAATGTTAGCATTACCTTTTATTTCCTGTAGTGCAAGAATTCCAATATATGCATTATTCACAGCTGTATTCTTCACACAAAATCAAACAGAAGTTACATTTGCATTATACATATTAGGTATGATTATAGCAATAATAGTAGCAAAAACACTTAAAGGTACAGTATTTGCTGAGGAATCAGCTCCATTTATCATGGAATTACCACCATACAGATTACCAACATTAAAAAGTGCAACTTTACACATGTGGGAAAGAGGATCTCTTTTCATTAAAAAAGCAGGTACAATAATTCTTGGTACATCAATACTTGTATGGTTATTAGGAAACTTACCACCAGGTGTAGAAGAAGGATCAATTAACAGTATAATTGGTATAATTGGTAACGCAATAGCACCTGTATTTGCTCCATTAGGATTTGGATTCTGGCAAGCTGCAGTAGCACTAGTATTCGGTATCATGGCAAAAGAAATTGTAGTATCTACATTCGGTACATTATTCGGTGTAGGTGACGATGGTATAAGTGCAGTATTACCTACATTATTTACTCCACTATCATCACTATCATTCATGGTATTCGTATTATTATATGTTCCATGTTTCGCTTGTCTTGGTGCAATCAAAGAGGAATCCAATTCATGGAAATGGCTTGGAGCTTGTGTAGCGATATGTCTTGTAACGGCGTATGTTTGTGCGTTCATCGTTTATCAAGGTGGAGTGTTACTAGGATTTACTTAGAAAAATATAGTATTTTTTCCTCTACTATTTTTTCTATTAATAGTGATAAATTGGAGGTGTTTTAGTGATTATAGGAGTAAGAACTGATAAATCCAACTCTAGAAAAAAATCTAAATAAAATATAACAATGTTTATATTATATAATTATTATTAAATAAATAGTGAGAAGGAGGTATGTACATGATGCAATGTATGATTTGTGGATGTAAATTTGATGAGACAAAAGTAGAACCTTGTGGATGTAACTGTGCATTTGGAGGATGCAACGGAAAAAATGTAAGATGCCCTAATTGTGGACATGACATGCCTATTCCTTGGGAACTTAGAAAAAATCTTTCAAATAATATGAGTGCAGAAGATAAAACATCATTCCTTGAAAAGATAAAAAAATCTATAAAAATAGAACATTGAATATTATCTTGAAAAAAAATTTAATAATAGAACATTAAGTTAAATAAAACAATTAAGGTGGAATTACAATGATTGTAGAATGTAAACTTTGTGGAAATAAATTTGAATCTTCAGAAGCAGAAGAAATAGAATGTAACTGTGGATGTGGAGGAGAAAATGTACTTTGTCCAAATTGTGGATATGAAGTAAGATTACCACGGACAGGAATGCCAAAGAAAGTTAAAAAAGAAGAAGATATGGGCTTCTTTGGAAAAGTCATGAGTGCATTACGTATGGGAAATTAAATTTTATTATTCTTTTTTTTATTAATATTTATAACTAGAATAAACTTCAAGATTCTTTTTTTATTAAAATAATTAATTTTTGTATAATTGTCTTATTTTTTTATTAAAATAGTTTAAACTATAATTTAAATTAAATAATTTAAATAAACTATAGTATAGATTATTACTATATAATTTTTAGATGATTTTTTTTTAAAATATAAATTTCTTCAAATAAATAATGAAATATAGATAAAACAAAGTTAAGGAGATAATCATGACAAATGTATTAGTTACAGGGGGGAACTGGATTTCTAGCTGGCTGGACAATCCGTAAAATTCTTGAAAAAGATTATGTAGTACGAACTACTGTAAGATCCATGAAAAAAAGTGAAAATGTAATTACAATGTTAAATAATGAAGGAGTAGATACCACAAATTTATCCTTTGAGGAAGCAGATTTGACTAAATCAGAGGGTTGGAGTAATGCTATGGAAAACATGGACTATGTGATACATACTGCTTCCCCATTAGGTGGAAATAATCATGAAAACCCGGAATTAATTCCAATTGCAAAGAAAGGTGTGGAAAATGTATTATCCTCTGCCATTGATGAAGGTGTAGAAAAAATTGTCATGACATCTAGTGAGGCAGCATGTTATCCTGATAAATCAAATGCTGATTCTAAAATTAATGAAAGTTATTGGATGGACTTTAATAATAAAGATATTACTAATTATCAGCGCTCTAAACTTATTGCTGAGAAAACTGCATGGGATATAATTGGAAAACAATCTCAATCTAACTTAGTAACTATATTACCTGGAGCAATTTTTGGTCCATATATGGATAAGAAGCGTAGCAGTACTGATCAAGTTTTTGAAATGCTTATGAAGGGAACACCAAGTCCAAATGTAATATATCCTGTGGGAGATGTAAGAGACCTTGCAGAGCTTCATATTCTTGCAATGGAAAATGATGCTGCAAATGGACAGCGATTTATTGCTGAATCTGAAGAAATAACTATGCCACAGATGGCTAAACTTTTAAAACAACAATTTCCTGATTATAAAGTAAGTACAAGAGTTATTCCCGATTTTATCATAAGAGTCATGGCTAGATTCCAGGCTCCAATGAAGGTATTAAATACTATGATAAGTTTGAAATATCATAGGGATAATACAAAAGCAAAAAAAGTTTTAGGATGGAATCCACGTTCTGCAGAAGAAACAGTTATAGATACTGTTAATTATATGATAGAAAGTAATATAATTTAATTTGGAAAAATCAGATAATAAAGACGCTTAAAAATAAATTTTATTGAATATTAAAATAAAATTTAAACTTCAAATATAAAACATGTTTTATTTAATCAATTTAAATAAAACTACTTATTTTTTTCTTAAAAATAAAAATAAAAAGAAAAGTACTTAGTTAAATTATATACTTTAGAATTTTATAGGGCATTGTATTCAAGAGTATAATTATATGAATAGTGGTGAAATGGAATATATTATATTGTTAATCTTAAATTTATTAGGGGTTAAATTTAAATCCTTTCTAATATGAATTCATAATAATTACAATACCCTTTTTTTCCTTTTACTATACATATTTTTTTTTATTAAGTGGAATATTAGTTGGGTGAGTATTAATTTTCCACTAATTATTATATTAATTAACTACTTATATAAAGATTACTTTATTTTTTATAAATAATATTTAATTAATTTCTAGTTTTCACAGTAATTCAATTATCATAAAAATAGTCTATCTTAATATGAACCAGTCTTATTAATATATAATCATAATTAAATTCAATTAATTAAGGAATCAAGCTTAATTAATATCAAGTACTAATTATAATTATAGTAACAAGTATTAGATTAATCAAAATATATTTTTATCAAAGGGAGATATTAATGATAAATGCAATAATTATGCGTGTAATAGATAAACCAGGAGTTTTAAGAAAATTAACTCAGTTTATTTCAGAGAAGGAAATAAATATAATTTATACTTATATTCATTCTGAATCTGAGAAGTATGCGTCAACATACTTAGAATTGGAAGATGTACAGGATATAACTGAATTAATGTCTGAATTAAATAAGATTCCTGAGGTTGAAGATGTGAAAGAGTCTCCAACTATGAATAATGTATGGGGAAAACGAATAATTATTATGGGTGGTGGAGCACAGGTTTCTCAAGTAGCACTGGGTGCAATAACTGAAGCAGACCGTCATAATATAAGAGGCGAACGTATAAGTGTGGATACAGTACCATTAGCAGGTGAACAGAAATTAGAAGAAGCAGTAAGAGCTGTAGGTTCATTATCCCGTGTGGGCGTCCTTGTTTTAGCCGGTTCTTTAATGGGAGGATCTATTGTAAATGCAATTGATGAAATTAAAGAAAAATATGGTATTAAAGTAATAAGCTTAAATATGGTTGGTTCTGTAGTAGATCATGCTGATTTAGTAGTAACTGACCCAGTACAAGCTGGGGTCATGGCAGTAATGGCTGTGGCTAATACAGCTAAATTTGACATAGACCGTGTTAATAGGACCTTATAAAACATGTTTCTCTTTTTTCTATTTTTCACAGGGACTTTTTTCTAATTTTACATATTCATTTATAGATTCGCGTGTTGTACCTATAATTATGTTGTATGATTTTTCTTCACTGTCTTGATAACTTACTTCTTCACATACACCAGATGCAATAACATTTTCATTATTTTTAACAATACCTGTATAAGTATGTGTAAATGATATGATATTTTCAATATTTACGTAGGGACCATCTAAAATTTCAATATTTCCAATAGAATAGATAGCTGGAGTATCATAAGATTGCTCATCATCAACTATTTGACATTTAATTTTCATAGAACCAATCTGTTTATAATGCACAGATTCATTAAAATCAATATCAGACGGATTTCTAGTAGAAAGAATATCAAATAACGTACCTTTTATAAGACCACGATTATTTTTTCTAGATTCATACCATACAAATTCATCAAAACTCATGGAATCATCCTTTATTCTTTTATGATATACCCTGTTCCAGTATTCACCACTAATTTTATCAAGAACACTAGAATCATCATTCTTTAACTTACCATATAATTTTCGAGCTTTTTTATGATTATCTAATCCAAATACTATGAAATCAATATCAGAATCTTCTCTTTCAAGACCTGCAAGCGTAGAACCAGTAATACCCATATTATCATAACTAATTCCGGCTTCATCATGGAAAGTATTAGCTAATAATTTAACTTTTTCATAATACTTGTTATCACTATTATCATTGAGAATTTCATTTAATCTTGCAATGGGACTATGAACCTCTAGAATATCATCTACAGGCACACCCATCATCTTTTTATTCTCAACATTCCAGTAGAATAAGTAGTCTGGATGATATTTCTCCAGGTATTCGTATGCTTCTTTACTATTAACTTTTTTATAATGTATACCATTACGCTCACGGTCTCCCTCTTCACATGGAACGTAACGTAAAAAAGCAATTATTTTATCTTTAGGATGATAATAAGTATTAACAGCAAAAAATAAGTTATCTTTGGTTTCAATAAAATAACGTGGTCTAATATTCATAATAATACTCCTTAAATAGTTAATATTAATAATTCTATAATCGAATTCCTATTTAATTTTCGAAAACAAATCTATAAATTTTAAAAACAATAAATAATATTAAAGGATGATAAAATGCAGTACTTAAAATGGAAAGATGGAAATGAATATGATGGAAGTCAAATTAATCCATCATGGGCATTTCAGGAATTTGGAGTAAAAGATTCTACTATAGTGTCATGGGTAGGTCCTATGAACATATTAGGCGATAATTTAATAGATTATGAAGATGTTGGAGTAGATATAAAAGGAAATCTCATGTTAAACTTTATAGTAGAACACTTTGATGAACAACCAGGAAATTTAAAGCTAGCATATCATAGACAGAGAATGTTAGTGATGATAACACGAGATAAACTATTAGATTACGGAATACGAACAACTCAAGATGGTGATGACATATTCATAGATAATAAGAAATTATCAGTATCAATAGCAACAGCTTCAATTAGTACAATGAAAATGCATTTTGCATTAAATATTACAACTGAAGGAACACCGGTTGATGTTGAAACATCAGCATTAGAAGATAATAATATGAGTATGGAACAAATACATGAATTACAGGATTCTATTGCAAATACATATATGGAATATATAGAAACAATAGATAAAGATATAACAAAAACAAGGGTATTCTAGGAGTTAATAATGATGAAAGTAAATTTAGATGGAATTCATTCAAATTTAAGATTTTCAGCAGCACACATGGTTATAGGTCATGAATCATGTGGTAAAATACATGGTCATAGTTATATTGTGGATGTTGAAGTAGAAGGAAAAAGATCTGGAAAATTTGGTTTTGTAATTGATTTCAAGGTATTGAAAAATATCACAAGAAAAATCTGTAAATCATTAGATCATAGATTATTAATACCTGTAGATAGTCCTGATTTGGAGATAACCTATCAAGATGATAAAACAGTTGAATTCACAATACTTGGTGAACTTGAATATAAAATACCTAAATCTGATGTTGTATTATTACCAATAATATCAACAACTGCAGAATCACTATCAATATACATAACTGATGCAATTGTCAATGAACTTGAGGACACTAGTACTTTAGAATATATTGAAGTACAAGTAAATGAGGGTATTGGACAAGGTGCATCTTATCATAAACAATTAAATGAATAGGAGGATGTACAAATCACTCCTAAAATAATAGAAATATTCTCAAGTATCCAGGGTGAGGGAGTACTCATAGGAAAACGTCAGATATTCATAAGATTTTCAAGATGTAACATTAACTGCAAATACTGTGATACGCAAAATAGTAAAGATGGAGAAATAGGTAAAGAATATTCTTATGAACAATTAAATGACATAATAATGGATTTGATGACACCTGATTTTGATTCCCTTGAAATTACTGGTGGTGAACCATTACTCAGTGCAGATTACATACATGATTTCTTAGAAAAATATCCATACAAGGCAATGTTAGAAACAAATGCTACATTACCTGATGAATTAGAAAAAGTATTGGATGTTATTGATATTGTATCCATGGATATAAAACTACCAGAACATTTTAATACAAATGATGAGTGGAATCAGGTATATGATAATGAACTAAAGTCAATACAATTAATGGAAAAAGTTCATCAGAACTATTATATTAAAATAGTTGTATCACCAACCACACCTCTAAAGATTATAAAGAAAATAAGATCTGATTTAGAAAAAGTGGCAAGTAGTAATGTTGAAATAATTATTCAACCAGTTAGTCCTATGGAATTATGGGATAAAAAAGAAGTACTGTTTAATATATCTGAAATTATTGGAAAAAGTTTTCCAGTATCAGTAATACCTCAAATACATAAATATCTTGATGTTGAATAAAAAAGGATTAATCTCCCCTATTTTTTTCTTTAAATTATTTTTTTTTATCAAAAAACTATTTCTGAACTATTTAATATTGGATAAATAATTTCTAATTTTATAAAAAAAAGGTAAAAAAAAGGGTGTGGGAATTGTTTTATTCTTTGGAACGTATCAGACGTTTAACATAGTCATTTGCCCATGTAAATGTTACGATACATGCAACAAGTTCACCAATAATAATACCCCACCATGCACCATATTCACCCCATCCAAATGGAATAGCAAATATGTATGCAAATATTATTGTGAAGACCAATTCTCTAAGAAGTGTCTGGAACATTGAAGTTACACCCTTACCAACACCTTGGAATAAGAATGTTGATGGTGCACCTATAGCCATAAATATATAGAAAAATACCATTAATCTTAGAAATTGAATCATTTTAGGTGCAAGATATGCGCTGTTGCTTGAATATGAGAATAACATTACGATTTGTGGTGAAAATACGTAAACAAAAATTCCTGTAATTATAGCAGCAATAATTGATAGTTTTACACTATATCTGTGAGTAACACGTATGTTTTCGTAACGATTAGCACCAAGATTAGCACCTATTATAGATACTGATGCTGTGGATATACCAATAACAGGCATAATACCTATTGATACTATTCTCCAACCAGTAGAATAAACTGCTACTGCATCCGTATTTGCAACTATTGTAAGTAATGCTGAGAATAAACCAGCAAATATTGCACTTAGTAACATCTCTAAACTTGCAGGAAGACCTACTTTTAAAATATCTTTGGATATTTCGCTATTATACTTGAAATTACTCCAAACAGGTTTTAGATAAGTATCTTTTTTAACGTAGAACCAGTATGCTAATACAAGTATCACGATGCTTACTGAAAGTAATGTAGCATAAGCTGCTCCTGCAACACCTAAATTTAATCCATATATGAATATTGGGTCAAGAATGATGTTCAGTACTCCTGAGATAGTCATAGCATACATTGTTCTCTTAACATCACCTTCAGCTCGTAGTATTCCATACATAACGTTAGGTAATATGAATAGAATAGCACCAGTGAACATAATAATACCATAATCTCTTGCATATTGAATAGTATTACCAGATCCCATTGCAATTAGAATAGGATCTAAAAGTATGAGAAGTACTACTGAAACTATAATAGATATAATTATGGTAATTAGAATAGAATGTACTGCACCATTGTCTGCTTTAGATTTATGTTTTTCTCCTATGTACTTTGATAATGCAGAGGTAGCTCCAGCACCAAGACCATTACCTACTCCTACAAGTACAAGAAATATAGGTGTAACATATCCTACACCTGCAAGTGCATCTGCACCTAATCCTGCCACCCATGCAGCATCTGCAAGGTTATATATACTAATAAGTAGCATGGATATAATTAAAGGCACGGACATTTTTCTTAAACCCTGTTTAGGATCTCCAAGAATAGTTTCTACTCCCTTGGTAGTTTTATTATTTTTATTATTAGTTTCTCCAGTAACTTTATCAAACCTCCTCTACAATAATCAATATAATTTTCTTGTTCTATTATGTCTAAGTAATTAGTTACTTAATAATATATAAATTAAACGATTTTGTAAAAATATTATTTCCAGTACATTCAGATAAATCTGTAAACTGTTATATAGGGTTTTCATTACAAATAAGCGTATTAATCGATATTTATTATTATAATAAAGTTATGATTCTCAGTTAAAATTTTAATTAAGTATATATGTATACCTCCTAATCTCGAAATAAACAATATTCCTTGTATTATTATTTTTAACCTATGTCCTATCTTTATTTTTACAATTTAAAACAGTTTAAAGAGTACTTTATTTTTATTAATATTCATGAATGCTGTAAAAAGATATGTTTTCTACAAAGTCAATAAAACAGTATAATCTGTTTTAAAATTAGTCATTGATTTTATATATATAATTCATAGTATATATTTCTAAACTAACTTATTCCCGAAACAAAATAAAACATTAATGTTGATAAACGAATAAAATTATACGTCTGGTTTTATAAAATTCTCGAAAAATAAATAAAGAATCTTATATAAGTAAAATTAAATTATTAATTATGTTATTATTTTTTTAATAACCCGGAGTGATGAACATGGAATTAAATATGAAAGACAACCTTGGTATAAAAGATGCTATGACATATAATGTCATAACTGCAAATACTGATACAAATATATCAGATATAGCAGCTATCATGACAGAGCATAATATTAGTTCCGTGGTTATAGAAGATCAAAAAGTAGAAGGAATAGTTACAAGTAATAATATTATTTCAAAAGTTGTATCTAAAAATATTTCACCACAAGATATAACCGCGGACATGGTTATGGATAAATTTATCTCAGTAAACCCTGAAACTTCTTTAATTGAAGCATCATCTTTAATGATTAAGAATAATTGTAAAGTTTTACTAGTAATAGATGATAATCAACAATTAAAAGGAATATTAACCTTAACAGACATTGTACGAGTATCTCCAGAACTAATTGAATTATTTGTAGAAGAAACAAATATTGATAATTTCGTAGACAATGAATATTCTTCAGAGTCAGATGAAAGATTAGAAGAGGGAGTTTGTGAGAAATGTGGTGTTTATGGTCAATTAGAGAATAATAATGGACAATATTTATGTCAAGAATGTATTGACGATAAACTATCCGAAGAATAATTAAAAAAATAAGAAAAAAACTACTAATTAAAAAAGGTAACATTTTAAAAAAATACAGGAGCAGGATAATAATGAAAAACAATATAATCAAAAAGATTAATTCAACAGACCAATCATTCAATCTACAAACAAAAAAAGCAGAATCAGATGGAGACATAATGGACATAGCAGCTAAAGATGTTGTAACAGCATCACAAAGTGCTACCATAATAGAAATTGCTAACCTAATGAGTGAAAAAGATATAAGAAGAATACCAATCACAGATCCAGGTTCTGGAAAACTATTAGGTATTGTAACAACAATGGACATTCTTGACTTCTTCGGCGGAGGAAAGAAATACAATTTAATTACAGAAAAACACGAAGGAAACTTCTTATCAGCAATTAATGCACCAATCAAAGAAATCATGACAACTGGTGTAAAAACCATGACAAACAAGGACACAATCATCGATGCCGCAGCATTAATGTTAGAAGAAGGTATTGGTGGATTTCCAATAATTGACAATGAAGAAAAAATAGTAGGAATGGTAACAGAAGGCGATGTTGTAAGTAAATTAGATAAAATAATTGCAGACTTAGAAGTACAGGATGTAATGGCTACTGACCTAATTACAACAACACCAGGTACTAGAATAGAAGGAATTACTAAAATCATGGTAAGAAACTCATTAAGAAGAGTACCTATAGTAGGAGAAGATCCAAACTCAAACTCTAAAGAAGAAAAATTATTAGGATTTGTTACAGCATCAGATATTCTAAAATATATTGGTGAACACAAACTATTTGCAAAATTATTCTCTAATGAAGGTGAAGATGTAGTAAACATTACTGTAGATGAATTAATGGTAACTAATGTACTCACAGCAACTAAATATGAGAAATTAGGTGATATCGCAGATTTAATGTTTGATTCAAATATAAGAGGTTTACCTGTTGTAGACGAAGATACAGGAAAACTAATAGGAATTATCACAATTCGAGATTTACTAAAGGCTATTGTTCAATAGAAATCTTAAAAGAGATTAATTTTCCTCAAATTAATCCTTAAAAGAGTGAAATATTTTTATAGAGGAAAATGAATAATATTATTATATTTAAAAAAAACATGGAGTGATCGTAATGACCATAGATAAAATAATGGCTAAAGACATTGTTACAGTACGTAAAGATCAAACAGTCTCAGATGCTTTAAAACTAATGAGCAAACATAAAATTTCACGATTACCTGCAATATCTCCTAAAACTGGTGAATTAGTAGGAATAGTAACTGAAAAAGACATGGCTACAAAAATAGCTTCATCTAAATATGAAGAAGTACCACTTTCACACATGAGAATATCTACTATCATGACACAAGATGTAATAACAGCAAAACCGGATGATGCTGAAGTAAAAGTACTTAAAAAAATGGTAGATAATCATATTGGTGGAATACCTATCTTAGATGGGGATGACATAGTTGGTATGATAACCAAAACAGACTTCTTAAGAAATTTAGATAAAGAACCATACAACGAAACTCCTGTAAAAGAAATCATGACTAACAGAGTCATGACTGTAAGTCCTGATGATAGATTAGTCCATGCAAGAAGGATAATGATTGATAATGATATTGCAAGATTAGTTGTTGTGGAATCAGGATTAATTGTAGGTATCATAACAGCTAAAGACATGGCAAAAAAAATCATAGACTTCAAAAAACATGTACCAGAAAAATATCAGCATTCACAAATAAGAAACTTATTTGTACAAGAAGTCATGTCACAAACTATTGAAACAACAACCAAAGATACAACAATTGCAGAAGTAGCAGATGTAATGGTATCCAAAGAATTTAGTGGAATGCCAATATCTGATGAAACCAATAAAGTTCATGGTATTGTTTCAAAAACAGATATTCTAAGGTACATATATGACTTTAATAGAAAAAGAGGTAATTACTAAATAATTATCTCCTTTCTATTTAATCTTTTTTAATCACACAGTAAACTATTTTTTAAGCATTTTAACCTATATTTATACTTATTCTCTGATTGTATTAATTAAAATAAATAATTACCAGTGAATCTAATGGAACTTTTTTCTAATTTTATATAAAAGAATTAATTAAATTAAACACATATATTAATAATTAATGAATGAAAAAAAACAAGTAGGATATCTTGGTCCAGAAGGTACATTTTCACAGGAAGCTGTACTAAATATAACAGATAATAACACGATAAATAAACCTTACCCAAATATTCTAAGCATATTTGAAGCACTGGAAGATAACCAGATAGATGAGGCAGTAGTTCCTATTGAAAACTCCACTGAGGGATCAGTAGTTATTACATTAGATGCATTAACTCGTCATAACTTGAAAATAAAAGGTGAATTAGAATTACCCATAAGACAGAATCTTCTAGTACAAAAGGGTAAAACACTCGATGATATTAATGTTATCTGTTCACACCAACAGGCAATAGCACAGTGCAGGCATTATATTAACAGGTTAAATAAACCAGTACATGCAATGCCAAGCACAGCTAATGCTGCAAGATATGTGACAGAATTATCAACAGCAGCAGTAATTGGAAATGAGATTTTATCTGAAAAATATAATTTAGAAATAATAGCACATGATATTCAAGATTACTCAAATAATGTCACTAGATTTGTGATACTAGATAAAGAGGATATAAACAAACCAACAGGTAATGATAAAACATCAATTATTATATCTCTCAAAAATGATAATCCTGGAAGTTTATATGAAATTTTGTATGAATTTGCAAAAGAAAATATTAATTTAACAAAGATAGAGTCAAGACCTTCTAAACAAGGAATGGGAAAATACTTGTTTTTTATAGATATTGTAGGACATAGATTAGATCCTAAAATAAAGAATACATTAGCTATTGTAGAAGGAAAAGTTAACATGTTTAAAATATTAGGTTCTTATAGCTATGACTTTGGGGGAGGGGATTAAAATAGTAAGAGAAAGCTCTCGGCACAGTATCGAAAAGAAGTTACAAGAATTAGAAGAACAGAAAGATAATGGATACATAACCCTTGAAGAATATGATACTTTAAGAATAAGGTATGAAAGAAAATTAGGTAATAAGGAAGCTGTTTCAAAACTTCAAGAATCAAAAGGTTTTAAACCATCAAATATTCAGAAAAAACAAGAAAGAAAAGAAGTTTTATACGATGATTTTGTGGATAGGTATTCACGGTTAGATGTGAACCCTGAGCCATCCTCAAATAATTCGGGTAATAATAAGAAGGTAAAGCGAACTGTAATAATATTATTTGTACTGCTAGCATTTATTGTTGGTATTGTAGCAGGAGTTGTAGCATTAAACACAGTTCCAGCTAATAACACAACTAATGTGACAATAACAGATTCAGCATTTACTACTAATCAATCAGTTGTGAATGCATCTAACATGTCAGCAAATACAACAAATAATGCTACTACTGTAAAAACAACAACAAAGAAATATAGTTCATCATCATATAGCTCAAGTAGCAGTTCAAAAGGTAGTTCAAATAGGCACGCTAGTTCTAGTAGTGGATCTAGTAGTAGTTCTAGTTCTGGTAGTAGTTCTAGTTCTGGTAGTAGCTCTAGTTCTGGTAGTGGTTCTAGTTCAAGTAGTAATTAATTCATAATCGGAGGATAGTAATATGAAAGGTATATTTAAGACGATAATAGTAATTGTTCTATTAGTAATATTAGCGTTTGCAGCGTATTCCTCTGGATTATTGGATACTTTTACAGCTACAGGACAAACTTATGAGAGTAATGGAATAACTTTCCAGTATCCTGACAGTTGGACTGAGGCAAATTGCGTGTCAGATGGAGCTATAGGGGCCGTGGTTGACTCTAATAATTCTAATATATCTGTTGTAATACAACAAGTACCACCTGAGTATGGTTCTGATATACAAAATGCATGTGCTGTTAATGACCAATTCCTGTCACAATCAAGTAATTATGTAAACATTCAGGAAATTAACAGTAGTATACATAATCAATCTGTTGTAATGCACAGATATCTTGTAAATGAGCCAGATGGTTCACAGAAAGAGCATGTTGCTACATGGATTAAGATGAGAGATAATAAGATATATGTTATTTTATTCTCAACACCAGTAAATTCATATGAGCAAGAAAGGTCAAGCTATGATTTAATAGCAGGAACATTTAATTTAACTAATAATAGTAATAATACAAGCTTATTTCCTATAAATCTATAGGGATAAGTCTTTTTTTTTAATTGAGAGGAGGAGTATAATAATGAAAATAATTCTCTGTGTTACGGGAAGTATTGCTGCAGTAGAAGATTTAAAGTTAGTTCATGAACTACAAAGGCATGGTTTTGATGTGGAATGTTTCATGACTGAGGATGCAGCAAATATAATTACACCCTTATCAATGGAATTTGCAACAGGTCATCCTGTAGTTACGAAAATCACTGGTAAAGTAGAGCATGTTAAGAATGCACAGGCTGATTTAATATTAGTAGCACCGGCAACAGCTAACACTATCAGTAAATTTGCATATAAAATAGCAGATACTTCTGTTACAACTTTATTATTAACAGCTAGCGGATATAAAACTCCTATATTATTTGTTCCATCAATGCATATTTCAATGTATGATGCAATTGAGGATAATATTAATAAGATAAAACAGGAACATCCAGAAGTTCGTTTCATGGAACCTAATAGTGAGGAAAGAAAAGCTAAATTTCCTAGTAGACATGATATAGTGATAGCAGTGGAACGAATGTTATCTGACCATAAATTAAATGGTATGAAAGTGCTTGTAGGTACTGGAGGAACATTTGAAGCTATGGATGCCATGAGAGGTATAACTAATAGAAGTTCTGGAAAGATGGGTGTTGAAATAGCTAAAGAAGCATATAGACAAGGAGCTGATGTGACACTTGTATGTGGTTCAACTCATGTACATATACCAAAAGTATTCAGAAGAATTAACATAGAATCAACTAACGAGATGATGAGAGTTATAGAAGATGAAATAACAGAATCAGATATCTATGTGTCTGCAGCAGCTATCTCTGACTTTGAAATTGATAAGGTTTATGAGGGGAAATATCCTTCAGATGAAGATATAACAGTTAAATTTACTAAATTACCAAAAATCTTAAAACAAATAAAGGAAATAAGTCCATCCACATTTGTTGTTGGTTTTAAAGCTGAGGCTGGTGTATCTGAAGAAGAATTAATTAAGAAAGCCACTGATAGAATGGAGAAATATCATACTGATATAATGGTAGCTAATGATATTCTAGTTGAAGGTGGTGGACCTGGATCTAATGATAATGAGATATATCTTATTGATCATGAGGGTTATGAAAAAATAGGGTTAGATTCTAAGAAGAATCTTGCTAAAAAAATTATTGATAAAGTTTATTATTCATTATAAACATTTATCAATTTCACTGTTCTACTTTTTTTTAAAATGATTTTTCACAAATAAATGCTATATGATCTTTTTCATATGGGTCAAGTTTTATTTCTTCTAATATTTTAAGACCGCTTTCTTCTAAATGTCGTTTTTCTTGTTTGAATACATCATTTGGATTCATTGTTACATCAATACTTCGAGCTTTAATCATAATAATACCAATTGTATTCTCTTTTGCAAATAGTTTGAAATTATCGATAAATAATTTTGTTTGCTGAGCCTGTGCAACATCACTATATATAATATCAACTGATTCAACAAGATGCTGATAATGTAGAGGATGAGTTGCATCCTCGAGTAATGGTATTAAATTTTCTCTACGCTGTGAAACATCTAAAAATTCTCTCATCATAGTAGGAGCAAATTCAACAGAATATATTTTTCCATCAGTACATATATCTGATATATGTGAAGGAGTTGTACCTGCTGAGGCACCAAGATATAATACATTTGAGTTCTTTTTAAATGGGAATATTGTAAGACCATTAATGATTGCTGCAGCTAATTTTGATCTACGTGGATTCCATAATCTAAACTCTTTATCTTCATAGGGTATTAGTTTCTCTTGGTATACTTGTCTACCTGGAGTTAAGTTAACAGTAGCAATCTGGTTATCTAATTGGTATACATTTTCACCTATTTTAATTATCTGCATAATAACAACTCCCTAGTAATCATATTCTCCTTTACGAAGTTTTCTCTTATTACGTTTTCCTTGTTTTCTATGTTTTTTGCCTTTCTTTTTATCCTTTTTATTCTTTTTATTTTTCTTATCCTTTTTCTTATTTTTACGCTGAGGGAACGGATTATCTTTTTTAATTTTCTCGACTTTTTCGTCTAGTTGAACTTTAAGATCAGGGTCATAGTCGCCACCAAATGCATCCTTTCTTGCAGCAATTGTAATTTTACCTGCAACAGCTCTAGCAAGTTTTCCGCGAATCCACCAATTAGATCCACGGATAAGTGGATGTTGATATATAAGTCCATGTTTTGGTGGATTTTCACCCGTCTTTAAATGTCTGAATGTTGCTTTCTCCGCACCAATAATCTGTATTGTACTAGATGGAAGTTTAGCAAGCTCCTCTAATCCTCCCATGTGTGCAATTAATTTTGCGCTAAGATTAGCTCCAGCAACATCAAGAAGATTAGGAGCAACTTCCTCTATTTTATTTTGAATATACTCTTCAAGATTCTTTCTTGTCTGATATAATTCATAAATAGACTTAGCAAAATTCTGAATAATTGCAAGGTCTTCCTCTGTTATATCAATATCATAATTATCGGATAATGTAATATGAGTATTTTCTAAAAGAGGACTTTTTTTAATATTTTCACGAGTAGTTTCATTAGCTATAAGATTAGAATACAATTCATGATTATGAAGCTTATCTAATTCAGGTACATAAGGTGTACACCATTCTCTTAATCGTTCAATTAATTTTCCTGTTGTATCTTCAATTTCTTCAAGTGAATTTATAGTCTCTACAATCATCACATCATTAGTTTTAATAGACTCTCTGATTTTAACTTTAGCAATTTCATTGTAGGTATTATTTAATTTACTCCTAATATCTACTTCTGATAATTCAGGAATATCCTGTAATATCTTGTCTAGATTCTCCCGAATAAATCTACCATTAATAGTAGTTTTCTCGACATTTATCTTATCAAACTCTTCTAATTTAGAGTATGCTTGTAAACTATTATTTGTTTCTATAATAATTTCATCATATGATTCCGAAATATTTTGTATCAAAGCTACTTCTTCTGTTAATAACTGTTTTTTCTCTATTTCCTGTAGTTTTTCAACCTGTTTATTACCAAATAGTTGATAATCAATAATCTTGTTATCCGGGTTAGTAGCTATAAATCCAAAACTTGTTGTAGTAATATAGCATTTCATGTATATTACATTTAAATTTCTATGTTTATTAATTTTCATGGCTTTTATACTATAAGGATGAGAATATACCTTATTTTATATATAAACATGTAAATACAAAAATAAAATTAATAAACAAAAAATAGATAAATTTTTTTATGGTACTGATTATAAAATAAAAGGATAAATAAAATGTTAGAAACTGAAATTCTTGGAATGAAACTATCTAATCCTCTATTTTTAGCAGCAGGAATACTAGGAACCACTTCAAGTTCAATGAAAATGGTGGCAAGAGCTGGTGCAGGAGGAATAGTAACAAAATCATTCAGTATAGAACCTAATGATGGTTATGATAATCCTACAATTGTTAAAATTGAAGGTGGAGTAATAAACTCTGTTGGACTAGCCAGTCCAGGGGTGGAAGCTAAAAAAGAAGAATTAAAAGATTTAAATGAAATCCGTGATAAAACACCAGTAATAGCATCAATATACGGAGATACTGAGGAAGTCTTTTGTGATGTAGCTGATAGAACAAAAGAATATGTGGATGCATTTGAATTAAATGTTTCCTGTCCCCATGCAAAGTGTGGATTTGGTTCAAATATTGGTGAAGACCCAGACTTAACATATGACATTGTAAGTGCAGTGAAAAATGAGATAAAAGATGTGCCTATTGTTGTCAAATTAACGCCGAATGTAACTGATATAACAAAAATTGCAAAATCAGCAGAGGATGCAGGTGCAGATGCACTAACATTAATCAACAGTGTAGGACCAGGATTAAGAATAGATTACAAAACAGGAAAACCAATATTAAATCATATACTTGGTGGAATAGCTGGGCCAATGATTAAACCAATAGCATTAAAATGCGTATATCAAACATATAAAACTGTGGATATCCCATTATTTGGTGTAGGTGGAATAAGAAATTACAAAGATGCTCTTGAATTTTTATATGCTGGTGCAAGTTTACTTCAGATAGGAACATCCATAATGTATGAAGGGCCATCTATATTCAAAACAATAAGTGATGACCTTGCAAAATTCCTAGAAGAAAATGGTTATAAAAATGTAAGTGAGATTGTAGGTTTATCTCACAGACTATAATAAGGAGAGTTGGAATTAATATGATAAGTAATGTTTATGATGACGAAGTTCCAAAAGTTGTGAAGATAAAAGAAACAATTATTGAAACACCAACTGTAAAAACATTTGTTTTCCCATGGGATATAACAGATGATATTCATCCAGGACAATTTGTAATGGTATGGGATTTAGATACAGAAAAACCTATGACTATATCAATCATTGACCGTGAAAATAATTTGATGGGAATAACAGTACGTAAAGCAGGACCATTTACCAATAATATGTATGATAATATTGATGTTGGTGACATGATTGGTATTCGTGGTCCTTATGGTCATGGATTTGATTTACATCATTATAATAAAATCTTAGCAGTAGGTGGAGGTTCAGGTATAGCTTCCCTAGCACCATTATTATCCTTCTATGATAATGTGGAATTAGTATCTGCGGCAAGTACTAAGGATGAACTTGTATTTGTTGACAGATTTAAAGATATTGATGTTAAAGTTTATGAGTGTACTGATGATGGAACCAAAGGATTTAAAGGTTTTAGTACAGAACTTGCTGAAAACTTATTAAAAGATGGTGATTATGATATCATAGTAGGTTGTGGTCCTGAAATCATGTCCTATAAATTATATGAATTAAGTAAGAAGTATGATGTTGATTGTCAATTATCATTAGATCGTTACATGAAATGTGGTCTTGGAATTTGTGGTCAATGTTGTATGGATGATGTGGGTGTCCGAGTTTGTGTTGAGGGCCCAGTCTTTGATAAGAATCTGTTAAGTCAGTTAACAGAATTTGGTAAATATCGTCGTGATGCCTCTGGAAGTATTGTTAAGTACTAATACTCTTTTTTCTTTTTTTTATCTAATTTATACTTATAATATATAACTTATGTAATTATATCTTATTACTAAATAACTTATAACTTATAAGTTTATTTTAATATTTATTAAAATAAATGAATTTTTAAAAAAGAGGTTAGTAAAAAGATAATTAGATTAACTTGGTTTGAGTACTTTCACCGATAATTTCTTCGAAGTCCAAACCTTTACTAAATGCAAGGTCTGTGTTAACACGATAATTATTACTACGTGTAACATGTAAGTCCTCTAGTTTAATAAATCTCCAAGGTTTCCTAATAAATTTAGCTCCAATATAAGGGGTAGCACCAAAAATTTCAGAGAACTTCTTTAGATTAGTAATCTTCTCATTATCTATGTAAATATGATCTTGACGTGTGGACTTAACTTCTATTGCTAGGTATAATTTACCGTTACCTGCTAGTACATCTGGAAGTGGTCTTTTGGTAGCACCGCCACTAGCTGGTGCACGCATTGCTGCAAATCCAGAATTCCATAATTTATTCACAAGATCTCTTTCTTCTACTGATCCGGTTTTACTCATGTTATTATATTTCCTAAAAATTCTTTCTATTATAATATATCGTGGGATACGTTTAATTACTTTTTTATTACTATCTATTTATCTTATTTATATGTTATAACTTATAACTTAAATATAATAACTTATAAACTTATAACTTATTATACCATAAATAAAATGATGTAATACGGAGTAAAACATTAAAAAAAGATAAAAATAGAGAATAAAAGAAGTATCAGACAAACATAGTGTCTGGAACAGTTACCTCTTTTTTAGTTTCATGTATAGCATAATTCAAGTCATCATCTGTTATAATATCATGTGAATCAGATATTGCTTTATGTAATGCTGTTTTAAGAACTTTTTCCTTGATATCCCTGCCTGATAAATTTTTGGTCTTAGAAACTGCAACATCCATATCAAAAACGCATTTAAGTGGCATAGTTTTAATATTATTTTCAATGATTAATCTACGTTCATCTTCATCAGGTAATGTGAATTCAATTTCTTCCTCAAATCTACTTCTAATAGCATAATCTAATATCTCAGGATTATTAGTGGCACATATTGTTATGATACTATCATTATCCTCAATACCATCTAACTCGGTTAGTAACGCATTAACAATTTCTGTTACATCTCCACGGAGTGATTGATACTTTCTTTCAAGAGCTATAGCATCAATCTCATCAATGAATATTACAAACGGTTTATTATGTCTGGCATAATGATATAACTCGTGAATCTGTTTAGCACCATCACCAACATGCTCACCAATAAGACTAGTTGCCTTAATCATTTTAATAGGTACATTTAATTCATTAGCTAATGCCTGTGCAAGCATGGTTTTACCTGTACCGGGCATTCCATAGAATAAAATATTCTTAGGAGCCCAATTTTTAAATTTATCAGGGTCTTCCAGGTATTTTGTTATTATCTTTGTTTTATTCTTTGCTTTTTCTTGACCTATAACATCCTCAATTTTATATTGTTGTTTTGAATTAATTGTTTTAAGTTTATTTTCTGAGGGTAATACTAGTATGGAAGTGTTATTTGTGATATAAGAGTTATCTGGTCTAACTTCAACAACTTGAAATGCATAATCAGGCAGTAGCTTCTGGTCAAAAAGATATTTATTCTTAGATACTTTATATCCATCCCACTGATCTTTTGCATATATCTCGAAAAGTTCTTTATTGGTAACTTCTATTTCTGGAGATTCTATGTAATTACTTTCTATTGGATAACCAACGGCTTTTAAGACAATTATCTTTGCTTCAGTTCTGTATTTATTAATCTCTCGTCTTACTTGTTCTGTTGAATAATTATTCATCCTGTTTTCCAAAATAATTTACCTCCTACGTTGTATATTCTTAAAATTTTATTGTAAGATAGTGCTCTTTGTCTTTCTCTGCATTGAATTCTATATTTTCAACGCCGTTGAATAATATTTCAAATATGTCCCATAATATATCATCATTGCCTGTGATGATAACAGTATCATCTTCTTTTTTAATATCTTTTATATCTGGGAAGTCTTTTTTTAAATCATCCTTCACTTGTTTATATAATTCTGAGGTTAATGTCATAATTTCACATTTATAATAGTAATTCTTGTATTCTGGTTGCTGCTTTTGCTCCCTGGGCTGCAGATACAACTATTTGTTTTACTCCACCAGTTAAATCTCCTGCTGCATAAACACCATCAACACTAGTTTTCATGTTTTCATCAGTTATTATGTATCCTGAATCATCACATAATATATCTAATCCAAGGGCAAGTTCATTATTTGGATGGTAGCCTATAGCAATAAAGATACCATTTACTTTAACACTAATTTCCGCATCGTCAACTTTGTTATAAATGATAGCTTCTTCAACCCTTCCCTTTCCTTTCACAGCTTTTAATTCAGAATTCCAGTAAATGTTAATACCAGCATTATTAATGTCTTCCTGTAATTTAGCATCGCATCGTAACTTATCACGTCTATGAACCATACTGCACTTTACACCAATACGGTTTAGATACAATGCCTCAGTAGCAGCTGAATTTCCACCACCAATAACAAGAACATCCTGACCAACAAAGAATGTACCATCACAAACGGCACAGTAAGAAACACCTCTGCCTGTGAATTCTTCAACACCCTCAGCAGGTAATGTTACAGGATTAGTTCCTGTACCAATAATAACATAATGAGAGTTATATGTTTCATTTCTTGTATTAAGGTTAAAAGATCCATCATCTAATTTTTCAATACTCTTAACTTTTGTACGTTCTTTAATCTCAGTATACTGTGATGTTTGCTCTGTCATTGATTTCATTAATTTTTCTCCAGGAATTTTATCAATTCCAGGATAATTCTCAATTAGAGGAGCTGTGTTGACAGTTCCACCACTTCTACTAGCATCTAATATAATTGTATTTAATCCAGCTCGACCTGCATAAATACCTGCAGTAAGTCCTGCAGGACCTGCGCCGATAATAACTATATCATACATGATTTTACTCCACCTAATTTAAATTAGAATAAGTCTATAAATCTATTTTTTATATTTTCAATTAATACTATTTTTCTTATTTTTTATTAAAGTAGTTATAATTTATATTATTCTAGAAATCATTGAAAAAAGAAGTAATAAAGAAATAATGGGAGGGTATAGTTTTGAGAAATTTAAAATATTAATTGTTGACAATATTTAATATTTCATTTTTCACAATATTACTTACAGTTTGACCATCTGCTTTACCTTTGAATTTAGCCATGGCTTTACCCATTAAAGGTCCCATAGCACCCATTTTTCTTTGTTCAATCATATCTTTATTTTCTTCGATGATTTCTTTAATAGCTGATTCAATAACATCATCGGATAATTTTTCAAGATTGTTGTTTTTCACGGAATCAATTGGCTTAATATCGTTACATGCATCTTTAAGGATAACTTCTGTTTCAGCAGCAGATATTATATCCTCATCCACAAGTTTAAATATTTCTACAAGAACATCTTTTGTTAATTTTTCAATGTCGTAGTGGTCACGTTTTAAATCTTTAATAGTATATGCTATATCTGATGCTATTTTAACTGAGTCCATTCCTGGTAGTTCTTTCTTAATTTCTTCGAATAAATCTGCATTATTATGTTGTACTAATTGTCCGGCTAAATCCTCACTAAGATTATATTCTTTTTGTATACGTTCTTGTTTGACATATGGTAATTCCGGAAGATCTGATGCAATTTTTTTAACACGTTCTGGTTCAATTATTTCAGTAGGAATATCTGTTTCCACATACATTCTGCTAGCAGTAGGTAATGGTCTTAGATATTCTGTATTTCCATCATCCTGTGCACGTCTTGTTTCCTCAGGTACTCCTTCTATAGATTGTTTTGCTCTTTTTATTATTTCATGTAATGCATTGTTTGCTTTTTCTGTTTTTCCAGCAACAAGTATGAATGAGTCATCATCACCTAATTCTAATTTATCTTTCAGATGGTCTACCTCTTCTTGGGTAATACCGTATGCTGGTAATTCGTCTGTGTGGAATAAACCTGTTACTCCCATTTTTTTACCGTGTTCTGAGAATTCTGTTCCTAATCTTTTTCCTGGTTGGATTTCTTTACCTATTAGTCCGTCAAAGTGGCGTAGTCTTATTGCTAGTACACAACTGTCTGGTTTTTCAAGGATACCTTTAACAATTTTAGATTCAGTGTTTGCGAAGTCTTCGGTTACATCATAGATTTCTGTTTCTACTTCTGCTCCACGTTTTTGTAGTTCTTTACTTATTTCTATAAGTGTTACTTGTCTTTGAACTTCATTCTCTACCATTGTTGGCATTAAATCAAGGTCCTGTACACCTTTAACTTCTATTCTTGCACCATCTTTGATGGATATGTTTAAATCTTGTCTTATTGTACCGAGTCCTCTTTTTACTCTAGTACTTCTGAGGATTTGTCCTAATTGGTATGCTACTTCTTTTACCTGTAATGGATGATGCATATCTGGTGATGTTGTAATTTCTGCTAATGGTATTCCGAGTCTATCAAGTCTAAATACTATTTTGCCTTCTTCTTCGCCTATACGCCTTGCAGCATCTTCTTCTAAACCTAATGTTTCTATTGTAACATTACCGTATTCTGTAGTGACATAACCATCTGTTGCAAGTATACCTGTTCTTTGGAATCCACTAGTATTACTTCCATCAATTACCTGTTTTCTCATAGTATGAAATTCATCAACTACTTTCATATGCATTAATGATGCAAGTATAATGGAAATATCTACAGCTTCTTGATTTAATTCTGCAGGAGGTTCTTCATCAGCTTCTACTAGACAGGTATGATGATTATATGCTTCATATACAAATTGAAGGTTTCTCTGTGATTCTTCATATGCTGCTCGGTCTATTTCACCAAGTTCACTTTGTGTTGGTCTTAATCTACGATATATTTTTCTTTCAGGATCTTTATCAGTTAGACTGTTTGGACATCTACAGAATAGTTTTGTCTGACTATCTAATTGTTGATGTATTTCTAATCCCATCATTAATCCTAATTCTTCATAATCAAATTTATCTTCAGACAATTTTTCGCACTCCTATCTAGTTTTTTATAAAGTAGTTCTGGGATAATGTTGTATCCATTTCTCCTTTAAGATTTGTTTGCATTATTTTTCTTATTTCTTCCATGTCATCTGTCTGTCCAGCTGCCCATAATAGTTTGGTGTAAGCAGTTTCTGATAACATATCACTTACTGGAATAACTTTATGATGTAGTAATCTACGACCACTACTGTACACATTTAGGTTTGTGCGTCCAAAGATACATTGTGAAGTAATTACAACAGGTATTTTTTCATCAGTTGCACGTCCAATACTAGTTATTACATCATCAGAGCAATGTCCTAGACCAGTTCCTTCTATTACAAGTCCATCATATCCTTTATCTACATATATGTCTATTATTTCAGGGTTCATTCCAGGATATGATTTTATTAGTGCTACATTGTCTGCTAGGTCGGTATTTATATCTAATTTGTTTTCGTTTCTTTTTGTGTAACTTACTTCTGAGTCGTTGATTGTTAGTTTGTTATTCTGTATTTTAGCTAGTGGATTCATGTTGATACTTGTGAATGTGTCACGTCGGGATGTGTGCATTTTTCTTGCTCTTGTACCTCTATGTAAATCACAGTATGTGTCATCTTCTGTTCCATGCATACATATTGTCACTTCTGCAATATCTGATTTTGCTGCAGTTACTGAGGACATTAAATTAGTGAATGCATCAGATGATGGTCTGTCTGAACTTCTTTGTGCTCCTGTTAGAACAATTGGTACTGGTGTATCTATCATGAAACTTAGTGCTGATGCAGTGTAATGCATAGTATCTGTACCATGTGCTATTATTACTCCATCCGCTCCGTTATTTATTTCATTATATACTTCTTCAGCTGTTTTTATCCAGTATTCTTTTGTCATGTCTTCACTTAGAATATTGAATATTGCTTTTGCATTAATATTTGCATAATCTACAAGTTCTGGTGTTGCTCTTAGTAAATCATCTGCTGTAAATGCTGGGTGTACTGCTCCTGTTTTATAATCAATTACACTTGCAACTGTTCCTCCAGTGGATAGTATGGATACATTATCCTTTTCGTCGGATAGTTCTTTATCAACAGGGTCAAGTTCTATTTTTGGTTTAGATCCTTCTCTTATCTTCTCTATTTTTGCGTCTTGTATGTCTACACCAATGTTGTATCCACTGTCTAGTTTTATTATTATTGTATTCTCGTTTGAATAATCTGGTTTTTCAAGTAACATTCCCTCATGTTCAACATTAGGTTTTGTTATTTTTACTGTATCTCCTACAGTAATGTTTGATAGTTCCAGAAAATCTTTAAGATATCCTTCATATGCCAAATTTTTTCCTCCTGAAAAATTAGAGTTTATTCTATTTAGAATGATTTCCTTAAATTAATAAGAACTTATATTTTTTAGTTAGTTTCTTAATTAATAAGCATTATTTAATTATTTAGTTTTCTTTGTTTTTATTTTTTAGTTATTTCTTTTAAAAATCTAAGTAATATCTTATTACTATTAACTTATATCTTATTAGTTATAACTTATAACTTATTAAGTATAACTAATAATATAGAATAAAAACAACAATTTGAAACATAATTACTAAAAAAATTTAAAAAAAAAGAATTAAATAAAAGAAAGACAGTTATCTATTTATTTGGAATAACTAAAACGGGAACGGTTGAATGTCTAACTGTTTTTTCTGTTACACTGCCTAAAAGGAATCTGTCAAGCATATGTTTACCACTACTTGCAATAACAATTATATCAACATTTTCTTTATCAGAGACTTTTAGAATAATGTCTGCAGCATTACCTTCTAATGTTTTAGGTGTGATTTTAATATTTGTTGCATCAATACCTTCTTCCTCTTCAATTTGTTTAATAATATCTTCGAAACGTTTAGTAACTTTTTTACTCTCTTCTTCTAAGAGAAGTTCAGATTTAGTTATTAAATCCTCTTCAGGTAATCCTGTTAAATATACACTGTCCACTACATTAAGTATGATTATTTCTGAATCGTCTTTATCTGCAATATGTAATGCATGAACGATGGATTTTTCTGAATTTTTGGAACCATCAGTAGGTAATAATATTTTTTTGTACATTTGTCTTGCCTTCTATATCGTTTAATCTCATTTTTAAAATGATATAAATAATATTATGTAATTCGTTTAATATGTTTTTTGTTTTTTTTAATAAACAAAATATTAAAAGTAGAATATAAAATATTATTTCATATAATCAATTATTTTAAAAAGAAAAAGTTAAGAGGAATAATAAGTCCTCTATTGTTCCGGATATTCAATGAGAATTTTTTTAGCATCATTAATAGTCTGTATGTCATCAGCAATAGCTGCTTTCTTAAGATTATTAATAATATTATACATTAATTTATCTGTAATACTACGTGTTAAATGATCAAGTTTTTTAGAATCTTTTTTACTTATATCAAGCATGTGAAGAGTTTTCTCAAGTTCCTGTTTTCTGATTTTCTCTGCTTCAATATTTAATGATGATAATATTGGAGTAATTTCCATCTCTTTCAATGCATCTTTTAAAAGAACAGTTTCTTTTTCAATAATCTTTTCTGCCTTTTCAGCTTCTTTAACACGACGTTCTTTATTCTTATCTGTAATATATCTTAAATCATCTAAATTATATAATTGTACTGATAATTCAATAACATCATCATCTATATCACGGGGGTTAGCTAAGTCAAGCATAATCATGTTAGATAAATGTTCTTGTGGTAAAAATGATAATCTTTCCTTATTAATTAATGTGTGAGGAGCGCCAGTTGCACTTATAACAATATCTATCTTACTTAATGTATCGTTCATTTCATTAAATTTTATTGCATGACCATCTAATTCCTGTGCTAATTGCTGAGCTTTATCATATGTTCTATTTGCTACAACAATAGCATTAGTATCTTTTTCAAGTAATGCTTTAGATACAACAGTTCCCATTTCACCTGCACCAACAATAAGAACGTTTTTACCTTTTAATGAACCATATTTTTCTTCTATTAACTCTACAGCTCCACTACCTACAGATACACCGCCCTCATTAATATGTGTATTCTTACGGATAGATTGACCTACATGGATTGCTTTTGTGAAAACCTTTTCTAGTTTTGGTCCTATAGTATTATTTTTTATTGCATTTTTTCTTGCTGTTTTAATTTGTCCTAGAATTTGATCTTCACCCATAATCATTGATTCTAATCCTGATGCTAATCTAAGAAGGTGATTTACAGCAACATCACTTTTTTCTACAATAAATGTTGTTGTAGGAATATTAATATCTCTTTCTAAAATCATATAAACTTCATATCGGTTACAAGTTTTTAAAACTACTTCTTCTTTAACATCCACATTTTTATGAACTTTTTCAATCAAGCGATCTAGTTTGTCATATGATTTTTCCATTGTAGCTACATCTGCTATTTTAAAATCTATACGAATATTAACTAACATTGATTATCTCCCAATTTTTTCAATTATTCTTTAATCTCTTAATAATAATGTTTTTAAAAAGAATTATCTATTATTTATAACGTATATACTCTCTTTATTAATCTATTACTTTAATAATACTTATATTTATTATTAAAATTATGTAATAACTTATTATAATTTTTTGATAATAGTATTAACATATTCTTTAGCTTCTACAATATTATTCTCCTTAATTAATTCCTGGACATGTTCATCATGATATAATTGTGTAAGATATTCTTTTCTATCCTCTGGCTGTTCTATTTTCTTTTTAAGAAGTGTTCGAATATGTTCCTGTAATTCAATATTCATAATATCTTCTTCAGTAATAACACTCTGAATTTTCTTCCGTAGCTGTTTAGCCATTAAAGGACTTTTAGATCCAGTATATAATGATACAGTAACAGAACCAATATTAAATGTTGACGGAACAATAACGTTACTTAGGGATATGTCACTAGCACAATTAACTAGCTTGTCTTTTGCTTTGATAGAAATTTCTTTATTTAATTCATGATTACTAGTGGCAGCAACAACAAGGTCACATTTATCGATTAATTCATCAAGATGACTGTTATCATAGAAGACAGCACCTTTTTCTATAAATTCCTCTTTTATATCATTATTAATATCTTTAGTAACAACAGATACATTAGCACCAGTATCTAGAAATCTCCTACCTCTTCTAATACCAACTGATCCAGTGCCTACAATTAAAACATTCTTATCTTTCATATCTAAAAATAATGATGTCAATCCCATAATATTAATCCTCTAATGTATTGTTTATAAAAATAAGTAAAAAGAGTATAAAAAAAGTTTAAAATAAATTATAAACTTTTAATTCTTAAGTTTTTAATAGCTGTTTTTAAGTCATTTCCAGATTCATTTAATGCTTTTTTAGCTTCTTCAAATGAGATATCAAATGTGCTTGCTAATGTTGCAATATCTTCATCTGAATAATTGATTGTGTTAACATTGGAATGTTTAACTATTTCTTCAGCTAATTCTTTTTTTAATGTCATGTATGTGTCATGTGACATGCCTATTGATTGTAATACAGAATCTCTTAGTGGACATGGTTTGGAAGCTTTACAACACCAAATTAATGATCCAAAACAAGTTCCTGTTCCTTTACCTAGCTCTGTTTTTTTACCGAATTCTTCTTTAATATTTACGAATTCCTGTGGGCTTATTCCTACTTCAGCTAATTTTGCATGTACTGGACATGGTTTTACTGGTGGACAACAAAATGCTAATCCTCTAACATCTCCTCCTCTACATACATGAGCTGGTGCATCATCCCATCCCATTCAAATCACTCCTTAAAGTAATTATTTAATATAATAATATTTTTTTTTATATTGATACTTTTTTATATATTAATTTATAATGTTTATTAATAATAATTTTTTTATTATTTAGGTCTTATTTTTTTTAATATGAGAATTAATTATAATTTTTATATATTTACGAGTACAGGATCAAAATTTTCTGTTATATTTGCACCTATTGTTGCTAGCTCTTCAAGATTGTCGTCCATACCATGTTCAATCCAACATATTGTAAAACTGTAAATGCCGCCCATATGGTAATATATTTTATATAATTCATATGTTGAAGGATTTTTTATTTTATTTTGAAAATATTCCATATATACTTGTTGAATAAGATATGTTTGTTTAGCTTGGTGAATTGTTAAAAAAACGTTTTTATGTTTAGAATATGTGCTTAATATCGTGTAAATGTAATTTTTCTTAGTTTTTTCTTCTAGATTTTCAAAAGAAGATAGATATTCCTCCATTATTAGTTCTAATTTGTATTTAAGAATATCTTCTTTTGATTTGAAATTTCGGTAATATGTAGAACGATTTACTCCTGCTTTTTCTGTTATTTCTTTTACGGTTATATTTTCAAAATCATTATTTTTCATAAGATTTATCAGACTATCCGCAATTTGTTTTTTTGTGTTCATACTAATCGATTCTTTTATTAATTTAATACTCTTATTTAGGATATTATTGTTTGGGTGGCTGTGTTACTATTAGTGATTCAACAAGAGTATCTATTATTTCTATTGGAAAATCTATAACAACATTATCAGGTTTAAATCCAGCAGCCATATGGGAACCCATACAGCCAAAAGATATGTTTGGTTTTTTAGTAAGATATGTTTTCACAGAGATATCTCCACAAAATGATTGTGTTCCACCGAAGTCAGAATGTATCATATCACCTAAAAGATATGTATTTGCTCTTATTAAATCAAATATTTGTCTTGGTTGACCAACTATTATTATTACATCAGGTCGATACTTTGCATCTTCTAAAGGTGCATAACCTATTGCCTCTATTTTAGTAGGCATCTGCGGAACCTGATCTATCAGATGTTTTCCACTACTTACTGATGCAGTTACATTCATGTTATCAAAATTATTTCCAGTTATTAATTCTTCGCTCATTGGTGTTAATCCTAAATCCATTGCTCCAAACTTACAGCCTATTTCATTTTTTGTTCCATAAAATGATTTTCCATGTCCTGCTTCTATTATTGATTTACAATGCATAGTTTTTTCTTCTGTTTTTTTAAGTACTTTTTTAGCATTTTCTTCTTTTTGGAATAGTTTAACTGCTACAGGACTTGTTTCTAAATTTAATTTTTCTTTTATATTTTGAGAATATTCTGGGAGTTTTTCTATATTAATCATAATATCGTCTCTTTTGTTTTTGAGTAAATTTATTATTATATTGAATGCAACATATGTTGCAATTAATTTTATGTGATTATGATGTATATAAATATACCTATAAAATGCAACATATGTTGCTTTAACTTTATTTTAAAAAAAACTTAATTAAAATAAGCAATTAAAAACAAGTTATATTAAAAATAGCAAACTAATAATAGTTTAAAATCAATAATGATTATAAAAATAAAAAAAAATAATAAATAGAGTTATCATTTAAAATAAATAATTTAAATTTTAAATTTATTGAGTTTGTTTAGCTTGATGAATTGTTAAATATTAAGTTAATTATTCTTCTTTTTATAATAGTCCATTATAGCCCTATATTTAACATAATACTCTATTTTATTATCACTATCAAACTCCTTATTTTCTTTTTTCAATGCTTCAAAAGGAGCTATATTTTCCCGAATCTCCTGGTGCTGGCTTACAACAATGTCAATTAACTGTCTCCTGTTTTCTTCTAGTTCATCAAAATCTAAATCCTTGAGTTCGGAAAGGTCTAAATCATTGAAATTTTTAGATATCTCGTCTAAACAATGTTTATCTTCACTGGACATGTTATTCATAGAATTTGAAATATTAGACAGGATTATATTGTCGTTATTTATTTTTTCTTTTATTTTTTCGAAATAATATTTTTCATTATACTTAGTCAACATGGGCTTTAATAAAAGCAATACATATACGTATCGACTAGGTCCGGGATACCAATAAGACATGATTAATGCTATTATAACAACTATTGGGTAATAAAATATCTTAAATGCAAGTGTCTTGATAGCCCAATTATTATCAATTAATTTGATATTATGTTTAATGCTACGTATATTCCATGACTTTTTTAAATGTAATTGATTAGAAGATATATGTATCCATTGTATCACGAAGAGTATAGCTACAAATAACTTGTTTAAGTGATAATATTCTATAAATATTGGATATTCGTTTCCAAGCGTATTTATTAAATTCATAGATATAGGATAGGAAGTTACGCCTATTAACAGAATTAGCGTAATGTCTATTAATGTTCTGTCAATTTTCTCAACAGAACTTAAGAGTTCTCTTTCAGTAACCCAGTTGTTTCCTAAAATTATAAAGCATATAATTAATAAGGATAGTTGTGATCCAAATTGATTAAGATAATTAGAGAGTCCTATGGTATTTACCTGTCCTATACTTGGCACAACAATCGTAAATGCAAGAATAGTCATTGCTACAGCAAATATATCATCTACAATAGACTCTAATGAATCAACTGAAAGACGATTTTTCTTAATATCTTGCAAAAATTTCAATGTTTCATCAGTCATATTTATTTGTTTTATCATAAATCTTTTTAAAATTTTCGTAAAATAAGATATAACTTTTTTTTAGTATAAATTTAAAAAATTAGTATTTTATTTAAAAATTAGAAGATGAAATTACTATATTTAATGAAAAGTATAGTAATTTTAGTTCAATTATGTCACGTTTTTTAAGTTAATTACATTATTTCAAGTTTATTGAAATATATTATTTACATCGCCTTCAAGTGTAGCTCGTGCAACAGAGACACTATCTGCACCACTATCAAGCATTTTTTCATAATCTTCTCGTGTTGTCACACTATTATTTCCTATTAAATGCATGTTAGTGATATTGCTGATTTTGTTAATTATATTGTAATCAGCTTCCATAATACCTGGATTAGTAGCATCAACATGTAAGTATTTTACATTATATGATTCAATTAATTCTACAATTTTAAGAGTATCCACATTTTCTACATTAGCTCTTATCTTAACACTAATATCATAGTTTTTATGTGAGGATACTTCTTCTAATACTTTAGATAATTTCTCTGGATTTTTAAGTAGTCCTTGACCAGCACCTGCTTTCTCAGTAGCTTCTTGTCTGCAATGAGCATTAACTTCTAATACATCAATATTTTTATTATCCTGTAATAGTTTGAAGGATGTAGGTTCTGTTCCTCTTAAATTAACATTAACAAGTCCTTTCCATGAAGGATTATATTCTTTTATTAATTCCACTTGTTCTGATATTTCAACAGATAAATGATGAGGACAAGTTAGGAATTCACGTCTGTTATTAACTGAATTTTCAAGTCCTGCTTTAAATGATTCAATATCAGAGTTATAACCACCAAGTGTAATCATGTCTACATTTTGTTTTGTGAATTTTTTACAGAATTCTCCATCGGTAATTCCAGCCATGGCAGATATTACATTCATAAAAATACACCTTTCATCTTGTTTTACTTAATACTATATGGTACTTTATATTATTTAAAAAAAAGAGTTTTTATAAAGGCGTTATTAATAAAAAGGGGAGTGGAATTTAAATTTATTTGATTTAATCTAAATCGTTAAATATTAGTACAGAGTCATCTGTGAGACCTGCACGAATGTCTTCAAGGCCAATATCTGCAAGATCTGCAGCTCTTCCTGCTTTTTTAGCAATACCTACACCAGCCTTTAATCTAATTCCTGTTTTTTCATCTACTCTTTTTAGGGCATCACGTAATTGGTCTTTAGAAATATTATTGGAGGGAGCCATGTAATTATCTCCACCAATAAAGAAACACATTCCTCCAATTTCAGATAATTCTTTCATCAAGGTTAATAAAACTTCATATACCTTAATTGATGTATCATATGCAGTTTTCTTATCTGTTAAATTGGTTGTAATATCATTAATGTCAATGTGAGCAATCTGAACAAAGCTATCCTCATCCTCTGCTAATGAATCAATGTTCAGTATTTCACAGCGTTCAGCTGATTGAGCTCCGCCACCATTCTGTATCATTTTTGTAGCAATTTTCTGAGCTTCAATAGCTGTTTCGGCAGTTCCAACTCCCATACTGATAGTGATAGGGTATCGGTTACGTATTGATTGCTGGATTAGTAAATGATCATCATAATCCATACCATTACTAACTGCAATTAAATTATCAAATCTGTTGAAAAATACGATTCCACCATGGGCACCAAATTCTCTTTCTAAATCCCCATATAATCTTGATTGTAATGTTTGTAAATCTGGTTCGGCTCGTGGTCCTGGTGTAACAGTCCAAGGCCCATAATTATCTATTTGTATTAACGTAATTTGTATCATTCAATCACTTTAAATATTTATAAAAATAATTAGCTTAATCTCTATTAGTTGTATAAAGTAAGTACATATGTTTAATCTATTCTAAGTATCTTTTCTGCTAACTGTATTTTATCTTCCATATTTTTTAATATAATATTCTCTACAGATACCTTAGAAATCATTTTCTCTATAATATTTTTATATTTGTAGTCTGTAGTATTTATTATGTAATGATTTAGAAAATCTTTATAGATAGAGCATACACCCATGCAATCAACGTCATATCCTTTAGCTTTCATGAATTTACTAGCAGGGCCACTAACAGCGCTATCACCTATAATTGGAGATACACTTGTAACATATGTTTTTTTCAGTGCAGATTTTACTCCAGGCATTATTAGAATAGGATTAATTGATGTAATAGGATTAGAAGGACCTATTATCACATGGTCACTTTCTTCTATTGCTTCAATAACTCCATCAGTCGGTTCTACTTCCTTATAAATAACATCTTTAACTTCTGGTTTGGATTGATGTGTTATGAGAAAATCATGAAAACTCATTAATCCCTCATTTGTATCAATTTTTACTGTTGGTTGTTCGTTACTCATAGGTAATATGTTGGATTTTATTCCAAGAGCATTTTTCTGTATTTGAACAGCTTCTTGCAGTGTGTATTTTTTAATTAATTCTGTTTTCTGTATTTTTAAGGCACGGTCTTTGTCACCTATGCGAAGTTTTTCATGATATCCTAATTTTTCAAGTGTATCATGTGTATAGAATGTATCATCTTTACGACCATACCATAATTCATCATTTATAAGATTACATAATGTATACATAACAGTATCTATATCTGCTGAAACATACACTCCACTAAAATAATTATTTTCCAGCGTATTAACTATAACAGTCAAATCTTCTGGTTTAACAATTTCTTTAATTCCTTGTAATAATTTAGGTGTTCCAGTACCACCTGAAAGAACAGTAATCATGAGTACACCTACCTAAATGCATCTGTTTCTTTATCTCTTAAAATTTCATTAATAGATGATTCCTCAATGTCACATCTAACCTGTGATAAATCATATCCTCTAATAAGTACTAAGCAAATACCACTATTTGATTGACCCATAAGAAGAGAAGCTGCACCTGCAAGCTCATCAGCGGTACCTTCAATAGTACTCATTAATTCTTGTCCATATAAATCTATAGAACCTCTAAAATCAGTGATAGGATGAAATCCACTAATACCAATAGCTACACCTATAGCTCCTACACGCCATGCTCGTCCCTGAGTATCAGATATAATAATTCCTATATTTGCATTAAATTTATCATCAAGATATTTCTTTATTTCCTGAGCACTTTTGTCTGGATTAACAGGGAGTGGTGTAACGTAACCTTCCTCACAGTTACTATTATCTATTCCGGAATTAGCACAGATAAATCCATGTTCTGTCTCAGTAATTATTAACCCAGTTTGACATCTAATAATATCTTTTGTATGGTCTAATATTATTTGACATTGTTTAGGATCTTTTTCACTTTCAATAGCCATTGCATAGGCTTGTTTTGATGGTTCAACATCATCTACTTTAACATAATTTCCCTCAGATTTAGAAACAACTGTTTCTGCAAGAACTAGAATATCATCATCTTCTAGTTTAATATTGTTTTTTTGTAAAGTGTCAAATATTATTTCAGGTAAATTATCATTTTCTTTTATTAATGGAAAATCCTCTATTCCCTTAATCTCTAATTTCATAATAATCATCTTTTATCTAGAATATGTACCACAACTAGAACAAGTATATTTAATATATTCTTTATTTGTTTAATGTAATAAGTTTTAATAATCAATTGATTATTGAAATAATGGAATAATGTTTATAATAAGTTAAATAAAAAAAGAGGGGTTTAAGGATTTTTAACATCAATTTCCCATTTATCTTTACCAAATGCAGCACATGATGTTACAGGGTGTGTAAATTCACTAAATACTCCTTTATCATAAATATATTCAGTAGCTTCTGTAGCATTTTTAACATCATAATCTACTTTTCTAGGAGTATTATGCTCATATACAGATACATAGTAAGCTTCACCAGGATTTACTTTTTTAACCTCTATTCCACTATCTGTGACTATACCTATGTATCCTTCTCCTTTCATGTTTATAGCACCACCAATACGTGGAGTATTATATTGATCTTTTTCATAATCCATAGCAAGTAAAGATAATGCTACAGCATCTCTCATATTCATGCCTTCTCTTATCTTACCTGCAATAATATCGGTATGTGATCCATTAGTTACAACACAGATATCGTCAATAATATCAATACAATTGTAGCTTATGTAAGGATTTTTATATATGTCTCCTTCAGATCCCTCTGTAGGTACAATTGCTACTTTTTCTTCATTTATAACAGACTTACGATTAGGGAATGATCTGCTTGATACTCTGTATGAAGCATATACTCCTTCATCATTACTACCTATTGATATAATTCTTCCAAGATACATGTTTTATCATCTCAATTATTTTTTTATATATTAGTTATCGTCACGTCGACGAACTGCTACTTGACGGTGCTTTTACAGCTATGTCCTGTAGGTCTTCAGGCGCCTGAATAGTTATGGTACCAGTAGACGAATCCATGGTAATCTGACCTTCATCCATTACCCGGGTGTGTACCGCTACTGCTCCATTACGTATATCATCTGAATAATCTACACCATTTACTGTTACTTTATGTAATCCATTTAATGGTAGTAGATAATAATCTGAATTACCGCTTTGACTATTTGGCTTTGCGGATATCTGGTCCGGCGTATAATTTTGTGGTTGATCCATAGGATTCTGGCTTAACATTACAAGTAAGAAAATCATAATTGTAAAAATAACATCAAGAAGTGGTACTAAGTTGATGTTAGGACTCTGATGTTCTATTCTGTCCTTATATCGTTTAGTGTCTATTGCCATTAGGATATCTCCTTGTTCTGTATTTATTGTTTTAATTTACTCTCTACAATTCTATTTGATGTATCAGAACGTTCTCTAATAATTGTTTTAATACCTTTTTCTAGCATATTTGGTTTGAGGTCAATTTTAAGATTGGCTTGATCATCATCTATTTCTTTAACTTTGATAATACCGGGAGATTCTTGTAATGCTTCAATTACTTCTTCTTTATCGGATTCTATCCATATTTTCATCTCAGCAGATCTCCAATTACTCATTTTTTTAGCAATTTCAATATTATCTAGTTGAGTTTCTATCATACTCTTAATGTACATGTATAATGGTAGTAGAATGATTGCTACTGCTAATCCAAAAATTGTTGTAATGATTGCAATGTAAATACCATTTGCCATAAGAGTGATATCACTATTTATTCCTAACTGTTTGAATGTATACCACATTCCTATAACAGTTCCTATTAATCCTATCAGTGGAGCTATTTCAATAATTGTTTGTATTGTAGAAAGACCACTCATCATTTTACTCATTTCAACGATGAATACTTGTTCCATATTATCTTCTACTTCGGATTTACTTCTGTAACCTATTTTAAGTGCTTCAGATATTATACGAGATATAGGTGTTTTATAGTTACCAATTGCACGTAGTGCTTCTAAAGATCCTCCATGAGCCATTGATTCATTTACTATAATCATTAACTCTGATAAATCTATTTTTGAAGCTCTGCGTAAGTATAATATTTTTTCAATTGCAAGAAATAAACCATATAAACCAATTATTGTGAGGATATATACTATTACTCCCCCACTTTGGAACATGGATATGACGTCATTCAATGTAGAACCTATGATGCCTATAATGTCCATTTAATTTACTCCTTTTTTTTGAACTTGTTTATTGTAATAACTAAAATTAAAAATTCATTATTATATATTATTTATTTTGCTTTTTTTATTATATAAATTTCAGGATTTTTGTGATTTGAGTATATGAATATTTTATTTTTTATTCATTTTTTTCAAGATTTTTTATAGTATTCCATGTTTTTCTAACTATTGGTGGATATTCTCCATTTTCAATAGTTTTTAGGTAGTCTATTGTTTTTCTATCACTAGGATATCCTGATCCAACAGGACCATATTCATTTTTTATGATTGCTATTTGTTTATCTCTTTCTACTTTTGCTATTATTGATGCTGCTGATACTATTTTGTAGGTGTCATCTGCTTTATGTTCTGTTATTATTTCAATGTTGGGATTTTTTTCTTGTATTTTATCATGAAATCTATTTTCATTAACATCTATGCAATCAATATAACATATATCCGGATTCATTTGGGTTATTATTGATTCCATACCTATTGTTTCTATTTGGTTTAAGTTTATTCCATCTTGTCTTTGTTGGTCTATTTCTTGGGCTGTTATTTGAACTGTTTGAAATTGCGTTATTTTTTTTATTTTTCTTGATAGAACAGATCTTTTTTTATGGGTTAATTTTTTGGAATCTTTAACACCTATTCGTTTTAGGAATCGTATTTTTTTCTTTGGCATGAGAACACCACCTATTACTAGGGGTCCTATTACTGAGCCTCTTCCTGCTTCATCTATTCCTAATACTAATTTGTTTTCATCATCTGTCATATTGTTGTTTCCTTGTTTTATTTTTGTATTATTATATGTTATTTATTATTCAAGTATTCTTTCAGTATTATTATTCATTTATCTTTATACTTATTAATTTATAATAAATTTATATATTAGATTAAACAATGTTTAAAGTATATGAATATATGTTGTTAGTTATATTTACATACTAAAAAAATATTATGAATAACACATATTTAGAAAAGAAGGCAAATATAAAACATAATAAATAATTATTAAAACCAATAAACATTTTATATAATTCAAAAAAAGGGAAATGATTTAGATGGATGGCAATATATTTAAAATGATTACTATAGCAGATATTGCATCTATGGGTAATGCATTATCTGGTTTAGGTTCTATATTTGCTATTTTTATTGGAAATGATGTAGTAGCAGCACAGCTATTATTATTAGCAGTAATTTTTGATAGCATTGATGGACCATTAGCAAGAAGATTTAACAGAACACAATTAGATTCTGTATTTGGAGAAAATATAGATTCTTTAGCAGATGTGATTTCTTTTGGAGTAGCACCTGCTGTAATATTATATGCAACAGCACCAACATACTGGATAATAATACCATGTGCTATAGTTTTACTTTGTGGATTATTAAGATTAACCCGTTATAATACGATGCTTATAGATCAAAGAGGTCCGACAAGAACATTTGTAGGTTTACCAATACCTGTAACCTCATTCACTTTAGCAGCACTATTATTATCATCAGTATACGATGTATATGTACTATCAATACTCATGATAATAATATCAATACTAATGATTTCACAGTTACCATATCCAAAAGTAAGTGATAAAAGAGTAATAGGTATAGTTGCAGTATTTATGATAATATGTTTAATACCTGGAATAAACAGATACTTTGCATACATACCATCATACCTACTATTATTAGCTTCATTACTTTACATCTTCGGAACAATTATCTACGGACTTTTCTCAGAAACACAAATAAGAAATATTCAAGATAGATTAAGTGTTTTCAGAGATGTAGGAAATAGAACATCTAAATCATCAGGTAATTTATTTAAAAGAAAATAATATTTCCTTTCTTTTCTATTTTTTTTAAAATATTGTATTTTAATATAACTAATTTTTTCATGTATTCATTATAACACATACAAAAAAAATATTATGAAAAAATTAAAAGATTTATTGAATTTTGATTATAAACAGTATTATCAACAATTAAAAGATGCATTGGAAAATGAAAATACATCTAATAAAAAAACACTGCATAAAAGACATACCCGATACTTTGAAGAACAACAAAATAAGGAATTAATAATAGGTGGAGTTGTACTTTTTCTTATAGTAATTATCATCTTCTCTATAGGATATTATTTTCTAATTCTCAGTCCAAACATGGAAGAAATACAGAATGAGAAAAATATAAAAATTAATGAAGTTAATTCTTTATTTAAAGATAACATGACAGATAGTTCTTCAAAACAAGCTATTATTTCAAGAATAAATTCGGCAAATTCAGTGGAAGAAGTAGATTCAATTGATGTAGATTCAATGGCATATCCTATTTTAAAAAATGAATTACTTGATCAAATAAATCAATATAAGGATAAATATGATAGAGTTCAAGTAAATGTAAATGATACAGCGGACATAATGTCCGTAAAAAATGCAAGTGAATATATTAATTTATCAACAGCTCATGAGTTAGCAGATACTCATATTGAAAGAGTAGATTCTGTTATAATACCTTTGAGTATTAATAGAAAACAAGCAGCAAGCGGATTATTAAACGTGGGTGATGTTATAGATATTTATAAAAATAATCAAAACATGTCTACAGATTCACAGGATAATGATGAGAATAATTCTCTTAATAATACCACTTCTGAAAATGATTCAACTTCTGAGGTAACTGATGTGTCAAATAATGAAGAGTATAGTAATAACTCGGATACTAATAAATTAGTTGGTGGTTGTATTGTAGTATCTATCTTAAGGTCTAAAGATTCTGGGTCCATAGATTCTAATATGGAAGTTAGTGAATCACCAAATACACGTAACATAACTCAAACCAATAGTATGGATATTCAAGAACTTCTCGAATCTGAATCAGCAGGTGCTCTTGATGAAAATCAATTAAATCTTCTATTAGATAATTATGGTTATAGATTATCTAATTATGAAAGAACTTCTAATTTAGGTGATTTAGATGTTGATTATATTATAATGGTTGAAGTACCCCGTGATTCAGTAGATGATGTTATATCTAATATGGATAATCTTATTATAACAATACCAACTTATGATGCACCAAGATGGGTAAATTTAACAAGTAATTAGATTAGATTATTATATAAATTTATAATTAGAGGTGTGATGATTGGAAGAAGATTATTTTAAAAATTTATCAGATAGAGAACGAGCAATTTTTGAAGGTGGTATAAGTATGGGTGCATTATATCATCAATTTGTTGGTACACCTGTTAGTATTGATACATGTTCCAGTTTAGAACATGCTATTGAAGAGAGTATATTATTGCAACCAGCAGTTATTGATGTAGACGTTTCTTTGAATAAAGATTTGATAAAACAATCATCTGGAACTATGGGTTATACTTCTCTTGAAGGGAATATGCTAAATATTCAAATCACTACTAAAATTAATGAAATATCAGTATGTACATGTATATCATATATGGAAGATTTGGATTATCCTTTAATGTATATTAAAGATTAATCTTTTTTCTATTTTTAATTTTCATTATTATTTTCTTCATCAGATCCTGCTTGTAATTCTTTTATTTGTTCAGGTAATCTGTTAAATAGCCTATCAATAAAACTCATATGTTGTACCTGGCCTATAGCATAACTATATTTTTCTAATCGTTTTAATGTGTTGTTTAATTCATCCTGGGTTCTATTTAAACGTTCCTGTGCATGTTCTCTTTTATTTTTAATCTTAGTATTCTCTTGTACTTGTTTATTTGTTTCTTCTACCTGTTCTATGTACTTTTCTTCGAGTTTATTATTATTTTCTTTGAGATCTCTTAATTCTTTTTCTAGATTATTATTGTTTTCAGTTATCTTTTTTAGATTATTTTCCATTTCTTTAATTTTTTCTTGTAATTCATTATTTTCTTTGTTTAATCTATCATTATCACTTTTCTGCTGATTGATTAGAGTACTTTGAGTTTCTAACTCTTTATTAAGTTTATCATAAGATGTATTAAGTTTTTTAAAATCTTTTTTTAGATTTTCATGTTCCAGATTAATTTCTTTGTTTTCATTTTTTAAATTGTTGATTTTTGTTTTTGTTTTCTCAATATCTTCTAGATCATCATTAGTATAATTTTCGATTGCTTTTTCAATTTCTTCAGATGTATGTTTGTAAGTTGTTCCATATTCTGCTTCTATTTTTTCCTGAAATTTGTCCCATAATTCTTTGTCTAGTTTTATAGTTTTTCGTACATATTTTTCAGTCATATTACCCCTCATTCTTATATTAATATCTGTTAATGTATTATATTAAAATTGTTGATTTTTGTTTTTGAAATGATGTTTTTTATTTTTTTGGACATGTTTATTTTTTAATAAAACTTTGATTTATTTTTCAATTTTTGTTTTTTGTTTTTTAATTTCATCTTTTATATCTTAGAATATTCATGGAATTTAATGTTTGTTTTTATTTTTCAAACATTTGTTTTTATTGATTTTTTCATAATTTCATACTTTTAAAAGTATGTTTTTGAAATGTTGATTTTTGTTTTTATGATTTCTTTACTTTAAGCTACTGGTAACTATTGTAACTTAATTTTTTATTTAAAATAGTTTTTATATAAATATGAGTATATAACTGAAAATTGAGGAGTAATTTTTAAATTAAGGAGTTTATATTGATTTTTTAAACATGTTTTTTGGTGATATTTTTTTTAGTATATTTTTCATTTTCATGTTTTTTTACGGATCTGTTATAATTATTTTTAAGATGTTTTTTTCTTTTTTTCTTTTTTAACAGGATATAATATTTGAATAAGTAATATTATAATTTGTAATGATTTTTTATATTCTTTTTAGTTATTTTTCATATTTTTAAATATCTGGTAATTAATTGTATAGTGTTTAAGATTTTTATTTAAAATATGTTTATCTTTTATTTTGTTTTATTATACTTTTTCTTATATTATCTCTAAATATTGTGTATATTTAACAATATTATTAATAAGATAACAAACAAATATAATGTTAATGTGAGAATATGGATGTTTAAATTAATTTTATTCATCAAATCATGAATATAGTATAATGATAATTTTATTATTTTAGATTTCATGATAATGACTTACAATTTTATTAAATAATTAAGGAAAGTATGGTTATTAATTTACTAATAAGGAGTAAAAATAAAATATCAGAACTTTTACTTAATAATCAAAAGGTAATACTATGATATACATAAATGAAGAGTTATGTAAGGGATGCTATATTTGTATAGATATTTGTCCTAGAGATGTTTACACTCCATCTAAAAAATTAAATTTAAAGGGTGTACATGTACCTATTCCAGATAGTACAAAATGTGTCAAATGTCAATTATGCACTTTAATGTGTCCTGATCAAGTAATTTCAATAGAGGCTGATTAAACATGGCAGATGAAAAATATTTTGTACAGGGTAATGAAGCTTGTGCACTTGGAGCATTAGCTGCAGGATGCAGATTCTTTGCAGGTTACCCAATCACTCCATCAACTGAAATTGCTGAAATCATGTCAAAAAAATTACCAACAGTAGGAGGACACTTTGTTCAAATGGAAGATGAAATTTCAGCTGTTGGTGCAATAATAGGTGCTTCTTGGGGTGGTCAAAAAGTAGTTACTGCTACAAGTGGTCCTGGAATATCATTAATGCAAGAAAATATTGGTTATGCAGCAATGACTGAAACACCAATAGTTATTATTAACATGCAAAGAGGTGCACCATCTACGGGACAACCAACAAGATCTGCACAAGCTGATATGATGCAATCACGTTGGGGAGCTCATGGGGATTATGAAACAATATCATTAGCACCTTCATCAGTACAGGAGTGTTTTGATTATACTGTTAAAGCATTTAACTTAGCTGAACAGTACAGATGTCCTGTATTTGTAATGGGTGATGAAATTGTTGGACACATGAGAGAAAAGATTGTTGTGCCTGAAAAGGTAGAAATTGTTCCAAGAACAATGCCTGAAAAACCTGACGGAGTATATCTTCCTTATGATGCACCAAAATATGGTACTGCACCTATGCCTTCCTTTGGACAAGGTTTTAATATTCATGTCACTGGATTAACACATGATAAAAGGGGATATCCTAATACTGATGATGCTGATGTACATACTGAATTAGTTACCAGGTTATGTAATAAAATCCTAAAAAATAGCAGTGAAATGTCAATTATTGATGCAAAATTTATTGATGACGCAGATACAATTGTATTAAGTTATGGAATTCCATCAAGATCTGCATTAACAGCAGTAAAACAAGCAAGAGAAAAAGGATTAAAAGTAGGATATATTAAGCTTGGTGTAGTATGGCCATTCCCAGCTGAGAAATTACTTGAATTAACAAAGAATGCTAACAGAATAATAGTACCTGAATTAAATTTAGGACAAGTATATCTTGAAGTAGACAGAGTATTAGGTAAACATGCAAAAGTAGAATTACTTCCAAAGATTGGTGGAGCATTACATACACCATCTGAAATATTAAATAAAATCATGGAGGATTAATAATTATGGATAAAACTTTAGAACACCCTCATAGATTTATGAAATATTTAAGGCAGGAAAGATTACCTCATATATTTTGTCCAGGATGTGGAAACGGTGTTGTACTAAACACTATATTCAATGCAATAGAATTATCTGATAAATCATTTGATAATATTAGTATGGTATCAGGTATCGGATGTTCTTCAAGAATACCTGGATATGTGAAATGTGATTCATTACATACAACACACGGTAGAGCAATAGCATATGCTACTGGTCTTAAAATAGCAAATCCAAAACAGGATATTGTTGTAGTTACAGGTGATGGTGATGCAACATCAATAGGTGGAAATCACTTAATTCATGCAGCACGTAGAAATATTGATTTAACAGTAGTATGTATAAATAATGATATTTATGGTATGACTGGAGGTCAAATAAGTCCAACAAGTCCTGAAGGTAGTTATGCAACTACTGCACCATATGGATCTACTGATCAACCATTTAATATATCCGCAGTAGTAAAAGCAGCAGGAGCCTCTTTCGTAGCAAAATATACTACAGCTCAACCTATGCAAGTATCAGAAGCAATCAAACAAGGATTAGAAAACAAGGGATTTTCATTCATAGAAGTAGTATCTCAATGTCCAACATATTATGGACGTAAAAATAAAATGAAAACACCAATTGCTATGCTTAACTGGTTTAAAGAAAACACTATTACCATTGAAAAAGCAAAAGATATGTCTTCTGAAGAATTAAAAGGAAAAATAATTACTGGAATTTATGTAAATAAACCAAGAAAAGAATACGTAGATTCTATTGAAGAAGTAATTAAAGAACACTCTGATATCGACCCAGATGAAAATATTAACAAAGCATATATGGGGGATTAAGATATGAGAACTGATATAAGAATAGCTGGATTTGGTGGACAGGGAGTATTAATGTGTGGTATTGTAATATCTAAAGCAGCATCATTATATGATGGAAAATATGCAGTACAAACACAATCCTATGGTCCAGAAGCAAGAGGAGGAGCATCACGTACAGAAGTAGTAATAAGTGATGAAGAGATAGATTATCCGAAAGTAGAACATCCAAAAATATTTGTAGCAATGTCTCACGAGGCATTAATGAAGTACATAGATGATATTCAGGAAAATGCAACTTTAATTATAGACCCTAATCTTGTACATGAAGAAGAAATATCAGAAATCATCAATGAAAGAAACATAGTTCTATATAAATCAAGAGCAACATTCGCAGCTGATAAAAAAATAGGACGAAAAATTGTAGCCAACATAGTAATGTTAGGGTCATTTGTGGAGATAACAGGAATGATTTCTGAAGAAGCAGCTAAGAAAGCAATACTCGACAGTGTACCTAAAGGAACTGAAGAAATGAACCTAAAAGCATTTGAAGTTGGAACAAAAATAGTAAACAAAGAGTAGGTGATTCAACCATGAATATACATGAATACGTAGCAAAAAACATATTTAAAAGAGGTAACATCAAAGTACCAGAAAGTCATTTAGCACACTCTCCTGAAGAAGCAGCAGAAATAGCTAAAAAAATGGACAAACCAGTAGCTGTAAAATCACAAGTATTATCTGGTGGACGTGGAAAAGCTGGGGGAATATTATTTGCAGATACTCCAGAAGAAGCAGCAGAACGTACTGAAGAATTATTCCAAAAAAGAATCAAAGGTGAAAGAGTAACAAAAGTACTCATAGAAGAAAAAGTTGAAAATAAAATTAATGAATATTATCTTTCAATTATTCTAGATAGAGATGCTAAAAAACCATTAATTATGGCAAGTACTGCTGGTGGAATGGACATTGAACAAGTAGCAAAAGAAACACCAGAAAAAATAGTTAAAAAATATGTTGAACCACTAGAGGAATTCATGCCATATCAAGCTCGTAATATAGCATTAGAGATGGGAGTAGACACAAGTGAAATTTCTGAAGTAGGTAATTTCATTTGGAAACTATACAATGTCTTTAAAGAATATGATGCAACTGTAGCAGAAATAAATCCACTAATGAAAACAACTGACGGATTCATTGCAGCAGATGCTAAGATGGCAATAGATGATGATGCATTCTTCAGACACACAAAACTCAAAGAATTCGATGAGTTCAAAGATGAAAAATTTGCATATGTAAAACTTGACGGTAACATTGCTGTTATTGGTAATGGTGCAGGTTTAACATTAACTGGTATGGATTTAATAAAATATTATGGTGGAGAACCAGCTACATTTTTAGATGTTGGTGGAGGAGCATCAGAGGAAAGTATCACACAGGCATTAGAATTAGTTCTTAAAAATCCTAATGTTAAAGTTATTTTCTTAAATTGTCTCGGTGGTATCACTAGGGCTGATGATGTAGCTAATGCTGTTGTAGATGTAGCTAATGAAATGGAAGTTAAAGTACCTATGGTTATTAGATTAACTGGTACAAATGAAGAAGAAGGTCAAAGAATATTAAGAGAACATGATATACCTTTCGAAACTTCTATGGAAAGAGCAGCTAAAAAGGCTGTTTCTATTTTAAATGAATTATAAATAATTCATATTCCTAATTTTTTTTTACTAATTTTTTCATTTCTACTTTTTTAGATTAAATTATAAAAACTACTATTTTTTTAGATTAAATTATTGATAAAATAAGAACCTTATAAAAAAATTATTTAGGAGGAGAATGTTAATTGGAGTAGTTAGTATTACTACTACTTCCATTATTATTTATTAATGATTGTAGCATCTCCCATAATTGTTGGAATATTGATTGTGAACCATTATTATTAACATAATCAGATATCTGTGATTGGTAATCAGTAGCTTGGTCTTTCACGGACTGACTCTGTGATACTGATTGTACTATGAGATTTACATCATTGTTTGATAGGTTGATGTTATTGTTACTTGCTACATTATTTACTATATTTGTTATAGTCTGATTATCAGTTGTGTTTTGTTGACTTGCTTGTTCTTTTGCCTGTGAAACAAGATTTGCAACGTCATCTGCACTAGTATTAGTGTTGTTTACTACTTGACTTTCAGTATAGATCTCATTGTTTGCTGCGTCTTTCAAATCACTTGGAATTTCTTTACCAGTTGCTGTTTCATATGATTTCATTACACCTGCAAGTGCTGATTCACCAGTAGCTGTTGTTGGTGATGTTACAATTACATGACCTTTAGTTATACCAGAAGAATTTAATGCAGATTTATACATGCTTTCTGTTACTGTGGTAATTTTTGATTTATCAACATCTACTTGAATATCATCATTAGTGTTTAAGTCAACCATTGCACAAGATAATACTTGATTGGAATTATATGTTTTATGACTTATGTCACCGGATATTTTATTAACATCATCTGCTGTGATTACTGTTTGTTTAACATGGTTTAAGTCAAGGTTTCCATTATCTTGGAAGTATTGGTCAACTGTATTTTTATAGTTTCCGTTATTATATGTTGTTTCTCCGTAGGTAACAGCAACGTCACTTGTGTTATTGTCGTTGCTTACAGTATTAGTGATTGATCCTACAGGTACAAATAATCCTACTGCAATAATTATTAAAATTATTACACCAACTATTTTTCCCCACATAATTTTTCACCTCTAATATTATAATTAACCTATTAGTTATTATATTTACGTGGTTTTTTATCACCAAGTAATAATACTCTACTTTTCTCTACTTCATCTATAATTTCCATACTAGTTTCATTAGCTACATCCTGTGCAAATTTTTGGATGTCTACACTTTTAGGCATATTCTCCCATTCAAGTCTATTTCTAGAATCTCCCACAAACATGTATGCTTTTATTTCAACATAATCAATATCACTATTTTCAATAATTTTAGCATATTCACTAGCATGTGTCATATTCAAGTTTTTTACTGAAGTTATTCTGAGAACTTTTCTAGTATCTATACTAGATAATAATTCAATACTTTCCTGTAATTTTTGCCAACTATTATTTACTTGAGGTTTACATACTTTACGATATATTTCTTCATTAGGTGCATCTAGTGATAAATATAATTGTGTTGGTTCATGGTCTTCAAGAGCTTGTATTTTTTCAGGGGATTCACCGTTACTAACAAGAAATGTTGTGAAATCCTGTTTATGAAATTCTTCAATTAACTGATTAATTTCAGGATATAATAAAGGTTCACCTGCAAGACTTAGAGCAGCATTGTTTGGTTTAACACATTCTTCTAATTTTTTAGGATTAGCATTTTCATTACCAAAAAATCCACATAATAACTGCTTCTGATTGTTAATACAGTCCTCTATTATAGTTTTTGGATCATCATAATCATCAGTATCCCATGATGTTTTTGTTATTTCAGTATCTCTCCAACAAAATAAGCATTTATTTTGACAATAAGGGACTGAAGGTGACATCTGTAAACATCTATGACTTTTAATACCATAAAATTGTTCTTTATAACAAGTACCTTCATCAACTATACTCTTTCTAGTCCAATGACATATCTTATTTGCAGCATGTAACTTATCTCCTGCAAAACGATAACCTTTCTTTTCTAAATCTTTTTGTTTTTTTTCTGAAATTAACATATTACTTTCTATATTTGTCAGTTCTTAGATAAAAATATAATTTAAAAAAAATACCTCAACTCATCCTATTAAATTAAATTACTATAATAATAATTAAGATATAATATATTAACAAGTAATAGAATTTCTATGTAATATATAATATAGAAATTAACTTTTTTGATTAGTAGGTAATTTTATGACTAAAAAGGAAACACCAATAATAATACTAAATTATAAAACATATGCAGAATCAACAGGTAAGAATGCAGTAACGTTATCACAATATGTTCAAGAAGCAAGTGATGAAACAGGTGTAAATATGGCAATTGCACCACAAGCAGTTGATTTATATCCAATTATTGAAGCAGTAGATATTCCAGTATATTCTCAACATATGGATAATATAACACCAGGAGGACACACAGGCTCTACATTACCTGAAGCACTTAAAGAAACAGGAATAACAGGTACCTTAATCAATCATTCAGAACAGAGATTAACACTCGCAGACATAGATGCAATAGTAGAAAAATCAAAACAACTTAATTTAACAAGTGTATTATGCACTAATAACGTAAAAACAAGTGCTGCAGCCGCATCTTTTAATCCAGATTATATAGCTATTGAACCACCAGAATTAATAGGTACAGGAATACCAGTATCTAAAGCAAGTCCTGAAGTTGTTGAAAAAACAGTGGAAGAAATACATAAAATCAACAATAATATTCCAGTACTATGTGGAGCTGGAATATCAACAGGTGAAGACATGAAAGCAGCTTTAGAACTTGGTGCTGAAGGAGTTCTTTTAGCTTCAGGAATTATTAAAGCTGATGATCAGAAACAAGCATTAATAGATTTAGTAAGTTTAATCTAAACCAACTAGTCTATTGAATATTAGGGGTTATTTTACATGGATTATAAATTTAATACAATAGATGATTTTGATTTTGAAGGAAAAACAGTACTACTAAGAGTGGATATCAATTCTCCAGTAGACCCATTAAGTGGTGATTTATTAGATGATACTAGATTAGTTCTACATTCAAAAACAATCAAGGAATTATCAGAGAAAGGAGCAAAAGTAGTAATATTAGCACATCAAAGTAGGCCTGGAAAATCAGATTTCACACCACTTAAACAACATGCATTAGCACTATCCAATATTCTAGGAAAAGAAGTACAATACGTTGACTCAATATTCTCAAGGCAAGCACAGGATATAATCAAAAACATGGTAAATGGAGAAATAGCATTATTAGAGAATGTAAGATTCTACTCAGAGGAAATGCCAAAACTAACACCAGAAGAACAAAGTAATACATACATGGTAAAAACATTAGCACCACTAGCAGATTATTTTGTAAATGATGCATTTGCAACAGCACATAGATCTCAAACATCCATAATAGGCTTTGCTAAAGTTCTACCAGCAGTTGCTGGAAGAGTGATGGAACTAGAACTAAACTCCTTATATGGAATACTAGATAATGCTAAAGAACCAAGAGTATATGTACTTGGAGGAATTAAAGCAGATGATTCTATTAATGTAATGGCTAATGCATTAAAAACTGATAGTGCTGATTATATATTAACAACAGGATTAGTAGCTAATATATTTTTAGTAGCTAAAGGAATTGACTTAAAAGAATATAATTATAATTTTATTATAGAGAGAGGATTTGAAGAGTATATTGATATAGCAAAAGATTTACTAAAAGATTACTCTGATAAAATAATCTTGCCTGTAGATTTAGCTATTCTCGAAGATGATAAAAGAGTAGAATATCCTATTGATAATATTCCTAATTTACCAATATATGATATAGGTAGTAAAACAATTGAAATATATAATCAAAAAATCCTATTAGCAAAAACATTATTTGCAAATGGACCAGCAGGAGTCTTTGAGAAAGAAGGATTTGAATTAGGAACAGAATCTTTATTAAACACTATGGCTGAATCAAAGGGATTTTCTATAATTGGTGGAGGACATTTAGCAGCTGCTGCAAGTAATATGGATTTAGATGATGATATTACTCATATTAGTAGTGGTGGTGGAGCAAGTATAAATCTCATTGCTGGTGAAGAATTACCTGCTGTAAAAGCTTTAATTGATTCTGCTAAATTAAATAAGAATTAAATAATTTTTTCAGAATTTTCTGAGGTATTATTGTTATTTTTTTCTTTTTATATCTTTTTTAAGGGATTTTTTATTATTTGATTTAATCAAACAGTAACATTTATATACTATGGTTAACTAAAATAATTAATAGCTCTTAACACTTTATACGATATAGTGTTAAATACTTTAGATGCCTCAGTAGCTCAGTCTGGTGGAGCGCTTGACTTGTAATCAAGCGGTCGGGGGTTCAATTCCCCCCTGGGGCTCTAAATTTTACGTGGGACCGTAGGGTAGCTTGGTCGATCCTTTGGGCTTTGGGAGCCTGAGACTCCGGTTCAAATCCGGGCGGTCCCATATTTACCCGTCTTAGCTCAATTTGGCAGAGCATCGGACTGTAGATCCGAATGTTGCTGGTTCAAGTCCGGCAGACGGGATACCTTTATAATTTTATTAATTATAAATTTTACTTTATCTTATAACATGTAAGATAGTTAAGTTTAAATACTATTAAAGTTAAATAGTAAACTAGTTGCTTTGTATATGAAAAATACAATGCATAACATATTTAATATGCCGTGGTAGTGTAGAGGCTATCATGCAGGCCTGTCGAGCCTGCGACTCGGGTTCAAATCCCGGCCACGGCGTTTACATAGGGGCTCGTAGCTCAGTCTGGGAGAGCGCCTGGCTTTTAACCAGGCGGTCGCGGGTTCAACTCCCGTCGGGCCCGCTAATATTTTAACTTAATTTTTGATTATTATTATTAATTACAGCAATATTACATGTTGTTAAAATTGATAATATTTTTACATAGGGGCTCGTAGCTCAGTCTGGGAGAGCGCCTGGCTTTTAACCAGGCGGTCGCGGGTTCAACTCCCGTCGGGCCCGCTAACATTTTATTATTATTTAATTATGTAATGTTTTTCATTATAATATATTAGGGCTCGTAGCTCAGTCTGGGAGAGCGCCTGGCTCTTAACCATGCGGTCGCGGGTTCAAATCCCGTCGGGCCCGCTAGAATTTTAAATCATTTAACTATTTTTTATAAAATTAATTTTTCAATGAATACAAATAATATTTATATCATAACTTGTAAAATTATTAATAATTAAATGATAATTTTTTTATAGTGAATATTCATATTTGGAGGATATAATTTGAAAGTTGATATATTACAACATAATCTAGTTCCAGAACATACAATATTATCTGATGAAGAAGCTGAAGAAGTTCTTGATAAGTTAAATGTTCGTGTAGATCAAATTCCTAAAATATTACCTACTGATCCTGTAGTTAAGGCAATTGGTGCTGAGTTAGGTGATATTATTAAAATTACTAGAAAAAGTGAAACTGCAGGAATATTTGTTGCTTATAGAGTTGTTAGAGAATAATTTATCATGATTACGATTTAACAATTAACTTTTTTTTTATTAGTTTTTTATTTCTAATATAGAGTTTTTATCTTTTTTTTAATAGGGAGTATATAAAAGAAACCACTTATATATAAAACTATATGTTTTTATTAGATGAGGTACATACATAAAATATACGTATTAATTTATAGAATTAAATTTTAAATCATGTTTCCTTTATTAGATTTGAAATTCTATGTATATTTATTTTAGATAGAATTAAATGTTTTATTCTAAAATTAATTATGAAGAAATAAGATGTTTTAAAGTTTTATTATCGTTTTAGGCAGATAATATAACGTTAAAATATATGATGATATTCGATATAATAATAAATTTATAATGATGTCTAATAATGCTGTAAATGATTATCGTAACTTCATTTGAATTAAATAATTTTATTACTTTTTTGTTGAAGTAAATCGTGATTATTTTATTGTTATTTGATAAGTGATGGGTTTTTGTAAATTTAGGATTTATTAATATTTAATCATTCATAAGAGAGGAAATTTGTAATTAGAATTGGTATTATAATGGGAGTTCATGAGTATTTTCTGTAAGGATTTTGAATTATATTAATTACAATGAATACATGTGTTGTTTTATTGTGTATTTCGAATCTTTATTGGATTTTTTATGGATGTTTCTGATTGTTTTATGGATTTGGTTACACTTTTTATTGATTATGGATTTTTTTGTAAATTCTTTTTTTTACTGTCTCTTATCATTTGGTTATGATATGATATAGTATTATTTTATTTGATATTACATTTTCGTTGAGGCAAGGATATTTAATTCTTGTGGAGAATTGATTGTATTAGTTTGTGTATTATTGTCTATTTACTTAATTACCATCACTTATAAGTGGTAGTTGATAATTCATGGATTAATGTATATTATGTAGTATTTAGAGTATACTCTGTTAATCATTTATTTTTTATTAGTGTTTCACATAATTAGTGAAATACTTTAATTTGAATATCGTGTAGTTGACTGAAAATTTTTAGAAAGGAATTCCAGATGAAATTATGATTAGTGTGTATTAATTTCTATTTGTTTATGGAATTTTTTTCAAATGGGAGATGGATATATGACAAAAAATGCATGGCCTTTAGTTGATTCATTTTTTGATGAATATGATATAGTTGACCACCATATTAGGTCATACAATGATTTTCTTGATAATAAGATTCAGGAGATTGTTGATATTACTGAACCAATTACCTTGGATCATGGTGAATACACTATTAAAACGGGTGACGTTGAAATAGTTAAACCTTTCATAAAAGAGGCAGATGGTTCTAAAAGTATTATTGAACCTGCAGAGGCAAGGTTAAGAAATCTTAACTATTCTGCTCATATGTACCTTGACATGGCTCTTGTTAAAGGTGAATCTGATGATTATGAGATGGAGAAAGTATATATAGGTGAGTTACCTGTCATGCTTAAATCTAAAGCATGTCACTTATATGGCTTAAACGATGCAGAATTAGAGAAAGTGGGTGAAGATCCACAGGATCCTGGAGGATATTTTATCGTAAATGGATCTGAAAGAGCTATTGTTACAATGGAAGAGATTGCTCCTAACAAAATTATCTTAGAACAAAGTGAAAAAGATAAAGCTGATAGAAGAGCTAGAGCTGTTGTAACATCAATTAAAAGTGGATTCCGTGCTAGAATTACTTTAGAGTACAGAAAACCACATAAAAAAGGAGTATTCCTCAGAATTTCATTCCCTTATGTTCCAGGAGAAATACCTCTTGTAATATTATTAAGAGCTCTTGGATTTGAGAAAGATGTAGATCTTGTTAACAGTGTATCTGATGATATTAATACTCAATTCTTATTAATTGATGATATCCAGACTACTGGTATCAATACTAAATATGATGCTGTTAAATACATTGGTAACAAAGTAGCTAGAGGTATGACTGAAGAGTACAGAATTAAGAGAGCAGAAGATGTAATTGATAGATATCTTTTACCTCACGTTGGAGTAGATCCAGAAGACCGTATAGATAAAGCAGTATATCTTGCTGAAATGACTGAAATGCTTTTACAAGTTATTAATGGTGAACGTGAACCTCACGATAAAGACCACTATGCTAATAAAAGACTCAGAGTATCTGGAGATCTTATGGAAGACTTATTCAGAGTTGCTTTCACTAGTTTAACTAGGGATATGACTTATCAGTTAGAGAGAAGTTTATCACGTGGTAAGGAGCCATCTGTTAAACAGGCTGTTAGAAGTGATGTTATAACTGAGAATATTAAACACGCTATTGCTACTGGTAATTGGGTTGGTGGTAGAGCTGGTGTTAGTCAGTTACTCGACCGTACTAGTTACATGGGTACTTTATCACATCTTAAACGTGTAGTATCTCCTTTATCTAGAAGTCAGCCTCACTTTGAAGCAAGAGATTTACACCCTACACAGTTTGGTAAGATTTGTCCTAACGAAACTCCTGAGGGACCTAACTGTGGACTGGTTAAGAACCTTGCTATTGTGACTAAGATTTCTGAGGGTTATCCTTTAAAGGAGATTGAGAAGGATATTAAGGCAATGGATTACATCACACCATTAGATCATAACTTAGAGTAAAATTGAAGGATTGTATTTAAGGAGACTTATAATGGTAACAGTTAAAGTATATATAAATGGTAAATTAATTGGAACAACAGAGGAACCTGAAGCATTTGTTAAGGAAGTTAAGACTAGAAGACGATCTAATGAATTAACTCATGAATTAAACATCACTTATTATGAGGATAATAATGAGATATTTATATTCACTGATCCTGGAAGGGCTAGAAGACCATTAGTTATTGTTGAAAATGGTGTTTCTAAACTTACAGATGAAATTATCGATAAAGTAGCTTCAGGAGAGATGAAATGGTTTGATCTTATTCATGAAGGTATTATCGAGTATATCGATGCAGAAGAGGAAGAAAATGCTTATATTGCAATGTTTGAGGAAGATATTACTCCTGAGCATACTCACTTAGAAATTGATCCTTCCACTATGCTTGGTATCTGTGCTGGTATTATTCCTTATGCTAACCATAACTCCTCTCCTAGGAACACTATGGAAGCAGGTATGACAAAGCAGGCTCTTGGATTATATGTGTCAAACTATAATCTCAGAACTGATACAAGAGCACACCTGTTACATCAGCCACAAATGCCTGTTGTTAAAACAAAAAGTATGGTTTCTACAGAATATGATAAAAGACCATCTGGTCAGAATTTTGTAGTAGCTATTTTATCATACCAAGGGTGTAACATGGAAGACGCTCTTGTTATGAGTAAGGGTTCACTAGAAAGAGGCCTTGGTAGATCATCATTCTTCAGGTCCTACGAGGCATCTGAGAGAAGATATCCTGGTGGTCAAGAGGATCACTTCGAATACCCTGAGAGCATGGTTAGAGGTTACAGGTCTGAGGAAGTATATAAGAATCTCGACGAAGACGGTCTTATAAATCCTGAGGTTCCTGTTCAAAGTGGAGATGTATTAATTGGTAAGACATCACCTCCAAGATTCCTTGAAGATGTTGACGAATTCGGTACCGTTGCAGAAAGAAGAAGAGAAACTAGTGTAACTGTACGTCATGGAGAACATGGTGTTGTAGATAAAGTTATCCTAACTGAGACTATTGAAGGTAGTAAACTAGCTAAGGTTAAAGTTCGTGACCACAGACAACCTGAGTATGGTGACAAGTTCGCTTCAAGACACGGTCAGAAAGGTGTAGTCGGTCTTATTGTACCACAGGAAAACATGCCGTTTAATGAGGAAGGTATGTGTCCTGATTTAATGATTAACCCTCACGCTATCCCATCAAGAATGTCTATTGGACAGATTATTGAGATGCTTGCTGGTAAAGCTGGCTGTATGATTGGTCAACGTATTGATGGTACACCATTTACTGGTATGCCTGAGGATGAAATTAAATGTTTATTAAGAGAGAATGGTTTTGAAACTCATGGTCGTGAACAATTATATAATGGTATCACAGGTGAACGTTTCAGAGCAGAGATATTTATTGGAGTAGCATACTACCAGAAATTACACCATATGACTTCAGACAAAGTATATGCTAGAAGCAGAGGTCCTGTACAGGTTCTTACACGTCAGCCTACCGAAGGTAGAGCAAGAGAAGGAGGACTTAGGTTTGGTGAGATGGAACGTGACTGTCTCATTGCTCACGGTGCAGCATTGTCATTGAAGGAAAGATTACTTGATGAATCAGATAAGTATGAAGCATTAATTTGTGGTGAATGTGGTGGATTAGCTGTAAGAGATAAGATTCGTGATAGAACATACTGTGCTATCTGTGGTGAAACAGAAACATTCCCAGTTGAAATTTCATATGCATTCAAATTATTACTTGATGAATTAAAATCATTATGTATATCTCCAAGTCTCGTATTAGAGGATAAAGCATAAGTATCTAGGAGGATTAATACTTGAAAGGAATAATTAAAAAAGTATCTGAAATTGATTTTGGTCTAATGTCTCCTGAAACTATTAGGAAGATGTCTGTAACTAAGATTGTAACACCAGATACATATGATGAAGATGGTTATCCAATAGAAGCTGGATTAATGGATCCAAGGTTAGGTGTTATTGACCCTGGACTTAAATGTCGTACATGTGGTTCTAAAGGTGGAGAATGCCAGGGACACTTTGGACATATTAACTTTGCAAGACCTGTTATACACGTTGGATTTGCTGATACAATCCATAAAATATTAAGGTCCACTTGCCGTAAATGTGGAAGAGTTCTCTTAACTGATACTGAGAAAGTTGAGTACAAAGAGAAACTTGAGGAAAGAATCCAAAATGGTGAAGATATTTCTAAGATTCTTAAACAAATCCATTTAGCAGCTAAGAAGGATAAATGTCCATACTGTGGTGAAGAACAAATAGAAGTTAAGATAGATAAGCCTATTTCACTTGTTGAAGGTAATTATAAATTAACAGCTAGTGAGGTACGTGAAAGATTAGAAAATATACCTGAAGAGGATTACATATACATTGGTATTAATCCGGAGGTTGCAAGGCCTGAATGGATGGTGTTAACTGTTCTTCCAGTACCACCTGTAACTGTAAGACCATCAATCACACTTGAAACTGGTGAAAGATCAGAGGATGACCTTACACACAAACTAGTTGATATCTTACGTATTAACCAGAGGCTTAAAGAGAATATGGAAGCCGGTGCTCCACAGTTAATTGTTGAGGATTTATGGGAGTTATTACAATACCACGTAACAACTTACTTTGATAATGAAGCATCAGGAGTTCCACCTGCAAGACATAGGTCTGGTAGACCTTTAAAAACATTAGCTCAACGTCTTAAAGGTAAAGAGGGAAGATTCAGAAGTAACCTTGCTGGTAAACGTGTTAACTTCTCAGCACGTACTGTAATTTCACCAGATCCTAACCTCAGTATTAACGAGGTCGGTGTACCGGAAATGATTGCTAAAGAGGTAACAGTACCTATAGCAGTTACTGAATGGAACATGGAAGAGATGAAGAAATTCATCCGTAATGGTCCGGATGTACATCCAGGTGCAAATTATATTATCAGACCTGATGGACGTAAAATCAGAGTATATGATGAGACAAAGGATACTGTAATTGAAAACCTTGAACCAGGATATATTGTTGAAAGACATATTATTGATGGTGATATAGTATTATTCAACCGTCAACCTTCACTTCACCGTATGTCCATGATGGCACACGAAGTAAGAGTTTTACCATACAAGACCTTCAGGTTAAACTTATGTGTATGTCCACCATACAACGCTGACTTTGATGGTGACGAGATGAACATGCACGTATTCCAGACCCCTGAGGCTCGTGCTGAAGCAAATGATATTATGAAGGTACAGGAGCATATCCTATCACCACGTTATGGTGGACCAATTATTGGTGCTTTACACGACCATATTACCGGTGCATATTTACTTACAAACAAGGCTACATCATATCCTGAGGATAAGGCTTTCCAGATTATTAAAAGGTCTAAGATGGAACTTCCAGAGCCTAAGGGTAGAGATTGGACGGGTAAGGAAATATTCAGTTTACTATTACCTGACAAACTTAACTTAATATATAAGGCTGAGATTTGTAGAAATTGTGAGGAATGTAAACATAAAGACTGTGAATATGATGCATATGTTGTAATCAGTAATGGTCAGCTACTACAGGGAGTAGTAGATGATAAAGGATACGGTTCTGGTAGTGGTAAAATATTAGATGCAATTGTAAAACAATTTGGATCTGATGCAGCAAGATACTTCCTAGACCATGCTACTAAGCTAGCAATCTTTGGTGGTGTAATGCAGAGAGGATTTACCACAGGAACAGCAGATGAGGAAATTCCTAAAGAGGCAGAGGACAGAATTGCAGAATTACTTGAAAAATCTGACCGTAAAGTGGAACAACTCATCGAAGCATATGAAAACAATGAACTAGAAGCATTACCTGGACGTAGTCTACGTGAAACACTTGAGATGAAAATCATGCAAGTGTTAGGAGAAGCAAGGGATAACACTGGTGTTATCGCAGAACGTTACTTCACAACATCAAACAGTGCAGTAATCATGGCACTTACTGGTGCTCGTGGTTCAATGTTAAACTTAACTCAGATTGCAACCTGTGTAGGACAGCAAGCTGTTCGTGGAGGTCGTATTAACAGGGGTTACATTGACAGAACATTACCTCACTTCCATAAAGGAGATGTAGGTTCTAAAGCAAGTGGTTTTGTACACAGTAGTTATAAGAAAGGATTAGATCCATTAGAATTCTTCTTCCACGCAATGGGAGGACGTGAAGGATTAGTAGATACAGCTATTCGTACAGCACAGAGTGGTTACATGCAGAGACGTCTTGTAAACGCACTTCACGACTTAAGTGTACATGAAGATGGTACAGTAAGAGATAACAGGGGAGCAATCATCCAATTCAAATATGGAGAAGATGGAATTAACCCAGCAAAAAGTGATTATGGACAAGTTGCAAACCTAGATAAACTCATAGAAGAAATGAGACTAGAATCTAGTACAAACAGTAAATAGGGGGAGAATCAAGTATGGATACAGAACAAGTACAAAAAGTAGTAGACGAAAAAGGCGCTAGTTATTTCCCTATTAAACTTGTTGAAGAAATAGCTCAGGCAAGTGAACGTAACAATTTAACCGATGATGAACTAGACACACTAGTCTCAAAGGTTAAAGAAGCATATGAACGTGAAGAAGTAGAACCTGGAGAATCAGTAGGAACAATAGCTGCTCAGTCAGTAGGAGAACCGGGTACACAGATGACCATGCGTACTTTTCACTACGCAGGGGTAGTAGAGCTTAACGTAACATTAGGTCTTCCAAGACTTATAGAAGTAGTAGATGCACGTAAGAAAATAGCAACTCCTACAATGGACATATACTTCACAGATGAATACAAAAATGATGAAGAATTCATCAGAAAAATGGGAAATAAAATTGGTAAAATTACACTAAATGATGTCATTAAAAATTTCAATGTAAACTATATGGATAATATAATTACAGCTGAAATTGATTTAGATATACTTGAAGAACGTAGACTTGAACTTTCAGAAGTTACTAGTGTAATTGAAAAAACTTTTAAACAAGTAAATATAGATAATAATTTACTGAGTTTTAAAACCACATTTTCTAAAGATGATGAAAAAATTCAACATGGTATTCGAGAATTAAGATTACTTGCTGATAAAGTCAGAGATCTCCAGATTAGTGGTGTTAAAGGTATCGGTAAAGTAGTTATCCGTCATGAACATAATGAATGGGTAATACACACAGAAGGTTCTAATATTGGAGCTATTCTTAAAATTGATGGTGTAGACATTGTTAAAACCACAACAAACGATATCTTTGAGATTGAAAAAGTTCTTGGTATAGAAGCAGCACGTAATGCTATCATACATGAGTTATACACAACCATGGAAGAACAGGGACTTAGTGTAGACATAAGACATATTATGTTAGTAGCTGATATGATGACTGCTGATGGTGTTGTAAAATCCATTGGTAGACATGGTATTAGTGGAGAAAAATCCAGTGTACTTGCACGTGCAGCATTTGAGGAAACTGGTAAACACTTACTTAACGCTAGTATACGTGGAGAAACTGATAATCTCACAGGTATAATCGAGAATGTCATTGTTGGACAGCCAATACCCCATGGAACTGGGTCTGTTGGTGTTGTAATGAAAGATAAAAATTAGGAGGCAGTAAATGGATATAGAAAGAGGGATACGTGTAGCCGTAGATACTGGTAAGGTTATATTAGGATCCAACAAATCAACCCAAGCAATAAAACTTGGAAAAGGAGAACTCGTTGTAATCGCAGCTAATGCTCCAAAAGATGTAAAAGAAGATATAGAAACATATTCTAAACTATCTGATATGCCAGTATACACTTTTGAAGGTTCTAGTGTAGAATTAGGTTCAATCTGTGGTAAACCATTCACAGTAACAGTTCTAGTAGTTCTAGAACCTGGAGACTCTAATATATTAGAGTTAAAAGAATAAGTTGATACTATGTCCGTCAAACTTACAACCAACGAAATCAGATACATAAGTTTATTTGAAACAATAACTAGTGCCACTGTTAAGGACTGTATCATAGATGACGAACATAATAAAGTTACTTTTTTGGTAAAAAAAGGAGACATGGGCTTAGCAATAGGAAAACGTGGAAGTACTATTGGTAAGATGCAGAAATCTGTAGATAGGAGTGTTGAAATAATAGAACACTCCGACGACCCCGGCGAATTTATAAGAAATTTATTATCAGCAGCAACAATAAATTCAATAGAATTTTCAACTGATGCTAAGGGTAATAAAATCGCCACCTTAGATGTCGACTCAAAGACTAAGAGAGCTGCCATTGGTAAAAATGGTCAGAATATTCAGCGAGCCAGACAATTTGCTAAAAGACAATTTGAAATTAGTGATATTATCATAAAATAACCATATTTATGATTAAATAAAAGATTATCAGATTATGGTATTATTACCATTATTTTAATCTTTTAATCTTAGAACTCAGTTAATACAAAAATTATAAAACTATAATGAAAAGTATGTGGAAGTAATTTCACGTAAATTTAGATGAAATATAGCATGAAAGCATTAAAACTTACTCTCTTCATCTAGTAGGTAATATGTGCATGTGAAACTAAAACTTTGAATAGAATAAATAAAATTAAATTAATGGAGGAATAAATTTGCCAGGATTATTCGCAGCAAAAAAATTAAAAGATAACAGACAAAACTTCCGATGGAAAGACACACAATACAAACGTAAAACCCTCGGATTAAACATAAAAGCAGACCCACTAGAAGGATCACCTCAAGCAAGAGGAATTGTAATAGAAAAAGTGGGAATTGAAGCAAAACAGCCTAACTCTGCTATAAGAAAATGTGTAAGAGTTCAGTTAATTAAAAACGGTAAACAAATCACTGCATTCGCACCGGGTGACGGAGCTATCGGTTTTATCGATGAACACGACGAAGTAATGATTGAAGGAATAGGAGGACCATCAGGTAGGTCCATGGGTGATATTCCTGGAGTAAGATGGAAAGTTACAAAAGTTAACAACGTTGCTTTAGCTGAAATGGTAAGTGGAAAAATCGAAAAACCTGTAAGGTAATTACGTTATTCAAGGAGATTTAATTAATATGAGCTTCAAATTATTTGATAAATGGGATGTAACAGAAGTTACAGTAGAAGATATGGGATTACAAAACTATGTATGCCTAGATGAAATTGTAGTACCACACACAATGGGACGTCACGTAAAAAGACAATTTGCAAAATCAAGAGTATCCATTGTAGAAAGACTCATGAACAAACTCATGAAAACAGAAAGAAACAGTGGTAAGAAAAACAAAGCATACTCCATAGTAGAAGATGCTTTAGAAATTATCAACAACAAAACCAAACAAAATCCTGTACAAGTATTAGTAAAAGCTGTAGAAAACACAGCACCTAGAGAAGAAACCACCCGTATAAAATATGGTGGAATAGGATACCAAATAGCAGTAGATATTGCACCTCAAAGAAGAGTAGACTTATCATTAGGATTCTTAACAAAAGGAGCAATGCAATCTGCATTCAAAAACAAAAAATCAGCTGCACAATGCTTAGCAGATGAAATCTTACTTGCATCAGAAGAAGATTCCAGAAGCTATGCTGTACAGAAAAAAGAAGAAAAAGAAAGAGTAGCAAGATCCGCACACTAGTTCTTGAACTACTCCTAGTTCTTCTTACTTCTTTTGAAATAACTAGAATTTTTGACTTTATGAAAATAATCGAAAGATTAAAAAACATTTAATAAAAGATAAATAATTATATTATGATTAACATTTAGGTGATATATTTGAGTCGACGAGATCAAATGGTTAACAAAATTAAAGATTTAATGTACAAGCCAGAATATATTAGAAACATTGGTATAGTAGCTCACATTGACCATGGAAAAACTACTTTATCAGACAATCTTCTTGCAGCTGCAGGAATGATTTCCTCTGAATTAGCAGGTGATCAAAGATTCCTAGACTTTGATGAACAAGAACAAGAAAGAGGAATTACTATTGATGCAGCTAACGTATCAATGGTACACACTTATGAGGATCAAGAATACCTCATCAACTTAATCGATACACCAGGACACGTAGACTTTGGTGGAGACGTAACACGTGCAATGAGGGCAGTAGATGGTGCAGTAGTAGTTGTATGTGCAGTTGAAGGTATCATGCCTCAAACAGAAACAGTACTAAGACAAGCATTAAAAGAAAATGTAAGACCAGTACTATTCATTAACAAAGTAGACAGATTAATAAACGAATTAAAACTTGACGACCTTGAATTACAAAACAGATTTATTAAAATCATTGCAGGAGTAAACAAACTTATCAGAAACATGGCTCCTGAACAATTCAAAGAAGAATGGCAAGTTAAAATTGAAGATGGTACAGTAGCATTCGGTTCAGCATACCACAACTGGGCTATCAACGTACCTGAGATGCAAAAAACACACATTACATTCAAAGATATTATTGAATACTGTAATGAAGACAAACAAAAAGAATTAGCTCAAAAAATAAAAATCGAGGAAGTAATCCTTGGTATGGTAGTAAAACACTTACCTAGCCCTAAAGTAGCACAGCAATACAGGGTACCTAAAATTTGGTCCGGAGACATCGAATCAGTTGAAGGTCAAGGTATGATTAACACCGATTCAACTTCCCCATTAGCAGTAATGGTAACAGATGTAAGTATAGATAAACACGCTGGAGAAATAGCTACTGGACGTGTATATGGTGGATCAATCGAAAAAGGTTCCGAAATATACTTTGTAGGTTCAATGGCAAAAGCAAGAACCCAGCAAGTAGGAGTATATATGGGTCCAGAAAGAATCAACACTGATTCTGTACCAGCTGGAAACATTGTGGCTATTACTGGAGCTAGGGGAGCTATTGCTGGTGAAACAATCACTGATGCAGATCATAAAATAGCACCATTCGAAAGTCTTGAACACATATCTGAACCAGTAGTTACAGTAGCTGTAGAAGCTAAAAACACCAAAGATTTACCTAAACTTATAGAAGTATTAAGACAAGTAGGTAAAGAAGACCCAACTCTCAGAGTAGAGATTAACGAGGAAACTGGTGAACACTTAATTGCTGGTATGGGTGAATTACACTTAGAAGTGATCATCTACAGAATTAATGATAAAGGATTAGAAGTTGAAACTTCAGAGCCTATTGTTGTATACAGAGAAACAATTGCTGGCACAGCAACCAATGTTGAAGGTAAATCACCTAACAAACATAACAGATTCTACATAGACGTTGAACCATTATCTGATGATTTAATGAACGCTATCTCCGAAGGAGAAATAGAAGAAGGTAGAGTAAAAGGTAAAGAAAGTGCAAAAGTATTCCAAGAACATGGATTAGACAAAGACGAAGCTAAGAAAGTATGGGATGTATACAAACACAGTATATTTGTAAACAAAACTCGTGGTATCCAATACTTAGATGAAATTAAAGAATTATTAATGGAAGGTTTCGAAAGTGCACTAGATGATGGACCATTAGCAGATGAGAAAGCTATGGGAATAAAAATCAGTCTTATGGACGCAAAAATACACGAAGATGCAGTACACAGAGGACCAGCACAAGTATTACCTGCTATAAGAAAAGCAATATACGGTGCAATGATGTTAGCACAACCAACATTAATGGAACCAATGCAAAAAGTATACATCAGTGTACCACAAGACTACATGGGAGCAGCTACCCGTGAAATCCAAAACAGAAGAGGACAAATTGTAGAAATGGGTCAGGAAGGAGACATGTCTACAATTGAATCCAAAGTACCTGTAGCAGAAATGTTCGGATTTGCTGGAGATATCAGATCAGCAGCAGAAGGACGTTGTATTTGGTCAACAGAAAACTCTGGATTTGAAAGAATCCCAAGAGAATTACAAAATAAAATAGTAAAAGAGATACGTGAAAGAAAAGGTTTAAGTCCAGAACCATATGGACCGGACCACTACTTAGGATAAGTATATTACTTATCTCCACGTATACTTTTTTTATAAAACATAACCATAAAGTATATAAATAAAAATTTATAAATACAATAATTACTAAAAGATAAATTTAATATATCTAGATTTCCACAAGAGATTTAGGAAAATTATTGTAATTTATAAAATTGTAATTAAGGATAATATATAAGAAATATTTCTACAGGGGAATATACCAATCTCCTGGTATATTTCTTGTAGTAGAACTACGTATTTCTTTATTACACAGTTAGAGGACGTTCTCTAGATAAAATATATCTAGCAATCGGCTTGCTAACATCTATAAACCAAACTATCCAAAGGATAGTACCTGATTTATAAATTATATTCAAATACATGTTTAATATATGGAGGATATATAATGGCAAAAGCAAAAACTCACATGAACTTAGCATTCATTGGTCACGTAGACCACGGAAAATCAACATTAGTAGGACACCTTTTATTATTAGAAGGAGCTATCGCAGAACAACAACTCGATGAAGGAGAAGACAAATTTAGATTTGTAATGGACAAACTCGGAGAAGAAAGAGAAAGAGGAGTAACAATCGACCTTGCTCACGCTAAATTCGAAACACAAAAATACGAATACACAGTAGTAGATTGTCCAGGACACCGTGACTTTGTTAAAAACATGATTACTGGTGCATCACAAGCAGACGCAGCAGTACTCGTAGTAGCAGCAAACGACGGTATCATGCCACAAACAAAAGAACACATCTTCTTATCAAGAACACTTGGTATAAACCAATTAATCATTGCAATTAACAAAATGGATGTAATTGACTACGATGAAGCAAAATTCAACGAACTCAAAGAAGAATTAGGAAAACTAATCTCAACAGTAGGATTCAAACCTTCAGAAGTACCATTCATCCCAGTTTCCGCATTTGAAGGAGACAACATAACCGAGAAAAGTTCAAACACTCCATGGTACAAAGGTAACACTTTAATCCAAGAGTTAGATGCATTAGATGAACCAGATAAACCTGTAAGTTTACCTTTAAGATTACCTGTACAAGATGTATACTCCATTACTGGAGTAGGTACAGTACCTGTAGGAAGAGTAGAAACTGGTGTATTACACACAGCTGAAAATATTGCATTCGAACCAGCAGGAGTAACTGGAGAAGTAAAATCTATCGAAATGCACCACGAAACACTTGAAGAAGCAGTTCCTGGAGACAACGTTGGATTCAACGTAAGAGGTGTAGGTAAAAACGATATTAAAAGAGGAGACGTAGCAGGTACAACCAAAAACCCACCTAGCGTTGCAAAAGAATTCAAAGCACAAGTTGTTGTATTACAACACCCTGGTGTAATCACAGTTGGATACACACCTGTATTCCACGCACACACAGCACAAGTTGCATGTACATTCTTATCTTTAGATGTAAAACTTGATCCTGCAACAGGACAACCTAAAGAAGAAAACCCTGACTTCCTAAAAACAGGAGATGCAGCATTAGTTACCATTAAACCAACAAAACCTATGGTAATTGAAAACATTAAAGAAATTCCTCACATGGGAAGATTCGCAATCCGTGATATGGGTCAAACCGTAGCAGCAGGTATGTGTATAGACATAACCCAAGCTAAATAAGTAAATTAATTTTTACTTATATTTTTTTTTCAAAAAAAATCGACTCATGTAATAACTATTTTTAATAGATTTAATTTATATTAGCTATTATGCTATATTCATGTGTATACTTTGAATATAATTTATTAGTTGTTACAGTAGATAATGGGATATATTTTATTAAAGGGGAATTTAAATGAACAAAGCAAGAATTAAATTAACAGGTACTGATCCAGAAAAAATAGCTAACGTATGTGATCAATTAATCAAAATAGCTGAAAGAACTGGTGTAGATTTATCAGGTCCTATTCCTTTACCAACAAAGAAATTAGTTGTACCAACTAGAAAAAGTCCAGATGGTGAAGGTAAAGCAACATGGGAAAAATGGGAGTTACGTATTCACAAACGTCTTATTGGTATTGAAGCAGATGAACGTGCAATGAGACAAGTTATGAAAGTTAACGTACCTGATAACGTAAGTATCGAAATAGAACTTAAATCTTAGATACTAATAAAAAACTATATAAATTATTACTGATATAAATAAGTAATAGATTTTATTAGTTTTTAAATTTTTTTTAACATATGCCGAGATAGCCTAGCCAGGTAAGGCGCGGGACTTGAGATCCCGTGGAGTTATCTCCTCATGGGTTCAAATCCCATTCTCGGCGCTAGGGGAGACGCCCACTTAAGGGGGGTGTTTCTTTTTTTAAACTATATTTTTTTACATTTTTTTATTAATTTTAATTATTTTCATATTTTTTATTACAATTTTTTTAAATAGTTTTATATCATTTCTGATTGTATTGTTTTTTTATCAGGCTTTTCATTTATTTTTTAATTAATAATATGAATTTCTAAATAGAATTAATATTAATTAACCTGAGAAACTATAAAAATGGAAAGAAAATACATTTTTAGAAGAAGTAAAAAAAATGAGGTATAGTTATAAAACTTCAAAAGGGTCTATATGGGATGAACGGGTTAAATTTGCGAACTTTAACTTAATATTATTTTGGATTTAATTCACCAAATATATATAATTTATTAATTATAAGATTTTAAATAATCATGCTACGAATATAACAATTACGTCATATTAAATGATTTAAAAGTAGATTTCACTATAGATACTGTAATGTCTAATGATGTAAATAGTTATTTAGTACAGGGTCTCAAACATTAATTAGATGTGACGAAGATAACCATGGTTAATGTTATATCAATAAACTATTATCTTAGCTGTGAATGATGATGTTCTATATTTCAATGAATTGAATCATATATAATTTGTACTTCTTAAAGGGTAATACTATGGTGGGCTATGGTAATTCTACAGTTATCCCACCATTTTTCATATGCATATAATTTATGTATTATTTTCCCTTTGCCGATTGGATTAGAACTTGAACTGTAAGTAATCTCTCACTTCTTAAGTTAACTCTTTTGAGTAGTAATTAAGCTATTCCACTTGTCCCCAGTGTTCTTTTTATTGTGTTTATGGTCTATTTTATCTACATATTTGATGGTTATGTAGTAAAATTTCTTGGGTTGTACTTCATTTTTTTTGAAGTAATGTTACTAAGCTATCTCCCGGGACCGCCAGGTTGTTTTCTATTTTTTTTATTTATTTATCATGTTATATAAATCTATTGATTTTGTTTATTTTTTCTATTTATTTTATATACATTGTTTATTTGTATTACTTTTTAGTTTATTTTATCCTTTTTTTTATTACTTTTGTTATTAATTATTTATTTGGTTACGTAAGATTTAAATATAATTGAATTCATAAATAGGAGTATAATAAGTTTTCTAAAAAAAGTATTACTTTTCTAATGTTAATAAAGATGATTTTATGAATAATATTTTATTGATTTATTAGAGAGGATACTGTAGGAGATATAAATAATGAATAAGAAGATAAAATATGGTATAGTAGCTTTAATTATTATAGTTATAGCTGTAATAGCTGCTGCTTCTTATTTTGGTACTAATAATGATAATGATCCAACACATATTGTTGTTACATGTCCAGGTCACGCAGGTGAACCTGAAACAGGTTTTGATCCATTAACTGGATGGGGATGTGGTCACTTAAACTTTAATCCTCTCATATTCAGTACATTATTAACATCAGATGAGAACGGTAATTTTGTTAATGATTTAGCTACTGGTTATAATGTAAGTTCAGACGGTTTAACATGGACTGTTAATATAAGAGACGGGGTAAAATTCTCTGATAATTCAAGTTTAACAGCAAAAGATGTAGCTTTCACATTTAACACAGCTAAAACTAGTAATTCACAGTTAGACATGTCTAACCTTGATAGTGCTACAGCAATTAATGATACTACTGTTGAGATGAAACTGGTTAAACCACAATCATCATTTGTATATAATCTTAGATACATTGGTATTGTTAAAGCAGATGGATATAATAACACAACATTCGGTGCTAATCCTGTAGGTTCAGGACCATATAAATTAAAACAATGGGATAAAGGACAACAGGCAATCTTTGAAGTAAATGATAATTACTATGGTAAAAAACCATACTTCACACAGGTTACAATGTTATTCCCAGAAGAGGACACAGCATTTGAACTAGTAAAATCTGGTCAAGCAGATGTCGTACAAGCACCACTATCCAGCTTAAATGAAACAGTAGATGGATACAAATTAGTAGATTATGATAGTCCACGTGCACAAGGTGTGTCACTACCATATCTAAATGACACTGGAATAAAAACAGCTGAAGGAGATCCAGTAGGAAATAATGTAACAGCTGATCCAGCAATAAGAAAAGCATTAAATGTAGGTATTAACCGTCAGGAGATTATTGATTCAGTATACAAAGGTCATGGTACACCGGAATACAGTGGTGTGGACTCATTACCATATGCAAACAATGCATCAAAAGTAACTGATAATAATGTTGACCAAGCAAAACAAATACTATCAGAGGCAGGATGGACTGATACTGATGGTGATGGAATAGTAGAGAAAAATGGAACAAACGCAACATTCAAATTATACTACAGTTCTAAAGATCAATCAAGACAAGCACTAGCAACAGTTATATCAGAACAAGCAAAACAAATAGGTATTAATGTAGAACTAGAAGGTACAGATTGGGATACAATCTACAAAAACATGTACAGTCAGGGAGTATTAATGCAACAATCCTCTGATGACCCATACAGAAACATTTATCAGCAGTATCACAGTAAAAAAAATCTAACACGTGATGATTATATGAATCCTAACGCATATAATAATTCACAGGTAGACAGTATACTAGACCAAGCAATGAGTGTAACCAGCCAGAATCAAGCTGACCAATACTGGTCACAGGCAGCATACATTGGTGATGGCTCAGGATTTGGTCCTAACGGTGATGCACCATGGTTATGGGTAGCAGATTATCATTACTGTTACTTTGTAAAAGATGGTATTAACATGGGTACGGCTCCAAAAATGGGACAGGATTACATGGCCAATATTTGTGACTGGACTCGTGATAACTCTACTAACTAGAATAGTATAAACTATTAGGGAACTGGGATTAAAACAATAAATTTCCAGTTCTTTTCTTTTTTTTAATAAATAAATTTCTTATTACAATATGGGGGTATTTAATGAATAAAAAAGCAATGCTTTTTATAAGAAATAAAACAATACATTTCATTGTTTTAATGATTGCAGTAGCAATTTTCAGTTTTATTTTACTAGATTTATCTCCTATTGACCCAGTAAATGCATATCTTCAACAAACAGCAGTGTCAGCTGCTCAAAGAGCTTCACTAGAACAGTATTGGGGTGTTGGTGAACCATTAACTACTAAAATTGGTAAATGGTTACTCATGTTATTACAAGGAAATCTTGGAACATCACTCATATACCGTATTCCAGTAGTCGATGTTATTGCACAGAAATTTGAAGCATCTATTGTATTAATGGCAATATCCTGGGTTATAAGTGGGTTGCTCGGATTTGGATTAGGAATTGTTGCAGGTAAAAATAAGGGTTCATGGATAGATAAACTAGTAAAAGTATACTGTTACATATTGCAATCAGCACCATCCTTCTGGATAGGACTACTGGTACTGATAGTATTCTCAGTATATCTGGGATGGTTCCCAATAGGATTAGGAGTTCCCATTGGAACAGTTGAATCAGATGTAACAATATGGCAGTGGATTGCAAGACTGGTACTTCCAACATTAACGTTAAGTCTTGTTGGAGTAGCACCAATAGCATTATACACACGTAATGAATTAGTTGACGTCTTATCCTCTGATTACATATTATTTGCTAAGGCAAGAGGAGAATCAGGATGGCCTTTAATTGAAAGACAAGCTATAAGAAATGTATTACTTCCTGCTCTCACATTGCAATTCATGAATTTCAGTGAATTATTTGGTGGAGCAGTACTAGTAGAACAAGTATTCCAGTATCCTGGAATCGGACAGACAGCAGTAGCAGCAGGACTTCAAAGTGATGTGCCACTACTATTAGGTATAGTGCTGATAAGTGCTATATTCGTATTTGCAGGTAACCTATTTGCAGATATACTATACTACTTTGTTGATCCAAGAATAAAGGAGAATGAGAATCTTGAAAAAGAATAAAGAAGACAAAGGACCATGGGTTTTATATCATGCTAACCTCAGAACTAAAACACTGGTTATAATTATTGTTGCATCTTTAATTCTTCTCAGTGTATTTCTTAGTAATTTCTTCATTAATTCTAGTAGTTTAACAACTAACTTTGCAAGTATTAATGAAGCACCCTCCTTTGAACATATATTTGGCACTGATTGGATGGGCCGTGACATGTTCCAAAGAACACTGCTAGGATTAGGTCTTAGTATAGGAGTAGGTGCATTTGCATCTGTTGTAAGTACAATTATAGCAGTATTATTTGGTATATTATCTAGTGTTAACAGAGTAGCTGATGAATTTGTAGCAGCTGCTATTGACCTGTTCGGTTCAATTCCGCACATATTACTAATTATACTAATATCCATATCCTGTGGAGGCGGATTCTATGGTGTAATTATGGGTGTTGGACTAACACACTGGACACCACTAGCAAGAGTACTTAGAGCAGAGATAAAACAACTTAAAACAACAGAATATGTTAAATTATCTGAAAATCTGGATAAATCAAAGCTATGGATTGCAAGACATCATATTCTACCTAGTGTAGTGTCACAGATTATTGTAGGAGTAATCTTAATGTTCCCTCATGCAATTATGCACGAGGCAAGTATAACCTTCCTCGGATTTGGTCTTTCACCACACGAACCGGCAATAGGTATAATCTTATCAGAAAGTATGAGTTATCTTAGTCTGGGCTGTTGGTGGCTAGCATTCTACCCGGGATTGTCCTTACTGTTTTTAGTATTGCTGTTTGATCTTATAGGGGAGAATGTCCATAAACTACTAGATCCGCAGAGTGCACAAACATAGGAGGACTAAGCATGGATGAATTATTAGAAATAAAGAATCTTTCAATATCTTTCAACCAGTATTTCAAGGGACTGGAACAACGTAAACTACATGTTATATCTGATTTAACAATGACAGTTCATAGTCATGAAATATTAGCAGTTCTTGGTTCTAGCGGGTCAGGTAAAAGCCTACTTGCACATGCCATTCTGGGTATTCTGCCATTAAATGCAGAAGTTAATGGTAGTATAAAATATAAAGGTGAGGAACTGACACCAGAACTGCAGGAAAAGGTACGTGGTAAGAATATCAGTCTCATACCTCAATCTGTTAATTATCTTAACCCGTTAATGAAGGTTAAAGAACAAGCTATAGGATATGTGGATGAGGACCACTCTGAGATAAGAGAACAGCATCTGAGTAAGCAGAGAAAAATATTTGAACGTTATGGTTTATCAGAGGAAGTTGATGAAATGTATCCCTTCCAGTTATCCGGAGGAATGGCACGTAAAGTATTAATATCAACAGCACTACTAAATAATCCGGATACAATCATTGCAGATGAACCTACACCAGGTTTAGATGAGAAATCTGTTGAAGAAACAATTAATAGTCTTATTGACTTGAAAAATGATGGTGTGGGCATGATTCTGATTACCCACGATATTGATACTGCAATGAGAACCAGTGACCGTATAGCAATATTATACCTCGGTTATGTTATTGAGATTACTGATACTGAAAACTTCAAGGGTGAGGGTGAAAACCTGTTACATCCATATACAAGATCATTGTACCGAGCATTACCTGACACGTACTTTGAATTAACAGAGGGTCATCAGCCATCATACATGCATATACCAGAGGGATGTCCGTACCAGGATAATTGTCCATATAAGACAGAGGAGTGTATTGATAAACTTCCGGAACTTAGAGAAATAGATGGGACAATGATCAGATGCTATCATCCATTAATTGAGGAGGATTAATATGAATACATTGAAGGCAGAAAACATATCCTATGGATACACAAGTAAACATAAAGTATTGGATAATGTGAACTTTGAAATGACTAATGATAAGGTTATAGGATTATTTGGTGATAGTGGCAGTGGTAAAAGTACCTTTTGTAAGATATTAACTGGATTTATCAAGAATTATGATGGTCAGGTAACCGTTAATGGTGAACAGTTTAGCTCTGGATTCAATCCTATTCAATTAATCTATCAGCATCCTGAGAAGATTATGAATCCGCGCTGGAATATGCGTCAGGTACTTACTGAGTCTTGGATGCCACCAGAGGATGTTCTTGATACTTTTGGTATTAAGGAAGAATGGTTCAAACGTTTTCCTTCAGAGTTATCCGGTGGAGAATTACAGCGTTTTTCTATTCTCAGAGCAATGAATCCTAGAACTAAGTTTATTATTGCTGATGAGATCACGACTATGCTTGATGCTGTTACTCAGGTTCAGATTTTGGATAGTTTACTTACCATTGTCCGTGAGAGGGATGTCGGTGTTCTTCTTGTCAGTCATGATAAGCGATTATTAAATAGGGTTACTGATGATATTGTTTATCTTGATGATTTAAATAAGTAGGTCTGTTATTTTAATACCCTGCTTTTATTTTTTTTAATTATTTTTCTATTGTTTTATTTATTTTTTCTTCTAATTTTAATGGTAGTTAAGTAGTAATCTTGTTTTATATTATGAATTCTTTTATTCTGAATAAGGGTTATATTATTATTTCTTTATTTATAAGTAGTTCATGTGGTATGTGGAGGTATTTTTTTATTAATTTTATTTTAAAAAAAGGTATTTGAGGGGGGGGGGGGGTTAATAGTGTTTTATTTATTTAACTCTGTATCTTAGTATTCCTGCTATTCCACCAAATGCCTTGTCTAATTGGGTTCCTTCCTCTGTTTCGATGGATATTATTTCTACTTTGGGTTTACTTCTTCTGCTAGTTCTATTAGTTCTTCTGTTGTTTCTTGTGTTTTTGTTATTTTCATGATTTCATTACATTTTGGACATCTTTTTTCCGGTGGTTCCTGGTGTTGTCTTGTTGTTATGACTTCTATTGTGTTACATGCTGGGCAGGTGTATGTTTGTCTTTTTGATTTAAGGTTTTCAGATAGCAGCAGTGTTTCTATTGCTCCCATCTGCAGGTTTCTTCTAACTTCCTCTTCACCATATGTGGATAATCCATTTTCTGATATTAATCCGTGGAGGAATCTTTTCATAAGTTTCTTTTCTTTGATGATATCCATTTCTGCTAATGTATCCATGGATTCATCTATCACTTCTCTTATTCCGAAATCTCCAGTATATGATGTGTCTACAATGTTGATAATCTTATCATGTATTTCATAGTGTATATAGTCTCCGTCTACAAAATCATTCTTTGTATGTCCTGGTCCACCAATTAGTACTCCTTTTAGTTCATCTTTCAGTGGTAGGAATGCTTCATCAACATGTCTTCCTATACGTTTTAAGAATTCGTGTGCTGCTAATTCAATTACTCTGTCAAACCTTCTCTGTGACTGTCCTCCTGCTTTATGTTTTCCAGGTACTCCACTAGTTAAGTGTTTGATGATATCTATTCTTTTTCCTCTTAATGTTGCTATGGTTGATTCTTTTCTGTCTAGTACAACTACTCCATATACTTCCTTGTATTCTATAATCTGTTTTAGTGGATCTACAAAGAATTGGTTGTCACAGTGGTATATGTAGGTCTGTACTGGTTCAGGTGGTTGGAATACGTATGTTTCCATTTTCTCTGTTCCAGGTCCGCCCTTTGGAATCATACCTACAAACATTACTAATCCTTTTTCTGGTGGTTTTGGGAATAGTTTTAATCTTTGTATAATTACTTCAATAGCTGACTGTACATTTTTTCTTGTTTGTTTACTTTTAATGTTTGAACTCTGTCCGATTTCGTCAACCATCTGTTTTCTTACATCACTAATTTGCTTGTCAGGCGGTATGTATACACTTACTAGTTCAGTTCCTCTTCCTTTCTTATTTTCTAATTCTTTTAGAGTTTTTTTAACTTCGTACATTTCTTTTGATGATACGTCACTCATTTTATAATTCACTTTCCTTTTTTTTTAATAATTTGATGATATTGTTTAGCGTTAATATGTGTTGTTTTTAGTAGCAGGTGACTTTCTTATTTATCATTGGATTATACTTTAATCACTCTATTGTCATGTAATCCTTAGTTCCTGTTACTCTATTTTTTGAATATATATGTGAATAATATTCAATTTTACATTATGTTTATATTTATGTTTTATATCCTATTTTAGTTTTATGTTAGTTTTTTGCTTATCAATTAAATATAAAAATAATAGAATAGATAAATATAAATAGTTAAAATTTAAACTTTCTATTCTATAGATTGTTTGTAGTATATTGATTAAAGTTATTAGGAGAAGAGTATTAATGCGTATAGTTATTACAATTGGTGGATCAATTCTACTAAAAGAATATGATAATAAGAAATTTGAAGCATATGCAGATGTAATCAGAGAACTCTACAATGAACATGAAATATTCATTGTTGTTGGTGGAGGTAGACCTGCACGTGATTATATAAGTGTTGTCAGAGATATGGGTGAAACAGAATCCATATGTGACGAGATTGGAATACAAGTTACTAGAATTAATGCAAGATTACTTCAACTAGCTCTTAAAGACATAGCATTCCCTGCTATTCCAGTTAACTTCCAACAAGCACTAGAATACTCTGCTACTAATAAAATTGTTGTTATGGGTGGTACAGAACCTGCTCACAGTACAGATGCTGTTGGTAGTATTCTAGCTGAATTTGTTGGAGCAGACCTAGTTATCAATGCTACTAGTGTTGACGGATTATATGATAAAGATCCAAACAAGTATGATGACGCAGTCATGTTCGATGAAGTAACAGCAGATAAATTAATGGAAATAGTATCAGGCAACGAAACAAAAGCAGGTACTTATGAATTCATTGATAAAACAGCTATAGAAATAATAAAACGTTCAGGTATAAAAACCGTAATACTTAATGGTAACAATCCAGAGAATGTTAAAAAAGCTATCAATGAACCTATCGGTACACTCATAACTACTGATTAGACATTCACATGACCTACGGGAGGTAATATTTTATGGTAGTTGAAGCTCATAGACATTGTGCTATTTGTGGTAAACCTATTCCTATGACTGAATCATTCTGCTCTGATAAATGTCAGGAACAATATCAATTAAAACAGCAACAAGTAGCAAAACAAAGAAAAATATTATATGGTGTTGTTATATTATTCATCATAGTATGGGCTGTAATGGTATTTAAACCATTCTAGAATCAAAAATATTTTTTATATAAATGACTAGGGATTTTATTTCTATAATTCCCTTTTTAATACTATTTTTTTCTATAAAATAAAATTTAATTTGTAACTGTTTCTTAAATAAATAATATAATTAGCTATTTTTTCTAAAAAAAGGAGAATGGTGAGGATTAAATAACTAGTATTATAGGTTTACACCCATATCTAGTTGTTCTGTTAACTCTTTGTATCTGTTTCTGATTGTTACTTCTGTTACTCCTGCAATATCTGCTACATCACGTTGTGTTTTTCTTTCACCTAATAATACACTTGCAATATATAATGCAGCAGCAGCTACACCTGTTGGACCTCTACCGCTTGTTAAACCATTTTCCATTGCCTGGTTAATGATTTCTATTGCTTTAGATTGAACAATACCTGATAGGTTTAGTTCACTAGCAAATCTAGGTACATAGTCGATAGGGGATGTTGGTGGTAGTCTTATATGTAATTCTCTGGTTAGGAATCTGTAAGTTCTTCCAACTTCTTTTTTACTTACTCTGGATACTTCTGCAATTTCATCAAGTGTTCTTGGTACTTTACATCTACGACAAGCAGCGTATAATGATGCAGCTACAACTCCTTCAATACTACGTCCACGTATAAGTTTGTTGTCCACAGCATTTCTGTATACAACTGATGCTGATTCACGTACTGATCTTGGAAGTCCTAATCTTGATGAGTCACGGTCTAACTCACTTAATGCAAATGCCAGGTTTCTTTCTGTTGCACCACTGATTCTGATTTTACGTTGCCATTTTCTTAATCTGTACCATTGTGCACGGTTTCTTGCTGGTATATCTCTTCCATAGATATCTTTGTTACGCCAGTCTATCATAGTTGATAGTCCTTTGTCGTGTATTGTGTATGTGATTGGAGCTCCTACTCTGGTTCTTTTATCTCTCTGTTCATGGTCGAATGCTCTCCATTCCGGACCCATGTCTACAATGTTATCATCGATTACTAAACCACAGGCTCCACAGACTACTTCTCCACGTTCATGGTCATTGATTAGTTTTGTTGAACCACACTCTGGACATTTTGTCTCTTTTTTCTCCATCTCTGCAACGTCTTCTTTCATCTGTTCTTTTTCACTGAGTCCATTATTATTTTCTAATTCTTTTTCAATTTCATCAGTGTCTGTTGTGTCTATCTTGATGATTTCTTCAACGTCTAGGTCAGAATTGGACATGAGTTCTATATCAGAATCTTCAGGTATTATAACATCAACATTATCTCCCATTGGATTGTTGATTATTAAATCGTTTAATTCTGCTTCAGTATCGTCATCGGATGATGTGTCGTTGTTGTCGTCTTTGAAGTTATCCATTATTTCTAGTAATGGATTTGGTTTCTTGTTTTTCTCTTTCTTCTTATCGTCGTTGGATTTCTCTTCTTTTTTGTTCTTTGGTGGTCTTCCTGGTTTTCTTTTGTTTGTTGTCTTAGTTTCGTCTTCTTTTTTCTTATTTTTTCTTGGTCTTCCTGGTTTTCGTTTAGGTTTTGTTTCAGTTGTTTCTTTTTTAGGTCTTCCTGGTTTTCTTTTTGTTTCTTTTCTTGGTCTTCCAGGGCCTCGTTTAACTTCTTTTTCCTGTGTTTTCTTGTTTTTACTTTTTGGTGGTCTTCCTGGTCCTCTTTTCTTTGGTGGTTCTTGTTTTTCTAGGATTGTTGTCGTATGTTTAGATTCGGTATCTGTGATTGCCTCATCTTTTTTCTTACTGGTTTTTTTGCTTTTTGGTGGTCTTCCCGGTCCTCGTTTTTTAGTTTTTGGTTTGGTTTGTGTTTTTGGTTTTGTGGTGGGTGTTGGTTTCTCAGTTGTTTCTTTTTTGGATGATTTTTTGTTTTTCTCTGATTTTCGTGTTTTGTGAGGTCTTCCGTATCTTCTTTTTCTTTTTAGTATGCCTGCCGTTGTTTCATCCTCCTTTTATTATTTCTTGGTGGTAAATATACTTTTTCACCGGGCTTGGCTTTTCTGTATTTTTTGCTGGTTTTTATTGATAGGTATGGTTTTTTAGTGGATCCGAAGATGTCACTTAGTTTACCTATTGGCTTGTGTTTTTTGTTTAGTATCGTTGTGCCAATCCGTGGTGTTTGTTTTGACGGTACAATTATTTTGTTTGTGCTTGTTATGTGGCTTATTGTACCTATTTCTTTAAATTTATTATCTTTTTTCGTCATTTTCTTTAATATTTTATTTTATTCCATTATATGGAATTGGAATTAATAATTTTTTTATAATAAAATGATTGATGATTGTTATTGGATTAATTATACTTTTTTGAAAATTAGTCTTAATTATTTCTCTTGGTTTATTGAAGGGTGGTTGTTATGTTTATTTTAGTTTTGAAGGTGATTTTCTGTTTTTTCTGAATTGTATTTTTTTATTCATTAAAAATTATTTTTTTCCTTTATATATTTTATCACATTTTTTTTATAAATGATATTATAAAGTTTACATGTCTTTATATTTATACTTTTGGATAGCTTTAAATACTATCTATTTTTTTATAAATAGGTTTACTATAGGAACAGGTTATATCACATAGTATGCATGATAAATTTATTTTAGTTCATATTCTATTACATTGTAAAAAAAGATTAAATAAATGGGGGCGATTAATAAAAAATTTTATTCTATTTTTAATATCTTATCTAATGGCTTATCTTCTTTTATTAATTCTTTAATACAACTAGATTCAAATTTTTTAATATTATTAACTTCTTCAAGTACTTCCTCTACTTTTTCTTGTGGTATAATAACAACACCATCCATATCTCCAACAAGGATGTCTCCATCACAAATAGCCATATCGTCAAGGATTAATCTGTCTCCTATGGTACCATCATTTGTTGGTAGACCTGCACGGGATTTTATTTCCTTTGAAAATACTGTATAACCTAGTTTTATAATATCAGGAGTGTCACGTGATGCTCCATATACAACTGTTGCCTTTAATCCATGTTTTTTAGCTGCTTGAGAAGCCATTTCACCCCAGACAGCATGTTCGGTATCTGAACATTTTATGAGTAACACATCTCCAGGTTCAGCAGCATAGATTCCTTTTATACATGTACCCCAATCATAAGAATCAGTTTCAACTGTTTTAATTTTTCCAACTACATTATATGATGAATCTATTGGTTTAACATCGCAGAGTAAACCTTGTTTTCCATATAAGTTTTTCATTGCATCTGACACATTATCTGTACTAGAAATATCAAGTAAATTATCTAGTGTTATTTTCTTAGGCTCTTTTTTATTGAAATTTAAAACAGTTTTTGGTGTTATTTTTCCTGACATTTTATGCACATCCTATATAATAATTTATTGTATTAATGTTCTCCATATGATTAGTGTTTTATTATACATTATATTTTTATTCAAGTTTCATTATCTAAAAAAAAATAATTAATAATTAAGAAATGAATGAAAGAAAAGAGGGGGTTAGTTAGATACTAGTTTATTTAGTCCTGTGGTGTTGTTACTTCTTCTACAAGTCTTCTTCCTGCAACAACTTCATCGACACTATGGATTGATCCACCGTAATGTTCTACTGCTTCACGTATTTTATCGTAATTTAAGTCATTTCCTTCCATAGTAATTTTAATGTTTTCTGTATCTTTATCTATTTCAATTAATGTTATATTTACTCCATCTACACCTTCAAGACTACTTAAATACATAGCAAATGATGGTAGTGATGGTGAATGTGGTTTTAGTATGTCTAAAACTACTCTTATTAATGAATTTTCCATTTCTATAATATCCTCCGATTAATATAATCGCTAGTTTTTACTATATATATATATATTTTTTATGTTAGATATATTCTTCTATAGTTTATCCAATAACTTAATATAATATATGATATAAATTATTAACTGTATATGATATAACGAAGTAGTTATAAAATATATGTATGAATTTATTACAATAATAAGCATTAATTATTGATGACAATAATTACATGTTGTATGATAAAACATGATAAAAATAAGGCTTAAAATTCTAATGGAAGACTAAAATTACTTAGATTCTTTCATATAAGAAGAATTCTTAAGTTAATTTATTATATTATTATAAAATTTACTAAAATCATAAATAAACCGAAGTTATGGAAATTCATCATTGAATATTTCCTTAACAATAATAAATATATAGAAACAATTCCTTTCATCAATCGCTTAAAATATAAAAAAAGGCGATTAAATGACACATAAAAATGCCAAATACCATGATGACGAAGATTATTATTACATGGTAAAAGATGAAATTACAACAACAAAATATTTAATACATTCACAAATAAATGCAAAGGGTTTTGTAGAAAAACCGGATGTTGTAGGAGCAATATTTGGACAGACCGAAGGACTTCTAAGTGATAGTCTGGATCTACGAGAATTACAGAAAACTGGTAGAATAGGAAGAATAAAAGTAGAGATGACTAACAAATCAGGAAGAACCCAGGGAGAAATAATAATACCATCAAGCTTAGATAGAGTAGAAACAACAATACTCGCTGCTTCATTAGAAACAATAAATAGAGTAGGTCCATGCGAAGCAAACCTAAAAATAACGAAAATTGAAGATGTAAGAGCAGTAAAAAGGCGAACAATTGTTGAAAGAGCAAAAGAATTATATCAGAACATGATGGAAGACTTCACACCTGAAAGTTCAAGAATGATAGAAGAAGTTAAAGAATCAATAAGAATGCCTGAAATTATAGAATATGGTGAAGATAACCTTCCTGCAGGTCCAAATACTCCAACATCAGATGCAGTTCTCATTGTTGAGGGAAGATCAGACGTACTAAACCTACTAAAATATGGAATAAAAAACACCATAGCAGTAGAAGGAGTAAACATACCAAAAACAGTAGTAGACCTTACAAAAGATAGAACAATAACAGCATTCCTAGATGGTGACAGAGGAGGAGATCTAATACTAAAAGAATTACTCCAAATAGGTGACATAGACTATGTTACAAGAGCACCAAGAGGACAGGAAGTAGAATACCTAGATAAAGACCAAGTAATCTACGCACTAAAAAACAAAACATCAGTAGACAAAATAACAAGTCATGCAAATTACAACCATAACCAACACAAATTCCACAACAAACCAAGAACAAACAACAACCACACAGAAAACAATAAAATACACAGACAAACAACACAATACAACCACGAGGAAAAAAAACAGCCACAACACAAACAAGAAATAAGACACCAATATAAACAACACAGACCAGAAGACAAACCCAGACATGAAAAAGAAGAGAACACACAAAAACAGGAAACAGAAAAAAAACAACCAAAACTAAACAAATATCAAAAAATATTAAACCAACTATCAGGAACCAGCAAAGGAAAATTCTACAACGCAGATTTCAATGAAATCAAGGAAGTACCAGTAGCAAACATATACAATGAAATAAAAAACACCCAAGATGATGTAAAAACAGTAGTCTTTGATGGAATAATAAGTCAAAGATTGGTTGATCTTGCCAGAGAAAAAAATGTTGAATGTCTAACAGCAGTAAAAATGAATGAAGTTGTAAAAAAACCTGAAACAATAAAAATAATTACAAAATAATTACAACAACAATCATAAAAAAATACATTATGATAAACTTAATAGAAGAAATCGTAGAATAAGTGAAAATAGAGATAAGGAAGTGTATCTACTTGACATCAGAATACCTAGAAGAATTAGAATTAGAAGATCAAATCGAGGACTACATACTTGAATTAGATATTCAAAGTTACTCAACAAATACTTTGAAAACATACAAGTCAATCCTTAACAGTTTTCACAGATTTCTATTATCACAAAAAAAGCTTAATTCTCCAAAAGACATGCTACGTTCATTTAAAAGATATTTACAATACCTAAAAAGAGAAAAGGAAGTATCACAGAACTACCTTTATCTGGTAACAGTAGTGTTAAAGAAATTCTTTGAATATGCTGAAATTCCAATATATGATGAAATTAAAGCACCAAAAAGAACAAAATCACTACCAAAATCCTTGAATGAACAAGAAGTATATGATCTTATACATGCTAGAGATGCAGATTATGATCCTAAGAAATCAAACCCACAGAATATCACACGTTTAAGAAATAAAGTAATCTTAACATTATTATACTCTACAGGATTACGTGTATCTGAACTAGTAAATCTTAAGATAAGAGCGATTGATGAGGATGAAAGAACAATAAGAGTCAGAGGTAAAGGAGAAAAAGATAGAATTGTAATATTTGATGATACTACATTAAATCTTATTAATGAATATCTTGATAAACGGGGAGTGGAGAATGAATATCTCTTCGTTAACCAAAAAAATAATAAACTAACCTCACGTTACATAGAGTTAATGATTAAAGATCATGCTAAAAGAGCAGGTATTAATAAACGGGTAACTCCCCACATATTAAGACACTCATTTGCTACACACTTACTTAAAAATGGTGTTGATATAAGATCTATTCAACAATTACTTGGACATAGTAATCTTAGTACAACACAGATTTATACAAGTGTGGATATGCATACTCTTAAAAATGTATATGATGAAGCATGGCTTAACAGAGATCATAATGTACATAAAAATCCAATAGATAGTACTACTGAATAACTTATAATTTTTCAGTACTATCTATTATTTTTTTTAAATTTTGAATAGAAATACTTTTTTTGTAGAATATTAAATATAACATAGACTATGATATCCTTTTTTAGTTATCATATAAACTTTTTTTTAGAAATAGTGTTTATTAAAATAAAGAGTATATTATTAAAAAAATAAGAAGTTAATGAAATAGAAAAAATAATATTCTCCATTTCACATTATTAAAGAATTTAATCTTCTTTTGGTAATATTGATGTTGATATACCAGATGCAATTGCAATTTTTATAATGTCACCTACAATAAATGGTAATACACCCATTAATATTAGTTGACTAATTGATAATGCACTGCCAGTACCTAACATAAAGTTATATAATCCAATTAATCCTGGAATGTATATACAAATGAAGTTAGCTATTAACATAACAATTACTGTTTGAACAGGTTTTCTAGAACTAGGATGATGGTCAAACATGTAACCAGTGAATGCTGCAGCGAAAACAAATCCTACAATATATCCTCCACTAGCTGATAAAATCCATGCAAGGCCGTGTTCCATTCCAGTAAACCATGGCATTCCTATAATTCCTAGTAATGCATATAATACCATACTGAATGCTCCCCATTTTTCTCCGAGGAATGCACCTGCAAGTAGTACTGCAAATGTTTGGAATGAGATTAATACTGGACTCCAAGGAGTTGCAATTGTTACTTGTGCCATTAATCCGGTGAAACATGCAACTAGAAATGATAATCCTACCATTGTAATGGTATTTGCATTATTTCTCCATGTATACCATGATGATTGCATCTCATGAAATTTATTAATATTACTGTTTATAGGCATATAATTTACCTCGTATTGTTTATTTTATAATATCTTATTAAAATTATTGAAAAATATATTAGATTTTCTTTAAATCTAATCAGTAATTATAAGATTATTTATCTTATAATAAGATATTTATTTTTCATCGTTATTACATATTATGTATTCCTAATATCTATAGATACTTATAGATGAGAGTAACTTATATTAATTAGATTGAATATAAATTATATCATATTTATATTGTATCAATGTTATACAATTAATTTTTTTATAATGTGATTTAATTACTTATAATTAGAAAGTAACGATGATTGTTCTTCAAATCAGTATAATACTGTTTAATACATGATTAATGGAAGAACAATGAATTATCTAGGATAAATCATAAAAAAATATAAAATTTATTTATTTTCGAGGGAATTTAATGCCAACAAAAGTAGTAGAAATTAAAACTTTAAAACAAGGAAAATACTTAGTATTAGATGGAGAAGCTTCAAAAATTACCAGTATATCAACATCATCACCTGGTAAACACGGAGCAGCAAAAGCTCGTATAGAAGCAGTAGGAATATTCGATAACCAAAAAAGAAGTCTTGTAAAACCTGTAAACGCAAAAGTAGACATACCTATCATTGATAAAAGAGCAGGTCAAGTAATTGCAATCATGGGTTCAGAAGTACAAATTATGGATTTAGAAACCTACGAAACCATCGATTTACCAATACCTGATGAATTAAAAGATCAAATCACAGAAGGTAAAGAAGTAGAATACATAGAAGCATTAGGAAACATGAAAATCATGAGAACAAAAGGAGGAAACTAATTCTTCTTTCTCATATTTTCTTATTACATATGATAAATAATAATACCTTTTTTTTTAAAATAAAATTGAATACTTTTTCTGAATTAAAATTTCACTAATTTTCGAAATATTTATAATATCAATAGTTAAAAGTTATATATTATCTCTTAACTAGGATAATAATATTAAACAATACTTATTTTATACAGAAAATATTATACAAAAAAATTTAATGATAATTAGTGATGAATTACCAATTTTTTATATAGGAGTATCAACATAATATATAATTAGTTAATTAGCTATTAACGAATGGTATAGTATTTAAAGTTAAATAAAAGAAAAACTCACAAAATATTAAATTTAAAAAGATATAGTATAATTTTTTCAAAATTTTTTTAAAGATTTATGAAAAATATTTTATTAATCTTTAAATACTCTATAACATTCTTTTCAAGAGATAAATTAATAAGGAATTAATCTACACAATAAAATCCTGAGCAATAAAATTATTAATTATAATTTATTTTTGAAAGATAATAGCTAATCAGATAGAATAAAAAAATGCTAAGTTCTATTAATTAACTACATAACCTTTTTTTCAATATTTTTAATTATATTTTTAATTTAAACTCTATTCCTGTTATACTGGGAAATAGATTCAAATAATCAGATAATTAATCTTCTATAGAAATAGAAATTTTTTTAGATAAACAGCTAATTCTAATTATTATAAAAAAAAGATAAAAAATAGTAAAATATTAAATAAAATGTTTTAATCTCGTTTAGGACCCATATATATTACAGGAATTTGTATTTCAGTCATGTTTTCTTCAACAGGGCTACCCTCTTCTGCAGGGAAGTATATCTCAGTGATAGGTCCAACAATATCATATTGATTTTTTATAGCATAATCAACTATAGCCTTAATAGTTTCATTAAAATTTTTATGAGTTCCTTTATGACGAGCAGCTAATACTGTATGTGATGTAACTTCTTTAAGTCCAAGTTTTCCTATTCTACCAGCAGGTTTTCCATCGTTGTAGAAGTTATCAATAGGCATACCTACTTCAAACATTTGGTTATTTTCAGCACGTTCCTCAAGATCGTTCTCATATGAACCATAAGGATAGCCAACAGCTTTAAAGTTATTTTCAGCTATAAGATCTCCTACTTCCTTGATAAATTCAGGTAATTTACTGAAACTATCTGTATGTGGAACATAAGCTACTTTTTGCTCAGGGATTCTTTTTTCAACTATTTCAACCATTTATTTACACTCCTATAATTTTTTTTATTAATATAAAATTGTTATATAAAAATTAATTTTGTTTTTTTATTATACGTCTGATACATTTAATTATTTATAAGTTATATCATTTATAAATAATAGATTTGATAATAGTATTAATATATTAAAATGTTAAAAACGATTAATTTAGGATTAAAAGGTGTTAATGCCCATGATTCAAACTAGAACAATAAAAAAAACAGGGGAAGAAGTCTCATTACTTGGCTTGGGTGCTATGAGATTACCGACAAGAAATGGTAGAATAGACAAACAAAAAGCTACTAAGTTAGTTAACTATGCGATTGACCATGGTGTAAATCTTATAGATACTGCTTATCTATATCATAATGGGGAAAGTGAAACATTTCTTAGAAATATTCTTCAAGATAGAAGAAATGATGTGCAGATTTCAACAAAATTGCCTGTATGGTTTGTTAAAAAAGAAGAGGATTTAGAAGAGTATTTGGATAAACAAATGGAAAAGTTAGGCGTGGAATATATTGATTATTACTTTCTACACTCCTTAAATTATGAAACATATAAAAGACTAAAACCGTTACATGTCTTAGAATTTCTTGACAGAATAAAAAAAGAGGGAAAAGTAAAACATGTAGGATTCTCGTATCATGATAATTATGATGATTTCACAAGGATAATTGATGACTATGATTGGGATATGTGTCTACTACAATACAATTTTATAGATGAAGAAGTTCAAGCTGGAAGAAAAGGAGTGCAATACGCATATAATCATGATGTAAGTGTATTTATTATGGAGCCATTAAAAGGTGGATTACTAGCACATGATGTTCCTGAAAAAGTAAAAGTAACCATGGAAGAGGAAAATATAGATGAAACACCTAGTAGATGGGCATTAAGATGGCTGGCCAATCAAAAAGAGATAACATGTATATTATCAGGAATGGGTGAAATAAAACAGCTAGATGAAAATATTGAAACGATGAATAGCACTGAATCTGATTCAATATCTGATGAAGAGTTACAAGTCTACAATAATGTTAAAAAGGTATATGAGGAATTAATTCAGGTACCATGTACACAGTGTAGATATTGTATGCCATGTCCGGCACATGTGGATATACCAGCATGTTTCGAAGCATATAATGCAAAATACATATTTAAAAAAGATACAAAGTATACTTTTCGAGTATCTGGGATAATGGGTGGAAAACCAGGATATGCAAGTAATTGTATAAATTGTGGTGCATGTATAATTAAATGTCCACAAAAAATTAACATACCTCAGGAATTAAAGAAAGTATCTGATGAACTAGAACCATTTGGATTAAAAACATTTATGAAACTAGTAAATGTAGTAGGAAAACCTATATTCAAATGGTATTTAAATCGTTAAGGGGGGGATGGTTAGACGCATGGTAGGTAAAAAATCAAAGATAATAATGATTATACTCTGTATATTTCTAACAATACTGGTAGTTGAACCTACACAACTTGACGTAAATGAAATAAAAGTACAATCTAGTGACATACCCGCGGAATTTAATGGTACACGAATAGCAGTTGTGGGTGATATACATTATGGGGAATATGTTAATGAAAACAGGGTAAGTTACATAGTAAATCAAACAAATGAACAAAATGCTGATATAATAGTATTAGTAGGAGACTATGTGACAAATGATGAAAATGATGCTGACACCTGTATTAAAATACTAAATAATCTTCATGCAAAATACGGAGTATACGGTATACTTGGAAATAATGATCCAAAAAATAAAACAAGTGAATTATTAGATGAATCCACTACAATAACTAACATACGTAATGACGGGGTATGGATAGAGAAGAACGGTGCAAGAATAAGATTAGGAGGAGTAGGAGATATTTCAACAGACCTACAATATCCTCGTAGAACAACAAGCGGAACAACAGAAAATGATTTTGTGATAATGGCATACCATAACCCAAACTACTTTGACCTGATAAATCATTCACGTATAGATTTATCTCTAACAGGACATACGCATGGTGGACAAATTAATTTCTTTGGATATGCTCCATGGGTGCAGAAATCATCAAAAGGTAACAGATATATCTCTGGATTATATGAAGAAGATGGTTCACAGTTAGTAGTAACTAATGGAATTGGTGAACGAATTGTACCCTTTAGGTTCATGGCAACACCACAGATAACAATTGTAACATTAGAATCCACATAAAATATGTTTATATTTGAAAATAATTGAATGGAATAAGTTATTATTAAAAATAATCCTAAATAATCGTTTAAACTCTTTTTTTCTTTCTATTTTTTGATATCATAAATAAGCAACTTTTAACCTTCATACAAAATAAATGGTAGAGGTTAAAAGAATTACCTATAAATTAATTAAACTAAACAAGACTCCAAGTATAATCATATTAAAACTGTCAAGTGAATAATTAATAAAAAAATATCCCCCATGATTTTTCTTTTAACCTCTACATTTCATAATAAGAATATAATGTGGAGGTGCAATAATTTAACAATAATAAATTAATTACTACAATGTTATTAGTAGTCTGTCTTCTACTATTAATGTATGGTTTATCAGTTAGTAATGCTGAAAATCCAGATTCTATGACAATAGAACATATAAATGATACACAGGTTATATCAAATACAACTACAACTAACAGTCAGGTAAATACATCACATCATACTCATACAAGTTATAAAACAGTTAATAATAAGAGTCAATCAAAAGTCCTGAAAAAAGCAAAAGAACAAGAAAATATCGAAATATCAACAGATAATGTAACTTGTCAGGTAGGTGATGTAATTGATATTAATGTATCATCAGAACCTGCAAATTTAGATGATGGAATATTAACCTATTATATTAATAAGGAGATTATTGGCGTACAAAATATATCAATATCTCAAGAACCATTTGAATTTGACACTGACGGATACGATGCAGGTACTTATAATCTAACAATAGATTTTTCAGGAAGTTTAAAATATAAAAACACAGGAACAAATGCAACAATAACAATAAATAAACATGATACAGATATAACAATCACTGATACAATATTTGATGAAGATAACAACTTAAATATATCCTATAACCTAATATCAGGTCAAAAAAAGGTTAACACTGGAACATTGACACTGTATTATAATGATACAATGATAAAAAGCATGAATATAACAGAAGAGGATTCATCAATAATAATACCTAATAAATATAACTCTGAACTAATAGACTTTGTATACACAGGTAACAATTACTATGAATCATTCAATACCTCTGAATTAATAAATGTGGATCCCCTTGATTGTGATATATACATACCTTATATTACAGGATATCATGGATCAAATGTAACAACAACAGTAACCATCTATTCAAATAAGACAGTGAATGATGGAAAACTCGATGTATATGTTGATGATATACTCATAGATGAATATGATGTAACCAGCAGCAGCATACCTATAAATATAAACTTGGAAAATTATCTTGAAGGTAAATATAATGTAACAATAGTTTACGGGGATAGCAATGTTTACAATGAACAATCATATAATACTACATTAACAGTAAGAAAAATAAGAACAAATGTATACACAAGTAATGTTACAGCACATAGAAATAATATTGTTAATCTAACAGCAACAATATACAACTATGTTGATGATAAAACAAATGGATTAGTGGAATTCTTTATAGATAACGAGAGTATTGCTACAAGTATAGCTAATAATAGTCATATTAATATTACCTATCTAATACCAGATAACTTAGATTACGGCATGCATAACTTAACAGTTGTTTACTATGGTACTCAAAGATATAACGAGTCACGTGCAGAATCATTAATGAATATTACTAAATATACCAACAAGTTATATGTGAAAGATGTTACACTAGATGAGAATGGACGTATTAATATAGATCTTAGATGTTACTCCTATGATAGAACAGTAGATGATGGGGTTATAAACATAATAATTAATGGCACACTTGTTGACACAGTTCCTGTCACAACTAATGATACTATAATTATATTACCTAATGAATATCAAGCAGATAATGTTTATACTGCATCATTCACATATGAAAACTCCTCATGGTACAATGATGCTAATACAAATCAAATAATAGACATTGAAAGAACAAACACAACAACACATATATCAAAATACTTATCAAATAAAAATATACTTAACATAACAACCTATGTTTACACAACAAGTTATGATGAAATAAACAATGGAACCATGGAATATTACCTAAATAATAACTTAATAGGCACATCAAATATCAAAAATAACACAGGAAACTTAATATATAACATGACCGGCCAGCCAATAGGAAACTACACAATAACAGCAAAATATCTGGGAACAAAAATATACAAACCATCCACAAACACAACAACAATAACAAAAACAATCCACCAAACAACAGCATATATAACAACAAACAACACAATAAGAGCAACACCTGGAGATACAATAAAAATAAATGCAACAATAAACGACTATGAAGGAAATCCAATAACCGAAACAATACCAACAACAATAATAATAAATAACAAGACAATAAACACACAATTTACTAATGGAACACTAAATCAAACATATAAAATACCTGAAAACACAACAGAATCAACAATAACCATAACAATAACGACAAAAAACACAACAAACACAAAACCAACAACAAGAAATGCTACATTAAAAATAACAAAATATAACACATACATAACAGGACCAAACAACATAAAACTAACAAAATTAGAACAAATACAGATAAACACGACAATAAACTCAAATAAACACCAAGTAAATACAAAAATACCAACAATAATAAAAATAAATAACAAAACACTAGCAAACACATATTATATGAATGGATCACTAAAATATAAACTAAATCTAGACAATAAATACATAAATAACACATATACTCTAACAATAATGACACATGAAACATCAAAATACAGACAAACAACAAAAACAATAAACTTAATCCTAAACAACAGGAAAACATACATTATATCTAAAAACATATACTCATCAAAAGGAAACAAGATAATATTCAATGCAACAGTAATGGACGCACTAACAAGAAAACCAATACAAGGAACATCAAAAGCATGTATAAAACTAAACAATGTAACTGTAAACACAATACAAATAAAAAATGGTCATATAGCATACCCTTACAGTAACAATAACAATGCTAAAACATATAACATCACAATTATCAGTGGAGAAAATAACATATATGACGCCTCACAATGGACAGGATATCTAATAAATAAAAGACAACCAATCAAAATCACATCACAAAACATAAACACAATAGTGGACAGTAATATAACAATCAAAGCAAAAATATTCTCAAATGAAAAACTGATTAACAAGACAATAAAAGCATCAATAAAGATAAACAATGTGACAATTGGAACAGTAAATGTAGTAAATGGTCAAATAATATTACCGTACAAGTTACCTGATAACATGGGCTCAGGAATCTATAATTTAACAATAGTCACTGGAGATACTGGTTCGTATTATCATACAAATACTACTACCAAGTTAATAGTCTCTAAGAAGTATAAAGTAATAGATTCACCTAATATCAGTGTAAAGAAAAATGGTACAATCCATATTAAAGCAGTAATAAAAGATTCAAAAGGCAATATTGTAACCTCAAAAACAAAGGTTAATATTAAAGTTGCAGGTAAATCTATATGTAATTTAAATGTTACTAATGGAATCATAGAATATGACTATAATATTGGTAATTTAAAGAAAGGAAAGTATGATTTACTTGTACAGGCTGGTGAAACATCTAAATATAGACATGCTACTACACACTCAGTACTTAGGGTGGAATAATCTGGGAGAATAGGAAAGTACATAATATTATTCTCCTTCATTTTTTTTTATTTTAATAACTATTTCTAGAAAAAGAGATGAAATTAACTAATAATATGCGTTATATAAAATTATAATTTTTTATAAAGCTCAATTATTTATTTAAAAAAGGATAATATTTATTCTAAACTTCCAAAAAAGATAAAAAAAGGAAGGTTAATTAACATATTACTTGTTATGTTATTTTATGATAAATTTGCTGCTGCTGTAGGATATTTAGTTATGTATCCATATCTGAATAGTGCATAACCTTGTGATCCGCCACTCATCACTGCTTTTGCATCAGAGTTCAGCTCGGATGCAGATAATTTGTTGTATGAATTATCGTATGTTTGAAGTATGGTTACTACTTTAGAATGTGTAGCATACTTAACAACATATGCTGTTGAGTCTTTTAGCCAGTTAGTACCAGCATGGTATGAGTATTTGTATGCCATAGGCATCATTACATCAACATATTTACTTAAATTAGCATAATCTTGTCCGTAATATTTTTTAGTGTCACTTTTTTCAGCATAAACTGTCATTGATACAACTAAGTTTTTATTATAACCTTTTACAATACTGTTAACAGATTTAACGAAGTTTGTTATCACTGATGGTTGTACTATACTAGGATTTGATCCAGAGTATCTGGCATAATCAAGACATACTCCTGATAATCCATTAATCCTGATAACTTGTTTAACAAAGTTTTTTATCATATTTTGCTGTGCTGTACTTACATTAAATCCATTGCTTGTACTGAAACATACCATGTATGTATGTACATTAATATTGGTGTTCTTACATAATGATATTACTTTTTTTAGTAAAGCTGTGTTATTTGTTGAAGCTCTTGATTGAACATATACATCTGTAATTTTAGCGTTTACCCATTGTGTTACATTAGCTTTAGTTACACTACTGTCTAATTTCACATATAATGCAGTCATTTTCTTGTTCGTTATGATTTTTGTGTTTGTTAAAACGTTTATGGTTTTTTTAAGTTTCTGGTTATATGAGTATGTTGTTATTGTTATATTTCCTGTGTTAGTTATTTTCTTGGATATTGTTATTGTTCCAGTGGTTGTTGTATATGTATTACGTATTCCTCCACCAACAATAGCTTCATTTATGGTTAAGCGTGGTAATTTACTGCTAGTATTATATGCGCTTGTTTTATTTCCATTATATATGTAATTTAATGTTGTCATGATTTTTAGTGTTGAATTTACGTAATTTGATCCGGACGTGGTCACTTTTAAGTAGATCCAATTGTTTATTGTTGTTGAATACTGTCTGCTACTTGATGGTTTTGAGTTATTACCCCACCAGTTATAGTTTGCAGTTAGTTTTCCTTTGTTATTGTATACATCTATTTTATTGTTATCGAATAATACTGAATTTTGAATAGTTGTTTTTCCTTTATAGTTATATAATGCTCCACCATTAATTGTAGCATTGTTTGCTTTAAAGAATACTTTGTTGATTACTGCACCTGCTCCATTAACATAGATAGCTCCACCAGTTGATGCATAGTTTTTGTTAAATGTTGAATTGTATACATAGTTAGTCCTTGTGGTTTTAAGGTATACTGCATTATTATTGTTTAAAGTAAATATTGAATAGTTTATGAGTACTTTATTATCTTCATCCGCATATACTGCTCCACCTAGATTTGCAGTGTTATTTGTGAAGGTAGAGTGGCTTATTGTAATATTCATAGGAGATAATGCTGTGGTAAATATTGCTCCACCATATGTGTTAACGTTATTGTTAGTAAATTGTGAGTATTTGACTGTTAATGTTCCATTATTGTTTATTGCTCCACCAGTAATATTTGCTTTGTTTGTTTTGAAGCTGTTCTGACTTAAATACAGTGTTCCTTTGTTATATATTGCTCCACCTTTGCTATCAGCATTATTACTTACAAATGTATTATTATACCCTGCTATTGTTCCAGTATTGTATATAGCGCCTCCATCTTTGGTTACACTATTACTGTTAAAGTAGGTTTTATTTAAATTCAATTTTCCAACGTTATATATTGCTCCACCATTTATACCAGTGTTTTTTAGGAATATTCCTGTTTTAATAGTGGATGTTTTATTTTCTGAACTTAGATAAATTGCTGTGTTACCATTGTATGTTACATTTGTATCGTATAATGTTACACCATTAGATGATGTTATTACACTACCAAGTTTACTTGCATTATTTTTATCAAAAGAGCATCTTGAAAAGCTTAATGAACCAAGATTATATATTGCTCCTCCATAATCTGCATTGTTATTTGAGAATGATGTTTTAACAGCAGTTAATCTACCCTTGTTATATACTCCACCACCATTTGCTGTGGCAGTTGACATTGTTATTTTCATTGACTCTAAGTTCAATGTTCCTTTGTTGTATATTGCTCCACCATTTTCATCTTTAGCACTTGTAATTGTAAATGCTTTGAAAGTAACAGTTGTTCCAGAAGCTATGGTAAATACATGGCTTCCTCTACCGTTGATTATTGTTTTTTTAGTATTATTACCTATTATAGTTACATTCTTGTTAATAAGTATTTTATGTTGATTATAATTACCCTCTGCAAGATAAATGGTTCCTTTATCATTCACTGCAGTAAGAGCACTTTTTATTGTTGCCTTTGCAGTAGTACTACTTGCACCGGAATTATTATCATTTCCAGATGTACTCACATAGATTTTACTGTATCCTGTTGTATTATTCACTGTTTTAGAATCTTTTGTAGTAGTACTTGTTGTATTATCACTATCTTTTTGTGTTGTGTTTTGTTCTACTGTGGTCTGTGTATTTGTATTTTGTGTGTTCGTGTATTGTGAGTTATCATCTTTCACATTTTGATTACTAGAATCTGTTACTTGTATATTATCTGCCCCAACTCCTATACCTGCTGTAACAGTGCTATGACCTGTTTGATTTGTGTCAGCAGCTGAGACTGCACTTATACATACTAGTAATGCTATTATTACTAATACTGGAAATAATTTTTTAAATGTTAAATTATTTCGTTTAATAAATAATCACCTCTGATATTTATTTTATATTTTGTTATTTAAATAAATTAGTCTTTAAAAAGAAGGGCCAATGTCTTAATCTGTATTTTAAACTGTTTAAAGTTATTTTTATAAAAAAATAAGTAAGAATGGAGGTTATTTCTAGTTTCTTATGATGATATAGATCATATATACAATAAATAAGGATACTAGGATGATTCCATCTTTCCTGTTGAAATCCTTTTTATCATATGCTAATATGTATGTGATAATTAATGCTAAAATCATTATAATAGTATCAATTACCATAACATTTGTTGTTGCAATAGGAGTTATTGTTGTTGTTAAACCAACAATGAATAGTATGTTAAATATACAACTTCCAACAGCATTACCTATTGCAATTCCGGTATTCTTATTGTATGCTGCTGTTACACTAGTCATAAGCTCTGGTAGAGATGTACCTATTGATACTATTGTTAATCCTACTAATGTTTCAGACATTCCTAGGCTTAAAGCAATATCTTTTGAAGCATCTACTACTAAATCACTACCAATTAGTATGAAAGCTAAACCAACTATTATAAATAACACAATCATTATGTTGGATAAGTGTGTAGTTCCTACAGGCATGTTCTTACTTTCTTTTTTAGATTTAACAATAAGAAGTGCAACGTATGCTATTATACCTATTAGGAAGATTATACCTTCAATCCTACTAATCTGACTACTAGTTACAATAAATAAGAGTAATAGTATGCTACTTATTAAAAGAACAGGAAAATCCTGTTTTAGTGATACGTCATCTATATCAATCTTATAAATAATAGCAGTAATACCTACAACTACAAGTAAATTAAAAATGTTACTACCTACAATGTTACTTATTGCTATAGCATTACTATGATTAAGGGCTGAAGTTACAGAAACAGCAGCTTCCGGTGCACTAGTACCAAAGGCTACAATAGTTAAACCAATAATCATAGCAGGGATTTTAAGTTTAGTAGCAAGATCACTGGCACCATCAACAAACATATCAGCACCCTTAATAAGAAGTACAAAACCTATAATAAGCAATATAATTGTTAAGATATCCATAAAATTATCCTCAAAATATTAAAAATAAAAGAATAAGTATTTAATAACTTATTCTAGTCTGTGTAATTCATCCTCTAACATAGGTAGGAATGAACCAATATCAGTAACAATACTTATAACCTGTGCACTACCTCTGTCAGCAAGCTTAGTTACAGAAGCATTACTAATATCTACACAAACACTTTTTATTCTAGCTGGAATAAGGTTACCAGTAGCAACACTGTGAAGTAATGTTGCAATCATAATAACCATGTCAACATCCTGTACTTCTTCACGCATTCTCTGCTGTGCTTCCTGTGAATCTGTTATAACATCTGGAAGTGGTCCATCATCACGAATACTACCAGCAAGAACGTATGGTGCATTCTTTTTTACACATTCATACATAATACCACTAGTTAAAACACCTTGTTCTACAGCATCACGAATACTACCTGCTTTGTTAATAGTGTTAATAGCAGATAAGTGATGTTTATGTCCATGTTCAACTAGTTCTCCGGTCTCCATCTTTACACCAAGTGATGTTCCATATAATGCATTTTCAATATCGTGTGTAGCAAGAGCATTACCTGCAAATATTTTATCTACATATCCTTCACGTATTAAATCAGCTAGTATAGGTGCACATCCTGTGTGTATAATTGCAGGTCCACCTACAACAAGTATTTTTCCACCATTATCCTTGATTTCTTTCATTTCAACTGCTACTTTGTGAATAATACTTTGGGTAGGTTTTTCAGCAGATGCATCACTGTTCATGAATTCAAACTGGTTTTTACCTCTAGCCTTTTCAGGTGGAGTTACTTTAACTCCTCTTCTACCAACTACTATTTTTTCTCCTTTTTTTATTGAATTTAATGGTTTACAAGTAGCTGTTTCATTTTCAGTATCTACTGTGATAACACAGTCCATTTCTATATTATCAATATTAATCCATTGATTGTTGTATCTTATTTTAGTATTATAGTTACTAGTGGAATAAAAATTGCTTGGTACTGTTTTATCTTTTTCTGATTCTATTAATTCAACTTCTTCTACATCTTTAATAACTTCTGCTCCGTAATCAGTTAACATGTCTAGTATTCTGTTGAATGTTTCATAATCCTCGGATTTTACTAGAAGTTTTGCAGTACTTTTATCAGTTTTTAGTTTTCCTACTTCTAAATCTTCAATTTCGTAGTCACCACCCTGTTCTAGGATAGTGTCCATTGCTTTAGGCAATATTAATGAGTCTATAATATGTCCACGTAATAATATTTGTTCTGAATACATTATTTCTACAGTCCTTTAAAAATTTTAATATTAACATATACTATTCAATGATTTAGGTATTAATTGAATGTTATATATTTTTCTTGATTATAGTATAAACTATTTTATCATAGTTTTGTTCGATATTTGTTAAATGTTCTGGAAATATAGTGATAAAAATAAGTTAAAAATAGAGATGGAGAAGAATTAAAATTATACTCTATAGTATACCCATAGCTTTATTGGTTTTTACTATAGATTTTTCTCCATCATCTTCTAATTCAAGCATTGCTCTGATTGCATCAACATTTTCTGGTACAACATCAGATTCTTGGTGAACAGCTTGCATATAGAATAATTCTCCATCTTCAACATTTACTGATTCTTCCCATACAGGTATTTCGTACATATTTCCTCTTGAGCGTCCAAGGTCTTTAGCATACTCCATTATTTCAGCAGTAGATCCTAATTTAAGGCTTTTCTGAATAGGTAGTACACGGTAAGCTTCCTTGAAAGCATCAAGCACATCATCTGTTGTTACATTGTTCTCTAATTCAACCATTATATTATGTGTGTGCATAAGTGTGGTCGGAACCATTAAAGCCATGGTTATTACAGTAACATCAGGTATGATTGTTTGTACATCGGGTCCGTGATGTGATGGAACTTCAGTTGTCGGAACAATAGCATTTATAGGTCCTTTTTTAGCATCATTAGGGTCTGCTGCTCTTCTTACCATTACAGCTCTAACTTTTTTAATACCTGCTAAATCATATACTGGTTTAAGTGTACGACATAATCCTGTGGTGTTACAGGAAACTACACGTACGTAATCTTTGCCTATGTTACTTTCATAGTTTGCCTCAGCATTGAAAGATGAACCTATTGCATCATGATCTTCGCCACCCTCAAATATGGCTTTTAATCCTATTTTTTCATAGATATCTGTTTTGTTCTGTGAACCAATACCTCCTGGTGTACAATCCACAACTAGGTCTAATTTTTCAAATAATTCATCTGCAGTACCTGATACTTCAATACCTGCTTCTTCAAATTGACTTTCTTTTTCAGGAGCACTGAGGTATAAATCATATCCTTTTTTAACAGCCATCTGTGCCTCGAAATCAGGAGATCTTTTTGTTACTCCAACAATTTTCATGTCATCTTGAGCAGATACAGCATCTGCAACTCTTTTACCTATGGTTCCATATCCATTTATTCCAATATTTTTCATAATGTAACATCCCTGTAAAAAAATATTATAATCCCTTGATATTTTAAGAGTTTATATTAGAAAGATTATCGTTTCTAAAAATTTTTTTCAGTTATATTACTATATAAGAATTATGATGTTTATAAATTTATTTTAAAATTTTACTGTTTTTTAGTGAATACCTCTATAAAATAGTTGAATATAATTTTTTTATAATAGAATTCATTGAATTTAAAAAAGAGAAAAAAAGTGTGTGGAATTATAATAATATTCTTTATTTTTTAATATCTAATTCCTGATATACATAGTAGCCTATTACACCACCAATGGTACCTGCTATGATGTAAAATACTAATGAGTATAATGATGAGTATAACATGTATGTGAAGTATATTGGTCCGTATGACATGTACATCATTATTAATGAAATTACGGTAGCTACTACTGCACCAATAAGTGTACTGAGAAATGCTGCTACTGTTGATTCGGCTACTTCTTCATTTTTCATAATTCCAACAAGTATTCCTGTAATAAATATAAATGGTAATATACTTGAACTTGAACCACTTATTAAGTAAGTGATTATGATAATTATTATTCCTAAAGGTACAGCTTTTCCTTGGGTTACTTTGTTAAAATCCATATTTACTAACTCCTTTCTAATACTTTTTATCTTATTTTATATATAGATTCATAAGTTTTTTCATTGATAAAAGAGTGTTTTTTTATTTATTTTTGATTTAATAATCCTAATTCTTCTGATACATAATATCCTATGTAGCTACCAATACATCCAATAATAATATATGTTATTATACTAATAAGAGAGTACTGTACAACTGCTATAGCATATAAACCACCATACGTATAATATACGGTTATTAGGGATACAATAAATGCAATTATTGATCCGATAATAAAAGCGATAAAAGAATTAAGTAATGTTTCCTTTATGTTAACATGAAGCATTATACCAGAGATTATTCCTATGAAAAGTATTGTGGGTATTATAAAACTATTATCATTAGTTAATAATGAACAAGCTATAATCATTAAGATAGTTAAAGCAATACTTTTTCCTTTTAGCATGTTTTTAAAACTCATACTATCCTCTCCTAAAAATGATATGATTAGATAATATAACTAATCATATACCTAGTTTTAAGCCTATTCCAGAGGTTTTCCTTCAATAGCACTTATTTTGTTAGGGAAGTATGTATCTACAATATATTCTAAACCATATTTGGAGAATGACTGTTGCTCTGCTTTTCGTCCTAGTTTAATCATTTTTTTGATTTCCGTCTGCCAGAATTCTCCTTTATATCTAGGGTCTGCTGCTAATTCTTTTAGACGTGTTACATCTATATCTTTTAGTTTGTCAGTTGGTAAATCGTAATTAATAATGTCTGATGCTGTTACACCTAAAAATTTTGCATCTGGTGTAGCAAGGTCATGGTTTACGTGTGCTAATTTTGCACTACCTGATATAATTACCATAGCAATGTGGAAACCCCATGGGTCTCCGTCGTTACAAATATATACTGGGACTTGTAGCTCATCACTAGCTCTTCTGATAAATCTACGTGTTGCACGTGCAGCTTGTCCTTTTAATCCTACAATTAATGTATTAAAACGGTCATATGCTTTTTCTTGAACCATACGGTGATACATTCCCATAGTTTCCACTGCAATAATTCTTTCAACATTAGAATCTACAAATTCTACATCATCTATTGTTGGTGGAATAGTATATCCTGCTTTTCCTAGTCTTAATGCATTGAATTCTACGTCATCATCACGTAGTGTGATATCACCATATACAGATGCTCCATCTTCTTCAGGGAGTAATCCTAGGTTTTCACGTGATACTCCTAATGTTACTTCTATATCTTCAGTAATGTTGTTTGATTCCTGCTGGTTATCAAATCCAACATCCCATCCTTCTGATACATAGTACATTTCCCTCATGGTAGCTGTTTTTTGTATGTTTACTAGTTCTTTACAGAAGTTTCCGACACACATCATTTGTGCTAATTTTTTAATTTGTTTAACATTACCTAGGGATCTAGTTCCTGTACGGTCACCTAATTCAAAGTATCGTTTATCTTCATTATATATAATATTTCCAGTTCCTCTTGATGGTATTTGTAAGCTAGGTACTCTTTCCTGAAGTATTTCTTCTAGTACTTCATCTCCCATTCCTCTTAGCTTGTTTAATGCAATTTCTTTATGTTTCATCATATGAATTCTTCCCTCATTATTTCATATTATTTATTCTTAAAAGAGTTTATTCTTCATCAAAATCTTCGTCAACTTCGGTTTTTAGACGCATTTTAGGTTCTTCTGTTTTGATTTTCATTGGTTCAATTTCTGGTTGTTTAAGGCGGTTTTTCATGTCCATGATTTTTGCTTTGTGTGTTACTTCATCCATTACATGGTCATACTCTGGAACATCTTTTTCTGCTAATAGTGCTGATTGTTTGATTACTACTGGTACAAGGTCTTCGAATATTTTTGCTCTCATTTCCTCGTTTTTAGCTGCTTTTTTGGTTCTTATGTATTTTTCTAGTTTACGTGCTATTTTCATTGTTGCTTGTCTGATTTCTCTTACTATTTCTGGTTCTGGTGCAACACTTTGTTTTCCAGTGGATAAGTATGGTACGTTTGTTGATATGATGTTTACAAATACTGTTATTGGTGCATTGTCAAGGTCTCTTATACCATATCTTCTCCAATCTATACTTTTTAGAGCTTCTGTTATTGCACAGCTTCCTTGGTCAAAGGTTAGTGGAACTCTGTTTGCAAATCTCATTATTTCTGCTTTTCTCTGATTTCCTATGAGTCTTCCTGCTTTTCCACCATAAGCAATACCTGCTTCTATGATGAATGATACTCCTCCACGGTATGCTTGTGGTTTTCTGGTTATTGCTGTTGAAAATTCTGGTAATAGTATTTCGTTAATACCTTTTTCTATTTGTTCGTTTCCTATTGGTTTAAGACCACTTGTTGGTGGAGCCATAAATTTCATTTTATCGAATTGATTAACTACTGCTTCTGCTTCTTTCCATGTTATACTTTTTGGTCTTTTATTCATGTCGATTCCAGTAGCTTCTTCGATTTCTTTGATTTTAGCTGCTGATACACGTGATAATGAGTCCATTAATAGGTTTTTGAATCGTTTTTTGTTTGTACTTTTACAGAGGTATATTATATCGTCTGCTGTTACTCCTTTTGGGTGTGGTAGTACTTCTTTTGGTAGTGGAGGTATTTCATTTGTTGCTCTTTCAAAGGTATATTTTCTTCCGGATGGGTCTTTGAATACTATTCTTGCGTGTGGATTTCCTATTACTGTACGTCTTATGTATTCGTATGCTCCTTGTTCACTCATGGAATATGATACATCTTTAAATTCTATTTCTATTCCTGAGCCTGTACGATCAGTTTCAAATTCTTTTCTGTCTAAGATGATACCTGTATTCTTTTTAACATCAAGTTTTACGGTCATTTCTACTCCTTTAAGTTCATCACCATCTTTGTATCTTGATCTTATTTTTACAGGTTGTCCTGTTGTCATTTGTGATAGTAATACACATCCACTACATCCGAGACCTTGTTGTCCTCGTGATTGTATATTTCTGAATTTACTTCCTGCGAACATTTGACAGTATACTTTGGTTATGAATTCTTCTGGTATACCTGGTCCGTTATCTGCATGTTTAAGTAGGTAGTGGTCTTTTCCTAATCTTTTTAATTCTATTGTTATGTCGGGTAGAATTCCTGCTTCTTCACATGCATCGAGACTGTTTGTTATTAGTTCGTGGAATACTATTGTTAGTGATCTAATTTTTCCTGAGAATCCTAACATTTGTTTGTTACGTCTGAAGAATTCTGACGCGGTTAATTCTTTAAATTCTTTAAATAAATCGGATGTATCACGTTCCAAGGATTTCATTCCTCCGTTTATATTAATATTACTTATTTAATTATAAGTATTATTTTTTATTTTTTCTACTTTTAATTTAATAATAATTGTTCTTCTCTTTTTAGATAATATGTTAAAACTTGTTGTAATTTCAATAGTTTATACATATGTATCATTTAAAAACGATTATTTTTTCTATTAATTATATATGTAAAACATACAATATAAAACCATTGTATATACCCTACTTGATAAAAATATGTTAGTTTTGGGGGGTCTTGATAAGTAATTGATATATAACATAAATATTATTCTAAATAAAAGTTCACAATTAAAAAATATGAATAATTTAAATAAAAAAAAATTAAGTTAGTTGGTGGTGAATATTTTACTAAAAAAATTAAAGAGAAAAAAATCAATCATAAAGTTTCAGGAACTTCTTCAAATTCATCTTCATCCTCATCTTCTTCACTAATAGCATCTTTATTATAATCCTTTTCTGCATCAGTAAAGTTTTCATCAGTATCTAAATCTTCTCTTAAAATATCCTTTCTGTCCGGTTTACCATTAACAAGTTCATCAAATTCTTGTCTTTTAAGTTTATCATGCATCTTCTCAAGATAAGCATAAACAGTTTTCTGTCTGGAACCATCAAGAATCATTTCAATAGCTTCTCTAGCCATTTGAATATTTTCAATTTTACCAATTAAGGAAACAGTTTTACCATAAATACTGATTTCAACATCAAGCATATCATGCATAATCTGTCTGGTTCTACCATTTTTACCTATAATTCTACCTTTTTGTCTTACTAATGCTTTCTTTGATTTTCCAACATAATCTTGTAAGTTGATGATTTCTAAAATCATTTCATCATCTTCAAGAGTTAATGCGATATCTGGATTAAATCCTCTACCTATAGCTTTAATCATATATCTAGCTTTCCATGTTGCTAATGGATCATCAGTCTCATCAGTTGAACTTATAGCAATATCTCCTGTATCACTGTCAATTTTCAATTCTGTTTTAGTAATAATTTCTAATTGGTGTTTAATTTTACCATTTTTCCCGATTGCTACGCCAACTCTGTCTTTTGGTATTTTAAGGTACTCTGTATTAACCATTATAAAAAAGCTCCTTTTCGTGTAATATTTTTTCTCATAAGTCGTATAATTTAAGTAATTTAATATGATTACAATACTAATCATTATCTATTTAATAAATGATAAAAAGGTATACTGATATTATTTAACTAATCTTCATTAAATAGAAAAAAAATTTATTATTCTTTTTATCTGATTGGGGATAGTAATACTATTGAAGTATTGTCTTGTTATTATTGTTATATAATTTAATTAATATTTATTATTTTTTATTATTTTTAAAATCAAATATTTTAATAACATTCTTTACATCAATATTAATATTAATTCTATTATTTATCTATATTAACACTAATATAAAAAACTTGGTATAAAAAAGATATGATAGGTATGTTGTTTAAAGTAAATAGTTATTCTTCTTTAATTATTCTATGTTTAACATAATCATAATCTAAATTAACTTTAAATTTTTTACTATCATATACAATATTCTTTATATCTCTTTCAAGTAATTCTCTACTGGAAGGATGACTACGTAGTGTAGCCTGTGATAAATCTATAATATATGGATGACCATGAGATAATAAAATATTATACTGTGAAAGATCACCATGTACAAGGTCAGCCTCATTATATGCAATATCCATAAAATTAAGAATTTCCTCGAAAACTTCCTCAGCATTATCTAACTTAATTTTACTAAGTGGTGGTGCAGCTGTAGCATCATTATCTGAATAATCTAAATATTCCATTACAAGAACATTTTCCATAGCAGTGTAAGGTTCAGGAACATTTAATCCTAAATTATATAATCTGCTAAGATTTTTAAACTCCTTTCTTGTCCATGTTGTAACTATTTGTCTAGTGTTATTTCCATGAGTCTTGAATCTAGGATCTCCGGCAATATATTCTTTAATCTTCTTAAAATCAAGAGTCATAACCCTATAAATCTTAACAGCAACATTATTACCATCATCATCAATACCTAGAAAAACATTAGCTTCTTTACCAGTACTGATAACACCATTTAAAGTATTAATATATCCCTGTTTTGCTAATTTATACAATACTTTCAGTGTTTTATCATCAAAAACTTCACTAGAAACTTGTTTATCTTCGGAACTTTTAATTCTCTTAGTCTCTTCTAATTTACGCATCTGATTATCTGCATCACGGTAATGTTTATTCAATTAAAAAACTCCTTTCTAATGCTATTATCTCTTTATTTATTCTCTAATAATTTTTACGTATTTGTAATAGTATTTTTGATACAATATACAATACTGGTAATTCTATTAATGGCCCAATTACTAGTGCAATAGCAACTAATTGATTATCTGGAAATGAACTGATAGCTATAGCAAGTGCAAGTGGTGAATTACGTGCTAAGGTAGTTAAAGTTAAACTAGCATAATCCTCATAATTAAAACCATTTCTTCTTGCTACAATATAATCTAAGATAAAGTTCATGATAAAGAATAATATCAAGGGAATAAATACAATTCCTATAATATTAATGTTATCAAAAAGATTACTTGCCTCTGTATTAAATAACCCGAATATTGCAATACATAGAAAGATTGTCTGGTAACTGCTGAAAAATGATATAATCTCACTTTTAATGGACCTTCCCTGTAAGACATATTTAACAATTTGTGCAGTGATAAAAGGAATCACAATAAACGTTAAAAGACTATTTGCTAGACTTAATATATTTAGTGTATTGCTATTTGAGAAAAACAATAATAAATACACTGGAAGTAATACTAATTGTAGTATTAAGTTTATTGGTAGAATAGATAAGCTCAGAGGAACATCACCCTTTGCCATTTTAGTAAATAATAGATACCAGTCAGTACATGGTGTTAAAATTAACATGAAAAAGCCAAGAAGTAGATTAATATTTCCATGTAAGAATAAATCACCTAAAAAATAGCCGAATAATGGTGTCCATAAGAAGTTAATCAGGAGGCTTGTTACAGTAAATCGTCTGTTATAAAAACTGTTTTTAATATCTTCCAGAGGAACATCCAGAAATACTGCAAATAACATTAATGCTAAAAAAATATTTATTAAATAGGGGCTGATTTGATTTAGTATTGTCACATCTTTAAATAATAAACCTAATATAATAGCTCCAAAGATGAGAACAGGCTCTAATTTTTCTACTAAATCCATTTAAATTCCTCTTCGAACTATTATGTTTATTATTTATTTTGATATCAACATTATATTTTTAAGAATCCTCTTCTTTCAAGGTAATTAGCTTCTGTACGTGTGTATCTCCAAATAACATCTGCTTTTTCATCACTTTGGAAGTCCCATGGTTTTACAAGTACAACATCACCTTGACGAATCCAAATTCTTTTTTTCATTTTTCCAGGAATACGACATAATCTGATCTTTTTATCGTTACATCTTACTTTGAGTTTTCCATGTCCTAGAATTTCCTCAACAACTCCAGGAATTTCACCTTTTCTTGGTGATCTTACACGGATGTTCTCCCCGTTATTTTGGTTGTTATTATGGTTATGGTTTTTCTTATTGTTAGATTTTTTCAAATTATATATCCTCCATTCTTTCCTAATGAGTAATTGTTAAATTAAATTTCATTGATTAAAATGTATATTAAATTTCTAAGTATATAAAATCATAATTCTATGTTATATATTATATATCGTTTTTAACTATATAATTTTTTTTAAATTAAACTAATTTATAGAATTTGTTAGATTTTCATGATTTAAAGCCTAAAAAAATTAAGAAAAAAATAAGAAGGGTGGTTATATTTATCCTACTTTATTTATTTTGATTAAAGATTTTACTGGTACATCCTCTAAATCATTAATACCTTTTTTGTCTACAAGAACTGTTACAGCTATTGGTTTTGCTCCATGTGTTTCACATACCCTTATTGCATCAGTTACTGTAGCTCCACTAGTTATAACATCATCAACTATAACAACATTTTTGTTTTTTATGTTAGCAAAGTTGTTACTTATTGCTCCCTGTGCTGATTCATTTTTCATATGTTTTACTGGGTGGAATACAGCTAAATCCGCATCTAATAAATCGGACATTATTGTTGCAAATGGAACTCCGCTTACTGATATACCTACAACCGCGTCAACAACACCTTCCTCTAATGTTAAATCAGCTAGTGCTGATGAAATGTATTGCATACGTGATGAACTAGTTCCTATTGTTTTCCAGTTAATAGCAAAATCGTCGGGTTTTTGTTTTTGTTTATTTTTGTTTACAGGTGTTTTTTGCATTATTAACCATTGTGTAGTATCTTTTGAAATGTTTAATTCATCTGCTATTTCACCTGTGGTTAATCCTTTATTTCTAAGTTCACTAGCTTTCTCAATTAGTTTGCTATTCATTTTAATCACTTATTTTTATAAATATACTAATGTTTTATCTTTTGATGATTTCATAGCAGCATCAACTATTCTTAATGCTTCATATCCATCCTGACCTGTTACTTCAGGTTCTGTATCCTGCTGTACTGCATTCACAAATGATCTTAATTCTTCTTTGAGAGGTTCTTTATTTTCAACTTTCACGTTTTCAACTTGATTATTTTCCTTGTATAGTGTAACTGTTTGATTACCATAGTCAACGCTTATTATACCATCTACTCCTGTGATGTTTAATTGTCGTTTTTTGTATGGTGTTAGCCAGTTTGTTTCAAGTATGGTTAACACTCCGCTATCATATTTGGTCATTATTTCTGCATGGTCTTCAAATTCACAGTTTTTTAGTTTACTACTCATGTTTGCATATACTGTGTTTGCTTTACTTTCAAATAAATAGTTAAATATATCTATGTCGTGAATAGCTAAGTCTATTGCTACTCCCACGTCTCTTATTCTTGGTGGGTATGGACCTAATCTTTTTGCGTTAGCTGTAACTACTTCACCAATTTCTCCGGCATCAAGTAATTCTTTTGCAACTCTTACTGCTGGATTAAATCTTTCTACGTGTCCTGTTGCTAAAATTACTCCAGCATCTTTTGCCGCATTAATCATTTCTTTTGCTTCTGGTAATTTTGAAGCGATTGGTTTTTCTACTAACACATTTTTGCCTGCTTCTATTGCACGCATAGCAACATCATGGTGAAATACTGTAGGTACACATATGTTTACTGCTTCAATATCATCAATCTGAAGAATATTATCATAATCAACATATCCTACAGTATTGAATTCTTTTGATACCTTATCAAGTGTACCTCTTACCATATCAGATATTGCTACTAAATTTGCATTTTCCAATTCGGAGTATATACGAACATGGTTGTAACCCATAGATCCTACTCCTATAACACCCACGTTTGTCTGTTTCATAAAGTATCCTCTCTTAATTTTATTCCAATAGCTTTTGCAGTGTCTATTGCTTCATTCTTTTTAGTTGTCTCATTAACATCTGCTAAAAGTTTACCTTCTGGACTTAATAACTTACAGTGTATATTAATATTGTTTCCATCAACTTTTGAAATTATACCAATAGGCCATTGACATCCTACACCAATGGTCTCAAGAATTGCTTTCTCGGTTAAAGCTTCTATTCTTGAATCTTCATCATTAAGTTTTGAAATAATATCATTGTATTCAGAATCTTTATTAGTCATCACTGCTAAAGCTCCTTGTCCTGCTGGAGGTACGATGTATGTTTCATCAAAAATTTCTTTAACATGATCTTGTAAGCCTAATCGATTAATACCTGCTAAAGCCATTATAGTAGCATCATATTGTCCTTCTTCAACTTTACGGATACGTGTATCAATATTTCCACGTATAGGTTTTGTTTGAACTTTCTTTCCATGGAATTTACAGAAAGCTTCTCTTCTAACACTACTAGTACCTAATGTAGCATTTTCAGGTAGTTCATCCCAGGTATAATTAGAAATTAATACTTCATTGATAGCTTCTCTTTTAGGAATGGCTGTTATTGTAAGTTGGTCATTTAATTCACTAGGTAAATCTTTAAAACTATGTACTGCAAAATCGATGTCTCCATCTATTAGTGCAGTATCTAATTCTTTTGTAAAAATACCTTTAGCATCAATATTATATAATTGTGAATCTTTAATTTTGTCTCCTGTTGTTTTAATTATTTTTGTTTCTATTTTTTCACCAGTAATTTCTTCAAGTGATTTTACAACAGTTTGAGTCTGAGTTGTAGCAAGCTTACTACCTCGTGTACCAACTATCACTAATTACGCCTCCATTATTCTAAATAACTATGATCATGAGTATTTTTTTCTTAAAATAACTAATATTAAGCTATTATCAATTATAATAATCTCAGTAACTTATTTTTTAACTCTTTATAATTATATATTTAATATATTTAATATATTTTTGTATAACTCTTCTTTATTTATACTTCTTTTTATTATTTTTAATTATTTTAAATAGTATTTAATAGAATATTTACTCAATTATGTCTTATTTAACTAATAAGAATACATTTTAAATAAAATAAAAGACTTCTTATAGATATCTATGAAAGAGCTACTGTTGATAGTATTAATTATTAAAAAAAAGTATAGATTAATTAAAAAATAAAAGACTTGTTAGAATAAAATAGAATTATAAAACAGGTTTCACTCTAGTCATGTTTACTTATTTTCATTAACTATCAGTTTCATGAATATTTTCGCTCTGTTAGAATATTAAAAAAATTCATAGAAAAAAAGTTTGAAATTATTAGTTTATAAAAATATAAATAAATGAAATACTATGTATTTTTTGTAATTAGTTACATACTAACTTTCTAGTATTGTATTCACTTCTGTATATTACATGTATTATTTCATAATTTCTATTTAATGCTTCATGGTATGCATCCTGGAGATTATCAATGTAAATTATTGGCAAACCTTGTTTTTTTAGACTATTTCCTAATTCACCAGTAAGTATCACTTTATTGGATGGTACTGTTTTTAAGTATTTTAATAGTTTATTCTCATCTATCTCTTCACAGGTTATACCGTAATCACCACCTAATATTATTATATAATTGGATGTGTATCTTGTGGTATTGTCCACACATTTTTTTATGGAAGTAGTATTAAGACCAGAATTTATATCTTCTAATACCATCTTATTATTAACAATTTTATATGATCCTCTGCCTGGTATTATATTCATGTTTTCTATATTTGAAATAATTTCATTATTATCTAAGCCAAGTATTAGTCCTACTCCCATAGCAAAAAGAATATTAGTAATATAGAAGTCACTCACAGCAAACATTGATAGGGATAGTTCCTCTTTATTATACTGAACTTTAAAGTGGGTATTTTTAATATCATAATTAATCTTGCTTGTATGTATATCTGCCCTAGAATCACTAGTACTAACAGTTATCACATCTTTATTCACATTAGAATAATATGTATTATAAGCACTCATATCACATAATACTTGTTTTGAATTAAATATTGATTTCTTAGCACTACTTGCTGTTTGATTGCCCTGAGCTATAGGATAATCCTCTAATATATTAGTTAATATTCCAATATCACAGTAACTAGTAATACCAAGTGAAACCTCAAAAACACAATAATCAATTTTATCCAGTAAATCATTTTCACATGCAATGTTAAGAGCTGTGATAATACTAGCAGGAGTAATACTAAGGGATGTTGATAATACAATATCTTCTGACGGGCTGTGATATGATAAGTCATGACTAGTAAGTGTGAGAACACTGTTATTTTTCAGTACAGAACTTATCAATGTAGCTGTACTAGTTTTACCTTTAACGCCAGTAACTTCTATAATCTTAAAATTCCATCCATATCTAAGTCTATGTTTATTAATTAAATATCCAGTGAATTCATGATGAGTATAATCACTACTAAAAACAGGATTCATATGAATAGGATTTATTGTTATAAAATCAGTTCTATGTTTAATAATATAATCAAGAGATAGAAATTTAACATTATACTTATTACTTAATTCTAGTTTTTCATCATGTGTTAACTTGTTATAAACATCATAGAAAAATAGGTTATTATCTGTATACTTGTAATATTCTTTAAGAAGAGTAATACCACCGTGATTAGCATCACTAATTAAAATATTCTTAGTCATAATTTATCAATCAACCCTATAAAAAAAGAAGAAGTTAAAAAAAAGAATTTAATGAACTTATCCTACAATTAATTTGTTATTTACACTATTATAGAAGTTCTTTTTAAATCTAACAAAATATGCTGCATTATCAGATTTTCTGATTTTAACTTCATCCATATAATTAAAGTTCTCACGTGAAACACCATCAAGTACACCAATAGCTTGTTTACCCTCTTTTAGAAATTTAACAGTTATTGTACTTTCTGCTGGAACGATTTTTGGCCTAGTATTTAATTTAAATGGACATATAGGGATAATAATTGCTGCATCAACACGTGGATCAACAATAGGTCCACCAGCTGACATAGAATAAGCTGTAGATCCACTTGGTGTTGAAACAATTAATCCATCAGCGCGAACTTCATCTACAACTTCTTCATCAACAGAAACTCTTAAATTTAGCATCTTTGCTGGCTGACTTGTCATGATAACTAATTCATTTAGTACGGTTATCCATTTATCATCACATAAAACATCTAACTGTAATCTTTCTTCAATGAAGAAATCATAACTTAGCAATTTATCAAGGCATTCAAAGATATCCTCTGGATCCACTTCAGTTAAGAATCCAACAGTACCCATATTGATACTGAGTATTGGTATCTTTTTAGGAGATAATACATGCTGAGCATTAAGAACAGTACCATCTCCACCTACACATAAAACAATATCTGATGTCATATCTTCTATAGGAGTTTCTAGATCAGAGTATTCTTCCAGTTCCTTAGCTAAACTAGTGTCTAATTCTATTTCAACATGGTTAGCTAGTAAATATTTAACAATATTTCTATCAAGTTCTATGGCTTCCTCTTTATCTGTCCGTGAGACAATTCCAATTTTCATATTATCACAAATTTACTATAATAATTTTATAATCTCATCATGTACTTCTTTATTAGCTGATGCTACAATGGATGTTTTTTCAAGTAAATCTAATTGACTTGCTAAAGGATTAGATTCAATATCAGTAACAACACCACCTGTTTCTTTAATTACCAGTTGAGCAGCTGCAATATCTAAAACACGAACAGCACCAACATCTAAAAAAGTATCATATGTTCCATCAGCAACATAACATAATTCTACAGCAATAGCACCCATTAACCGCATACGTCTAACAGATGTGCATAGTTTATCAAGCATTCCTTCTTTAGCTCTGTAGATATATGTACTAATAGTTGATTCAGATGCTTTTTTAATATTTGATAACGTCATAGGCTTACCATTTTTAGCAGAACCTTTTCCTTTGATAGCAGTATATATATCACCAGTAGGGAAGTTTTTTATATAACCAAACTCTATATCCCCAAGTGTTACATCAGATACTCCTTCATCATTAGGGATGCTTGCCACAGCTATAGAAATACCATAACAAGGAATGTTTTTCATAGCATTACTGGTACCATCAAGAGGATCCATGATTACAAGATTTTTAGCATCCTCTTTGCCAATTTTTATTTTTCCAATTTCTTCACTAATAAGAATCAATGATTTACCACTATTTTTTATAACTTCAATTGCTGCATTTTCTGCGTATTCGTCTATCTTGTGTGTAGGCGTTCCATCTGCACCTATTTTTGTGATTGTTGTTAACTTAGGATCATCTCTAGCATTTGTTATTGCTTCTTCTACTTTTTCAGAGATTTCCTGTGATAAATTTAACCAAAAGTTTATCTCCTTATCATTCATATTTCCACTTCTATTGATTACTATTCTACTTTATGTTCTTAATATTATTTAGGAATTTATAATTAATAAAAAATAGGATTAATTGTTATGAGTTATTCTTTCTTTTAATGGAAATACTTGAAAGTAATTTGTATATAAAAAAGGGTAAGATGAAGGGGATCATGCTGTAGTAATAAATACTTGTATTATAGGCTTAACCTATTTATCTGTTCTACATTAATATCTAAATGTTCCGGCTTTGGTAATTTAATGTTTAAAGATTCATTTAATACATCATCAACAGTTTTCATTGGTTTAAATGTTACTTCCTCTTTAACTTCATCAGGTACATCGTCGAGGTCTTCCATATTCTTTTCAGGTAATAATACGGTTTTTATTCCAGATCTATGAGCTGCAATCACTTTTTCTTTTATACCGCCAACAGGTAATACTTTTCCCTGTAATGATATTTCACCAGTCATAGCTATTGTTGAATCAACAGGTGTGCTTGTTATTAGGGAGGCTATTGTTGTAAGAAGGGTTACCCCTGCTGAAGGTCCATCTTTTGGTATAGCTCCTTCTGGTACGTGGATGTGTATATTTCTCTTATCAAATTCTGTGTCTTTGAGTATTGGTTGTAATCTTGATTTTATAAGACTTTGAGCTATTTGTGCAGATTCTTTCATCACATCACCTAATTGTCCAGTAAGTTCCAATTTACCCTCTCCAGGCAACAGTACAGCTTCTATGAATAGGATGTCACCACCAACAGGTGTCCATGCAAGTCCTGTTACTACACCTGGTGGGTTCTGTGCTGGTACCATATCATAGTGTGCTTTTTCATGTCCTAATATATCATAAAGCATGTCCTCAGTTACAACATATGGCCTTTCTATGTCATCAACCACTATTTTTTCTGTTGTTTTTCGTGCTATAGCAGCTATTTGTCTTTTAAGCTCCCTTACTCCAGCTTCTCTAGTATATTTTTCAATTATCGTGTTTATTGCTTCTGGTGTTATTACAAGGTCATTTCTTGTTAATCCATGTTCTTCTAGTACTTCATCTATAAGATGCTCTTCTGCTATATGATGTTTTTCTGTGTTAGTGTAGCTGTCTAATTCAATTATCTCTAGTCTATCTCTTAAAGGTCCTGGTATATCTTGTAATGAGTTTGCAGTTCCTATGAAGAAAACATCTGATAAGTCATATGGTACTTCTAAGTAATGGTCTGAGAATGTATTATTCTGTTCTGGGTCTAATACTTCGAGTAATGCACTTGTTGGATTTCCATTTATTGATGCTGTTGTTTTATCAATTTCATCTAATACAAATACAGGATTTGTTTTTCCTGCTTTTTTCATTCCATTAATGATTCTTCCTGGTAGTGCACCAAGATATGTTCTTCTATGGCCTCTTATTTCAGATTCATCTTTTATTCCACCTAGACTTACTCTTACATATGGTCTGTCTAATGCTTTTGCAATACTTTTTCCAAGACTGGTTTTTCCTGTTCCGGGTGGTCCTACAAATAGTATTATTGAACCTTGTTTTTCATTTTTCATCTTAAGTACAGTTAGATGTTGTATTATTCTATCTTTTACTTTTTCTAGTCCATAGTGGTCTTTATCAAGTTGTTCTCTGGCTTTAGTTATGTCAATGTCTTTTTTCTCTTCTTTATGCCATGGTAGTTGAAGTATTGTATCAAGATAGTTTCTTATTATGTTTTCTTCTGAGTTGTTTTGGCCTTGTCTTTCTAGTTTATCTACTTCTTCCAGTGCTGCTTTTTCAACTTCTTCAGGTAGTTCTGCTTCTTTTATTCGTTCTCTGTATGTTTTTCTGTCTTCTGTATCATCGGTCATGTTGAGTTCTTCTTGAATCATTTTCATTTGTTCTCGAAGAAGAGTTTGTTTATGTATTTCGCTCATGTTTTTGTTGAGTTTATTTGTTATTTCCATTTGTATGCTCATAGCATCTCTTTGTTCTAATAGTAATTGTATTACGCGTAGTGCTCTTATTTTCACTGAGTTAAGTTCTAGTAGTTCTTGTTTTTTATTTATTGTTACACGTAGGTATGGGAATACTTCTGCTATTTTTTCTTCTGTATCTATTTTGTCTATGATTCTTCTAGCATATGGTTCGGAATTTGGTATTAATTTTGATATGCTGAGTATTGCATCGTTGATGTCTTTGTTTATTGTTTTTGATTCTTCTGGTGTTATTGTGTTGTCTTCTTGGATGGTTTCATATTTTGCATAGAAATAACTGTTTTTTTCTTTAATACCTTTTATTTCTACTTTATCTTTTACTTTTAATTCTATACGGTATTGTTTTGCTTCTTCTTCTATGTTTTTAATTTCGAGTATTACTCCTACATCATAGAATTCAACTCCACCGTTGTTATCTCTTGGTAACTTTTTCGGTGTTAATATTATTCCTTGGTGATCATCATTTATCGTATTTAGTATGTTTTCTGTGTGTACTTTGTCTAGAGGTATTTTTATGTCTGTGTGTGGAAGTAGGATTGTATTTGGTATTAATAATATTGGTAACTCTTTAGTATTTTCTGTATTTTCATCTTTATTTTCTATTTTAGTAGTTACATCTGTTATTATTAAACCATCTTCTCTTAATTGTTGAGTAAATGATAAGTTATCTCTACTTTCAGAGGTCATTTTTTCACTCCTTTTTTTTATTTAATTATTAATTGATTATTTTTATTATGATTATAATTAGGGGATTATAGTTTTTATTTACTTTTTTTAGTTCATGTTTTTAGTTTATGCTTATAATATATATACCTTTTCTTATTTTTATAACTTATTGTTATTAAAATAATATCTTATATTATAAGATAGATATAATTAGAATTTAATTTAAAAGTATTAAATAATCAACAAGAGATTATGGGAGAAGTATATATAATGAAAGTATCATTAACAAAAGGTGCATCAGAAGGACCAACAAAACTAAACGCATTTGACAATGCTTTACTTGAAGCAGAAATAGGTAATGTAAATTTAATTCCTGTTTCAAGCATGTTACCACCAGATACTGAAGTAATACCAATGCCTAAATTACAGCCAGGGGAAATGACTAACTGTGTACTGGCACATCAATACTCTGATAATCCAGGGGATGAAATAAGTGCAGTTATAGCATTTGCACAGGCAGAAGAGATGGGGTGTGTTATAGAAACAACAGGAATTAATAAATCTATTAAAGAATTAGAAGATGAAGCAAAATTCATGGCTGAATACATGATAGAAAAAAGAGAACTTGAAATAATAGATTATAAATCCGTAATACAATCACATACTGTTATAGATAAAGCTAGTGTTGTAGCAGCATTAGTTTATCATAATCCTAAAAGACATTAATTGTATGTAAGCTATTTTTATAAAAAGTAGATGGTAAAAAGAGGTAATATTACTAATTACCTACTATTTCTTTTAATATTTTAATAAATTTCTCATTTTTAGGGTGTGTTTCAACACTAATACGTATATAATATTCATCAAGACCATAAAAACTAGTACAATCTCTTACAATAATTCCTTTTTCCATGAGTTTTGATGTTAATTCTTTTGCTGTGAATCCACTATTTCTTACGTCTATTAACAAGTAATTTGATTTTGATTTATATATGTGTAGATTATCTATTGCATTAACACTTTCATAGAGATATTCTCGTTCAGCAATACTTTTTTTGGTAGATTCTTTAATGAATTCCTTGTCAGCTAATGTTGCAAGTACTGCTTTTTGTGAAGGTACTGTTAAGCTGAATACTGGTTTTATTCTTGATATTTTTTCAAGTAATTCTGGATTAGATAGTCCATATCCTATTCTTAATCCTGCTAATCCCATTACTTTTGAAAATGTTCTTATTATGAATACATTATCATATTTATCGAGTAGATTTACATTGTTTACTTCTGAAAATTCCCAGTATGCTTCATCAATAACTACAAGAGCATCTGTTGATTCAATAATTTTTATGATATCTTCTTGTGGAATTAGTCCACCTGTTGGGTTATTTGGTGTACAGAGGAAAATTACCTTTGTTTTATCAGTAATATTATCTAACACTGATTGCACATCTAATTTGTTTTCTTTAACATTCCATTTTGCATACACTGCTTTAGCATTGTATTGTTTAAATGTGAATGAGTAGTACATGTATGTTGGTGGATGTACAATGAATTCATCCCCAGGGTCTATGAGTGTTTTTGCTAATATGTCTAATAATTCATCAGCTCCGTCACCTGTTACTATTACCTGGTTTTTATTTACTCCTGCATACTCAGCTATTTTTTCTTTTAAGTATTCATGGTTTGATTCAGGATATCTGTTCATTTCTGGAATTGCATTTAGTATTGCTTCTTTTACTCCTGGTGCGGGACCCCATGGGTTTTCATTTGATCCGAGTTTTAAAATTTCATTTTCTGGGACACCATATTTTTCAGAGATTTCTTTTTTAGATTTACCTGGAACATAGGTGTCAAATTCATCAATTATTGCTCTTGTTTTTACCATATAATCACGTTTTATTCTTTGAATGCTAATTTTACATATTCATCAGCATTATTTGTAATACCTTCTATTTCTTCTTTTGTTAATTGTCTGACTGCTTTAGCAGGTGAACCTATTATTAATGATCCTTCAGGGAATGTTTTATGTTCTGTCACTAGTGCTCCTGCTCCTACTAAACAATTTTTTGTAATATGTGCGCCATTTAATATTACAGATCCCATACCGATTAGCACGTTATCATCTATTGTACAGCCGTGTACTGTGGCGTTATGTCCAATGGATACATGTTTACCTATTTTTACAGGATAATCTTTACTTACATGTATAACACAGTTATCTTGTACATTTGAATTTTCATCGATAGAGATTGGTTCAATATCTCCTCTTACTACTGCATTATACCATATGGATACGTTATCTTTTAGGTCTACGTCTCCAATTACTTTGGCTCCTTCATAAATTTTATTTTTATCAGACATGTTATCACTTTTTTTATTTCATTTGTGTTCTATGTATTATTTTTTCTTTTTATCTAGTATTGAATTTTATTATTCTTTTTATTATATTTTTTAGGATGTTATTTTATTTTGTTTTTTTAGTTTGTAGGACTTTTTTTTTTGGATGTTTGTTTCTTATTGTTTTCTGATATCTTTTTTAGATGTGGTAATTGTTTTATGTTTTTTATTATAATATAATTCTATTTTATACGAACGATAAATTACTAATTTATTAATATTTGGAATTATAAATAACATATTTAACTAAAAAATTCGTGATTACTGTGAATATACAACCAACTTACTCCTCATTAGATTATCCTGGAAAAATGTCCTTAGTTTTATTTACACCGGGATGTGACCTTAGATGTAAATATTGTCATAATCCTCAGTTATTAAAAAATGAACGTCTTACAAAATGGGATATAGAAGAAATAGAAGAAGAAGTTGAAAAGAATCTGGATTTTATTGATGGTATAGTTCTTAGTGGTGGTGAACCATTATTACATCTTGATGTTATTAAAAATTTTATTAAACAAGCTAAAGATTCTAATTTGTTAGTTAAGTTAGATACTAACGGATTACATCCGGATGAAATTTCGGAAATAATAGATGATTTAGATTATGTGGCAATGGATATCAAAGCACCATTAGATAAATATTATAAAATAAGTGATATATATCCAAGTAATACTAAAGAAACTATTAATAGAACAATAGAAATTATATTAGAACATAATGTATTTCTTGAATGTCGAACAACATACGTTCCACAACTACTAACACCACAAGACATATACGATTTAACAAAAGATCTTAAATGTGACATGTATACAATACAGCAATTTAGAAATAGGGTAACATATGATTCAAGATTAGCAGATTATGAAGAACCAAATCCTGAAGAATTATTAAAAATAATAAAAAGTCTAGATACAACAATACCAGAAATACATATAAAATCCAACCAATTTGGAAACCAAATCATAAAGAAAGAGTAGAGAAAAATGCCAATATTATTACTAGGAAACAAAGATATTGATTTAATTAGTGGTAAAAGAAATATTACCATAAGAAGAAGATGGAAACAACCACTATACCCAGGAGATCACCTCTACTGCTATTGGAATATTCTGTCGAAAGAACGAGAAAAACTATTCGAAGCAGAAGTAACTCACGTAGATATATTAACCTTTGAAGACGTTATTCAAGATCATGAATTGGCGGCAAAACTAGGATACAAAAGCACAAAAGAACTAGAAAAAGACCTTAGAAAAACATATCCCAACAACACAAAAAACAAGGATGAATTCCAAGTATTTCAATTCAAAAAATTACATGTAAGCCAATGGGAAGGCTCAGCAATAAATCAAAAGAATATAATCATAAAAAAAGCAGACGTACTCTTTGAAATGGGAAAATACAAACAATCATCAATATGCTATAAAGTAGCATTAGAATATGACCATGATGATGTTCAGTTATTAAATAGAATAGGAGATAACCTATCACGTCTGGGACAATTTGGTGATGCAATAAAACACTATAAAAAAGCAATAAAAATAGAACCAAACAATGAATACTTATACAATAACATAGCAATAGCATATCTAAACAAACGTGAACCAGATAAAGCTCTGAAAGTAAACAACAAAGCATTACATGTTAATCCAGAAAATACAACAGTACTTTACTGGAGAGGATTAATTTATGAAATGTTAAATGATTTTGAAAAAGCATTAATTTGCTTTAACAAGGTCTTAGAAATAGATGATACTGACCCTGATGTATGGAATGAAAAAGGAACAGTTCTTAACATGTTAGGGAAAAGTGAGGAAGCACTAGCTGCATATGATAAGTCAATAGAATTATGTTTAGATGATACAGATGATTCAAATACATGGGCAAGTAAAGGAAACACATTGCTAGGATTACAAAGATATGATGAAGCAATAGAATGCTATAATCATGCATTAAAAGTAGATACAAACAATGCAATAATATTAAATAATAAAGGAGTAGCATACATGGAACTAGGAGATTTCAGGGATGCAATTGAATGTTTTACTAAAGTATTAGTAATGTATCCAGATAATCCTGATGCTCAGGTACTACAAGAAGTATGTCTAGAAAATCTATAAAAAACAATTCTCACTTTTTTTATTCAATTTCAAATAATTCACCAAGATAACTTTTACTACTAGTTTTAACTAATGAGGGAATATGGCCTGTTTTGCCAAGAATTTCACCTTTAATAACCATTACTCCATCATAGTAATCATGATAATCCTCTGCATGAGTTAAAGCATTATGAACAATGTCATCATCACAATCACCTACACCATAATTACCAATACATGTAGCAAGACTATCAGAAATACTGCTTTGTCTACTAAAAACAATTGTAGCATCAGTTTTACCAAAACTCTTGGATGGACCAGCAGATGATGACGTACAAATACCATAACCATGTGGTCTTGGCTTTATCTTAAATCCGATATTATATGAAAAACTACTATCACCAGCATAAACTCCGATAACTACTTTCCTATTAGTTTTAAGAGCAATATCTCCGCCATTTTCAACAATTGAAAAACGACTGCCTTTACTAATAAGATAATTTAAACAAACTTCACTAATACTTCCTGCAACAGAAGACATAGGACCAGTATCAGAGATTTCACCGGCAACAGTCATTAATTTAAGTATTGTTTCATCAGAAATTATAGGAACTGGTTTATAACCGGCAAATAGTGGATTACTATTTATGGTATTCTGTATGATTCTTCTTTCTTTCTTAATTAGTTGTGTTAAATCTATATTAATATCACTTTTTAATGAAATATGGGTTGATTCTATATTTATATTCTTAGAATAAATTCTATTTTCCATAGTAATCATTCTTCTTTTCTCAATTAATTAATATTGTTGTTACTTATTAACAATGAAAATAATCAGTATATTATATATAAAATTATAATATTAGTTATTAACAAATATATTTAACATATTTAAAATAAAAAGGGGGCATAATTTTCATGATGCCAAAGCCAAATAACTCTAGAACTAATAATAAAAATAACAATGATTTCCAGAGAGCAGGTTCAGAGAAAATATTACTAGAAACAAAACCAAATATTTTCTGCTATTGTGAGAATTTTATATTTAAAATAATATTACTATTTATATTAGTATTCTTATTTGCTCCAATAGTCACGATATTCTATAATATTCAAGATACACTATTAACATCATTTCAAATGAATTTCACAAATTTAACATCAATAATGGAATTACTATTAATCTTCTGTATATTAATTGTACTTGTAAAGATATTATTAGATATTCTTGACTGGAATTATACTAAATATGTCTTAACAAATCAGAGAATCATTATTCAAAGAGGTTTTTTCCGTAAAGAAAAAATCATGATGCCTTACAGAAAAGTACAGGATATCGAAATTTCTCAGAACATGTTAGAGAGAATTATTAATGTAGGGGATATTCTTATTTATGGTGGTCATGATAATTCTGATACAATTCTTGATGATATACCAGACCCTAAAAGTGCAGAAGAGATAATTCTTAGCCATATAAGTGATTATAATGAATATCCTCCTAATTATCCACCTAATTATAATCCTAACTATTATAATAACGGATATAACAGGAATTATGGATATGATGATAGATATGATAATAGAGAATATGATGATAGATATGATTATCATGAATATAATCGGTATGAGGAGAATAATCAAGCTCCCCCAATAGAAAATAGGAATTATTATAGGGATGATAATGATTATTCTCATGAACAAGAAAATAACTCACAGAATAATTCCTTTATTAATAAATGGAATAAAAATAAACAAAAATATAAAAAATCTAAAATGAATAAGGATGAAATTATGGAAAGACATCAAAGAATGTTCAAAAAATATAATGAATAAACTTAATCCTTTTTATCCTTCTTTTTCTATTTATTTTAAAAAATTTTTTTAACTGGATGAAAGCATGACGAATTATGATATAATTGTAGTTGGTGGTGGACCAATAGGATCTACATATGCATATAAGATGGCTAAATTAGGATATGATGTAGCTCTTTTTGATATGAAAAACAGGATAGGTCAACCATTACAATGTGCGGGAATAGTGTCAACAAACATAAAGGATACTAAGAATTTACCTGAAGAATTCATATCAAATAAAGTTAAAGGAGCTAACTTGTTATCACCTAATGGAACAAGTATCACAGTAGAGAAAGATGATAATTCAGCATATGTGTTAGATAGAGTGTTATATGATAAATATCTATTTAACAGAGCAGTAGATGCTGGAGCAACTGCTTTTTATGGAGAACGTGTTCTTGATGTCGATATGGATAACACAAGAATAACAACAACTAATGGAAAATATTCATCTAACATAATAGCAGTAGCATGTGGTCCAAATTCAGCGACATCAAAGAAAATGAATCCTAATTTTAAAGAAGAATCCTACACGGGTATTCAATATACATTAAAAACAGAACCATCAGACACAGAATACGTTGATGTAAGAGTAAATACAAGTATATTGCCCGGATTTATATGGAAAATACCAGTATCTCCAACAGAACAAAGGTTAGGATTATTTACCAATGGATCACATAAACAGGCAAATCAAATACTAATAAACATGATGGATTCAGGTAGTACTATCATTCAAAAACACTATGGGTTAATCCCAAGATTTAACGTTAATAAGAAAATAGTTGAAAACAACACAATCCTCCTAGGTGATTCAGCAAATCAAATAAAACCAACGACTGGTGGAGGATTAGTGACAGGATTTAACTGTACAACTATAGCAGCAAAAAATTCAAATAAAATGCTGGAAGAAGACAATAATAACTATCTAAAACAATACGAAACAGAATATCATAAAAAATATGATAGTGAATTCAAAGCACAACAAAATGTACAGAAAATAATCAAAAGTATGGATGAAGATGACTTCAATTACATGTTCAAGGAATTAAAGGATAACAACGTTGATAAAATAATATCAGAATATGGAGATATGGATAACCAAGTTCCATTACTAAAACAATTAGTGAAAACAGGAGTAATATTTAAACTATTACCAAAAATAGGTGTAAGGAGACTGAAAAATATATGGAAATCACTGTAATATTATCACAAGAAAATGAGACATTACCCCGAGCTGAACTTTTAGCTAGACTAGGTACACTTAATATTAAATATGAAATATTGAATGAATATCCAGGAATAGTAGAATTAGAGGTGGATGCTACAAAAGATGAAGTTAGTGAATTAGGTGCACATCTAGCATATACACATGAAATTTTATATACTATAAAAAAAACAACACCAGAAAACCTTCAAACAGCAATAGAATCAATAGACTGGACAAAATATGTTAAAGATTCATTCAAAGTACGTGTAAAAAGAATGGGTAATGGTGATGTAGATAAAGATGGTATTGAAAGAAATATTGGAGGATATATTAAGAAAGAATCACAAATGCCCGTATCTTTAGATAACGCTGTTCATACAATAAAATTAGTATACACAGATCCAGAAGTAGTTATAAATGAATATAAAGAAACATCCATAACAAGTTATAATAAAGTAATAATAACTGAATTAATAATAGAACAGAACAAGAGACATTTCTTTGATAACAAGCCACATAAACGTCCATATTTCCATCCTGGATCAATGAGTCCAAAATTAGCTTTATGTATGGTTAACTTAGCAAGAGTTCATGAAAATGACACAGTACTTGATCCTTTCTGTGGAACAGGAGGAATACTAATAGAAGCTGGTGAACTAAATACAAAATTAATTGGCTCTGATATTGAAAAACAAATGTATGAAGGAACAAAATTAAACCTAGCTGCAGAGGGATTTTCTGATTTTAAGATAATGTGGGAAGATGTACGCGATTTAAAATTAGATAAAAAAGTAGATGCAGTAGCAATGGATCCACCTTATGGTATATCAACAACACTAGGTGGTGATGATACTAAACAATTGTATCATGAAGCATTGAATGCTATTTCATCATATCTTAAAGATGACGGATATATATGTATGGCAAGTCCTCATTACATAGATTTAAATGAGGTAATAGAAGGAACACCTCTAAAAATAAAAGAACAACATTCAATAAGAATGCATAAAAGCTTAACACGTATAATTACTGTTTTAACAAAAAAATAGGTGATATTCATGTTAGATAATATAAAAATATTTGATACAACATTACGTGACGGAGAACAAACACCCGGCGTATTAATAACATCTAATGAAAAGCTTAAAATAGCTCTAAAACTGGATGAATTAGGAGTAGATGTTATAGAAGCAGGTTCTGCAATAACTTCAAAGGGTGAACAAAAAAGTATTAAAACAATAACTGAAAACAATTTAGACGCTGAAATATGTAGTTTTGCTAGGCCTGTTAAAGTAGATATTGACACAGCACTAAACTGTGACGTGGATAGTATTCATTTAGTAATTCCATCATCTGATTTACATATACAATACAAATTAAGAAAGACAAGAGAACAAGTAGAACAGATGACAGTAAATGCTACAGAATATGCTAAAAATCATGGTTTAATTGTAGAATTATCAACTGAGGATGCAACAAGAACAAGTATGGATGACCTTAAAAGATTATATAATTTAGGTATAGAAGCAGGAGCGGATCGTTTATGTGCATGTGATACGGTAGGTTTATTAACTCCTGAAAAATCATATGATTTCTATAAGGAATTAGCAACATTATCCAGACCTGTAAGTGTACATTGTCATGATGATTTTGGATTAGCAGTAGCTAATACATTAATGGCATTAAATGCAGGTGCACAACAAGCACATGTTACCATAAATGGTTTAGGTGAACGAGCAGGTAATGCATCATGTGAAGAAGTAGTAATGGCATTAGAAACATTATATCATATAGACACAGGAATAAACACGAAATTATTCTATGAAATATCACACTTAGTTGAAACAATCTCTGGTGTAACATTACAATCCAACAAGGCGATAGTAGGAGAAAACGCTTTTGCACATGAATCAGGTATACATGCAGATGGAGTACTTAAGAAATCTGAAACTTATGAACCAATAAAGCCAGAAATAGTAGGACATCGTCGCAGATTTGTATTAGGAAAACATGTAGGAAAACACGTTATAAATGAAAAAATAAAAGAAACAAATACCCAGGTAACAGAGGATGAATTAGACAGAATATTTAAACGAGTAAAATCATTATCTGACATGGGAAAAACAGTAACAGATGTGGACTTACAAGCTATTACTGATGATATATTACATATTAATCCAGAGGATTCATTAATACTAGAGGAATATACAACAGTATCAGGAAATAAAGTAACCCCAACAGCATCTGTAAAAGTAAACATAAATAATAAGGAAAAAATAGAAGCAGGGGTAGGTGTCGGACCAGTAGATGCTGCAATAGAAGCAATACAGAAGAGTATTAAAGATACTGCAGATATTACATTAGAAGAGTATCATGTAGATGCAGTAACTGGTGGTACTGATGCATTAATTGATGTACTTGTAAAACTTAAACATGAAGATAAAGTTATAACTGCAAGAAGTACTGAGCCGGATGTAATACTAGCAAGTGTGGAAGCATACTTGAAAGGAGTAAATAAGATTCTTACGGATGATAAGAAGATGAGAAAATGAATGATTTACAGGCGGAATTACTTGAAAATTATGATATAACCATTCATTCCTATGAAGATAATCTTATAGAAAATGTTCCTGATTTTTTAAGGAAGGTTGATGAGATCACTTCCTTAAAGGAGGATTCAATAATTCAATTATTGGATACTGATTATATTTGTGGCGAGAAGCATATTAATCAGGCAATATCCCAGGCAATAAAAGCTTTTGAGGAGAATCAGAACTTTGCTAATGATAAAGGATTAGAAATTTGTGTAAGATTATCTGCTCAAAAACAGATTAGTGAAGCATTAAAACTTCTTGGTATTAAAAATCAGTGTAATATTACTGTGGTTTACATTAATGTACTTGACGAACAGATAGTTAAAATGGAAGAATTATTATCTAATAGAAATGATGATTTAATTAATACTATTGATTCAGATAAGATTATGAAGTCTTATAATTTATCTAGTGATAAAAATATGGTGGATAGAATTAATGAGAAGATTGCTTTATTAGCAATCAAAAATTAACTAAATACTCTTCTCCTTTTTTTATTCTTTTGTTGCATTGATAATTATCTCTACTAGTTTATCCATGTTATCTATTGTCAAACTACTTGGATCTAGGTTTTTTGTTTCAATACATATGCATGGCTGTTTAAGTCTATTATAATTAGGTCCTGTTGTTATAATACTCTTATTTTTGGTTATTGATAATTGTGTTCTTATATTATAGGATAATTTTTTTGCTTTACTTTTACTTTCTGCTGTGATTATTACATTTAATCCATACTCGTTTTCATGTATTATATGGTGTATTTTATCATCTTTTAGTTTGTTAATTAATTGTTTTTTAAGATATGTGTTAGTCTTCAGTGTTTTATTGTAGATTTGTTCTGCATAGTCTATATTCTCGTAGATTCCAGCACATGTTATATTATCTGCCTTGAATGTTTTTAAAAGATGGTTATTTAGTTTTATTTTCTGAGTTATATTGTTAATGAATCCACCATTTTCTATGTTTACTATTTTTGGTGAACCTGTTGATGATACTTGTATGTCTGCATATTCTGTATTTGATAGTTTTTCGTCACCCATGGATCCAGAAATATCTAAAATAAATATCACATCATATAGATTGCATAGTTCATATATTTCTTTCACTGGTTGTTCTGCTGTATAAGCAGATAAGCTTGTAATATATAAGGAACCTACATCATTATTTTCAAAATACTTGGAAAGATTTTCAGTATTTATTATACCATTAGAAGTACTTATTTCTTGAACTTGTTTATTCAGTATCTTGGCAGAACGTTGTAATCCATTCCATCCTCCTTCATCTGGTACAAGTATCGGTTCGGGTAAGGCTTCAGTAATTGTAAATATGCAACTATTAGCACTGTTAAGGATATGAACTTCCTGTGATGGAAATAATTCTTTTATCTTGTTGACAGCATAATCATAGTAGTCATAATCTGAGTCAATTGCTTTCTTCATAAACTTTCTAGTATGCTCAGGTATTTCTTTATATTTTAATTGTAACATTATATCTTATCCTCAGAAGAACTGATCAAGTGTTGTCTGTCTTTCTTTTAGTACTTCATCAAGTAATTGGCTTGCGGCTCTGAAATCATCCACACTTAATTTTAATTTAGTTTCTATATAGTCTAATGATTGTCTTAGACTTTCAAATTCAAGTGGTTTACTATTCATTGCATGTCTTATATTTTCTCTAACATTAAATACACCTAACGGAATATAATCCTCATTTGCTTCTCTGAATATTATACATCCCGCCTGTTCTTTATCTCTATCTAATTGTTCTAATACGGCCATTTTAGCAGTATAATAACATCCACCTACACGTGAGTACTCTTTTTTACCCTTATTATGTTCACAATCAGTGAATATCATGCTTTTTCTTCCATTTACTTTTAAAAATGCTTCCATCCATTCATATTGCCATGGTGTTGGCATTTCAAGTATTGCATAGTAATTATTTAGACTTTCAAATTCATAAACTTTGTATGTGTCTATTTGAGAGTAATATCTCACATTTTCCAGGAGTCTGTCTGCAATTGTTGTGTCTACCGCGGTTATTGACCATCGTGTAGGAACTAGTTTCCTGTTTTTTCCTTCACCCATTGTTCCTACTGAGAATGCTTTCTGTATTTGTGTAAATGGAACGTTTTTTTCATGTAATATTTCAACTGCATCTGCTGCTTTAAGATCTGTATCATAATATGCTTTTTCTAGTTGATGGTCCCATTTAACGTTGTCAATATCAAATTTTTTTATAATAGCACTAGGTCCATGAGGAGCGTTTTCTGCACTAAATGTCATTCCCTGTGGTTTTTTGTTAAATTCTGCTTCACTCATGATGGATTTTGATGCCATAGATATTTCTTGTAATTTTTCTATGTAGTTATTATCTAAATCAGTTATTCCTATGGTTTGTTTTCCTCTAACAAGATTTAATCGGTAGTTAATAATATCTTTTTGTGAAGTATGTGTGGATATCCATTGTTCTGGCTGGTCCATAATTGATGAATCTTCGTAGCTAGGTGATAATAACGGTCCTGCATATACTTTAGGATAATTATAACTTCCTATGAAGACTGAGGGTGGTGTAGTACCTTCAAGTTCTTTATCTACTTTAGCTGATTTCATATTGTATAATTGTTTAGTTATTGTTTTAAGATATCTATATTTACTATCTAACATTTAGTTACACCTCCTCTAGTTCTTGGTTCCTTTTTATTCTGACTATTTATTAGTATATGTTTTTTGTAATATTTAATATAAAGTAAGATTGGATTATTTTTCTAGTTATTTCCTAATTTTTTATTAATTGTTAGTAACATATTGTTATATCATGATTAAAGAGGATTTTTTTAAGAATAAAATAGGTGTAATTGGTGCTGGAAATATAGGCAGATCTGTTATTTTAAAATTATTAGAAAAGGGTTATCCATATGATAATATTCAGTTATCATATAATGGGTCTATATTTACATTCAGTGCATTATTTGATGATAATCTTGTGGATATGATAAGTGATAATTCTAGATTAGTAAAGGATTCTTCTATTATTTTACTGTCTGTTCCTCCACAATCTTTTGAAAAAATTGGTGATTTTGGATTGGATAAAGATACTCTTGTAATTTCATTTATGGCTGGTATATCTATTGATAAAATTAAAAAACAAACAAAATCTGAAAATGTAGTGAGGGTTATTCCAACTGGTCCTGATACCATTAAGAATTCTTGTACTATTGCAGGTACATATCCTGGTAATGCTGCAGCTGATTTCTTGTTTGATTTACTTGATTTTGATTATTATGTTGTTGATAGTGAGGATAAAATGGATTATATGGTTATTGCTGGCTGTCTTCCAGCTGTTTATTGTCGTGTTGATCCACATAGTAATGAGAGTGTTAGGGATATACAGAGATTTGCAGGTGATTTCGATGAATTTATTGAGATTTCAAAAAAGGCTGAAAAGTTAGTTCCAACTGATAATATTGATGAATTTGTAAAACAAGTTTCAACGCCTGGTGGTGTTACTGAGGCTATTATTAGTAGTCTTGACCAAGGTAATTCTTTGTATGATTCATTACTGGCCGGTATTAAACGTAATAATGAATTATCTTAGTAATTATTTATAAAAAAAGTATGGTTTGAAAAGAAAGAAAAAAATTTGTTTTCCTTACTCATTAGGATGTTTTGAGTGTTTTTTTTAGTTTGTTTTCATTTTTTTCTTTTTTTAAGTTTTTATGTTTTTAATAAGGAGTGGTGAGTAATACAAAGATCAGTTCCTATATCGAATTATTTTTTTATAATAGGTGATTTAATTTTTTTTTAGACTATTGTGTAGGATATTATAATAGTTTTAGTCTTTTTAGTCTTAATTCTCTATAGGCTTTTTTGTATTAATCTTTTAACATTTTTTGTTGACTAACAATTTTTAGGTTTAGGAATACCTAAATTCTTAGTCAATTAAATGTTGTACTCGATACTATATAAAGATTTTGGCTTACCTAAAAATTTTTAAATAAATAATTAAAACAAGTATTTTTCTAAATAAATAATAAAAATACTATTAAAATACTAAGAAACTTTTTATAATTTTTTTTTTAATTTAATAAGGAATAATCAGTTTGAAATAATTTATTTATCCGATTTTAATCAAAGATAAATATCATGTTTACTATAATATTTTTATAAAAAAAAAGAAATTTATGGAGAAGAATATTTTCAGTTAATGAAATTTTCAGATTGTAACTTTTGTTGAAGTATAACCTCCACGAAGACTTTTTCCTCCATAATAAACTACTGTTAATGTATGTGTTCCCTTACGAATACTTTTAGGAATAGTATATGTTATAACAACAGTACCATTTCTAATAGTAGTTTTTATAATAGTTCCATTTGAATCCTTAACTAGTTTACCATCAATTTTATATACTACACTTCCAGCAGTAGCAGGGATTGCTGTTTTTGATCCTTTAATCTGCACAGTGAATTTTAATTTATCACTTTTTTTTGTTACACCGCTTATTTTTATAATAGATGTCTGGTTTTTCACATTCAAGGTACTGTTGAATTGATAACTGTTATAATTAGTACTTTCATTGTACGTATAAGTTAATGTATAGTTTTTAGCAGTACAATCAGGTATTTTATATTTATATAGGAATGTACTGTTTGTGATATTTGCTTGTCCTATTACTCTTCCATTGAACTTTATTATTACAGTACCTTGCATTATATTTGTTCCGTTACTAGCTTTAACAGTTCCTTTAAGATTAACAGTTTCACCAGCGTATATACTAACATCACTTGCATTTATTACAATATCATGTTTTAATATTGTGAAAATCTTATTTGCAGATGAAGTATTATACTGGGACGTACCATCATAGATATAATTTAATGTATAATTATTCGCATGATATGAGGGTATAACATAATTATAACTAAATGAACCATTAGTCACTGTTACTTTTCTCACAGTTTTTCCATTAAGTTTTATAGTTACAGATCCATTTATTTTAGTTCCATTAGTTGTTGTTAATGTACCTTTAAGAATAACGGGTTCTCCAACATATCCTTTTACATTATTTGTTGTTATCCTTGTAGTTTGCTTATTTATCTTAATTGTTTTACTTGTAGTACATCTATCGTATATGGAATTTCCTCCATATGTGTAAGTTAATGTATAACTTTTTGCAGTTATTATTGGAATTGTATAATTATACGTGTACTTTCCATTAATTATCTTTGTTTGTCCTATTGTTGTTCCATTGATTTTTATGTTTATTGTTCCATTGTTTATTTTGGTTCCATTAGTTGTTGTTATTGTTCCATTGAGTTTTACAGTAGTTCCTATAACTCCTAGAACGTTGTTTGTTGTTATTTTAGTAGTTATTTTTTTTATTGTAAAGGTCTTATTCAAGGTACTTCCATCGTATATGGAATTTCCTCCATAGGTGTATGTTAATATATAATTTTTTGCACTGAATACTGGAACTGTATATGTGTATGTGAATTTTCCCTTTGTTACATTGGTTTTTCCCATGGTTTTTCCATTAAGTTTTATGTTTATTATTCCATCATTAACTAATGTGCCATTATTTGTTGTTACTGTTCCATTAAAGTTTATAATAGTTCCTATAACTCCTACAACATCGGGTGCTGTTATTTTAGTCTTGTATTTTAATATTGTGAAGTTTTTGGATACTGTTGATGAATTGCACTGGGAATTTCCATCATAGGTGTATGTTATGATGTTATTGGTTGTGGTTGTTATTGGAATTGTATATTTGTATGTGTACTTTCCGTTGATTACTTTTGTTTCTCCTATTGTTTTTTCATTAAGTTTTATGGTTATTGTTCCATTAGCAACTGGTGTTCCATTGGTTGTTGTCACTGTTCCATTAAGTATTGTCGTGTTTTTAACATATGTTTTTACATTGTTTGTTGTTATCTTAGTGTCTTGTTTTAGTATGGTTAATGTTTTTGTTATAATTGAATTATCATAAGGGTATTCACCGATATAATTGTAAGTTAGTTTATATTTATCTGCATCATATGATGGAATAGTATACTCATAAGTGTATCTTCCATTAATTACACTTGTCTGAGCAACAGTATTATCATCGATTCTTATTATTACAGTTCCATTATTAACTAATGTGCCATTACTTGTTTTTACACTTCCATTTATTATTACTTTTTCACCAATAGTCCTAGTTATATCGGAACCTATTATATTTGTCTTTATCGTAGTAATATTCTCATTATTTAAAGTTAAAATAATTTTCTGATGATCTAAGAGTATATCTAATTTTTTAACACCAGTTATGTCAATATTTTCTGATATATATAATGGTAATGTATATGTAACATTATCATTCTTTGTTATTTCAATATTCACCGTTTTTAGGAAATCATCCGTATAACTATAATCAAGTGTTAGTTTATCTTGTTTTGTAACCACAGAATATATGAATACTGTTATTTCAGAGATATCGCCTGATTTTATGGTAATTGTTTTATTTAACCAGTCCTGAGGTAGGATATTATCTTCAGATATTTGTAATAGATAATTTTTTGTTATGTTGAAATTATGTGCGGCTGTTAGAGGAACATTGTTTTGTCCGAACCATGTCCAATTTATCCAGTTATCATTGTATTGTGAATCATATGGTTTTTCTGAATATACTTGATATATTCCTCCGTTATCTACCAATATACTTGTTTTTAATTGGATTGTTGAAGGAAAGACTCCATAATTTACACTATTATTCTGATATATTGCTCCACCAGTGACAGCTGTGTTATTTTTAATTAATGATTTAATAATACTAAGGTACAGGGAAGACTGAACAGATATAGCTCCACCATAAGTACTTGCAGTATTATTAACAAGTGTTGTATTAGACATGGTTATTGTTGCATATTTTCCTATGTGTATTGCTCCCCCTTCACCTCTTGGAGAGTTAATAGCTTTATTGTTAGTAAATTCAGTGTCAGTTATAAGTGAAGTAATAAATAATCCATTATATACTATTGATCCTCCATTATTATTTGCATTATTATTATTAAATGCAGAGTTAGCTATTCTGATATTAAGACCAACACCCTCACTGTATATTGCTCCACCATATTGTGCATCATTATTTTTAAATACTGTGTTATTTATGTTAATGTTTTTAGCATCATCTTTTGAGTAGAGGGCTCCACCATAATATGCACTGTTATTGTTAAATGTACAATTATCGATATTGAATGTTATGGCAGGTCCGGAAATACTTATTGCTCCTCCTTGAGGGACATCTGTGGATGTATCCGTGGTTATTCTAATACTGTTGTCTGTGAAAGTACTGTTTATGATATTCACATTTTTATTACCTTTATCTAAAATAGCACCACCTCTATTTGATCCCCAGTTTTTAATAAATTTACAATTAACAACATTTAAATCACCATAATTATAAATGGCTCCTCCAAGGGTACGTGCTTTATTAGAATAGAATACGCATGATGTGATATTTGCTTCTTCACCACTATTTATACTAATAGCAGCACCATAACTTGCATTATTATATGCAAAGTAACAATTAGTAATGTTTCCAATACCACTGGCAATAGTTACGGTACCACGAGTGTTTATATGTTGATTATTACTTGCATTGTTGTATGTGAAATTACTGTTAGTTAGATATAATTGTGCATGTGAACCACTAAAAATACATGTTCCATTAACTGCAGTGTTATTTATGAAATTACATAAATCAACATATGTTACTCCATAAGTTCCAGAGTATATAGCTCCACCAACACGTCTGTATGTAACATTATCAACATTTGGATCACAGGAATTATTAATAAAAGAACAATTACGTATTAAAGTTGTAGTATGTTCGCCACCTACTTGTAATGCTCCTCCCTGGCTATCTGCACTGTTATTTCTAAATAAACTATTAGTTATAGTAATATTATTATAATCTAGGGATGTGAATAGTACTCCTCCAACAACTGCATCATTATTTGTAAATATACAATCATCTGCATTAAATGATACATTAGATTCGATTGTGAATACTCCACCTTGACCAGAATGACTTGCATTAGTTAATGTTAACTTCTGAATATTTATTGTAACATTATTTAATATGAAACCCTTATGCTGGTTTAAGTTAATAATAGTATTATCCTTATCTTCACCAATTAGTGTAAGAGTAGTACAATTAGCTATTTTTCTTGTTTTACTGAGGCTGTATGTTCCATGGCTAATGTGAATAATAGTGTTATTTGATGTAGATACTTTGTCAAGTGCTTTATCAATAGTTTTATAAGGATTTGTATTGTTACCACTACTTTTATCATTACCTTTATCCTTATTAACGTAGATTTCTGATACCTTTTCATTATTATGACCACTTGCTGTTTTATAATATTTTATAGTATCAGCAGGATTGTTTGAATCTGAATATTCATTATAATCATTGGTTTCAAACGTGTTAGCTGTGGATTCCGATGAAATTATATTATTTTCTAGTGTCTCGGAAGTATCCGTTGAATTATCACTAGCATAACATGAACCAATAGTTAGTAATGTAATGAATATTAATAAGATTATTCCTTTTTTAAAATTCATTTAATATTCCCTCATTGATTTATAATTTTATCTATAAATTATAACTGGTATTAATCTATAAGTTAAGTAAATTTATTTTCTATATAGTAAAACCTAACTTGGTTTATATTATTCTTAAATTTGTTCTTGATTTGATAAGTATGTTTTTTAATAAATTAAGTAATACTCTATTTGATTAAAATAATGATTAATAATTGTAAAAAAAGTAAAGAAAAGGGAGTTCATTTACCAATATTAGATTTTATTAGAGAATTATTGGATATTGTCTAATAAATAGTATATAAATTGCTGTGCTGTACGGCCAGATGGTCCTCCATGAGTTCTTAGCCAGATATTTGCTTTTTGTTTTAATTCATCATCCGACATTTTGATTTCAGGATATCTTTTAGCTATCGTTGTTACAATATCAAAGTATTCTTTAACTGTTGGCTTATAGTAACCTATGGATATTCCAAATCTATCTACAAGAGATAATTTTTCTCTAATAGTGTCTGATCTATACATTTCATCATCAGATGCTACATTGGTTCGTTCATTCCAAGTTTCTTTTATTAAATGACGTCTATTGGATGTTGCATATATTAACACATTGTCAGGATTAGTTTCTAATCCACCCTCTATCAGTGCTTTTAAATATTTATAGGAGCTTTCTGATTCTTCAAATGATAAATCATCCATGTATATTATAAAATGATAATTTCTGTTCTTAATCGTACTTATTACTTTAGAGAGATATTTTGCCTCGTGTTTATACATTTCTATCATTCGAAGGCCTTGACTGTAGAATTGGTTAAGAATTGCCTTGATACTTGTTGATTTACCTGTACCTGCATCTCCATATAATAATACATTATTTGCTTTTTTACCTTCAACAAATGCTTTTGTATTTTGTACTAATCTTTCTTTTTGTGATTCATAGCCTACAAGATCATCAAGAACAACATCATCAAGGGATGTGATTGGAATAAGAAATTCTGATGAGGAATCATGTGATATACGAAATGCTCTGTTTAATCCGAATTTTCCTACACCATACTTCTTGTAGAATGTTGTTATTATTTCATATATTTCATTTTCATTGTTTGCTTTTTCTATGTTGCTACTTAGTTCCTGTACTTTGATGCTTACATCCTTATTGTATAGTTGTTCTTTTTTAATTATGGAATTATAGTTCTGTATAGTGGTGAAGCAGTTGATATTTAAATCATCTTCTATTTTTGTGAAATCATAGTCAAATAATTGTTTGAATATTTTAAAATCGTTTTTTGCAAATTCATTCACTGTTCCTGATTGTGCCCCGTTTTTTTCTGATACTAGTGTGAATGGGTTTTCTGTTGTTGCTAGTAGGTATGTTAGATAGTTATGCCATAGATTCGTGTTGAAACCATAACTTGTTGCAAGAGAGAGTAATCTATTCATTTGTATGTAGATTTTTTCTATTATTTCTTCTTTATCATAGTTTCCTAGTTCATATTCTTTGAATATGTCTGCTAATTGGAATAATATACTGTCATCGTCAATATTTCTATATACTAATAATTTTGATGTTAGATGGTACATGTAATATTCATCTCGATTATATCTTTTTTAATTGTAATTTTTAAGTAATAATTTCTAAAAAAAGTTTTAAGGGGGTTAATTATGAGTATTTGATATTGGAATCCTTTATTTTTTTTTATTCGAATTCTATTGTACTTGGTGGTTTATTACTTAATGATAATGATACATGTGTTATTTCTGGTACATTTGCTGTTATTTCCTGTGCTACTTTATGTAAAAATGGCCATGGTATATCGGGTACGTTTGCTGTCATAGCATCAAATGATTGTACCATTCTTATAACTACTAGGTATCCGAAGTCTCTCTGGTCTCCTTTTACTCCTGTTACCTTACTGTCTGTTAGTACTACAAAGTATTGCCAAAGATCTTTGTCAAGTCCTTCTGCTTCTACATTCTTGGTTAGTATTGCATTAGCTTCTCGGCATATTTCAAGTTTTTCTTCTGTTACATCTCCAAGTACTCTTACTGCAAGTCCAGGTCCTGGGAATGGTTGTCTGTGTACAATTTTGTCAGGTAATCCAAGTGTTGTTCCTACTTCTCTTACTTCATCTTTGTATAATTCTCTTAGAGGTTCAATTATTTTGAGGACTAATCCTTCAGGTAGTGTTAAATTATGGTGTGATTTTATGTTACCTTTACTTTCAATCCAATCTGGTGCTATGGTACCTTGTAATAAGTATGTTGCTCCTGTTTTTTTAGCTTCTCTTTCAAAAACTTCTATGAATTTATGACCTATAATTTCACGTTTTTTCTCAGGATCTCTAACTCCTTTCAAAGCCTCTATAAATTCATCAGATGCATCTATTAATTTGAAGTTTAACCTATCTTTAAAAGTTTCTTCAACTTCTTTTGTCTCATCTTTTCTAAGTAATCCATGGTCTACAAAAATAGCTTCTAATTGATTTCCAATAGCTTTAGATGCAAGTACTGATGCAACAGAACTATCTACTCCACCAGATAATGCTATTATAACCTTTTCATCTTTAACTTCTTCTTTTATACTTTTTACTGCTTCATTTATAAATTTTTCCGTATCCATCATCATAGTAATCCAAACAACCTTTTACATATATTTATTTCCAACTCTCACATATAGCATTAAAGTTTTCAAATATCTCGCCACCACGTGGGGTATGCTGTACTTCTGGATGAAACTGAATACCATAAATTGGTTTTTCTTTATGTTTCATAGATTCAACATCACATTCCTCAGAGTTTGCAAGTATTTCAAATTCTTCAGGTAATTTAACAACTTCATCTTTGTGTGAAGCCCATACTTTAAGAGTATCACCAATATCTTTAAACAATCCATCTTCTTTTAGGATATTAAGTTCAATCTGAGCATAACTTTCAACTTCTGCAGATTTAGTTTCGCCACCAAATGTTTCAGCTATAATTTGATGTCCTAGACAAATACCTAATATAGGAACATCTAGATTACGAATAAACTCTTTACAATTACCTATATTCTCTATTGAAGGACCGCCACCTAAAATTACACCATCAGGACTTAAATTCTCTATCTCTTCAAGAGGAGTGGTGTTAGGCATAAGTTTATTTTCTATATCTAGGTATGTTAATGTTCTAGATATTCTATGATTATACTGTCCAAAATTATTAATAATAACAATGCTCATGATAAATCCCATATTTCATTAAAATAAGTTAAAACAACTATACAATTATTTTTCTTAATGAAATAAAAATAGTTGTTATAATCTAACTTTTTACTTTTTATATATTATATTATGATAATAGATATTATAATAATTATTCTTATATTATAGATTGTATAATAATTAGCATAGAATCTAATCCTTATTATAAAACTATACGTTTAATAGGATAATAATAAAAAAGAACATAAATTTAACTTAATAATAGTAGAATTACTAATAATAGGATAATAGAAAAATGAATAAATCAACAATAAACTTACCCGAAAATACTATCTTTGAAGTATTAGTAACAACAACAAACAATCAGAAACCACATACTAAGCCATTTGGAATGAAAATTCAAGATAAACAAGTAGTATTAACTTTATTTCCAAATAAAACACTAAACAATATAAAAAATAATAAAGAATTTCTAATACAATTCACATTAAATCCTTTAATATATACAAAAGCATCACTTAACAAATTAACAAGTAAAGACTATCAAAATAACAATATATTAAAAGAAGCAACAGTTATACTCAGATTAAAAGTAAATAAGATAATAGAACAAAAAAATAACGATAAATACGGAGAAAATATTATAACAACAATATTCTCCACAGTAACTGATATAAAACAAGAAAATATTCAAGTTCCTGCAATAAATAGGGCTACTACTAAAATAATTGAGTTACTGGTAGATTACACACGTTATAACTATATGGACTCTAATCAAAAAACAAGTTATATTAATAAAATCATAGAATCAGAGAATATCATAAGAAAAACAGGAAATAAAAATCATAATAAATCATTAAATCTCATAAAAAAAGAATTAAACATAGAAGATTAGTAATATTAATCTTCATGCTGTACTACATTAATAAATTTATTTGCATCAACATCAAATAATCCCTTATTAGTTATTTTAAGTGAAGGAACTACAGATAATGCCATGAATGATAATGTTGTAAATGGACTTCTTAAATCACAGCCCATTTTATGAACTAGTTCATTTAATTCTGTAGAATTCTTTGCAACATCAGCAACTGGTTTATCACTCATTAATCCAGCAATAGGTAATGGTAGATCTAATTTGTCATTATTGGATATTGCTGCTATTCCACCCTTGTTTTCTATAATGTTATTTGTAGCTCTAGCCATGTATTTACTATTAGTTCCAACAGTAATTATGTTATGTGAATCATGACTTACACTAGATGCTATAGCACCGTTTTTTATTCCATAACCTTTTACAAATCCATTAGCAATAGTATTTCCACCATAACGCTCAACTACGCTTATTTTGAGAACATCTTCAAATACTGATGGTTTAATAATACCTTTATCAATATTTAATTTAGCACTACTTCTTCCAGTTATAATAGTGTTATCCTGAACAGTAATCACGTTTACTGTTGCACTCTTGCATGATGGATTTTTTGCTTTCAAGTCAAAGTCTTCTGGTTTTTTAGGAGTAATATGCAGAGTGGTGGCTAGTGGTTTTGGTTTTGCACGATATAATAATTTTTGTTTTTTGAATATAGTATTACCATTTATTATTACTCTTTTTACTTTGAAGTCTTCTAGATTATTAATGAATACTAAATCTGCACATTTACCTGGACTAATACTTCCAGCATTTAGGTTATAATGTTCAGCAGGATTTAATGTTACTAATCTTATTGCTTCAAATGGATCCATACCAAAGTCTATTGCTTTACGAAGACATTTATCTAAATGTCCCTGGATAAGGTCATCTGCTCTAAGATCATCTGATACTATGAATTCTCCGTTGCTGTGAATAAGTTCTTCGAGGGTATGTGATTCTGAGCCCTCTCGAATCATTATTTTCATACCCATTCTTCTTTTTTCTTCTGCTTCTCTTTTAGTGGTACTTTCATGGTCTGTGCTTATACCATGTTTTACGTATTTTTGAAGATTTTTTCCGCTAAGCAGTGGTGCATGTCCATCAATAGGTTTCCCATGTTTTTTTGCTACTTCAATTTTGGAGATTATGTTTTTATTTTCATTAATTACTCCATAATAATCCATAACTTCTCCTAATGATACAAATTCAGGTCTTGAAAGTAGATTATCGATTATTTCACTATCAATTTCAGCGCCTGATGTCTCATATTTTGTTGTTGGTACACAGGATGGTGCTGAAAAGTAGAATTTTAGTGGTGTGTGTTTTGCATCATTTACCATATAATCTATTCCTTCAACTCCCATGACATTTGCTATTTCATGTGGATCTGCTACTACTGATGTAGTTCCATGCTTCAATGCTATTTCAGCAAATCGTGATGGTGTTACCATTGAACTTTCAATGTGTATATGTGCATCTATGAATCCAGGAACAATTATGTCATTAAAATCTTTGTTTACTTCTTTTATTGACTGGATGATTCCATGTTCAATTTCGATTTCTCCTGGATATATCTCGTCGGTAAATACGTTTAAAATATTTCCTTTTATAATCATTTTATTAATACTCCCCTAATATTATAAAAACATAGTTATACTCTTAAATTTCGTTTATCTTTTTTGTAATGTATCTTGTTTGACTTAATTTAAAAATAAATAGTCTATATTCCCATTGTTAAGATACATTTTTCCCCATATTTAAGAGTTTAACAGTTCTAGTCATTTAAAAAAGTGATAATTTAAGAAATCCATTATTTTTTAATTTAATTTTTATTAAATTAAAGTGTTAATTTTTAAATACTATAATAAAATATATGTTTATTGCTATTATAAAAAGATGTATTAATATTAGGATTTGGGCTCTATAAAAAACAGATTGATTTTGAACAAGAGCCTTCTTAAAAGTTAATTTAAACTTTTAAAATTAAATAATACTAATAATAAATGATAAAAAAATGAATTACACTAGAAATACATCTAACATTAAAAAATAAAGAATATTGAAAAATAAAAAAGTAATACTAATGTATTTTAATTATATAAAAGGATAATTTCCATGAAACAGGTTTATTACTAAAATCTATGAGCTTGTTTTCTTTTTTATTTTATTAATCGAAGTTTTATGTTATTTTTATTTTAAAAAGTAAATTTAAAAGGGTATTTTTTTTGTTATTATGATTCTTCTTTTAGGAAATCAGTATCATCGTAATAGTATAGGGGTTTATAACCAAGATGATAATAGTTTTCTTCATATTTTGTTATGTTCTTCTTTTTCCAATTGTCCTCTTTTAAATTTTGTTTTACATATCTTGCAAGTTCTAGATTATCATAACAGGCGTATATTCTTATTTTTCCATTTTTCATTGTTTCTACATAGTATTTACCATTGCGTTTGTGAATATTTTTATTTCTTTTTTGAATTGTTTCTGTAACCTTTGTTACGTGTTTGATGGTTTTTTCATTCCACCCATTTTTTGCTAAATAATCTCTTATCAGTACTGCTAAATTGTATGTAGGATAGCGTCCTATTGTGATTGTGTTATTTCTTATTTGTTTACGTACACGATACTTGTTTTTATACGTGTTTTCATAAACAATATTTTCTATTTTTTTAGGAAAGGGTGGTAGTTTTGATTTATCGTAGGTATATATTGATGTAGGATCCTCACACATTAATTCCTCGTTTCCATCATATTTTACTATAAGATCTCGTTCCTGTAGTGCTGTTACAAGATTAGCATATGTTCCGAGTACATATCCTTTATAGTATATATAGTAGCGATTGTTAATCTTATTATATGAGATATACTTGTAAAACTCTTTTACCGCTTGTTTTTCTATGAGTTTTATATCTACTTTTGTAGTATAGTAGGGTAATATCTTCTTTACTAGTTTAGCATATTTGTAACTTTTATATGAGCCATAAATCATACCACCTCTTTTCTTGTTTATTATAATATATTTTTCCTCTTCATCCTTCCTAATATGATATTTGGGGAAATGTTCTCTTTTAGGGTAGCCTGTTGTTTTACATTTAATCCAATCGTATTTTATTAGTTTGTCCCTTTGTTTTATTGCATCATCTAATCTTGAGAAAGAACCATATTCTATTTTTTGATTATAAATTGTTTTTTGAATATAGTACCTGTTTCTTTTTTTGTATATGTTATTGTATTTCATGGTTTTTCACCACTTAATATAGATGAGAGGGTTTTAAATGTGTCTTCTTGTGTGGTTATTTTGGTATTAATATTGTTTATCTTATTTATTTCCCTTATTTTATTGTTAATCTCCTTATTTTCTCTTTTATTTTTCTTTTTTAAGTTGTCTATAATTATTATTGTTATTTTACCATTGTTTTTTAGTTTTCTAGTTATTTCATTCATGTTTTTATCTAGTAATGTTGTCTTATATGTCTGGGTGATTTTATGGTCTTTAATTTGGTATTGTATTCCTTTTTCTAGAGGTGTTGCTATTACATTGTATTTGTTGCTGAAGTATTGGAATATTTCTATTATTGAGTCTATGTTGTTTTCGGAGTTAACTTTCAGAATACTTTTATGTTTATGTCTTTTATTTTTTTTATTTATTTTAATCCCTCCTTATTATTTTTAATCTACTATTTTTCATGGATACTTTAATTAAATCTTATTTAATTTTGTTTATGATTATTACTATAATATTAATACTTTATAAAGTAATTAGAGCCTCTAAGACTGTCCTATTCTCATACTCATAGACGGAGACACACACCCCTCTAAAAAGAATATAACGAAATAAAATACTAATTAATAGCAGTTAACTAAAATTAATTCAAAGTTATTACTTTTCAAGACCCGGTTTCTTTTATATACTATCCCATAATAATCAAATAATAGTGAGATGGACCTTTAATTAATTACAATAAATAAGAGAGTGAATAGACATGAGTATTTTTGAAGAAATCCTAAATTCAGATAATTCTGTATTTAAAAATCAGGATATATTCAGTATAGACTATCTGCCAGAAGTAATACAATGTAGAGATAAACAACTAAAGAGCATACTAATAAATATAAAACCATTACTAAAAAATAACAAGGCAATAAATACAATAATAATGGGAAATACAAGCACAGGGAAAACAACAGTTCTTAAACATGCATTAAAAGAAATAGAGGAATACACTAACCTATCAACATGCTACATAAATTGTAACATACAAGACACGTCACGTAAGTGTTACTTTCAAATATACAGGGTCTTATTTGGATATGAAGCAAGAAAAAGTGTAAGCACTGAAATAATACAGGAAGAAGTAATGAAGAAATTAGAAGAGGAATCATTTATAATAGCAATTGATGATATAAATTATCTAAGTAATAATGAGTCAAATAAGTTAATCAATGAATTATTCAGGGCAAATGAGTTCTATCATTCTAATATAGCTTTAATAATAACAATAAATAATATTTTCTTCAAATATGAACTTGAACGCAACGCTCAAAGCATACTACAAGGTCATGAAATAGAATTTGAGGATTATACAAGTGAAGAAATGTATTCCATCCTTAAATATAGATGCGATTTAGGATTCAAGAATGGAGTAATAACTGAAAATCAAATAAGAAGAATAAGTAATTATGCAACAAAATACACGGATTTAAGAAGAGGATTAGCAATACTAAACATACTTGGACAAAAAATAGAATCAGAAAACAGAGACCATATAACAGATAAAGACATAGATGAAATAATAGCAATATCATAAAAAGGGATTAATAAGTTAGAATAACTAATAATTATAATAACTTACGTAATTTAAATAATTTTTTTGGAGACATTTTAACTACTGCTTTAAGTAAAGATTTAGTTGAAAGAGTACTAAGTCCAGCATTAGCTACAGCACTGATATACTCATTTAAATCATCATCATCTAAGCCATAAAGGAAATCTCTAATGTGAATGTACTTTCTAAACTTCTTAGCTATATGTTCTTCAACATAATCTGAATATTCCTTTAAATTATCCTCAGAATAGTCTTCCTCTTTAATAGCTCTAGCAGCAACTTGACCTGCAATCATGCCACTTTCAAGTGCGGTGTCAATACCTCCACCAGTAATAGGATTAATACAGCCAGCAGCATCACCTACTAGCATAAGATTGTCTGTTATAATTTTATCAAATACTCCACATAATGGGTTTCCACCAACATTAACTTCCACGATTTGAGCATCTTTAGTAGCATAATTATTGGCAATAAAATCATCTAAATATTCCTTAGCACTCTTAGTAGCCCTAGCTCCGGTTACATCGATACCCACATTAGCAGTATCATAACCTTTAGGGAAAAACCAGACATAGCCACCAGGTGCTACGCTACCAAAATAGAATTCGAGCGTATTATTTTTGTCCATTTTAAGATTAGTCATTTCATATTGGATACCTGAATCCATTTCTTCCAGAGGAACTTTTGTGTTAAGACCAGCCCAGGCACCTACATGACCCTCAGGACCATCTGCACCAATAACAATATGTGCCTTAATTTGTGTAATATCTGTGTTAAATCCATTGATATCAACAAGGAAATAGTCGTCAACTTTCTTCATTGATAATGCTTCTGTTTTAATCATTACCTCAGCACCACTACGAATGGCGTCCATTGTAACATGTTTATCAAATACTTTACGTTCTAATACAATACCTGTAGCAGGTGTATCTAAATTTTCAGAGGTAAACCATGCACTAGTATTATTTGGTGATACAATACGTGCTCCATCAATTCGTCGAGCAATCCATCTTTCGTCTAATTCAATATTCATTTTTTCAAGAACGCCGTCAATTATACCTTCAGCACATCTTTTAGGATTGCCAATTTCTGATTTCTTGTCAATAATTAATGTTTTAGCACCATTTGCACTGGCTTCTCTTGCTGCAATAGATCCTGCAGGACCTGCCCCAATAATTAAAACATCAACTTCCTTTACTTTGTTCATTTTATCTTCCATCCATCTGTTTAATAAGAGGTATTTTTGTTTAATTATTATATATGAATCTTCTTGAATTAATTATTTTACACATATGATGGAAAACAACAAGAATATATTAGATAATACATGAAATAATAATTAATTAATAAATATATATGAGAAATAAAATGCTTAAAACAAAAATAAAAGATCGAGAAATAGAATACACTGTAGACTATCGTAAAGTCAAATACATAAGATATGAATTAAGAGGCGGTAAATTAAGACTAATCCTACCAAAAAGATACGATGGAAATATTGAAGAATGTATTCATAAAAAAGAAAAATGGATTTATGATAAACTAGTGGAATATGACGAAGTCAATGTAAAACTAGAAGAACAAACGAGAAATATATATTTAATTCAAAGAACCGAAAAAGAATTTAAAAACATAACAAACAGATTTTTTGAAAAATACCAAAATCAATTAAATGTCAATGTTAAACGAATACAATACAGACACATGACCACAAAATGGGGTAGCTGTAGCAGTCTAGGAAATGTAACACTATCTAAGGATTTAATATATCTACCAGAAGATCTAATAGCATACATAATATATCATGAATTAGCTCATCTTATAATATTGGACCATAGTGATAAATTCTTTAACATAATTAAAAAAGAATTTCCTGATTATAAAAGCTATGATTCACGTTTAAATGAATACTGGTATTTAATAAAAAAGGAAGGATGAGTTATTTATCTTTAAATTTCTTCTGAACTTTTTCACTTTTCAATTCACGTAAAGCATCATGTGCAATCCAATTTCCACTTATAGTATCTAATTTTAATATTTCTTCTGCTAACAAGATACTTTTCTGATTAAGAATCTTATTTCTTTTTCCAATTTGTCGTAAAGACCAGTTAACTGCTTTTTTAACAAAATTTCTTTCATCAGATGAACCACTAATTATTATGGGAAATAGGTTAATAAACACATCATCACAGGCTTTCTTATCATGTACGGCTAGAGTAGCTATTAATGAGTATGCAGTTCTTTTAACAAATTCTTCCTCTTTATCATAAAATTCATGTATCTTGGGATAAGCATACCTTGTTTTACGAAATAAATTACTGCAAGCTTGGTCACATTGGTCCCATGTTTCAAAGGAGTATGCCCATTTATTAATTTGCTCGGATGTTACTTTAGTCGGATCATCAATCATAGTTGCAAGAAGTTTAGTATCATGATAACCATAATTCCATAATTCGATGGCAAGTTCATGGTCTTTACCAATAGTTTTTGCTATTTTTCTTAGAACCGGGACTCGTATACCATATGCTTTATCTGGATTAATTCCAAAACGAGCCATTCCTTTCACATCATCAGGATTTCCCTCTTTTTCAAGTATTTCAAGAACTTCATCTAGTTGCATATAAAATAGTCTCCTAATAAATGTTTAATTGTTTAAATTTATTAAAAAAAGTAAAAGTTGAAAAACAGTATAGTTGTATAACTACCTGTTTTCAAGAGGATCATTTTTATTTTTAGAATGGGTAAATGGTACTTTTAAACCTAAATCTAATTTTTTATCAATATTTTTCTGATTTTTCTTTTTCTTATTAGTTGCTAATTTTCTAAGTAACTCTATACCATATTTACCTTCATTTGTTTCCATAGTTTCAAGAACGCCTTCCTCTACTGCTTTATCAATAATGGATGATCCTTTATCAGTACGTTTTATAATAGTAGACCATCCTGGTTTAGCAGCTACAGATCCACAGGATATATCAGCTAATTCAGAAACATAATCTAAACAATAATTACATCCTGATTGTTCAAAACCATGAGTTTTCTTTATAGGTATTTTACCCTCACCTTCAGTGTGTGTTATGAATAATTTACCTTTTGAAATATCCATCTTTGTAACTTGGGATGGTTTAACACCAATATCATCTTCAATAAATGTTTTCAATGATTCATATGGGAAGTTTTCCATACAATAAATACCTATACTTAATGCTATCTTATCTGATGCATTTCTAAGACCTATAGGGTAAGCTTGCATTTTACGTAGTCCCATAACCTGGCAAGGAGTTCCTACAGTACCTATTTTTTCAAGACCATAAGCACGTGTTGCTTCTTTTATTAAAGCAAGGTTTGGACACATTGTGTATTTTGTTCCAGCAGCTTTTAATATTTCTTTCTTGGTTGTTGCAACATGAGGCTCTGGTTTCCATGGTTCTTTACCTTCTCCAGCTACAATTGCACCATCAATAATGTTTTCTTCTAATGCATATATAAGTATAGCAGATACAATTCCACCATCTTGTGCTTTACTTGTTATTTTTTTATCAGAAGCTTTTGCTGTTATAATCTCCTGGTGTGGTCCAAGAACAGAATCGTAAATCATATTAGACCTCCTCCTTATTATATCCTAATTCTTTATAAATTTCGTCTACAGGCCACCAGCTACGTGTACATTGGTAGTAACAAGAACCGCATTTAACACAACGGTCACAGTTAAATAATGGTCTTCCGTCTTGCATGGTCATAGCTCTTGTAGGACATGCCGCTGCACAAGCTCCACATCCTACACAGATTGATTGGTTAATAATTTTCTTCTGTAAATCACAGCCACATGCTTCTTGGTTACTAGCAAAATCCATGAATGGTTTAAGATAATCCATATCATTGTTTACTGCTGCAAGTAAGACTCTTTTAATAAGTTCAGGGGATGGTGGACATCCAGGTACTGCAAGATCTACTTTAACTAGGTGTTGTAATGCTAAGAATGATGAATGTTTTGGTTGGGCTTGTTGACCTCCTTTAGCATATACTGTGAATCCACCAGTAGATGCACAGGAACCTAAAGCTACAAGTAGTTTAGATTTACTTCTAGCTTCCTGTAATTCTTTTAGGGAATGTTCGTCTTCCAGACATACGGATCCTTCAACAAGAACTAAGTCCATCTCAGGCATTTCCCATTTATCAACGAGTGTTTGTCCATATACTATGTCTACAGCATGGAGTAAATCTGCAAGGTCATCATAATTTTCTGTAAATGACATTAAATCACCAGTACAACCAGATAAGTGGATGTAACCTATTTTTAATTTATCTTGAGATAAATCTGGTGTATTATTAACATCATCCTCGTCTTTGACAATTTTTTCTTTAATTTTTTCAAACAAGAGTTTCACCTTCACTCAATTTAATTTAATTTCCTTTATTTTAGTCTATTTTTTATCATAACATATCATTTAAAACATTAAGAGTAGCTTCAACAGTTTTTGGTATGCTCTGTGTAAGTGTTTCTGTTAATCCGATTTCCATTTCTGTTGGAATATTTTCCGGCTGACAAGCTACTATTTTAATGTTTATTTTTTCTTCTAAATCATGTAATGGCATTGTAGCAGAGATACCATGAACATCCATGTATCTGTCCTGTTCCTTCACCTGGTTTAATTCGAGTACATCTACTGTTCCAGGTTTCTTATCCATAGAGGCTATATCTATGATTATAATATTTTTCCATTCATCTTCAGGTAATGAGAATATATAATGAGGAGCACTAGTTGCCCCATCCACGAGACAAGTATCTCCCGGTATTTCTATTTCATTATCTTTCATGTATTTAATAACCTCTGGACCAAAGCCATCGTCTCCAAACAGAATGTTTCCACATCCAACGATGAGATTTTCATGATTATATGACATCAAATCCCCTTCAATTATATTTGGATAGTATCTTCTTTTATTACTTCTTTTGATTCATCATCCACAATTACCATGTGTGTAGCACAGGATAAACATGGGTCATAAGCTCTTATTACATGTGGGCCATATTTATAATGGAATCCTTCTGTTGCAATACCCATTGTTGGAATATTCCATGTTGTAGGTACTATTGCATTGTAATCACTAATATATCCTTCAGGTGATACTTTAGCTGTGTGGATATTTGTTCCTCTAGGTCCTTCAATTACACCGATACCAAGACGGTCTGTTCCATTAAGGTCATATTTTGCCATTACCTGTGCTGATGTGTCAAGTTTATCCACTAGTTCAATAATTTTCTGTGCGGAATTTATCATTTCTTGTGCACGTGCAATGTGCTGAGCTTTAACTCCTACTTCTTTGAATTTACGATATTTGTTTGCTCTTGCTCTTGGTCCTGTTTCAACAACATTTCCTTGATATAATGGGATTTGTGAGCATGCTCTTTTACCTATTTCTGGTAAATCATACCATGATGTTGGTAATATTTCTTCAATTTCATTATATAATATTCCATTTTTGGAACCGTATGTATCGTCTGATGCAAATACTGGTTGATTGTGTGTTCCTAGTTTTTCTGGGAAATCTTTATCTTGAACAAGACCAATCATTGTTTCAACATGTTCCTCTAATAGACTCATAAGTCCTTCCATTCTGGTTTTTATCTTATTCTTAGCGTTTTTTGTAATATTATGTGCCATTCCACCAATTCTTATATCTGATGGATGAATTCCTTCACCAGCTACTGTGTCTTCAACAAATTGTACATTTTTTCTTATTTCTGAAACATTTTTAACTACTGTGTCATATTGATCATCTGGTACAAAATCTGGTGCTACTAGAAAATGATGTATTGCATGACTGTTTATGATATGAGCATTAAGTGCTATTTCTCTTAAGATTCTTGCAGCTTTTGGAACTTCTATTTTTAATGAATCATCAATAGCTTCTACAGATGCAAGTGTATGTGTAACTGGACAAACACCACAAATTCTCTGTGCTATTACTGGTGCTGTTTCAGGTCTTTTTCCTATAATTATTTTTTCTATTCCTCTTACAGGCGTAATACTAAAATAACGTCCTGTTGTTACTATTCCTTCATCATCAACTTCCATTGATAATTCAGCATGTCCTTCCTGACGACTAGTTGGAGATATTACTATCGTTTCACTCAAAATTAATCACCTATTTTCTTTCAGATTTAAAAAACATAATCTTATAATAATATATTGTTTTTTCTTAGTTATTTTATTTTTTGTAAAATTATATTTATTTGGTTATTTTTACAGGGATACCTAATTTATTTCTGGAAATTTTAGTTGTTTACAGTTTATTTGTGTTGACTCTTTTTTGGAAACATCTGTTCTATATTTAATTCCTTTTTAACATGTTATTGTCTTTTAAATGCTTAATTTTTTAGTATAGCGTTTAAGCAGTTTTTAACGTTCTTACATATTAATATCTATGAAACTGAGTATATTCTGGATAAGATATGTGGAGGTGGTCTAATATTAAATTTTTTCCAAGTGAAAATGATTCTGATGAATGGAAGCCTATAACAGGAAATGTATGGAATCCAGAATTAGGAGATGTGGTGGAGGGAAAATTAATTAATAGAATTGAATCTGTCGGGAAATATGACCAGAATTTATATATTTTATTAGATAAAAATGATAAAGAAATAAAAATTTGGGGTAAAACTCAATTAGATGAATTGATGTCTGAAATAGAAGTTGAAGATTATATTAGAATAACATATAATGGATTTAAGACAACAAATAATGGACATACTATGAAAGTATATTATATTGAAAGAAGGGAGACACATGGAAGAAAAGACTGAATATTGGAATCCTGAGAAAGGTGAAATGATTGAAGGAGTACTTGTTGATAAATTATCTGATGTTGGAAAATATAACACTAGGTTATATAAGATTCAGGATGGAGATGTGACTTATTGTGTGTGGGGAAAGGTACAATTAGATTCTATAATGGAGGCTACTAATATTGGTGACATTATTTCTCTAAAATATGTGGGTGTTGAAAAAACAAAAGAATACAGTATGAAGAGATATGAATTGGAAATATTAAATGAACAAGGCCAATGATAAAATAACAGAACAACTTAAAAAACATAATAATGTGCTACTTTATAAGAGAGAATTATATGAATGCTATAAAAAACGAGATAAAACAATTAAGGCAATCTATATCATATCACCAAAAAAGGGAAAAACAGCTATTGAACAAATACTGAGAACAATTGACAAAAAATCAGAAACAAAAAATAAGACAATAAGCAAATTACTAGAAGAGATTACAGAAAAATCAAAAGATACACAAACACACATATACCTTGATCACTTCGAGCAATTATCCAAAAGAGAATTATCCTACTATAAAGAACTATCTCAAATACAATCAATCCAAATAATAGCAAATATCCGAGAAGATGAAGAAGTCATAGAACCTGAATTTCTAAACCATTTTATAATCATAGATAAAAATGGATTTAATGATAATAGATATCAAAGTGTGAATATCACGTATTCTCTTCTTTTATTATTGTCTTTATTAGTATTCATAACATTCATCAGAGTACAATTAAGTATTTTACATTATCTTGTTAATGCATTATGGTTTACACTATTAATGTACAGAACGTTCTACTACATAACAAGGTAGATAAGCATGAGTAACATAAATGAATTATTAACATCAATAATATTATACTGTATAATATCATATATTCTAAAACTACCCCATTTCTACCATGGATTAGTATTTACAGTGATTGGCTCACAAATAAGCATAATACTACCAGAAAATTATAGAAACAGTTTAATAATATACATACCCATAATAGCTTTTACAATAGTTTATCCAATAATAATGATTTCATTAGCAATAGGATTCACCTCATCAATATTCATATCATTATTATCAAAAAAAGGATGTAAATTACTATATCCATTCACAATAACGACATTCACAGGACCACAGAATTACTTGGAAAATGATACAAAAGGAGACTATGCAGCAACAACATTTCTACTAGTATTAGCAATAATAGCAGTAATATTTTCAATGTATGGGACAGTGATATTAAATACAATTAACGAAAATGATTTATCCACATATTTAGATGTTGATGAAAATACAAGTGGTAGTGGTGGATATGTGCAATATATTAATATAAATCCTGCAGAATGTCTTAATAAGAATATAACTACAACAAGAACAGGGAACACGACAACAACAATAATAACTGAGTATAATTCTACAAAATAATATTTTTTTAAAAAAAGAATAAAAAGAGGGAAGATTAAAAAAGTTTTTTCTTGATTTATTTTTCATCTTCTTTTTTATGTTTAATTTCTTTAACAATCAAATTAGTTTTTGTGGATACTAATGAATAAGAGTCAATATCTCTATAGAGAACACATCCTGCGTTAATAAATGAACCATTACCTATTTTTACACCAGGATTAACACTGGTATTAATACCAGTTTTTACACCATCACCAAAGATAGCGCCTAATTTTCTAAGACCAGAATCCACACGTTTACCTTTAACAGTAACGCGTACATGTTGATCATCAAATCGTAGGTTAGCAAGATTAGTTCCAGCACCAAGATTACAGTTTACACCAATAACAGAATCTCCAACATATGATAAATGATTAACATTGGTTCCATCCATAATAATACTATTTTTAATTTCAACAGCATTACCAACATCTACGTCATTACATAAGCAAGCATATGGTCTGAGATATGTGTTAGGGCCTACATCGCAGTTTTCTCCTATGAATACTGGACCTTGAATATAACATCCTGATCTAATAATACTGCCTTTACCAAGGTGTAGTGGACCATGAATAGTAACGTTTTCTTCGATTTCTCCTTCAATATCATCTTCCATTTTTTCAAGGAAGTCCTGATTACTCTTTAACAACTCCCATGGTCTTCCAACATCCATCCAAGGTTCATGAGATATTAATCCAAGTATTTCCCATCCATTTTCTAATTCTATTTTAAGTGAATCTGTTATCTCATATTCTCCACGTTCGGATAGTTCAGTTTTTCTTATAGCATCGAATATTTCTGTACTAAATAAATAAATTCCAGCATTTGCAAGATTACTTGGAGCCTCGCCAGGTGCAGGTTTTTCAACAATTTCAACTATTTTATCATTTATTGTTGAAACAACACCATAATTAGAAGGATTATCAACTTCAATTAATGTGAGCACTGATTTAACATTATTACTTGTTCTTGTAGCATATTTTTCAATTAAATTTCTTATAAGATCATAGCTTACAATAATATCTCCATTTAGAACTATGAAACTTTCATCGATATATTTTTCAGCACTTCCTATTGCATGTGCTGTACCTAATTGGCCTTCCTGGACAGCATAGTTAATGTTTACACCGAATTTACTTCCGTCACCAAAGTATTCTTCTATAACTTCTTTTTTATATCCTACAACAAGGGTTATATCTTTAATTCCTGCATCTCTTAGTGACTCAATATTATATTGTATTAATGGTTTTCCACCTGTAATTAGCATAGTTTTTGGTCGTGTTGTTGTCAAAGGACGCATTCTTGTTCCTTCACCTGCTGTTAATATTATAGCTTTCATTAATATTCACCCTTTCTTTATTATATTATTATTATATTAGTATTCATTTTATAATAAATTTTAATATTTTATTATTTGAATTATTTAAAAAAAGAAAAAAGGATAAAAAGAGGGTTGATGTTTCCGTATTATATTAGCTTATTAAGGAAGTTCTGTGATTTTGTCTCAATATCTTTAAGATGTGCCTGTGTTTTTCCTTCAGCGGTTATACGAATGTATGGTTCTGTTCCTGATGGTCTTATTAAAACCCAGCTACCATCTTCAAATTTGATACGAACGCCATCTATTGTAAGTATTTCTTGAATGTCATCAAATTCATTTTTGAAATCTGATTCAACTTTTTCCATTACACTAGCTTTTTTATTGTTATCACAGGTTATTTTTTCACGTATTGTTGGATAATTTTCTATAGCATCTAATTGTTCTGATAATTTACCATTTTTTTGTATAGCTCTAACGATTCTTAGTCCAGATAGAAGTCCGTCGGGACACATACAGAAGTCTGGATGTAACCATGTACCTGATGGTTCTCCACCAAAGGTTCCATTATTTTCATTAATAGATTCTGCAACGTGAACGTCTCCTACTGGTGTTCTGAGAACTTTTCCACCCATTTTCTCTATTTCAGTATCTAGACAAGCTGATGCATCAACAGTTGTGACAATTGTTCCTCCAAATTCTTTTGCAATGATTGTTAGAAGCTTATCAAAATCAGATAAATTACCTTTTTCATCTACTGCAATCATTCTGTCAGCATCACCGTCATGAGCTAAACCAACATCTGCACCTAATACTTTCACAGTTTTCATTAATTCCTGTAAGTTATCACTATTAGGCTCAGGATTACGTCCAGGGAAAAATCCATCAGGTTGTGCATTTAATGTAATTACGTTCATACCTGCCTGTCTTAATGCTTTTGGAGATAAATATGATCCAGCTCCACTTGCACAATCTACAACTACTTTCAGTGGTTTATTAGGGTCAATTTCTGAAACTTTTATTATATCATCAACATATTCATCTTTAAATGATGATATATCATATTCTTCTCCAATTTCATCCCATCCAACTATGTTAAAATCTTTTTCGTAGACTAATTTTTCTATTTCTCTTTCTTGATTTTGTTTATATGCTAATCCATCTGCATTCCATAGTTTTATTCCATTGTATTGTGATGGATTATGGGATGCTGTTATCATAATTCCAGCATCTGCCTGTTTTTTTAGTGTAGCATAGCCCACTGTTGGTGTAGGAACCATTCCTAGTTTTAATACATTGCATCCTGATTGTAGTAATCCTGCAATCATAACATGTTCTATGATTTTACCTGTGGTTCTAGTATCATGACCAATTACAACTGTTTTGCCTTTTCCACCAATATATTTAGCTAATGCTCTAGCAACATCCATTGCTAGTTCTAGTGTGATTTTTTTCTGATATTCTCCTCTAATTCCTGATGTTCCAAATAATCGTGGTATATCACTCATAATATAATATCTCCCTTTCAGAATTTTTTTTTGATTATATGTGTTTTGGTTAGTTTTTTAGAAAAATAGTAATGTTATTTATTTTATTGTAATTAGGTATGTTAAAAAAGAAAAGATGAAAAGAAGTAATGTTTTTAAGAGTTGTTCTTATTTTTATGCTCCGAATTTTTTTGTTACATTCATAAGATCTCTTATTATGTACATTACATCTGATCCTCTGATACGACATAATCCTCCTTTAGCTGCAGCTCTTTCACCGTATTCTTTAATATCATCAACACGTAATCCTGGTGCTTTTATGAATACTGGTACTGGGTCTCCTGTATGATCCATAACACTTACTGGTGTGGAGTGGTCTGCAGTAACAAATAATACAATATCATCAATTTCTTTAAGGTCTTTCATGATGTTATCTACTTTTTCTATGAAGTCTCTTTTACCGAAGATGTCTCCATCGTGTCCTGCTTCATCAGCTCCGTCAACATTAATTAAAACAAAGTCATATTTATCATCTTTAACTGTGTCTATTATGTGTTTATGTACGCTGTCTATATCTGTATTTATTCCACCAGTTGCTCCTGGTATATTAATTACATCCATTCCAACAATTTTACCTATACCTTTAATAAGACCAGTTTCTGCTACACATGCTCCTTTGAGGTTGTATTTGTCTTCGAAAGATGGTACGCTTGGTACAGCTCCTACACCTCTTGGTAGTACTATGTTTGCAGGATGTTTTCCTTCTTTAATTCTTTCAAGGTTTACAGGATGTTCTTTTAACATTTCGTAGGATTTATTAACAAATTGATTTACAACATCTGCAGTGTATTTTGCTTCTTCACTATCATCTAATGGTTTTACTGTTTTAGGTTTGTTACCTTCATGTTTAGGATCTGCATCAGTAATCTGATCGGATAATCCTTTTCCTCTTAATACAAGTACAGCACGATGAGCGTCTGATTCTTTGAATATTATTTGTACATTGTCATCAATTTTCATTTGATTGATTGTATCAGCTATTTTATCAGTACCACTACTTATTCTACCAGCTCTTCTGTCAGTAATTGTAAGGTCTTCATCTGCTGTTGCAAAGTTACATCTGAATGCTATGTCACCAGGTTGAACGTCTAAATCTACACCTGCTGCTTCAAATGGTCCTCTACCAGTATATACTTCATAAGGGTCATATCCTAGTAAAGTTAAGTGAGCTGTGTCACTACCAGGACGTACTCCCGGACGGATAGTGTCCATTATTCCAGTTATACCTTCTTCAACCATTTTATCCATAGCTGGAGTTCTTGCATTTTCTAGTGGTGTTTTATCACCTAATTCTTTTACAGGGCGATCACCCATTCCATCTATTACAAAAATAATTCCTTTCATATTATTCATACTCCAATTGTTATAATGATACCAACCAGTGCTCCAATTATTGTTGCAGTTAAGTTAACATGTTCATTGTTAAAAAGCCCGTTACGTTCTAATGTTGCACCAAGAAGACTATCTGCAAAGCATCCAATCATTCCGGATATTGCTGCTATGCAAATACTGTGGGTAATGTCTGGAGATACATTTAGTAAATAGGCTGAAACTCCTATTATTAAAGCTCCAATTAATCCTGCTACTGTTCCAAGAACAGAAATTCCACCATCAGTTCCAGGTTGAACATGTTCTTGGCTTGTTATTAGTATAGGTTCACTTAATACTCCAATTTCACTAGCTAATGTGTCAGCAGTAGCTGTGGAAATTGCTCCAATAAATCCAGCATAATTACCAAATATTGCCATTACTACAGGAACAATACCGTTTGAAATAACATTTTTAATAGTTCGTTGTTCATGTACTAAGCCAATACGTTTTTTATAATCCTTTTTGAAGCTTGTAAAAGCTGAACCTAAAATAAGAAATAGCAAAAGTATTGTTAACCAGTTGAATCCTCTGGCTATTACAATAAATATTCCAATAATTGTAACAAAAGATGAGCCTAGTAAATCAAGTGCTCCACTTAAATATACTAAGATTCCAAGAATTACACAAATTATTAAAAATATTAATTGTATCATAGTATAATTTTTGTATTTTATTAATATAATATATTTTGTTTAATTATTAAAAAAAAATAAGAATGGGTGGTTAGTAATAAATTCCCTATTTAAATAATTTAAAATTAAAGAATACTTATCTAGAATACTCTTGTTTTGATGGTTTCTACTTTTTTAAGTGGGTATATTTTTTTAGCTTCATGGTAAATGTTAGAAGCAAATTTACCTGATATTATTTCTTTTACAAGTTCATCAAGATTTTTCTCAGCTGCACTTTCTAAAACCATGTTTCTCATAGTTTCTCTGATGAGTTTTTGTTGTGAAGCTTTTGCTCTTTTTACAGTTATTGCTAACATGTGTACATTGATTTTTTTACCGTCTTTTGTAGTTGCATCAGTTATTGAGTCGATACGACTGGTTCCTCTTCTAATCATACTACGTACGTAATCTGTTGTTACTTTGTGTCCTGTAAATATTGTGTGAGCTACTTCTCCACTTACGTGGTCTACTTCAAAGAATAATTTTACGTATTGTCTACTGAAGTCACCTGTAATTTCACGCATAGATGTTTCAATTTTACGACCTACAAGCATTTCTGGTTCTCTTGCAGGGCTTGTTCCAAGACTTGCTTCATCAAATTCTTGTGGTGCTAATATTTCATACCAAATTTTTTCTTTCCATGTATCACGTACTCGTCTTCTTGCTTTTGCCATTATATCTTTTCTCCTATATTTTTATGTAAATTATTTCTTAGTTTTTTTAATTATTTTACAGCATTTTATCATATAATATGATTGAAAAATGTTAAAATAATGATTTGTAACCTGTTATTTGTGGTGGTTATTATTTTAGTAAATTTAATTACCCATTGCCGTGTTAAATAAAAATTTTAAATCTATTAATTTGAAATATTCCGTCAGGTCTCATATGGTAAATAAAACAAAAATCGTTGTTTTTTATAAAAGAATTTAGATACGCATAACCATTAAGGTCATATTCTTTTATAATAATCTCTTATTTGTTAGATTATAAATCACCATAGACCTAGTCTATATCTTATTTTAATATTATATTTTTTATATAATATAAAGTTACTGAAAATAATTTTAAAAAATAATCCGAATAATAAATTTTTTAATAAAATAGAAATGGGGGAGGTTTATGCTATTCCTGTTAATTTATTAACATAGGGTATTCTATACATAATTAGAAGAATAATCATTAACATAAATACTACAATTACAGTAAGTATTGGAATATTGATAAAGGGACTAATACTAATGTCATAAATTCCTATTTTATCTAAAGCATTAATAAGTAATACATTTGTAAGATAGATTCCCAGTGTTAAATTACTAATTAATGTAATTTTTCTATTAATCTTATCACTATATTTTCCCCATATAATACTAAAATCAGTATTTTTTATAATTAAGAACATACCCACTGCTTGAAGACAAGCATTAATAGTAAGATCACCAAGAGGCATGAATGTTAATTCAAGTTCTCCTATAAAATTACTTGCAGCTATAACTCCCATAAATGTCATAAGAGTGCCTATGATATATAATACAGCACCAAATTTACGACTTTTTAGTAATTCTGAATCTTTATTAATTAAGTAGTATCCTAGAATAAAATATCCTACGTATCCAAAGAACATATTCATATATATAATAATATTATCATTATAAGGTAACATTTTTATAAATATTGTTATAAGCCAAATTACTAAAAAATACTCAATTTCACGTATTTCTGCATTTCTAATCCATGAGCATATTATTGGTGAAGCAAGATATAATCCAATAAGCATATAGATGAACCAAAATTCTACAGTTAGTATAGTAGGGTCAAGAATTGATATAATTAATAGATTAAAAATATTTGAAATAATATAAGTTAATGAATACTTCATGGACATTTTAATAATAAAGTATATCAGAAACCATCCTATAAATGGTATACCTATTCTTTTTAAACGTCGTGGAATATCGTCTATTGTCTGATTTTTTTTTATAAGTAGAATACCTGAAGCCATGACAAATAAAATTATACTAAATCGGAACATTGATTCAACAAACAGTCCACTAAACCATAAACTAGAATTTAGAGTATAGTGTGTTATATATTTCGAACTTAGATGTATTGCAATGACACCAAAAATAGCAAGAGTTTTTAAATAATCAATATACAAAATTCTTTTCATTTTCACCAATTTATTTTATTTAAATCTTAAAATAACTAGTATAATAAGTATAATTAATATTATTTTGTAATTGGTGTTATAAATAATTATTTAAATAAATAGTAATTGAGTTTATTGAAATCAAATAAATTAAATTCGTTTTTTATTCTTATTTTGTAAAATAGATACTTATTCTTAATTTATTTTAATAATTAATGTAAATTCGTCTTTTTAACTCTATTTTTAACTTTATATAACTGTAAAATATTTAATTATAGATACTCTTGTCTTATATTCATTTTAAGTTAAAATTATTTTGTTAAATTCTATTTAATATGTATTTTTTTCGTAGGATTTTAAATCAATTTAATTAGTAACTAAAAATAAATAGTTAAATTTAATTAACAAGAATAAGTAGTATGTTTAAACAAAATTAGAATAATTAAATAGAAGTTTATTTTATAATATTAGAATTAGTATTTAAAAAATCAATGAAGGGAAAGTTTAGAATATACTCAGAATTATTCACGTCTTTCATTAAATAATTTATCTAAATCATAATTCCATGCATTTGTATTTCCCTCTGATTTTCTTTTACTTATTTCATCATCAACAGTTTTTAATAATGATTCTAATGCATGAGTATCCTGATTTTTACCTAAATCAATTGATTCTAAGATATTATTTTCACTATTTTTGATTATGGCTGGATAACTAGCTGTTATATCAAATGGTTTTGCATATAACCTAGAATAATTATTTTCACTTCCAGGCATTGTGACAATTTGTGAAAATGGATCTATATTTAAGTATTTTAGTGTTACAGTATCTGCATAGTTTTCTATGAATTTATAGAAGTAATAAAAGGTAATTGTTGGATTTTTTAGTTTTAATTCATCGGTAAATATGTATAAATAACCTTCAGAGTAACCATTAAATATTGCTAATGGTTTTATGTTAAATAGTTTTTCAATACTTTCAGATACATTTTTCATGTCTTTAATCATTGATTTGTTATTTCCTAAGTTTATTGAACGTCTTATGAACATGAATTGTTCTATTTCGGTTAAGTCAACAATTTCTTCTCTTATAATATCTGTATTTTGTTTAAATCTAAATAAAATACAATCTTTTTTTGCATATTTTTCATATTTAGCATTATCTAACCTATCCCATGAAATAACAGGGTCTTTAGAATTAAAATCATATAATGATATGTAAAATTCATTTTTAGGGTAATACTCTTCAATGAGTTCACGTATATCATCGATTGTTGATAATGGATAATTTTCATATCCCTCTGTAGGTGTACCAACTGTCATTAACCTGTTAAAGTTAGTACCATACAATGCCTCATATAACGTATACCAGTTATCATTTAGCTCCATAAATATTAACTCTCCCTTTTCCTATTAAAATATAATTTATGGAAAATCCATTAAATTTTATTTAAAATCTCTTTTTAATCTTGTTCTTTATTTTTATTATTATCATAGTTAATATTTGCTTATCTTTTATTAAAATTCGTTTAAATTCCAGTCTATCATTTTTAATTTTAATGAATCTATAGAAAATATGTAGGTTATATTAAAATTTTTTAAATGAAAAAATCCGTTAATCCTGTATTTAATTAAATTTTCAGAGTTTCAATAATAAAAAAGAACTTTACACTTGAAATAAATCTTAATTTCAACGAATACAGTGTAATAATTAGATATAACTAATAATATATTGATTTATTAATATTAGTTAAAATTTATAAAAAATAAGAGTATTTTAGGAGGGTATATTGGGTTATAAGTTATGGTAAAATAACTTTATCTTTTTTAATTTCTTTATTTATAAAATCATCTAAAATATCCTCTATAAAGCCTTCACTTTCTATAACTTTAATACCCCTTCTTTCGACTTCAGCTTTAGCTTTTAATCCAATTTTTTCACAAATAACTATGTTAACACCATCAATAGAATCAGCTGATTTCTCCCATTCTTCACTATCAGTATCATGACTTTTTGAGGAGTAAATGACGTTATTATATTCTATATCATGGGTTTTTTCATCATATTTGTATATAATAAAATATTCACATTTGCCGAAATGTTCAACTTTTTTACCATTTTCTCTAACAGCTATTGCAATTTTTTCCATTTTAGTGATTCCTATGATTAATTCTATTATTAATATCTATAATTTCTATTTAATTAATATTAAAGTATTATTCCTGTGAGTGTATAATAATTGAATAAATTTTAACATATTTTTTTATTCTTAATAGACCAAAAAATAGAAATGATTTCATAAGTACGTTTACATGAAATCTTCTTTAGTGTATGTAGTAACGGGTTTCGTCACGTTTATTAAATCAATAACTTCATCAACATCAACTAGAGTGTTGATGCAACCATCATTTAATAAATAAACTCCCTGTGTTACATAGTTTTCTAATGTGGTCATGGCATTATTAAGATCTACTGGACATGCCACACCGATAACTCCTTTGAATTCTCGTTTTCTTATAATATTCTTCATGAATGTAGAACCGGGTACAATGTACACTCCCATATTCTTCTTATCACATATTTCCTTGAATATACCTATAGGACATTTACCACATTTTAAACATTCAAGTCCGGATGTTCCAAGTTTAGCAGGACAATCTGTAGATCGAAGGCAATGCGGTAAGACAACAATTACATCTTCACTATTTAATTCTTTAAACTTATCTTTATTTAATCGGTTACGTAAATCAATACTAATTCTATCAATTGCTAAATCATCAAATTGAAGTAATTTAAGAATACTCTTCAATGATGGATATGTAATATTAAGTGTAAATAAGAGTATTCTTGGAAATACTAATTTCTTGTTCTTTAAAAGAATAAGTCCTAAAACACTTGTAATAATCATTAATACAAGAACTACAAGAATACAAATAACAACTATTTCTCCAATCAGAGTAAATAAATTCAAATCCATGTTTTATCCCTTGTTTTAAAATTTAAAGTATTTCTTAGTGTTATATAATTTTTTCATATCTATACTTAATTTAGTAAAGTAATGTATTATTTTAATTTAAATATATTTAAATCATTTTTGGTTATTAGGTTTATAATTATATTTATATATAATTCATGTTATCTAGATATATTTTTCAATAAATCTTTCTAAATATATACTTAATAAATTTCACTAAAAAATAGAAATGTTTTTATTATGTAAGATAAATAAATAAGATATACTATTCTAATAATAATCTATTATTCTGATTACTTTATGATGGAATAATATTTCATTATAAGAATTATTCATTTGAATTAAAAAAAATTATTTAAGTTTAACATGACAAGAATTGTAATTTATCATTCACGAGAGTGCGATCCAAAAAGGTGCACTTCAATAAAATTAGAAAAGCAAAATAAGGTATCAATCACACATAACATGCGTAAAATACCATATAATGCAATAGTTTTAGATGCGGAGGCTAATAAAGCAGTATCTCGAGAAGATAGGGATAAAATTACAAAGTATGGATTATCAGCATTAGATTGCTCTTGGAAAAAATTAAAGAAATCATCATTTAATTTTAAATCTAAGAAGAATCATAGGTTACTTCCATTTTTAGTAGCAGCAAATCCTGTTAACTATGGAAAACCATGTATACTATCAACTGCTGAAGCATTAAGTGCTACTTTATACATTGTAGGTTATAAAGATGAAGCTCGTGATTTAATGAATTCATTTAAATGGGGACCTCATTTCATCACACTTAATGAGAATTTATTAGAAGCCTATAGTGAGGCAAAAAATGGTACTGAAATTGTCAAAGTACAAAATGAATTTCTAGGAGGAGAATAATAATGGCAAAATTTGAAGAAGCAGAAAACAGAATGTTTAACATAAAAATCTGTTTAAAATGTAATGCTAGAAACCCTGCTACAGCAAAATCATGCAGAAAATGTGGATACACAGGTTTAAGATACAAAGCAAAAGAACCAAGAGGATAGACATATAGTACTATACTTAAGGTACTTTTATTTTTTTTAATTTTTAATGACTTAACTACTTTTTTTTATGAAATAATAATTTCTAAACTTAACTAATTAATAATAACTCATTTTAAAAAAACTATACTAAATTAATAAATCCTATAAAAATGATAAGTAATAGTAACAATCATTATTAAAAGATTAGTGTAGGTAAATGTTATGAATGTTGAAAAATATTTAAATGAAACTTTAGAAGACCATAAGTTACATATAACTTTAATTGATCCAGACGAACAAACTCCTGAAGAAGCAGTAGAAATTGCAAAACAAGCTAAAGAAGCAAATACTGATGCTATATTAGTTGGTGGGTCAATAACTGATCAAGAAGAATTAAACTTAACAGTAAAATCATTAAAAGAAAATATTGATTTGCCAATAATTTTATTCCCGGGAAATATTAGTGGAGTAAGTAAATATGCTGATGCATTATTATTTATGAGTTTATTAAATTCAACAAATCCTTACTGGCTCACTGGAGCTCAAGCACTCTCAGCACCAGCAGTTAAAAAAATGGGTATTGAAACAATACCTATGGGATATCTTATAATAGAACCTGGAGGAACTGTTGGATGGGTAGGAGATGCTAAACCAGTACCACGTAACAAATCAGACTTAGCAGTAGCTTATGCATTAGCAGCTGAATTTCTGGGGATGAGGGTTATTTACCTTGAAGCCGGGTCTGGTGCAGATTCACATATACCTCTTGATTTTATAATGAAAGTGAAAAAGGCAACTAATTTAATGGTTATTGTCGGTGGTGGAATAAGAACAGCAGAAGATGCACGTGAAGTAAGGGATGCAGGTGCAGATATTATTATCACAGGTACTGTTGTTGAAGAAACCGATGATGCTTATAAGAAAATCAAAGAGTTAACAGATGCCATACACTAACTATGTATTTTTTGTTAAGTGAATCTTTAAGATTTACTTTTTCTTTTTTTTTATCCAAATTATCCTGCTTATTTTTATTTAATTCTTGGAATAGTACTTAATCTGAATTAACTATGTTATATTTCTTTAATTATGTAAATACTTAATATATACTTAGAAAATATAATAAATTACATAACTAATAAGGAGATAAAGAGATGAGTTCAATAACCCCAGAAGATTATAAAGAATTATCACAGAATCTTAAACTTTCATTAGGTATAAAAAAAAATCCAGTAGCAATAAAGTTATTCCAATCAAAGGATGAAGCAGCAGAAATCTTACCAAAATTTGATGATAAAGTAAGACATTGTAGAATGATTAATATAGTAGCTACGGAAGGAAGATCATTTTACTCAACTTTAGATGAAATGGCTTGTAATGTAGGTGCTGCTGTATTAGGTTTACAAGATGTTAAATTAAAAGTAGAACATTCAGAGCCAGATAAAGAAGCAGTAGGATATGCACCACTAGAAGATGCACCTTTCGATGTTGATGCTATAGTATTATACTGTAATGTAATGCAAGCATATGAATTTACAACCACATATCGTAAAGCAACAGGTAATCGTATAAATGCAGATTTTGCAGGAACACAGGCATTATGTTCTGAAGCAGTAATAATACCGTCCCATAATAACAGACCAAATATATCCTTTGGATGTATGGGTTCAAGAAATGATGGTAAATTAGAACCTGATGAATTAGTAATAGGATTAACCCTGGATGATGCAAAGGCAATAAGTGATTATGTAAATGCAATGAATGAGATTTAAATACTAATTCCATTTTTTTTTATTTTTCTAATTTTTCTTTAATATATTCATATTCAGCATAATGATTAATATTTTTTAATTCAAGCTCATTTCTGGAAGGAGTACCATAAAATTCGACATTATTTTTAATCATTTTACGTAATATTGGATTAAGATTTCCATCTTCATTAGCTAAATATTTGTATAATAAGTTACCGTAACAACAGAAGGGCATACCTAGTCCCTCAGCACTATCTAATTTACCAATTTTTCTTCTAGCCAATACACTAATAGTATTTTTAGGATTAGGTGCATTTTTGAGAGTGTTTATCATGTTGTTAATAGTTTCAGTGGATATTGTTGGCTGATCTGCAGCAGTAAATAAATAATATTCATCTAAATTATCTTTAATACAATTTTCAATAGTTTTAGATAATCCAACATTAACATCTTCATTAATTTTTATATTCACAGTATCCAGTAAGTCATACTCTTTGAGTAATGAATATATTTCATCTTTATGGTGTCCTAATGCAATAGTGATATTGTTTATATCTGCATTAACTACTTTTTCAATTGTATGTATGAGAATAGGTTTATTATTAATTTCTAATTTTAATTTGTGTATGGGTTTTTTATTCCTTTGTTTAAAATCATCAATCATTCTAGAATTTTTACCAGCTGCGGTTATTATGGCATCCATATTATCATCTCTAATTAGTTATTTTTTCATGATGATATTATAAATTTATTTTTTTAGAATAATTTAGAAAAAGTAAAAAAAATTGGGAGGTTATGTGTATTATTCTTTTTTTTTACTCAGAACTATTTGTACTGTTAGTACTATTAGTGCTATTTACATAGGTAGCGTTGTCTCTGAGTTCGTAGATTTTAGTGTATATTTGAGTATCTCCACTTGAACCTTCGGTCCACATTACTATTTTAATAGGATAGTCACCATTGTTTGAAACAGATACGTCAATTGTTGGTCTGTATTCATATAATATAGCTTCGTCACCTGTAGACATACCTACTGGTAGTGGGTTTCCTAATGCCATTATTGCTTGTCTGAGTGATCTTCCTGGAGGACATACTCCGTGAGTTGCACTTCCAGATGCTGCTTCAGACTCAGCTATAGCAGTAAATGTAACATTTTCTTTTCCGTGTGCTGAGCTATGTGGTGGGACAATTGTATTATTCCAACCATCTGCAAATTCTTTTGCATTAGATGCTCTAATTTCTGTAGGGTATCCTGATAAATATTCTACAGTACTGTGACCGTTACTTACTTCTACTTCAGAAGCATTGTGTTCATATACAAGAACTGGAGCTCCAGAGGTATAATTTCTCATATAAGCAAAGGTGGAATTACCGAAATCTTTGATTATATTTTCTCTACCGTAAACTGGTGCACGTTTATCATTAAAGTTACCTAGATAGTAATCTACAGTAATGTTATCTCCATCTTTAGAACTATTGAACCATGATCTCATTGCTGTTGTATTTACAAAGTATGATGGAACATTGTCCTTATTAATTTCACTACCTTTCACAGTTTTTACGGTTGTGTTGTTTTCTACTAATCTAATGGAGTCTCCATCTTTAACAGCAACAGTATATGGTAATTTATATCCCCATACCATTGATTTAGCTGGTTGAACAGATATTTTACCGTTTGAATCCATGATTACTGTACCTGGACCTTCTAGTTTACTAGAAATATGGCCATCAGCTGTAATATATGAATTGTTTTTTATAACATCCTTAGGTGCTGATCCGGTTATTAAAGATATATACACTGTTGTAAAGTCTCTATTTTTCAGTGGTCTTAATATGTTATTTGGAAATGCAGTTAAAGGTTCTTTTCTCATGGTTTCCCTATTAATCAGAAGATCCCCTGAAACAACAGTAGTTCCATTTTCAAACATAATACTACTTGTATCATTCACATCAGCAGTTACAATATTACATAATAATCCTGATGCTATGACAGTAAGTAATAGTATTCCGATAAGTAAATATGGATTAGATAATTTTACCATGTTATTGATTAACCTCCCTTAAATTTTATAAGTATAAATTAAAGTAATCTCTTTAAAGAAAATAGTTTTATAATATTATTTATATCTATAAGATTATATACTTCTATTTTATTGGTTATTATTAATATTATTTTTCTTTTATTTCAATTAATAATATTATTTTCCGTTCTATTCATAATATTACTCTTTGATATGAACGGTATGATTTTGAATAAAAATAAGAAGGAAGAGTAGGTGTTTAATTCTTTAACAAGTTAGTAATTTCAGTAATTTTCTCTTGTCCGTTTCCACCAATGAATATTTTAGTTTCTTTTTTACTTTCTATGTATTTAATAATATCTTTAATTTTTTTAATCACTAGAACATCATGAGTATATCCTAGATTATTTAAGTACTGTCCATATTCATAAGTAGTATCTTCAAGTCCTGGGAATATAATTAATGTATCTGGTGAATAATCTTTAATATAATCAAGTATCTGATATCTACAACTTTCATTCTTTCTAGGAGTACCAATGATTAGAATATCAAAGCGTTCTTCTTCAAGAACTGCTTTTAAAGCATCGACATTATCTGTTTTTCCAGATACAATTTCATTACTTTTATATTTAATTTTAATAGTACGGCCTTCCACAGATTCAAATGATTCTAGAGCATCAATAATTTTTTCATTATCAATACCTAACTTATTACAGGCAACTCTCGCAGCTTCAGCATTTTGTAGGTTGAATTTACCAAATAAATTTAATGGATGATTGTATGTATCAAAGAAGAGGGGGTCACTGCTTTCACCTTTAATCTTCATAAGGTTTTCATCATTCCAATTTAGTATTGCAGGTTTATTTTTTATAAATTCACCTACTTCCTCTGTGTAATGTTCAATAGTACCATGTACATTCATATGGTCACAGCCAATATTTGTTACAACAACCATATCTATATCAAACACGTAATTACAGAAGGCTAGTGTCATATCACATACTTCTATAACCATGTAATCATATTCATTTTCATTAGCTTCTAATAGTAAATCATTATATCCTGAAAAACCGCCACCACCATTACCACCAATGACTACTTTATAGCCCTGATTTTTAAGTATATGGTATATCATGTGGCTTGTTGTTGTCTTTCCATTTGTTCCAGTAACTGCTATTGTTTTAATATCTTTATGTTTTGTTAAAATATCTGAGATGAATATGCCTCTGTCAATCACATTTTTACATATTTCTTTATTAAATAGGCTAGGACTTACTGAAACAGCATCTGCTTTATATATCTTATCAAGATTATGACTACCAATTTCTAAATCTAGTTTATCTGTATTAGTTAATGGAGTTTCTTTTAAGAGTTTTAAATCAATATTTTTATTTATATCTGATGAATAAACAGAATATCCTCTCTTTAATAGTGATATCGTTGCTTTTTGTCCTTCAACTCCTAATCCCACAACACTTACTAGCATTATTTCACCTCTTATTTTTTTAGTATATTATGTATTTAATACTATTTGGTACTATGTTAAGATAAACTTATATTACACTTATTTATTTATTCTTTAATATGCCTCTTAATATATAATATTTTAAATATTTTAATTTTTATAATATTATTCATTAGTAAATAATAAAATAAATTAATTTTAGATTAAGTTTAATAATTTTTTCACAATAAGGGAATGAGGAGTTATAACATGAAAAATTTGACAAGAGATATACTAAAAAAAATTGATGAAGTAAAACAACCAATGAAGATTATGCACGTATGTGGATCACATGAACATACAATAATGTACAATGGTATACGTTCAATGTTACCTCCTGAAGTTCAAATCGTAGCAGGACCTGGATGTCCAGTATGTGTAGTTCCTGCTCAGGAAATAGATGAATGTGTAGCATTAGCAGAACAAGGAGTCACTGTAACCATATTTGGAGATATGCTAAGAGTACCGGGTACTGAAAAATCTTTAGCTGATGTAAAATCAGAAGGTGGAGATGTAAGAATAGTATATGGTATTGGTAATGCTGTGGAATTAGCAAAAGAAATAGATAATGATGTAGTATTCATGGCAGCAGGATTTGAAACAACTGCACCAACAACAGCAAATGAATTACTAAGTAATCCTCCAGAAAACTTTTCAGTATTATCATGTCACAGATTAATACCACCAACACTAGATTTCCTAGTACATGACGAGGTTAAACTAGATGGTCTAATAGAACCAGGACACGTATGTACAGTAATAGGTACTAAACCATTAGAATTCTTATCTGAAAAATATGGAATACCACAGGCAGTAGCAGGATTTAATCCACTTGACATATTATATGCTATATATTTAATATTAAAACAGAAAAAAGAAGGTACTCCAAGAATTCAAAATGAATATAAACGTGCTGTAAGAGAAGAAGGAAATATAAAAGCACAAGAAGCAATGGATCAAGTATTTAGATTAACTTCTAAAGAATGGAGAGGATTCCCAGTAATACCAAACTCAGTATACGACCTTAAAAAGGAATTTGATGACCATAATGCAAGGGTAAAATATGATATGGATCTTCCAGATTCAGAAAATGTACCAAAAGGATGTATTTGTGGACCAATTCTCAGAGGTATGGCAAGACCAGAGGATTGTAAATTATTCCGTGGGGAATGCAACCCATTACACCCTATAGGGGCATGTATGGTAAGTAAAGAAGGAACTTGTAATATAGCATACAGATATTCTAAAATGGATGACTAATTAGAGTTGATAACATGGATCAATTACCAGAGAGTATACTAAAAAAATTATCAGATAAAGTAGACCATGTAGAAGTATACATGGAACGAGAAGAATCTACTGATGTAGATATATTAAATGATAAAATAAATCATGCAAAAGAAGAAAATATAATTGGATTAGGTATCAGAGTAATTAAAGACCAAAAACAAGGATTTGCATCAACAACTAACCTAAACAGAATAGATGAAACAATAAATCAAGCAATAAATAATATAAAAATAAACAATAGGGATGAAAATTTAGGAATAATTGAATGCACTAATAATTATCCTAAGGTAGAAGGATTATATGATAAAAAATTAGAAAATATAGATTTAGAAGAAGCGATAGATTATTCCAAGACTCTAATAGAATTAACACAAGAAAAAGGATGTAATCCAACAGCTGGGGGATATGGTGTAGGAAGAAGTGAAGTAAGGATAATAAATTCTAATGGCGTAGATGTATCTGAAGAAACAACATCCTGTGGTGCATCAATATCTGTAAATGTAGAAGATAATGATGTAGTATCTAGCGCATACTATTATGATGTAAGTCATAATAAGAATCTTGACTTAGAAATGGTAGCAAATAAAGCAACTCAACTAGCACTAGATTCAAGAAATGCAAAACCAACAGAAACAAGGGATACACCAGTAGTATTAAATCATACTGCAGCAGTATCATTATTAAATACATTCTTCTCAGCATTAAATAGTGAAAATAAACAAAGAGGACGATCAAAATTCTCAAATAGTTTAGGAGAACAAGTAGCTTCCGAAAATTTCACATTAATTGATGATGGAACAATTCCAGAAGCATTACACTCCTCACTATTTGATGATGAAGGAACACCAACAGAAAAAACAATACTAATTCAAGAGGGAATACTAGAAAACTTTATCTATGATACATATCATGCAAGAAAAGATGAAGATGATGTTACAACCACAGCAAATGCCGTACGTTCAGGATACAGCTCTGTTCCATCAGTAGGATTTACAAATCTTAAACTAGACTTTAAAGAATCAACACCATTAGAAGACATACAAAGAGGAGTTATTGTAGATAGTGTAATGGGAGCACACACTGCAAACCCAATTACAGGTGATTTTTCAGTAGAAGCACTAAATGCATTTGAAATAAAAGATGGTTCAATAGACAATCCTATTAAGAAGGCAATGATTTCAGGAAATATATTTGACATAATGAAAAATGCTGTTGCTGTTGAAGGTGAAACACGTCAACTAGGCTCATCTATAACTCCTAGAATATTAGCAGATAATTTAAGAATAATCGGATAGATATTAATCAGAAAAAATATACCTAACCTTTATTCTTTTTTTTAATAAACTGATACAATCTCATTTATTCCTATTTTTGTTTTAAGTAACTATTTTAAATATTAAAATCAATGAATATTAGATTTTATATAATATAAAACATAAACCTTATTATTAATAAAAAAAAGTTATATCTCATAGGATAATAATAGAGAAATTTACCTTTTATAATTGAAAATGATTTATTCCTTCACTAAAAAATCATATAATTTTTAAATGACAAAATTAAGGGAGCAAATAAAAAATGTTTTGTAGAAAATGTGGAACAGAACTTAGTGAAAATGATAATTTTTGTTTTAAATGTGGAACTCCTGTAGAAAAACAAGACGAAGCAGAAAATACACAGACAAAAACAGTTAAAGAAACACCAAAAAAAGTTAAAGATGAATTTGATGAACTTCTAGATTTAAATGTTGAAGAATCTGATGATGATAACGTTATCTGGGAAGAAGCACCAATTGATGATACATTGATACTTGATGAATTTGATGACTTTGAAGAAGTAGCACCAGTGGAAGAAGTTGCTGAATCAAATACAGAAGAAACACCAATTAAAGAACCAGTAATAGAACCCGAAAAAGAAGAAGATACTCCAAAATCTGAGGAATCTGATTCAAAACAAGAAACTCAAGTACAATCAGATGATGATCTTGAAAAACTTCTAGAAACCAATGATGATGTAGAAGAAGTAGTTTCAGACGTTGATGAAGAAGTAGTTTTAGATGATATAGTATTTGATGATGGAGATGTAGTATCTGATATCTTTGAAGATGAAATCATAGAAACACCTATCGTTGAAGAGGAAGAAAAACCTAAAGAGGAACCTAAAGAAGAACCTAAAGATGAACCTAAAGAGGAACCTAAAGAAGAACCTAAAGAAGAACCTAAAGATGAACCTAAAGAGGAGCCTAAAGAAGAGCCTAAAAAAGAACCTGAGAAAGAATCTAAAGAGGAATCTAAGGAAAAACCTAAAGAACATAAATACGATGATTTAGAAGCATTATTAGAATCAGATGATGATGATAAACTTCCTGATAAAAAAGAACTAGAAACAAAAGATGCTGGTTCTATTAAACAATCTATAAAAGAAAAATCAACTAAAAAAGATGCTAATTCAATTAAAGAATCTATAAAAGAAAAATCAACTAAAAAAGATGAAAAACCAAAAGAACAGAAAGAATCCATAGAATCAAAATTCAATAAAAACTTTGACGAAGACGATTTTGATTTAGATTTAGATGATAACGTAAACAGTTTATCCAGTAAGGTAGTTACAATATTAATTGTAATCTTAATTTTAATCATTGCAGCTGTTATTGCAATGGTTTTAATACAATATATGGGAATTTAATTTCAGTACTTAATCTCCTTCTATTTTTTTTTAAATTTTTAATTATGATATTAATTTAAGAAATTTTTATAAATATTCAACTTAATAAAGATAAAGTATGAAACTCTGGGATAGTAAACAAGATCTTTCAAGAATGAATGAAATTATAAAAGTTCTTGCAAAATATGGATTTGAAGGTATTGCTCAGCATTTAACTGATAAAGACATCAAATATCTGCCTGTAGAGAAATTCTTTCCTCCTCAGGATACACCTATAGATATGAATACTCGTATTAGACTAGTTTTACAAGATTTAGGAACAACATTCATAAAATTAGGTCAAACATTAAGTACATATCCAGAGTTAATTGGTTTTGAGTTAGCTGATGAATTATCTAATTTACAAGAATCAGCTCCCGTAGATGATTTTGAAGAAGTCAAAGAAAGTATAGAATCTGAGTTTTCAAAACCATTAGAGGATATTTTTGATGAATTTAGTGAAAAACCAATAGCATCAGCAAGTATTGGTCAAGTACATACAGCATACTTGAATAATAAGCAAGTTGCTATAAAAGTTCAACATCCTAATATTCAGAACACTGTAAATAGTGATATTAGAATAATGAAACTAATAGCAAATACTCTTAACAGTAATTTAGCAATTACCAAATCATATAATCTTCCAGGAATGGTTGAAGTATTCGAGAAAGATATAAGAAAAGAATTAGATTATAAGTTTGAAGCAATGAATGCAGTGCATCTTAAAGAGTTATTAAAGAATGATGAAGTATATGTACCTAAAATCTATCTTGAATACTGTACTGATAAAGTATTGGTAATGGAATACCTTGACGGTGTTAGTCTCAATAAAGTATTAGAAGCACCAAAAGGCACATATAATAATGAAAAAATAGCATTAATGGGTGCTGATTCTTTTATTAAACAAATTCTAGTTTATGGATTTTATCATGCAGACCCTCATCCAGGAAACATATTCGTATTAAATAAGGATACTGTAGCATTTGTAGATTTCGGCATGATGGGTCATTTAGATAGGGATTTACGAGATGATTTAGCTAAATTATTTATACTAGTCTCAGATGGAGATGCAAAATTACTAACCAAACAATTATATTACATGGACATAATCAAGGATAGAAAATATCTAAAGGATATTGAAAATGAAATTATACAAATATTAGATAAATATTATGGTGTACAGTTTAATGATATTACGGGAGTATTAAAAGACTTGGCACAAAGTCATATCCTACGTAAATATAACTTAGTATTACCAAGAGATATGATGATGGTAATAAGAACAATAACAATGGTTGATGATGTAGGCAGATCATTAGATCCAGGTTTTAACACAACGGAAATATTAAAACCATATGCAAAGAGGATGCTAATAGATAATCTTAAACCGGAAAATTTGTCTAGGAAAACATTAGAATATTACATCGACACACAAAATTTAACAAAAAAAATACCTAATTCATTATTAAATCTATTAAATGTATTAGAAGATGGAAAATTAAAATTATCCTTAGAATACGCTGAATTAGAAAAATTAATGACCATGTTATCCAGGATGGTGAATGAATTAGTATTAGCAATAATAACAGCAGCATTACTTGTTGGTTCATCATTGATTATGCAAACAAATAAAGGTATCTTAATAATGGGTTATCCATTTTTAGGATTTGTAGGATTTGTATTCAGTGCAATGCTGGGAATAGTATTAATAATAATGATTATTAGACGTGGAAATTACTAAAACTAGATGTAATTCAAATATTAAAAATAGAAAATTTCTGATAAAAAAAAGGTTAGTATTTTATAATTTAAAAGAAGCTATCTAAACTTGTTTGTTTTTCATTATTCATTATCTGTTCTTCAGAATAACCTATAGCTTCAAGAATACGTAATGTTGCTGGTAAAACCTGATTTTGAATGTAATACTCAGGGTCATACTCTTTATCTTCAATGTATTCTACAGGTTCAGCACGTTTACTGATAGGTCCTTTGCCTTTTGTAATAATATACCTAATTATTGAACCACTTGTAACTTTCTGTCCATGTAAACGTAGTTTTTCTGCAGCTATTACATGAGGAGCTATTTGTTTATAATTTTCTGGTTTTTTAGTTAATTTAGTATGTATCACAAGATCTTCGTTTTCAACTTCACCTTTGTTTAATTTATCAATGATATTTTTCACTATCTTTTTTGCTTTTTTAGGTGAAGCATCTTTGAGTATAGCTTCTAATACATTCTCTTGTGTTTTCTTAGCAACCGGCGCCCAGTCTCTACGAACTAATTCTAAGCCTTTAACAGTAATAACGCCATCGTTAATGACAGCATACCGTTTTTTAGTTACGAAAAAGCCTCTGTCATAATAGCCTTCCAATTCAAGTTCCATGTCTGATGGAAGGTTTTGGTTTATGGAGCTCAGTAGCTCCGTAACCTGCTCTTCGATTTTTGTTGGAATACTCATTCGATTAATACACCGTTAACTATTCCTTTTTGACCTGGTCTTGATGTGATTCTTACTTTACCAAGTTCTGTTTCAACTATTGCACCTTTTGTGATGATGTTTCTTCTTACAAAGTGGCTGTTAGCACTATTTTCAAGTACAGTTAGTATTTCAACATTTTTACTGGAGTTATCTTTAGGATCAATAACATTGATTCTGTTTGCAACAGTAGCTCTTGTTTTTGTACAGTTTCCTCTTGCTACTATTTCTTTTTTAACTTCGTCTCCAATTCTTGTGTTTGCTGCACTTCTTCCGAATTCAGCATTTCTTTTGTTTTTGTTTCTTCTTGATCTTGCTCCTGATGGTCTTCTTAGGGAGCTTCCTTGCCATATTGCCATATATTTCACCTCAAATTTAATTTAGATTTATACTTTTATTTATTAAGTATATTATCTTATAAATTAAGCAATCCTCTATAATGATCATTTAACTTAAACGTATTAATGATAGTAAAAAAATTTGTATTTATAGATAATTCATTACTTATGAATTATTATTATCCTTATTTTCATGATTAATAAATAATCATGTCTTTATAAATAGAATTGTTTCCTGTTCTATTATTTTTTTAAGATAATACTAGTATTATTATACTATACTATTTTTACAATAATATTATAATATATTATTTCAATTATATTTATATTTATTTATCAAGTAAATAATATCATTTTTTATTCAAAATAAAATAACTTCTCTTTTTTAACTTTTCTGCTATAATTTTATTAAATATTGCAGTGATAAATATATAATATAATAAAATAAAAAAATTAACAAATTATATAATAAATAATAATATTTTTTTTAATACTAAGGAGAAGGAGTTAATAATGGCATACAATGACGATAAGATAAACATGGTTCATGGAGCTGGTGGAGAAGTAATGCAAGATATGATATCTGATATTATTTTAGGTAATATTTCAAAAACCAGTGTAAACGGGGGTATTGGTCTAGAAGCATTAGACGATAGTGCGACCATACCAATTGATGACGAGCATGTAGTTGTAACAACAATAGACAGTCATACAGTAGACCCAATATTTTTCCCAGGAGGAGATATAGGAAGAATATCAGCTGCAGGTACATTAAATGATGTTTCAGTAATGGGAGTTAAACCAGTATCATTAAATAATGCTATGGTTATAAGTGAAGGATTCGAACAATCAGATTTAGAGAAAATCATAAAATCCATGAATGCTACATGTGAAGAAGTAGGAGCTGCAATAATTACAGGAGATACAAAAGTAATTGACAGTGATAAACTAGATAATATTATCATAACTACTGCAGGAATAGGAATTGGTAGAAAAGATGAAGTTGTAACTGATTCTGGTCTAGAAGTAGGAGATAAAGTAATAATCACTGGTAGTGTTGGAGATCATGGAATGGCTATCATGTCTAAACGGGAAGGATTTGGATATGATACAGAGCTTAAATCAGATGTAGCACCAGTATGGAGTATGGTTGAAGCAGCTAAAAAAGTTGGAACAATAACAGCTATGAAAGACCCTACACGTGGTGGAATAGCTAATGCTTTAAATGAAATGGCTAATAAAGCTTCAGTAGGTATGAGATTAGACGAAGAAAAAATACCTATTAAACCAGAAGTAAATGCAGTATCTGAAATGTTAGGTATTGACCCATTTGAAGTAGCAAACGAAGGTAAAATAGTAATGGGTGTAAAAGCTGACACAGCCGAAGATGTATTACAAGCAATACAAAAAACAAAATATGGTAAAGATGCACAAATTATAGGAGAAGTTACAGAAGGTAAACACGTTATCATGGAGACAGTCATTGGAGGAGAAAGACTAGTAGAACCACCAATAGCTGACCCAGTACCAAGAGTATGTTAAGTGATATTATGGAACATTTTATATTAAGAACAGAGGCTTTTATTATTGATGCTATAGTAGTAACATTACTAACAGCACTAGTAGATAATATATTATACATAATATTATCTCTGCTAAATGTTTCTATAGCTTTAGCAGCATATCCATACATAGTTTTAGTATTAGTAACTATGATATACTTCACAATATTTGAAGCTAAAACAAATAAGACTATAGGTAAGAAGATAGCTCATTTATATGTTTCAGATAGTGAAGGATATATGAGTTATAAAAAAGCATTTGTAAGAAATTTAACTAAATTATTTTGGGTGCCAATTATCTTTGATATCCTAATTGGAAAAATATTAAATTACCCATCAAGGTTATTTGATAAGATAGCAGGTACAGACGTCTATTCTGATAAAGAATTAGAAGTAGTAGAATAAGAAGTAAACTAAAAAAAAACTATTATTTAATTATGAAGGAGAGCAAATCTTGTTAGATATAAAACTATTCAGAGAAGAACCAGATAAAATTATTGAATCTGAGAAGAAGCGATTTAGAGATACAGTTAACGTAGAAAAAGTTATAGAATATGATAACCTATGGAGAGATGGATTAAAAAGGTTAAATGATTTAAGATCTGAAAAAAACAAGTTATCTAAATCATTTAAACAAGCAAAAAAAGAAGGAAATATCCAGGAAGTTATAAGTAAATCTAAACAAGTAGCTGCAGATATTAAAGAATTAGAACCAAAGATTGAAGAATATGAGAAAACACGTGATGAATACAGATATAAAGTAGGAAACATTATTGATGACAAAGTTCCTATCTCTGATACTGAAGATGACAATGAAATTATAAGAAAAGTTGGAGAACTTCCATCATTTGATTTCAAGCCATTAAATCATGTAGACTTAATTGAAGCAATTGATGGTGCAGATACTAAAATAGCTGGTGAAGTTTCTGGTTCCAGATTTTATTATCTAAAACAAGATATACTCTTCCTCAATTTAGCATTAATACAATTTGCTTTAAACGAATTAACAAATAAGGGATACACACCTCTACAAACACCATTTTTCATAAAAAGTGAGGTAGCTGAGGAAACATCAGAATTAGGTGAATTTGAAGAAACATTGTACAAAGTAGAAAATGAGGATTTGTATTTAATTGCTACAGCAGAACAAACATTAGCAGCACTACATAGAAATGAGATAATTCCATCTGAGGATTTACCATTAAAATACTGTGCTTTATCTACATGTTTTAGAAAAGAAGCAGGTTCACATGGAAAAGATACATTAGGTATTTTCAGAGTTCATCAATTTGAAAAAGTTGAACAATTTATCTACTCAACACCTGAAGAATCCGAAAAAGAACATCAAAAACTATTAGAAGTAACCGAAGGTATATACCAAAAGCTTGGATTACCATACCAAATAGTTGCAATAGTATCCTCTGCATTAAATGATAATGCAGCAATAAAATATGACTTAGAAGCATGGTTCCCAGGTTCTGCTACCTATCGTGAACTAGTATCATGTACAAATTGTAAGGATTATCAGGCAAGAAAAATTAACACAAGAGTAGGTAAAGCTGGTGCTGGTGATGCACAGATATTACATACATTAAATAGTACAGCTATTGCTACTGAAAGAACAATTTGTTGTATATTAGAAAATTATCAACAAGAAGATGGTAGTATAAAAGTACCTGATGTATTAGTACCATACATGAATGGTCAAACAGTAATAAAATCAAGAAATTAAATATTCCTCTCCTTTTAAATATTTTTTATTATTCTAAATAAATTCTACTTCTTTTATATCAAATAACTATTTTAAAATGTAATCATATAATATAAACTAATAAAATATTTAATATTTACAATAATATACGTACTGTAATTATCTATTCAATATTAACTATATATTAACTACAGAAAAAAGGTGATTATCATGAAAATAAGTGAAATAATGACAGAGGATGTTCAGTTCGGAACAATACCTGGAACTATTAGTAGCATATACGAAATTTTAAGAGAACAAAAATTATCAGGAGTACCAATAGTTAAAAAACAGACTGGTGAATTAGCAGGGGTAATAACAAGATCTGATCTTATTAAAAATCCGGATGAAGATCAAGTTGCAATGGTCATGTCAAGAAATCCAATAACAGCAGCACCATCAGAGGATGTAACTTCAGTAGTTCGTAAAATGATTAATAATAATATTCGTAGAGTACCTATCACTGAGGATAATAAAATCATAGGAATAGTTACTTCCGCAGATATTACTAATAAAGCATTATGGAAAATTAATAACACGGAACCTATAGAAAAATACATGGTACGTAATGTACCAACAGTATGGGAGAAAACACCCTTACCTGTAGCTTACTCTATCACAAGTTTCTTTAATTTTAAATCTGTAATTGCATTAACTGATGAAAGTAAAGCTTCAGGAATTTTAACAGAAACAGACTTTATTAATGAAAGTGAAGTTGTAGAAGAACAAACTGTTCATAATAGTTCTGTAAGTACTGAGGGAGATAAGTGGACATGGAATAGTCAGAGTGTAATGTATATACTTAAAAATAAATTACAATTCTCTGATAAATTGGTTAAAGATGTTATTAATGATAAATTAATTTCAGTTACACGTAAAACATCTGTTAAAGAATGTGCTAATATTTTAAGACAGAATAATATAGAACAAGTACCAGTTTTAAATATGGCTGATGAGCCAATAGGTCTTATAAGGGCTAGTGATTTAATGCATGCTATGATTGAATAGAATCATTAAATCTTTTCTTTTTTTTATTAAGTTTTTATCTTTTTATTAAATTGTTTTCTTGTTTTTTAAAAAAAATGAGATGGGGAGAATATACTTTTGGTAAATTATATTCTATAGGTCTCGTTCAATTTTAGTCAATACTTTATTAAATTTACTAGTAACGTTATCTGATGGTGATATATTGACTTTTCCATTTTTATTTATTGTAACGTCACCATACTGTATTTCTGTTTCATTTTTACTAGTGTTTTTATTTATGTTAGGGTCTTCTTTTATATTATCATAGGTTTTTTCTAAATTTATTGTATATGGTAATATGTAATAATAGGTGTTATCCTCGTCAATTTTAAATGTGAGATTTGTTTTAGAATATCCTGTTATATCAAGACATACTTTTTTAAATCCCATGTTTTGTAGCTTGTCTCTTAATGTTTTTAATAGTGCTGGTTCAAGTATGTCTAGAGGGTTATCCACAGATATTGTAGCAGTGTAATTATCAAATCTGACTCTTATATTTTCTTGTTTTATATATTTTTTTACTAGTTCTTCTGCTTCATAAACCAGGTCTAGTTTTTCTTGATTAACATTTTCATTTGTTTTTATTCTTGTTGCTAAGCATGTTGTATTGTTAGAATATTCAAGATTTAAGTAGTCAATCATTTCGTATACATCATCTTTTGTTATTTCGCATTCTATTAATGGACTTGTCATATTATATTGTTTTCGTACGAGTATACCTGGTCTATCTTCTAATAAATCTGTTAAATTTGTTCCTTCTAGGAAATAATCATATTCATTGAATTCTGGTAAATCTTGTATGTTCTTGTACATTATTTTTCTACAGTTATAGCATCTTTCAGGATTGTTTGATATGAATTCAGGGTCTTCTAGGAAGTTTATTTTGATTACTTTGTGATTTAATCCTAGTTTTTCTGCTTTTTTCTCAGTATATCCTATAAATTCTCTTGGCATCATATTGTTGTCTATTGTTGCTAGTAGTGAGTTTGGACTTACCTTTGATAGGATATATGCTAGGAGTGTACTGTCTGATCCTGCACTAAATGCTAGTACACATTTTTTATTCTTTAAATAATCTTCTAGTTTTTTTATTTTTTGTTCTGTTTTCATATTACTCATTTTTTTCGTTTATTTTTTTAATGTATTCTATAACTTTTTTAGCGTCATCGTGTTTAATATCAAATTTATTTGTATTAATATAATTAGTTAACGATGTTATTTTTTCAGGGGATAAACTAGATTTTTTAAAAGTATATTCAAAAGAACGTTTAGGATAATAAGTATCTTTAGCAATAGATAATAATTCTTTCTCATCATCACCAGTAATAATCCTAGATTCCTTAGCTAAATCCAAGTTATATTTAATATTGATCCATGATTCAGACATTTGTTCTAAAGTATCAGGATTAAGAGCAACAGCAACATCATCATCAGAATCAATAACACCCGTTTTATAATCATTAAAGATATTACCAACACCAATCATTCCAAAAGGATATAATTCACATGCTCTAAGAGCACCCATACTAGCTCCACCAACAACAGTAATGTCTTCCTTAAGAGCTTTTAATATCTCTTTATGAGCCACAGCAGGACTTTGATGAAATACACCATCAATTATACCTATAACATCAATATTATCATTTTCTTCCAGTAACCTGTAAATATCTCCTCTTTTAACTGGTGGACGATAATCAGCATCAAGTATAGATTTAGCTTCATTAAATGATATTGATAGTCCAGTATATATTACAATATTCATCATAATCATCTATTCATAAGTTCATTATCTAATTTTATAAGTCTATCTATAGACTCCTGTGACATTCCTTTTTTTGTCCATTTCTTAATCACAAAGTCTATATCAACAAATTTAACTCCATGAACTAAATTATCAGCATGTGCAACAATTTTCTCTTCTAAAGTTTTAGGAATATATTTTCTATCAGGTAATCCTAAATCTTTTGCTTCTTTGGCACTTATACCAGCACCAATATGACGCTCAGTAATTTTACATATTTTTTCATCAACGTCCAGGTCTCTTAGCAGGTCTGCCCCAATATATGCATGTTTTATACCATTAGTTACAGTTCTGCCGACGTCATGAAGTTTAGCACCAGCTTTAATCAAATCTTTGTCAACATTATTATAATATTTTGTAATATCTTTTGTTCTTTTATATACAGTATTGGAATGATCAATAATGTATTCAGAACATTCTAATTCTTTATAAACGTTTTTTATTAACTTGTCTACTTTTGACATATTAATTTAGCTCCATTAGTTATATGATAATAATATTTTAAAAATAGTTAAATAAAAAAAAGTTTTTTTGGGGTGTTTAGTTATTCATTTATAGTATATGATGATTCTAATTTTTTAAGATCATTAATTATGTCCGTATTGTCTTTGTATTCTAATTTTTCATTACATCTTGGACATACAAATTGGTATTCAGCAGCCTCATCAAATGGGTATCTGCAACCATTTGGACATACAAAGAACATGTTATTCTCTTCATAATCTAATGAATCTTTAATTTCCTTGTTATGCTGATTATATTCTTTTTCTAGTAGTTGTGCAGCTTTTCTAGAATCAAATCTCCAATAATATGTGAACCATTGTGTTTCTGGGTCTTTTTTCCTTGTATAATTTGCCATACCAGCATCAAAGAACTTGTATAATATTCTTCTAACAACATTTAGTTTAATACCTGTAGCTTCAGCTATTTGTTCATCAGTAGCTTCAGCAGTAAATAAACAGTCTAATATCTTTTCACTGTTATCAGCGTCATGGCTTAGTTCATATGCTAATTTTTTGACGTTGTGTTCATTCAAGAATTTAGAATCATAATCAAATTTATATTCAATCTTTTTCTTTGCCATTCTCTTCTCTCTCTTTTATTTATCTAGCAATAAACATTGCATGAAATCGTTAATATAATAAAATGGTTATAATAATTATATCAAATATTTGTCATATCTTATTAGTCTATGATAAGTTCTCTGTAATAAAAAAGTGTATTATTTCACTTCATGATTCAACTTTTAATAAAATAATATTTTTCGTATTCTCATCGAGTTTATGTAATTATCATTTCAACATTATTGCAAATGTTCATAGATTACTAATATATTATTATGTTATTTCTTATTATAAATAGTTATTCAAATCGTATTATGACGCATGGAATATGGGTAACTGTATTTAGCATGTTTATAGTGATATTATCATAATCTGTGTTAAAAACAGACTTCATATTATATATTGTTTCAAAGAAGTTTTCACTATTATCAACTTGACATTTTTCTGCGATATTACCAAGTTTTATTAGTTTATCGGTATCACAATCAATTGTTGAAGCAAGAATTGTCGGACCTAACTTTTCTGAGAATCTTCTTAAAATATATCCAAACACTCCAGTACCATTATGTATACTATTAATAGATTGGGGTAATGTAGTGAATTTTTTATCATGAAATGTGTATGTTGCATCTGTATCAATTATTATTATATGAACATCTTTACCTGCTATTTGTTTAACTTCATTCTTAATAGTACGGGCACTTGCTGATGGATTAACTGGTAATGGTGAAACATATTGGCCAGGAACATTACTTAAATCAACACCAGCCTCTGCAGTAGGTTGAAGTGCATATTTTAGTCCATACTCTTCTAATATTAATTGTTTATGATTACGGGCTTCAGAGGGCATTCTTCTAAGATTCTTTATTGTTCTTTGTTTGTAACCTAGAAGAGGACATAGAATATAACCCCATAAATATTTACTCCATAATTCTGTTAGTAAATAAGCTAAAATACCTGGTTTATACTCAGTTTCATTAAGTAAATTACCTTCAGCTGTAGAAATAGGTGTTTCACTAATAATAATATAATCATTATCCTGACAAGATGAAGCTATGTTTTTAACTAATTTATCGTAACCTTCACCAGGCTGAATATATTCTGTTTTTATAGGTATTGTTTTGTAGTTCATAATTTCTAACTCGAAAAATAAAATTAATAAAAAGATAAGAAGTAAAGGGAGGTTAAGTGGTTATACTATTAATAATGTTACTTCTGTATTTTTCCTAGTGTGTCTCCTCTTAGTCCACGACGTAGTGTTTCTAGGGAAATTATTTCATTTGAATTAATATTTCCAAGATTTACATTATTACCAAGTTTTAATATTAATTCAACTTGTTGGTTTTTCTGTGGAGCTTCCCATAATACTTTTTCATTAGGTGTGTTTTCATGAATTTGAGTCATTTCATCAGTTTTAACATTACCTTTTTCATCATAGATTCCAATATTCTTTCCACTTTCTCTTCCTTCAATAATAACCATGTCTGATCCATTAGATATGTCTTTATTGATTAATTCAATACGTTGTTCTGTAGTGTATGCATGGTCTTTTTCAGGATTCTTTTTACCAATCTCGGAGAGAGTGTAGAAACCATTGTCTTTTGCTTGTTTAATTGCATTTTCTCTGATATCTGGGTCAATTACTGTGGATCCGTCAGAAACTTCAACAGCGTCAAATCCTAAGTTATCTAACTCTTCGAAGTATTCGCCAAGTTTATTTTGTTTATTTGCAAGTTCAAAGAGTGTTCCACCAGTGTATGTTTTTATGTCATATGAATGATATAATTCATTTTTAGCTTTGATTATTTCAGTATCGTATAATATAGATGTACCCCAACCATATTTTAGTAAATCAAAGTATTCACCAGTAATCTTCAATGCATCTTCAACATATGCATATCCTAATCCTTTATCTAAAACCATCGTATGTGTATTAACAGTTCCTATTTCATCTAAAAATTCAAACGCTTTCATATTATCTTCTTCTATTATAATTACTTAAGAGAATTATATTGTCTTAATATAATTATATTATTTATAAAATTTATTAATTATTATAAATTTATGTGGAAGTATTATAAAAATTTAAAATAAATACTTTTATAAAAAATAATTAGTAACAATATAGTTTCATGGTTTTAAAGTTTATATATTTTGTAAAACATACAAATATAATAATATAAAGTTTGTTATTTTAAACAAAACTATCTTAAATTTAATATTTGTCGATTATATTGGAAATTATGTTATAAAAATATCTTGGTTACGTATATAATACCCACTCAAGTATTCATAATTCATAAAAATATCAGAAATTACATAATAAACTAAACATAGTTTTTTATACTATTATCCTAAAGACATGTAATTTATAATAATTCGATTAATAAATATAAGATAATAAATATAAATTATATAAGATAACTGTTATCAACACAACATAATAGTGAGGGTGTTAAGTGAAATCTCTAATAAATGATAGCTTAAAAAATGATTCAAAAGCTAATACTACAACAGAAAGACCTAATGTCAACAATTCTAGTGTAGATGATATTAACCAAGAATTAGTAGACATTATAAATCAAAGCAGAGCAAAAATATATGTTATAGGTGCTGGTGGAGCAGGAAATAATACAATCTCACGTCTAGGTGAAATTGGTATTGAAGGTGCTGAAACAATATCCGTAAACACAGATGCACAAGATTTATTTTTCTGTAAATCAAATGACAAAATATTAATTGGAAAAGAAACCTGTGGTGGATTAGGTGCAGGTGGAATTCCATCAGTTGGAGAAGCTAGTGCTGAAGAAAGTGAAGAACAAATAAAAAGTAAAATAGATGGTGCAGACATGGTATTTGTAACCTGTGGACTCGGAGGAGGAACAGGAACAGGATCAGCACCAGTAATTAGTAAAATTGCACAAAAAACAGGTGCATTAACAATTGCTGTAGTAACAATGCCATTCAGTGCAGAAGGAATTAAAAGAAGAGAAAATGCAGAAATAGGGCTTGAAAAACTTCAAGAAGCAGCAGACACAGTACTTGTAATTCCTAACGATAAACTCTTAGAAGTAGCACCAAGTTTACCAATCAACAAAGCATTCATGGTTTCTGATGAATTATTAGGTAGGGCTGTAAAAGGCATAACTGAATTAATTACAAAACCAGGATTAGTAAGTTTAGACTTTGCAGATATTAAAAGTGTAATGGAAGACAGTGGAATGGCAATGATTGGTATGGGTGAATCCGATACTGGTGATAGAGCAATAGAATCAGTAAATGAAGCTCTTAACAGCCCATTACTTGACTTAGACATATCTAATGCTAAAAGTGCTCTTGTTAACATAACAGGTAGCAGTGATTTAACATTAAATGAAGCTGAAAAAATAGTACAAATTGTAGCAGATGAACTTGACCCTGAAGCAAACATCATTTGGGGTACACAAATACAAGATGATCTTGCAAGTACAGTCAGAACTACGATTGTTGTTGCAGGTGTAAGTTCTCCATCTATTATGGGTACAGATGATTCATACAAAGAAAAAGCTCGTGGAGAAGAAACATCAACACCTGACACTGACTTAGAAGGATTTATTGATGATGTATTTTAGATAAGTAATTATCTAAATAAATCACATTTAACTTTTTTTTTAATTCCTATTTTTTATTATTAATATACTATATTTAGAGAAAAAATTTATTTATTCTATTCTATAAACAAAATTATATCCAAAATTAACGGGGATTTACATGAATATAGTCAAAATAACTGTTTTAAAAACAACATTACAAGAAGATTTAGCTGAAGAATATGGAATTGACAATTTCACAACATGTCCTATGCTAAATGAAGGCGATGTTTTCTATGCAGATTACGCTAAGCCTGACGGATTCTGTGATGAAGCATGGAAGGCAATATATCAGTATGTATTTGCACTTGCACATGGAGCCGGTGAAGGCCTATTTTATTATAATGATTGGATAAAAGAGCCTGGTGTTGCAATTGTCTGTTGTAATGATGGTTTAAGACCAGTAATTTTCAAATTAGAAAAAACAGATATTGAATCTAAACCATAAACAAAATAATGTATTTAACCTATAATATTTTTTTTATTATTAATTTTAAACATAACTTTCAAATATACATTAATTAAATCAGAACTACCTGTATATTTATTAAAAAATTCATGGGTTAATAAAATGATGATATATGATGCTAAAAAAGGATAAGAACAATTACTTAAAAAAAGTATCATAACCCTATAATAAAAAGCTTTATTAATAGTGAGATTAATAAATTATATATGATCCCTATCTTAGGTTTTAAATTTTCTCATTTTTAGAATTTTAAATGCAGGTAGTAATATGAATATAAACAAAGAATCAATACGTGGTTTTTTAAAACAATGTGAAAGAGTTTTACGAGTTTCCAAAAAGCCAGATAACGAAGAATACAAAACCGTAGCAAAAGTTACCGGTTTAGGAATTATTGTTATAGGTTTGATAGGATTCGTGATTTCATTATTATCACAAGTATTATTCTATTCATAGATTGTTTTTTAGAAACTAAAGAGAATAATAAATTAAAATCAAAATATTATTTTTTATAATATTTAAGAGTAATAATGAATAAAAGAAATAATATCTTTTAAAACAATGATTGAAAAGTGAAAATATGTTTTACGCAATGAGAGTACTTATAGGACAAGAAAAAACAGTAGCCGCTTTATTAGCACAAAGTGTTAAACATGAAGACACAGGGATTTCTGCGATATTATCTCCAGAATCCATGCAAGGTTACATTTTTGTTGAATCAGATAAGGCATTAGATATGAGGCATCCTGCACTAAAAGTTCCTAATTTGAGAGGTTTAGTCGAAGGTGACGTGGATTTCGATGAGCTTAAAGCATTCTTAAATCCTGAACCCGCAATGGCTAATGTTTCAAAAGGTAGCATTGTTGAATTAACTTCAGGACCATTCAAAGGCGAAAAAGCTAAAGTGGTAAGAATTGATGAAGCTAAAGAAGATGTAGTATTGGAATTAATCGAAGCAGCAGTTCCAATACCTGTCACAGTAAAGGGTGACCAAATCAGATTAATACAAAGGGAGGCTGAATAGTGGCTAGTCAAACTATTGAAATCCTAGTGGAAGGTGGAAAAGCCACACCAGGACCACCATTAGGTCCAGCTATAGGTCCATTAGGTATTAATATGATGCAAGTTGTTGAAGAAATCAACAATAAAACCGCTGATTTCAATGGTATGAAAGTACCTGTAAAAATAACTGCTGATATGGATACAAAAGAATTCGAAATATCCATAGGTACACCACCTACAACAGCTCTAATTCTTGATGAATTAGGTATTGCAAGTGGTTCACATGAGCCAGGTACAGAAGTAGCAGCTGATTTCACAGTTGAACAAGCATTTAAAGTTGCTAGAATGAAATTCGATGATTTACTTGCAAACGATTACAAACACGCAACAAAAGAAGTAGTCGGTACATGTGTAAGTATGGGAATTAACGTTGAAGGAAAAGATGGACGTGAAACCCAAAAAGATATCGATAATGGAGATTATGACGAAGTATTTGAACAATAAATACTTTCCAAATAATCAAATTTCATAAAGTAACTATCATATTATATTAATCAATACGATTAGGCTTTTAATATAAAAATTTTATACAATGTACATTGTACATATTATTTTACACGTTGAACTTGATTTGAATTAATTAAATCCAGTTCTTTGGAGGAAATTAGATGACACAAGCAATTGAAGAAGCAGTGAAGAAGGTTAAAGAAGAAGCTAAACCGAGAAACTTCACACAGTCTATAGATGTGGTCATAACCATCAACGATTTAGACATAAATAAACCGGAAAACCGTATAGATGAAGAAGTGCTTCTCCCTAATGGACGTGGAAAAGATGTTAAAATCGCATTCATTGCTGAAGGTGAATTAGCATACCAAGCAGAACAAGCAGGCGCAGATCTTGTTATCAACAAAGAAAAATTAGAAGAATTAGGTAAAAACAGACCTCAAGCTAAAAAAATGGCTAACTCCTATGATTTCTTTGTAGCACAAACAGATTTAATGCCAACAGTTGGTAGATTCCTAGGACCTGTATTAGGACCAAGGAAAAAAATGCCTAAACCAATTCCAGCAAGTGCTGATCCAAATGTCATATTAGGTAGATTAAGAAGTACAATAAAAATAAGAGTGAAAGACCAACCTATAATACAATCTATTGTAGGATCAGAAAATATGTCTGAGCAAGAAATTGCTGAAAATATCGATGCTATAATGGATGTTCTTGATCGTAACTTAGAAAATGGTTCTAAACAGATTAGAGCAATGTATTTAAAAACTACAATGGGACCTGTAACGAGGGTGATTTAGATGCATCATGTTGCAGATTGGAAGAAAGAAAAAGTTGCAGAGTTAGAAGACTTAACAAAAGATCATGAAATCATTGGTATTGTAAACTTAGCTGATATCCCAGCACCTCAATTACAAACAATGAGAAAATCTTTATACGGTAAAGCAGTTATAAAAATGTCACGTAAAAATTTCATTAAACTTGCTTTAGAAAACGCTGACAACGAAAACTTAAAAGGTCTAGTAGATTACATTGATGGTCAACCAGCAATGGTCTTCACAGAAACAAATCCTTTCAAACTATTTAAAATCTTAGAAGATAGTAAAACGGAAGCTCCAGCAAAAGCTGGAAGTATTGCTCCAGCTGATATCGTAGTTCCAGCAGGAGATACATCTTTCCCACCAGGTCCAATTCTTGGTGAATTACAACAAGCAGGAATTCCTGCAAAAATAGATAAAGGAAAAATTGTTGTAACCGATGACGCAGTTGTTGTTGAAGAAGGAGACGAAATTTCAAAAGACGTTGCAGATATCTTAACAAAACTCGAAATTCATCCAATGGAAGTGGGAATAGATCTACTAGCAGTTTGTGAAGGAGATACAATATATACTGCAGATGTTCTTGAAATTGATGAAGAGGAAACTATTCAAACAATTCAAACAGCACATCAAAATGCTATTAACTTAGCAGTATTTGCAGGTATATACAACAGCGAATCTGCTCCTGTAATAGTACAGAAAGCAGCAAGAGACGCATTAAACTTAGCATTAAATGCTAATATATTAACTTCTGAAACAACTGATAAAATATTATCTAAAGCTTACTTACAAATGTTAGCTCTAGCAGGTAAATTATCAGCTGATGCATTAGATGACGAACTTAGTGAAAAATTAAGTTCACAAGCAGCAGCAGCTACAACCCCTGCAGAAGATAATACAGAAGAACCTGAAGAAGAACCTGAAGAAGAGGAAGAAGCTGCAGAAGAAGCTGCAGCAGTAGGTCTTGGCGCTCTCTTCGGATAATTGGAAGGCTACTAGTAAATAACGGAAAATCACTAATCTCAAAAGCAATTTGGGATTAACTTATAAAAAAAGATTAAAATATGAAAAATTGTATTAATTACAATATAAAATATAGAAAAAATAACAAAGGTGTATTAACATGGAATACGTATACGCAGCATTATTATTAAACGCAGCAGAAAAAGACATTAATGAAGAAAACGTTACAGCTGTATTATCCGCAGCTGGAGTAGAAGTAGACGATGCTAGAGTAAAAGCTTTAATCGCATCATTAGAAGATGTAGATATTGAAGAAGCAATCGCTACAGCAGCAGTAGCAGCTCCTGCAGCAGCAGCTGCAGCACCTGCTGAAGAAGAAGCAGAAGAAGAAGCTCCTGCTGAAGAAGAAGATGACGAAGAAGAAGCTGAAGCAGCAGCTGCAGCTGGATTAGGTGCACTTTTCGGATAAGTGTATTATCCTTTTCTTTTAATCTTTTTTTTATTATAACAATATTTTCTTATTCTAAATTAATTAAAATTCTATTTTTCTAGATATCTTTTTTTTTAAATGTTTTTCATATCCTGAATGTACTACTTTTTTATATAATAAAAAACATAAAGTTTTATATACTGAATAATTAAAATTACCTTATTATTTTTGTAATGTTTATTATTGAAGAATAATATTTTTAAATAAATTAACTAAGTGAGTATTTTATGACTTATGAACTTGAACAATTAGGATATAAGAAACAAGTCTGTCAAAAATGTGGAAATACTTTCTGGTCTATTCGTGAAAGAGCAACATGTGGAGACGCTCCATGTGATGAATATGAATTTATTGGAAATCCAGTGACAGATAAACAATATGATTTAATGGGAATACAAAAGAAATTTAAAGGTTTCTTTAAAGATCATGGTCATACTCCAATAAACAGGTATCCTGTTTTAGCAAAAAGATGGAGAAATGATGTATTTCTTGTAGGAGCAACAATTTACGACTTCCAGCCATGGGTAACTAGTGGTATGGTTAAACCTCCAGCAAATCCACTTACAATAGCACAACCATCAATTAGATTAAATGATGTAGATAATGTAGGAAGAACTGGAAGACATATGACATGTTTCACTATGGGTGCTCACCACGCATTTAATACTGAAGATAATCCAGTATACTGGAAAGATGAGACTCTAAGATATTGTCATGAATTCCTTGTAAGTATCGGAATAAATCCTGAAGAAATTACTTATATTGAATCATGGTGGAAAGGTGGAGGAAATGAAGGACCTTCATTTGAAATATGTGCATATGGTGTAGAACTTGCAACATTAGTTTTCATTCAATATGCTACAACAAAAGAGGGTCTTAAAGAAATTCCATTAAAAATTGTAGATACGGGTTATGGTCTAGAAAGAATTGCATGGGTAAGCCAAGGAACACCAACAGCATATGATGCAACTTTTGGACCTATGATTGACCAACTAACTGATATTAGTGGAGTAGAATTAGATAAAGAAATCTTATCAGAAAATGCACGAATTGCTGGTATGATGGATATTGAGGATATATCAGATTTAAAATTACTACGTAAAAAAGTAGCAAATAAATTATCTTTAGACCCAGATGTACTTAAAAAAGCAACAGCACCAATGGAAGCAATATACATAGTCGCAGATCACACAAGATGCTTAAGTTTCATGTTAGCAGATGGAATCATACCATCAAATGTAAAAGAAGGATACTTAGCAAGACTAGTATTAAGACGTACAGTAAAATACATGAAAGAATTAGGCTTAAATGAATCATTATCAGACATAATGAAAATGCAAGTAGACTACTTATCAAAAACATACCCTGAAATCAAAGATAACAAAGAACACATAATTAACATTACAGATTTAGAAGAAGAAAGATACAACACAACACTCCAAAAGGGAAGAAATCTAGTAAAAAGATCTATCAAAACACTCAAAAAACAAAATAAAACATCCTTCCCAACAGACATGCTAATACAATTCTATGATTCACATGGTATACCACCAGAAACAGTAGAAGAAATATCCAAAGAAAATGCCTTTGAAGCTAACATACCTGATAATTTCTATACACAAATAGCAGCAGCACACGAAGAAGAAGAGGAAGAAGAAAAAGAACAAGTAGAACTAGATTACCCACCAACAAAACTATCATTCTACGATGACCTTAAACAGAGAACATTCCAAGCAAAAGTACTAGGAGTAGTAGATTCAAATAAAATAGTTCTAGACCAAACAATATACTACCCAGAAGGTGGAGGACAACCATCTGATGAAGGAACAATAACAAGAGCTGATGGAACAGAACTAAACATAATCTACGCAGAGAAAGTTAATGACGTAGTATTACATCAAGTAGCAGATGACGATGTATCAAAATTAGATGGAATAACTGGTGAAGAAATCACTGGAGAAATCGATGCACTACGCAGAGACCTTTTAACAAGAAACCATACAGCAACACACCTAGTAATATCCTCCGCAAGAAAAGTATTAGGAAAACATATCTGGCAGGCAGGAGCACAAAAAGGTGTGGATAAATCAAGAATCGACTTATCACACTATAAACGTATAAGCCACGAAGAATTACAGGAAATAGAAAAACTTGCAAATCAAAGAGTACAATCAAACATTCCTGTTAATATACAATGGTATGACAGAACAGATGCAGAACGTAAATATGGCTTCAGATTATACCAGGGAGGTATAGTTCCAGGTAAAAATATAAGAGTAGTAGAAATACCAGGAGTAGACGTAGAAGCCTGTGCAGGTACTCATTGTGAGAAAACTGGTGATGTTGGAGTAATTAAATTACTAAGAACTGAAAGAGTACAGGATGGTGTTGAAAGACTAGAATATGCTGTATCAGATTCAGGTATTAAGAAAATACAAGAAGACGATGATATAATAAGAGAAAGTAGTGATGTATTCGGAGTCGACCCAGAACAACTACCAAAAACTTGTGACAGATTCTTCAATGAATGGAAAGAACAACAAAAAACCATTAAATCACTAGAAAAACAACTAGCTGAAGCAAAAATATCCTCATTAAAAGATGAGGTAGAAGATATTAATGGTTACAATGTAATAACACAGGTACTATCAGTTAACCCAGGACAACTAAGAGAAATAGCAATTAACTTAGTTGAAAAAGATAAAATAGCCGATTTAGCTATATTACTAAATAATGAGGGTAATATTGTAGCTTCATCTAATGAAAAAATACTAGATAACGGTATGAAAATGGGCGATGTTATCATGGATATTGGTAAATTCCTTGGAGGTAGAGGTGGAGGAAAACCTACACTAGCACAAGGTGCTAAAATGACCAATCTTGATAAACAAGATGAAGCTTTTAATGAGATTAAAAATCAAATAAAAAGTTGGAACTAAGAGAAATTCTATTTCAATAATCGTTTCCAACACTACTTTTTTTTCCTATAATTTTTTTAAGAATGTTTAATATAAGATAACATGATGATATCAATTTATTAAAGTAACATATCATATTTTCACTGTTAAAAATAGGATTTTAGCAGGATTGATACAAATTAATTTAATTATTATTTTTTTTATAAGATAACAGTATGCTAATTTAATAACAGAACATAAGGAGTGTTAATATGGCAAAAACAATAGAGGATATCCAGAAAAAATTAGATTCTGGAGATGCAGTAGTCCTTACAGCAGAAGAATTAAAAACAAAACTACGTGATGGTGAAGAAGTTACAGTGGATGATGTGGATGTTGTAACATGTGGTACTAGTGGTGTTATGTCTGGTACAGCAGCACTATTCCACATGCAAATTACTGAACCGGGAGCATTTACTAAAGCAAAAGAAGTATACATTAATGGAATACCAGCATATCCAGGACCATGTCCTAATGAATTACTAGGCTCTGTTGATGTAATATTATATGGAACAAATCATAGTCAGACCATTGAGGATTATGGTGGCGGATTTCTTATTAAGGATCTTATCAATGGTAAAGCTGTAGAAGTAAAAGTTATTGACTTAGAAGGTAATGAATTTACTAAAGAAGTAACCCTTGATGAAATGAATACAGCACGTATGATTGGAACAAGAATGGCATTTAAAAACTATAATTCTTTCACAAATCCACAAGCCAAGGCACAAAAATCAATCTTCAATGTTTCACCAATGGAAGGACCATATAATTCCTATTCCTTCTCTGGATGTGGGGATATAAACCCATTACAGAATGACCCAGAACAGAAAGTAATCACACCAGGTACAAAAATATTATTAAATGGTGCGGAGGGAGTGATTATTGATAATGGTACAAGAAGTAATCCTGAAAAACCTAACTTATTACTAACAGCTAATATTAAGGATATGAATTCATATTATGTTGGTGGTTTTAAAACAGGTCTAGGTCCAGAAGTATTTGATTCAGTAGCAATACCAATACCAGTACTTAATGAAGAAATATTAGAAAACTTAAAGGTATTAAATAAAGATATTCCATTGCCATTAGCTGATATTCATGGTAGACATTTACCAATAGATACTGTTGATTATACCATGTGGGATGGTGCAGATCTTAGACCAACAGTTGACCCAGACAGTTGTTTTAACTGTATTCCATGTCTTCCAGAAATATACTGCCCAGTACATGCATATAAGAAAGATAAAACAATAGACCCTGACTTATGTTATGGCTGTGGTTATTGTGCTACAGTATGTCCTAGAGGTGTTCCAAGCATAAATATGGGTAGTGTAACATTTGAAGCTGATGGTAAAGAGAAAACAATACCAGTAACTTGTCGTCAATCCGATAAAAAACGTGGTATGGACATATCAGAAGAACTTAAGAAAGACATTTTAGATGGTTCTTTCAAATTATAAATTTCTCTTTCCTTTATCTTTTTTTCATAAAACTTTCTTTACATATAAATAAATTGAAATAAAAATATATTACATATGATTAAAGCAGTATTTTTTGACATGGACGATACACTATACGATACTTCAGGTTTTGCTGCAATTGCACGTAGAGCTGCAGTAAAGTCCATGGTACATAATGGACTTAAATGTACCGAAGATGAAGGATACGATTGTCTAATGGAGATTGTTAAAGAAAAAGGTTCTAACTATGATAAACACTTTAATATTTTAACAAAAGAGATTAATGGGGATGAAGATCCGTTAATTATTGTGAATGGTATAATCACATATCACAACACCAAGTTTGCAATGTTAAAATTAGAACCAGAATCATTTTCCATATTATTATACTTGAAAAGTAAGGGTTATAAAGTTGGATTAATCACTAATGGTAAAGAAATTAAACAGTGGGAAAAATTAGTACGTCTTGGAGTATATCCATTCTTTGACGATGTTGTAACATCAGAGGCTGCAGGTGTAGAAAAACCAGACCCTGAAATATTTAAAATAGCAATGGATAGATTGAATGTTACAGCAGGTACTTCATTGATGATAGGTAATAATTTTGAAGTGGATATTCTTGGTGCATGTAAAGCAGGTATACAGAGTATGATAATTAACTCTAAACTAACACCTGAACAAAAGAAAATTCTTGATGAATCAAATTATAGTGTAACTGAATTAAATTCATTAATTGATTTAATGAAAATATTATAAGATATCCGTAACTTGTATATAATTCTTATAACATAAAATATAAATAGTTTGTACTTTTATAAGGGATTTAACAGTAATTAGAGGAGGTTAATAAAGTGGTACAGTCAGTAATTTTATATTCAGAAATTATTCCAACAGTTTTAGCTATTGTAGGATTATACTTTATAGGAACAGGTGTTTTAGATCATAAAAGGTTATTTACAGTTGTTGGTGTGATTTTATTCTGTTTAGCAGTAATTGTGCCGTTTGCTATACTGACTACTTTAATTTAATCTTTCTTCTAATTCTTTTTCTATTATTTTTTTATTTACATTTATTGGGCCGCGAGTCTCTATTTTATATTTCGTTGTTATTGCTGCAAATAAGCCTGCAGTGTATATTGAATCAGTATCCTGTTTTTTAGATATGTATGATGCTATGTATGTGTCGCCTAATCCTGTAGGATCAATATTTTTATCAGTTTTTATGGCGGGAATGTGTATTTTAGTATTATTTGTGTATATGTCTGAGCCTTGTTCTGCTTTTGTTATAATTATTGTTTTTAAATTATTTTCTGATATTATATTGTATACTTCATCATCACTTATTGATTCTAGATTAAATGCTTTTTTCATTTCATGGTTATCCAATGTGAGTGTATCTGTGTATTTTAGGTATTCTTCCTTATTTTTCCATGTTGTACTTATAACATTATTATGAGAATCTGTTGATCTTAGATATCCCTGTGCTGATAATATTGTTTCTATGTCCTGTTCTTTGAGATATTTTATTGTTTCTGGTGGAATATCATAGGGGCATAAGGGTGACAGGATTGCGTAGCCATAATTTTTTAGATTAATATTGGTGTTTTCTATTTTTTGGGGTGTTATCGTGTTTGGTGGTAGTGTTGCTAGCTGTGTTCTTGTCATGTTTTCTTTGTAAATGTTTGTGTATTCCATTGTTTGGGGGTATGTTATTGTTTTTACTTGTTTTTTATCTGGAAATTCATCAATCATTTTTGCATCGTTTTCACCTATGGATATTATTGCAGTTGTTGATGTGTTTAATTGATGTAATGTACATATCTGGTAGTATGATGCACCACCAATATGGTTATATTCATGGTGTGGTGTAATGATTTTATCTTTTGTAACAGGACCTATAGTAAGTATCTTTTTTTTCATAGTTTAGAACACCTTGTCATAGTTTACTTTCTAAATTTCCCTCATGTAGTATTGTGCCCACAAGAAAATTATTGATATTCTTCATTTTGTATTCATGAATAGTTTTGTTTGTTAATCCACCAGCTATAAAGTGTGTGGTATGTGGAGTTAGTTTTATTATTTTTTCTGTTAGTTGAGTGTCGGACTGTTTTTTTGTACCTACTTGGGATATGTTTAGTATTATAGTATATTTTGGTTTTACTTTATTAATTAATTCAATTATATCCTTAAGTTCAATGTTATTATTTTTTAATAGAACCTGGTTATTTTTAATATCTATACTAAAAACTAATTGATTACTATCATAGTTCTTAAATATTTCATAAGTCTCTTCGATAGTGTCCATAGTTTCAGTAGCTAATATAGGGTAAGTACATTTATTTTCATCATTTCTAATATCCTTAATATCAGATATACCACTATCTAATAAAACAGGAATAATCTTATTTATACTGGATATTAATTCAAGGTTATCCCCCATATTTTCAATCTTATCAAGATCAGCAATATATAATGCTTTAGCACCTGCTTTTCTAAGATTCTTAGCAATATCTATGGGTGTATCACCATAAACACTGTTGAGATGAGTATAACTAGACCTGTTACCTGATTTACCACTAACACAGTCATTATTCATAATATCCATCACAGGAATAATCATAATAATCAAGACTTATAAATTAGAATTTCTTTTTTCAATGTATTCATCAACCGCATGGATACTAGCATCAATGGCATTCTCAGCTAAATTATTCGGTAGTGGTGCATCAGTATCTAAGTTAATATCTATATCAATATCAAAACTATCATTACCAGTATCTAAATTAATAGTAATATCAATATCTTCAAAGTCTTTTTTATTCATGTAATTTAATATATAGTTTGCAGAAGTAGTGTATGCTAAATTGATTATTTCGTCTACTTCTTCATCAGTTAGTTTTTTCATATCTAATAATCTCCTGTAAAAGTATATAATCAAAAAATAGTAAAATAAAAATAAAATTATATCCTTCAAAAAAAGTTTTTTTTATAATAAATTTTTTCTTATCAAAGGATTATTTTTTAAAAAAAGGGTATTATTCTATAGAAGAATTTTTTAATCTTCTATTTATTGCATTTGATTCATAGCTGTTTGAAGGCTTGATTGTAACTCTTCAAGTTTACTAGTTATACGTTTTTCTTGTTTGTCAATTGTTTTTTGTCTGATTTCGTACATTTCTATTTTATCTTTTAAATCTGCTTCAGATTCAGCTTTTGTTGTTTTGATAAGTAGAGGACCAGCTGTTTTATATACTTCAGCATCATCATCAGTTTTTGATAATTCATCTAAAGCTTTTTTAGATTCATTGAGTTGTAATGTTAAATTTTGTTTTTGTATAGCAATAGATTGAGCTTGTTGTTGTACTTGTTGGAATTGATTTAATTGTTCTTGTACATTTTCTGGTATATCCATTTATAATCACCTAATGTTTTTTTTTTATATTAGAATAAATAACATATAATATATATTCTTATTTAATAAATTATAATAATATAATATATCTTTATTCTACTTTTTATATTTTTAATATTTTTGTGGATAGATTAATCCAACGAACATATGAGTTAATAGATGCTCGTAGACTAACAACATCCTTTGATTTAATAGTTATGATAATTGAATTATTATCAAGATGCATAATAGTTTTTGATCTATCATTTCTAGAGAAAGATATTTCTGGCTTAATAGAATTATATATGATTTCAGCATCTCTTTCTGTGTCGAATTCAACTGTAAATACAGTTTCAACATTGTCTAGTATATTCTTTTCTTCCAATTCAATCACTAAATATTATTTTTTCTTAGAATATTTTATATCCTGTAACATATATTTTATATTTCACATCTAATCCTTTTTTATCTATGAATTTGATGGATGCAATATTATTTTTCTCATCATTATCCTCTATGATAATACAGTTTTGTTTGATTTTATCTGTAGGATTTAATGGTGTGAAGAATTCATTTAACTCATTTAATGCTTGAGATTTATTGATAAAAGTAATTTCCTCTTTATTTACGTTAATAGTATTTTTTTCCTGAGGTATTGATACATTTATATAAATACTATATAATGGATTATTCATGTCACTTTCAAGATCATATATATTTATAGCACTGGGATTACCTTTTGTTTCAGTTATAACAAGTAATTTGGAATAATCTTCATTTCTTGCCTGGTTAACTACTTTATTAAAACTGGTTTTTCCTCTATTAATGTATGTAGAGTTAAAGTAATGTTTTAAAAATTGTGCAAATCGTCTAGTAAGCTGTGATGGCTTTCTACTAGTTGTAATAACTAAATTAGAATTGGTAGTTAGTATCATGTTAATTATCTCATTATTAATCTTTTTGTATTCTATTTATAAGTATAAAATTTGATTAATCTTAAAGAAAAACAGTATTTTTCATGTTATTTAAAAATTGATAAAAGGAGGATGATTCATCTTCCTTTATTAAAAAAATAGTTATTTATCTAGCTTTAATTGTACGTTTTACTACAGGAACTTCTTTAAATAAAATTCTGTATCTGCATTTAGGACATTTAGCTTCTGAATATTTTTTAATATCAACTGTTTGTCCACATTTAATGCATTTGTACATGCTTATTCTCCTCCAACGATACGTTTTATGTTACGTTTTGCAACTCTTCCCATTGGTGTTGTAGGAACGTATGCTCCACCAGTAAATACATTTCCACATTTACTACATTTCCAGATACCAGCATGAGTTCTTTTTACACCTGGTCTGTCACATCTAGGACAAATATGTTTTTTGTGCATTTTGTCTTCGACATCTTTTACGGTTCTTTTTGCTTTTCTACCATATCTAGCACCAAAACGACCAGTAGATCCTACTTTACTTTTTTTAACCATTTTTTCACCTTCCGTTAAGTCAATATTAAAAAAATATTATATCATCTTTCTTAATACTCTAAATATTTACCGATGATAACAACTTATTTGAGCTTTAATTAAATAACAAAAACCTATAAAATGTTATTTTAATTTTTCTCATAATCTTTTCATTCTTTAACTAAAAGCGACAGCGAATTAACTGTACTTCTAATAATTAGCTTTAAAAATAATATTATTTCGGAATTAAAGTAATAGACACCTAAAATCTATTATCCTTATAATATAACTATATAATACTTTTAAAACTTATCTAATATAAAGTTTATGATTTTATCTTATTGATTACAGAAAATAATTCCCGTGACCTAATCTCAGCAATCTTTTTAGACCTAAGGACTTCATCTACGGTTAAGATATTTAAACCACTTTTCTGTATTGCACAGATACTTCCATCTTCTCTAAAACCAATGGAAATACCAGCATCCATCAGATTTTCCTCAGCATATGTAGCATCAACAATTAACTGATTATTAATCTTAACAACAGTACATAAAATACTCTTATTACTTATAGGTAGTGTTGTAAGATTATCTTCATCAAGAGTAATTTCACCGTTGACACTAGTTGCTGTAGGTATCTTTGTTGTTAATAATGCAGCTACAGCACCAAGACATGCAGCATCCATAATATTACCATCAAAGTCAACAATGTAAATATCAATGTGTAATTTCCATACTTTACTACCTTCAACGATGCATAACTTTTTTAAATCAACAAGTGGTGATTCACGAATAGTTCTATCTACAACACGTGATATTTCTACAGCAAACTTGTTAGGAGGACCATACTCAAAATTACGATTAGCAATAGGAAGTAATTCTGTGTTAGTTATAAGAATTCCCTGGTCTGGTGTGTTATTAAAGGGAGTGGTAATTTGAGCTTTAACACCGGCAACCACAGTAGTTTTACCAATAGAAACCTTTGCAGATCCTTCAGATTTTCCAATATAATTTGTTTTAATATGAATATCCCTATACTCTGTAAAAGATCTATGATCTACTCTTTTACCTTTATTTAACAAATCAAATATTTTCTCCTTAGAAATCTCCGAGATTATATTTACCATTAGTGTCACCACCATATTTGTTATATAATGTTTGTTGTTGTAACTTATTAATGAAGTAACAACCATCATAAGCTAATTGTAATGCTTCTTCAAATTCCTCACTAGTTAAATGGCCATCCATTTGTAGGAATGTAATCTCACCAGTTCTTGGCATAATTGCAACAGGCATATCTGCCTCTCCATTCTGGTCTTCATCTTCAGATAAATCTAATACAATATGACCATCAACTTTACCAACTGCACATGAACTAATAAGATCTTTCATTGGTATCTCAGCATCAGCTAATGCTAAACTTGCACCAATTATTCCAAGACATCTAGTACCACCCTCTGCTTCCAAAACTTCTATTGAAATATCTATAGATGCTCTCGGATATTTTTCGAGGAATATGCTTGGTGTAATTGCCTCTGATATTAATTTTGATATTTCAGTAGACCTACGATCAGGTCCAGGTCTTTTTCTTTCTTTAACTGAGAATGGAGCCATATTATATCTACATCTTAGAACTGCACCATCAGGTTTTGAATGTTTTTTAGAATGTAATTCTCTAGGTCCATATACTCCTACTAGTATTTTATTATGACCACATTCAATGTATGCAGAACCATCAGTATTATTAAGTACGCCAGTTTCCATCTTTATATTTCTAAAAGCATTATATGATCGTCCATCTTTTCTTATATATTGACTTGTCACTTTATCCCTCTATTTATGGATTTATAATCATATTTTGCACGTTTTTAATAAGATTATGTTTAAATGGTTGTTCTTCAATCTTTTCTATTATTTTTAAAATCATTTCAACATTTTCTTTCAAACCATTTATCCAAATTAATCCATTTTTTGCTACAATCATATCAGTATATGTATATTCTTGTATCATAGTTGTAATGAATGCATTTTCTTCACTTAGAAAATGTACTGTGGGTTGTTTTACTCTAACAATTATTCCCTGATTAAATTTACCTAGTCCACGAGCTCTTAATGTTAATTTTACTCTGTTTATTTCATCAACATTTGCTACCCTTAATAATAGCATATCATTAACATTTATAATATTATTAATATTCTGTTCATTTTTATCATACAACTCAGATGTTGATAAATATCCATGATATGTACTGTTAATATTTATAGACCATGATGAGTAGGATGAGCTAGTTACACGACCAATTATTAAATCACCATATTGTGGTTTGTAGGTATATTTGAAGGGTATAACACTAATAGTATCACTATTAATGTAAACAAGACCCGTAATATCTGAGTAAATTTTACCTTTTTCTTTGAAAGTACCTCTGCCTAGTTTATAACTATCATTATCTGTTAATAAACTTCCTGGAAGTACTACTTCTTTGTTTTCTACAAATAACATAGTATACTCTTCATTTTAAGAATGTTTATTTGAGTAGTTTTGTTTCAACTTCTCCATGAGTTAAACCACTTAGTGCAGTATAGAATTCATCTTGTAATCCACCAGGTATTTCTACTATACCAATCCAACTACCATCACTTTCCCATTCTTCTTTCATTAATTTACCATATTGTGTGATAGTTGAATAACTTTTACCAGCATATGTTCCTGGTATTTTAACAGCTACCTGTACTTTTTCTATTCTTATAGGTATCTTTGTTAAAATAGCTTTTACTGTTGGTTGTATTTGTTCTTCTACTGTTTTCATTGGATCAATATGTACTTTTGCTTCTTCCATTGCTTTAGCTATACGTTTTGGTGGATGTGGAAGTTTGGTCTGTGGATTTATTGCTTCTCTGGCTATTTGATTGATTACTTGTTTTGTTTTTTCTTCTTGCATTTTACGTCTTTGGTTTGCTGTTATCTGAATTGTTCCTTTATGGATAATTTTATCAGCTACAACTAGTGGATCAGTACTTTCAAATGCTTTCTTCATTGCTTCTTCAGATGCTTTATCTGCTTTATGTGCATCTTTATATATGTCTTCTACTGCTAATATTTCTTCTAAATCTATGTCTTCTCCGCGTTTATAATCTGCTGCAAGTTCTGGATCGACTAATATTTCAAAGCGTTCTCCATAACTTTCTAAACGTGCAATTACTGCATCGTCTACATTAACCATAGTTTCACCTTGTCTTATTTTTTTTATTGTAAGATGTTAAAATAAATTCGGATTTTAATCTTTATTTAAATTTGTATTCTATTTTTTCAACAACTATATATTAATATCTTTGTTATTATTATAATAAATTTAGCAAATAATTATTGATTACAAGAGATAAGTTAGATTTTATTAAAAATTAGACATGTTATGGGGTGGTTAATAAAATGGGTTAGTATGAGAAGGATGAAGTTATTCTTCATCTTCATTCTCATCAGCAGATTCTTCTTCGGCTTTTTTAGCTTCTTCTTTTGCTTTTCTTTCAGCTTCTTTTTTAGCTTTAGCTTCAGCTTTTTTAGCTTCTTTTTCCTCTGCTTCTTTTTTAGCTTTTTCTTCAGCTTCTATTTTTTCTTGTTCTTTACGATCAAGTACTTTTTGAACATATGTATCGATATCGTCGCTCTCTAATTTTCTGTATTGAGCTGTACTTTTATCAATTACTGAAATTTCTACGCTGTCATCAGCTATTTTTCCATCTGTTGCTACGTATATTCCTTCAATTGCTAAGTCAATTGCATCTTCTAATGAAATATCATCTTCGTATTTGTCTTCAAATAATTCTAATGCTTTGTCACGTCCAAGTCCTATAGCTGTAGCTTTATATTCTACTAATGCTCCACTTGGGTCTGTTTCATAGATTCTGCATTCGTCGTCAGATACTCCACCGATAATTAAGGAGATACCGAAAGGTCTTACTCCACCACTTTGGGTGTACATCTGTTCAAGGTCACCGAGGTATTTTGCTAATCCTGTGACTGTTATTGGTTCGTGGTATTGTAATTTGTTTACTTGTGCTTGATTTCTTGCAATGTCAATTAATCTTCTTGCATCTGCTACAAGTCCACTTGATGCGGTAGCAATATGGTCATCTATTTTGAATATTTTTTCTATGGATGATGGTACTACTAATTTACTTTTTATTTTTTTATCTACTGCAAGTACTACACCATCTTTAGATACTATACCAATTGATGTTGTTCCTCTTTTTACTGCTTCTCTTGCGTACTCAATCTGGAATAAACGTCCATCTGGGCTGAATACTGTTAATGCTCTATCATAGCCTGCTCCTGAAAATTGTTGCATATTTTCTACCTCACTTTTGTTTTATTTTTGAAAAAATGTTATTATTATTTTAATGTTTTTTATGTATTTTTTTTATTGTATTTACATATCTATATTTACAATTACTTATTATTACTATTTGTTATTAATATATTTTTCACATAATCTTATATAAATATAGTTTTAAAATATAGTTTTTTGGTGGTTAAAATAATTTAAAATAGTTATGAACTCTTTATTTTTAAAAGAAAAGAAAATAATAAGATTAACTTAAAATCTTATTAGTTTATAATGTTTTTAGCATTTGTAATAACATTGTCTACAAATTTACTACTACTTCCAAGATATGTGTGAGGATCCATTGTCTCATCAATTTCTTCTTGTGTTAAATATTTAAGTATCTCTTCTTGACTTGATAGTATTTCACGTAATCCTTTATCTTCAGCATATGCTTCCATTGCACAGGATCTTACAAGACTGTATGCACTTTGTCTACCCATACCTTTTTGTGTTAATTTAGACATAAATCTTTCAGCCATAATAAGACCATTACTTAGGTTTAGGTTACGTTCAATATTATCTTCGTGGAATTCTAATTTTCCGAATAGTTTTATTGAAAGATTTAATATGTAATCTGTTAATATTGCTGATTCTGGAAGTATAATACGTTCACAGGAGGAGTTTGTTAAGTCTCTTTCATGCCATAAGGGGTTGTTTTGTAGAGCTGCATTTACGTATGATCTTACAACTCTTGAAATACCACAGATTCTTTCACCAGTAATAGGATTTCTTTTGTGTGGCATGGTACTACTACCTACTTGTTTTTTAGGGTCGAATTTTTCTCCAACTTCCATAATTTCTGTTCTTTGTAGATTACGTACTTCTAATGCCATTTTTTCTAATGTACTACATATGTTTGCTAATGTCATTACATATTCTGCATGATTATCTCTTTGAACAACTTGGTTGGATATGTGTACTGGGTTTAATCCTAATATTTCAGATACTCTCATGTGTATATCGTAACCTACTTCTCCAAGAGCTGCTGTTGTTCCTACTGCTCCTGTCATCATTCCTACGCATAAGTGTTCTTTTGTTAAATCTAATCTGTCTAATTGACGTGTAAGTTCATCTATGTATATTGCAAATTTCATACCATATGTTGTTGGTAGTGCATGTTGACCGTGGGTACGTCCGATTGTAACGGTATTTTTGTGTTCTTCTGCAAGATCTATTAGAAGTTTTATGAGTTTAACTACTTTTTCTCTTATAATTTCTATTGAAGCTTTTAATTGTAGTGATTGTGATGAATCAATAATGTCATTACTTGTAGCACCATAGTGAACATATTCTCCTGCACCATTATCACATACTTCTTCTAATGCTTTCATTAAAGCTGCGATGTCATGGTGCGTAGCTTGTTCTATTTCATCTACTCTTGTTTGCTTAACATATTCTGTTGTAGCTTTTTTATTAATTTCTTCTGCAGCATCTTTAGGTATTAAATCTATTTCTGCTTCTGCCTTTGCTAGTGCTGCTTCTACTTTCAACATATTTTGTAATTTTGATTCCTGTTCCCATATAGCTTTCATTTCAGGTGTACCATATCGGAATTCTATTGGATGTATTGCCATAATAATCAGTTATTATCTTTTTATTAAATTTATTTAAATATCCCTATTGTAGATATTCATAATTTTCTAGAATAGTCTTCTATACTTTATTTATGATTTTTATTATTTTTATATTAGTGGTCTTGAAATATTTTTTAAAAAAAGAATTAATTATTTTAGAGGAGGTCATATTTATTATCTAATGTTTTAATTGTTCCTGAAGTACCTAGTGTATGGATTACAACACGGCTATGTTTGTATCTTGTTATTGTATTTAGGACTAGTATCATTTCTTTTTCATAGCCTCTTCTACATTTTATGATACATTTATATTGGAATCTTTTAGGATTTTTGATTTGTTTAATATTAATTAGCCATAGGTTGATTTTACTTGATTCAATTTCACCATATGTATTTATTAGGTTATTCCATAGGAATGTGATTATTTCATCTTTTTTTATTTTACATTCGCTATATAAATTGAATGCTATGTATCTCTTTTTTTCTCTTAATGTTGGTGGTAATATTTTTAATTTCATCATGATAACAAAAACCTACAATACTTACTTTAATCTTTAATTATTTGAACGCCTTCAATAATACTATCTTTATGTATGTCTATATTTTCAATTATTTTCATAGGATTATCAGAAATAGTTTTTATACTATAATCAGTATCCATGTCCATAAGTTGACTTAATATTAACATAGCTTTTGGTGAACGTACATCATAAAATGACCTACTACCACTACTAAGAATAACTCTGAAATTATACTTTCTCTGTAATAATAGTAATTGATTAATTTGATTTAATATTCTTGACTTATAATATCCATGATTATGAAGAATATCTGATAAATTAATATTAACAGTAATATTATTCTTAACAAGCATTTTAGCAAGAATATGATTTATTCCACTATTTCTCTTATTATTGTATGGATGATTAATAATATCAATCTGAGGCATTTCACATATAGAACGATTAATCTTAGTATCTCCACCATTTGCCATGATAAGATCTACCTTTCTATAAAAACGTTGAACAGTCTTGTGAATAAGTTGAGGATTATTCTCATTAATGCATATTCCATGATACAATTTAATATTTGTAGATTTATTCAATTCATTAAATTTATCAACGGTTTTCTTGTTATAATCTTTAGAATCATAAAATATACATGCACCACTAAATTTAAAATCTTCTAATGTCTTAATTATTTCCATATTTGGTGCAATATTAAAATCATAAAAAATAGTCATATAAGTTACCTTGGAAAATAGTTATTTCAAATAGAAAAATATTGAAGTTATAAGAAGTTAAAGATTTTATGAGCAACTTCAATTGCATTATCTTTACTTACGGGATAACTAGCAATTTTTATTCTAACATGTATGGCATCGCCGGAGTAAGTCAACTTAAGATTTTCATCTAAAGCCTCTTGTTTATCAAAGCGTAGGAATAAGTTTCCTTTTTCATCCATACGACGACTTAATTCATTTTTAATAATTTCTTTATCATCTGATGATAAATTTTCATTAAGAAATTCTATGAAGTCTCTGTTTAATCTTTTTTTAGTTATCTTATCTGATAAAATAACAATATCATTACCGAAATGATCTTCAGTAATAGTTTTTTCAGGTAAAGGATTAGAAAAAAGGTAACTAATAGCATCAATTACCTTTTCTTCATCCTCGGTTCCATAAACAAATGTTCTATAAGTTATATTATGGATCATTTATCTAACCTTTTCAGCACCTTTACCTTTTTTGTATAATCCTCTTCCTCTTTTACCTGCGCCAGTTAAACCTCTGAAAGCACGGTTTGTGTGTTTTTTACTGCAAATCCAATTGATTTTGTTATCATGTTGGATTGTTGGGCATTGAGGGTCTACAAGGATTACTTCATAGTATTTTGCTTTACCATCTTCCCAAACCCAATAGGAGTTAAGTACTTCTAAGTTAGGGTATTTACGTGCAACACGTTCCTCAGCCATTCTTTGAATGGATTTTTCTCCTGAGATTTTGTTAACACCCATTCTTTTAGGATCTCTACCGTTTTTGAATCGTGATTTTCTTCTTGATCCTCTTCTTACTCTAATTCTTGCAATAACGTAACCTGTTTTTGCTTTGTAACCTAATTGTCGTGCTTTGTCGATTCTTGTAGGTTTGTCAATTCTTATAATAACAGGTTGTCTTCTCCATTTTGGTAATCTTTCTCTCATAAGTTCGTTAACGTATGAGTCTTTTGGGTTTTTCCATGCTTCTTTCATATACTTATACATTATATCTACCTCATTGTTCAGCTGTTAAGCCACATCCAATTTAAGTTTTTATGTTTTGTATATTGAAGGAGTATATAAGAATAATAGTAAAACAATTATCCATTGAAACAGTATTATCACTGTTTTTCTTATTAATATTCTCCTAAAATATAAAAAAACTAATATAAATTAGTTTAAGTTATTATATTCATTAAATTTGGAATATTAATCCCTAATTTTCATATAATAAAATGTATTAAAATTAGACTATACTAATAGCACATTATTATATAATCTTTATACTATACAATATTTCTTTTTAGTATTATATAATAGTTTGTAAATATATATTATACAGAAAAGTATAGGTAGCGATATAAAAATGGAATTTTGTCCAAATTGTGGAAAAGTTTTACTTCCAAAACATGGTATACTTCACTGTTATGAATGTGGTTATGAAAAAAAACTAACTAAAGACGAGAAAAAAGACTATGTTATAGAACAAGACGTGTCTGACAAACAAGATATTGTAGTAACAGGAGATAAAGTTAATACATTACCTACCACAAAAGGGTTATGTTATCGTTGTGGTAATCGGGAATTAGAATGGTGGATGGTTCAGATGCATCACTCAGATGAAGCAGAGACGAGATTTTATCGTTGTACTAAATGTGGAAATACATGGAGAAGGTCTAATTAAAAAAAAAAGATTATAAAAAAAGATTATTGTAATGTTCAATATTATTTTGAAAAACTTAATTCCAAGTTATCATAAAGGTTTGGTATTTTATCACTAGTTTTTCTTTTCATTGATTCCATTATTTTATTTTGTTTTTCATGTGTTTCTGTAATAGCTAAAATTTTTTCGATTTCTTCCAAATCCTCACTTTTACACATCCAACCTCTAGTCTTACCGGCAACTTTACTTAAATCATCAAATTTATCTGGTGTATAGTATTTGAAGAATTGTTTTATTTTTTCTTTTTGACGGTCATTAATTTTTCTAGTTAGTTGGTAGTATTTAGTTGATGTGTTACAGTCAATTGTTGAAAGTCGTAATCTTAGCCCAGATTCATCACTTATCATAATACCGTATTTTTTATTTATAATTACTATATACTATATTTTTTGGTAGTTAGTCATTACATTTACTATACAATTTATAATAATAATAAATTTTATTGCTATTTTATATAATTTACTTATAAAAGAATTATGTAAACTTTGTACTAGTAATTTTATTAAAATTATATATTTTTTATTTCAAAATATTTTCCAAATAGAATACTAATTTCAAATTCTTAATTATTAAAGTATTCTATTTTTCACAGGTTAATTCACTAAAAAAATATCTGAAAAAAATTAGTTATAAAATTAACATGTAACTGGATAATGTTTATAAAAAGAAGTCTATTGGTTTCTTTCATATAAATTAAAATAATTATAATTGAAAAAAAATTTAAAAAAGAATGTATATGAGAGTAATGTTGTTAATTAATAGATTATAATGGTCCTTTATTTTCTCGACCTTCGCGAATTCCTGTACCTGCTTCTCTCTTCATAGCTTCAGGTTTAAATAACATTTTAACAAGGTTATCTGCATGCTGGGTTGCACGGTTATATGCTAATTGTTTAAGATCTTTTTCATCCTTTCCTTCATCTTCATGCACAAATACTTCAAGAATATGAGTATTGGTCATTAATTGTGCCTGTATTAAACCAGTACTAGCTTCATGTGCACATAATTTATCTATTTTTTCACCACCAGGCATACCAAATGCCATGACAATATCACACTCATCTTCTTCGATGAGTTTTTTTGCAGTAACTGGTAAATCTTTAACTCCTGGAACATATCGTTCTATGAATTTAACTCCAGCAACCTGTTCTTTAATTCTTTGTACTGCAGCACTTGCCATATCAAATCTAGCAAATGTAGTGCTACATATTCCTATTCTTTTTGTCATTAATTAACAACACTCCCTAACTTATTTATTTATTAATAATTTCTTTTACTTCAAATGATTTTTTAAGTCTGTCTAGGTCAATGTAACCTGTATGATACATTTTACCTGTTACCATATCATTGACAATGATTTGTGCTGGAGCAAAGATGTCTTTAGGCATTTTATAGAAATCTTTACCTGCTTCTTTAAATAATTCTAGGAAACTTTGACCATATTTATCTGATGCTGATGATGGAAGGTTAGCTGCTAATTCTTCAAGGTCTTCTCCTTCATCAGGTTCAATATAGAAGTATGCTCGACCACCAAATATTATTGCATCATTAGTTTTACCCATTGCTTTAAGACTATCTGGATCTACTGGGGTAATAGGTGTGATACCTGCAGCATATGTAACTTTTGTAACATCAAAGTTCATCATTTCCTGCATTTTAAATAATCCAGTTTCTAAAGTTCTACCAGATATTTGTATTGAACCTACTAGAGATGATGTTGGTGCTACAAGAATTGTTAAATTTTCTGTTTTTACTCCACATTCATCTGCAATGTACTGTGCTACTTTTTCGTCAGGTAATTTATCTGCTTCTAAAGTTATTACAGCTATGTCAGATTCTTCTTTGTAATTTGTTATTTCATATATTTTAGCATCTTTAAATTTGTGTGCTTGTCCTGGACCGGAACCTATTGCATAGTAACCATCCACATCTATTTTCCATCCAGCTTTTTGTGAACCTAATGTTGTTAATGCTGGAAAATCAGTTTTTACTTTTACAGCAGGCATTGCCATTATGTCACTAAGGTCTCCTGGAATAGATATACCTACATCACATATTCCACCGAGACAAACTTTTGTAAATAATTCTCCACCTTTAATACTACCTTTTGCATTAACACCACAATCAATTACAACAGTTCCATTAGATAATGTTGAGGGTATTAGTTTTAATTTTTCAGAATCTTGAACCATTTTATCTGCAATTTTTTTTGCTGATATGTTCATACTTTCACTCATATTTTATTTCTCCATTAAACATTAGTTAAATAATATCCATAATACTTTATTATTGTCTATTATTCTTTACATAGTAGTTTTATTACTTATTTTTAATATATTTTTAATTTATAAGAATCTTTTTTATTTTTAGTACTTTTTTAATATCTCTCTGCATTTATCCCAATCATGTTCATAGATATGAAGACTCATTGCATGATGTACCATGTTAACTAATTTAGTATTGGTGTTTTCTGCTACATAGTATCCTACTTCTCTTATTCCGAAGAGATTAGGAAATGTAGCTCCTCCACAATCATTACTTCTGAAGAAGTCAGTCATATATAATTCATCATTTCTAATTAGGAATGCTATTTCCTGTAAACATGGTATTTCATCTACTTTATTATCTTGTATAGGGTCTATGGTTATTGCTATTGCACGGCGAGATTCACGGCAGTTGTTTAGTTTTTCAATACATGTGTCTAGTTGGTCAATACCAAAATATTGTCTTAACCTATTTCCATAGGTGTATACAAATCCTTGGTCATTATTAGGGTCTAATAATTCTTTTTTATAAGTTTCTAATCTATCATCATGCCATGGTGAGCATTCTGGAATAGTATTATCATCAGGGTCTGTAATTTCTATTACTATGTTTTGTAGTTCTCTTGTTAAGCTTCCACGTTCATCTGTAACTTCATGTCCTTCTTGCATTATCTTTTTTACACATGTAAGCCATGCTTTTGCTATTGAATTTGTTCTAATAAATTTTGCCATTAATCTACACACCCCTTTCTTTAATATTATCTAATAGTTTTAATTTTCCTTCCGCTATGTCTTTTGGTAGCATACGCATACCACAATCAGGATCTATTATAATGTTATCTTCTTTAATGATGTCCACTACTTGTTTCACTGTATTTTGGACTTTATCTTCATCGTCTATTTCGTCTAATTTGGTGTTTACACAGCCTATTCCTATTAGTTTTTTGGAATTATGCCAAGTTTTTCTGAGAATGTCGATGTTTTGTGGCATTCCTGAGAATTCAAAGTCAAGTCCATCTACCTTAAATGTTAATAATTCTTTTAAAACATCTTTTAAGTCACCACATACATGTAACATGACTGGAATATCAATAGATTCACTAATTATTTCAACAGCTTTTTTTGAAATGTTGATATCTTCTGCACCTGTTGATATAAATGGTTCATCTATTTGTATTGCACATGCTCCTGCTTTTTCTAAAGCTTGTGCTTCAACACATAATGCCTTGGCCATGTCATATATAGCATATTCTTTCTCAGTGTAAAATTTAGAAATCATTGATGAATGAATTAATGTTGTAGGGCCAGTTAATACTCCTTTTATACCCTTTTCTTCATGTTCAAAGATTGCATCTAGTGAAGCATGTAATTGGTATGAGGGGTTTATAGATTTTGCTGTTTTGTATGCTAGCTGTAGGTCTTTTACTGAGATAGGATGAGCTGCTGGCGTAATTTTTCCATTAATATAAACAGTATTATCCTCTATTTTAAATCCATTTATTTTACTAGCAAATATTTTCACCATATCTCCTCTTACCTGACCATCACATATAACATCTATGTTAGATTTAGCCAATGATTTTACAGAGTCTATTATAGCTTGTTTGTAAGGGTCATATAGTCCAAGAGATTGTGTGATTTTATCATTAATGCTTTCAGCTTGGAATGTATTAGTTGGATAACTACCAACCACTGTTGTAATGATATTCATATTATCGAGTCCTGGTTGTTAATTTTATATTATATTTAATATTTGTAAATTGTAATTAATAGTACTTAAGTAATCAAAAAATGAGTGATAAAAAAGAGAAAAGGGGGTTAGGCATATGTTATTTTTATTTTCTTATGTGGTATTGTTCTTTTGAATTTCTTTTTAGGATAACCAATAACAAATGTTGAGTTCATATGTTTATTTTTATCGATTTCTGGGAAGAATTCCATGAGTCTATCATGATCTATCTGGTCAGCTTTAAGTATGAATAAAGAATAAAATCCACCTAATCCCATAGTATATGCCATTAATTCGACTCTTGTAGATGCTATTACAGCACTTGTAATATCAGTTGAAAATGCTAATATTAATTGATGTCCTGTCCATAGAAGTGGATGATATTTATGTGATGTATTATCTTTTAGATATTCTCCTAGTTGTTTTATCCGATAAAATTCATTTTCTTCTACTTTAATTATATCATATACTAATTGCATGAACTCATCTAATTTTTCATCAAGTACAACAAATTCAACGTCTTGTTTATTCATTCCACTAGGACTATAATATGCAGCTTCAAAGAGTGTGTTGAATGTTTCTTTATCTATTTTTTTATTAGTGAACCATCGTATACTCCTACGTTGTTTAAGAAACTGTAAGTAATCTTCTGAAGATATAGGTATTTTTGTTGCATCATATTTTTCAACACGGTCCTCTTGATCTTCATATATTTTTAAGGATATTGCACCGGTTGGACAAATAGCCATACAGTGTCCACAATTAAAACAATCTCCACCTATTTCTTTTACTGTTGGATTAACTTCAATATTGTCCCTTATACAAACTGATTCACATAATCCACAGCCTATACATTTATCAGTATTAATATTTAGTTTCATAAAATTAACTCCTTATTAAATATTATTCTTTTCATCATAAAAAAAGTAAAAAAAATATGGAATGGGGGTTATTATCTTTTGGTTGTCACAATATGTGCCATAACCATTGCACTTAAGAAGAGATATGTTACCAGTGCCGATCCATTGATTGTTCTTGTGATAACAAAGAATCCTAAAACGGTTTGAGCAATAAATGCTGATATTGATCCTATCAGTAATGCTTCTCTTCCTAAATATTTTTTATTTCCACGTTCTCGTTGAACTCTATATTTATCTAATACTTTAAGTCCTACAATTATTACAATTAAAATCCAAATAATGATTAATGCTAATGCTAGATAACCAAAATCAAATCCTACACCAAATATTCCAGGTAAGAAGTAATCTATAACATCTTTTCTAGTTACAAGGATACCGTAGAATAACGGGAATGGTAAACCGAAGTATGTGATAAAGGTTAATGGTAATGATATATATCCATCACTATTTCCTGTACTTGCATTTCCCCAGTAGGTTGCATTTGCATTATGTCCAAGTACATTTGTGTTATCAATAACTAATTGAAGACTAGCAAATTGATTTGTATTCATACGATCAATTCTTGCTAATGGACTTATAATTTCCATATGTAATAATTGAGATAATCCTTCCATAGCTCCGAAAACTACAAACAATGCCACAATAATCAACAGAATTCTTCGAGCACTTAATATGGAATTTTCCCTTCTAAATGTTTTACTAAGAATGAAAAATCCGATAACTAATCCAAGAACCCACATGAGTAAGAAGTCTCTGTGAACTATTGCTCCAAATATAGTAATACCAGCAGTTATTAAAATAATTAATAATCTAATATTAGATGTTTTAATATTTTGATCTCGCAACATTGGAAGAATCGCCCACGACGTTACCACAACCAGTATAGCTATAGGACCATATGGGTGGGTAAATTCATGATGACTCAACATTGGTAGTAGAAGACAAATAGCATCCACACCGAATAATAGAGTTATTCCTACACCTAATATTAAAGATAATAGAAATATTAAGCTGAAACTTAATGGTAAGAAGTTTAATATTAAAAGAACTCCTATATGTATAAGAATAGCAACTTCTAAAATTAACATTAGGTGATTAGTAGCTATTAATGCCATATAATCATCTATCCTCCAAATAAATTCCTATCTGAATTTAATTGTTTGTTGAATGTATAATTCAATTAATTACTATAATTATATTAATATTTTATTTTATTAATAATTATGTTAAAATAAGTCAAGAAAACATCCTTAATAATTTTCAAAAAACAGTATGATAAAATCGGATATTAAATAAAGAGAATAATAAAAAGAATATTTATTTATTATTAGTATTTTTCATAATGAATTCTTTCTTCATGGAATTTATCCATAAATTTATTTTCCTGTCCTTCACCAGGATAACCTAAAGTAATTAAGCAGAATGGTCTTACATTTTCAGGTAAATCAAATATTTCTGCTATAGGATTCATAATATCCTGCCATGGAGCAACTCCATTCCAGAGACCACCTAATCCAAGATTACATGCTTCAAGTAACATGTTTTCTGCAGCTGCACTCATATCCTGTTGCCATGCATCTTTATAGAATGATAAATCAATATTTGCTACTAATACAATCACTGCCTGTGCATCTTTAGCACGTGGTTTGATTTCACCTAATTTATCAATGGTTTCTCTGTTTTTAACAACAATAAATTCCCATGGTTCTGCACCTAATCTGCTGCCTGGTGCCTGCATTCCAGCTTTTAATATTTTTTCAATCTTTTCGTCTTCTACTTCTTTATCAGCATATTTTCGTATACTTCTACGTGTTTTAATAATTTCTTCTAAGTCTGCCATTTCATATCACTTCTTACTTTTATAATTAATTATTAAATTATGATAAGAAATATATATTATGAAAAATAATAATATAACTATCTTATTCTAGGGCTAGTAGCTCAGCTTGGTAGAGCGTCGCCTCGGCATGGCGAAGGCCTCGGGTTCAACTCCCGACTAGTCCATTTTAATAATAATGTATTAAATTAATTATTCTTGTTTTCAGAGTATGTTTTATATATTTCATTAACAATTAGATCTATAAGATTATCAGTTTCAACGTGTCTATCCACATGTTTATTTTCTAATAACTTCTTAGATAATGCGATAATTTCATTTAAATCTGTTGATCTTTTCATCAGACCTTTTTCAATATAATATGTATCTACTGATAATTGTTTTCCAGGATAACATGATATAACAGGGGTTCCTAAAAGAGCTGCTTCTCTATTCATTGTACCACCAGCACCAATAACAAGATCTACTCTCTTCATTAGACTAAAAGTATCAACAGGTGTTTTTATAACTTGAACATTAGGTATGTTCTTAAATATATCACTCTGTGCTTTAAACCGTGGGATTACAAGTATATCTGCAATATCTTTTAACTCATTAATGATAGGTGTTAGCACGGACTTTGTACAATCTGTATCTAAATATGATGCTAATGAGGGTTCAGGTCTCATTAATATAACATGTTCTTTAGTAAGTTTTATTCCTAAATCTTCAAGTATATTCTCATTATATTTGAAGTCCTCTAGGTGTGTAACTTCACAGGTACCATTATATCGGACAATATTGTTGGGATCCATTCCAAATTTAATAGTATTCCATACATCAAATATTTCGGGTATAATTAGTTTGTTTGTCAGTGGTAATGTTAATTTATTTGCTGCTACAGCATGCTCATTATCAAGAATAAATATGTTGGGTATACCTAGTCCAAAAGCGACTCTAGGTAATTCAATTGAATGTTTAGTGATAGCAACATCAATGTCCTGTTTTGATATGAATTTTGATAGTTCATATGCACGTTTTGTACTTGATAATAACTTTTCTTCGAGTGTAACACCATGATTACCGATAGAAGTATATTCTAATCCAAAAATATCTAATAAATCATGTATATTAGAGTAATCTCTTGCAGTTATTAGAACGTCATGCCCATCTGCTTTTAATTTTTTAATAATTCCATTAAAAAATCGTACGTGGGGCGTGTTCACAATATCAATCCATATTTTCATTGTTGTTGCTCCTCATAAAGTTTTTGTTATTATAAAAAAAGTAGAATAAGTAAATTTAATTTATTTACTTATTTGAATGTTTTAAATAGTTTAATTTAGTTTGCATTGAGTCTTTTGCTTTGGAAGTCTTTGTAGGTTTTTATAACTTCATCAATACCTTCACCAGTTTTTATACTACATTTAATTACTGGGATGTCTGGATTGATTGTTTTTATATCGTTAACCATTTTATCAGCATCTGCTCCAACTGCATCAGCTATGTCTATTTTGTTAACTATAGCCATATCAGCATTTTTGAAAATCATTGGATGTTTCTCTGCTGTGTCATCTCCTTCGGTTACACTGATAATAACTGTTCTTACGTGTGCACCTATTTTGAAGTCTGCTGGACAGATGAGGTTTCCTACATTTTCGATGAATAATACGGAAATATCATCGAGTGGTACGTCTTCTAGTGAGTGTTCGACTAGATGTGCGTCTAGGTGACATTCTTTTCCAGTGTTTAATCCTTTTACTGGTACTTTTTTTGCTTCAATTCTTTTTGCATCAAATTTACTTAGAATGTCTCCAGCAATTACTCCGATGTCATCATCCATTTCATCGATTAATTTTTCGATTAATGCTGTTTTACCTGAACCTACTGCTCCTACAAGGTCTACGGTAAATACTCCTTTTTCATCAAATTTTTTTCTGTTATCAAATGCTATTTGGTCATTTGCTTGAATAATATCTTGTTCTACTTCTATGCTTGCTACGTTATGCATTTTCATCTTCTCTTTCTATTTTTATTGTTTTAATATTACATTCTTGTCCTTGGATAACATGTACTCTTGTACTGTCACATTTTGGACATGTAGCTACAGCCATTAAATGATCCATATTTTCATCTGTTTCACTTATACCCTTGAAACCACATTTTTCACATTCTATTTCAATAGGAATCATGTTAATGATTATGTCTGCATCTTCCATGATGGTATCTTTTATTAGTACATCCATCATGAATCTTAGTTGTTCTGGGTTTAGCATGGTTAGTTCTCCAACTTCCAGTACTGCTTCTGTTACACTGATTGCATCATTTTTCTTTGCAGTATCGAGTATTGCTTCTACCATACTATTTGCCATAGATAATTCATGCATTATATGCTAACTCCGATTATCTTTTAGTATTACTTAAATCAGTATTACTTAAATATTTTTTATATAATTATTTTTTTAAAATTGAATTTATTTATCACTATTTATATTTGTAAGTATAATATTATAAAATTACTTTATTTTTTCATGATGGTTTCTCAATTATCTGTAATAATAAAATAATAAAAGTATACTTACTCCTTGTTGTCGATTTTTTGTCAATTATTAAAATCAATATATCAACATATACTAATATATTGGTAATTAATATAAACTTTTTGTTTATCCGAACTATCAGTCATCACTTAACAGACTAATAAAAATAAGATACTATTTTATAAATGAAATTCATAAGTATTAATTAGATTATGATAACGCATTTTTTTCTAGGAAAATAAATAATTCTAGAATTAAATACAATTATGAATAGTACTTATTATATTAGATTTTTAAGGAGAGTAATATTAAGTGATTATTGGAGGATCAGCATCTCAAGCTCTAGCTGCAGAAGTAGCAAGAGAACTGGATGATAAACTATGTTCTGTTGAAACAAGAAAATTTCCTGATGGAGAAAGATACTTTAGAATAAAAGATGAAATACCAGAAGACGAACCAGTGATAGTAATTCAATCAACTGGATATCCTCAAGATGAAAACATGATGGAACTATTTTTCATACTCGATATTCTTGGAGATATGAATGTAACAGATATAACACTAGTATCACCATACCTAGGATACAGCAGACAAGAACGCAGATTCAAAGAAGTAGAATGTATCTCAGCTAAAGCAATTGCAAAATTAATACAGACAATGGGCGTAAAACGGGTAATCTCTATAAACCTACACGAACAAAGCATATGTGATTTATATGATATACCAGTAGATAATCTATCAGCAATGCCTGCAATAGCAGCATATATCAGAGAAAATTATTCAGATAAAAAACCAGTAATACTAGCACCAGATAAGGGCGCAGAAAACTTTGCAAAGGAAATAGCAAGAATACTAAATACGGATTATGATTATTTAGAAAAAGTTAGATTATCACCAGAAAAAGTAAAAACAAAAACTAAAAGTATCACAGTAGATAACCGTAGTGTTATAATTGTAGATGATATAATAAGTACTGGGGGAACTATTGTAAATGCAATAGATATATTAAAAAGACAAGGTGCAAAAGCAGTAGATGTTGTTTGTGTACATCCAGTACTAGTTAACGATGCAATACTAAAAATAAATGCAGCTGGAGCAAATTCTGTAACAGGAACAAATACACTAAAAAGTGAAGTTGCACATATAAGCGTGGCTAAAACAATAGCTAATCATTTAAAATCATTATAACATTTCTTTTTTTTAAAAAAATAGTAATTAGATAATAGATTAAATAGTATTAATCTTTATCTTTATAGTTTTTAGGAGAACTTCTTTCCTTATCATGGTTATTCCTACGATTGTTTTTATGATGAGGATTAAATTTGTTACTTTTTTTATTATGCCTGTTAAAACGTTTCTTATCAGAGTTTCTTTTCTTAGATTTTTCTCTAGGTCTTGCTGGTTCAATGTGAACTCGTTTATTTTCAATATGAGTGTCACCCATGAATCTATAGAAATCAGATGAATTTTCAACAGGAATTTCAACAAATGAGAAATTATCAAAGATATCAATATTACCTATTTGACGATTATTGAGTCCGGTTTTCTCATGAATAGAATTAATAATAACATTCACAGTAATATCTTGTTTTCTACCAACACTCATAAAGAATCTTACAAAACCTTCATGAGCACCAGTATCACCAAATTCCTCTTCCTTGTATTTATTCTCATCCATTATACCTTTAAGTAGTGTGGCTGCAATATCAATTGAATTATAATCCTCCTCTACAAGTCTTTCAATGATATGAACCTCTTTAGATATGTCCTCTGTGTTAATTCTCTTTTTTAAGTCATCAATGAAATTATCTTTCTTAACTTCAGCTACATCTGTAAGTGATGGTATTGGTGCTTGTTCAATCTTAGTTTTAGCATATCTCTGAATATCTCTTAATTGATATATTTCACGTCCAGATACAAAACTATAAGCCTTACCTGTTTTACCAGCACGTCCAGTACGACCTATACGATGAACATAATACTCATTATCTGTAGGAATATCATAGTTAAATACTGCTTCAACACCATTAACATCAATTCCACGTGCAGCTACATCAGTAGCAACAAGAATTTCAATATTTCCCTTCTTAAACTTGTCCATTACACGGTCACGCTGATTTTGAGTTAAATCACCATGTAATCCATCAGCTAGATAACCTCTTATTTGAAGGTGACTTACAAGTTTATCAACCTTTCTTTTAGTATTACAGAATACTAATGCTAAGTCAAAGTCATATAAATCGAGTAATCTGGATAATAATTCTAGTTTCATATCCTCTTTAACTTCAAAGTATTTCTGTTCAACATCAGGAGTTGTTAGTTCATGCTGTGTAACTTTAACTATTTCAGGATTATTCTGATATCTCTTTGCTAGTTGAAGGATTTCCTCTGGAAGTGTAGCAGAAAATAACAGGAACTGCCTTTCATATGGAATATCTTCTAAAATATATTCTATATCTTCTCTAAATCCCATGTCTAACATTTCATCTGCTTCATCAAGAATAACAGTTTTAATTGTACTTAAGTCAAGAGTACCCCTGTCAATATGATCCATTACTCTTCCAGGAGTACCAATAATAATCTGAACACCTTTTCTTAATGCTTTTATCTGTCTGTCAATAGGCTGTCCACCATAAATAGGTAATACATTTATTGATGGCAGATATTTAGATAATTTCTTTAATTCCTCAGCAACTTGTATTGCTAACTCTCTTGTAGGACAAAGTATTATTGCCTGTAAATTGTTATTTTCACTTTCAATATTCTCTAATAATGGTATTCCAAATGCAGCTGTTTTACCAGTACCTGTTTGTGCTTGACCTGTAACATCTTTATGATCTAATATTTTAGGTATCGCTAATGATTGTATAGGTGATGCTTCTTCAAATCCCATGTCTTTAACAGCTTTCTGTATCTCTGGAGATATATTTAAATCTTTGAATTTTAATTTATCCATAATTGGGTTCTCTCCTTATATTAAATAATAATTTTCCGTTTTATCATTCTTTTTTCATCATTATTAGAAGTGATATTTAAACTAAATAATACTGGCGTATTATTTTTCATTGTCATAAATCAGTTAATTTTAATATATTTCCTTATTTATTAATACTTTTGATATAAATAATCCTCTTAATGCTAATCTTACTTTAATTGAAAAAAGAATAATTTTCCTCTAATCATAAATCTTTAATTATTACTATTTAGTGTTATCTAAAAATAGGATTAATACATTAATAAAAAAATAAAAATAGAATAGAAGTATAAACTTCTAGTTATTGGATTTTGATGGTTTAGAACTTATAATATCATTTGTGTTTGGAATCATATCTTTGATTTTGTCAAGACGGTTCTCTTTTAGTTGTTTGATAAATTCATCTTTTCTAGGTCCTACAAGTGCTTCTTCTAGAACATCTGTCAATGTTTTTACAGGGATAATTTCAATTTGTTCCATGTATTTTTTATCAATTAATACATCATCAACATTAGATGCTGGTATAAGAACTTTTTTCATTCCAGATTCAGCAGCAGCTTCAATTTTGTAGGTTACTCCACCAATAGGAAGTACGGTTCCACGAACACTTAATGAACCAGTTAATGCTAATGTTTGGTCAATTGGTATGTTTTCTATTGCTGATATGATTGCTGTAGCCATGGATACACTTGCACTGTCTCCTTCAACTCCATCATAGGATTGTACAAATTGTATGTGTATATCATAGTTGGATATGTCTTTACCAATACTTTTCTTAATGATAGCTCCAACGTTTTGCACTGCTTCTTTTGCAATATCTCCAAGTTTACCTGCTGCAATAATTTTACCTTCTTCTTTACTTTGAGATGGTGCTGCTTCTGCTGCTATAGGTAATACTATACCACTGGAGTTTCCAATTACTGCTAAACCATTGATACAACCAATTTTTGCACCCTGATTGGAGAATACACTGTATTGTTTTCTTTGTGTTATGTATCTGTCAGCTATTTGTTGTTCTAGTGTTCTGGATTGTTTTTTAGCTTCGAATACATGGTCTACTGTTACTTCATTTGCTCCTTGTTCTACTGCAACGTCACCTGCTGCTCTTACTAGACCACCAAGATCTCTTAGTTTAAGTGTTAATGCATCTTTTTTACCTGCTCTACGTTGTGCTTCTTTGATTATTTCAGCTACTGCTTCTTTTGAGAAATGGGGTATTCTGCCATCATTTTTAACTTCTTGTGCTACGAATTGTACGAGTTTTTCACGGTTTTCTGGTGTATCTTTCATGCTGTCTTTCATGAATATTTCATAACCGTATCCTCTTATTCTTGATCTTAATGCTATGTGCATGTCATCGAGTACTTCGAGGTTACCTGATGCTACTAATACAAAGTCACATGGAACAGCATTTGTTCTTACCATTGCACCACTACTGGTATCACTTTGTCCGGTGATTTGATATTTATGTTCCTGTAGTGCTGTTAGTAGTTCTTGTTGTGTTTTCATACTCATTGTACCAATTTCGTCTATGTATAATACACCTTTGTTTGCTCTGTGTATCATTCCACTTTCTACTCTTTCGTGAGCTGGTGTTCCTAGTCCTCCAGATTGGTATGGGTCGTGTCTTACATCACCTAGTAATGCTCCTGCATGTGCTCCTGTTGCATCAATGAATGGTGCAACTTTTTTGCTTTCATTGTTAACTAGTAATTTTGGTACTAATTGTTGACTTTTTGGTTTTATCTGATATAATGCAAAGAATACTATACCAACTGCAATAATTGCTGTTAGGAATTGATTTGTTACAAATCCTATAGCCATGATTAGTGCTATGATTGCTATTGTCAGGATATTTTTTCTTTCTTCCTGACCTTTGAATTGTTTTTTAGCATTTTCCACTATTTTTTTTCCTTGACCTGCAGGCATTACTCCTACTAGTGGATTGTTAGGATTTTCAACGTTAGGATATATTAGTATATCTTGTAAGTCTTCTGGTGGTAATAGTTCTGCCATTGCTTTTGCTAACATTGATTTTCCTATACCAGGTTCACCAATTAATAGTACATTTCTTCTCTGTTTTGCTGCTTTTTTGATTGTTTCTACTGCTTCTTCTTGTCCTATGATTTGATCTATTAATTTTGGTGGGATTTCTATGTCTTCTGTATCTTTGTATTTTGAGGGATCGATATCAGATACTATGTGGTCACTTAAATCGTAGTTTGATTCTTTGATTTCTTCTTTTCTTGATTCTTCTGTTGTTTCAGCATTTTCTTCTGTTTTAGATGTATCTGTATCTGTTTCTATTTTGTTATCTGTAATAGCATCTTGTTCTAAATCATCATTATTAATGCTTGATTCCTCTTCGTATATTTCGTCATTATTTGTATCCGTCAATAATTAATCCTCCTTCGGAATTAATTTTTTTCATATGATTTTTTAGATTTTTTTTATATTATTTTTGTTAGAATTATTTTTTCTTCTATACTATAATATTATGTTCTATTATTTAAATTATTCATATATATTTAAGTAACCTAAGGTATTTAAAATGTACCTTTTTTTTAAAGACAATGACACTAAAAAATTTAACATTATCAAAAAAAAGTTACAGAATAATTAATAAATTTTAAAATTTACCATAGTATTAAATCAAACAACATTACAAAAATAGTATCACTAAACAAAAAATAAATGAGGAATAGAAGAATGAAATACCTAATGTTTCAAGGAACATCATCAAATGCAGGTAAAACCCTAACTGTGGCCGCGTTATGTAATCTACTATCACGAAAAGGTTACAGAGTAACACCTTTCAAATCACAAAATATGTCTTTAAACTCTTATACTACAATAGATAATGACGAAATGTCCATAGCACAGGTAATGCAAGCAGAAGCAGCAGATATAGAACCAAACTGTAATATGAACCCAATACTTCTAAAACCAAAAGAAGACTTCACATCACAAGTAATAGTCCAAGGAAAACCCGCAGGAAACATGCAATTTGATGAATACCAAAACAATTTCAGACAACCAGCAATCAAAGCAATAAAAGAATCATTAGAATACCTAAAAGAGGACTATGATATAACCATAATAGAAGGAGCAGGTTCACCAGCAGAAATAAATATGTATGATAAAGACCTGGCAAACATGCTCATAGCAAGAATGACAGATGCAGACGTAATACTAGTAGCAGACATAGATCAGGGAGGAGTATTTGCATCAATTGTAGGAACATACTTCTTAATACCTGAGGAAGACAGAAAAAGAATCAAAGCAGTAATTATCAATAAATTCAGAGGAAACGCAGAAGTACTAGACTCCGGAATAAAAAAAGTAGAAGAACTGACCAATATACCAATAATAGGGATAATACCATATGATGAAACACTAAATCTACCAGAAGAAGACTCAGCATCACTATCAACACACCACTTCAGTGAAAATGAGAAAATAAACATAGGAACACTAAGACTTCCAAGAATATCCAACTTCACAGACATAGACCCACTGGACTACGAACAAGATATAGGAATAAAACTAGTAGATATCTACGATAAATTCGACAACTTAGATGCTCTAATCATACCAGGAACAAGAAACACAGTAAATGACATAGTAGAACTAAAAAAATCAGGAGCATTCGACTACATAGAAGAAGTATCAAAAGAAATACCAGTCTTCGGAATATGTGGTGGATATCAAATGCTATCCAAGAAAATCATAGATAAAAACTGCTCAGAATCAAAATATGGGTCAGTTGATGGATTGGGATTACTAGATATAAAAACAGAATTCGGACAAATAAATAAAGTAGTAGAACAAAGTAGAGGAACAATAATAAACGATAGTTCACTAGGATTCAAAAAAGGAACAGTAGTAAACGGATATGAACTACACGAAGGAATAACAATACTAAACGATGCAAAACCATTCATAAAAGTAGAAAAAGGAAACGGTAATGATAAAACAGGTCAATTTGATGGAGCTATAAAAAACAATATATGCGGAACTTACTTCCATGGTATATTCCATAACTTTGAATTTAGACGAAACTTCACAGACCAGCTAAGAATAAATAAAGGATTAGAGCCATTAGGTATCACATCAAAGGATGAATTTAAGGAATCAAAAAGAGTAAACTACAATCAACTAGGTGACTTATTCGCAAATAATGTTGACATGTCATTCATATACAATTTATTAGGAATTTAAAAAAAAATAATCAAATAAATCATATAATAAACCCCAACACTATTTTTTATATTTTTTCAATAACATCAGAAAATTCTCTTAAAGTACTAGTCTGATAAACAGTAGCTCCAGCTTCCTGATAATCTTTAACACAGCTAGTAGGAGTATTCCATCTAATCTTCTTCTCAGGATTTAAAATAATTACCTTTCTAGATTTAATAACAATTCTATGCAGTACAGTAGCACTCTCTAAAACACCATTCTTACGTTTACCAGTCCAGTCACGGCAGTCAGTTAATAAAATAACATCAGTATGCTTATTTAAATTAGCATCCTTAAGAAACTCATTAAAAGCCTTAGTCATATCAGAATGACCTCTTGGTCTTAAACCCAGAGATTGAAGACCTACATTCACCTGATAGGAATTCTTATAATCTGACTTAAGAGCATGTGTAACATCAATAATCCTATTATCAAAATCATATAAGGACATCTTATCAAAAGTCCTATAACAACCAGTTAATAATGAAAAAAACCATGTGGCTGCCCATTCACAGGAACCACTAATGTCACATAGAAATACATGTCTGGATTTATGCATTGGAGGATGCTGGTGAACTAAGTTTATAAGATGACCACCATTCTTAAGATTTTTACGAATAGTATGAGGAATATGAACTCCTTTAGTCTTATGTCGTTTCTTTCTTATAGACCTACGATTAGCCACCTTCTTACTAAAATCATGACATACATCAAATACTCTGTAATCAATATTGTCAAGAGAAATAAATTCATCATCAAGTATAGACTCATCAACATTCTCTTTCATTTTCAATCTTCTACGAATAATAGTTTCCCGTGTAGTATCTTTAACAGGTTTTTTATTCTTCTCACTACTAGAATCATCATGGTTTTTCTTAGATTTTATGTCTATATGATCTTGGTCATGATTATTGCTCTCGATTTTCTTATTATATACAAAAACGTAATTATATGCACGTTCATATCTAGCAAGATCATCTTTACTTTTAACATACACACATTTAAGAGCATACTTCAATTCATCAGAATCAAATTGACCGTAAAATTGATTCCATATATCTGATGCTAGGATAGTACTACGTATACTGACATTCATACCACTTTCTCGTAAAAAGTATGATAAAGTTAAAATTTTTTCATTGACCATTAAAATCTCCTATATGAATACATTTATATGTATTAATATAATACTTGTTTTTTCTTATTTATAGTTGACTAATAACATCAGCAAATTGATTTAAAGTACCAGCCTCATAAACAACAGCACCAGCCTTTTCATATTCACTGACACAACTAGTAGGAGTATTCCACCTAATCTTCTTCTCAGGATTTAAAATAATTACCTTCCTAGATTTAATAACAATCTGGTGTAAAACCTCTGCACTTTCTAAAACACCATTTTCCCGTTTACCATTCCAGTCGCGGCAATCAGTTAATAAAATAACATCAGTATGCTTATTTAACTCGGCCTGGTCTAGAAATTCCTTAAAAGAATTTGTCATATCGGACTGACCAAAGGGACGAACACCTAACTTTTGATGTGCAAAGTTAATCTCATGAGCATTCTTAAACTCAGAGCCAAGAGTAGGAGTAACATCAACAATTTTATTATCAAAATCATATACTGTAATTTTATCAAATGATTTATAACAACCATATAAAATAGCAAAAAACCATGTACTTATCCATTCACAAGAACCACTGATATCACTTAAAAAAATCTGTTTAGTTTTTCTCATAGGTGGCTTTTGATGAATTAAAGTAACTAGATGTCCACCATTTTTTAAATTATATCTGATAGTAGCAGGCATGTTAATATTATGAGAAGTATGTCTTTTTTTACGTTTAGATCTTTGATTAGCTATTTTTTTACTTAATCTTTGACATATATCAAAGACACGTTTATCATATTCATCAAGACTAGCAATACTATCATTAGTAAGCTTGTCATTTACAACTTTCTGCTTCTTTCTATCCTTAATCAGCGCCTTATTTTCTACAGATTCTTGTTCTGGAACTAATTGATTATTGGAGGAGGGCATTTCTGAAGAACTAATTTCATTATTTTTAATATGCTGTGATTCATTGTTCTTCTTTTTTTCTGGACGTACTTTCTTAAATAATTGGTCATAAATATTATCAAATTTATATGAATCTTCCTTATTTTTCACATAAATACATTTAATAGCTAGTTTTAATTCATCATAATCTGCTAGTTCATGATATTCTTCCCATATTCTACTAGCAGTTATAGTACTACGTATACTAACTAGCATACCCTCTTTTCTTAAAAAATTAGATAATGTAATAATTTTAGATACAGACATAATTAATTGCCCCTTGAATTATTTTTCCTGTTAAAAATTATTATATTCATTAATTTCCATATCATCCATATCATCTATGTCATCGACATCATCTATGTCTTCAATTTCATCAATGTTAGATATATCATCAATATCTTCAATATCATTCATATTAGCATTATCCACTGTGAAATATTGACGAACTTCTTCTAAATACTCTGATTTTACTAATACTGCTATACTATCATCATAACCTAGCTCTGTATCAGGAGTAGGAATTATAGCTTCATCGTTTATGTATATTGTTACTATAATGAATTTGTTAGTATTATTTTCAATCTCCTTAATTGGCATAAAAATGATGTCTGAATTTTTTACTTTTAACTCCATTATTTCTGCATTTCCTTTTCCAATAGATACTAATGATTGAGCAGTAGGTCTTACAATATTTCTAGCTATATATCTCATTGCACTTGTTTCAGGGTTAACAAATCTAATACCTAATTTTCGAAAAATTTCAGTATGATCAATATCATTTAATCGTGCAACAATTATCTCGACTCCATTTTCTTTAGCATATACTGATGATAGAAGATTTACTTCATCATTACTAGTAGTAGCTACAAAAAAATCTGCTTTGTTTATATCGGCTTCTTCAAGTATTCTTGTATTAGTACCTGTTCCATGTATAACATAACATTCTAGTAAATCATTAACCCGGTTACAAGTATCTTTGTCTTTATCAATTAGAATAATATCATGAGTATCTACCATTGATTTTGCTAAATTATAACCAATTCGACCTGCGCCAAGTATTATACCATTCAATGTAAATCAGCTCATATTATTTAATTAAAACTATAGTTAATAGTATAATTTTTTAATAATATTAAAGTTTTTCAGAATTAGATTTTTGATAAATTAGAATTAATTGTAGTGCGGCTGCCGGGATTTGAACCCGGGTCGTAGGCTTGGAAGGCCCAAGTCCTAGCCAGACTAGACTACAACCGCATATAATAATAATTTTTTTATAATTTAATATTTTAAAATTAGTTTTGTTAAAAAGGTAGTGCGGCTGCCGGGATTTGAACCCGGGTCGTAGGCTTGGAAGGCCCAAGTCCTAGCCAGACTAGACTACAACCGCATCTTAAAGTGCAACGACCGGGATTTGAACCCGGGTCACTACCGTGGCAGGGTAGAGTCTTAGCCAGCCTGGACTATCGCTGCAACTTAATATTATTAGTGATAATCACTAACAACTATTACAAATTTTATCTTATGTTATATATAAATGTTTTGTTTTTCATGTTTATCCAAGTAGGCTTTGTAGAAATATCTCTTATTTTTCTACAGAGCCTTTGATTATATAGTTATTTGGGGGTGACGTCTGATATTGCTACTATTCTACAAATATCTGTTTTAGTAATAACACCTACATTTTCACTATTTTCTGTTACTAGTAATCCAGATATATCTGCACGTAACATTAAATTAGCTGCATCAGAAATAGTTGCACCAGCATCAATTGTATTGACATTTTCAGTCATTATATCATATATTTTAACAGTATCAACATCAATCATGGTTTCATCGGAACCTAATAATAATAAAATATCTTTATATGATATAATTCCTATAGGATTTTCCTTTTTATCAAATATAAATAATCTTTGTATCCCTAATGAGTACATTACTCTTAATGCTTCTCTTACTGATTCTGTGGAATCTATTGAGTAAATATTATTATTCATTATTTCTCTTACTAGCATAAATTACCAAACCTCTAATTCAAATTATATTTAAAGTAATTAAACTATTTAAGAATTCAATGATATATTATTATCATAAATTATTAAAAGAGAATAATACTTATATTATTATATATAATATTGACTTCGTAAACTTAATATTTTTTTCTTTATTATTAAAAAAAGGTTTACTTTGTTAATATTTATATAATCAAACAATAATGTTAGAATTCGTATTATTCAACGGAATACTTTGGAGAGATAATTATGCGAATAAGTATGTCGTTACCAAATAAACTTCTTAGTGAATTTGATGAAGTTCTAAGAGATAGAGGATATCAATCCCGTTCTAAAGGTATACGTGATGCATTAAAAGATTATATACTTCGATACCAATGGATGAATCAAATGGAGGGTGAACGTGTAGGAGTAATCACCGTAATCTATGATCATCATTACGTTGGAGTAATGGAAGCTATGACAGATATTCAACATGAATACCGTCAGCAAATTAGTGCAAGTTTACATATACATATGAATGATAAATATTGCTTAGAAGTTATTATAGTAAAAGGTGACGTAATATATATACGTGATTTAACTGAAAAACTTATGAGATTAAAAGGAGTTGAACACGTAAAATTAACCAGTGCAGGATCTGGTGAATTAGAAAAAGTTAGCGACGAGAATTAAAATAATTATTTTTATACCCACACAATATACCCACAATCATTTTAGTTCTCAATTATATCTCAATATCCAAGTATACTGATACTATTTTTTTAATTAAAACATTATCTTAGCTTTTTTTCTAACACAGAGTACTTAATATAATCTTATTATGATGAATAACAAATTATTATATAATGACATATTATGATGATTTAATTAATGATAATAAGAGAGTAGAATCATTTAAAAAAGCTATCGATAGATTATCACATGGAGTAGTTTATGATTTAGGAACGGGATCAGGTATATTAGCGCAATTCGCATCAAATAATGCTATAAAAGTATTTGCAATAGAACAAAATCCATTCATATTAAAACATACAAAAGAAAATTTCTCAGAAAATAAAAACATTAAATTAATAGAAACGGATGCAACACAGTATGTATTTACAGAGAAACCTGATGTAATAATTTGTGAAATGTTAGATACTGCATTAATTGATGAAGAACAAGTACCTGTAATTAATAATGCTCATAAATATATCACTGATTCAACAATATTCATACCTAAAGCAGTATATACAACAGTACAGTTAATATCAACAAATATTAATCATATAACCTATTATGAAGATAATCTTCCAAAATACAAATCATTATCTGATGAATTAAAATATCAGCGAGTTAATTTCTCAGAATTAATAAATGAAAATGTAGAAAAGAATATTAAGATAACCACAACTAATAGTGGTAAAATTAATGCAATTAAATTAACAACATATACAATAATAACTGATGATATAATACTAGAACCAACACCAATGTTAAATCCACCACTACTAATACCAGTAGATGAAATAGATGTAACAGCTGGTGAAAAAATTATTATTAATATTAATTATGTAATGGGGGGTGGATTAAATAATATCCAAGCAAACATCAGAAGACTTAAGTAATTTTCTAAAAGATTATGATAACTTATTAATACTAGGTATAGGTAATACATTAAGAGGTGATGATGGATTAGGACCATTAACATTAGATATATTGTATGATAAACTAACAAAAGTAACTGATAAAAATACAGACAATATTTATCTCTTAAATGCAGGAACAGCTCCTGAAAATCATACGATAGAAATAAGAAAACTAAAACCATCACATATAATAATTATAGATGCTGTAGAATTTGATACAACACCGGGATCAATAATTAAAATAGAGAAAGAGCAAATTGATACATTTAATTTATCAACTCACACTATGCCCATATCCTTTATAATAAATTTTATCGAAGAAACAGTGGGAAGTACTTTTTTCACTATTGGAATACAACCAAAAGACATGACTTTAGTTAACGTGATTTCAGATGAAGTAAAAGAAAGTATTGAAGAGCTTACAGATTTATTAGTAGAAATTGTTTAAGGAGTTTTTTTTAATGAAAATATTATTTATAGGGTCAAGATTATTTGATGACGTTTCATGGTATCTAAAACAAGAGGGTATAACATCTATTGTTACAGAGTCTAATGAACATGCAGACAACCTTGATTTAGCAGATAAAAAATATATTGTACCAAGAGGAATGGATAAACCAATGGAAGTAGCAATAAAAGAGGATGTAGATGCAGTAATTCCATTAATAGGGATTGACCCTCCACTACCAGAAGTAGGTAAAATGAAAGATGTCCTAGAAAAAGAAAATGATATTCCAGTAATAGCCGCTTCTCAATATACTGCAACATTAGCTGCTGATAAATATTCCACTAAACAATTATTACAGGAAAATAATATAAAAACACCAAAATTTGAGCATCTAAACGAACCTTATAATATTAGCAGTATTGAAGAGGAATTACCTATAGTATTAAAAACACCAGAAGGACAAGGTGGAACCGGTGTAAAAATAGCTCTTAATAGAGAGGATATTGAAGAATTTGTATCATCAAAAAATAATATTTTCACCGAAGAATTCATAGAAGGATTTGAAGTTTCAATAGAAGTGCTACGTTGGAATAATGAATCAGTAGCTTTATGTCCAGTATATAAAGGAGATACAACATTAAAAGGTACACATCCTCTAAAGAAAATTAAACAAGCTCCTTTAAATATTCAAGGTATAGATAATGCAGAACATAACAAAGAATTACAGGTATTAGCTCAGAAAATAGCAGATTTAGTCGGTGTAGAAGGAACAATGGACATTGACATATTACATGATAACACTTCTAACAATGATTATATCATAGAATTAAATACAAGACCTAGTGGAACAAGATATATGACAGCAGCTACCACTAATATTTATCCATTATGTCAACTAATTGACATGGCAAAAGGCAACTGGTCTGCTAAAAATGTTAAAAATTCCATGGAAAACTATTGTTCTGCAGAATTACCTGTCGGAGATTTTCCTGCTGATAAAAAAATACCAGCTACAAAAAAATTTGATGGTGATAATTCTTATATTGTTCATGGTCCAAAACATTACCAAAGAGTTACAATTCGAGCAGAAAATAGAGGTAATCTGAACGATTTGACTTATGAACTTGTAAATAATTACGCTAATAAGAATAATATTCATTTTGATTGAATATTATTTAATTTACTTTTTTTATTTTTTTTAATATCTTTTATTTTTACTTTTTTTTAATAGTTACTTATTTTAATGTTAATGAAAATAAATATTTATTATTAAAATTCAATTTTTAACTTTAGGGGGTTAAAATGTGATTGGACAAGTAGATATACTAATTTTTCTAATAACAATCATTGCAACTGCAATTTTCACGTCAGTTGTTAGAAGGGAATTATTAGTAGCAGACATAAGAGATAATCCAATTATATCTGAACATAGACAGAAAAGTGGAACACCTACAATGGGTGGTTTTGGAATCATCTTAGGTGTACTTTTAATGGCATTATTTTTATTTGATTGGCATTCTTCCAGTTATTTGCTTATAACTGTGTTCATGATGGTAGTTGCAGGTTTATTCGGAATGTTTGATGATTTACTTGGTTTCAAGGTAAAAGAATATCAGAAAGTTGTCCGTAATGATGGAACTGAACCAGTTCACATAGGATTATTAACATTAGAACCAGGTGAAGAAGCTAGAATAGCATCACCTAAAGCTAAAAAGGATTATAATAAAATAGTGGAACAAGAACATAAACTCACAGTAATAGATGAAATACCTATTAAGAGTGAAACAACTGAAAAAGAAAAAATTCTAACTCAGTTTGTAGTTGCTTGTTTTATTATTTTACCAGGAGTATTACCAACTAATATTAGTGGGTTTGAAATTGGTTATTTAATGATTCCATTAGCAATATGTGCAATAATTGGTTCTATAAATTCAATTAATTTAATTGATGGAATGGATGGTTTAGCAGCAGGTATTATTGCTATAGCATCTGTAGCTTCTGCACTGTATGCTAATATTTCTACAGGCTCAGTTGCTTCATTACCATTTATTGTTATTGCAGGTGCTTCTGTTGGTTTCTTAGTATTAAATCATTATCCTGCAAAAATATTCATGGGCGATACAGGTTCATATGCTCTAGGAACAGGATATATGGTAGCTGCTTTACTCGGAAATTCTTTAATATTTTCCATTATTGCATTAGCTGTACCTATTGTATCTGTTATAATAAGTTTATTACATAGGGCACATGTTATTACATTACCAGTTGAACCATTACATCACACATTAAATTATCATGGAATGTCTGAACAAAAGATAGTATTACTATATTGGGGTCTTACAGTAGTAGCTTCAATTGTAGCATTATTCATATTTGGTATAATTTAGATTGATTCGGGGAATAATGTATGAATTATAGTATTAAAGCATCAGAATTAGCAGATAAAATTGATGGAGTATTATATGGTCCAGATATTATTTTATCTGGTAAATTTACTTTTTTAAATAAAGCAAGTTTGAATGATATTGTTATCAGACATAAAATTAATGATAAAGGTATTGAAATTGCAAAAAATAAGGGAGTTTCTTGTTTAATAACACAGAATCCTCATGACAACGCTATAGAAGTAGCTGAAAAATTAGATTTTACATTAATTGTAACTAGTCATATAGAATATGCAACGGCACTAGCATTAAATGAAAGTGTTAAGGAATTTGCAGATGATGCTCTAAAAATAGCAATTACTGGAACAAATGGTAAATCAACCACCACTCATCTTCTTTATACTATTTTTTCAGATTTAGGTTATAACACATATACTAATACTGATGCAGAATCAGAGGGTAATACACTTATTGATCCACGTGTAGCATCAGAATTAGCTGAATTTTATGAGACTAAAGGTAAAGTTGAGGCAATTGCCTTAGAAGTATCAGAAGTTCAGGGATGGGATGATAGAATAATGGAAGACCATTGTTATCAGATGATGAGTGCATTACAGCCATGGGCAGTAATAATAACAAACGCATCAATGGATCATATTAATTTAGCAGGTTCCTTTGAAAATTTATTGTATGAAATATCCGGTGCAGCAAGAACTATTAGAGATATGAATAAAGGATTACTAGTTCTTAACTATGAGGATAAGAATATTCGTAAAATGAGTAAGATAGTAGAGGATACTAATAGTAAAGTATTATTTTTCGGAAATTATAACCCTGATAATTTACTTGATATCTCATATAAGGAAGGTGTTGGGATATACTGTAAAGACGAGTTATATGTAGAAGAAAAAGAGTTACCATTCACATCAGCACACTTTATACAGGATATTATGGCTGCATTAGCAGTTGTAACCTCATTAGAAGATATTAAAAGGAAAGACATTATAGAATCCTTAAGAAATTATAAACCTTTAGCAAGACGTTTTATTAGATTAAAAGATTCACCAGTAATAATCGATGACTTTGCTCATAATCCTTCAGGAATTAAATTAACGATTGAAAATGGAGCTAAACTCGGTAACAATTTATTTGTTGTTGATGCAATTAGAGGTTCCAGAGGGGAGGATATTAACCGTGAAATAGCAGAGGCATTATCGGAAGTACTTGGAGATAGAGATAATTATACTCTTGTACTAACATGTAGTGTTGATGTAGTGAATCATTTAAATACCGTTCTTGATTCTGAACTAAAAATTTTCTTAGATACCTTAGATAAAGATAATATTCAATATACACTTATAGAATCCCTAGAAGAAGCATTAATAAATACAATTAACCAAGCATCAGATGATGATGTTATATTATTGTTAGGTGCCCAGGGAATGGACCCTGCTAGCGATTTATTAAGAAAAAACAATATAATTGAATAATTTTTCTATTTTTTACTTTTTTTAGATTAAAATTATTTATCTTATAAAGATACATATTTTAATTAATGATAATTTATTTCATGTATTAAACTAAATTTATGAAATTATTATGTATATCACGTTTTTAAAAAAAAATTATTTATTATTAAATTACAGGAGTTGCAATATCAATGTTTAAGTCATGCTTAGTAATAGGAGCAGGTAATGCTGGAAGACCAGTAGCTAGATTACTGAATCATATAGGGGTTGATGTAACAATCAGTGATTCAAAAACATACGATGAGTTTACTAATAGAAGAAAGGAAATGCTTGACATATTAGATAAAGAAGGAGTTACACTTAACCTAGGTGATAAAGAACAAGATATATCAGATTATGAAGCTGTATTTTTAGCACCGACAATACCTGAATCAGCACCTATCCGTAAAGAAGTTGATAATCAATCCAAAATTATAGTTACTAGAAAGATAATTAGTGATATTGTTAATGATATTCTTGACATGGATAAAATTGGTATTACAGGGTCATTTGGTAAAACAACTACAACAGACATGTTAACACATATCTTTAAAGCTGCAGGATATAAAGTATATCAATGTTCATCTATGAAATGGAACCTAGTTAGCGAGGCCATAGTTGATGATATTGTTAGAGGAGAATATAAGGGAGCAGATATAGCTATACTAGAATTACCTCATGGGACATTAGGTATTATGGGTGAACTTGATCTAAAAGTTGGAGTTTTAACTAATCTACGACCAGAACACTTATGTGAATTCGGAGGTTCAATGCAGAAATATGTTGATCGTAAAGCATGTATTGTACCAGCAAGTCAATTGTTAGTAGCTAACTCTCAATGTGGTGACTTATTAACATATAAACGTGAAGATACAATCTATTTTAACTTTGAAAATGATGAACCATCTCATACAGATAAATATGTTCCAATTTATGATGGATTCTATGATGATGATAAATATCATATTAAAATAAATAAGAATGGTGAAGAACTAGAAACCACTATTGATATTGATACAATAGCATATTATAATTATGAAAATCTTACAGCAGCAATAGCAGCAAGTATGACTTATGGATTATCAATAGACGATGTTAAAAAGGGAATTAATGAATTTACTGGAGTAGGTGGACGTATGGAGTACCTTGGTAAATTCAACGGTGTTGATGCATATTATGATGCATCTTATGGTGATCAAAGTGTAAGACAAGCATTAGAAGCCATAAAAGATGAATATCTTATAATATTATATAATTCTGTAGATTCAACAACAATACGAGACAAATCAGAAAGCGGCAGAGTAATAGGTGATTACGCTAACATGGTAATAGCAACAGGTTATGTTGAAATAACTGATACTCTCAATATGAATGGAGCAATAGAACTACTCAGTGCAATAGAAAATGATGATGTGATAAAACTAGCAGTATGCACTATAGATGAAGCAGCAGAGTTAGCAATGAAATATGCTAAACCAGGAGATATAATAGTTCACCTAGGTCCTGGTGCATCAAATTCATATGAGCAAGTAAAAACAAGAATGTTAAAAGGATTAAAAGAAGGAAGTAAACGTTATGGAAATAACTGATATTGATAAAGATTCACTTTTTAGTGTAGTTGGTGTATGTGGAATAAATGGTAATATTATAGCTAGAATATTAATGGATCATGGATACAAAGTTCAAGCAAATGACATGGTTAATGAAGAAGACTGTCGTTTTAAAAGTTCATTAAAAGATTATCCTGACATGAAAATATACTATGGAAAAATACCAGAATCATTCTTCACAGAATCTGATTACATGATTTTACCAACAGCATTAATCGAATCAAAATCAATGCTATATCAGAAAGTAAAAAAATATAATATTCCAATACTAACAGTTCAAGATATACGTGACATGTTTGAGCCAGTACATCCTGTAATTTGTATAACCGGAACAAATGGTAAAACAACCACAACAACATTATTAAAACATATAGCATATTCTGCTAATTTAAAACCTTGTGAACATAACTTGGAGGGATTACAGGGAAATACTGCGGATATACCTTCCCTACAAGCAAGATTAAAAGGTGATGTTAATATCCTTGAAACAGGAACCTTTGGATATAAAGGAAGTTTATATAATTTAGCAAAAGAATGTAAACCAGATGTTGGAGTAATAACTAACATAACACCAGACCATCTGTCTGAGAATTCTAATTTCCTAGATTATGCAAGAGTAAAAGGTGAACTTGTAGAACTTTTAGACCAAAAAACATTAATAATCAATAATGATGACCCTACAATACAAGGATTATTAAAAGAATTAAATTATCATGGAAATATAATATCATTTGGAGTAGATACTGAACCAGTACGTACATCTACAAAAAAATGTTTCTGTGGAAAGGAAATTAAGGTAGAGGAATTTATAGCTGGAGTAGGAACATATAAGTGTGATTGTGGAATAGAATACAAAAAACCAGATTACATAGCAACAAACATAAACGACCAACATAATAAATTCACATTAATCACTCCAAACAACGAAGAACACGTATTTAAACTAAGTATCAACGGAATACATAACATCTATAATGCAGTAGGTTCTATAATTGTAGCACATGAAATACTTAACATATCCTATGATGTAATAGCCGAAGCAGTATACTCGTTTAAAGGTGTTAAAGGACGTATGGAAAAAATAGGTACTATTGATGGTAAGCAAATCATGGTAGATTATGCACATAACCCTGCAGGTATAACAACAGTATTAAAAGAATTAAAAAATTCATATAGTACTCTAGTAAATGTTATAACAACATCCTCAGAATCAGGAATGGATGGAGATAAAGAAATACTAAAATGTGCAGCGGAATATGCTGATTATATTGTACCAGCATCACATAACTCATACATATGTGCTAAAAAAGCATTACAAAAAGGATTATACACGGATAAAATAGTTTTACCTGATACTATGCCTAAGGGAGATAAAGAAGGTACTCTTGGAGCAACAATAGAACAAGTATTAGCAGGCTTTAATAAAGCATTAGAAATTGATGTTAATCTAGTGGTATGTACAGGAGAAGCAGCATTCAAATATAAAAATGAATTGATAAGGGAATAAACAATAAATTTTCCTTTATTATTATTTTTAACTATCACCACCCATTTAAAAACACTTTTTTAATTGTTGTTATTATTAAATAGTATAAAATCAAAAATATATAATAGATTAATTCAATATAAAAATTTACTTTATTATTATATAATGTATATATTTTATTATGATTGTACTTTCGAGCTTTCTAGTTAAATATCATAGATATATAGAATTCTCGAAAATTAGAGGTGAAATTTTGTTTATAAAAGTTAGGAGAGATACTTTAATCATTTTAATCTTGGCATTTATATTAATTTTGTCTGGACGTGCAATGAGTTATGTAGCATTCGCATCATCTAATTCTACTGATGATGGAGTTCCAATTGCAGGTATAATGGTCAAAGGAAATGATATAATACCTACATCAACTATCAAATCCAATGTAGAAGCTGCAGGATTTAGAGATGGAAGTTATATTAATGGAAGTACTTTGATTACGTCACAAAGACAATTACTTCTTAGTGATGCTATTAACAATGCAGAGCAAATGGTTAAAAAATCGACAATACCAGGTACTTCAATAGCTCCTATAAGTTCGGTAGATGTTCAAGTTGATTCAACTACAGGAAATGTTGTTGTTACAGTAGTAGAAGACTTTTCAATATTACAAACCAATGGAACAACAAATAGTACAAATGGTACAAATGGAACAAACGGTACAAATGGAACAGGCAGTTCCTTAGATTATCAAGGAACTTCTGAGACAGGATGATGGGTGATACTATGGTAAATAGATCTACATTATCAAAATTAGCCTTATTCCTAATCATTGTAATGGTATTTTCGACAACTGCCTCAGCAACAATGAACGTTGCAGTAATAACCGACCCAACAGGTAAAGATCCTAATGGATGTGCTGCAGGAAGTCAATCATTTGCTGCTAACATGTTCCAGTCAACTTTTATCTTTTCACAAGAACATAAAATGGCATTGCTATCAGGAGGAGAAGGTACATCTGATGTTCGTGTAGCTGCAATTATCAATGCATTAACTCAGCTACAAAAAAATGGAACACCTGCTCAAGTGGTAAGTGTCGCACAAAATTATCAGGGTATTCGTTTAATGGCTGTAAATCCTACTGAAGGTATTGCTGTAGGTGGAGACTTTGATGTATATGTTGTTACGGTAGATAACAATAGTACTATTAAAGTTCAAGCAGCTAGTGGAGGAGTTGCAACAGTACCAGCAGGTACAAAAGGCGCAATAATACACCTTCGTAACTCTGAAGGAAACCCTAAATCAGGAACAGCAGAAACAGTAAGATTACAAACTGCTATGAATATAGGTAAAATGATTCGTGATGGTTATCCTGCAACAAAAATTGTATCCGAAGCATTTGGTGAAGTTGCTAGAGATTCTGGAGAAGACCATGGTGGAGGTGCAATTAACCTCGTATCAGGTGTTACAACCGGAGACATGTTTACTCCTGATCAATTAAATGATACAGGTTATGAAATGGAAAAACCATACAGTAAAGTTAGTAGTTCTGGATGGAGTGTAGGTTATCCTGAAGCAGATAACTATCAAGTATCTCCAGTAGATGGAAGTCCACTAACAACAGTATATGCTTACCAAGCATTAGGAAATACAATAACAGTATCCGATGATAATCCATCAGTATCAACATATGGATCAGATGAAAAAGGAATATCTGAAGCAACAACTAGTGTTGTAGATGCTTCTGTTGAAAAAAATGGATATGATCCAGTTAAAATAGCTCAATCAATTAACAAAGCAATTGATAGTGGTAGTATTGTTGGAGTGGAATATGTTGATTCCTCTGATATAAATGTAAGGGAGAACATTAAAGCTGTAGGTGTATATTATACTCCTGCACCAAATGGTAGAAGTGCTCCTGTATGGAACTTACCTATAGATTCAAATGTATTTGACGTGTTAGGTAATATTGAAAGCTTAATTGGTATTTTATTAATATTATTAGCTTTATTCCGTAGTACATTAATCAAATCATTCTTCAGAAGACGATAAGTCTTCTACCATTTTCTTTTTTGGATATTAAAATAATTTTTTTTCAGTTTTTATTAGGGTATAAAATTTTTTCTAGGAGATTATAATGGCATTAATATTAATAAGAGCAATGAATAGAAAAAAAGCATTAAATGGCTTAGCAGATTTAGAAAGACATGCAAATTTAACAATAGTTGGAAAACCAAAGAGTATTTCTTTAGATAAAATTCACGATGTCACTAAAAGAGTAATTAAACAAGAACCTCGCAATGACATTAAAGTAGCAGTTCTTGTTAAAGTAGAAGAGGATACAACAGTAAGTATAATGAACTTAAGAAAAATACATCCACCGGTTCATGTAATTGTTATTAGTGAAGAGTATCCCGAATACAAAACATTAAATAATGAGTATTATAATGCAAAAGTATTTGATGGATATTATTCTGCTAAAAATAAGTCTAAAAAACAAGATAAATAAAAAGTATAATTATATAAAATGTAAGAGGTAATCCTCTTATTCATTTTAATTTCTTTTTATACGAGCAATATCTCCAATGGTAGCTTCATGGAAGCGTCTAACATCCTGATATTCTCTTTCATCAGATTCTATTTTTTCTATAATTTTAATATTAAGTATTTTTTCTATTTTACGAGCTAGTTGAGGTGTAGGAACCATTTTTCCTGTTTCAATATGAGCAATAACAGATTCTCGTTCATATATTTTTTCTCCGAGTTTTTTCTGTGTAAGATTTTTTTTCTCTCTTGCTTGTCTAATTATTTTTTGATAATTATCTACTAACTCAAATTCATCCTCTGATCTTTTATTATAGGATTTCTGTGGGCGTCGACTTCTATAATGATTATTATTATGTTTTTTGTTTCTATTATTTCTCTGTTTTTGTGGTTGGTGTTGAACTTTACCATATTTTGAACATTCTTTACATGTAATCATTACGGAATTGTCTATTTTTGTTTTATAAGGTTGTCCTTTAATTTCTGTTCCACATATTTCACAATTCATTTTATTCACTTGAATCTAATTTTTATATAAATATTTTTTTCTTAATTATAATAGTTATAGTTTTTTCTAGTATTTAAACTAGTATAACCCTTTTATTATTACTTTTTTGATTTTACTGTAATATTATTAGAATATTATTTATCCATAAATCCAATAGTATAATAATAAGAAAGTTTAAAAAAATATACTGTAGTAGTAGAAAAAAGATTTAAAAACATAAATATATAATTATATTGATTAAAGAAAAATAAAATAAAACAAAATCAATGTAGAAAAAAAAATAATAAAATTAATGATACCTAATAGGAGGTATAATTATGGAAGAATCATCACCTTTAAACACAGTTGAAGAAGAAGACCGTGAAATAACAAACATATTAGATAAACATGAGGCAATCGAACGTAATCTAACATGGGAAGTAAGAAAATTAGAAAAAGACAAAGTATTACTAGAAAACGAGAATCTCAGGTTAGACCGTGAAGTTAAATCATTAAAAAATGAAATAAATCGTTTCAGAACACCACCATTAGTACTAGCAACTGTCTCTGAAATACTAGATAACAACCAAGTAGTAGTAAAAAGTAGCACAGGACCATCATTTTTACTAAGATACTCTGATAAAGACAGTGATAAAGTAGAAATTGGTTCAAGAGTAGCACTAAATCAACAAACATTCAGCATAGTTGATATTATAACTTCCGAAAAAGATCCATTAGTATCTGGAATGGAAATAGATGAAAAACCAAATATAAGCTATGATGACATTGGTGGATTAAAAAAACAAATACGTGAAACTGTTGAAACAGTAGAACTACCATTAAAAAATCCAGAAATATTCAAAGAAGTTGGTATTACACCACCTAAAGGTGTATTATTCTATGGTCCACCAGGTACAGGAAAAACTCTCCTAGCAAAAGCAGTCGCACATGAAACAAATGCAACTTTCATAAAAATTGTAGCATCTGAATTTGTAAAAAAATACATAGGAGAAGGATCACGTCTAGTAAGAGGAGTATTTGAATTAGCTAAAGAAAAAGCACCAGCCATAATATTTATAGATGAAATTGATGCTATAGCAGCTAAAAGATTACAAGGATCTACAAGTGGAGATCGTGAAGTTCAAAGAACACTCATGCAATTACTAGCAGAAATGGATGGATTTGAATCCCGTGGAAATGTTGGTATAATTGCAGCAACTAATAGGCCTGATATATTAGACCCAGCATTAGTAAGACCTGGAAGATTTGATCGTATTATAGAAGTTCCAGTTCCTGATGAAGAAGGAAAACTTGAAATTCTTAAAATACACACCAAAAACATGTCCTTAGATTCTGATGTTGATCTTAATAAAATTGCAACTGAAGCAAAAACTGCATCAGGAGCAGACCTTAAATCAATATGTACAGAAGCAGGTATGTTTGCAATAAGAGAAAATCATCACAGTGTATCATCTAAAAACTTTGAAGATGCATTAGATAAAGTGATGAACAAAAATAAAAACAGAAATGAGTTATCTAAAGAAGCAGGAGTAATGTATAACTAATCATGTTATATAATACTCTTTAATCTTTTCTTTTTAACTTAAAAATAGCCTATGATGAACCCTATGAGCTCTGATATGATGATGAATGATGGGCGATCTGAGGCTAACTTTATTTAACCACCCTTAAAATAATGAAAAAAAAATTACTAATTTTTAAAAAAAGAATAATTAAATTAAAATAGTTAAATAACTTCTTTTAATTCATCAATTGATCTAACCACTGTATGGTTCTTTATTTGCTCAACTACAGGTCTTGTAACTAGTATTACAGGAAGTCCTAATTCTATTGCAGCATTAATTTTTTCCTCAGAACCACCACTTTCACCACTTTCTTTAGTAATTACAGCTTTAACATTGAATTCTTTCATTAAACTCATGTTAAATTCTTTGGAAAATGTTCCTTGCATAGCAACTATATTACTTGCAGGAATACCTGTTTTCTGGGTTTTTGAAATACTGAACGTGTTTGGAAGTACTCTTACAATTATTTGTTTTGGGTCTACTTCTTTGACTATTTCTGGTAAGGTCATAACTCCTGCTAGATGCATAAGTTTTTCATTATCACCTAATAATTCTTTTGCTTTTAAAGCTCCTTCAGGGAATGTTGAAACTTTTTTTATTAAATCAGACTCTGGTAGAATTGTTGATGCTCTTTCATATCTAATATAGTTTATTCCTGTTTCTTCAGCACTTTCAATAGCGGTTTCAGTTGCTACTGCTGCAAAAGGGTGAGTAGCATCAATGAGTGTGTCTATATTTTTTTCTTTTATTACGTTAATAAAATCTTCTTTTCGTAATGCTTTTGATATAACTTCAGTTGCTCCTGCAGATTTTGCTATTTTTGATCCATAATCAGTAACTGTTGTGGCGAGGATATAATTATTTTCATCTTCACTTAGAAAATTTATAACTTTACTTGAATCAGATGTACCAGACATTACAATATATCTCATTTAGCATGCCTCCAATATATTTAAATTAATTATTTCATTAATTATTGTATTTTTTAAAATCATTTTTGTTATGATTATTTTTTTAAATAATAACTAATACTTGTTATGTTAATTTATGCTTCACAAAATTAAAATAAATTTTATATAAAAAAAGAGGATGTGAGTATTAGATTATCTCATTTTCAAATAATCTAATTATTCTTTCAGCTACTAATATTGTGAGTGCTACGATAATAATTGGAATCCATGATATTAAAGGAATACTTGTTGTTCTAAATATCTCTTGTAGCACTGGAATGTAAATCACACATAACTGTAATAGGAATGATATTATAATAGATATAATTAATGTTCTATTTGTTTCTTTACTGTTAGATCTGCAGTTAAATACGTTTACTAATTGATATATTACAAATACTGTGAATGCTATTGTACCTGCTAGTCTTTGTTCTGTACCTATTGAAAGCTCATATAAATATAATCCAAGTGTACCAGCAGCCATTACTAATCCTACTAGGATAATATGTATTAAATTATTTTTTGATACAATGTTTTCATCACTAGGTGGAACATTCATAATGTCTTCATCTGATGGCTCTACACCTAATGACTGTGCTGGTGGTCCATCCATTATTATATTTATCCATAAAAGTTCCACAGCATTAAATGGTAATGTTAATGACATTATTGATGAAATTAATATAGTAATTATTGCTGCAATATTGGTTGATAATTGATATTTGAGGAATCTCTTAATATTTGAATAAATTGTACGACCTTCTTTAACAGCATAAGTGATGGTAGAGAAATCATCATCCTGTAAAATCATATCACTAGATTCTTTAGCAACATCAGTACCAGAACCCATTGCAACACCTATATTTGCACTTGTAAGTGCTGGTGCATCGTTAACTCCATCACCAGTCATTGAAACAATTTCACCGATACTCTTCAATGCTTTAACAATTTTAACTTTTTGTTCTGGAAATACTCTTGCAAAAACATTCACATCTTTAACAACGTCCCTGAATTCATCATCAGACATTTTATTAATTTCGTCACCTGTTAATACTTTATCTGGATGATTAATTCCAACCATTTTAGCTACTGCTACTGCAGTATTTTTATGGTCACCTGTTATCATTTTAACATTGATTCCTGCTTTAGCACAGATTTTTATTGAATTTTCCACGTTTTTTCTTGGTGGATCCATCATACCTACAAGACCTACAAATATAAGGTCTTCTTCCAGACTATTAATAGCGTAATTCTCATAATTATCAATATTCTTATATGCTAATAATATTACTCTAAGAGCATTATCTGTATATTCTGTTATTTTATCTTTGATATGCTGAACCTGTTCTGATGATAATTTACTAATTTCACCATTTTCTTCAATAAATTTACATTTATCTATAAGAATTTCAGGTGCTCCCTTAGTTAGTACAAATTCCTCACCACCTATTTTATTTATAGTGGTCATTCTCTTACGATTACTATCTAAAGGAATTTCATCAATACGCTCATATGAAATATCATCATTAAAATCATTATCAAGAGCAAATTCTAGTATTGATATATCAGTAGAATCACCAATCTTAACATCTTTACTTTTATTAACCTTAGCATTGTTACATAACCCTGAGACTAGAATGGCCTTATTTTTATCTGTAATATAGGAATCAGTTACTGTTAGTTTATTCTGAGTTAATGTACCTGTCTTATCAGTACAAATAACAGAACATGACCCAAGTGTTTCAACAGCTAATAATTTTCTAATAATAACATTATTTTTAGCCATTTTCTGCATACCAAGAGCTAGTGTTAATGTTAACACTGCAGGTAATCCTTCAGGTATAGCAGCAACTGCTAAAGATACTCCAGTCATGAATGTAGTTGCTATGTCAAATCCATGGAATAATTGAAGTATAAATATAAGAATACAAATTATTATTGAGAATAATCCTAATGTCTTTCCTAATTTATCAATTTTAATTTCTAGGGGAGTTTCACTTCCTTCTTCTTCCTGAATCATGGAAGCTATTTTACCAATCTCTGTATTCATACCTGTTGCTATTACAAGTCCTTTAGCTCTTCCACGAGTTATTCCAGTGTTCATGTAAACAATGTTTTCATGATTATCATTTTCATCTGTGGCTGTTTTAGTAACTGCTAATGATTCTCCAGTTAATAATGATTCATCAACCTTAAGATCATATGTTTCAATTAATCTTACATCTGCAGGTACATTATCTCCCTCTTCAAGTATTACAGCATCACCTACTGTAATATCTTCAACATTAATCTCTTGTTTCTGATTATCTCTCAGTACGACAGTTGTTATCGTAGTCATGGATTTTAGTTTTTCCATGGCATTCTGAGCTTTTCTTTCCTGTCTATATCCTAAAACTGCATTTAATATTACTACAAAGAATATTACAGCTGAATCCAGAAAATCATTTATCAATGCTGAAACTATTCCTGCTAAGATTAATAGTATCATCAATGGTTCTGTGAATTGTAATAGAAATTTTTTTAATTCACTTTCTTTCTTTTTTTCTTTAAGTACATTCTTTCCATGTTTTTCTAGTCTTTCTTCTGCATCACTACTTGATAATCCATCCTGTGTAGTGTTTAATTCAGTAATAACTTCAGGTATAGTTAATTTTTCCCATTCCATTGTTTTTACCACTCATTTTTTCATAACATAAAATGCTATTTTTTTGTAATTAACAAGTTTTAATTTGTTTTGAAGTTTGTAATTTACTTCTTCTGTAAATAATGGTTTTATTAATAAATCAGCACCATATTTCTCTGATAACTTGAATAAATCATATTGTAACTCTTCGGGCGGTCTTATAGAATAGATTAAGTCAGCATCTTCATAGATTTCATCAGTCGGTTTTGTTATATCATCGTAAATTACTGTATCATTACAGGGATTAATGTCTACTAGTTTTATTTCGGTATCTTTTAATTGTTCTTTTAATATTTGGCTAGGCTGTAATATCTTACCTACTCCAACTTCAATAATTTTATTACTATTACTGTAATTATTTATAATATATTCTGTAAAGTTTTCCCATAGTTTCATCATATAAATATAATATGACTTTAATTAATTAATAAACATATATATTATAATTAAGGAAAGTATTTTCGAGTGATTATTTAATGATTATACGTGACTTTATATTATCCGATTTAGACGATGTAGTTCGAATTGAATTTGATGTGTTTGATGATCCATATCCTATTGATGTATTAGTTCAATTGTATAATGTTGGCTGTGGATTTTTAGTTGCAGAAATTAGTGGCATGGTTATAGGCTATGTTATTTTCTGGATTAAAGAAGGATTTGGTCATATCATTGCAATAGGGGTGGATTCTAAATATCAGGATATGCATGTAGGGTCTTTATTACTTGAAAAAGCTATATACATATTCCATAGGAATAATATTTTCAAAATCAGATTAGAAGTTCGTAAATCTAATATTCGTGCAAGGAAATTCTATTGTAGAAGAGGATTTGTACAGGTAGATGAAGAAGATAATTATTATAATGATGGAGAAGCAGCAATAATTATGGAATATTCTAAACATGAAACTTAATCATGTTTCCACTATTTTTACCGTTACTTTTTTTTACTATTAAATCATATATATTAATATTAGGAATGGGCATGTAAAGATTTTTTGAAAATTAATAATTAAAAATAAGATATTTTCTTTTAACGGAACTATTAACATAGGATATATTTTTATTATAAAAATAAGAGTGTAATAACATATTATTTTAGAAAAATGACTTTATATATGTCATGAATTTTAATATAAAATATTATCTGTTAATAGAAAACTTTTCTATTTTAAAGAATTATTTTTTGGGGTAAATAATTATATTTTTTAAGTATTTTCATGTTCATTTATCAATTCACTAAAGCAATAAAATGAAATTTATGATATTAACTAAAATTAGTGTAAATCATAATTAATATAAAAAAAATATCATAATCATAAAATTGGGGTTTTAAAGTGGTAAAAACTGCAAAATTAGCATTAGAAGATGGTACAATATTAAAAGGAGAAGGTTTTGGTGCTGAAACCGTTAAATCCGGAGAAATTGTATTTTCAACTGCAATGACAGGATATGTTGAATCATTAACTGATCCCTCATTCAAGGGACAAATATTAATGTCAACTTATCCCTTAGAAGGAAATTATGGAGTATCCTCTGATTGGTATCAATCAGATGATATTAAAGTAGAAGCGTATATTGTAAGACAAGTATGTAAAGATCCTTTTCATCCAAAGTCTGAAAAAACATTATCTGAATTCTTAGAAGAATTTAATGTACCAGGTATCAGTAATATTGATACAAGAGCATTAACACTAAAAATCAGAGAACGTGGTTCAATGAAAGCAGCTGTAGCTAATATAGATATTAGTGATGAAGAATTAATGAAAATAGTTGAAGAACAACCACGTATAGAAGATATGAAGTTAGTTGATAAGGTCACAGTCAAAGAACCTAAAATAATCAAAGAAAGACAAGAATACAATGTAGCAGTAATAGACTGTGGTGTAAAGAAAAATATTCTAAAAAATCTAGCAAAACAAGGAGTAGGAATAACATTAGTACCTTCATCAACAAGTGCACAGGAAATATTTGACTTGGACGTGGATGGTGTACTCGTATCAAGTGGACCTGGAAATCCAGAAAATGTAGATAATATACAGGACACTATCAGGGAAGTAGCACAGAAACTTCCAGTAGCAGGTATCTGTCTTGGACAACAAATCATAGCTCTAACATATGGTGCTAAGATTTATAAGATGAAATTTGGACATAGAGGATCAAATCAGCCAGTTAAAGATTTAGAATCTGGTCAAGTTTACATGACATCACAAAATCATAGCTTCACAGTTGATGAAGAATCAATCAAAGGTACTGATTTAGAAATAACTCAAATAAACTTAAATGATGGAACACCTGAAGCAATTAAACACAAAGAATTACCAATATCATGTATTCAATACCATCCAGAAGCTGGACCGGGACCTCATGATTCAAAACAATTCTTTGAAGAGTTTGTAGAAACAATAAAGAATTACTAGGTGGACTATTAAATTTTATAAATTTTTTTTAGGAGTTAGTCGATATGCCAAAGGATAAAGATATTAAAAAAGTATTAATTATTGGATCAGGACCTATACAAATAGGACAAGCTGCAGAATTCGATTATTCTGGATCACAAGCATGTAAATCATTAAGAGAAGAAAACGTTGAAACAGTCTTGGTAAATAGTAATCCAGCTACAATACAAACAGATATTGATTCTGCGGATAGAGTATATGTAGAACCACTAACAGCAGAAGTAGTAGCAAAAATAATTGAAAAAGAACAAGTTGACGCAATTTTACCAACCATGGGTGGACAAACTGGTTTAAATATTGCAATAGACTTGGAGAAGATGGGTGCACTTGAAGGAGTACGTGTATTAGGTTCACCAATAGAAACAATTAATAATGTAGAAGACCGTGATTTATTTGCTGAATTCATGGAAAAACTAAATGAACCTATACCTAAATGTCATGCTGTAAATTCATTAGAAGAAGCATATAAAGCAGTAGAAGACATTGGATATCCTGCAATTGTAAGACCAGCATTTACACTTGGTGGAACTGGTGGAGGAATAGCTCATAATAAGAAAGAATTCGAAGAAATTGTAAACCATGGATTAGAAATGAGTTTTATCAACCAAGTATTAATTGATGAATCAGTACTTGGATGGGAAGAATTCGAGTATGAGGTAATGAGAGATAAAAATGATTCATGTATCATAGTATGTAACATGGAAAATATTGATCCTATGGGTATTCATACAGGTGAAAGTATAGTTGTAGCTCCAACACAAACATTATCTGATGAGGATAATCAAAGATTAAGAGATGCATCAATAAAAATTATCAGAGCATTAGGAATATGTGGTGGATGTAACATACAATTCGCAGTACATCCTATAACAAAGGAGTACAAAGTTATCGAGGTAAATCCTAGGGTAAGTAGAAGTAGTGCATTAGCATCAAAAGCTACAGGATATTCAATAGCTAAAGTATCCTCAAAAATAGCTTTAGGTATGACCTTAGATGAAATAAGTAATGACATAACTAAGGAAACACCAGCCTCATTTGAACCAGCAATAGACTATGTAATAGCAAAAATACCTAGATGGCCATTTGATAAATTCAAAGGTAATACTGGAGAATTAGGAGTACAAATGCAGTCTACAGGAGAAGTAATGGCAATAGGTAGAACAATCGAGGAAGCATTACAGAAAGCTATACGTTCATTAGATATAGATCAAGAAGCATTTGAGTACACAGAATATACAGATTATGACTTAGAACATGCTACTGATCAAAGAATATTCCAATTATATTCAGCATTAAAAGATGGAAGATCAATAGATGAATTAGCAAAGATTACAAATATTAGTCCATTCTTCATACATAAAATAAAGAACATTGTTGACATGGAAGAAAGAATTGAAATGCAGGGAAGCAGTGTATTATATAATACAAAATTATTCAGAGAAATCAAACAATATGGATTCAGTGATAAGAGAATTGGTGAATTAATTGGTTTAGATGAAGATAGTGTAACAAATGCACGACTTGAACTTAATCTACAACCTGAATATAAGATGGTAGATACATGTGCAGCTGAGTTTGAAGCTAAAACACCATACTACTATGGAACATATGATTCAGCACCAGAAATAATAAAAGATGATAAAAAGAAAATAGTAGTACTAGGTGCAGGGCCAATAAGAATAGGACAAGGTATAGAATTTGATTACTGTTGTGTACATGCAGCATTAGCATTAAAAGATGAAAATGTTGAAACAATACTTATAAACAACAACCCCGAAACAGTAAGTACTGATTATGATATATCAGACAGACTATACTTTGAACCATTAACAAAAGAGGATGTACTAGCAGTTTTAAATCAAGAACAACCTGATGGAGTAATAGTACAGTTTGGTGGACAAACCTCAATAAACCTTGCAGAAGCTATTAGTAAAGCAGGATATAATATAATAGGAACACCATTCGAAAGTATAGATATGGTAGAAGATAGGGAACAATTCACAGAAGTTTTAAATGAATTGAAAATACCACAAGCAGACTATGGAATAGCAAACTCATTAGATGATGCAAGAGAAGCAGCTCATTCAATAGGATTCCCTGTACTAGTAAGACCATCATACGTACTTGGTGGACGTGCAATGGAAATAGTATATGATGATGATGAACTAGAAGATTATATGAAAGAAGCTGTAAAAGTATCAAAAGAACATCCTATACTTATAGATAAATTCCTAGAAGATTCAATAGAATTAGATGTAGATGCACTAGCAGATGGAGAAAATGTATATGTATGTGGAATAATGGAACACATAGAAGAGGCAGGTATACACTCAGGTGATTCAGCATGTGTAATTCCACCACAAACAATACCAGAAAAAATAATTGAACAAGTAGAAGACTATACTACAAAACTAGCATTAAAACTAGGAGTAATTGGTTTAATTAACATACAATATGCTATAAAAATGGATCCTGAACCAAAATTATACATAATTGAAGCAAATCCAAGAGCTAGTCGTACAGTACCATTTGTAAGTAAATCTATTGGTATACCAATAGCTAAAATAGCATCCAAACTAATGTTAGGAGCTAAATTAACTGACTTTGATTTAGTAAATTATTCTGATATAAAACACGTATCAGTAAAAGAATCAGTATTCCCATTCTTAAAAATACCTGATGCAGACACAGTGTTAGGACCGGAAATGAAATCAACTGGAGAAAGTATGGGTATTGATAAAAACTTTGGATTAGCATATTATAAAGCACAACTAGCAGCTAATATGAAATTACCAACAGAAGGTAAATTCTTCTTAAGTGTACGTGATTCAGATAAACCAAAAATAGCACCAATAGCTAAAAAAGCAAAAGAATTAGGATTTGATTTAATAGCAACAAGAGGTACAGCTAATGCAGCACCTGATGTTGATATTGACATTATACGAAAAGTTAGTCAAGGTTCACCAAATATACGTGATGCAATGTTTAATGGTGAAGTAGCATTTGTAGTTAACACACCATCAGGTAAACAATCAGCTGATGATGGATATATTATAAGAAGATTAGCTATTGAGTTAGGAATTCCATACGTAACCACTATTGCTGGTGCAAATGCAGTTCTTAAAGCAATTGAAGAAGCAGGTTCTGGAGACCTTAATGTAAAATCACTTAATGAATATGGTGAGTTATAACATTAATTGAATTAAATTAACATCCATACTCTTTTTATTATTTTTTTTATTAAATTTTCATTTTTTTTAACAAATTTTTCTCGAGATGATTTTTATGATGACTATTAAAAATGGTTTAGTACTCACAGGATTTAACTTAGATCCTGTTCACACTAATGTTGTAATAAATGATGAAGGACGTATTATTAAATTATCACGTTATTATGAAGAAGGTGAAATAATTGATGCTACAGGCTGTATTGTTACACCTGCCTTTATAAATGCACATACTCATATAGGAGACTCTATAGCAAAGGATGTAGGAGATGGTTTATCTATAAAAGAATTAGTTGAACCACCAAATGGACTTAAACATCAAAAATTAAATCAAGCATCTGATCAAGAGATAATTGAATCAATGCATGAAGCAGCAAAAGAAATGTTATATTCAGGAACTTCAACATTTATAGATTTCAGAGAAGGTGGATTAAAAGGTATTGAATTACTAAAAAAAGCAATATATGACCTTCCAATAAATGCATGTATATTAGGACGAAGTGATAAATACTATGACCCAAACACAACACCAGAAGAAGCAAGATTAATAACAAGAGAATTAATACAGCATTGTGATGGAATAGGATTAAGTGGTGTGCAAGATGTTGACCCTGAGATAATGCTTCAAATAGCTGAAGTATGTAATGCAGAGGATAAAATAGCAATGGTTCATGTAGCAGAATACTATGAATTACAGGAACAATCAGTTCAATTAACAAATCAAACAGAAGTAGAACGAGCATTACGTGCAGGTTACACAAATCTAGTACATGTAACTTATCCTATAATGCAGGATTTAGATTTATTATCTTCATCAAGTCCCTTTATTATATCTTGTCCTAGGTCTAACGGTATGTTATCAGTAGGAGTACCGCCAATATCAGCATATGCAGAACAACAGATAGACGTAGCATTAGGAACTGATAATGTCATGTTTAATAAGCCAGACATGTTCAGAGAAATGGAATATACACTAAAAGCAGTACGTGGATCATATAAAAATAAAATAACAGCACATGATATTCTTAAAATGGCTACAATAAATGGTTTTAAAATATTAGGTAAGGATATAAGTATTCAAGAAGGTAATATTTCAGATATTTTAGTAATAAAACAAAAATCAGAGGATCCCTATTTATCTATAGTAAATAGATCATCACCGGATGATATAATTAGTTTTATTATGGGTAATCAAATGTAAGAAGAAGGAGAAGATGAGTTACATATCTGATTCAATATAATCAAATTCTTCTATATGTTTTTTATTTTCTTTCATTTCTTTATCATTTTTTATTTTGAGTTCTTTTTCTGTTATTAAATGTTTTTCTAATTCTTTACGAACATCATCAGGTATTCTTTCACTTTTTTGTTTTATAAAGTTAAAATGTACCATTGTAGCAAGACCACTGCATCTTAACTGTCCATTTTGCCATACTTCTTGTATTATTGTAAATGAACTATTACCTATTCTTGAAACATATGTTCTGATTTCAACGTCATATCCAAAATATATTTGTTTAATGTAATTAGTTTCAGTATGAGCTAAAATTAAATTCCATTTCTTATATGTTAATTCTAAATTTGGTACAAATATTCTAAATATTGGATTTCTTGCAGTTTCGAACCATATCGGTACTACATTGTTATTTATATGTCTTAATCCATCAGTATCGCCTATACGTGGGGTTATTGTTGTAGTAAACATTCAAATTCTTCCTATAATTTTCTTATTATAATATTTTTCTTAATTAATTAATTTTATCTAAAAATTTATTATCTGAAAAAAAGTATAAAAGTGGGGGGGGGATAAGATTATAATTCTTGAATAAAGTTATTTGTAATACCTTCTAATGTTTCCATGTTTTTTGTATTATAATCAAGTTCCTCGGATACAGTGTTATTGTCGGTATTGGCTGTGTTATTTGCAACTGTTGTATTATTTGTTGTATTTGTAGTCTTATTATTAGCTGTGTTGGTATTGTTAGTAATGTTATTTGTATTATTTATATTGTCTGTAGTGTTAACAGGGTCTACGGTATTAGTATAATTACTATCATCTTTCTGTAAAGATATATTTTGTACAGTAAATGAATCTTCATTTATAGTGTTTATATTGTCAGGTGATGTACTAATAGAAGTTGGTAATATCTGTTTGCACATATCTTCACCAATATTATTCATTCCGAATACTGCTCCAGAACCAAATGCTATTATGGCAATTAATAATACTACAATGAATCCACCTTTAGTACTATCATTCATAATATCACCTATATTATTTATATTATCTATTTTTTATTCAACTGTCACTGATTTAGCTAAATTTTTTGGTTTATCAGGATCTATATTCTTTTCTATACTTATATAATATGCTAGTAATTGTAAATCAATTATATACAGTAATGGTGCTAACTCTTCATCAATTATTGGATTAAATAAGAGTTTATCTTCAAAATCACTTATTTGAGTATCATTATTTGCACCAAGGATAATAACATCTGCTCCACGAGCTCTTATTTCTTGCAAGTTATTATATGTTTTATTATAACTTGGACCTGGTGGTAGTATTCCTACAACTGGAATATTATCATCAATTAATGCTAATGGGCCATGTTTTAATTCACCTGCAGGATAACCTTCACCATGGATATAGGTTATTTCTTTAAGTTTTAAAGCTCCTTCTAATGCAGTAGGATAATTAAATCCTCTTCCAATGTAGAAGAAATCTTTTGCTTTACTATATTTTTTAGCTATCGTTTGTATTTGTTTTTCCTTTGTTAGTAACTCTTCTGTTAAACCTGATAATGAATGTAGCTTATCGAGTAATTCCTGGTTTTCATCTAAGTATGCAACTAATAAGTATATACTTATTAATTGACTAATGTATGTCTTTGTAGCTGCTACACCTATTTCAGGTCCTGCTCTTGTGTATATAACATGGTCTGCCTCTCTTGTTATTGAACTACCCACTACATTAACAATTGCTAATGTTTCAGATTTTTTCTTTGCTATTTTAAGTGCTTTTATAGTGTCTGCTGTTTCTCCTGATTGTGTTACGAAAATTACTAGTGTGTGGTCATCAAGAGTTTTCTTGAAGTATTCAAATTCAGATGCTAATATTACTTCTGTTGGTATACCTATCTTTGATTCTATGAGATATTCTCCGATTAATGATGCATGATATGAGGTTCCACATGCTACGAAGCATATTCTGTTAAAGTTTTTGAATCTCTTCACAATTTCTTTAATTTTATTTTCTTCGGATAAGGTGTCTTTTATTATTTGTGGTTCTTCGTAGATTTCTTTAATCATGAAATGGTCAAATCCACCTTTTTCAGCCATTTCAGGATCCCATGTTATTGTTGTTACTTCTTTTTCTATTGGATTTAGGTCTAAATCCATGATTTTAATGCCATTTTTGTCTACTTGTATAATTTCTTTGTCTTCTAAGTAGATTATTTGGTTTGTTTCACTTAGTATTGCTGGTACGTCAGAAGCTAAGTAGTTACCATTTTCAGATATTCCTGCTATTAGAGGACTTTCATTTCTAGCTCCTATAATTTTATCAGGTTCATCTGAAGATATTATTGCTAGTGCATATGAACCAATTAGACGTTTAACTGTTGATTGTGTTGCAGTTAACAAATCTTGTCCTTCATCCATGTATTTTTCTATTAAATGAGGTATTACCTCCGTATCAGTCTCTGATTTAAATACATGTCCCTCGTTTTTAAGTTCTTGATATAATTCTTTATAGTTTTCTATTATACCATTGTGTACTACACTTATTTTATTTTTACAATCACAATGTGGATGTGCATTTTCTGTTGTGGGATTACCATGTGTTGCCCATCTTACATGAGCAATTCCTATGTTTCCATCTATGTCTTTAAGATTTATTTTTGAGTCAACTTCATCTATTTTTCCGCTACCTTTTTTCACGTTTATTTTATCGGTTACTGTTGCGATTCCTACGGAATCATAGCCTCTATATTCCAATTTCTTTATTGAGTCAATTATTGTTGGAGCAGCTTTTTTATTTAATACACATCCTACTATTCCACACATATTATAATCTCCTGATTAGCTTAAAGTTAATCTAAATTATTTATATATTATTTTCTATCTTTATGTATTAAACTATTTAATTCATATATTATAATACTTATCATTGACATATATTATAATATCAATTAGAATAACAGGTCTAATTGTTTACGATTATTAGACTATTTTAAAAAATATTGTGGAATTAAAAATGACTGAAATAAAAAAAGAATTACTATACACAGGAAAGGCAAAAGATGTATATAAAGTAGATGGCGAAGATGATAAAGTAATCATTAAATTCAGAGATGATATTACTGCACTCGATGGTGGTAGAAAAGATACTTTAAGTAAAAAAGGAGCATATAATGCTTTAATTTCTGCAAAACTATTTGAAGTATTAGAAGAGCATGGTGTAGCTACTCAATATATTAAATTAGTAGAACCTGACCAAATGCTTTCAAAATCTCTTGACATGATACCATTAGAGGTTATTTGTCGTAATATCGCTACCGGAAGTCTTCTTAGGAAATATCCATTTCACAAAAACCAAAAATTAGAACCTCCAGTAATGCAATTTGACTACAAAAATGATGTTTATCATGATCCAATGTTAAATGATAGTATCATAACCGCATTAGAAATAGCTACACAAGAACAATTAGATAAAATACGAGAAATTACCCATGTAATAAATAAAGTATTATCTAAATTCTTAATAGATAAAGGATTAATATTAGTTGACTTTAAAATAGAATTTGGATTTGACAAAGATGGAAAACTAGTATTAGGTGATGAAATAAGCCCAGATACAACAAGATTATGGGATGCAGAAACATTAGATAATTTTGACAAAGATATCTTCAGAAAAGGAGAAGAAGGTGTTGTTGACGCATACCATAAAGTAGTTAATTTAGTGTTAACTGATGAAGAAAAAGATAAATGGAATGTAGAAAAGATTTAAGAATAATTAAAAAAACTAATTAGTCAGGAAGTATTTTATTATGAATTTTGATGTGGAAGTTAAAATAAGTTTAAAGAAAGGTATGTTAAACCCAGAAGCATCTACTATTGAAAAAGCATTAGCATTACTAAATTATGAAGTAAGTAATACACAAACTATAGACATAATTAAGTTCACAATTGATGCAACCAATGAAGATGAAGCATACAAAGAAGTAGATGAAATGTGTCAAAAATTATTATGTAATCCTGTGATTCATGATTATGAAATAACAATTAGTGAGGAATAATATTGACAGATGTAACTGATGTTAATGTAGGTATTATTAGATTTCCTGGAACTAACTGTGATAGAGACATAGAATATGCAGTTAATATAGTAGGTGCTAAGCCACATTACATAGATTGGAATAAAAAAGATTTATCAAACATGGATGTAGTTATAATACCTGGTGGATTTTCTTATGGTGATTACCTTAGAGCTGGATCAATTGCAGGTATAACACCAATAATTACAGCTATAAAAGAATTTGCAAAAGAAAATAAACCAGTTTTAGGTATTTGTAATGGTGCTCAAATTCTAGGTGAAATTGATTTAGTTCCTGGAGTTTTTATTGAGAATGAAAATGCTAGATTCATATGTAAAAATGAAAAACTCAAAATTAATACTACAAGAACACCATTTACAAAATTATACAAAAAAGATGAACTAGTAAATCTACCTATAGCTCACAAAGAAGGAAGATATTATACTGATAACCTTGAAGAATTATATGATAATGATCAAATAGTTCTAACTTTTGAAGATGAAAATCCTAATGGTTCATTAGATAATATAACAGGTGTATGTAATAATGAAGGAAATGTTGTTGCAGTAATGCCTCATCCAGAAAGAGCTGTTGAAAAACTATTACGTTCAGAAGATGGATTAAAATTCTTTAAAGGTATTCTTGACTAGATACTTTTTTTTAATAATTCTTTTTTTTATCAACTATTTTTTTAATTTATTAATAAAATTTATATTTTTTAATAAAAACTCAATTATTTTATAATGCATATTTAATATATAGAATTATTATAAATAATACTAATTAATCGAGTATAGAGGAGATATTAATGACAGTATACATGTTAGGTGCAGGACCAGGAGACCCTGATTTAATAACACTAAAAGCAATAAAAATTCTTAAAAAAGCAGAAGTAATATTATATGATAATTTAGCAAATGATTCCTTACTTGAATATGCTCCAGACGATGTTGAATTAATATATGTGGGTAAAAGAGCAGGTGAACACTATCGAAAACAACCTGAAATAAATCAATTATTAATTGAACAAGGAAAAAAACATGATAATGTAGTAAGATTAAAAGGTGGAGATCCATTCATATTTGGCCGTGGTGGCGAAGAAGAATTAGCATTACTAAAAGAAGGAATAGATGTTGAATTTGTACCCGGTATAAACTCTGCTATAGGAGCAGCAACATCAATAGGTTTACCACTAACACACAGAGCAGTTGCAACAAGTTTAACATTAGTAACAGGTCACGAAGATCCTGAAAAATCAGAAAAACAAGTAAATTGGGATTACACTGCAGATACATTGGTTGTATTCATGGGAGTTGGATTACTTAAAAAATATGTTCCTAAAATACTACAATACAGATCTCCAGATACACCAGTATGTGCAATAGAAAAAGGTACATTACCTGACCAAAGAATAATAACTGGAACACTAGCAGATATAACAGAAAAGAAAATCAGACCACCTGCATTAATTATTATTGGAGATGTAGTAAATATTTACAAAGAATGTGAAGAATTAAGGAGTAAAATGGAATAATGACAGATCGTAATCTAAACAATAAAAAAGTTGTTATTACACGTCCAATTGAAAGAGCAGATGCATTAGCAGATATTATAAAAGATAAGGGTGGACAACCTATTATAATTCCAACATTAGAATTACAGTTAGTAGAATCTGATGAATTACATTACATTGTAGATAATATAAATGATTTTGACTGGATAATCTTTACTTCACCAGCAGGTGTAACTTCATTCTTTAAATTATATGGAGAAAAAAGTATTCCATGTAAAATTGCGGTTATAGGAGTTAAAACAGAGGAAGAATTAGAAAAACATAATAATCATCCAGATTTAATACCTGAAAAATTCACGGCAGAAGGATTACTTAAATCATTTGAATCAATAGATTTAAATAATAAAAAAATAGCATTACCTAGAACATTAAGTGCTAGAAAAGTATTACCAGAAGGTCTTGAGGTTCATGGTGCAGATGTGTTAATTGCGGAGGCATATACATCAGGAATTCCAAGGGACACATCAGGAATATTAGAATTATCAAATATGATTATTAATAGTGATATAGATATTGTAACATTCACAAGTCCTTTAACAATAAAAAATTTATTTGAAGTTGTTAAAACAGAAAAACCTGATGAATTTAATATTCTTGTCGATGCATTAAAAAACAATGTGATTGTAGGATCAATAGGACCAATCACGGGTAAAGTATGTAAGGAATATAATATAGATACAGTAGAACCTCAAAGGTACACTGTGAAAAACATGATTGATGCTATAATAGATGCAGTTAATTAGGAGTTGAATTTAATGAAAACTATTATTTGGCCAGTATATTTAAACTCAGAGCACACTAGAGGCGAAGGCCGTAAATTATCTCTAGATGAATCAGTTAGTAATCCGAAAATTCGAGAAATAAGTCAAGCTTTAAGAAAACTGAAAATTCAACACATAGTGGACCACAGTAAATCTTATCCTGGATCTTGGTGGGAAAACTCAGGCCGGGTTGTAGTAGAACAGGACGAAAAAACAAAAATCGAATTATTACGTGCAATTTCAACTCAAATTAGATTGTCACGTAATCATGATAATTAATTAACCACCATTAACTTTTCTTTTTTTTATATATTTTTTATAAGGCGATGTTAAATGAACTTAGAAGATGGAAATATAACAGAATCACGTAATCAAATGGATTTATTATTTAATAAAGCAAAAGATAAGATTTTAGGTGCAGAGGACGTAACTATTTACACACATACTGATTGTGATGGTATTACAGCTGGAAGTATACTTTCATCAATATTAGATAAACTAGAAATAGACCATGAAGTAAATTTCGTTGAAATTAATCAAGTAGATACTCTTACTAGTGATACTGATTTGACTATTGTATCTGACTTAGGTGCAGGTCAAGATATTTCTAATCTAGCTAATAATTCTAATAAATCAGTCATTGTTTTAGACCATCATCCACCTATAAGAAGATTAGGCACACAATTAAAAGGTGATTTGATTGAAATTAATCCTAATTATTATGGATTAGATGGGTCATACACAATTTCTGGTGGAGGTCTATCCTATCTGTTAGCTAAATCATTTCATTTCTACGATTTAAGTTGGATGGGTATTCTTAGTGCTGTTGGTGACATGCAAAATAGTATGACTGGTAAACTAAGGGGATTAAATAAGGAGATATTACATGATAGTACAGAAGTAGGCTGTGTTGATTATATTAATGATTTATTATTGTATGGGCGTAATACACGACCGCTATTTGTAGCATTATCCTACTTTGGAGATATTCATCTACCTTTAACAAATAATCGTAATGAATGTATTCATTTCCTTGAAGGTTTAGATATTCCTGTAAAAAATGAACTTGGAACAGTAAGATATCTATGTGATTTATCTATGGATGAAAAATCACGATTGTTTAGTGAACTCTTAAAGATGATGACAAGAGAAGTTCCCGATAGATATATCAAATATCTTCCTAAATTAATATCGGGTGAATCCTATGAATTCACATTTGAACAGGATTACACTTCTTTTAAAGATGCTAGTGAATACAGTACAGTTATTAATGCATGTGGAAGAAATAATCGTCATGAGCTAGGAATGGAAGTAATAAAAGGTAATAGGCATCTAATAGAGGATGAATTACAATCACTAGTTAAACAACATAAAAGATATCTAGCACAAAATATGTCAAGAGTATTAGAAGAGGGTTCTGTTGAAATATTAGATAATATTCAATACTTTGATGGTGATGGAATAAAGCCAAGTGTTGTTGGAACAATAGCAGGCATGCTTTTAAATAATTATGATTGGCAAAAACCAATTGTAGGATATACTCATGTTAACGGTGAAAACGAGGGATATAAAGTTTCATTAAGATGCTCTAAACTTCTAGGCTATGATGGAATACATTATGGTAACATTGTTAGAAAAATATCTGAGAAATGTGGTGGATCAGGTGGAGGACATAGTGTTGCATGTGGAGCATATATTCCAGAAGATAACATAGGACAATTTATAGATTTACTAAATAATGCTGTAAAACTATAAGTTATACATCCACCCATTTTAACAACATATAATACATTATATTAATAACTACCAAACATTTTATATTTTTTCTTAAGATATGCAATAATTATAAAAATTTAAATAAAGTAACTCTTATATATTATTATTAAGAATTAAAAAAACAATGATTGGTATTATAAGATAATCATTAAAGGGGTAGCACGATGAGAATATTTAAAAATAAAGGGGAATTTACTAAATTCCAAATTCTAGCTAAAATTGCACAGCAAGAACCTCACCTCAAACAAAAAGATATAGCTGATGAATTAGGAATAACTGTTCAAGCAGTATCCGAAAATATTAAATCATTAGTTAAGGATGGCTATGTAGAAACAGGTACTTCTAATTTCAGATACAAAATAACAAAATATGGTATTGACAAAGTAAAAACAGACGCTATTAATCTTAAATCTTATTCTGACATGGTATTAACAGTAATGAATGGTTATAAATCAATATGGCCTGCAATAGCTGCAGAAGATTTACATCAAGGTGAACAAGTATGGTTAAATATGGATGATGGAATATTATATGCAGATACTGAGGATAAATCAGGAGCATATGCAGAAGTATTTAGTGATGCATTAGAAGGAGAAGATGTAACTCTTATAAATCTTGGAGGAGAGATAGATTTAGTTCCTAAAGATGTAGTTATAGTAAAAATACCACCAATAGCAGAAGGTGGATCTAGAGCTTGTGACATGGATAAAATCAATGAAATATATGCACAAGATTTTGATAGAATAGGAGTACTTGGAACAAGTGCAAGAGCAATCACAAACCAATTAAATGTATATCCAGATTTTGAATTTGCTACTGCAGAAGCAACTTGTAGTGCTGCTGAAAAAGGTTTACGTGTATTAGTATTTGCAGTAGGTAAAATGACTAACAGAATAACATCTCGTTTAGAAGAAAAGGGTATAGTCTATTGTATTGAAGATGTTAAAAAATTATAATCTTCAATAATCTTTTTTTTTATTTAAATAATTAATTTTCTAATTTTTCTATGTATTGTACTCCAGTTGTATTAATTTTTGTAATGTTACATTTTTCTACCGATGTATCTGGAGTATAAGATAAGGCGAAGGCAGTATTTCCTAACATTGCCATTGAAGAACCAATTGTTTCATCATCAAATATTTCCAGTATTTCTTGTAATTCCTCATTTATTAATTGAGTGTTAATTGCAAATTCTCTTGATAATTTAATAAAGTTATCCATAGTAGGATTATTCATTAACTGTCTAAGTAAAATACTACCATTTTCATTTATGCGTTTTTGATGAAGAGGATTATCAATTATTTCACTAGTCTCAAGTATTCCAAGAGTTTTTGTAATAACATATATGGGTCTAGTTATTGAAATTTTATCAATAACACCATTTAGAGGGGAACCTTCTTTTAATCGAATAACACATCCACCATATAATTCTGAAATTACATCACCTAAACCGCTTGACTGGGAAATCTCAGCAAGATGTGCTATCTCACCAGCTTCCTTGTATGTAATACTAATGTTAAACAATGCAGGTAAAGTAAAACTAATACCTAAAGCAAAACTAGCACTAGTACCAAAACCAGCACCAATAGGTAAATTTAATTCATGATTAATAGTTATATCATAATCATCTAATACAAGATTATACTTTTCTTTTATAATTTCTACAGTCTTTAGACTAATAGTATTTAATTCATCAATTTCTCCATTAACTGTAATACTAATATTTCCAGTTCCGTCACTAATACTGGTGCTTGTAACAACACCTTCATCTAATGTAATACCAGCACCCTTTGATCCTTTTAAAGCTGGATTATTATTTCCTATTATTTCAAAAAAACCAGTAATATGTGCAGGTACAAATACTTTAAGTTCTTTAATCATATAATTATTTATATCGTTTCACATCTATAAATAAGATTATAGAAATAATTTAAATTAATAAGAATATTTAAGTATATACTCATAGGAAGGATGAAAAAATGTCTGAAAATAAGAGGATAGATTTACATACACATAGTCTATTCAGTGATGGGGAATTATTACCATCAGAATTAATTCGAAGAGCAGATGTATTAGGACATAAAGTAATAGCAATCACAGACCATGTGGATGCATCAAATATTCAAATTGCTGAAAAAATAGCTGATGCCGTAAATGATATTAGAGATAATTGGGATATTAAAGCCATTCCCGGAGTAGAAATTACACATACACCAATAGAAGTGATAGATAAATTAGCTAATCAAGCAAGAGAGTATGGTGCTGAGATAGTAGTTGTACATGGAGAAACAATAGTTGAACCTGTTAAACCGGGAACTAACAGGATGGCAGCTGAATCTCCATCTGTTGATATTATAGGACATCCAGGTCTTATAACTCCAGAAGAAGTTCAAATAGCTATTGATAATGATGTTTCATTAGAAATTAGTTCACGTGCTGGTCATTGTCTAGGTAATGGACACGTAGCAAAATTAGGTTTAGACTTAGGTGCAAATCTTGTTCTAGATAGTGATACTCATGCTCCAGGTGACCTTGTAACTTATGAATTAGCTGAAAGAATTGCAAGAGGAGCCGAGATTCCTGAGGAAGAGATTCCTAAAATATTACAGGATAATCCTGAAAAAATTCTTAAAAAGCATGGATTATAAATTTAATCCATCACTTAACTATTTTTTTTTAATAGACTACAGAGTATTCAAGTAGTACATCTTCATCTATTTTATTGATTGATTCCAGTTTTAAGTTAACACAATTGTCTTTTTTAAATCCCCTACCATCAACTAATGTTTTTGATTTTTTTCCACCAAGAATCTCAGAGCCAATACATATTGTTAGTTTATCAATTAATTGTTCTTGAAACATGGAAAAATTTAGTGTTGAACCACCTTCTAGTAGTATACTTTTTATACCTTTGTTGTATAGTTTTTCCATTGCATCTTTTAAATCTACTCTCTTATCGCCTGTTTTTATTATTTCACAATGTTTCTCTAATTGTTCTATTTTATCTTGAGGTGCATTATTTGAAACTACAATAATTGTTTTTGCATTATTATTTAGTACTTTAGAATTTAAGGGTGTTCTTGCATTACTATCTATAATAATTCTTACAGGATTCTCTTCTATTTTTGATGGTATTTTATGAATTGTTAGTTTAGGATTGTCAACAATCACAGTATTTATTCCAACCATTATACCATCATATTTTTTACGTAATTGATGTACACGTATTGCATCATTTTTTCCAGATATCTTCATAGAACTTTTTTCAGTTGCAATTTTTCCATCAACAGTCATGGCAGAATTCAAGTGAATAAATGGTTTCAACTTCATCACTCATAGTTAACTTTTAACTGTTTTAATGTGTTAATAATATTTTCACCATTTCTAACAGCATTTATCAGTACTTCCTGGAATCCTTCTTTAATTAAAGCATCATTTTGAATAATCCATAAGATTAAATCAGGATGCTCAGTTAATGTAAGTTCATTAAATGGTATTTCTTCCTTATTAGAATCAGTAGATACTGCAACATGTTTTTCACCATTAATTTCAACTAACTTTATTGTTATTAACAAATCATCATTTTTGATACTAAAATAATCTCCAACTTCAGCAATACCACTAACAGACTCTTCTATTTCTAATAAATTTTTCTGAATCTTATCCTCATATTGATGTCTTTTCTCAACATAAATTTTTAACATATCATCCATTTCCATATTAATTCCCTCTTCTAAGTTATAAGTTATAAGTTATAAGTTATAAACATTCATAGCATTTCGCTCTGTAGCTCTTTCAATATCTTCAAAATCAATTTTTTTAGCTCTTGAAACTCTTTCTATTATTTTACGTATATTTAATGGTTGATTAGGTTCTCCTTTCACTGGTGATAAGTAAGGACTGTCTGTTTCTGTTAACATGTTTTCCAGAGGAACCTGTTTCATTATTTTTTTCTGTTTTTTTGAAAACAAAGAATTTGTAGCAAAAGACAAGTAGTATCCATAATCCACAGCCTCTAATGCTGTTTCATTGGTACCTGTGAAACAGTGGAATATAACATTTGGAATTTCTGTATATTTCTTTACTATATCTAATGCATGTTGCTCAGCATTACGTACATGTAAAACAATTGGCATGTCATATTCAGTAGCTATATTTAAAAGTTTTTCAAAAACAGTGTGTTGTCTTTTATTTTCATTTTCAGGTAAATTCTCAGAGAAATCAAGACCTATTTCTCCAATAGCTTGGATGTTATCAAGATTATCAATTATTTGATTTAATGTTTTATTTATGGTTTCTTTATCATCTACTCCAGCGTATTTTGGATGATAACCCATTGTTGTTTTCATAAAATCATTGTATTCTGAGCTTATTTTCAATGATCTTTCATTACTTTCAATGCTTGCTCCTGAATCTATAATATATTTAAATTCTTTTTTAGTATTCTCTATTATTTCATCTCTAGTGTCATCGAAATCTGAAAAACTAAGATGACAATGTGAATCAATCATATAATCACCTATTATTTTTTTTCTTTCATCTTCCAAAACGTCTTTGTCTTTGAGTGTATGAACGTATTGCTCTTAAAAAGTCTACTTTTCTAAGTTCTGGCCATAAACTATCTGTGAAGTATAATTCTGAATAAGATGATTGCCATAATAGAAATCCACTTAATCGTTCTTCACCACTCGTACGTATGATAAGATTAGGGTCTTCAAGTCCGGCAGTATATAGGTTTTTATTTATCATATCTTCATCAATATCTTCAGGTTCTATTTTTCCAGCTTTTACTTCTTTTGCTATCTTTCGGAAAGCATCTACTATTTCTGCTCTTCCATCATAACCCATTGCTATATTGATTAATCTATCATGATAATTTTCTGTTGATTTTTCTGCATCAGCTATAGCATCTCTTACTTTCTGTGGGAATAAATCTAATTTTCCTACAGCTTTAAGACGTACTTTATTCTTATGAATTTTTTTATTAGTACTGATACTTAGAAAACTTTGTACGAATAAATCCATTAAATCAGAAACTTCTTTGTCACTACGATTGAAATTTTCTGTTGAAAATGCATATACTGTTACTATTTTAATATCAAGGTCGATACACCATTCAAGTACATTTTCTAAGGTGTCAACTCCCCGTTTATGACCTTCTATAACTGGCATGTTTCCCTGTATTTTTGAGTATCTTCTGTTTCCATCCATGATTATTGCCACGTGTTTTGGCATTTTACTTTTATCTAGATTATGGGAAATATACCATTCATATATTGAGTATAATGGTTGTAGTAACATCATTAATTTATCCTTCTTTAATTTTTCATATTATTATTTCTATATTTAATAAGTTTAATATCTTTTTTTATTTTCTAGAATTAATGATATTAGAAATTAGATGTATTGAATTAACATATCCTTGCACTGTTTGTGAACGTGAAGTATCTATAAATAAATTTGGCTGTTTTAATGTTAATGCTCCATAACTCTTCATTCCAGCTACTAATACTAAACTTCTAAAAATTATATTACCTATAATACCATCAGGAGCTATAATTACATTTGCATGATCTTTTATTGCTTCTTCTATGAGTATGTAATAATGTTTAATATTGTATTCTTCTTTAAGTTCTTCAACAATTTGTTCACATTCTTCAATACTTCTGTCTATTTTTGTGCTTCGTCCTTTATCTTGTTTTCTTCCACCGGATATTAAAGCAATCTTAGGAGTATGTCCTGTACTAGTTATGACTTCGGAGCATTCTTTAATTATCATTTCTTTAGCTTTTTTAGTGTCACATTCATCTATGCCGACTGGTGTTAACATGAATTTATGTCCATTAATTTCCAGTATAGACGCACGGAATATGTGAGGATATTCTTTTCGTATGTCTTGAATAATGTTTGATTGTAATGATCCACGAATTACTCCATCGATTTCTGGATCATGAATGTATTTAATTAATTCTTCATTGGATGTAGCTATTTCAATATCCACATCTGAAAATTGTTTAATAGCTTCTAATACATTCTTATTTTCTCCGAGTCCTATTGCGATTTTCATAATCATAACCTATTTTTTTATATAGTTAATATGTATTTTCATTTTTAAATAGGTTTTAATTTTCAGTGTAAAAATTGTTAGTTAAAAAAAGGAAAGATAAGATGGTTAATGTTTATTTATAATTCTTTTAAAGATATTTCAATAGCTTCTAATGTTTTATCAAGGTCTTCTTTTGAATGCTCTGTTGATATAAATGTACATTCATACTGGGATGGTGCTATGAATACTCCATTTTCTAATAAATTATGGAAGTATTTAAGAAATCCTTTTGTGTCTGATTTTTGTGCTGTTTCATAATCATATACTTCATTATTTGTGAAGTACACCTGTGTCATTGATTCAACACCATTAATTTGATAATCTAGATTTAGGTTACTGAGTATATCTTGAATACCATTACGTAGGTAATCTCCTTTGTCATGTAGTTCTTTGTAGCGTTTATCTGTTAATATGTCAAATGCTGCAAGTCCACCATTTATTGACATTGGATTTCCACTAAATGTACCTGCCTGGTATATGTTTCCACTAGGTGTGAATTGTTCCATGTATTCTTTTTTACCTGCTATTGCTCCTATTGGGAATCCTCCACCAACAATTTTACCGAATGTTGCAAGGTCTGGTGTAATATCATAATATTCCTGTGCTCCACCTTTACTTATTCTGAATCCTGTGATTACTTCATCAATAATTAATAGAATATTATTTTCTTCTGTTATTTCTCTTAAAAATTGTAGGTAACCCTCTTTAGGTGGTACACATCCAATGTTTCCCATAACGGGCTCTGCAATTATACATGCTATTTCATCTTTGTTTTCATTTATGATTTTTGTTATTGCATTTTCATCATTGAATGGTGCAAGTATCGTGTTTCTTGTAGCTTCTTCTGGGATTCCGGGTGAGTCTGGTTTACCTGCTGCTCCTGAACCAGATTTTACTAGTACAGCATCGTGAGCACCATGGTATGCTCCTTCAAATTTTATTATTTTATTTTTTCCTGTGACTCCACGAGCTAATCTAATTGCACTCATTGTTGCTTCTGTTCCTGAATTTGTGAATCTTACCATTTCAGCACAAGGGACTCTGTTAATAACTTCTTTTGCAAGAGCTATTTCTTTTTCAGAAGGTACACCATAATCAGTACCAAGTTTTAATTGGTTAATTGATTGTTCTACAATATAGTCATTAGCATGACCAAATACTATTGGACCATATCCTAAACAGTAGTCTATGTATTCATTACCATCAACATCATATATTTTTGATCCCTTAGCTTTTTGGGCAAAAAAAGGATATGGTTTATATGCACGTACTGGTGAATTTACTCCTCCAGGTAAGTAATTTACAGCTTCCTCGTATAATTCTTTTGATTTTTGTTGATTCATTCTATCTCCTTTTTTAGTTTTTTCTTATATTTAATAAAGAGTTTACTACAGCTACAGCAATAGGTGTTCCACCTTTTGGACCTGTTGTAATAGTGTATGGTATATCTGTTTTAGATAATGCTTCTTTAGAATCAGCAGCGCCTACAAATCCTACTGGAACTCCTACAACTGCTTTAGCATCCATTTGTCCTTCTTCTACTAATTTCATTACTTCGAATAATGCTGTTGGGGCATTTCCTATAGCAACTACTCCTTTAAATCCATTTTCAGCTGCAACTCTCATTGCTGCTGCAGATCGTGTTATTTCTTCTTTTTTAGCTAATTTTCTAGCTTTTTCATCACGGATATAACATAATACATTACCTTCATAACGTGTAATTCCTGATTTTACCATATTAATATCAGTTAATATGTCTTCCTTATTATCAAAACATTGTAGTGCTGTTTCTACAAATGTTGGTGATATTTTTACTAGTTTAGCATATTCAGGATCTGCTGTTGAATGTACTACTCTTTCTACTATGTCACGTTCTTCATATGATAAATATTTAGTATCATCATCAATTAAAGATTTAATAATTTCTCTACTCTTATTAGCAATATCATACCCTGGTTTAGTTGATGCTCCCATATTGTACATGTTTTCACATCCATTTAATATTTATAAATTCTTTTTGAATTGTATATAATTTCATTATTATATTATAAGATATGTATTAAATAATATAAGAATATAATATACTAAATAAAAAAATAATACAAGAACTAAACTACCTTAGAAATTTATATAACGATTTTTGAATATTTCTTATAAAAATTTATTTTTTGATAATATGATAATATTAAGACGTAACAAGAAAATAGTTGAATTATATCCTATAGGATCAGCAAAGGGAGCATTAAACACACAGAGAGAACCCTTATTTTATAGTTATTTTAAACTTCATGAAGTTGATGGTAAAATAAGACCTCAACGTTTCATTATACAACAAAATAATATAGAGACATTAAAATCACCAAAAGATGTAATACGAACACTAAGAAAACAAAATGTTTTTCTTGCTACAAAGGATGAAGAAATTGAGTCCATGTTAAATTCCCTTAATATTCCATACAAATACATTGACATATGTAGACATTGCACATTTGAGGGTTATATTACAATACTAAAAAAATCAGAATCATATAAATTGTATGGAGAATATATCTGTAAAAAATGTGCTGAAAAGGAAGTAAAAAGGGTTATGGAATTAAAAGGATATGATAAAGCATCATATCCAAGTTTTAAAAAATTATTAAATAAGACACATAATTTAGAAAAAGTTTTACAAGTATTTGACCCTAAATTTAATCCTATAAAACACGATGATTTAACATTATATGATAAAATTAAGGTTAAAAAAACAAAATATCCAAAAATAACTGTAAATGACTTGAAGATACCTAAATCATTCAAAAGACTTTTATCAAAAAAAGTTAAACGATTACTCCCAGTACAAATATTAGCACTTAAAGCAGGATTACTGGAAGATAAAAATTTACTAGTTGTGTCAGCTACAGCATCAGGAAAAACATTAGTTGGTGAACTTGCAGGTATACCTAAAGCAATGAAGCATAAGAAATTAATATATTTAACACCACTAGTCGCACTAGCTAACCAGAAATACAGGGATTTTAAAAAACAATATGAACCATTAGGTATGAAAGTAGCTATAAAAGTAGGATCTAATCGTGTGAAAGCTAAAGGTGAATTAAGAATTGCTAATAAATCTGTTAAAAAAGCAGATATTATTGTAGCTACTTATGAAGGATTAGATTTCCTATTAAGGTCCGGAAACTATGGCCAGTTATCTAATATGGGCACGGTTGTAATTGATGAAATTCATATGCTTGATGAAGAAGAAAGAGGACCAAGACTCAACGGATTAGTTCGCAGATTAATGACAATCTTTCCTAAAGCTCAATTAATTGGACTTTCAGCAACTGTGAAAAATTCTAAACAGATTGCTAATGATTTCAACATGAAATTAGTTGAATATAAGGAGAGACCAGTACCTCTTGAAAGACATTTAATCTTCACAAAGAGTGAATTTGAGAAAAAGGACTTGCTCGGAAAACTATCTAAGAAAGAATTTGAATCTAAATCATCTAAGGGTTATCGTGGTCAAACAATTGTGTTTACAAATTCAAGACGTAAAACACATCAGATAGCACAGCAAATTGAGAAAAAAGGTATAACAACAGCAGCTTATCATGCAGGATTATCTTATTCCAAGAAAGTAAAGATAGAAAAAGGATTTGCAAATCAGGAAATATCAACAGTAGTTACAACAGCAGCACTAGCGGCAGGTGTGGATTTCCCAGCTTCCCAAGTATTATTTGAAACATTACGTATGGGAAATAAATGGCTAACAAATAATGAATTTTCACAGATGTTAGGACGTGCAGGAAGACCGACATTCCACGATATTGGAAAAGTATATTTACTACCGGAGTTAGGAAAAGAATTTGACAATGAATCAGAAGAACAAAAAGCTATAGAACTATTAGATAGTGATGTGGACAGTATAACAGTGGAATTCGAGGAAGATGATGCATATGAAGAAGTATTAGCTGATATATCAGCAATTAAAAATGCAGATATTCGAAAAATAAAGAAAAGATATAATAAAATAGAATCCCATGTTCTCTTTGAAGAAGTTATGAATCTATTATATGATAAAAAACTCATTAAACCAAAAAAAGGCGAACGATTCATATATATACCAACAAAGTATGGACGAGCAGTTTCAATATCATTTCTAAAAATATATAAAGCAGAATACATTAAAAAACATTTAAAACAGGATCCATTACTAACAGCAGAAAATATAGAACCATTCGATAGTGCATATTTAAGTAATAGGTTGATAAACAGATTATCTTCTGCATTAAAAACAAATGTTAGTTCAAGACTTTTTGCAGATTCAACAAGAGATATTATAACATCAGGTGATGTAATCTCTAAATTAGACCCACAATATGCTGATAAACTTATAACATTACAAGTTGATTTCTTATCATGTACCTGTGAGGAAAGACCATTCTGTAAATGTTTTGAAAATAATATATCTGATAAAATAATACGACAGAGAATTCATGGTTGGAGTCCAAATAGAATAAGTAAATTCTTCATGACAAATTATGATATACATATATATCCTGGGGATATATTCAGTTGGCTAGACCAAATAATAAGGACATTAGAATCAATTTCAAGAATAAGTCTAGCATTTAATAATAAAAAAACAAGTAATAGATGTAAAAAACTAATTAAAAAGATAGAATTAGGTAAATAATTATAATAGTTTTTTAATATCTTCTATTATACTTTTTTCAGCGTTAATTAATAGTTTTCTTCCAAATTCTTCATTAACTTCAAATCCTTCTTTTTCTATTGTTTTTGCTTCTTCATCTATTATAGGTTCGGTTTCTCTTGCTAGTTTTAGGCCGACCATACCTACTTCAGGGTTTTTATTGAAATCTCCATGTTCATTTATAGAATCTTCATCAGTAATTCCTAGAACTTTACCCATGGATAATTCACCAGTACATGCATGAGGCCCTTCATGTTCAATTATTGAATTATTGAATACTATTTCCAGGTCTGTCTTCCCGGATATTGTCGGTATATCATCTATTATTTGATTATTTCCACCATGTCCATTTACAATAATTACTTTTTTTATTCCCAGCTGTTTTCGAATATTTATTAGTTGAGGTATTATTTGTTTGTATATTAAGTCATCTTTTTTTAAGTGTATACCATGTTTAACATAATCATATTCAGTTGCAGCATAGAATATTCCTAAAAACATAGCACCTGTCTTTGTTGCAACATTAACTGCTACATTAGCTGCTATTTTGGAATCAGTATCTATTGGTAGTGCAGAGCCATGATTTTCTAAGTGTGACCCGAGAGCAATTATTCCAATTTCATGTATATTTTCTGATAATATATTTCCTGAAGAATACTTTAATTTGAAGTTATCATGGTTCATATATTGTTTCCTCTATATTTCAAGTTCCCATATTGGATCTCCTACATAATGTAGGTTTTTTATTGCTTTACCTTTATCGTTTTCAATCATCTCTTCTCCACTTATTAGACTAATACCAATAGCTAACGGTTTTTTATGACCTTCTTCTATTACAATAATTGTTTCTCCAGGTTCTATTGTTTTATCAGCATCAACTATGCCTGGTGACATTATATCTGCACCTTTAATAACAAAATTTATTGCACCCATGTCAACTGTAGCATATTTTTCTGTGATATCCATTTTTAATGCTGCTTTTAGTGTTGGTATAATTCTATCCTCTGTCTGCATAAGTAATGGTTCGCCATCTACTAGAAGTACGTCAGGTAAATCTTCTACTTGAATTAGTTCTACATTTGATTTTTTTGGTATTATGTTATCATAATTACCTAATTCTTTTTTTATCTCTTTGATTTTCTTATTTTTAAGGAAATTTCTTTTTTTAATTTTCAATTTTTCACCTTTCTAATTATTTTTCAATTGTTTTTAATCTTATTTATTTACACTACTTTAATATTAAAAATAATTATTTTCTTCAATTTTAACTATATAATTATTTTATTTATATATACACATGTCTTATTCAGTATAAATATTAAAGAAAGTTTTAACATATAGTAATATTATAATATATAATTATTTATGGATAATTATTTGTTTGATTTTTTGTATCACAATACAATACATTTAAATATAATTCTAAACAAATAAAAACATATATTATTGATAAGGTGATTAATAGTGAACGATCAAAAAAATAATAATAACACATCTAGACCTTTAGATGCATTAGGAAAAGCTTTAAATTCTCAAGTTCTTATAAAACTTAAAGGTGGAAAAGAATTCAGAGGCGCATTACAAAGCTTTGACATGCACATGAATTTAGTAATCAACGATGCAGAAGAACTAAAAGACGGTGAATCAGTTCGCAGATTAGGCGTTGTCCTAGTTCGTGGAGATAACATTGTCTACATATCACCAGAATAATTAGTAAAGGACACCTTAGTAGTTTAAATCTATTAATATTAATCGTCCTTATTATAAAATTTTACAAATATTAAATATGGAGATATAGCGATCGTATATCTGAATGGAATAGAATTTTAGTTCTATTCTCTCTTTTTTACCTTTTTTAAAAGGTTTATTACATTTATTTTAAAAAAAATTTATTCGGAGGGGACATTAGCATGAAAGGAACGCCATCATTTGGTAAGCGTAATAAAAATAACCATATCAGATGTCGCAGATGTGGTAAAAACGCATACAATCCAACTAAAAAATACTGTGCTTCATGTGGTTTCGGTAGATCTAAAAGACTAAGAAGATACAGTTGGCAAAATAAAAAACCAGTAACTGGTAAAAGATTAAAATAGATTGATTATGAATCTATTTTTTTCATATTATCTTTATAATATAAACTATTTTTTGATATTTTTTATTTTAATTTAATTTCTTTTGGTAAATCTATAGTAAAATAGGTATATTAGTTTAAACATATATTAACAATAGAAGTTAGATTAGTGGAATTTTATATAATTTCATTTTACTCATTAATTAATACATTAACTTAATAATATTATAATAAAAATTTACACAATAATATTACATGATCATAACAATTATATAACAAAGGCAGGTGTCATAAATGGCAAAAGTTAAAATTATAGAAACTGTGTTACGTGATGCTCACCAATCGCTAATAGCTACAAGAATGAGAACCTCTGATATGGTTCCTATATTAGAAGATCTTGATAACGTGGGCTATTTCTCTTTAGAAGCATGGGGTGGAGCAACTTTTGATACATGTATACGGTTCTTAAATGAAGATCCATGGGAAAGACTAAGAACTATCAAAGAACACGTAACCAAAACTCCTATTCAGATGTTATTAAGGGGACAAAATCTTGTTGGATACAAACATTATCCTGATGATGTTGTAAAAGAATTTGTGGAGAAATCCTATGAAAATGGAGTAGATGTTTTCAGAATATTTGATGCATTAAATGATTCTAGAAACATGGAAATGTCTATTAAAACAGCAAAAGAACAGGGAGCTTATGTTCAAGGAACAATAAGTTATACTATAAGTCCAGTACATACAATTGATAAATACGTTGAATTTGCAAAAGAATTAGCTGCAATGGATTGTGATGCTATAACTATAAAAGATATGGCAGGATTAATAACTCCAGTAGTTGCTAAAGAGTTAGTAACAGCATTAAAAGATGAAGTGGACTTAGAAATTAACTTACACAGTCACTGTACTAGTGGAATGACTTTAATGAGTTATGAAGCAGCAATTGAAGCAGGAGTAGACATAGTAGATACAGCTATATCACCATTTGCAGGAGGAACCGCACAGCCACCTACCGAAAGTGTAGTAGCAGCATTAAGAGGAACTAAGTACGATACAGGTATTGATTTAGATTTACTAACAAAAATCAAAGAATACTTTGCAGATTTAACAGACAAATACGCTGCATTATTTGATCCATTAGCATCAAAAGTAGATACTGACGTATTACGATATCAAGTTCCAGGTGGAATGTTATCTAACCTAGTATCACAATTAAAACAACAAAGTGCTATAGACAGATATCCTGATGTACTTAAAGAAATACCACTCGTAAGAAAAGACCTTGGATATCCACCACTCGTAACTCCAACTAGTCAAATAGTAGGTGTACAATCAGTAATGAACGTTCTAACAGGTGAAAGATATAAAAACATTACCAAAGAAGTAAAAGATTACCTTAAAGGATTCTATGGTAGGCCACCTGCAGAAATAAATCAGGAAGTCTATAAAAAAGCTAATGGTGATGAAGAACCAATTACTTGCAGACCAGCTGATTTATTAAAACCAGAACTAGACTGCATCAGACAAAAACTTAAAGACGAAGACTTATACACTAAAGAAGAAGATGTTTTAACCTATGCATTATATCCTACAGTTGGAGAAAAATTCCTCAAAGGTGAAGCTGTAGAAGAAGAAATACCAGAACCTAAAAGAGAATATGCTGCATCAAGTATACCTAACTCTTATGATGTAGAAGTAGATGGTGAAACATTCAATGTTAAAATATTACCTACAGGATACATGGAAATGGAACCATCATCTAAACAAATAAAAACATCTATCAAAGACGGTTTAAGATCTGCAATGCAGGGTATGATTGTAAAACTTAAAGTAAAAGTTGGAGATAATGTAGAAGCTGGAGATACAGTTGCAGTTCTTGAAGCTATGAAAATGGAAAATGATGTAAAAGCAGATAAATCAGGAAAAGTAACTGATATATTAATAGATGAGGGAGACATAGTTGAAAAAGATGATGTATTAATGGTTATTGAATAAATACATCTTTCAATTTTTTATTCTTTTTTATTTATACAACACTATTTTTTTTATTAAAATAATTATAAACTTATATTACATATAGTGCTTTTTTTAATTAGACCTTTTCTATTCAAAAAGCTATATAACAAAGGTACATTAATGAAATAAATCTTTTTAGAAAATCGGAGGCTAATTATGAGTATAACAATGAATCTTTATTATACTGGTAGTGGTGAAAATGCAGTAAAATTTGCAAAAGAAATGATATCCTCTGGTACTGTGGATAAAATACGTTCTAATTCAGGAAATCTTCGTTATGAATATTTTACATCAATTAATAATCCTGAAACGGTTCTTCTAATTGATAGTTGGAAAAATCAAAGTGCACTTGATAAACATCACTCATCAGAAACTATGGGTACTATTCTTAAACTTAGAGATAAATATGATTTAACTGTTACAGCTGAACGCTATGTATCTGATGATACAGGAATTCCTAAAAAAGATCAGAAGTTTCTTGATAAATAATTTAATCAAAAAACTTTTACTAAATTAAATATTACTTCTTATTATTTTTATTAAATCATTATAAACTTATTTTGTATATAAAATTGAGGATATATTATTCATATATTTAGGTAATTTACCATTAATCAAGATTAAATCAATATCAAATAAATCTTTCAGTATCTTTTTACTATCAATACCTAAGGATGCTAGGGAATATCTTCTTATTTCAGGATGTTTACATTCACTGTAGACTTCTTTACATTTAGGTGTACAGTGATTACATGGGCCAGTTAAACTTTCTGCTTTAGTGTATTTTTTTTCAGAATCTAATAATTTATCAACCACCTTCTTTCTTTCCTTAAAAAATGTTTTATTAATTACATCATTCAATTCATCTTTACTATAATCAGCATTATAGACTATCTCATCATATTGGACTTGTGTTACTATAATATCAATATAATCATAACTAGTGATAAATTCTTTAATATCTATGCCAAGAGGTGAACAAGAGTAATTAGTGTCATAACGAGGACACTCCTTACAATACCCTTGTACTACTTCAAAGTTAGAGAATCTTTCATAAAATTCATCGGTCGTTAATGTTTTATAAAAACGCTCAACATTATATTTAATATCCTTCATAATATACACTTACTTCTCGTATTCTGTTGGATCATCAATATTAACTTTAATAAATGCACGTCTTCTTCTTTTACAGGATTCACAAACTCCACAATGTTTCTCATTACCAGTATAACAGGAATAACTTAATTCCATTGGTGCATTAACTTCATGACCTTTAGAAACTATATCTTCTTTATTCATATCAATTAATGGTGCTTTTATTTCAATGTTATCAAAGGAACCATATTTTATTGTCTTATTAAAAGCGTCAAGATAATCTTTAGAATTATCTGGGAAGGTCACGGCTTCTTCGTAATCCCATCCTACAATTATTATCTCTGCATGAATACTTTCAGCATAAGCTAATGCTATACTACAGAAAACAGTATTACGTGCTGGAACCCATACTGATTTTGCCGTTTCAAGTGCTGCATCATAATCATCTAAGTCATCATCACTAGGTTCAGGTATTTTTTCATCACTTGTTAAACTAGAGGTACTTATATGTTCTAACCATGGTAAATCAATAACAGCATGGTGCATGCCTAACTTTTCACATAATAATTTTGCATGTTTAACTTCCTGGTCAAAGCTTTGTTGACCATAGTTAAATGTTAATGCGGTTAAATCATATTCTTCTGCATATATTGATGTTGCTACTGTTGAATCAAGTCCTCCAGAAAGAACGGTTATTCCTTTTTTGGTCATATTTATTCACTTCCAGATAATCTTATATATTCTGCTTTTGCTAAATTCATTAAATCTTTAACGGGAATTGATGTTTTATCAGATAATTTCTTTATATCTTCATATTCAGGGGTACATTTAATAATTTCGTCATTCATATATCCAATTTTAAAATGAACGGTTTCTTCACTATTATTTATTTGTATATTTTTTGTTACAATTTCTCTATTTGCTACTCCTCTATGTAATGTTGGAATAATACGAATTCCTAGTGTTCCTGTTTCTTTCATGATTACTTGTATTAAATGTTCAACATTACTATTTTTTGTAATAACTTTTAATATTTGTCCGGGCCTATTCTTTTTCATGATAGTAGGTATTATTGTAACGTCACTAGCTCCTTCATTTAATAGTTTTTCGAATAAACTACCTAATTCTTCTCCAGTTAACGTATCTAAATTAGTTTCTAATACAGTTATAGTATTTTTTTCTGTAATTGTTTTAGCATGAACTAATCTTAAAGCATTCAATACTTTTAGTTCTTTTTTTCCTGCTCCGTAACCTATTTTCTTGTTTGTTACTAAAGGATATGAAGATATGTATTCATCTGTAATATTTATTAGTATTGCTGATCCTGTAGGTGTTGCTAATTCTGTTTCTGCTAGTCCTCCTATTGTTGGTGTTTCTGATAGGATTTCTAGTACTGCTGGTGCTGGTACTGGTAGTATTCCATGTTGTGTATTGACAGTTCCTGCTCCTGTTGCAACGGGCAGTGAATATATTGTTTCTTTGTCTAATCCTAGTAGGTGATATGCATAAGATGATCCTATTATATCTGCTACTGCATCTGCACATCCTACTTCATGAAAGTGTAATTCACTTAAGGGATGATTATGTACTTTTGATTCAGCTAAGGCTATTGTTTTAAATATTTTTTTTGCTAGTGTAACTGTTTTTGTTATTATTGTATTGTTTGGATATTTTTTTTCTGTTATTTCATCTATTTTATTTATGATGTCTGTGTAATGTCTTGGTGAATTGTCTGTTGTTTGGATATCTGCGTATGTACTCATAATTCCTGATTTAGGTTTTTTTGTAATGTTTACTGTTACTTCACCGAATTCTTTAGCATATGTGTTTATTACTTCTTTTATTTTTTCAGAATCTGCTCCTAAATCTATGAATGCTCCAATAAACATGTTTCCTGCAACACCAGATGTTTGAGGGTCTATAATCAATACCATTCTTTAATTCTCCTTATATTCTTGTTATCATATTCATGTTTTTAAATACATCAATATTATTTTTTCATTTTTATATGATTATTATTCCTATTAATTAAGTAAACTTGTATTTGTAAAATTATATTCTATAATACTTTTTATTTAATTACCAATATAATATAAATTATTAAAAATTTTATAATATATTTTCTAATTAATGGTGAGTTAATAATGGAACTAGAAATGAATGGAGTTATAGCTTACGAGAAATATAATGGTCTTGTAATTGAAAGCGAAGAACCATTATATGTACTTGCTAATAGAAAAGGTTATGACTTTAAATATGCCACTAAATTTGACAACCATTACTATAATAATCCATCACTAAAACGTTTTAAAATTGAAAAAGATGGAATATTGGTTATAAGTACAGTTGAATATCTAGAGAAAAAGTACTTTACAAATATTAGCCTAATTTTAGATGTTAAATTAGATAATCTGACTATGATTAATTTATATCGTACAGTAGTAGAATCAATAGCATCAACTTCCTGGATGGCTAATGCAATTAACAAGGATAAACTAGATAATAAGGTTGGAAATTTCTATAATATAATATTTATTGCATGTAGGTCTGAGGCAGATGTTAACATATCATTTGATATTTCTTTATTTTATGAGGTTAAAGAATTAGTTAATGAAGCCTTAGAAAAATCGTTTGATAACTTAAATATGGATAATAAAGGGGGAGTATAATGACCAAGACAAAAAAACAGAATTTTAGCAAACATGCGAAAGTATCACCATCACTCAATGGTATCCTGGGATTAATTTCATTTTCAACAAGAATCCCAATTAATAGATATATTACCATTAAAGAAATGGCTGGTAGTGTAATATTATGGCCATATATCGGGTTAGGTATTGGTGTAATTGGAGCTATAGTATCATTTATATTAAATAATGTGTTATCTTTCTCAAATATATTAACAGCAACATTAATATATTGTTTCTTAATATGGTTTACAGGATTTAATCATGTTGATGGTGTAATGGATATGGGTGATGGATTAATGGTTCATGGAGACCCAGAGAAGCGTTTAAATGTTATGCGTGATTCAATGGTTGGAACTGGTGGAATAGCAAGCTTTTTCATTGTAGCAATAACAACAATTGCAGCAATAGCATCAGTACAATCAATATATTTAATACCTGCAATAATACTAATGGAATTATGTGCAAAATTAAGCATGGTAACTTCAATGGTTTTCGGTACTAGTGATAGTAAAGGTATTGGAAAAGAAATTAAAAAAGGAATGGATTACAAAGTATTAGTAGTTAACATTATAATTTCATTAATACTAGGTTATTTATTATTAGATGCAGCAGGTGTACTGGCAGTATTTGTCTCTGTAATTTGTGGACTATACTTATCATACCTTGCTGAAAAACGTTTTGGATGTGTTACAGGGGATATATTAGGTGCATCTAATGAATATGGAAGAGTTGTATCATTAATATTCATAATACTTAATGTAATGTTATTATAAATTTTTTGATAAAATAATGTGAGGATTAAATAAATGATAACTGTTTTAAGATTAGATCATAGACTTGGAAGAGATACTAGAATCACAACACATGTTTGCTTAACAGCTAGGGCATTTGGAGCTGATAAAGTAATATTAAGTGGGGAACATGATAAGCATATTATTGAATCAGTAGAGAAAGTTGTGGAAAATTGGGGTGGTGACTTCCAAGTAGAATATCATAAGGCATTCATGCCCGTAATTAAACAGCATTTAAAAGATGGCTATGAGGTAATACATTTAACAATGTATGGAAAACATGTAGAGGATGTTGTTCCAACTATACGTGATGATGGAAGAGATAAATTAATTATTGTTGGTGGTTCACGAGTACCAACAGAGGTATATGAAGCTGCTGATTGGAATTTAAGTGTAACCAATCAGCCTCATTCAGAGGTAGCAGCATTAGCTATATGTTTACATTATCTTATGAATGGTGAAGAATTAAAAACCACATATGATGATGGTAAAATGCAAATTGTACCTAATAATGATCATAAAGAAGTTATTAAGAAAGAATAATCTTATTTTTTCTTTTTAATTTATTCTAAGAATATTGAGTCTTAGATAGAATCTATTTTTAATCTAAAATCATATTTTACAGAAAAAAAGAGTGTTAATTCATATATGTATTGAAAAAGAGTTTATTATTTGAGTTATATTTACTAATTTTTAATAAAAAAAGAGTTTTTGTGATTTAAAGTTATCTTTCTAAATCACCATTAATGAATGCTTCAACTTTATCATGAGCCACATCATCTGTATATTGTACAGGTGGATGTTTCATTATATATGAGGATACTGAGGTTAAAGCACCACTAATTCCACGTTTTAATGCTAATTTACAGCATCTTACAGCATCAATTACACATCCGGCACTATTTGGGCTGTCTTCAACACTTAAACGTAATTCGATGTTCATAGGTACATCTCCAAAGGTTCTACCTTCCATACGTAAGAAACATAATTTGTTATCTTTTTGCCATGGTACGTAATCACTAGGACCAATGTGTATGTCATCATCATCTAATCTGTGTGCTAGTACAGATTGTACAGCTTCTGTTTTAGATTCTCTTTTAGATGCTAATCTATCATGATTTAACATATTTAGGAAGTCAGTGTTACCACCGGTGTTTAATTGATATGTTCTATCAAGTTTCACCCCTCTATCTTTAAAAAGACTAGCTAATGTTCTGTGTGTGATAGTTGCACCAATTTGTGCTTTAATATCATCACCAATACATGGTATTCCTTTTTCTCTGAATTTTGCTTCATATTCAGGGTCACTTACTATGAATATTGGTACACAATTAATAAAGGCTATTCCTGCATCTAATGCACAGTCAGCATAGAATTTTCCAGCTTTTTCTGAACCTACTGGTAAATAATTTACTAACATTTCTGCACCACTTTCTTTTAATAATTCTACAATTTCTTCTTTTGATTGTTCCGGTTCATCAGATATTATGAATGTAGAATCATCTTTATAGTTTTTCATATGTGGTGCTACACCGTCTAATACTTTACCCATTGAAACTTTCACGTTCATTTTTTCCATATTTGGGTAGAATATTTTTGTACAATTTGGTTTGGCGTATATTGCTTCACTAACGTCTTTGCCTACTTTTCTTTTATCAATGTCTATTGCTGCTACTACTTCTATGTCTGATGGTTTATATCCATCGATTTCCCAATGCATTAATCCATCAACATCTTCCTTTGTTTTATCTGCGTAATAGTAAATTCCTTGTATTAAAGAACTAGCACAATTTCCTATTCCAACAATTGCTATTTTTATTTTATCCATCGTTACACCTTATATATCATTATGAAGTCTAATAAAAAATAATTAAATTATTATATCATACTAGTGAATGTTAATATTCCTTCATAAAATAATAATAAAAATAATAATTCATATTATACTATCTTGATTTAATTAATAATAAATTTATAGATTAATTTTTCCTAATTTAACATGTTTTTATTTATTCTAATGAATCTGTGATTTTAGCACTTATGTCATCGGCATGATGTAGAGCTATAGCTTCTGGTATTTTAGGATCTACTGTGGAACCCCATCCTAATTCTGTTTTTCCATGATGACTTAAAATCATATGGATCAATTGTATTCGAAGTGTTTTAGGAGTATCTATCTTTTCTACTACTGTCTCTAACATGTTAGCTCCAATAAAAATATGATCTAACATTCTTCCCTCATAATTTATTTCAATGTCCTCTGTATCATAGTCATACGTCTTTATTTTACCAATATCATGTAATATCGCTCCTGTTATTAATAAATCATGATTAATACCTTCATATATGTTAGATATTGTTTCACAGATTTCAATTACTTCATTAGTATGAACTAGTAATCCACCAGTATAATTATGGTGATGTATTTTGGCTGCAGGAGCAGTGAAAAATTTATGTTTAAATTCTGGATCTTCAAATATTGTTGTTAATATTTTTTTAAGATGAGGATTTTCAACGCCTTTAATAGCATTTCTCAGATATTTCACATGACTATCATAGTGTTCTATTTTTCGTATAAATTCATCTTTTTCATACTTTTTTGAAACATGTAATTTTTTTATTAGTATGTTGTATTTTCCAGATCCTACCGGGAACTCTTGAATTTTTCCAACAATATTCCATACACTATTAACTTCTATGTTATCAAACTCTTTATATGTTTGTTTTGTGAACATTCTTCCTTTAATTTGACCTGTTTTGTCTTGTAGAGTTAATTCAAGGTATGGTTTATTATTTTTTGTTCTCTTTATTTCTTTAGTTTTTACAAGAAATTGGCTTATTATTTCACGATTTCCTTTGAAGTTCCCTATAAAATCTTCTTCTTTTTTTGTCAATTTCTTCTCCTTCCCTTGTTTTAATTAGTATTATCTTATTTTTATTTTATATCATTTTCTTAAGACTTTCTTTATAATGTTGGTTCCATATTTTTTATGATTATTATCATAAACGTGATTATCATTGGAAAAAATAATAAGTATAATATTAGGAGTAATTCTGGTTTTATTATTGATCCCATAACTGTAGTTGCTGCAATTATCATGATAAATATAATTACAGGTATTAACACTGCAATAAACATGTATAATAACATTACTGAGTTTAATTTCTCTGAGTATTCTTTATATTTAATCTTCATAGTTTTAGAATTCTCATTTGCTATTATATTCAGTGTATTTGCAAGGTTTCCTCCGTTTGTCAAAGTTCTGATAATTTGACTTATTACTTTGTTCATAATTTCTGTGTCAACTCTCTGAGATAATTTATTGAATGCTTCTATATAATTGGTTCCATATTGTATGTCATTTAATGTTATTTTAAATTCCTTTGATAATTCACCATAATTACTATTTGCTATTGTATTTAAAGCATCGAATAAGCCTATTCCTGCTTGAAGTTCTGTGGATAGTTGTCTTAATGCAAAGGGCAGTATTTTTGAGATATTATTTTGTTTCTTATTTTTTTTAATTTTAGGTATTTCTTTTTTTGTTGCTATGATTAATATTACAATTAATATAGTCAGTGTTCCTAATTGTATGTTAATGAGAAAGGTTATTATTATGGGTATTAGGATTAGTAATTTTTTATCTTTTAGTTTAGGTGTGGTACTATTTTCATTTTCTAATAGTTTCTTGTTGATTTCTTTTTCTAAGTCTTGGTATTCGGTAGTTTCTGTTTTATCATTGTCTCCAATTTTTTCATACAATTTTCTTTTTAATAATATTGTAGTTGACCCTATTTTAATAAGTATTTGTGTTAGCATCTTCTTTATTTAAATTAGTTATTTTTAATATTCTTTTTAGTTGTAATATTTATCAATGTATGTTTGGACTTCATGTATATTTAGATTATTTTTTTTACTAATTTTTTCTAAATATTTCTTTCTATTATCCATTTCATGCATAACATCAGTGTATTTAATTCCCTTCAACTGAGCTATCTTATTTATAGCATTGCAATTTATAGCAGTATATGTTATTGTGTCATTAGCTGCATCGTATTGAAATATTTTATTTAACTGAACATGACCCATTTCCATTCCAACAACTTCTGCTACCTCTGTGATGCGTCTTGTTGTACCAATATGAGCATTATATATTCTATTCTGCATTATTATAAAATTAATAGAGTTTATCATGATGTTTGGTACATTCATTGGTGGATTAGTCAGTCTTGTTATTGTTTCATTGGTTGAATTAGCATGTAAGGTACCCATACCGGAGTGTCCGGTATTAAGTGCGCTAAATAGTGTTATTGCTTCACTTGATCTTACTTCACCAACAATTATTCTATCAGGACGTTGTCTTAATGAATTCTTTAATAATAGATTCATTGTTATTTCACCTTTATTTTCTATGTTTGGTGGCCTTGTTTCTGTTCTAATAATATGATCATGTGGTATTTGCATTTCTAATGTGTCTTCAATTGTTATTATACGTTCATAAGGTGGTATGAATGTTGTTAACGTGTTTAATGTTGTGGTTTTTCCAGATCCTGTACCTCCTGCTATTATAATATTGGAGGGACGGACATTCAATCCTTCTATTACTATCCATAAAAATGATGCTAATTGTGATGACATTGTATTTGATTTTATTAAATCAATTACTGTGTATGGATCTTTTTTAAATTTTCTTATGGTGAGTGTTGGTCCATCTGCACTTACTGGTGGTATTGTAGCATTCACTCGGCTACCATCAGGAAGTCTGGCATCTAATATCGGGGTTTGTTTGTCTATTTTTCTTTGTACATTATTGGCTATTTTTTCTATGATTTGTCTTATTTCTCTATCTTTAAGTTGTATATCTGTTATCATCATCCCATGTTTTCTATGATATACGTATATTGGCTTATCATTACCTATTATCATTATCTCTTCAAGATTGTCATCTGATAGTAACTTATCTATTTCACCGTATCCTTGTAGGTCGTTGAGTATTTTATTTACTATTTTCTGGTTATTTGTGTTTGTGTTAAGTAACTGTTTTATCTCTTCTTTTTTGAGGTTTGTTCTCTCTTCATTTATGTTGTACTGTATTATTCTTTCTTTTATTTTTTGATATTCTGTTTGTTCGTCGTTGGTTAGTTCTGGTAATTTTTCTGATTTATATATGGGCAGGTATGTTTTTTCATTTTTCATAATTAGTAATACTATCTTTATTAATTATTTAATAAATAGTATTACTTTTTTTATATTCATGTATAACAAATACATAAATATAAACTATGAAATGTAATTGTGAAAAAAATTGTATTCAAACAAAAAAAGAAGTACTGGATAATATTAATCAACTATATAAGCCATGTTCCAATTGTACAAGAAGCAAAATAAAAAAATCAATACCTCTTAGAAGACAAATAAAATTAGATAAAATAGATTCTAATTACAATAAATGTCCGACATGTGGTAAACGTCATATTGATACAGTAATGGCTCATATTCTAAAAATAATGATTAATAATAATATTGTATCAGCATCTAGCTCTATAAGAAAGGTAGGTTCTCCTCTAATAACACCAGCTATACCTCTACAGAATTCACCATATCTCTCGGAAAATACTCTTGTTATACTAATTCCTAAAATTGATGAAAATGTAGCACAACTAATACATGAAGAAGTACCAGAAGTAAAAGCAGTTATGAAAGGTGATATTAATAACACAGTAGGTCAATTAAATGAGACAACAAGCATACATCAATATGAATTATTAGCTGGCTGTGATATTAGATGTGATATTCAGCCAACAGAATATGGTGATGTTTGCATATATAAACAACAATCTAAGATACATATTGAATATCCAAAAATAGAGTCACCAAAAATAATAGATGTAGATAGAGTATTAGATGAATATGAAAATCCTACAGTAATCGATGCTACATGTGGGCCGGGCACACTAGGAATATATACTCTAATGAAAAATGCAAAAAAAGTACTATTCAATGATATATACAAACCAGCAATAATAGCTACTAAGACAAATTTAGAAATCAATGAAATATCCGAGGATAAATATGAAATTACAAATAAAGATATCTTTGAATTAGTAGACAATCTAGAACAATATGATATAGGTTTTATAGATGCATTTCCAGGAGTAGATACAGAGGAATATAAAAAAATATTAGAGAAAGTCTGTGATAAAGTAATAATAATTTAGAGAATACCTAAGTACATTAAAATAGATGGAACTATAAGAACCCCCATTAAATTACTTTTACTTAAATCAAGGACATTAACTAAAATTCCAAGTGCAATACTAGTAATATAACATAGGAAAATATACCATAAGCACCCATGATTAACAATGCAGTAAATTAAGATAATACCAGTTATTAAAACTATAATCACAATATTCAACTTTCTATAATTAAATTTTGAAATATTATCAATCAATCTATCTCCAATCCTTATTGCTAGAATACAGGATAAAGAAGCACTCATTAAGCTTACAAATATAAAGAATAACACATGGTTTAATGTAATATTCTGTATTAAATCATTAACATATACACTGATTGCACTACGGGGATTGTTTATCAGATAAATAGCCATTAATGAAAATAATGTGTCCGAAATATTTATTCCACTATTTGTTATCAGAAAGTCTTCTGGTGTTATATTTTTCTTAAATAATAGTGTTTGAGCAATAAGTGTACCCTGAGCTGGTCCAAGTCCTGGAAGAAGTCCTAGAATACAACCTGAAATGCTTCCAGCAAAAACAGATTTTTTAAAGTCTGAATTAACAACTATACTTTTATCATTATTTTGTGGTGGTATTGATGATTCATTATTTACACTATATAGAAGAGTACTGATACTAAATAATCCTGAAAGCATACATAATAAGCCCATATTACTACCTAGATAACTTGATAGTATAATTATACCAAGTATTCCCGAAATAAGAAATATTAAGAGACTCATCATTCGGGTTATATTGTTTTTATTACTTTTATATATCATAATACTCATCACTATAATAAGTAAATAACCTATATAATTTTTTAAGCCATAATAAATTGGTGGTAGTATTACAAATAATATAGGCATGATGAGTATTAATATAATTATGGAACTATAACCTCCAAAACTAACTAATCTTATAACTTTTCTTGATTCTCCTTTTAATAGAAGCCTATGTGCTGGCTGTATACTTAGTATTGTATCCTCATTAGGTACTCCTATTAATAAAGATGGTAAAAATTCCATCATTGCATGACATATAGCTAGAGATACAAAAAAAGTGCATAAACATAAGGCGGTTGTGTATTTTAATAATGTTGTTGATATGGAGAATATTATTATACCAACAGTATTTACATGTAATCCAGGAATAATTCCTGTAATAGTACCTAGGAATACGCCTAGAATTAGTGTTATTATTATTTCAATCATAATATTTTTAATAATAATTTTTTTAAAAGTATTACTTAATATTATCTGAAACAAATGTTTTTTTGAATTTATTTAATTTTAAAATTTTATAAAAAATAGTATTTCTTTTCTTATTAAAAAAATAGATGTTTGTGGTAAATATCCTAGGATATTTACATTAATCTTCTAACATCAGTAACTTCAACAGATTGAACTTCATCAAGATCAGCTATTGCTTGTTCTGCAGGTTCAGTTCCACCTTCACCATCATCAACAACAATAGTTACATTTAATGCAACAAGACCGAATCCTATTGGTTCTTCTTCTACTCTTTCAAATTCACCATCGTTTAAAACGCTTTTTACTGATTCTTTTAATGCTTCTAAGTCTACATCAGGACTTTCAGGCATTACTTTTAATATAGCTACTACATCAGACATTCTTATTTTCTCCGTTAAATAAATAATTTCTTAATTTATGGTCCTTTAAATCCACATTCACATGTGTATTCGTGTCCAAAAGTTCTGCATTTAGGACATCTGTAAATCACTGCATCACATTCTGGGCAGTGGAATTTAACATACTCATCAATTGGTGAGATTTCTTGTTTACATGAAGTACAAATCATTTTTTCTGCCATTTATTTACCTCCTATATATGTATAAATATTGTTCTTTATATAATCTCTGTTTAAATGAGATAGCACCCTGTCAGGGTACTTGCCATTAATTATATAACAGTCTAAATGATATTTAATTAGTAATTTTGGTAGACATTTATCTACAGAAGTTTCTTCAAAAAATAATAGTTCGTTTGCACTTATATTTTTAATAAGTTTTTTGTTATTTGAGAAAATGTTACCGTTATATATACCATCTACATTTGATAATATTAATAGTTTGGCATTTATCTTACTTGCAACCCAACAAGCAATTGAATCACTAGTAACATTCCAACTATGTTCTAATGGATCTTCATTCTTCATTAAATCATAAGTTAATAATAAAGGTATCTTACCCTCTTTATGAACTTTGGAAATATCTTCTAATTTATTAATTAATACAATTTGATTATTTTTATCTGCAATTAAATTTCCTATTATATCCATGCATTTGATTGCAGTCCAATGATTAGCATCACTAGAATAATTATATTTTTCATCATATTCTCTTAGCTTATTTGCTAATTCACCACCACCATTAACCAGGACAAGTTTTTCCTTGGATTTAGAAAGATAATCACATAATGTATTAACATATTCTGGAAACAAACTGCCTCCAATTTTAACAACAGTTACCAATTACATGACCTCATCACAATAATTTCAAATGACCTGTTAATTTATCTATCTCTTCATCACTACCAGGTCCAATTCCAAGACATGTTCTAGTTGAAGGTTCTATCTGTGTATGACCAGCATCAGTTATAAGAGAACATGGAAGGTCAGTTTGTTTAACCATAGTATGAAGTTCAAGTAATTCTTTCTCGGAAGGTATTTTGAGAACAACTTTCTTCTGTCCAGTTGCTTCCCATTTTCTTAACCTATCTTTATCAGCCTTTTTGTAACATGCTAAACAAGCATGACATGCCTGGGCAGCAATCTTACCTTTCCCCATCTTTAAATCAGTTCTCATTACAATAACTTGTTTCATATTTAACCTCCATTTAGTATATCCTATCTTTTGGACGTAGTCTTTCACCAATTCGTGAGCTATCAACACTAAATAATTCTAATCCGGGAATAATAACACGTACAACAGGGATATTAATATCTCTTGTTAAATTAACATAATATGCGTCATCTACTCCTGATTTATCTAATAAATCAAGTGTTACATTAATATCATCCTTAAATGAATTTTTAGATAGATTAGGCATATCCATGATATCGATAGTTTCTTTTGAATCTCTAAACCAGTGTTTATTCAAACGTTTCATCCTTTCATATCCAGTATCACGTAGTAAATTAGCACGGGTAGTGTCTTCACGAGTACCATGAATTTGAGTAGCTCTACTTTGAGCAACTTCTGTAATTGCTCTAATCACTGCGATATTAGGGTCAAGATGTGTACCAACACCTAATGTTAATAGTGCAGGATCTTTTAATGATAAATCCTCAGATACTGCTCCAACAGTTGGAATTTTATTTTCACTAGTTAAATCTAATAATTTAATTGAAACATTTGCAGATTCAAATTTATCTAATAATTCTGTTATATAATCGTTATCTGTATTTTCACAGTTTATTTCTGCACGATTATCTCTAAATGCTTCAAATAAACTCCATGAATCTCTTTCAACTACTTCCATCATTCCATGGAATATTGCTTCTTCTAGTTTATTACCAGAGGCAAGTCCGTTAGTATTTGATAGAAATATATGATGTACATCAGGAGTATTATAGGGGTGGAAGACAGCATTTGCTGGTATGAATATCTCATCATCCTTTTTTATAGAGTATCCTTTAACCCATTCTATTTCTTCATCATTATACGAATTTTTAGGTAGAATTAATGATTCAGGATTTATACAATCATCAGGATTATATTTTTTAATAATTGTATTCTCATTTCCCTGTAATTCTGCAGAGTATCTTTCAACAGCTTCCATTATTGATGATACTTTAGCATGTATTTCATTTGGTCCCTTTCCTGCATAAACACTAACTGCTCCTTCCTGTGCTAGTGGTCTAATAGATGTAAATACTGGTATATTTAGTCTGTCAAGGTGTGTTATATTAGAAGTTCTTGTTAAACCAATTTCTTTTGTAATTTTTGAGATATTTTTTAAAGTTTCCTCAGGACTTATTGTACGATGTGTTGATTTTTTATATGTGATAGGTGATTCATTTAACATGTTAATCAGATTAAAAATTTTTATTTTATTTTAATATGGTTATTTCTTTTAGATTTAATAATAGATTTGTATTTAATTCTATTATTACTTTTTTAGTATCATGTTTTATTTCTAAAAAGTAAAAATAAAAGGATTAAAAAGAGGTAGGTTTAAATAAATGATATAGTATATGATAAGTAGGTTAGTATACCTGATAAAATTATTATAACTAACCAAATAGGCATGTTCCATTTAAGTACTTTTGATCCATCTAACATAGGTATTGGAAGTAAGTTAAATAATGCTAGGAAGCTGTTAATGTTAAATCCTATTGTACATGTAATTAATAGATATGCTATTATATCCATGTTGGCAGATGTTAGCCATGGGTGTATACTGAATCCTAACAAGAGAAAGATTAGTGCTAATCCAAGATTAACTAAGGGTCCTGCAATAGATATTACTCCATTTTCTTTTTCTGTTATCATACCAGTATAGGAACCTATGTATACTGCTCCAGGAGCAAGGAATATGAATCCAAATAAGCTTGTTATAATAGCTAGTATTAGTCCGGCATCCCATCTTCTGAATTCTGCATAAAATCCATATTTTTGTGCTACAACTTTATGTCCTAGCTCGTGTAATATGAAACTTAATCCTACAGTAATTAGTGAAATAGGTATTAACAGGAGGAACATTCCTATAGTTCCATTTGTGCCGTTAAACATATATGCAAATAGTATAGTGATTACTGAAATGGATATTATCAAATCTCTAATTTCTGTTTTTGAAAAGGTTACCATATTATCCCTATTTTTTATTTTTATATTTCAATTATAGTAAGTTGTTATTTTCTTTATTATATAAAAAAGTTTTAACTTCTGAAATTATATTATTATATAGTTTAGTATAACATAAGAATATTTTTAATATAATAGAAATTATTGGAGGATTATAATTGAAAAATGAAGAAATATTAAACCAGTTAAAAGATGAAAACATAGACTCAATGTTCGTATATAAACCAGAAAACATTAAATATATTTCTGATTTTTACCCATCCAGTTTCGCATATCTTATCATTGATGAAGAACCAGTATTATATGTTAACAGTATAGATAAAGAGGATGCAGAAGAACAATCAACAATTGAAACAAGAGATATTGTTAGATTAGGAGAAGTTAAAGATTTATTAAAAGGTAATATTGCTGTTGAAGAGTCACTTGATTTTGGTTTATTAAAGTTCTTAACAGATGATTTAAATTCATTAACTCCATCAACTGTTTTTGAGGATAAAAGACAAACTAAAACCAAAGAAGAAATAACAAAAATTAGAAATTCAATAGGTATAGCAGAAAATGGTATTAAAGAAATAGATTTCACCAGTACCGAAAAATATGCTGCAGCATCATTAGAATTTGACATGACTATTAATGGTTCTACTAAACCTGCATTTGATACTATTGTAGCATCCGGTACTCGTTCTAGTTCACCACATTCATTAACTTCTATGAATAGGGTAGAAACACCTATAGTTGTTGATTGGGGAGCTAGATATGATCATTACTGTTCAGACATAACACGTACATTCATTGACTCAGAACGTCAGGAAGAAATATGGAATATTGTATTAGAAGCTCAAAAAGCAGCAATTAATACTATTGCTCCTGGAGTTAAATTTGCTGATGTGGATAAGGCTGCACGTGATGTTATAACAGAGTATGGTTATGGTGATTATTTCATTCACAGTACTGGTCATGGTTTTGGATTAGATATTCATGAAAATCCTAATTTATCCTATAATTCTAATGGTGTTCTAGAAGAGAATATGATTGTCACAGCTGAGCCGGGTATTTATATTCCTGGTGAGTTAGGTGTACGTATTGAGGATGACGTTCTTGTTAAAAAGAATAGTGAAGTTTTAACTAGTTTAGATAAGAAGTTAGACTTTTCATTATAAAATCCTATTTTTTTCCATCTTTTTTTTGTAAACATATAGTTATTAATACTATTATTAAAATAAGTAATACTTATAATAATCAATTATGTATGAAAAATTAATAACTTATTTAAGTGACTTTATAAAAACAACAATCAAACCAGAAAAATTAAACAAAATGCAAAGTGCATTATTACAAATTGATTGGTATGTGAAAATAGAAGATTTAATCTCCATGATAATAATAATGACAATAGGTATCTTCTTTGTAACATACATAATCTCATTAATATTTAACATAACAAAATTTAGTTTAATTTTTTCATTAGTGCCTTCTATTTTTATAATTAATTATGTTATCTATAAGAATGAACAAAGAATAACAAAAATAGAAGAAGAACTACCAGATTACTTATATCAATTATCCTCCTTATTAAAGGTAGGATTAGGACTAGAAACAGCATTAAATGAGCTATCTATAACTAATAAAGGACCTTTAAATAATGAAATAAAAAGAGCACTAGTAGAAACAAAGTTTGGAAAACCATTTAATGATGCATTATTATCTATTGGAGAAAGAAACAATATTGATAACTTGAAATATACCTTTCAGATAATAATAAAAAGTAAAGAAACTGGTGGGAATCTAGCAAATATTCTTGAATCTATAGCTGCAGATTTAAATGATAAAATCATGCTAAAAAAACAACGTAGAGCTAGTGTTATGATGTCAGTCATGTTCTTATTAATATCATCCATAATAGCAACACCCTTTGCGTTAGGTATGATAAGATTGTACTCTGAATTTCTAGAACAAATTGGAAGAAATAATCCATTAACAACAGTAATACCAACAGCTAGTATAGGATACATGTTAATACATTCAATTCTAGTAAGCATATTACTAGGAATAATCATGTATTCAGACATGAAAAAAGGTGTAAAATATTTATTATTAATAATACCTTCATCATTAGCAGTTTATTACATATCTCAGTTAATATTTAAAAATATATTAGGAATTGGTGGAATATAATGTTATATCAAGAACAATCAGGACAAACATCAACTGAATTAATTCTATTATTCGCGGGTATGATAATGATAATCTTATTAACAATGAATATCTATCAAAACTATTTAGTTTCATTATCCGATGAATTAAACAATAATGAAGTTAATGATTTAATTAATAAAATTGATAAAATAAATGATTATGTAAAAAAGTAGGAAGTGGGTGATTATTCTTTAATAAATTGATCTACAAGATTTCTTGTTTCATTTAATGCTGCTACATCAATATGTTGTGGTAAACTACCTAATTCACCTTCAACATTCTTCAATATACCTTCACCAGCACCTAAAAACATTCCTTCACTACTAATACCCATAAATGCACTAGGAGGTAATAATGCTACGCCCACACGGTCATTATCTTTAACAGATAAATCATTTGTAATAACAGTTATAGCTCTGCTACCTAAATTAACATTACAAACCATTAATGTATCAGTTTTAGGATGTTTACTTACACTAACTAGTTCTCCTACTTTTATGTCAACACCAATGACAGGGTCATCGATTTCTCCAAGATTTAATCTAGCAGGTAATCCACGAATAGTGTAAATAAAGAATTTGATTTTAGATAAGGATAATTCTAATTTTTCTCGTTCGTCACCTTTTACCTCAGATAAGAATTTTCTAGAATAATCTTCTCCCCCTAAGTTTTCTATTATTTCATCTACACTATTTAAAAGATTATCTATCTGAGGTGCTTTTGCTAATTCCTGTGGAGTCACATAAGAATAATACAATGTTTGAATGTCAGGATTCATATTTTTAGCAATCATTCTTACTTGTTTTTTATTCCATGAACCTCTTAGATTAGATCCCTCTACTACTCTAATAAATTGTTCTATGGCTTTTTCTGCAACTTTTAATCTGTAATCTTTACTTGTATCCCACATATTATCTCCTAATCAAAAAAATATTTCGTTAATAATTTATATTATATTATTAGTTTGTACTTTATTTTTCTTAATTATATGGATTATCGATAAGGAGTTCAATTTAATTAAATTATCTATTAAAAATCCTTTCTTAATTAATTAATTTATGGATAAGGTTATTTTTATATATTATAGTAAACATATATTAAATAGATAAGAAATTATTAATATATTAATTTCAATAAGGGATATTAAACCAATATAACTCATATTAATTCATATCTCATTTCAAATTCAATAAAAGACATATTTGGTGATATTATGGTAAATTTATCCACGTTTTATAATTTAAACATTTACAATACCGAAGGAAAATACATAGGAAAAGTAAACGAAGTAGTATTAAATATTAAAAAAGGAAGAATATCCTTCTTCAAAACAAAAGCATTAACAGAAGACAACAGAAACGCTGGATTAAGGGATGTTATAAGAAACTCTATGAGACTTGTACCAGAAGAAGAAGAGTTCTCAACAGTAAGAACTGAAGGAATAATTGATATTCCATATGAAATAGTAACAGCAGTAGGTGATATAATAATTGTTGATCAAAATAAGTTATTACAATACCAAGCTGCACAACAACGTATGGATAAAGTAAATAATAACAGAAAACAAACCTATAAAAAAGAAGTACCTAAAGCTAATTAAATGGAGTATTATTAATGAATATAGGTGTTATAGGTTGCGGATCTATTGCTAATACATTAACAAATTTCCAATTAAAAGGAAAATTAAATGTTACAATATCTTATTTTTATGACTTAGATAAAGATAGTGCAATAAGATTAGCAAAAAAAGTTGATGGGGAAGCAGTAGAATCTATATCTGAATTAATTGAAAAATCTGATTTAATTTTAGAATCAGCATCACAGGCAGCTGTTAGAGCATCAATTCCAGAGGTTCTCGAAGGTGGAACTGATGTTATCATAATGAGTGTTGGAGCTTTGATGGACTTTGATTTTAAAGATAAATTAGAAAAATTAGCTAAAGAAAATAATGCTACAATTTATTTACCAACAGGTGCTATTACAGGAATAGATGCAGTTAAAGCTGCAACAATGGGAGATATTGAATCAGTATCTTTAGTAACACGTAAACCACCAGTTTCTTTAGATATTGAGTTAGAAGATTGTGATGAAAAAATATTATTTGAAGGTAAAGCATCAGATGCAGTTAATAAATTTCCAAAAAACATTAATGTATCATCTACATTAAGTTTAGCTTCAGGTGTAGATGCTGATGTTACGATAATTGCAGATTCAAAAGTTAAAAATAATACACATGAAATTCACGTGAAAGGAACTTTTGGTGAGTTAGTAACAACAACATCTAATGTAAGCAGTCCTGATAATCCAAAAACCAGTATGTTAGCAGCATTCTCTGCTGCAAGTTTACTAAACAAATTATCTAATACCATTCAAATTGGTTCATAGATTTTTTTCATCTAATGTTAAGATTTTTATCTTAGCATCCTTTTTTTTATTTTATTATATTATAATTTTCTATTTATTAGTGGTGATATCTTTTGAAAGAATATGAACAATTTTCTCAAATAAAATTAGTGAATGATATACCAACTATTATACGTCTTGATGGACGTTCTTTTTCAAATTATACTAAAAATCTGAAATTAAATAAGCCTTTTGATAGTAGATTACGAGACCTTTTTATTGAAGTATCAAAAGATTTAATGTCAGAATTTAGTCCGAAATATATTTACACTTTTTCTGATGAAATAAACATACTCTTAGATGAAATACCATTTAAGGGTAGAATAGAAAAGATAGACTCTGTATTTTCATCATATACAACAGGCTCCTTTATGAAACATTTATATTTGAATAATAATCTATTCGATATCGATGTAACAGAATTAAAACCAGTATCTTTTGATTCAAGAATAATATCCACAGCAACTCATGTGAAAGATTATTTTAAATGGAGACAAGATGAAGCATGGAGAAACTGTCTAAATAGTTATGCACAGGCATTACTAAATAAAGAGCATTCAAATGAAGAAACTGCAAAATTACTATATAAACTGAATAAATCAGAAATACATGATTTATTATTTGAACATGGTATCAATATTGCTCATGTACCCACATGGCATAAAAGAGGAGTAGCTATTTATAAGACAAAAGAAGAAATTGAAGGATATAATCCAAAACTAAACAAAAAGACAATTTCAACAAGAAATAAGATAAAAATTAATATGAATATATCTTTAATAAAATAAATACAAAATATTCATATAATTATTTCAAGAAATTATATAAAGAGAGGCTAATTATGAATATTAATAATACTTTATCTAAACTATTGGGCAATGATAAAAACATTAAGGAAGTACAAATAGATCAGAGAGTAATTGATGAAATAATAAAAATAGCTATTAATGCAGATCCAAAGGAGTTTGTAGCATTACTATCAGGAAAAACAGAAGATGAAATACTTAAAATTACAGGATTAATATTCTTGCCATTTGAAGCATCAGACACTAGTGCAGTAATGCAAGTATTTATGAAACCATTAACAACTGATGCTGTAGGTTCGGTACATAGTCATCCAGGGCCAAGTGCACAGCCATCAAATGCTGATTTATCATTCTTTGGAAAAAATGGACTTTTCCATATGATTATATGCAGACCATATTCACAAGCAACCATCAGAGCATATGATGCAGGAGGTATACCTATGTCCTATGTTATTAAAGATTTAGGTGATGAAGTTGAAATCAAAGACTGGGATGAACTCGATGGTGAATTCTTTGATGATGAACTAATCTCTGAACTTAAAGAATTAGAAAATCAGGAAGACGAGGAAGACATAGATAATGATTCTACTAATGAAGATTACACAGAATCTGCAGATGCAGAAGTAGTACCTGATGAACCGGCAATGATTTCATTACAGCTAGAATCAAATGGTCAAATAATTAATCAACAGTTACCATTACCTCCAGAATACGAACCGGGAGACCAGATAGAAGTTGATATTCGTACAGATCAAACTCCAGGAGATTCAATTGATGAAATAATTTTAAATGTTATTAAATCTAATGATAACCCTAATATTGTATTAGACAATGAGGAACTATCTGATTCTAAATCTTCAGAGGAAATTGACCGTGAAATTAAAGAAATGGAATCAGATATTGCTAAAATCAAAAAAGAGAATAAGCGTTTACGTGATGACTTAGATAATTAGAAGGGTATTCTTCTAAAAATTCCTAATTTTTTTTATTACTTAAGACTATTATCTGTTTTTCATATCAAAATCATTAATTCTAAAAAAGTAATCTTTCATCAAATCAAAATAAAAAAAATAGTGTAAATGATGCTGATGAAACTTTTTTTTTTAATCCATTAAATTATTATAAAATTATTATAGTTTTTTTCATGCTAGTATTGTTCCATTTTGTGCAGGATTGTTTAATCGTGTATTGTTAAATATTAACTCTGGAATATTCAATTCAATAGTGAATTTGTAATATATGTGATTGGAACATACACTTTTATAAAAATAGCTATTCTATAAAGCTATTAATTTCTAAAAAAAAGAGGTAAAGAAGATGTTGTAATAATTTAATTTATTACAATTTATAATTTTACTGATTTTACAGAATCAATATCTTTAGTGGATTCTAATTCTGAAATTACTTCATCAGTTATTTCTTGGTCTACTTTAATAACCATTACTGCTTCGCCACCTTCGGATTTTCTTCCAACTTTCATTTCAGCAATGTTTATTTTGTAATCTCCAAGAACTTTTCCTATTTTTCCTATGGTGCCTGGTAAATCTACGTATTTGATGATTCCCATTAATCCTTCTAGGTTAAGGTTTACATCGTAGTCATCTATTGATATAACTTTAACTTCATCGTTTTCAACGGTACCTTCAATGGTCATTTCTTTATCATCATATTTTACGTTGATTTTTATTGTTGCATCGTAGTTTCCACTGTCGTCTGTTTCGCCTTCTGTTAATTTAATGCCTCTTTGTTTTGCTACTGATTTAGCATTTACAGAGTTCACCGGTTCGGTGAGTATTGGATTTAGGAATTCTTTTAGTAATTCTCTGGTTAATGGTTCTTTGGATCTTCCAGTTATTTTTCCACTGTATACTATATTTAATTCTGATATGTTTGATGTTGTTGTTTGAACTAATATTTGTCCTAATTTTTTGGTTAGTTCAAAGTATGGTTTTAATTGTTGAAATGTTTCTGAATCAACTAAGGGCATGTTTAATACATTACTTGGTGTTTGACCATTTAATACTTCTTTCACTTGTTTAGCTACGATGATAGCTGCATCACGTTGTGCTTCTTTTGTTGATGCTGCTATATGTGGTGTTAATACAACGTTGTCTAGTGTTGTTAGTGGACTGTTTTCTAATGGTTCATTCTCGTATACATCTAATCCTGCTTTCAAGTCTGGTCTTTCTTTTAGTGCTTCGTATAAATCTTTTTCATTGATGATTCCGCCTCTAGCACAGTTTAGGAGAATTGCATGGTCTTTCATTTTTGCTAATTGTTCTTTGCTTATTAGTCCTTTGGTTTCTGGTGTTAATGGTACGTGTATTGTCATTACATCAGCTTTAGTTATGAGTTCGTCTAGGGATACAATTTCTACACCTAACTCTTTTGCTGCGTCTTCGCTTATGTATGGGTCGTATACTATTACATCCATTTCGAAAGCTTTTGATCGTTTAACTACTTGGCTTCCGATTCTTCCCATACCTATTACACCTAGGGTTTTGTTTCTTAGTTCCATTCCCATGAATTTACTCTTTTCCCATTTTCCTGCTTTAACAGATGCATCTGCTATTGCTATTTTTCTGCTTAAAGCTAACATTAAACCCATTGCATGTTCTGCTACTGTTATTGATGTTGATTGTGGTGCGTTTACTACTAGAATACCATTATCTGTAGCAGCATCTAAATCTATATTATCTACACCTACTCCTGCTCTTGCAATTATTTTTAGGTTTTTTGCGTTTTCAATGACTTCTTTTGTCATTTTTGTTCTACTTCTTACGATTATTGCATCGTATTGGTCTATTGTTTCTAGAAGTTCTTCTGGTGTTATTTTAGGATTGTTAACAATTTCAGCAGATCCTTCTAATACTTCTACACCTTTTTCATTAATTTTATCAGCTACTAATACTTTTGGCATGTTTGTTCTCCTATATTTATTTAGTTGTATTGATAATGGATAGATTTTCCATTTATAATCTTAATAATAGTTAGTAGTTCAAACCTGTGATTTATTTTTCATTAATTTATAATAAATGTGGTTTAATACTCTTATAATATCTATGTTGTTTTTATTATAAATATATCATGCTAGAAGTTTTTTTATATTATATTAATTATAGTAATATTATATTAAATTAATAATTAGAGGTTTTGAATCATGACATTTAATGAAGTAATTTTAGGTAGTTCTCCTTTTACTTTTGCTCCTCAATTTGGTCATAGAACTAGATTGTATGAGTTAGATTTTAAAGATCAACCTGATAATATTGCAGAGATTATGGATAAGGCTTATGAGTTGGGGGTTAATGAGTTCTTATTAAAGTCTTCTGATGATGTGGAAAAAGCATTGGATCTCTCACTTTCTAGGGGTAATGATTGGTCTGTTATTGGTATGACTAATACAGATGATTATGATTCAGACATGGCTTTGTTTGAAAAGTATAATACTACTATGGTCCTGTTGGATGGTTTTTTTGTTGATAAATGTATTGAAGATGAGGATTTTGATTTAGTTTCTAAGTATTTATGTGATATTAGAAGTAGGGGTTATGTTCCTGCTATTGAAACAAGGATTCCATTTAAACATTTACCTATCATTGAAGAATCTAGTTTTCTTGATGATTTTGATGTTATCATGTTTCCATTAAATTTTTATGGTTATATGATGGATTGTAATTTTCTTAATAAGGATAATAAAAATAAGATTAAGGATATAATGGGAAGATTGGATAAGAAAATTATTGCTAATCGTACTTTAGCTACGGGTATTTTAAAGCCTAATGAGGCTTATGATTTTATTAAGAATATTGATTATCTTGATGCTGTTTGTGTTGGATTAGCTAAGGTTAGTGAGGCAGAAGAAACATTGAATGTGATTAATAGTGTTAAATCATGATTCTTCTGTTTCTGCTTCTTCTTTTCTTTCTTTTATTAATTTAATTAGGTCTTCTATATTGTCCATATCATTGAGTTCCCATGTATATATTGCAGGTATTTTTTTGATGTAATCTTTATCTTTTTCATGTTCTAGTACGAATATTGCGTCGTGGTCTGTGATGTTTGCGATGTCTTCTGTTTTGTTTGCTATCTTGTTCAGTGTTTTTTCGTTTCTATTTCGTTCTAGGTTTGTAATTAGGATATTGTTGTTTATTTTCTTGTTTAGTTCATTTCTTAGTTTTTCTACTTCGTCTATCTTGTTTTCTAGTTTTTCTTTTAGTTTGATTATTTCTTGTGTTTCGTTTTGTCTCTCTGATATAGCATCAAATGGTGTTTTATTTGATGATTTTATATCATATCCTAAATTGATTAGTTCCTTTGGTTCAGATATTCTTTTATCCAAAGTATTTTTGATATTATCTGCTTCTAATAAGTTTATTGACATTGTAATAGGACTATTAAATACCTTTTCCAGCATTATTGCAGTTTCAGGATATGTTTGTGAGTTTCCTTGTTCATATTTATATATTGTTTCACGTGATACATGACTAATATCTGCTAATTCTTTTAAGGATAAATGATTTTGTTCACGTAGTTCTTTGAGTAGATTTCCATTGATTTTAACATAATATCCTCCTCTTTTTGCAAATACTTCTGGATGAATATTGTTTACTATAATATTACATAATGTTTGAGGAGATATTACTGGTAATTCATGTCTTTCATATACAACATCCTCTTCTAGATAGTTATGTTTTGATTTGTATCCTATTATTATAGGACTAGCCAGAAAGGTTCCTGCAATTTTAGATAATTCTTCAGCTTGTGTTGCAGTTAAACTGTCAATATTTACAAGTATCTTTAATATAATTAATATATCATCTTTTCTTGACAGGATATCGAAACAACTTCTATCATATATATCGGATGTTTTAAATCCATATGTAGATAGTAGAATTTTTACATCATGAAGTATGTTTTCACGTGTGATTTTTGAATTATCTGTTGTCATAATAATATAATATATATTTTTTCTTATAATAATATTATAATATAGAGAATTATTTATTATGAGGAAAATACATTGAATTCAGAAGAAATTATTAAATTACATATTGGAATTGACGACACAGATTCTGCGGATGGAATGTGTACCACTTACTTAACATATTTAATTATTGAAAAATTAGAAGAACTAGGAATTAAGCCAATTGATTATCCAAGATTAATACGATTAAATCCTTTTGCCCGTTATAAAACAAGAGGTAATGGTGCATTATCTTTTATTCTTGAACTAGATTCCAGACAAAAAGTTGACCAGGTTAAGAAAATAGTATTAGAGTATACTGAGAAGTATGCCATGTTTGATGGTATTAATACTAATCCCGGCGTGGTATTTTATGAGGGTGAAGTAACTGATGAAATGAGAGAATATGCAATAAATGCAATATACTCTATATACACCATAGAATATGCTGAAAATTTCGCAAGACATATAGGTGCAGAGGTTCATAAATTCAAAAAAGGTAGGGGTATTATAGGATCACTGGCTGCAATAGGTATAAAGCTAACAGACCAGACATTCGAATGTTTAGCATATAGAATGCCTGAAAACTTCGGTACAAAAAGACAACTGGATGATGAAAGTATCTTTAAGATGAATGAGCAAACATATCCAGATACATTTGATAATATAGACATAGAAGGAAACTATGCGGCAATTGAACCTCATACTCCTTGTCCTGTATTATATGGTATTAGAGGTAACACTCCAGAAATTGTGGAAAAAGCTCATAATATAGTAATATCACATGAACCAATTCAGGGTTACTGTATATTTAGAACAAATCAACATACAGATATGCACATACAATACGATGTAAAGATAAAAGACATGGTAAATACAGGATGTTATTGTTTTGATTGTCATGTTACTGAAAAACCACATGATATAGAGGGAGGGCACGTATTCTTCTATGTATCAGATGATACAGATACACTAGAATGTGCGGCTTTTGAACCTACAAAATCATTCAGAGATATTGTCAGAAAACTTCGTGTAGGAGATGAACTAACAATATATGGCGGATTGAATGATAATCACACACTTAACATTGAAAAATTTAAACTTAACAAAATAGCACCACAATACAAATACTCAAATCCAGTATGTAGCTGTGGTAAGCGTATGAAGTCAGCAGGAAAAAACAAAGGATACAAATGTCCTAAATGTGGAAAACGATTAAGAAATGGAAATAAATTAAAAGAATTAATTCCACGGGATATTGAAACAGGATTTTATGAAGTGCCTACTGAAGCCAGACGTCATCTTGCAAAACCAATAATCAGAATTACTACGGGTGCTGACCAATTATTAAAGAATAGTTAAAAAGATTTCTATTCAATAACTTTTTTTCTTTTTAATTTAATTATTATTACTTTCATGTTAATATATTAATAAAAAACATTATTATTATCATCATATATTCAGCTTATTTTATATGGAATATAATTAAACCTCTTGTATTTTTATAAAATTATATAACTAATGAATACAAATATATATCTTTATAAGATATATTTTTATGAACTGATTAAAATTTTCATGCTTGAAAAACATTTAAGCATAGTTTAATTTCATGTTCTCATGTCTATATTGGGGTGATACTTGGTTAGTTAAAAGAATTTTATATTAAATTTATTAATACAATATTTATACTCTTTATTTAGCAAAATAACTTTTAATACACATTTTTTAGAGTATAATGAACTGAAAAAAACAGGTCATATAAAGGGTGATTTACGAATGGCAAATATTTCTGAAGCTATTGGTTCAATCAGACAAGCTGAGTCTGAAGCTGATAGTATGATAGAAGAAGCAAATAAAAAATCAACTGAAATGATCCAAGATGCTCGCGTAAAAGTAGATTCAAGTATTGAAGCAGCTAAATTAGAAGCTCAAGATGAAGCTAAACACATTATATTAGCTAAAGAAGAAGAAGCTGGTAAAGAAGCTGTTATCATAACAAACCAATCAGAATCTGACATTAAAGAATCCCTCAGAGGATCCGAAAACAATGTTGATGACGCAGCAGAAATAATAATTGAAACTGTATTGTAGGGGTATTACTATGTTTAGGCCAGCAAGAATGCAAAAATTAAGCATAGTAACTTTAAATCAATACACTAAACCTGTAATAGATGTTCTTCACGAAAGAGGAGTTATCCAAATTGATGATATTTCTGAAGATATCCAGGATAATGAAGAATACACTGGTTTAGATGTATCAAAACAAGACCCAGTTGCTAGCAGAATTGCATCATTATCAATGAAATGCAACAGTATATTAGATACATTAAAATCTGCAGAGCAATCAAAAAGTGCAGCTGATGTTATTAAAGGATTTTTCAGCCCTAAAAAAATAATATCAAAAGAAGTAGAATCCATACCTTCTGATGAATTAGCAGATAAGGCTGAAGAATATATAAATAAAGTTGATGCAGTTCTCAGTCCAATTGAATCAAGAATAAACGAAATTGGTACTGAAGAATCAAAATATAAAGACTCTTTAAACGTTGCAACTCAATTAAGTAGCTTTGACATAGATTTCGCATATTTACAAGATACAAAACATACAAGAATAATATCTGGTAAATTACCATCAGAACATTTATCTGAAGCTAAATCACAAATTGAAGAAGTAACCGAGAGAGTAGACATATTTGAAGGTTCAACAAATTCAGACTCTGAAGTAACATACACACCATTAATAATAGTATGTGCAACTGAATTTGAAGAAGACATATCTGGTGTACTAAGACGCTTAGAATTTGAAAAATTAGATGTTACCGGATTAAGTGGTAAATCTGATGAAATCATAGAAGCATCAAAAAGTAAACTAGATGATTGTAAAGACGAAAGAAAACAATGTTTAAAAGATATCAGAGAAGTCGGTCAACGTTCTAAAGAAAATTTACTAGTAATAAATGAACAATTAGAACTTGAAAAAGAAAGAACTGAAATCTACACACACTTTGGTGAAACAAAAAGTACAAAAATGTTCAAAGCATGGGTAGTCAAAGACGATGTAGAAGAAACTTTATCCATAATCGATGAAATCACTGATGGTAACAGTATCATTGAAGTAGATGATCCTACAGATGAGGAAATCGATGAAAACAAAGTTCCAGTAAAACTACGAAACCCTGGTTTCGCAAAACCATATGAACTTTTAATTAAAATGTACGCAACACCAAACTACAAAGATATAGATCCTACTATAATCATGGCATTATTCTTCCCATTCTTCTTCGGTTTCTGTTTAACCGATGCAGCATATGGAATAGTAATAGCAATTGTGGGATTCTTATTATACAGAGGTATAGGTAAAACAAGTAAAACATTTAAATCCTTTTCAGTAATTCTTACTCAAATGGGTTTATGGACTATATTGCTAGGTCTAATAACTGGTGGTTTCATGGGAGACTTTATACCTAGATTTATATTAGGTGATGCAAACGCACCATTACCTACCGTAATTCCAGATATAAATGCATTTGCACATCCAGAACATATCTTAGTATTAGCAATTTTAATAGGTTTAATACACCTTAACATAGCATTTATCTTTGGTATTATTGACAATTACAAAAGACATAATATTAAAGAATTATGTGGTGGACAATTATCTTGGATTGTTATTGAATTATCAATTGTAGCATATCTAGTTGCAGGTCTAATACCATTCGCAGTTATATTCATAATCGGATTAGGATTATTAATATACGGTTCAGGACCAATGGGTGCTATGGACATATTTGGATATCTTGGTGATGTATTATCATACTCAAGATTATTAGCATTATGTTTATCCACTGGTGGTATTGGTATGACAGCAAACTTATTAGGTCAATTATTAGCTACTATGATACCATACGTAGGTATTATAATTGGTATACTTGTATTCATAGGAGTACACTTATTCAACATTGCATTCCAATCATTAGGTTCATTCATACACGCTTTACGTTTACACTTTGTAGAGTTCTTCGGTAACTTCTATGCTGGAGAAAGTGAAGAATTTAAGCCATTTAAGGCAGAAAGAACATATACTAAAGTTAAAAAATAAATTAGTATATTATTTACATTAAAAAAAAAATCATATATAAAAAAAATCAATTCATTAAATTGGAGGAAAATATCATGGCAGCAGAATTAGCATTAGGTTCAGCCTTAGCTGCAATTGGTGCAGGAGTAGCAGTAGGATTTGCAGCATTAGGTTCAGGTATCGGTCAAGGTATCGCATCTTCCGCATCTGTAGGTGCAGTAGCAGAAGATTCAAGTATGTTTGCACAAGGTTTAGTATTTACAGCTATTCCTGAAACTCAGGCTATTTACGGTTTCCTTATCGCTATCTTATTATTAGTATTCTCAGGAATTATGGGAGGATCTCCATTAGGAGTAACTTCAGGATTAGTAGCAATTGGTGCAGGAGCAGCAGTTGGTTTCGGTGGTCTTGGTTCAGGTATGGGTCAAGGTATCGCATCTTCCGCATCTGTAGGTGCAGTAGTAGAAGAACCAAGTATGTTCGCACAAGGTTTAGTATTTACAGCTATTCCTGAAACTCAGGCTATCTACGGTTTCCTTATCGCTATCTTATTATTAGTATTCGGTGGAATACTCGGAGCATAGATTAAAAATAGAAAGGCTATTAGCCTTTGATAAATATTTTTTGGAGGAACATAGATGAGCGTTGGAGCAGATAAAATAATATCAAATATAAAAGCAGATGCACAAGCAAAATCTGATGAAATAATCTCCAAAGCTACAACTGAAAGTGAAAAAATACTTGCAGATGGTGAAGTACAAGCTCAAAACGAAAAGCAAGCAATTCTTGACGCTGCAGAAAAACAAGCTGAAATGAAATATCAACAAATTATTTCAGAAGCTAAAGTTAATGCAAGAAGGAAAGAATTAGAAGCTCGTGAAGAATTAATTGAAAAAGCTTTCAGAATTGCATCAGAAAAAGTAGAAAAACAAGCATCTGAGAATTCCGCAGAGTATGTGGAATCATTAAAAGCAATGATTAAAGATGCTTCTATTCAAGTAGGTGGAACTCAACTCGAAATACTCGTAAGAGCAGATGATGTTGAAAATGTAGAATCTATGATTGATGAAGTATCAGAATATGTTGAAAAAGAAACTGGTAATAAAACAACATTCATTATCGGTGAACCAATAGACATTATTGGTGGAGCAGTTGTAAAAACTGTTGACGGTGATGTTGAAGTTAAAAATACCATAGAAGCACGTATGCTTCGATACAGAAAAACTCTAAGATCAGAGGTTGCTAAAAAACTATTTAGATAGAAGGAGGAGAATTAAATGGAAGAAAGCATTACAGGATTAATTTCATCTTTCGGATTCTCTCCTGAGTCATTCATTGCATTATTAGTTGTGGTACTAGCTGTAATAGGAGCAGTAATAGTAGTAATAACATTCAGACCATTAATGGAATATTATCCATACACTTATCCAAATGCTAGGGTAAGAGCAAAAATAGGTAAAATTCTAAATGATAAACAAATAACAGAATTAGCAGATTCCGAAAGTCTCGACGAAGTAAAAAATTACTTAAGAGGACAAAAAGATTATGCAAAATTCATAGACAAGTATCCAATTGAACAAGCTTTAGATGCAAACTTAGCAGAATCCTATGATTTATTAGCTAGAATTGCTCCTAAAGATTTAAAACCAACATTTGATTTAATGTTAGATCAATGGGATATTAAAAATATCAAAAGTGTTTTAATCGCAAAAGAAGCAAAACTAAACGATGAAGAAACACGTGAATTATTAGTACCTTATGGTGTATTAAAAGATGATCAAGATAAACTAATTGAAGCAGATTCTGTTCAAGATATAATAGTAGCTCTTGAAGGAACACCATATGCTAAACTATTAGAAGATGCATTACCAGCATATAATGAAAATAAAACATTATTAACATTAGAATCAGCATTAGATAATTATTACTACGAAAGATTACTAGCTAAATCAGCAAGTCAAGCTGACGATAACACTAGAATGCTACACAGTTACGTAGGAACAAAAATAGATATCTCTAATATTAAAATAATATTAAGAGCAAAAGCAGATGGTCTAACATATGATCAAATTAATCCATATGTAATAAACAGCGGATACCAATTACGTGAATGGAAACTTAAAGAATTCATGGAATCTGAAGATATGAATTCATTACTAAGTAGTATTGAAAGTTCTGAATATGGTTCAATAATAACAGACCACATACCAGAATATAACAGTACACAATCTATCACAGTATTTGATGAAGCACTAGATTCATATGAAAGAGACATGGCTAATAATATCTTTAGAAAAAAACCATTTGGTGTAGGTCCAATAATCGGTTTCATGAACAAAAAAGAAACCGAAATTAAAAATCTAAAAATTATCGCAAGAAGTAAAAGAGGACCAGTATTACCAGGTTCCGAGATTAAGGAGATGTTATTATGAGAAATGAAATAGCAATAATGGCAGATCCAGATACAGTAACTGGTTTTATGTTAGGTGGAATCAAGAGCGGTTTCCCTGTACATAACAAAGATGAAGCAAAAACTACATTAAAACAATTAGTTGATGATGAATATCCAATCATTATCACAACTGAAAAAATTGGGGATGAATTAAGAGACGATATTACAAAATATAGCGGTTCTAAAGCATTACCAATGATAATTGAAGTACCCGATAAGTCAGGTTCACATAAAAGAGAAACTGATCCAATGAATGAGCTTATTAAAAGAGTTATTGGGGTTGAGATGGTAAAATGATCACAGGAAATATAATTAAAATTGCAGGTCCGGTTATTGTCGCTGACGGTATGCGAGGTACCCAAGTACACGAAATGGTTCGTGTAGGTGATATCGGACTCATAGGTGAAATTATTGAACTTCATGGCGACACAGCAACAGTTCAAGTTTATGAAGAAACTGCTGGTATTAAACCAGGAGAAAAAATTGAAAGTACTGGTGGTCCACTCTCAGTAGAATTAGGTCCAGGTATACTTAAATCAATTTACGATGGAATTCAAAGACCATTAGATGAAATTAAAGCATTATCAGGAGACTTTATTCCTAGAGGTATTGACGTACCAGCATTAGACAAGACAAAAGAATGGGAATTCAAACCTACTGCAAGTGTAGGCGACGAAGTAAATGGTGGAGACATCATAGGTACAGTTGATGAAACATCAGCTATTGAACATAAAATTATGATACCACCTAAAATATCAGGTAAAATCAAATCAATTGTAAGTCAAGGAAAATACACAATTGTAGATGATATTGCAGAAATTGAAACTGATAAAGGTATTGAAAAAGTTCAAATGATGCAAATTTGGCCAGTTCGTGTAGGAAGACCATACACAAACAAATTAGATCCAGATGTACCTCTAATAACAGGACAAAGAGCACAAGATACCTTCTTCTGTTTAGCTAAAGGAGGAACATCAGCTATGCCAGGACCATTCGGTTCAGGAAAAACTGTAACACAGCAACAATTAGCTAAATGGGCAGATGCTGATATAGTAGTATATATCGGATGTGGAGAACGTGGTAACGAAATGACCGAAGTACTTACCGAATTCCCTGAATTAGAAGACCCTAAATCAGGAAACCCATTAATGGACAGAACAGTTCTAATTGCAAACACATCAAACATGCCTGTAGCAGCTAGGGAAGCATGTGTATACACAGGTATTACAATTGCTGAATACTTCAGAGATATGGGATACGATGTAGCACTTATGGCAGACAGTACCTCAAGATGGGCAGAAGCTATGAGAGAACTTTCCGGACGTCTCGAAGAGATGCCTGGTGAAGAAGGATACCCAGCATACCTAGCATCCAGATTAGCACAGTTCTATGAACGTGCAGGAAGAGTAACCACAATCGGTTCACACAAAGCAGAAGCATCTGTAACAGTAGTTGGAGCAGTATCACCTCCTGGTGGAGACTTATCCGAACCTGTAACCCAGAACACATTACGTATAGCAAAAGTATTTTGGGCATTAGATGCATCATTAGCAGACAGACGTCACTTCCCATCTATCAACTGGTTAAACAGTTACTCATTATATGTGGACAGTGTAACTAGCTGGTGGAATAATGAAATTGGTTCAGATTGGAGAGAATTAAGAAACACTGCAATGGGTATATTACAGAAAGAATCAGAACTTAACGAAATTGTACAATTAGTAGGTCCTGATGCATTACCTCAAAAAGACCAAATAACATTAGAATCAGCACGTATGTTAAGAGAAGACTTCCTTCAACAAAACGCATTTGATGATACAGATACATACTGTTCACCAACAAAACAATATGGTATGCTAAAAACCATTTTACTATACAACACAAGTGCTCAAGCAGCATTAGCAGACGGTGCAGATGTAAATAAACTCACAAACTTAGAAGTAAGAGTAGATTTAGACAGAATGAAATATGTACCTGAAGACGAATTTGATGCTAAAGCAGAAGATATTAGAAGTCGTATAACTAAAGAATGTAATGAGGCTGGACAATGAATGATGTAGATATTAAAACAAGAGAATATACTACAGTATCAGAAGTTTCAGGACCTTTAATGGTTGTTCAAGGTGTTGAAGGTGCAGCATACAACGAAATCGTTGAAATCGAAACACCTGCTGGAGAAAAAAGAACTGGACAAGTTCTTGAAGTAGAAAATGATATTGCAGTTGTTCAAGTATTTGAAGGTACCAGTAACCTAAACACAGAATCAACAAAAGTTAGATTCACAGGTGAAACTGCAAAAATCGGTTTATCAACTGATATGTTAGGAAGAATCTTTAACGGAATAGGTACACCAATTGACGGTGGACCAGACATCATACCTGATGTAGAATTAGATGTAAACGGTTCTCCAATGAACCCATCCGCTAGAGAATTCCCTGCAGAATTCATTCAAACAGGTATATCCACAATTGACGGAATGAACACACTTGTACGTGGTCAGAAATTACCTATCTTCTCAGGTTCTGGATTACCACACAACGAACTCGCAGCACAAATTGCAAGACAAGCAAAAGTAATTGCAGAAGACAGTGAATTCGCTGTAATATTTGGTGCTATGGGTATTACTCACGAAGAAGCAAACTTCTTCATGAACGAATTCGAACAAACTGGAGCTCTAGAAAGAGTAACAGTATTCATGAACTTAGCAGATGACCCTGCTATCGAAAGAATCATGACACCTAAAATGGCTTTAACAACAGCTGAATACCTTGCATTTGAAAAAGGTATGCACGTATTAGTAATTTTAACTGATATTACCAACTATTGTGAAGCATTAAGGGAAATTTCATCAGCACGTAACGAAGTACCTGGACGTAGAGGTTACCCAGGTTACATGTACACTGACTTAGCAGGTATGTACGAACGTGCAGGACGTATAAAAGGTAAAGACGGTTCAATTACACAGATGCCTATTCTTGTAATGCCACAGGATGATATTACTCACCCTATTCCTGACTTAACAGGATATATTACAGAGGGACAGGTTGTACTAAGTCGTGACTTAGACAGAACAGGTATTTACCCACCTGTAGATGTATTACCTTCATTATCAAGATTAATGAGTGGAGGTATCGGTGACGGCCGTACACGTGAAGATCACAGTGGAGTTTCAGACCAGTTATATGCTGCTTACGCAGAAGGTCGTGACTTACGTGACTTAACCGCAGTAGTAGGGGAAGAAGCTCTCACAGACCGTGACAGAAAATTCCTAAAATTTGCTGATGAATTTGAAGATAAATTTATTAGACAAAGTAAAGACGAAGACAGAGGAATTGAAGAAACCCTTGACTTAGGTTGGAAATTATTATCCATCTTACCTAAATCTGAGCTTAAACGTGTTAAAGATGAACACGTTGAAAAATATTTACCTGAACAAGAAGAAACTGATGAAGAATAATTTCATTTATTCTTATCATTTCCTGGTAGATATATTAGTGAAGGAGGCTAAATAATGGCAGATGAAAAATTGGATGGAATTAATCCAACACGTAGTGAACTTCTTAATCTAAAAGACAGAGCTAAACTGTCTTCAAAAGGTCATAGTCTTCTTAAAGAAAAAAGAGATGCTCTTATTAAGGAGTTTTTCGAAATTCTAGATCGTGTTCAAGGTTCTAGAGATGAAGTTGAAAAAAAATTAGCAATAGCTTACTCAGAACTAAACAAAGCTCAAATAGACATGGGAGATATGGCAGTTAAACGAGCAGCTTTATCTGTAAGAGAATCTATAGAACTCGATATAAGTTCTAGAAGTATTATGGGTGTTTCTGTCCCTGTTGTAAAAAGTCATGCAACACATAATGATTTAATTAGCAGAGGTTATGGTTTTGCTGGAACCTCAGCTAACTTAGATATCGCAGCTAAGGAATTTGAAGAATCCATTAAGATTATCATTGAACTTGGTGAGATTGAAAAAACAATCTTTATGTTAGCACAAGAAGTAGAAGCAACTAAAAGAAGAGTAAATGCTTTAGAGCATGTAATTATTCCTCGTATTAATAACACAATCAAATTTATTGAAATGAGATTAGAGGAAATGGAAAGGGAAAGCTTCGCTCAACTTAAAGTTATTAAGAAAAATATGGATACAGAGGAATAAGTTGGTCATGGATTTTATCCATGATTTATCTTTTTTTCACATCCTTTTCATTTTAATCATCATTTATAAAAAAATTTTATTCTATTTTTACATTGATTAAGTACTTATTTTATTATTAACATAAATTATTTTAATATTAAATTCTAAATTTTATAGGTTGTATTTTTATTAGTAAAATATTAGTTGTAGGGTCTAATACCCGTTCATTATCAAAATCATTAAAAGCATTAGGTTATACAGTATATGCTACTAGTTTCTTTGATGTTATTGATCAATATGAATATGTTGATAAATTACTTGTTCCAGAGGGAACTTTTATTTATGATTTGAAGATTCTAGAAGATTTAGCATTAGAGTATGTTAATGAAGTTGATTATATTATATGTAATAGTGATGTTGATGTATCTCGTTTTCCTAGAAATAAGATAATAGGTAATGTTGACACTGATTTTATTAATAATAAATATAAATTATTCAAATTATTACATAAGAATTTTCTTTTACCTGATACATATAAGTTAACAGATATTGAGGAAGCTGGGGAGATTGTAGCTAATTTCCCTGATAAACAATTTATTGTAAAACCGGTTTATGGTTCTGGCGGTATGGGTATAACATGGTATAATGAGAATTTATCTATTGATGGTGATTTTATACTTCAGGAATTTATAAACGGCGATTCAGTGAGCAGTTCCTTTTTATCTTATCCTAACCATGATATTGAGATGATTACTACTTCTGATCAGATTATTGGTTCTAAGAGGTTAGGTGGTGCTGATTTTAAGTATTGCGGTAATGTAACTCCATATATTAAACCTTCTGATAAAATTGTTAATATTTCTGCTAAGATTTCTATGATGTGTAAATTAGTTGGGTCTAATGGAGTGGATTTTATTTTGAATAATAATAATGTATATGTTATTGAAGTTAATCCTAGAATTCAGGGTACATTTGAATTAGTAGAGCGTAGTTTTAAGATGAATCTGGCAGAAGCTCATATTAATTCCTGTAATGATGTTCATGTAGATATACCTAGTGTTCAACAGTTTTCTGTTAAGTTGATACCTTATTGTTTAAATAAGGGTTATTATGATTTATCTAATATTCCTTTTGTACATGATATTTCAAAGCAGGATTACATGTTTAAGAAGGGTGAGCCTCTTGCTACTATTATTACTTCAGATAGAATTTTAGAAAATGCTATGAGTAGATCAGAGCAGGTTCAAAAATTAGTGTATAATTCAAAAAAATAGATAATACTCTTTTGTTATAAAAAAGTTATTAAGAAAAGGGTAGTTAGATTATTCCGAATTCAATGAGTATAAACATAAATACTCCGAATGCTATAAGAAATGTAGATATTATCAAGACATGTGTATACATTTTGAATAATTTTACTTTTCTTTCTGGATCTTCATCTAAGTATTCTTTTAATGTGTTTTCATAAGGCATATAACAATACACTCCTATTTTTTATATTGATTATTGTTATATTAAAATATTCTCTATTTTATTAAAATTAGAATTTAAAATAATTATTATAAAAATAGTTTTTTAATAAATAGTAGTCCCGAGCGGAGTCGAACCGCTGTCCCCGGTTCCAAAGACCAGGAGGATTGCCACTACCCTACGGGACTAACGTGCTGTACTTCAAGTACATACAAATATTTATTTGAAGTTATTTATATACTTTTTGGTTTTATGTATTCCTATTAGTGTATAGTACTCATATAAGGAATGTAAATTTTTATTTTTATTTTTCTTAGTATATATAGTTTATCCTATACTTTTAAATACTTTCTAAAATAAAAGTATTGATAAGGATTTATAATAGATTCTTATATTCAGAGCTTATGATTTTTTTTTCAAAAATGAAAAAAATTAAATATCTAACAAAAATCAGAATATTAAGTTATATAATTTTATTAAATTATATATAAAATATATGACTTACTTAACCGAATTAATAATTCATATTTTGGTTTATTATAGGAGGCGGTAAGATTAAGCGGAATTTGATTTTGATTTTTTTAGTAGCTGTGATTATTAGTTTAAGTGCAGTATCTGCAGCAGATACATCAAATTCATCAGTATCAACAACTGATTTAGGAACTCATGTTCAAGATGGATCAAGTCAAGCTACTATAGGAACAACCACTACAAGTGATACTTCTAGTCAGGTTACTTCTGAAAAATCAAGTATTAAATCAACCACGAATGATAATATAAGCAATGAAGCAGATCTAAGGGAAAATACCAAGGATAATCAAGTGATTAACAAGACTTCTAGTAACATACAAACCAATACTCTTTCAAATAATAAGACAACAACAAAAAACCTTAAATCAAGCACTAGTAAATCAAAAATTACAATTAAAATGGGTTCTTATGTAGCACACCCATATCAAACAATCACACTTAATGCTACTGTACGATTAACTAATGGAAAACCTTTAAATAATGTTACAGCAGTTTATAAATTAAATGGTGTAACTATTGGTCATACTAATATAACTAATGGGGTAGCTTCATTAAAATATACAATTCCAAAGTACAGTGCTAAAACATATCCCTTGATGATTAAAGTTGGAGAAACAGACACTAGCTTAGCTGGTAATGCAACTTCTAACTTAAAGATTGAAAAAAGTAATATTAAAGTTTCAATGGACTCTTATACTGTTGTACCTAAGGATAAAGTTACAATAACTGCTAAGGCTGTAGATGTTTATGGTCATGCAGTTGATGGTAATAAAGTTACATTTAAAGTAAATGGTGTAACAATTGGTTCTACAAATGTATCTAAAGGAGTAGCTAAAATAAGTTATATAGCTCCTTCAAAAATACAAACATATACTATACAAGTTATAGTTGGAGGATCAAGTTTTACAAATTCGGGTAATGCAACTAGTAAATTAACTGTTAAAAAGTCAAGTTCAAAAATTACTTTAGATAACATATATTTTGTTAAATACCGAAATTTAACTATTAATGTAAAGGTAACTAGTTCAAATGGTACCCTTGCAAATAGTGGAAATGTTACATTTAAAATTGATGGCAAAACTATTAAAACTGTATCTGTAAGTAATGGTGTTGCTAAATTCGCATATGGTGGAAGATTAGCTCTTGGTACACGTAATTTATCAGTTATTTATGGAGGTAGTTCTTCATTATATAGTTCTAATGCAACATCTAAGTTAAGAGTACAAGATAATTTAACGAAATTTACCTATGAACAGATATTAAGAAAGGCTAATGATACAAAAGATTTCATCGAGAAATATGGTAGATTACCTAACTTTGTTAACATTGATGGAACTAGTGTAACAACAACAGATTTCTTATATCTATTATGTAATGTATATGGTACAAATGATTCTTACTATGCAGGTAATTTCAAATATAATAATTTATCTAAGACATCTAATGGTGCTAATGGTACTCAAATAACAAAAAGTGATTATAGTAGATTAGCTAGAAGTATTGTTAAATGTTATATCATTAATGGAAGATCTCCTAATTCTATAACAGTTAATGGTACTAGTATGAATTTTGACGATGCAGTTTATTTCTATACAAGAGCAGTTGCATACATATATAATTATGGAGAATATTCCAATTATGGAACCGTGATTAAAGTAAATAGTATATCAACAAATAATTCCAATTCAAATGATTCTGATAACAACTCAACTGTTAATAAGTCAAGTTCAAAAATTACTTTAGATAACATATATTTCGTTAAATACAGAAACTTAACTATTAATGTAAAGGTAACTAGTTCAAACGGTACCCTTGCAGATAGTGGAAAAGTTACATTTAAAATTGACGGTACAACTATTAAAACTGTATCTGTAAATGATGGTGTTGCCACATTTGCATATGGTGGAAAATTAGGTCTTAGAACACATGACCTATCTGTTATTTATGAGGGTAGCTCTTCATTATATGGTTCTAATGCTACATCTAAGTTAAGAGTACAAGATAATTTAACGAAATTTACCTACGAACAGATATTAAGAAAGGCTAATGATACAAAAGATTTCATCGAGAAATATGGTAGATTACCTAACTTTGTTAACATTGATGGAACTAGTGTAACAACAACAGATTTCTTATATCTATTATGTAATGTATATGGTACAAATAGTTCTTACTACGCAGGTAATTTCAATTATAATAATTTATCTAAGACATCTAGTGGTGCTAATGGTACTCAAATAACAAAAGATGATTACAGTAGATTAGCTAGAAGTATTGTTAAGTGTTATATCATTAATGGAAGATCTCCTAATTCTATAACAGTTAATGGTACTAGTATGAGTTTTGATGATGCTTTTTATTTCTATACAAGAGCAGTTGCATACATATATAATTATGGAGAATATTCTAACTATGGAACAGTAATTGACGTAGATAGTCTTAATACAGATAACTCAAGTTCAAATACTAATATAGTACCTGCTGGTTATTCAAAATATCTTCAAATAACTACTAATTGTGAAGTTAATAGTTCAGTAATTAAAAAAGCTGTTGTAGCAGCTACTAAAGGAGTATCTGGAACCTATAATCAAGCTGTAGCAATATTTGACTATGTTAATGATAATACTCACTATAGTGGATATTATAATACTAGATATGGAGCGGTTGGTACTTTAACTCGTGGATATGGTAATTGTGTTGACATGTCACATTTATTAATTGCTATGTTACGTACAGCAAATATTCCTGCTATATACTGTCATGCTACATGTACATTTAGAAGTGGACTTGTAGTAGGTCATGTATGGGTAAAAGCGTATGTTAATAATAAATGGGTATATTGTGATGCTACATCTTCAAGTAATACCTTTGGACATATTGTAAATTGGAATAGCTGTGGAACAATTCATGAATATATTCAACTACCATTTTAATTTATTTTTTTTTATTTTTTTATAATAATATTCTTTTTTTTATTTAATTAATTAGAAAACAAGATTCCTTTTTTTAAAATAACTTGTTATGTTTATTCTTACTATACTTATTATAATTAGAAATATTTAAATATTTAAATATATTAGTATAATATAGAGTCTTGAATTTTTTTTTTAATATTTATTTTATAAAGATAAGATTCTATTAAACTAGGAGAATAAATTATGTCAAACAAATTTTTAAAAACTAGTAATAATTTTTTCGATACAGTATCTACTCATATTGAATTTGGTAGTGGAAAATTAAATAATCTTTATGAATTTTTACCTGATGCTAAAAAGGCATTAATCGTTACAACCAATGGAAAATCAGTGAAAAGAAATGGTTATTTAGATAAATTAATTGGAAATTTAGATAAAAAAAGCATGGAATATGTATTATTTGATGAGATTGAACCAAATCCATTGAATACAACAGTTGATAAAGGTGCAGATATTGCAAAAGAAGAAAATTGTGATATCATTATTGCCATTGGTGGTGGAAGTGCAATGGATGCTTCTAAGGCAATTGCATTAGCTACTAACAACCCTGGAAAATTATGGGATTATGTTCAGTTTGGTACAGGAGGTAAAAAAACTCCAGAAAATAAAGCATTACCTTTAATAGCTATACCTACTACTGCTGGAACAGGATCTGAAGCAGATATAGGTGCAGTAATAAGTAACAATGAAACTAAAGAAAAAACAGCAATTTTTGGAGAAGATTTATTCCCAATACTTTCAATCATAGACCCTGAATTAATGGTATCTGTTCCAGAAAAATACACTGCATTCCAAGGATTTGATGCTATATCTCATAGTCTTGAAGGTTATATCAATGGTATTGTTAACATGTATTCTGATATGTATGCTTTAGAAGCTATTCGTAATATTCATGAATATTTACCTAAAGCAGTAAATAATGGTAATGATATTGAAGCTAGAGAAAAAGTAGCATTTGGAAGCTATTTATCAGGTTTAGTTATGAGTGTAGGAAATACAAGTAGTTTACACTCTCTTGAACATGCATTATCAGCATATCATCATAATCTCCCACATGGTTTAGGTTTAATTTTACTAAGTAAAGCTTACTTTACATTTTTAATCAAGAAACATGTTTGTGATGACAGATTTATCAAATTAGCAAAAGTTATGGGTATTGAAGACTCTGAGGACCCTATGGATTTTATAACTGCATTAGACCAATTCCATAAAGATATTAAAGTAGATAAGATAAAAATGTCTGATTATGATGTAAGTCCTGATGAATTTGAAAAAATGGCTCATACAGCATTTGATAGTATGGGTATGTTATTTGGAGTAGACCGTTATAAGTTTACTGTAGATGATGTTGTAAAAATCTATGAAGAATCATTTGAATAGATTAATTGTATAAAAGTAATAGTAGATAGGATTAATTAACATTAATTCTATTATATTCTTTTATATGTTATACAGTACATGATTCATAATCCTAATTCTTAATTAATGGTATATGGACTAATTACTTATTTTACAATTTTTTTTAGTACGAACTGATAATATGATAATACTCTTTTTCTTGGTTAACTTACTTAATTTTTTTTGTTGATAAGTATCTAAATTGAAAATCAAATATAGAATATTCTTTACATAGAAATATTTAATTTTATAGAATCTTAACAAAATGATAAAATATAGAAATTAGTTTAAATATAATAAATAATAATAGATAAATATTTTTTTATATTATATTATGAAGAGATTGACTTACTTTTATTCTTTTTTCATAATAACTAAGGGAAACAATTATAGGGAGGAATATTGTGAAGTTTAGTTTAGAACTGCTACCTAATGAGCCAATTAATGATATTTTAGAATTAATAAGAGTGGCTGAAGATATTAATTTTGAAAATGTATGGATAACTGATCATTATAATAACAAGGATGTATTTGAGGTATTAGCAATAGCAGCTCATGAAACAAGTACTATAAAGATGGGGTCAGGTGTTTCTAATCCATATGTACGTAATCCAGTTACAATAGCAGCAGCTACAACAACATTAGATGAAATTTCTGATGGTAGGGCTGTTGTAGGTGTAGGACCTGGTGATAAAGCCACTATGGAAACTCTTAATTTAAGATGGAAGAAACCGGTTAATACAGTTAAAAATGCGGTTAATACTATTAGAACTTTATTAAGTGGTGATAAAATAGAACAAGGGGCTTGTTTAAGTGGTACTTCAAAGGTACAAAGTTCAATTCCTATATATATGGCTGCTCAGGGACCTAAAATGTTAGAATCCTCTGGTGAAGTTGCTGATGGAACACTTATTAATGCATCTAATCCAAAGGATTTTGAGGTTGCTATACCTTTGATAAATAAAGGTTTAGAGAAATCATCAGTGAAACCAAACCAATTCAATTATGCAGCATATACTGCCTGTAGTATAGATGAAGATATTGATAAAGCATATAATCATGCAAGAATTGTGGTAGCTTATATTTTAGCCGGAGCTCCAAAAGTTGTTTTGGAACGTCATAATATATCTCAGGATATAGCCGGGAAAATTAGAGAATGCCTTGCAAAATATGATTTTAAAACAGCAACTGCATTAATAGATAATGACATGGTTAATGCTTTTGCGGTATGTGGAAATCCAAAGCAAATATCTGAGAAAATAGAAATATTAGAAAATATTGGTGTTAATGAATTTGTTGTAGGTTCACCTATAGGTAAGGATAGAGTAAAATCTCTAAGATTATTAGAAGACATTGTAAATTCATTCAACTAGAAAATAATAAAAGATGGATAATATGAAAGTACAAACAATTAATAAACAAATACGCGAACATTCTATAGAAAACATTAAGAATAAAAGAGATCGTAAAAAAGATAAAAAACCATTACAGGCCTATGCTGCAAGCTGGGCTAATAAAGATAGATTATATGATTGTGTTGGTTATACTATATTCATAGTATTACCTACAAGCGGATGTGAATGGGCTACTAAAAGTGGTGGATGTACCATGTGTAGTTACATTGCAGACTCACCATTATGTGAAATAGATGATAACGAGTTAATAGAAATATTTGACAATGAATGGAAAAAACAACTTGAAAAAACAGATATATCCTCACATGAGAATGTTGCTGTAAAATTATTTGTTTCAGGAAGTTTTCTTAATACCAATGAAGTAGATGAAAAAGTACAAGAACATATCTTCAATGAATTCAACAAGTATGATAATATTAAAGAGGTTATTGTAGAATCAAAACCAGAATACATTGATGAAGATTCACTTAAACGACTAGGTTCTATTATTCCTGATAAAATATTTGAAATTGGTATAGGTGTTGAGACTCTTAATGAGGATACTCGTCTAAATAAAATAAATAAGGGTATAACAAATGAATCATTTGAAAAATCTGTTAACATAATCAATAATATTAAGGAATATGATATTAGAGCAAAAGCATATCTACTGGTTAAACCAATATTGCTTCCTGAAAAAAAAGCTATTCAAGAATCAATAGATTCAGCTAAATATGCAAAAGAAGTAGGTGTAAAGAGATTAGCATATTGTCCGGCTACAGTACATGCAGGTACATTAATGGATTATCTATGGAAAAGAGGTTCTTATAATCCACCGTGGATTTGGAGTACAATTGAAATAATAAAACAAGTTCGAAAAAATGTGGATATACCAATGATAATGGATACTGCAGGATTTGGTACTAGAAGAGGCCCATTTAATTGTAAAAAATGTAATTCAAAACTTAAAGAATTAATCATTGAATCTAATTTAAAACAAGAAATTCCGAAAGAATTAGAAGAATTCACATGTGAATGTAAATCAAAATGGGAAGCTGATCTTGAATTTGAAGATGTGTTAAACACTACAACTAATCCAAAGACATGATTAGTTTAAAAAATATTTCTCCTCTCTTTTTTTTTAATTTCATTCATTCTATTTCAACGAATTATTTTTTTATAATTATTTAATGTCTTATATTCTTTTATAAGGTATTATCAAAAACTTTATTCCTTATTTTTTAAAATAAAATTATTTAATGTCTTATATTTTTTTATAAGTTATTGTCAAAAACTTTATTCCTTATTTTTTTAAAATATAATTATTTCTAAATATTATCAAATATTGTATATTTTATATTTCAATTGATAATATACTAAGTAATTTCAAGGATATCATGGTTATTTTTATAAATATTTTATTAAATGGGTGTTATTATTTATTTTTCATATTTTTTTTACATTGAATAAAAAATTATAGGTTATTATAAATATAATCCTCATCAATATTATTATTGGTATTGATTATTATAAAAACTAATTATTAATACTTTATAATTTTCATATAAGGATATGTTAGATATATGAAAAAAAATTACTAACTGAGTTAGATAATTATGAATAAATATGTGGGTATTTGTTTATCATTATTTATTATTATAGTAACATTAAGTTTAGGCGTTGTAGGAGCAGCTAGTGATAACTCTACAAATAGTCTAGATGATTCAAATATTATTGAGTCTACAACGTCTTCTGTTGAAGGAGATAGTATTAATCAGTTATCAACTTCAAATTATGAACATAATATGGATATAAATGATAACCAAATAAATAAAATGAATAATTCTAACAATCAAAAAGTTTTAAATAATAATAAACAATTAACATCAAGCAATACTAAAACAATCAATTCAAATAAAACTTCAAAAAACCTAAAGAAAAGCATAAATCTCACAGTAAACAACTATGACGAATTATATGATACAATGACTAACAGTAATTATACTGATGATGAGATGACAATCAACTTATCTGGAGATAGTATTTATAATATTACTAAAACAATAAATTGGAACAATACTTCAACAAAAAATCTAATAATAGAAGGAAACAACAGAACATTCACAGGAACAAATTATACATTTCTTAATATCCATACAGGTAACATAACTCTAAATAATTTAACAATTAAGGATATTACTACTAATAAGGTAATTATAAAAAATCAAGGTACTTTAACAATATCTGATAGTACACTATCTGATAATGGTAATATTAGAAGAATAAGTGCTATAAATAATACAGGAATATTAACAATTATCAATACAACAATTATAAATAACACAGCCATATCTGGAGGAGTATTATATAACTTTGGAAATGCCACACTAATAAATAACATTTTTATAAATAATAGTGGAGTATCACAAGGTGGTTGTATATATAATACTAAAAATGGAAATATTACATTAATTAAGAATATATTCCAGTCTAATCATGCATATGATGGGGGAGTAATCTATACTTTAGGATTTACTAATGTAACCAATAATAAATTCCTAAATAACTATGGACCTTCTGGAGTTGTAATTGAAAGTAAAGGTAATAGTATTATTTGTAATAATTTATTTGATAGTAATATTGCATCTTTCGATGGTGGTGTGATTGTAAATAATGGTTATTCATTAGTAGAAAATAATACAATTCAAAATAACAGAGCAGAACATATTGCAGGATTCCTAAATAATGGCGGAACAGTTGTTTTAAAATATAATACAATTAATAATAATACAGCACCCACTGGGGGCGTATTAGCTAACCATGGACGTATGGAAGTAATCAATAATACAATATTTAATAACATTGCTACAAATATGGGTGGTTTAATATACAATTATGGTTATTATAGTAACATAACCGCTTTAATAGAAAATAACACTATTATAAATAATACTGCTGCTAATTATGGTGGCGTAGTATATAATGATCATCTTGCAACTATCAATTTAACAAATAATATTATATTAAATAGTAACGCTACACTAGGATCATTGGTCTGTGCAGCTGGAAACAGTACAGTATATATAGATAATAATACGATTGTAAATCAAACAGCATCCAATGCTGGATCAATATTCAATACACACAATGCTACTGTAACATTAACAAATAATAACATATACAACAGTACAGCAGTACTAGGTGGTTTAGTATATACAAACAGTATACATAATGTTACATTAAATGGAAACAATATACAAAATACAACAGCTAATTATGGTGGAGTCATATATAATGTTGGAGTAGTAGTATTAAATAATAACACTATAAAAAATTCTGTAGCAAGAACTAATAGTGGTTTATTATATAATAGGGGAAATGCCTTATTAAATGGTAATACCATATCAAATATTAGCTCAGAAAATGCAGGATTAATATTGAATAATAAGATACTTGTACTAAATAACAATACAATAACTGATAATTATGTATTAAATGACACAAGATTTGTTATTGAAAACTATAACACAGCTAACATTACAAATAACTTATTTGTAAATAATACAGATAATGTAAAAGACATGCTATTATATAGTAACAATACAGAAAACACATATGTATCAGATAATATCTACATAGACAACTTATTAAATGATACATTAATAGTACCAGTTAATGTAACAGCACATAACAATGAATTAAAATTCAATGTCACACTTAATCTTAGAGAAATATACAATGATACTATAAGAAATGGTACAGTCACAGTATACATCAATGATACCCTAATTGATACTTTTGATGTTATAAATGGTACAAGCAACATAACACTTGATACTACTGATTTCGACTATATAACACATCTAAAACTAGTATATACATCTTTAAGTAAACATTATCAAAATCAAATAGGCAATGTAACTGTTTATTCTATACGAAGTACTATTATTACAGTAGAACCAATAAATAGTGTGGTCGGTGAAGAAATCACTTTAATTGCACATATTACAGATAATAATAATAGAGCAATAACTGGTGGAAATCTTGTATTTAAGATAAATGGTAAAACATTAAGAACTGATGGAAAATTTAATAGTGAGGCCAGCCCACTTAAATTTAAAGTTGTTAATGGTAGTGTAGTTTATACAATACCTGCAGAGTTATATTTAAGAGGTGCTGTTAATGTTACAGCATCATACAGTGGAACTTATAGGTATATTCAAAATAGATCTAATGTAGCTAATGCAAGTGTAGCATTACGAAATGCAACAGTAACTGTAACTGTTAATCCTAATCAAGTTAATCAGGATACTGATATTAATTATACAGTAAAAGTAACAGATACAAGTACTGATTGTAAAAATACAACAATAATAAATGACGGATATGTGATATTTAAACTCAATGGTATAACAATTAATGATACTGATAATAGTACATTACTTGTACCAGTTAATAATGGTACAGCCACATACACATATTACGTACCAAGAGGTACATCTGCTGTTGTAGGTAATGGAAATTTAACACTTAGAACATATAATGTAACAGCTACATATATAAACAAAGCATTTAATCCATCAAATAATGCTAATGCTACATATAATGTTCTTAAATCTAAAATCAATATAAATTTTGCAAATGTTACAATGAATAATTCAACAAAAACACTGTCTATTAAAGCAAACATAACTGATTACAATAATAACCTAGTAGTTGGAACAAATAAGATTTGTGTAAAAATTAATGGTAACACAGTAAGAGATTCAGAGGGTAATGTTATATATTATTATATTAACAATGGTAGTATTGATTTAAGTAATATTAATATAACTACTAAAAGTAAAATAAATAATATAACAATAGTAACAGGTGACCGTGAAGCTTATACTGATTGTAGAAGTACAACCTCAAAAATTAACATTATTTAAATAATTACTTTAAAAGTAATTATTACTTATTCTTTTTTTTTAAACTGTTTTTTCTAATTTATTATATAATATTTTTAATCAATTAACTAATAATAAAAGAATATGAGCTATTTTATTTTAAAAAAAGTGAAGGGGGTAGATTAGGATAATTCGTTTATCCTAATATTTCTTTAATATCTTCTTCTGGTGTGGAAATTAATTTTAGGTCGAAGTTATCAACTAATACATTTAATATTGTTTCGTCTATCCAAGCAGGGAGTATAGGACCAATGTGTATGTTGGTTAATCCTAATGATAATAAACTCCATAATATTGCAACTGCTTTTTGTTCCATCCAACTTAATACGAATGTTACTGGTAAGTCGTTTAATTCCATATCAAATACTTCAGTTAATGCTAATAATATTTCAGCTCCAACTATTGAATCATTACATTGTCCAAGGTCAATGAATCTTGGTATGCCATCAATATCACCGAGATCAATATCATTAAATCTGTATTTTCCGCATCCTACACCTAATATAATTGTTTCTTTAGGTAATTTTTGTACAAATTCTCTGTAATATTCCATTTCTGGTTTATATGGTACATCACAACCTCCCATTACGAAGAATTGTTTAATATTACCATTTAATACATTTTCTTTTATTTTATCTGCAAGGGAAAGAACTGTTGATTTACCGAATCCGGTGGTGTAAGTTGTTTTCTCTTCTTCTTCAAGTTCTGGTAATTCTAATGCTTGTTTAATTACATCTGAGAAATCATAATCATCGATGTGTGGTGCATTTGGTAATTGTGCTATTCCTGTTGTGTAAATTCTATCTGCATATGCTTCTTCAGGTTCTAATCCACAGTTTGTTGTTACAATTACTGGTATGTTGTATTTAGAGAATATTTCTTTTTGATCAAACCATGGTCCACCTAATTGTCCTTTAAGATGTTCATATTTTCTTAGTTCTGGGTAACCATGTGCTATTAACATTTCACTGTGTGTGTAAACGTTTATTCCTTTACCTTCAGTTTGTTTTAGTAATTCTTCTAGTACTTTAAGGTCATGTCCTGTAACTAATATTCCATGTCCTTTACTTGCACCTTTTTCAACTACTGCAGGTTCTGGTTCGCCATAGTTGTCGATATGTGCTTTTTTTAGTCCACTCATTGCTTTAATGTTAATTTGTCCACCCTCAATCGCTAAATCTATGCAACTTTGTATATCGAAGTTTACATTTGTTAGAGTGGTGTATAATCCTTTTTCTAGGAAAGCATCAATTTCATCATCTGTAACTCCAAATTCTCTCATTTGGTATGCGTAAGCAGCTATTCCTTTCATTATAAATATTAGATTATCTTGTAATCTTGCTAGTGTTTCAGTTTTTCCACATACTCCTCTTATTGTACATCCTTCACCTTTTGCGGTTTGGGAACATTGATAACAAAACATTTTATCATTCATAATTAATCACCTAATTGTTAATATTTAATATATTCTACTTTATATAATATTTTGTAACTTTGTGAGTGAATAGAAAACTATTTTATGAACTAAGTGTAAAGCATTATTTAATGAGTGAGGACAATGGATGACACGTTACGTATATTAAAACAGATGGGATTAACAGAATATGAATCTAAGGCATATCTTGCAATGGTATCACTGATATATGCAAAGGCAGACCAAATAAGTAAACAATCAGAGGTTCCACGTTCAAAGATATACATGGTACTGGAAAGTTTAAGTGAAAAAGGATTTATAGAAGTAATAAGTGGCAGACCATTACATTACAGAATAATTCCACCAGAAGATGCATTTACAAAATATAAAACAAAATTATTAAGGGATTTAGATGAAATACAGGAACGAATAACCAGTTTATATGATAGTAAATTACCTAGTAATTATACACCAGTAACCACATTGGATAATCAAAATAAAATCATTCAAAAACAAGATATGCTGTTAGATAAGTCAACAAATACATTATATATTCGAATTGGATTTATATTACCTGAACAGGTAGAAAATATTAAAAAACTTTTAAAAAAAGTAGTAGCTAAGAATGTCACAGTGAAAATATTAGCAGTACCAAAATGCACAGTTGATAATCAGGAAATAGACGTTAAAAGTATCTTAAATAATCTTCCTGTAGATGTTAAATATATGAATTTACCTGCAATTCAATTAATTATTAGGGATTATAAAGAGATGTTAATGGTCTTCACTGAAAATTCAGGTAAATCAGTATCAAATAAGAATATGGTCGGTTTATTAAATACTAATCCTATAATTATTTCAAATTTTATATTAGCATTTAATAAACATTGGAAGAAGGAATTTGATTAATTAAGTTCTTTTTTCATTAAAATATTACTACCTAGAGGAACTCCTATTTCATCAGAGATAACATTACATTTAGTATTTAATAAGAAGAATACTGGACTTTTAATATTCATTTCTGTTAATCCTTCAAAGTTTCCCATTCCTTTACTAATTACAAAGTCAACATTATCTAATAATTCTTTTAATTCATCGGATATGTAATCTTCAACTACTCCAACAGAGGCAGCACCTGTTGTAATTAGTTTAGTGTATTTGTCTAATTCTAAGTTTTTAGCATCTTGTAATAGGGCATCATTTAGTATAGGACTTTCTTTTAATGCTAGAATTATATTAACATCATAATCTTCTTTTATTTTTTTAATCAGTAATTTGTCAAATACTATTTCTCCACCATTATCTGCAAGATATAATAGTGTATCGGCATTAGCTAATGCTTTTTTTAATTTATCTATATCATTAATCTCAAATTTCTTTTTCAATTGTTTTTTTATTAATTCTTCCATATCTGTTGATTTATCAAGTGCACCAAAGTCAATAATATTACCAACAACTGCTGCTTTAACGTATCTTTCTAAGGTAGGATTTTCATTAATCATAGCTTCAACTGTAGGAATTAATTTCTCTGCTACTTTATTTCCTTGTTCTCTTAGTAATTTGTAAGGATCATGATTTCCTGTTTCATCCATAATTAAATGATGTAAATCGGTTCCTAATTTATTTGATTTTGTATTTTTCTTAAAATTCTTATTTAAGTATGATAGTACAGTTAATGTGACATCCATACGTTCTTCATCATTATCTACAGCTTGTTCTATTGCTTCCTTTGTTTGTCTTAGCATACAAGGAGCACATTCATAATTTATTTTCATTTATTTTTTCCTCTTACCTAAATTTCATTCTATAACTATATTTGAACTTTAATCTTTAAGTAATATCTTTATACTACGTATGGTTATATCTAAAATTATAAGTATTGTAAAAATGAAAACTAATAGTATACTTAACTATTATTTAATCGATTTTATTATAATGTAAAAAATGGGGAGACGTAAAAGTGCAAAATGATTTGCAAGATAAATGTGGTATTGTAGGAGTTTATTCATATGATGAATCTTTAGATGTAGCATCATGGATTTATTCTGGATTATACACACTTCAACACAGAGGTCAAGAATCTGCTGGGATAAGTGTTTTGAAGGATGGAAGAATTAATACTCATGTTGGAATGGGATTAGTATCTGATGTATTTAATAATGACTTACTAGATATATTGAATGGTAATGTTGGAATAGGACATGTACGTTATTCAACTACTGGTGATTCATCTTATGAGAATTGCTCACCATTTGTAGAACATAAAGAGGATATTATTATATCAATGGGACATAATGGAGATATAGTAAACTCAGAAATTCTACGTGAAGAATTAAAAGCATCAAATCATGAATTCAAATCAACCACGGATTCTGAGGTAATCTGTCATCTTATCATAGATGAATATAATAAAGATCATGACGTAATACGGTCTATAAAATCAGCATGCAGTAGATTAATAGGGTCATACTCATTAGTAATATTAATTAATGGTGTATTGTATGCAGTACGTGACCCATTAGGTATGAAACCATTAGCTCTGGGAACTAATGATGATTTCATAGTAGTTGCTTCTGAGTCTGTTGCATTTGATTCATTAGATATAGATTATGTTCGTTCTATTGAACCTGGAGAAATATTAGCTATTGATAATGGTGAAATGACCAGTTACTACCTACCACGTGAAGAGCATACAGCAAACTGTATGTTTGAATACTTATACTTTGCAAGACCAGATAGTATTATATTTGATAAAAAGGTCTATGATGTAAGATTAAATGTTGGAAAAAAATTAGCTGAGGAATACCCTATAGATGCAGATGTTGTAATTGCTGTACCAGATTCAGCTATACCTGCAACATTAGGTTATTCTCGTGCGACAGGAATTCCTTATGCTGAGGGATTAATTAAAAATAGATATGTAGGTAGAACATTTATCATGCCTACTCAAAAAGATAGGGATCTTGCAGTAAAACTTAAAATGAATACTATTGAATCGGTTCTTAAAGATAAACGTGTAATTGTTATAGATGATAGTGTTGTAAGAGGAACCACTTCAACTACAATTATAAAAATGATAAGGGAAGCAGGTGCTAAAGAAGTACATTTACTTGTAGGATGTCCTGAAATTATTTCCCCATGTTATTATGGAATTGCAATGGCTACAAAAGAGGAGTTATTAGCCGTTGATAGAACTAATGAGGAAATACGTGACATAATTGGTGTTGATTCTATTGGATATATTAGTATTGAGGGTCTTGTAGAATCTATTGGAACACCTGCTGAGGATTTATGTTTAGGATGTATAACTGGTGATTATCCTACAGTTATACCACCAGAATTAGAAGACAAAGAATAATGTCTTCAAAAACTATTTTTTTTATTAATTATATTTATTGAGGTGTTTATTACTATGGTTGAATTATTAGCACCTGCAAGGGATAAACGCTCTGTTAGTGCAGCTATAAATAATGGTGCGGATGCTGTTTATGTTGGAATAACTGATTATAATATGAGAGCAAATGTTGCTAATATTGAACTTGATGATATAAAAGATATTGTAAAACAGTGTCATGATAATAATAAAAAGTTATATGTATGTACTAACACTATTGTAACAGATAAACAGTTAATGAAGTATAAAAAGCAGTTAGATGCATTAGAACAGTATGATGTTGATGCATTAATAATCTCTGACATGGGTATGATTAATATTGCTAATAAATCATCAATACCATTGCATTTAAGTGTTCAAGCTAATATCACTAATTCTGAGGCACTGAAATTATATAGGGATTTAGGAGTTACACGTGCAGTATTATCCAGAGAGTTATCATTAGAACAGATTAAGGAAATTAAAAACAAATCTCCGATAGAAATAGAGACATTTGTTCATGGTGCTATGTGCGTAGCAATATCAGGCAGATGTTTTCTAAGTTCCTATTTCTATAACAGGAATGCTAACTGTGGTGAATGCTTACAACCATGTAGACAAGAATGGACAATACAATCAACTGAATCAAAAAAACTAGTATTAACACAGCCTGAAGATAATTCAATAGAAAAATCACGATTATTAAGTCCCAAAGATATATGTATGATAGAACATATTCCAGATTTAATGGATGCGAAAATAGATGCATTTAAACTAGAAGGAAGAGCAAGAGCACCAGATTATGTTGCAATGGTTACAAAATGTTATCATGACGCAATAACATTATATGAATCTAGGAAATGGGATGAAAATCTTCAACTAGTTCAAGATTGGAAAAAAGAATTAGGCTCAGTATTTAACAGGGGATTTGACACAGGATTTTATTACAGAGTTCCAAAGGAAACCAGTTATGATAATAAAGCAACATATAGGAAGATAGACATAGGACAAGTAACAAATTTCTACAAAAAGATCGGCGTTGCAGAGATAAAATTATGGGCTGATTTAAAAATAGGTGATACAATAATTATACAAGGAAATAAGACAGGTAGTATTACTGAAGAAGTTAAATCTATGCAAGTTGATGGAAAAAATGTTACAAAGGTTTCTAGGGAAGCAGTAGGTGTAAAATTAGAACAAGTAGTACGTGAAAATGATCATGTATATAAAAAAGAACCAATAAGAGGTAATTAAGATGACATTAAAGAAAATTGCTATTTATGGTAAGGGTGGTATAGGAAAATCAACTACAGTAGCTAATATTGCTGCTAGCTATGATGATTCTACTTTTGTTATAGGATGTGATCCTAAGGCAGATACTACTAGAACATTAGTTGGTAAACGTATACCAACAATATTAGATACAATACGTGGGAATACTCGGCCAACACTGGAAGATGTTGTCTATGAAGGTTATAATAACACATTATGTGTAGAATCAGGCGGACCAGAGCCAGGAGTTGGATGTGCAGGTAGAGGCGTTATAGTTGCAATGAAACTACTAGATAAGTTAGGGGCTTTTGATGATGATCCTCAACTTGTAATATATGATGTTCTAGGTGATGTTGTATGTGGAGGATTTAGTGTACCATTACGTGAAGAATATGCTGATGAAGTATATATAGTAACTAGTGGCGAATACATGTCTTTATATGCTGCTAATAACATAGCTAAGGGTATTGAAAGCTTAAATGGTAAATTAGGAGGTATTATTTGTAATTGTCGTAATGTTAAAAATGAAGTGGAAATAGTAACTGAATTTGCATCTTTAATCTCTAGTAATGTTATTGGTATTATTCCACGTAGTGATTTAGTGCAAACTAGTGAATTTAAGGCAAGTACTGTTGTAGAGACATTTCCAGATTCTGACATGTCTAAAATCTATCATGATTTGATGGATTCAATCATGAATAATGATAATTATGCTACTCCTACACCTATGGAACCTGAGGAGTTTGAAAAATTCTTCTATTCTTATGTTAATTAAACCATTTATATGGTTTATACCCTATTTTTTCATATGATTCAATACTACTTTTTAATGCATCGTCATAATTGTTGAAATAATATAAATGTGATTCACAATTACAATCAGAACATCCGAAACTTTCAATATTATCTGAACTATCTTTATTTATATGATGTGATATATCACATTCTATTTTTGTAGTACAATAAGTGTATATTACTTGGTTTATTTTGGTATTTTTGTTGAGTAATAAATAATCAACATGCCAGTGTTTTTTCTTATCATCAGATAAATGACGTTCAATTCTCTTTGAAAGAGTTCCTAAAGCTGAGCCAACATAAACATAATATCCCTTATTAAAATTAATATAGCCCTTAGCACCAATTTTTATGTTAATATCTTTTTTTACTTCTATAATTAAACAATAATTTCCTTTATCTGGCAATTCAGTCATAGTATATCATCGTGTTATTCTTAATATAATTTAATTTGTATGAATTGATATAATAGTATATAAGAAATAGTTTAATTATTTTTTTTATAGGAGGAATAATAGTGGAATATACTTTTTTTGCTAAGGGACATGAGAATGTTAGATCATTACATAAATCTACCTTTGAAATTACAACAGATGATTATCTTACGCCAAGAGGGGACTGTATTATTGGTATAAATTCAAATATTACAATGAAAGATTTTCCAGAAGAAATAAGAAATGCATTGATGACTGATGATTCTAAAATAGAATTGTTACTAGAAACTGATAATGGATCAGATATTATAACTGGTTATGGTTCATCTAATTTAACATTAAGTCATCCATCGGATATGGTTTGTAGAAAAAGTTCATTCACATGTAATCGTACTTTAATGATTCATGCTGATAAAGCAGCAATTGATTTAAATAGAACTTTAATTGATGATTTAAAAAAAGGTTCTGATTTAAAAGTTACTATTAGAATCTAAATATCTAAAATACTATTTTTTTTTATTTAAAATTAGAATTAATATTATTAAGTGCGGGAGACGGGAATCGAACCCGCGAAGAGACTACCTCAATAGGCCCTCAACCTATCGCCTTTGACCGCTCGACCACCCCCGCATATAAAAAAAGTTTTTTTCACTTTAATTTCGGATGGTTTTTAAAATATATTCAACCTTATAAAAGCTACTACTATTTATTTAAATCTTAATATATAAATTTTTTGTTTTTCAAAGGGAAAATTAAATAAAAAATAAATAATGAATAGCAGTTAATTACTCATTTTCTGCCATTCTATGTAATGATTCGGAACAAGTTTCCATTCTCATACCTAATTCTTTTTCAACCTTATGTACATTTAATGATGAATTCATAGGTCTAGGTGCTTTTTGTACAAATTCAGTACTATTAGTTGGATGAATTAATTCCTTATTTAAGTCAAATTCCTCTGCAATCTTCATTGTAAAATCATATCTACTAATCTCATCATTTCCTGCTGTATGATATATTCCATTTTTATCTTGTAAAGCTATTTCATATATTGCCTCGGCAGCATTATCTGCAAATGTAGGAGAATTAATTTGATCAGTTACAATATTTATATCATTGTCCTGTCTTAGTTGGTTAATAACCCATGTTGTGAAGTTTTGTCGTTTATGCCATCCATATAAGACACTTACTCTTGCAATAGCCCAATTTGTAGAATATTTCTTAAGCTGTACTTCTCCGTCATACTTTGATTTAGCATAATATCCAAGAGGATTAACCTCGTCATCTTCACTATAATTTCCTTTTTTTCCATCAAATACAAAGTCTGTGGACACATATATTACCTTTGCTCCAACTTTTTCACCTGCACGGGCAATATTTCCAGTTCCATTTCCATTAATATCATATGCTTTATCTATCTCATCTTCACATAAATCAACATTAGTCATGGCCGCACAATGAATAATAACATCTGGGCTATTATTTAATATTACTTTCTCAACTTCTTGTTCATTTGTTATATCACATTTAATAGTATTACCTGTAGGATTAGAATTATGTGATAACGTTATATCATAATTATCATTTGCTATAGCAGATAGTCTTTCACCCAATAAACCACTGCCGCCGGTTATAAAGAATTTCATAATAAACTATTACTAAATCAAACTATAAAATATTTAGGATTAAATCAATCAAGGAAAAAATCCCACTTCCAAAATTATTAATAGACTAATTTATAAAGATTTAAATAATAATAAAGAATTACAAAAAAAAGTAATTTCTTAAACAGGTAAGGGTGACTACTTTGAAAATAATGATAACAGGTGGAGCAGGATTTATAGGTTCAAATTTTGTTCACTACATAGCAGATAAATATGAAGACTATGAAATAACAGTGTTAGACAAGTTAACATATGCTGGAGATATGGAGAATCTAAAAGGATTAGATGTAAACTTCATTAAAGGAGATATAGCCAGCCAAACAGATGCATCAAAGGCAATGAAAGATGCAAATTATGTTGTAAATTTTGCAGCAGAAACTCATGTAGACAAATCAATCACGGACCCAGCATCCTTTGTAAAATCAGATGTATTAGGTACACAGAACCTACTAGAACTAGTAAGAAAATATGATGTAGAGAAATATATACAAATATCAACCGATGAAGTATATGGTAGTATATTAGAAGGTTCATTCAAAGAAACAGACAACATAGACCCATCAAGCCCATACTCAGCAAGTAAAGCTGGAGGAGATTTACTAGTAAATGCATACTATAAAACGTATGGAATACCGGTAATGATAACAAGAAGTAGTAATAACTTTGGACCACGTCAATTCCCTGAAAAATTAATACCATTATTCATATTAAAAGCAATTCATAATGAACAGCTACCCGTATATGGGGATGGAAAAAATGTTCGTGATTGGATATATGTAGAGGATAACTGTGCAGGTATAGATACAGTGCTACATAAAGGAAAAATTGGAGAAGTATATAATATAGGTGGAGGAAATGAAAGAAATAATCTAGAAATCACAAAAATGATACTAGAAAAACTAGGAAAACCTGAAAGCCTAATAAAACATGTAGATGACCGTTTAGGTCATGATAGAAGATACTCCTTAGATGCATCAAAAACTAAAAAATTAGGATGGGAACCTAAATGGACATTTGAAGATGCAATGGAAAAAACAGTTAATTGGTATAAAAACAATTCTGATAGATTATATAAACATGTACAAACATTATAATCTATAATTTAATTTTTTTTTTAAATTGTTAAAAAAGCTATTTTTCTTAAATTAATAAAATGAAATTTCTTTTTCTACTAAAATTAGAATCTATTTTTTATAAAAAAATAAAAGAAAGAAAGGGGTTTTTTTTGTTATTATATAATTTTATTATATATGATACATTACTCTTGACGCGCTGATTTTCTTGTAAATCCGGTAAAGAAGAATACTGCAATTAAAACAATTGCTAAAATGTATCCTAGAGATATTTCAGCTTGTGAAGATGCTGCTTGTCCTCCACTTTTTGAGGATACAGCATAAACTGCAGCAGTAGCACTTGTAGCTCCACTACTTGATGCTGAACTACTTGATGCTGAACTAGCTGAGGATACGGATCCTCCGTTAGCTCCTTGACCTACATCAGAACTACCTGATTCAGTACTATTTCCACTTCCAGAGCTTGAACCGGAATTAGATGAACCTTGACTATTTCCTGAACCATTATCAGTTCCATTAGCGTTACCATTTTGGCCATTACCTGAATTAGCACCATTATTGTCTGATGATCCATTTCCAGAATTTTGTCCATTATTGTTTCCACTATTTCCTGAATCTGATCCAGTACTAGATCCACTCATTTGACTTGCTGCATTACCATTGCTTGAACCAGCATAACTTGCAGCTCCGGCGTAAGCTCCTGATCCTGAAGATACTCCAGCGTCACCATATCCTTTGAAACTGTCTCCTCCAATATTGGTTCCACCGTTTTCACCGCCAGTATCACTACCGGTTCCACTACCTGATCCTGCACCAGTTCCAGAATCACCGGTACCTAGTACAGTTCCAGTATTTGTTGCTGAGTAGTATTGTTGTGAATATCTTTCTAAACCTTTAACACCTAATGCAGATCCTCGTTTCAGTATCCATTCATGGAGATTTACATTACCACATGTGTGGTGACAACATGCTACTCCCCATTTATTTGCGTTATCAACGTATTTTTGAATAAGGTCTTTCATTAATTTGTTATCAGTTGTTTTCCAATAGTTGTTCATAGCTAATGTCATACCCCAACCCATCATTGATTGAAGGGCATAGGATTTATAGTTAGCATCACCTATTAAATATTCACTGTAAACTATAACTTTCACGGTTTTTGTGAATAATTCTTGGCTAATTGCACCTGTTGAGTTTCCACTTGTTGTTCTATGGATTGCTTTTCCGTTTTTGTCTTCCTCATATCCTTGTGTTGTGAATATTGTTTTTACTAAGTTTTCATAGTTTTGTGATAATTGATTCCATCCACCAACGGAGGAAGTCATTGCTTGTAACCATTGTGGATTTGTGATTGTTGTCATTACTTCTTTACTTACTTCTTTGGAAATTGTGCTTGAAACTATATTGTTTCTGTTACGTATATCTATCAACATAGTGTTTGGAATTGCTCCATGTACATTAGCTGCATTCAGGAGTCCTCCAAACCAGTCGGTGTAATCATCTGAATCTATGTATCTCCATGTACTATCCATATCTTGCATTATCAGGTTAACTTTGGATAATAGATATACAAAGAGGTCTCTTTGTCCTGGAATTACTACTATTTTTCCCTCAGAATTCACTGTCCATGCATTACATAATCTTGATTCGTATACACTTGCTTGTTCGTAAGCTACACCTTCAGTTGAATTTTGCCATGATGCAATGTTGTTAAGTAAATCTGATACACCAGTACCTTCTAATTTAGCTCCATTAAGACCAAATAATCTATATGTGGAATTAAATTGGGCATAATGTTTTTTAACATAATTGTCTTCAATACTTTCATTTAGATTATTCACTTGGTTTACTGCATTGTATAATAAGCTTAACCAGTATGGGTTATTGGATACAATAGTAGCAAAGATATCAATTCTTGGACGTTGATATATTTTACCATCAATTGTTATAGTAAGGTTTTGAAGTGGTATTACCTCAGTACCATTTACTTTTCCACTTTGATCCCATGTTGGTTTAACTCCTAGTAAATATAGATATTGAGCTAGACTAATTCCTTCTGTACGAAGTACTTCAGTACCCCATATTACTTCCCCAACTAATTCTGGGTATGTATCTTCTCCGAGGTCCTGCATGTATTGTGTTAGTATTTGATCTACTGATTTAACAGCAGTGGACCATGCAGCTCTACTAGGCATTTTTGTAGTATCACTAGAATACATTGATCTACCTGTAGGTAATACATCAGATAATGCTGGGTCTCCAGATAATCCTGGTTCTACATATCCACCACTAAGAGCGTTCATAATAGATGCCCATTCTTTGTTGTCACGAACTTCATTTATGAAAGTTACTATTTGTAAGAGATCTTTATAGAAACTACTGTTTTCGTTTTGGTTTTGTTCTCTAGCCATTAATTTAGCATTTCTAACAGTTGCATTATCAACTAATCTCATTACAATACTTTCAAGTGTTGAAGTAATAGCTGCCTGTTGTTCTGTAAAATCAACGGATTTTATTTTATCATAATAATTTCCATCAATATTATAGTAAATATTCATTATATCTTGCAGTATACTTGTTCGTGATGATGCAATGCTAGTTATTCCTTGAACCATTTCAGTATCATTCCAGACATATCCCAATGTATGTACACCATAATTTATAGTATCTCCACTTAAACTCTCTATAGTTTGATGTATTGTGGATAGCCAGTCTTCGAAAGCTTCATCACTAGTTGTGTAATTATACATTTTTTCTAAGTATTCATCAAAGGTCATGTTACCTTTTAAGGTATAATTGTAGTAACCGTTCATTGATTTATTAAGACTTTGGGATAGGTTAAGTATTGCACTTTTACATATACCCATTATTTCTTGGTCACCAATTTCCTTTACTTCATTGTATAGTGTGATGTTTTCACTCATTCTTAAGAAGTCAGGTGATTTAAAACCACCAGTGGATGTAAGGTTTAATATTAATTCTTTATAATATTCAACGTTACTTAAATCACCAGTTTTTTTGTTACTATCGTAATTTGATATAGCATCACTTAAGTCTGCATATTCATCATATAGTTTTGAAGCTGTTGTTACTGGTGTCATATGTGTAATAACTTGTGCAAAACTTCTTTCTTTTGCAGTCATACCTTCTCCAGGGTTTGATACAATATAAGGATATATGATTGGAGCTTCAGTTAATTGGAATGGCCAGTCTGATGCTTGTAATCCTAATGTACGCCCTGGTAACCATTCAAGGGTTCCGTGTGTACCCATACTTATCATTGCATCTACACTATTACCTGTTTTTCCTTTATAATATTTATATAAATATTTATAGAATGCAACATATTGTTGTGGTGGTGCTAATGCATCACTATGATAATCGGTTACGGAATCCCATCCTCTTGCTGGTTGTATACTTATAAAGATATTACCAAAGTAAATACCAGGTATAACTAGGTAACTGTTGTTGTATATCATTGAACCATTACCTAATCCTTTTCCCCAACATGCAACTAACTGGTTTTGAAGATTTTCAGGTAATTCATTATACATTTTTTGGAAATCACTTTTACTTATCAACTGATGATTTTTAGTTAGGTTTGCATAATGCTCTTTAACATATGTATTAAGGAGACCTTTTGCCCAGTTTCCTTTGTTACCTATGTCAATGAGTTGTGTAGTTAATTCCTCAGTAGTTGGAATTTCACTTTTTTTCATTCCAATATTATAACCTTCATCAGCCATTTTAACTAGTAAATCATGGACACTGGTATATACATCAAGATATGATGCACCTATGTTTGCTCTACCTGGTGGGTAGTCATATAGAATTATAGCTATTTTTTTATCATAGTTCTTTTTCTCTTTAAGTTGTGCCCATTTAAGTACTAATTGAACGTGTTTTTTCACACCTTCCTTGATAATTACAGTTGTTCCATTATCCTCAACGTATGAAATTGGCAGTGCACCAATAACTCCTTCAAACTGAGGAATTGTTACCTTATATGTCCATTCAGATTGTGGTCCATATTCACTTTTATAACTATATTTACTAATACCACTTAAAGCATTTAGAATTGTTATGTTTGTGTGTTTATAAGTTTCTACAGTTATGTTTGTTGACATTTGTGAATATGATGTGGACCATGAATATAATGAACTGGCAGCACTAATTCCACGGGATAAACCGCTTTTATTGGTTACTGCAATGTCTAGTAATTCTGTCATGGTTGGACTTGTTGTTGCATATTGGTATAGACAAAATGCTGCTCTACCGTTTCTTTCATATTCTTTTATTAGAGCTTCTACTTCTGGTGTTGTTTGGTAGTAGCTTATAATTGCAATGAAATGTCCTTTGTATTTAACGTGTTTATCGTACCATTGTTCAAAGTTGTGTAGTATGTCTACTGGATTTTGATGTTCTAGAATCCATGGATTGTAGTAGTTTGTCATCCAGTTTAAACTTCCAGATCCATCATCATCATATCCAGGATCCATTTGTATCCATTGATTTATTTGTTTACTTGTTGGAATTGGTACAGACATTTTGTATCCAGGATAATAAATACCCCATTGTGGTCCAGCTAATACTGGTGTGTTTCCATTTAGGGTTGGATTTACTTTACTTTCTCCTAGTAAGTAGAATATATAATTTAAAAGGTTTTTCATATTGGTTTTAATGACAGTTTCATCTTTAACAGCTTCTGCCTGCCAATAGGAACCAACATATGTGTTTTCAATGGAGTATGGACTGTTACCTAGGAATCCCCAGCCTAACTGGTTAACTAATGAACCATATATACCAAAGGTATATGCAACCTTATTGTTTTGTGATGCTGGTGATTCTTTGATAAGGTTTGTATCTACTCCGAATCCATTTCCTAAACTATACATATCTACTAGTATAAAGTTAGTATAGCTTAACATCCATTCAGCAGATACATCATATGAACTATTTAAATTATAACCTTCAAGGAAATATACTCTATCTGATAGTTTTCTCAAGGCTTCGAATTTATTATATTGTCCGTCACTCGAGCTTCCTGAGTATGATATAATGGCTATATCTGGTATGAAAGTATAATTTAAATTTTCAGTAGTATTTATGATATGAACTTCTTCTTCACCTGCTTTATAGGTTCCGTATTCGAATTTTACTATGTAGTAATTTGGAGTTAATCCTGTTATTACATAATTACCAGATGAATCGGATTTCGTTTTTGTAACTATTTTACTTGTATTTTCATTGTATACAGTAATAACTGCTCCTCCTACTCCAATAGCGTCTTTTTCCTCTCCGACGTAAGTCATTGAGGTTTTATTATATACACAGGTAACTTTTCCATTCAAACTATAAGTTTTTGCTTGTTTGATATATTTAGGTCCTGTTTTAAACGATAATTCTTCAGAGGCTACAGTTTTTATTTCTGATATTGCATGTTCCTCTTTTGATGTTATAGTTGCTGTATCTTTTTTCGTTGTTTTACTTGTTGTATCTGTTGATTTTTTCTTCGATGTTGTAGTAGTATCTATTTTCTTATTGGTTTTTGTTGTTGTTAATGATACTTCATTAACATGTGTTTCACTTGTTAGTTCAGATATTGTTGATTCTGTATTAATTGTATTTATCTCATTCATTGTTGGTGTTGCTGCTGTACTATTAACATCTACTGGATTAGTTGCAGTTACTGTAGTACAAATTAAGAGTACGAAAAGTATCATACATAATGAAAAGATCTTATTTTTCATCACATATAACTCCTTTTTAGTGTATTCAACAATTTTTATTTATCTTAACTATTCAAGTATAAATGAATAAGAATACACTAATACTATTTTAGTTCAGTTTATTTAATATATTTATGTATTATTAATAAAAATTCAAGTAAATTAGTCTTAATTTTTCTATTAAAGTTTAAATATTTTGAATTTAATTATAAAATGAGTAATTTAAAGAAAAAAAAATAAAAAAGTTAAAAAACGTTTTAGGTTTTTATTGTTAAGACTGGTGCAGTATATTTACCGGAATTAACGTGATTATTACCAGAGTATACAACTGTTACATTATATAGACCATCATCCCAGAAGATATTTACATATGTACTTAGCATAGCAGTTCCATTAGTAATTGACTGAACAGTAGTTTCTGTCATTGTTTCTGGATCAACATTACTTATAGTTCCACCATTAACTTTAAATACATATTTTCCATTAGCAACTGGCAATTTTGTTACACTTGTAGTGATATGTGCTACAAGAGTTATGAATTCTCCAGATTTAGCAGTTAACTTTTCAATAGAAATAACTGGATCCTCTTTAAGAATAACTAATTTAGATGTAGTAGTCATACTATAATATCTATTATTATCTCCTAGTACTATAGTGAAATTATTATCACCTGCACGTAATCCTGATGGTAAAGTAATATTTGTAAGTAGAAGACCATTAACAATATTCATATGAGCAATAGTTTTTCCATTTACTTTCACAGCTGCTTTTGTAGTACCTTTTAACTGGTTACCGTTTTGGTCAAGAATAGTTTCATTAAGTAATATATTTTGACCAGCATATGCTGTTATTTCTTTTTGTATGAAAGAAACATTAACTTTTTGTATAGTCATATTAGTAGTATATTCTATTCTATTATATGAATCGTTACCATATACTGCTGTTACCCTATATGTTTTACCACCAAAACCACTTAATGTGTAATTTAAAGTAGCTACACCATTAGTCATTTTAATTTTTATAGGATTACCATTATTATCTTTTAAAGTTACACCATTAAACTTAAAGACTACTGTACCATTCAGTGGGACTGATGTTTTAGCATCAGTTGCTGTTGCTACAAGTGTTATATTAGTATTTGTTTGTGGATTTGTAGGAACGACTACATTTATTATAGCATCGTTTTTGAGTACTGGTTTAATATTGTCTGATATAGTAATATTGGTTAAATTTCCTGTAATCGTTACAGCTTCATCACCAGTAACATCATTGGATAATAATGTATTATTTAGTATAGTTACATTATTAGTTCCATTAATTGATACTGCTTTGGAATTATTACCTACATCTATTGTGTAGACTGTGTTATTAATGATTTTTGCATTATCTGAGTTTTGTTGAATTTGGATTCCAGTATTTCCAGGTCTTACTTCTTCAACAATCTCATTAATATGTATATTACTGTTTCCAGTAGTGTTCACGTAGTTGCCTGTGATTGTAGCATTGGTAGAGTGTGCAAGTTCAATACCCATCGTATAATTACCGACACCAGTAATATTATTATTACTTATAGTAGAATTTTGTGTTTGATAGATTTCCATACTGTATACGATTGGAGCATTTAATTTAATATTATTATCGCTTACGTTCATATTTATTGTCGGACCTACACCACCCATGGTAGATGTGATTATACCAAATGCTAAAGCTTCATTATCTGCTGTGTAAATGGTTGTATTATAACAACGTCCTGTAACATTGTTTCCTGTGATTGTACAATTTGTAGCATAATTACCAATTTGTACTCCATCAACGTATCTGTCACCAGTCATATGTAGATTGTTATTGGTGATGTTGATGTTACTTATAGTATCTAATGCATTTATTGCATATAAAAATCTTGCTCCACTTACGGTTACTGTGTTATTATTGATGGTTATATTATCACCGTTTTTGATTTCAATACCATCTATAGTACCGTAATATGTTCCATCACATTCGTCAGCTTTTCCAACGTCAGCAATATTATTCTCTATCAGAATATTATTACCTCCCCAATTAAATATACCGAATGTATTAGCTAAGCCTGCACGATCACCATTTACCCAATCAATATCCATTGCATGACCTCTTACAGTCACATTATTGTTTGAAATAGTTACATTGTCAACGTTATTATATATTCCCTGTGTCACATAATCAACGTCTGAATCGCCGTTGTCATCATTGTTAGTTATGTTTATGGTGTTATGGGTAATTTTAGCGCCAATTGCTTCATTATGAATAGCATCCTGATAACCTGTTGTAACAATTTTTAAATTCGTCACTGTTGAATTTATTGCATCTTCAGTAAGGAATACTTGACCATTGTTAATTGTTGCATCAGAACCTGTAAGAACTAATCCTTGTTTATCAAGATAGAATGTTTTGTTGTAAAATGAACCTGTTAGTATAATAGTACTATTTGCTGTTATTGTATTTTTTGTACCTGAATCTCCACTGAAATAACGGTTATAATTTCCGTCGGTTACTGTGATATTTTCTGCTGTTTTCAATGATTTTTTTGAATCATGTTTTATAGCAGAAGTTGTATTTATTTTCTTAGATGTAGTTGGTTGGGATTTTACTGCATAATCAACGTTATTATTTTCAATTGTTTGTATGTCCTGTGTGCTGGTAGTAATAGTATTAGTATCTTGGGCAGTTGTTGTTACTGATTGGTCTGTACTGTTAGCTGCTGATACTGCACTTATTCCTATAAATAATAGGATTAATGTTGCTATTAGTAAAAACACTTTCTTATTATTCATTATTCACCCCTTCTATTTTTAATTATATAATCATACTTTAAAAATTAAACAATGTAATTTTAATTAAGTTTAATATTAATTGATTATATGGTTTATTATATAAACTTTATGAATAATATAATTTTTCATTATAAAATTAGAATTAGAGCTAATAATAAACTTTAATAGATTTTTTGGGAGTAATAATGTGAAAAATTAGTATTTTTTGAAAATTAGGAAAAAAAGGACTGGTAATTTCATAAAAAAAATTAGGGTGAAAGTGTATATTTAATTTTTTTATAGTTAACACTTCCACTCTTTTATTTTTTCCTAGTATACTTCTTCATGTCCATTCTTTGTTGGATTATTTTTTATTGTGTTATGATTTATTGTTGTTGTAGCATGTTTCATGTCGAAGATTGCTCCTCCACTGTTTGCAGTATTACTTGTTATTTTGTTACCTGTGATTGTAGTGTTTGTTGCACGGGTGTATATTGCCCCACCATAGCTTGCATTGTTACTTGTTAGATTGTTATTGGTTATTTTCGTGTTTACTGCGTTATAGTTGTTTATTGCTCCACCATAACTTTTTGCATCGTTATTCTTGATAGTGTTTTCGGTTATAGTATTGTTGGTTCCTATGTTGTAGATTGCTCCTCCACTTGATGTTGCTTTATTGTTGTATATGTTATTGGATTGTACTGTTATATTTGTTCCTCTAAGATATATTGCACCATATTGTGCTTGGTTGTGGTGTATTCTGTTACCTGTTATTATTATATATTTTGCATTCCAGTTACTGATTGCTCCACCTAATGAAGTTGCAGTGTTATATTGCATAATGTTTGATTTTATGTTTATGTTTGTTCCTAAATTATTTATTACTGCTCCAGTTTTTGCTTTGTTTTGTGTGAAATTGTTGTTTGTTATATTGTTATTTTGACCTATTACAAATACTGCTCCACCACTTACTATTGCAGTGTTACTTGTCATGTTGTTTTTATCGAGTTTTAATGTTGATCCTCTGTAGTATATTGATCCACCATAGTTAGCTTTGTTACCGTTGAATTTATTATCAATTATTACTGTGTTTTTGGTATCCCAGTTATTTATTGCTCCACCAAGAGTTTTAGCTGTGTTATTTGTGAATTGGTTGTTTGTTACTTTGGTGTTTGCTCCTAGGTTGTATATTGCTCCTGAGGAAATAGTTGCATTGTTTTTAGTGAATTGGTTATTTGTTATTATGGTGTTGTTTCCTCTGTTGTATATTGCTCCTCCATATGAAGCTGTGTTGTTTTGGAATACATTGCCTGTTATTAAAGCATTGTTTGCATTATAGTTGCTTATTGCTCCACCATTACTTCCTTTATTGTTTATGAATGTGTTTCCACTTATTGTTGTCTTTGGTGCTCTGTTTATGATAGGTGTGTTTTTAAATCCTGTGAATGTTATATCTTCTATGGATATTAATCCATTTTGTATGTTAAAGTTGCTAATTTTCTTATTGTTTCCATCAAATACTACATTGTCGTAGCCTATTATTTTAAGATTTACGTTGGTGTTAAATGTAACAGTTTTATTTATTTTGTATACTCCGTTTAGGATGTAAAGTGTTGAATTGTTGTATTTACTATTTTTTATTGTGTCAAATGCGTATGTGTAGTTCCATGGTGTTTCTGGTGTTCTTCCATCATTTTTGCTTGTACCATTAGTTGCTACATAATATACTTGTCCGGTATAGATTACAAGACCATTTTTGTATGTAGAGGTACTGCTATTTAGCTGGTTATTACCATAGTATTTTATTGTTATATTGTTTTTTCCTAGTAATGTGCTTGGAGCTGTAAATTTGAATCTTGCTGTTCCATTTTTGTTTACAGTTGCACTGATCACTGTTCCATTTGTATATTTTAGGTCTTTACCATTTATCATTAAAGTTACTCTACCACTATTTCCATTGAATGTTTTTGCTTTATCTGATATTATTATGTTTAATGTTGTTGGTTCGCCAACTCTGACATGGGTTGATGTATAACTTATTGTACTTGCTGCTTTATTTACTGTGATGTTATTATGTGCTGTGGATTTTGTTAAGAGATTAGTTCCATCAAATGTTACATTTAACGGATATTTTCCTGCAACTAATGTTGATGGTATTGTGTATTTATATGTTGCTACTCCATTGGATATTTTTGCAGTTCCAACTAGTGAATTGTTAACATATATTGTAACAGTTCCAGAAGTTATTGCTTTTCCATTTGCAGTAAATCTAGATGTAATTGTTACCTGATTACCAATTATTCCAGTTACACTGCTTACAGTTGCTACACTTTTAGTTTGAACATATAATTTAGCAGTACCATTAGATGCAAAGTAATCATCATTTCCACTGTATACAACGGTTATATTATATGCCTTACTTTCTGCATTTGCTGGTATTCTATATGTGTATGATGCTTTTCCTAAAGTTACATTAGTAGTTCCTAATGTTTTTCCATCTAATATAAATGTAGCATTTCCAGTTAATTGAGCGTCATAATTATCTTTTATTTCTGCATTGATTGTAACTGTTGATCCAGGTAATCCTGGTACATTATTTACATTAACTATACTGCTTGTTTTAGTCTTGTTTAAATTTAATGAATTTGTATTAGTTGCATTTTGGAAATTTGTTCCTGATACTGATGCAATTATTGTGTATATTGTAGGTTTTAATAGATTTGTATCATTAAATCTAATAGTTGCTACACCATTTGTTACATTTGATGAACCTATTATAGTAGTACCTATTCTAAATACAACTGTTAAATTTTTTAAATCATCAGTTGTTGAATTGATATTTGCTGTGAAAGTAACTGGATGGCCTACTGTGCCTTTTACATGTGTTACTGTGATATTTGTGAAGTATAGGAAATTATGAGATACATTGTTTGATTTATGATCATTTAATACTGCATTATCTCCAATATATTGTGATGACCTTATTGAATTTTCAGTTATTGTGTTATTAACAGTATCTGAGGTTAAGTTCACTGCATATGGACTTGCATTATTATCTATTGTGTTATTAATTACTGTGTTACTGAAACTTCTTGTCATAAACATTATTCCATTTTTACCGAAAGGAATAGCATCACTGTGTAATGCACTGGATGTATTTCCATAATCAGCACCTCTCATAGTAATATTATTACCGATAATTCTATTAAATGATGATTCATATCCAGCAACTCCGTATGGATTTGTTGCTTCTCCATAGAATGTATTATTGATTATTTTGTTATTGTCAGTATCAAATAATTCAATAGTGTATAATGATGCTGCACTTGCATTCATTTTGTTATTTATGAATGTTGTGTTAAGACAATGTTCTAATGTTAATCCATAAGCATAATCTCCTCTGACTGTGGAGTTATGTAATGCATTTACGTTGAATGTATTGTTTTCTACTATTGTGTTAACACTATTTAATCCTGCTATAAATCCAGTAGCAAAGTATCCACCATTAACTACTACATTATTATTTCTAAATGTGTTATTAGTTGCATTTAATGAACTAATTGAACTTCCCCATGGTGCTCCTAAGACTCCCATACCATATTCATATGGTCCATAACTATTTACTGTTATTTCATTGTTTGTTATAAAGTTATAATTACTATCATAATAAACATCTATACCTACAACACTGTTTTTACAAGTGTCCACCGGGAATTGGTACTTATCAAATTGTGATGTTACATTTACATCGTTTTTGTTAATTGTGTTGTATGAGGAATATAATAAAATAATTCCATAATTATGTAATACCTCTTGAACAGCGCCGATTCTATCATCAAACATGATTTCAGAATCATATTCTATAGGTATATTACTTTGGTTTAGTCTTACTATATTATTTGTTATATTGTTAAGATCTGATGCATATACAAATATTGCGTAGTTTACGTAATCACCAGATGTGAATATTGTATTATGTGTTACAGTGTTACCACTTGATGAATATAAAAATATTCCAAAGCTTTCCCATTTATCGTAGTTATTGATTTTTACGTTTGTGATGTTACAGTTATTTACTTCTACTACTTCAATAGCATGTACATTGATAACTGATGAGTCATGTCTGTTGTTAATAATGGTTACGTTAGTTATTGAGGATGCGTGAGCATCTCCTGTGAATAATACTGTACCATTATAGATTGTACAATTTTGTCCTATTATATGTACTTTTATTGGGAATGTAAAGTTTTTGTTTGTGAATGTACCTTGTAGGATGAGTGTATCATTTTTTAATACTTTATTGGTATTAACAGTATATTCATCAGTAAAGTATGTGTAATAGTTGTCTTCTGTAATTATATATGTTTTATTTGAATCTGGTAAGTTTTCAGATGTACCTGATGATGGAGGTAGGTAAGCTAAGTCTAATCCTTGTCCAGAGGTACAATTTAATACATTTGATTCTGCTACATATACATGTGCATCTTCTTCATTTCTTGCACCTGCTTCTGAGAAGTCTATGGCATATTCATCATATGATTGAATTCTGTTGTTTGTAACATTTACATAATTTATTTTTTTACTACTTGATTGTTTTTTGAATACTATACCAATCTTTCCACTAGTAATATTATTATTACTAATTGTGATATTTTTGTATGCACCTTTAGCGTATATTCCGTTTCCTAATGTAGACCATAAAGTATTATTTGTTATTATAGCTTTACCTGCCATAATTCTAATACATGATCCACTATTTGAAGTTACGGTATTATTGTTAAGGAGTACTCCTTCACCACCAATAGTGATACCTACTGTTGTTGTGTTTACATGAACTATGTTATTAGAAACAATAGCTCCTTCACATGCATAGATACCTTCTGCTGTAGCATTTACTTCATTTCCTATGATATAGTTATTTGTGAAATCCTGAGTAGATATTCCTCTATATCCTTCTTTCACATAGTTATTACGTATTGTGTTCTCAGTACCCATTATCTGAATAGTATAACTCCAAGAGGTATCTCCACCTGTAACATAGTTTCCAGTTACATTATTATAATCACAGTAACCTCCCTGGAATAGTCCTGATCCATATACACTGAAATATATACCGTTTGCTTGGTCACTTACAACTGTGTTATTGTCAATGTTATTGTAGTAACATAATCCAAATGCTGCTGCTGTATGGGTACGATTCATATCTTCACGACAGGATGTCTGGAAGTAATTGTCATAAACACGACTATTATTCATTTGATCTGCCGCTAATGCAAATGCAAATGGACCCCATACGTGTATATGGTTATTTGTGATTGTAATGTTCTTTGTTTTGTTAACATAGATTCCACTACCATAGTAGTTGTTGTTAGTAATTGTTAAATTCTTGATTACTGCACCTGTTGAGTTTAAACCTTCAACGTTTACGGTACAGTTGTATAATTTAGCATTTTTGTTTGTACTGGTAAGTGTAATGTTTGATTTATCTATACTGAAATTCATGTTTGTGAATGTACCTTGTAAGTCTATTGTGTCACCTGCCTGTACTAAGTTTGTACTTTTTGTTTTGTTTTGTGTTTTGTTGTATTTGAAGTATAAGTTGTAATTATCGCTAGTTATTGTATAAGATGATTTTTTCAACGTTTTATTAGTTGATTTTTTCGTTATTTTATTATTACTTGTTTTTATATTCTCTTTTTTATTTACGGATGTTTTAATATTATGAGTATTACTAATAGTGTTATTACTATTACTAGTACTTTGTATTGTATATGTGCTTTGACTTGTATCTTTTTGAATTGTATGACTTGTTCCATTATTATCTGAAACATCTGCCGCCGATACACAGCCTAAGCCAACCATAAATAAAATCATTGTAACTAACAAGAATTTACTCATAGTTTTCATTTTTTCACCGTTTTTTTATTCATAATTGTCATAAATATAAAAATTAATGATTATTTATGATAATATTATATTTCTTTTACACGAATTAATTAATTTTTCTATATAATTATTAAAATTAAATTTAATATAATCTAATAATCAAAATTAATTAAAATAAATAATATTAATAAAAATTAGGATATGTAATTTAAAAAAAATAGTAAATAATTCTAAAGTATAAAAGTTAATTCTCACAAAATAAAAAGGTGGTGAATATGGGATTTATCCTACTTTTTATGAACTCACCATAACCATTTTACCAGTACTAGGATCTTGATAAACTTTTCCCATTTCCTGGTATCCTGAACCTGATTTAGTTACATTTTCAGGCGTTTCATTTAATTGTTGTGTTTGATTATTATCTAATTCGGTAGTTTGAGCCTGCTGCTGTTGCATTGACTGTTGTTGCTGTTGCATTGACTGCTGTTGAGACATTGCTTGGTTCATATTTTGAGCTCCTGTAGACATCACAGCAAATATTAGAAAACCCACAGCTAACACTAACATGATATCAGTCATGTTTACTGCTGATGACATAGGATCTAAATCTTCACCAGAGCGTAGTTTTCCTCTTCTTAATGACATTACATCACCTCAAGAATAGCTTCTCCGATATCATATAATGCTGTTAAATCCTCTTCGTACCATCTTCTACGAATTCTTGCAATAACGAAACATAATGTACCTGCAGCTAATCCTGCAGTAGTTGTGTTAAATGCTGTTGTTAAGTTAGTTGTTAATGTCATCATATCTCCAGCACCTAGAGCTGCTAGTCCTGGACCCATAGGTATAATAGTACCTAGTAATCCACAACCTGAACCTACTTTAGCAACTATTTCATCTTTTTCTAATGTTTTCATTATTTTGAATTCTTGGTCTTCAATAAGATTTCTTGCTAACACTTCTCGGGTTTCTTTATTATATTGTTCTTTATCAAGAGATGCTATTTCACATAACATTTTTTTATCTTTTTTGATTAGTCTTGTTTTATTAATAGTGTCGCATATCTCTTCTTGTGTATTACACTTTGCTATGTCTTTAATTATATTACTTCTTTCTTCTGCAGTTATTTTCTTACGTCCAGTATATTCTGCAATTATAGCTCCTAATTCTATTATTGCAAATATTATAAATATTATAAGTAAGACTAATACTGGAAGTAACAGACTTTGTGCGACAACATTCAATATTCCTGTTAGAATATCTCCTCCAGGTATAGTACTGGCCATGTAATTCCTCCTATTTTCTTAGTTATTATTAGAATTCTATTAAATCGCTTTTTCTTTTAGTATATATAATGCCGAGTATTACTAATCCAATCACTGCAATTAGCATATAACCTATATCAGTTAATGATTGAATTTGTACTGCTGATCCTGATGTTAATGATGAAATATTAGGTAGTATTAATAAGCATAGACAGAAGTATAAACCAATAAAAATCATGAAATTTCCTAATACAATAGGATATGGTTTATTAATTTTTTTCACAATTTTAGTTGACAATGCATAGGTTATTCCCATCACAGCTACTAATGCAACTGAGGACAATAATCCTAGAGATACTGATGATACACCAGCCATTGGAGATACTAGTAATATTGAAGTTAATATTGCACCAAAACAACATGGACATGGCGCAACTACTGCCATACATGTACTGCTTCCAACGTCTTTACCTGTTACTTTCCAGTCATATACAGTTTTAAATCCAGTTATAAGAATTACTGCTGCAATTACTGCGAAGATGTAACTGGTATAATTATATACAAAATTATATAGTTCTTTGGTGTATGGTTGTACTATGTATGATAGTACTACAAGTCCTACGAAGTACCCAACTAATATTAAGTATACATTTCTTTTTTTAATACCTGAAAATCCTAGAGCTAATCCTATTTTCAAACCAAATATTAGAACTGCTGCTAATATTCCATATTGCCAGAATTGTTCTAGCATTTATATTTCCCTCCTTTTTCATTGTTAATAAAAAAAGATGTAAAATATATCATAGAATATATTCATTTTATGATAGTATTTTTTTTAATTTTCATAAAGTTATATTTATTTGTTTTTTAATATTAATATTATTCTTATTATTTTAATGAAATTAATATAAATTTTATTTATTCGTGTATTATTGAATAATCAATTCAAATATATTTTAATTTTAAAAATACGGGATATTAATTTACTATTTTCTTAGTTCTGCTTTTAATTTTTATATTTTTAAATTAATCAATATAAAATGAATATAAATATATAATTCTTAAATTATATTATGTAATATGAAGAATAATTATCAGAACTTACTTGAGTTTCATTAAATGTTTTAATATTCTTCTATATAACTAAAAAGGAGGTTAAAGTATTTCTATTAAGAGAAGTCATATTATTTTAACTTCCCTAACAATATTATTCATATTAATATCTATAACTGCAATATCTGCAGCTGATTCAAGTAGTACTAATACTACAAATATCGAATCTTCAAATGATAATAATATAAATTCAAATATTGGAATTAGTGAAGTTAATAATAATTATAACATCACTTCAAATGATAACAAGATAGCACATGTATCAAACAAGCAGAATACTAGTAAAGACAATCTTAAAAGTAAATCAAGTATATATGATTCTAGAAATGCAAGTAATTTAGAGAGTAAATCTATTAAAACAAATGATTCATCAAATGAAACAAGAATTGACCCAGACATTCGTTTAAGTGATAATCCTATGGAACCTGGTACTAACACTACATTTGTAGCTATAGTTCCATCAGATGCTACAGGAACAGTTGTATTTAAGATAAATAATGAAATAATATCTAATAATATAACAATTAACTCAACATTACTAACTTACACTTACGAGGTACCTGAATATTATAATGATCCAACATATAATTTAACATTATCTTATTCTGGTGATTCTAAATATAAACCAGTAAATGTAAGTACACTCATTGCATTAACAAGTGAAGAAACTAATGTAGACCCACAGATAACTGTAGATAATATAACAGTAAAATACTTATCACAAACACAAATAGTAGCACACATGGCACCAGATGTTAAAGGTGTAGTTGAATTTAGATTAAATAAAACAAAACTTGCCACTATAGAAATAGTAAATGGAACAGCAACATATAATTTTAATGCCAATGCTACAAGACTGCCAGGAGTGTATAGGTTACAAGTGATATATGCTGGTAACTATAAGTATTCAAATAGTACAGTAAGATCAAGATTAACCATTCTCAAGTTAAATGCTAATTTAACTACAGAAAATATAACTTCTAAAGCAGGTTCTAATACAACATTCACTTCAAGGGTAATTGATGAACTAGGAAGACCAGTAAGTAATGCATTAGTTGTATATAAAATTAATCAAAACACGATTGGTAATATCACAACTAACGAAACAGGATATGCAGTATATCATTATGTACTACCATATCAATTTGATGATCAAGAATATAGTGTTCAAGCAGTACTTCGAGAAACAAGTACTGTTAATTCAACAAGAACTAATGCTACATTAAAATTAACACAATTATCTACAAGAGTAGAAGTTCCAAAGATATCCGCTAAAATAAATGATACAGTAACAATAACAGCAACAGTCATTGATGAAAATGGTAATAATGTATTAAAAGGAGTTGTATTATTCAAAATCAATGGAGTTACCACAGTTAGAAAAAATGTGTCTATAGGACATGCATTATATACATATGTACCTAAAGTAAACAGTGCAAAAATATATAATATAACCTGTATTTATCAGGGATACTGGAAATATGCTGACTCTCAGAATAATGGTAAATTAACCATCAATAAGATTGGTACAGTAACAACTGCAAGATACGTTGATGCAAAAATTGGTAAAAAGGTAGTTCTTTCTGCTAGTGTAAAAGATAAAAATCAATTAAATGTAAATGGTGGATATGTACGATTTACATTAAATGGAAAAGATGTTGGAAAAGTAGCTGTTAAAAATGGTGCAGCAAACTTAACATACTATGTTGGAATCATGAAACAAGGAGCATACAGACTTAATGCAACATACCTTGGAAGTAATGCATATTATTCCAGTTATAATTTGAATTATATGAATGTAACAAGATTAAATGCTAGAATGGTCTCCGATGCAGTATATGTAACTATAGGTAAAACTGCTAAAATTACAGTAACAATACTTGATGAAACAAATCATCATGCAGAGAATGGTACTGTAACATTTACATTAAACGGTACTACTATTGGTAAAGCAACAGTTAAAAAGGGTGTAGCCAGTATATCCTACAGGCCACCAAATAAGTACAACGGTTTAACATTAAAATATCTAGCAAAACTTCAGGCTAACCAATACTACTCATCAGCTTACACAATAAATAACCTTACTGTTTCAAGTTTAAGCACGGTATTTGTCAGTCCTAAGGGCAGTGACTCTAACATAGGTGATAAATATCATCCATTCAGAACAGTATCCTATGCAGTAGGACATGTAAGCACATATGGTTCTGTTATCTTAACTAATGGTACCTATTCAGCTTCCAATATATACTTAAATAAAACTATTAAGATTATTGGAAGTGGAACTAAGACATTTATAACAGGTAATGGCAAGGGTCCTATATTTACAGTAACTACAAACAATACACATATTACAATAAAAAGTTTAACTATTAAGAATGGTAAATCATCAGCAAATAGAAGTGCTGGTGCAATAGTCTCATATGGTAAATTAAATATTACAGGTGTAAAGTTTATAAATAACACAGCTACTGGAGCATATTCTGGTGGAGCAATATATTCATTAGGTATTCTAAACCTGACTGGTGTAACATTTACAAATAATGCAGTATCAAATAGTAATGGTGAAGGTGGAGCTTTACGTTTAATAAACAACACAACAAATATTAATAGAGCATGGTTCACAGGCAATACAGCTAAAGGTACTAATTCAACTGGTGGTGGAGCTATATATATGCAGGATGGAGATTTAGTAATTAATTCAGCATCCTTTAACAACAATAGAGCCACTGGTAAAATGGTATTAGGTGGAGCAATAAAAGCTGCCTATGGTGATATTGTAATTACATCATCTACATTCCTAAATAATTATGTGAGTGGTACTAATATTGGAATAGGTGGAGCAATAAATAGTTTAGGTGCTGGTTTATATATCAACAAAACTAAGTTCCAATCAAACAAGGCATATGGAAACACAGTTGCAGGTGCAGGTGCAATGTACATACAATATGCAGCATCTGATATATATAATACAAACTTCACATCTAACCTAGCAAAATCTAAATCAGTTATAGGTGGTGCTATAGAAGAATACTATGCATATTCAAAATTTGTAAATTGTATATTTAATTCAAATACACTTACCGCAACACAAAAAACATCCTTCGGTGGAGCTATATACTTTGAAACTGGTAACTTAACAGTACTTAAATGTAAATTCAATAAAAACACAGTGACTTCAAAAAATACATCTATTGGTGGAGCAATATACACAAGCTCTAATGCCACTATAACAAACTGTGACTTCACATCAAATAAAGTAACAGGTAAATATATTGGTGGTGGAGCAATAGCAAACATGAATAAAATAACCATTTCAAGAACAAACTTCATATCAAATAATGCTACTGGTGTAGGTAATAGTATTACAGCTATATCAGGTTCTAGAAACAGTATTCAAAATAATTACTGGGGATCAAAGAAACCTACATGGAGTAAAGAATTAAGAGGAGTTACCAAACCATCTAAATTTGCGACTACCAAATTTTCACATTAGAATATAAAAAATAATATTATATTCTAATACTTTTTTTTATTAAGACATATATCCTAAAATACTTATTTTTCACAAAAAGAGATAACTTATTTTAATTAAAAATAGAAATATTTTTTTTAAAAAAGAATAAAAAAAGAAAGGTTTTTTATTAACTACTTTAACAATACCTAACTAATTACAATAGGAATACGAATAGTCATCGCATTATATTTTTTATTTGCTCCCATTCTAATTGTTAATGTTTGTTTTAATGTCTGACCACTTTTTACAGCAGGTGTTACATATTCAAATGTAAATACACCATCAGTTAAAGTAATATTAGTTTTTATAGTTTTACCATTAATCTTATAACATATTTTTCCCTGTGAAACATAGTTATTATGTGAATCAAGAACACCCATAGTGATGCTGACACCACTATCACTCATTAAATTCAATGTACTGTTAGGAGTTACATGTGCATTTTGTTTTGAAATTGTCATAATAGTCTTGTTATTACATGAATATTTGTTATTATCTCCACCATAAACAATGCTGACATTATATTGTTTAGGATTGAAATTTTGAGGAATAGTATAATTTATTATAGCTTTACCATTAACTATTCTAACATTAGATGCAATAGTTTTACCATTAATTTTAAAGGAAACTTTTCCGTTAGTTACCTTTTTATTTCCACAGGTTACATCAGCTATCATTTGAATTGTGTCTCCTGTTCTAATAGCAGTGGTATTTTTTATGGTAATTTTAGCTGTTACACTACGTTTAGGAATAGTTATTGTAATATTCTTGGATAATTTCTTATCATTAATTGTATTTAATACAATTGTTGCAGTATAATTTTTATTGCCCCATGATGTAGGTATAGCATATTTTACTGATGCTTTACCATTAACTACTTTTACTTTATTAATTATGGTTTTACCATTAATTTTAATAGAAGCTTTACCATTAATATTGTTAGGTAGATTTATATTAAACTGTATTGTCTGATTATTATCTAATAGAATATATGTTATATTAGCTTCCAATGGCGTCAATGTTAATAATTGATCATCAATTAATACACTAATATTCTCATATTCTGGTTTACATGTATTTATTGTTTGATTATTAATATTCTGAAAATTCTCTGTAAAAACTGTGTTATTAGCAATATATACAACTTCTCTTATAGGAATGTTTGAACTTAATTTATCACCGTTATTTAATGAATTAATTGTTACTAATAATGTTGTATCTAATTTTTCAATTAGTGGTGTGGTATTAGTAAATGTCATAACAACCCAATGATCAGGGATTACTCCTATTTTATCCCATTTTGGATTATTGTTACCCCACCAATTATTTTCTATTGATTTAATTAATGAACTATTACTATATATTGTGTTATTAGTTTCAGCTTCATTACCTATAAATGCATTGTATTCTAAATTAATATATTGTTCATTCCATATAGCTCCACCTTTTTCTCCAGCAGTATTTAATCTAAACACTGAGTTTCTAGCAGTGATAGTACCATAATTTCCTTCAACAGGTGTTGTGTTAAGATTAGCTATTGCTCCACCATTAACAGTTGCACTATTTTCTGTAAAATTACAGTTAATCAAGGTTAAATTTCCATTTTCAGTAGCAGTCCATGCAATATTTTCTATAGCTCCACCACTTTCTCCAGCACTATTTGATTCAAATGTACAATTTATTGCAGTGAAATTATTAGTGTTCGTGATTGCTCCACCATTATATGTACCATGATTATATAGGAATTGGCTGTTTGTTATTCTTACAATACCTGTACTATATAAGGCACCACCATAAAAGGATGCAGCCTGGTTTTTTAAGAATAACGTGTTGTTAATTGTCACATTTCCAAATGCATTATAAACTGCTCCACCACTTACAGCTGAATTGTTTTTGAAATTTGAATTTAGTATTAAGAGATTTCCACGTATGCTATACACAGATCCTCCAACATTATACGTATTATCTTTCGTGAAATTTGAGTTTCTAATTGTAGTTCTTCCACGATTATTGTATATTGAAGCTCCCCATGAAGCGGTATTACTTGAAAAGTCCGTGTTTTCTACATATAATATGCCAGTATTATATATGCTTCCGCCTTTAGATGTTCTTTCTAAACCAGTATTATTTAGGAAACATGAATCTCTAACAGTTAAATTTCCATTATTAGTGATTGCTGCCTGAGTGCTGGATTCATAATCTTTCAGTGTTATATTAATAAGGGTTAATTGATTATTATCTGATATGGTGAATATACTACTAGTATCATTTGCTATGAATATAGTACTATTTCTATTTTGACCAATTATTGTTGTGTTTTTTGTGATATTCATTGATTTTAAATAATATGTGCCCGTGTTAACATGTAATTTACTGTTATTTGTTATTATTGTTTCTGTTATTGTTTTATATGGATTATCAATTGTACCATCTTCAACTTGATTAGTGGATGATGAATCAATATAAATATCGTTACTTTCTTCTTTTTTCAGGTTTTTAGTATTATTTTGGACATATTTCGTGTTTTGAATTTGTGTAGTATTACTTTGCTGTGTGACTGGTTGTATATGATGATTATTATCTTGTAGTGTATTAGTATCATTAGTATTCTCTGCAGATATTGATGTTATGGATAATAAAACAGTTGTTAATAGAATTAAGAATAACAATGTTTTTCTTGTTTTGATATTTTTACCTCCTTTTGTTTTATTGATAATATAATTTATAATATAAGAATTATTATAGTTTATTTTATTTTATATAAAAAATATTTAAATAGTTAACTTATTTATATAGAAAATTAAAAATTATTCTCTTAAAATGGAGATTTTAAAAAGATATAATAATATTGAATTAAAAATATATCTTATATAACTAAATAAATTTCTCAAAAGAATTTTTTTTTAAGAATATTAGGAGATATTAGAAATGAAGGGAGTTATTTTATCTGGTGGACATGGAACTAGACTAAGACCATTAACACATACAGGTCCAAAACAATTAATTCCAATAGCAAATAAGCCAGTAATTTATTATGCAATAGAAGATTTAAGAGATGCTGGAATAACTGATATTGGAATAATCCTAGGAACCAACATGCCTAATAAAATAAAAGATGCCTTAGGTGATGGGTCTAAATTTGGAGTAAAAATCACATATATCATGCAGGGAGAACCAAAAGGACTAGCTCATGCAGCAGCAACAGCTAAAGACTTTGTTGATGGGGATTCTTTTGTCATGTATCTAGGTGATAATATACTAAAATCAGGAATTGAGGAATTTGTAAAAGGATTTGATGAATCAAAATTTGCATCAAGATTATTATTACAGGAAGTTCCTGATCCAAGACAATTTGGTGTAGCAGAACTAAATGATAATGGTGAAATAATTAATTTAGTTGAAAAACCAGAGCATCCGAAGAGTAACTTAGCATTAGTCGGAATATACTTATTCAAAAACGAGATATTTGATGCTATAGATAAAATTAAACCTTCTTGGAGAAATGAGTTAGAAATTACTGACGCTATCCAGAAACTAATCGATGAAGGCTATGATGTTGATTCCTTCGTAGTTGAAGGATGGTGGAAAGACACAGGAAAACCAGAAGATGTACTTGATGCTAACCAGTTAATTCTAGAATCAATACAAACAGATATCAAAGGAACAATAGAAGATGATGTAAAAATCAAAGGAAGAGTAATCATTGGTGAAGATACAATAATAAAATCTGGTTCTGTAATAAAAGGACCTGCAATCATAGGAAAAAACTGTGAAATAAAAGGTTATGTTGGCCCATATACATCTATAGGTGATAATACAAAACTAATAGAATCAGAGATAGATTCATCAATCATTATTGGAAACTCAATAATACAATCAGATAAGAGAATAACTGAAAGTCTTCTAGGACAAAATTCAAAAATAATTTCAGATAAAACAACCTATCCAAAAGGACGTAGTTTTGTAATAGGTGAAAATTCAATAATTAATTTATGAGGAAAGAAAATATGAAAGCAGTAATACCAGCAGCAGGTTTAGGTACAAGATTTTTACCAGCTACAAAAGCACAACCAAAAGAAATGTTACCTGTATTTAATAAACCAACAATACAGTACGTGGTAGAAGAAGCAGTAAATTCAGGTATAGATGATATACTAATAATTACAGGTAAAGGTAAACGTTCAATAGAAGACCACTTTGACAGGTCTTTTGAATTAGAATATCATTTAAATGAAAAAGGAAAATATCAATACCTAGAAGAAGTACAATCAATCACAGACATGGCAGATATATATTATGTAAGACAAAAAAGACAAAAAGGTTTAGGGGACGCTGTTTCATGTGCAAAAAAACATATAGGTGATGAACCATTCGCAGTACTTCTTGGAGATACAATTACATACTCACAAACACCTTGTATTAAACAATTGTTAAACGTATATAATAAATATGGTGGATCTACAATAGCAATTGAAGAACTACCTGAACATAAAATTGAAAGATACGGTATTGTAGATGGAAGTTGTATAGAGAATAATATTTATAAGGTAGATAATCTGGTGGAAAAACCAAAACTTGAAGATGCACCTTCAAATCTTGGTATAACTGGTAGATACATATTAACTCCAGATATATTTGATCAATTAGATGAAATTGATGCTGGTGTTGGTGGAGAAATACAGTTAACTGATGCAATTAATAATCAGGAGAATGTATACGCTACAACATTCGAGGGAACAATATATGATATTGGTAACACTATTGAATGGCTAAAAAGTTCCATTGACATGGCATTAACTCATGATGATGTACGTGAAGATATCATTAATCATATGAAACAAAAAATCAAGGAATATCAATAAGATTAAAAATACATCAATAAACTTCCATTCATTTTCTCTTTTTTAAGGAGTTTACTAATGATTTAATATAATATTAAGAACTAATTTTCAATAAAAAAAATTTTAAAAAAAGTAATAAAAAAACTATTTATAAGTTTTTAGGGTCTGTGATTTCACCAGTAATTGATGAAGCTGCAACTACTGCTGGATTTGATAGATATACATATGATTTAGCACTACCCATTCTACCAAGGAAGTTCCTGTTAGTGGTAGATATACAGGTCATGTCATCATACATTACACCCATGTGAGCACCAAGACATGGTCCACATCCAGGATTACATATTATTGCATTTGATTCTAGAAGTGTTTGAATAATACCTGTTTCAATGGCTTGTTGATATATTTTACGTGATGCTGGGAATACTAGTAGTTGTACGTCTCCGTGAACTTTATGTCCTTTAAGAACGTCAGCTGCCTGTGCAAGGTCTTCATATCGGCCATTGGTACATGAACCTAGTACTGCTTGATCAATATGAGTACCTTCTACTTTGTCTATATCTTCTACATTATCAACATTATGCGGACATGCAATTTGTGGTTGTAAATCATCCACTTCAAAGTCATACTCTTTTTCATATTGTGCGTCTTTATCGGGGGTTGTGATTTTATAATCGGTTATACCCCTTTGAGCAAGGTATTCCTTTGTTTGCTTGTTAGGTATCATGATTCCATTTTTAGCACCACATTCTATTACCATGTTTGTCATTGTTAATCTTCCATCAACTGACATATTATCTATGGTATCTCCATGGAATTCTAGACTTTTATATGTAGCACCATAAGAACCAATTTCTTTTATTATTCTTAGTATTAAATCCTTTGAGTACACGTTTTCTTGTAATGTACCATTTACATTTATTTTATAGGATTCTGGTACTTTAAACCAGGTTTTTCCTGTTGCATATACCATTGCTAGGTCTGTTGCTCCAAGTCCTGTGGAAAAAGCTCCAAAGGCACCATATGTACATGTGTGTGAGTCAGCACCCACCATTACTGTAGAAGGTTTTACATGTCCCATTTCTGGAAGTACCTGGTGACATATACCTTCACCTTGTATATACATGTTAGGTATGCCCTGTTTTTTACCAAATTCTCGTACTACTTCCTGGAATTCAGCAGATCCTATGGTGTTTGATGGTACATTATGGTCAAATACAAGTACTATCTTCTCAGGATCCCATACTTTATCAGCTATTTTTTCAAATACCTTGATTGTTGGTGGACTAGTACCATCATGACTCATTGCTACATCAATGTTACAATTTATTGTATCTCCAGGAGTAACTTCATCGTTTCCTGAATGTTGTGCTAATATCTTTTCGGTTATGTTCATATTAATCCTCATCTTTGAATATTTGCTTTTAATAATATTTCATCAAATTTATCATTAGTTATATCTTCACCTTTTTCTCGTTCCTGTTTTACAAGGTTTACTATTTCTAATAATTTTCCGTTATCTACTTCAATATTCAAAGTATTAAGTTTCTCAGCTACTGCTGCTTTACCAGAGTGTTTTCCTAAAACAATTTGTCTTTTAGTTCCTATCATTTCTGGAAGGTATGGTTCATAGCTAAGTGGATCCTGTAGGATTGCATCAACATGTATTCCAGATTCATGTCTAAATACATTATTTCCTACAATAGCCTTACTGTCAGGTATAGGTATTTCACTATATTTAGATACAAGCTGTGATAGTTCATGAATTACTTCTGTATTAAATCCTAAATCCTTGTTGTATAAAAGTTTTAAGTTCATTATTAGTTCTTCAAGAGATGCATTACCTGCTCTTTCACCTATACCATTTACTGTGGTAGATATTGATGTTGCACCTTCCATTAATCCGGCAATGGAGTTTGCTACGGCCATTCCAAAGTCATTATGACAGTGTAATGCTATCTCAATATCGATTGCTTCTCTAATATTTTTTACTAGATATCGCATTGCAAATGGATTTATAGAACCTGTCGTGTCTGCAATATGTATTCTATCTGCATGGTGTTCTTCTGCTTGTTTATATATGTCTATTAATTTAGGTAATTCTGTTCTTGTTGCATCTTCAGCAGAGAAAGCTACATATAATCCATGATCTTTTGCATAATCTACAGCATTCATACATATCTGATTAACTTCTTCCCGGGATTTTTTCATCTTAACTTTTAAATGTAAATCAGATAATCCCATGAATGTTATTATTCCATCTACATCCGCATCTAATGCAGCATTTATATCTTCCTTTTTTGTTCTTGTTAGACAAATAATGCTTGCATCAAGTCCCTCGTTTGCTATTCTCTTAACTGCTTCTTTTTCATTTTCAGATACTCTTGGAAAACCAGCTTCAATTTGAGGTATTCCCAATTCATCTAGTTTATGTGCTATTTCTATTTTTTCATCAATTGAGAAGAAAACGCCTGGTGTTTGTTCTCCATCTCTAAGTGTTGTATCATATATATTTATATTGTCGGGTAAATCGTACTCCACTTTATCATTATATATACTTACAAATCTATCCATGTAATAATTGCCTCCTCTTATGCAATTTAGATTTTTTTTGGAGTGATTGTAAAAAAAATAATAATTGTTATATTCCTATCAAAAAAAATTAATTAATATTTTATTTAACCAAGTTATATGTTTTATATTTGTTTTTTCTATTAATAGTATTTATTCTAATTGTTCGAGTAAGCCAAGATAGGAAGTTCTTTCAAAGCCTGACGTTATTCCTAACTTTTCAAAGACGTTATATATATTATTTCTAATCTCTTCTATATCACTACCCTCTTTAGCTACATATTCAATCTCCATATAATATCCTAATTTATCTAGTTTATCTAATGTAACAGTATACTCATTATAAATAAATATTCTACGTACTTTATTAACAATTGCTGCAGGCTTATATCCTAAATTAACAAGAATATCCACCATATTATCTGTATCAGCTATTTCAACTTCTATCTCTTTTCTTGTTTTACTTTTAGGATCAATTTTAGGACCTTTATATGTTAATATACGTTTAAAATCATCATCTTCTGGAATTTCTCTAATACGTAGGGCTTCATCAGTTTCTTTAAAATTCTTGTCTGGAGCATTAAAATAGATATCATGCTGTTTTTCGGTATGAGAATAAGTTCCGCCTATTTCTTTAATTTTTTCTAGAGTTTTTACTTTATCATTAATTTTAGCTTTCATCTCAACTTCTATCATCTTATCACTAATAATATATTTATTCTATAAAATTATTTATTATACTTTTTAATAGTTATATTTATAAAGTAAAAAAGTACATATATAAATACATAATATGTGATTTTAGTATTATTTTTTTTAAACATGATAAAATAGAAAAAAAGAGTGATTATATAGTTTCTTAAACCCCTTATTAATAGAATTAATAATTTCTAAGAAATAATTTTTATAAATATTATATAACTTTTAATTTTAACTATTTATAAAAGAGTAATCCTTCTTTAATATAGAATAATACTAAAATATATACTAAAAATGGAGGAGAAATAATGGCAGATGTAGAAATTAAAGTAGAAAACATTGTAGCATCAGCAACATTAGGGAAATCATTAGAATTACCTAGAATTGCACCAGCTTTAGAGAATGTTGAATACAATTTAGAACAATTCCCTGGATTGGTATTCAAACTTAAGAATCCTAAAACTGCTGCTTTAATCTTTGGATCTGGTAAACTAGTTTGCACTGGTGCAAAATGTATAGAAGACTCAAAAAAAGCAATCCACATAACTGTAGATAAAATAAGAGAATTAGATACAGAAATACCTGAAGATTTTGAAATAAAAATCCAGAATATTGTAGCATCAGCAAACCTAGGAAAAGTATTAAACCTAGAAGCAGTAGCTTTAGATTTAGAAAATACTGAATATGAACCAGAACAATTCCCTGGTTTAGTATATCGTCTTTCTGATCCTAAAGTAGTATTATTATTATTTGGTTCTGGAAAAGTTGTATGCACTGGTGCAAAAACAGCAGACCAAGCATTATTAGGTGTACAAAAAACCAAAGAACGTTTAACAGAATTATACCTAATAGAAGAATAGATTCTGAGAAAAATCTAAATTTAAAAGATAATTTACTTATCTTCTAAAATAAATAACCACCAAAATAAACTCCATAATAAATAACAGAAGAAAATGAGGCTGATAAAAAAAGGGAAAAATAAAATTATTAGAATAAATATAAATAACTATGAATATAATTTTAAATTAAATTCTAAGAAAAATAAGGATATTAATAATTTTATGCCCTTTAATGTAATCATTCTTATTTAATTTATATTAAAAATCGGTGATTTTTTGATTAAATTGGTAGTATTTGATCTAGATAATGTCTTAATAGATACAGAGACAATAGATGAAATAGCAAAACTAAAATGTATTGAAGACGAAATAAGTGACATAACACTACAAGCAATGCAAGGAAAAATTCCTTTTGAAACATCCATAAGGGAAAGAGTAAAAAAACTAAAAGGTATAAGCATTGATGAGATTGATGAGGTAATGGAAAAAGTACCCCTAAACAAAGGTGCTGTAGAAACTGCAACAGAACTAAAAAAACAGGGATATAAAATAGCAATTATCACAGGAAGCTTTGATGTAATAGCTCTAAAAATAAAAGAAAAAATCAATGCTGATTATGCATTTTATAATACACTCGGAGTCGAGGATGGAAAACTTAATGGAGAAGTTTCAGGACCACTAATAACACAAAATAAAATTGATGTTTTAAGACAACTAGTAGACGATTTAAACATCACACTAGATGAATGTGTAGCCATAGGTGATGGTGCAAACGATCTTGAAATGATAAAAAATGTGAAGGTGGGAATAGCCTTCAATGCAAAACCAATCTTAAAAGAAAACGCTGATTATTTAATTAACGAAAAAGACCTAAGGAAGGTACTGGATATAATGGCAGATGAAGAAAAAATTACTAAAGAAGAAGTAGTAGAGGAAACAACAGAACAACCAGAAGAGCTTACTACTGAAGAAAACAAAACAACAGAAGAAAACAAGGAAGAAGTAGAAGAATCAGACGAAGTTAATGAAACAGAATCTGATGAAACAGAAGAGGCAGCTGAAGAAAAAGAAACAATCGACTACTCAAAACTAAACTTCCAACAATTATTACAATGTAAAAGAACACTAGAATCAGAACTCACTGAACTCAAAAACACAAGAGATCACATGAATGAACAAACAAAAGAATACAGAAAAGAAAGAGATGAACTAAACCAAGAACTCAAAGACACTCTAAAAATAGCATTAGATAAAAGAAATACCAGAGACGAAATAAACAAACAAGTACATGAAAACAAAGTTCTAAGAAACCAATGCAATGAAGAGCTCAAAAAAATAGGATGGAATTCAAGCAAAAAAGAAAAAGCAAACATCCAAGCAGAAATAAACAAAATTGATAAAACAATACAAACAAAAGTATTAGATATCAGAAAAGAAAACGAACTCGTAAAAAGAGTATCTGACCTAACAAAAGAACTCAAACAAATCCAAAGTGATGAAGAAGACGAGAAAACTGCAGCTGACTTAAAAGAAAAATCAGAACATTACCACCAACAAGTAGTAGAATTATCTGATAAAGCACAAGCAGTTCACGAAGAAATGATTGAATACTTTAACAAAATTGATGGAATTAGAGAGAAAGCTGATGGTAAACACCAAGACTTCATAAACTCAAGAAATGCAGCAACAGCTAAACACGAAGAAGTAAAAGCAAAACTCAATGAAATCAGAAAAGTAAACAAATACATGGATCAAGCAAAATCCAAATCCAGAGGAAGAAAATCTGAGGATAAATCAGAGAACAATCTAAGAGAAAAAGAAGAAGCAGAAGAAATATTCCAAAAATTCAAAGACGGTAAAAAATTAACCACTGATGAATTCTTATTACTTCAAAAATACAATATAATGTAAATTGTTTCTCTTAATCTCCTTTTTTAGTAGATTAAAGTATAAGATATTAGTGTAATATGTAAAGGGGTTACCATTGAATAAGGGATTCATTGGTGTAATATTATACTAATTAATTAATTTTTTTTATGAATAACATAATAACCCTAAATAAAAATTTTTTTTAAGGTTTATTTTAAAAATCAACTAATTTTATAAAACCACTTTAAATAATCAAAAAAAAGATAAAAAAATAGTAAATAATATATTTTTAATTTATTTCACAATTAGATATTCCATCTATTTTGCTAATTTTGATAATGTTATTAGATAATGCTTCCATTTCATCATCATGAGTAACAACTAGCATTTGGGGTACAATGTTAATACTACGGATAATTTCAATTAAATCGCTTCTTCTTTCAGCATCAAGATGTATTGTAGGTTCGTCAAGTATTAATAGTTCTGTTTTATTTTGTGATATGACCTTTGCAATACCTAATCTTAAGGCTAATGCCATTACGATTTTTTCTCCACCACTAAGCATATTTAAGTCTAATATTTCATTTTTAGTTTTCACGGTCATATTATAATCTTCATCCAAGTTTATTTCAGAGTAGTTAAATCCAAATTCTGCGAAGATGTCCATGGTATTCTTTTCAATTTGAGGTCTTACAGCACTTCTTAAATCTCTTTGAACTCCATCTTTACTGTATGTGTCCCGTATTTCATTTAATAGTTTTATATAATCTGTAAGATATTCTTGTTCTTTTTTTATTTTATCTAATTCTTCTAGTTCTTCAGAGTATTTTTTTTCTTGTTCTTGGTCTTTTGTTAATGATGTTGATTCTTGTATTATTATTTGAGTATATTCTTTGATATTTTCATCACATGATCTATATTTGTTATTTATTAAATCATATTTTTCTTGACTGAATGATAAATCTGATAATTCCTGTTTAATATTATTAAGGTTATAGTTTTCATTATTAATTTGCTTGGTGATTTCTTCTTTTTGTTTAATCTTATTGTCTTTGTCCTGAACTTTACCCATTAATTGATTACACATGTTTTCTTGTTTTTCTAAATATTGGATTCTTCTATTTAAATCATCACCTGCATGTACCATTGTCATGATTTGGCGTGATTTATTTATTAAATTTTTATGTTGACTCTCAATTTCTTCTTGTTTTCTTGTTTCTTCATCTAAAGATGGTAATTTGTTAACTAGATTAAGTGCAAATTGATGTTTTTCATAATCTTCTTTTAAAGAGTTAATTTGTGATTTAGTTTCTTCCAATTCCCTATTTTTTATTGTTAATTCATTTTTTATTTTTTCAATGAATGGTATCTGTGTTTTTAATTCTTTTATCTCTTTATCTATCTTTTTGAAGTTTTCGTATTGGTCTTTTAATAAGGGAATGTTGATTTTATCTAATTGTTTTTCATATTCTTTTAATTCTAATAATTTCTCTTCCTGATTTTTATTTGCTTCTTCCAGTTCTTCAATTCTTAGTTCATATGATACTATGTCATCATTATATTTTTGTGATAGTTCCATGTGTTTTTCATGAGGTATATCTGACTGACAGATAGGACATTTATCCTCTGTTTTTTCTAGTTCTTCAAGTGATTTTCTCGTATTTCTAAGGGATGTTTGGAATGAACTTAATTGTTCCTTATTTTTAGTAATGCTTCTGTCGATGATATCTATTGAATTATCTGTTTTTGTTTTTTCATTTCTAGTTTTTTCTTGTATTTCCTCAGGATCAGTTGAACGTTCATTAAATAAGGAATATGCATAATTTGATGTATTGCCTATTTCATTCGTTAATCTTGCTTTCTCTTCCTCTTTACTTTCTATTTTACTTGTTATAGTAGTGTTTTCATTATCTTTGTTTCTTAATTCTTCTAATTGTTTAGTGATTGTTTCTTTTTCTTCTTCTAATTGGTGGTATTTGTTGTAATCTTCTTGGGTGTTCTGGATTGTCTGTTGATTTTCTTTTATTTTTGTTATATTTTGTCTGATTTGTTCTAAATCTTTTTCATAGGAAACTATGTCTTGTTTTAGATCTTTTAACTCTTTTAATTGAGGTAATGGTTTTATTTCTTTTTCCAATTTTTGTATTTCTTTTTCGGATTCTATTATATTTTCTAAATCTTGTTCATAATTATCTTTAATTCGATTTAATTGAGTGATTGAATTAGTTTTTTCAGTTAGATTGTTGTTTAATTTTTCGTATTTATTTTTAGTATCTTCTATTTCTTTAACTTGAATTTCAAGTTCCTCTAATTTTTTTCCTAGTATTTCTTTTTGATTTTTATTTTTTGCAATTTGTGCTTGGTTTTCTTTGATATTTAGTGCTAATTCTTCCCTATATTTTGTTATTTCATCATATCTTGATAATTTCCCTTCGTTAATGTTTTTTTGTTCCTCATATATGCTTATTATTTTTTTTATTTCATCCCATGCTTTTTCTAGTGCATCAATGTTTAATAGTTTGGTGATAAATTCTTTTCTTTCAGATGCTGTTTTTTCTATTAAATCTGTTATTTCACCTTGTCTTATGTATATTGCATTTAAGAATGATTTAGAATCCATTTCTAGAATGTTTTCTATGTCTTTTGTTACGTTACGATCTCCCTTACATTTCAATACGAATTTATTATTTTCTTCGTATCTGAGTTCAGCAATAGATGAGCTTTTTCTTTTTCCTCGTTTAATTTGGTAGTTTATACCATTGTGTCTAAATTCTATAGTAACTAGCATTTTGTCTATTACGTCATTATCATCTTGAGGTTTACGTATTAAATCATCTATTTTACTATTTGTATCTTTGAATAATGTGTAGCTAATAGCTTCGAGAATACTTGATTTTCCTGCACCATTTTCTCCGAGTATTAATGAAATTCCTTGATTAAAATCTATTTCAGTATTTTTGTGGGATCTGAAGTTTTCTAATCGTATATTGTTTATTATCATAATATTCTCCTAATTGTTATTTTCATGATAGTTTTTTTCATAGTATTCTTCTGCAATATCCTGTGCTTTTTCAATATTTTGTGTTGATAAGTTTTTATATAGTTCAAGTCCTAATGTTGATATTGCTTCATTGTTAAATTCTTCTGTTAATCTATCTTTTATAGCATTTTCTGGTGTTAATAAATTATCTTCAATATTTTCATTTAATTTAACACTATTTTCCAGGGATTCATAGCTAATTCTTATTGTTAATGTTATATCCTCTAATGCAGCGTATATTTTATCCACTACGTCTGACCTATCAAAGTTTCCATGATAGATTTTAAGGTCTACCACAGGTTTTTTTGTTGTTTTTTCTAATATGGTTGTTATTTCTTTTTGTATACTTTCTAGCTCTTCATCTAGCTTAGGATATTGAATATTTCTCACGATAAATTTTCGTTCCAGTTCCATGTTGATAAATTCATGTTTCATTGTGTCATCAATTGTTATTAATGTATAACCCTTACCTTTTTTATGATAATTATCTAGTTCATCTTTGGTTCGTATTTCTGTTGACCCCGGATATACTAGTGTTCCTTCTTTGAATTTATCATCTATTCTCTTGTGTAGATGACCCATAGCGTAGTAATCATATCCTTCGGGTATAGTATCTAATTCGAATTCTGGTTCAAAATCGAAGTATTTACGTACTGATCCATGTAGCATAAGTATCTTCCAGGGATAATTTCTTGATTTCTCGGTTATTTCTTTTAGTAGTTCTTTCACAGCGTTTTCATTATTTTTAGAAATATATGGTAATCCTCCAAGAAAGATGTTATTGTCTAGTATGTAGTTATTTGCTTTGCTTGTTAATATATGAAAATTTTCATTTTTATATAATTCTTGGGGGAGGGATGTTTTACGTCTTTGCATGATGTCATGGTTTCCTGCTATTACATATACTTGTATGTTATGTGCTCTTAATTTTTCAAATCCTTCCTGTGCTACAAGTAATGCTTTTATAGGTGGTTTTGGTGTTTCGAATAGGTCACCTGCATGAATTACGTAGTCTACATCTTTTTCTATAATATCATCTATTATTTTATTGAATGCATCATAGAAATCTTCCTCTCTTTCTAGTAGGCCATATTGTCTGTAGCCTAGATGTGTATCTGCTAAATGTGCAATTTTTGTTGTCATGTTTATATTCCTAATTCGTCTATGTCATTTATTCCTTTTTTAATACTTTCTTCTCTTTCTCTTTTACTTTTCATCCAAAGATCTGTAATATTTAGGTCGTTACCGACAGTTTTACCTTTGAATTCATCTACTTTAACCATGGTTGGTAGTTTGGTCATTTGTCCTAGTACTACTGCTTCTCCAATATTTAGTGCTGGCAGTTGGTTTAGGAGGTCTTCGCTTAGGCTTTCACTGCTTTCTTGTACGTGTCTTTGGTCACCTGGTTCTATGAGTCTTAGGATTATCATATTGTTGACTTGTGATAATATTTCACTGTCTAGTGATTTAGGACTTTGGCTTACTAAACACAATCCTACTCCGAATTTACGTCCTTCTCTTGCTATTTTTCCAATAACTGATTTGGATCTGGTGCCTCTCCTTGATGATGCTAGCATGTGTGCTTCTTCTATTATACAGAATACGGGGAAATCTAGTGTTTCTGCGTTAGGATTGTTTATTGCATTTTTTCTTCTGTATAGTATTTTGCTTAGCACGTGTTTTACTATTATGTCTGTAGCTCTTTCATCAATGGAACCTAATCTTATGATGTTAGCTTTTCCGGGTTCTAATATGCTTACAATATCTGCTACATCTGTTGAATTTAGTATTTTTTTGTATTTTCGTTTAAGGTCATTTAATTTGTACAGTACTTGTTTAACAGTGTTTTTTTCACTTTGAGTACCTTCATTTTCAAGTTCTAATTCTATACTATTTAACTTACTTTCCATAGTTTCAATGAAATTAGTTGATTCTCCCTCAGTTGTTAAATCATCAGCATATTCATATGCATCTCTTAGATAACGTTCTTGATTTACTGCATTATCGTTTATAACTGCTAGTTCTTTGAATTCATTGAAGTCAAGGTCTCTTGGATTTAATTGTGGTGCTATTTCTTTTATTTCTCCATTAGGGAATTTTGCATTTCCATATTCAGAGTGCATATCAAATACAACCATTGTACCACCTATTGCTAGTAATTGGTCTATGATTATGGATGTTGTATTTGATTTTCCTGAACCAGTCATAGCAAGTATTGCAAGATGACGTGATACCATTTTATTAACATCTAACATTACAGGGACTTCTGGTTCTGTTAATATGGAACCTATTCTTATACCATTTGATCTTCCAAATACCTCTTTTAGTAGTTCAACATCTGCTTTTATTACTTCTGTACCTGGTGGTGCCGGTGTTTTAGGAATCTGTAATTTATCTTTGTCACCAAGTATTGTTACTGAACCTCTAACGTAGTGGTCAATGTTTCCTTCTATTTTTAATATTTTTTCTATTGTCTCAGGATTTAATATATCATTACTCAGAGTTGTACTTCCCCTAAATAATGAGTCAATCATTCCCAGTACTATTTGATTGTTATATTTTAGGTATACATATTCGCCTACTGTTGGTGTTTTCTTAGATACAAAGTCTACCTTCATTGGACTTGTTTCGCCTAAGCATCTTCCTATTGTTTCTACCATATTATCACTTTTTTATATTAATATATTATTTTAGCATGTCTCGTCCTGTTTTTTCAAATACTTCTAGTTTATTTATGATATTGTTCATGTCAGTATTTTTAATTATTACTTCATCATGTGCCTTTTTAAGAATGTAGGGATATCCATTTATACATGTACTGTGTAAATCATTCAATATTTCTTCTATTTTCTCTGTATCATTCTTATCTATTTTATTAGGTATTTCTATTTTTAAAACATTTGCTCGTTTATCTAAACGTGTGAAGAATATTGTAAATGTATTGTCACTTAGTTCAGGATATATTGGATAGTTTGTTCTTCGTATAATTTCATTTTCTGAATCATATCGTACTAGTCTGTTGTCTTCTTTATGATCTAAATAAGTGTATCCCGGATTTTCACATGTGTATTCAAGTACTGCTGCATCAGGTATGTTTTCATTAAAAAAGTCCTTTGTACTGCTTGTTTTAGAGATACATATTATTTTTTCTTTGTAATGTTCTAAAAGATAGTTTATACATGTTAATTGTTCTAGTCCTTCAAAGTATCGTAGTACTTCAGAGCGTATTTCATTTATATCTATTTCAGGATTATTCTTTTCTAATGATAGCCGTACTTCATATAATATTTCCTCTGTTAATGTATTTGTCGTTACTTCTATTGGAAAACTACCTTTTTCTAATATTGGCACGATTTCTTTAATTTTTGAGTTGAGATATCTTGTTACAAGAGAGGGTAACTCAAAGTTAGTGGAGTAATTCATTAGTGTTCCACGTATAGATCCATCCATTAACATATAATCTATTTCAGGATATTTCTGTAGGGTGTCTATTGTACTTTTTAGCTCGAGAATGTTCATGTGCTGGGATAGGATGCTATCTATTGTTCTGCTTCTGATTGTGGAAACCATGTCGATATCTCCTGATGGCGATTCTTTCTTTATTCCTTCATCAGGTATTGAGATTATGGTTTGACTTTCTATAGCATATATGAAGCATGCCATGAATTTTGTTTTATTAAAACTTCCGTCTATAGCGGCAAATATTTTATCCTGATTTTCTTTGGTAAATTCCTGTTCGTGGTATGATTTTTTTACTTTTTCTATGTCAATATTATCTTGAATATTATCAAAGTATTTCTTGATTGATTTCTTTTTTTGTATTGTTTTCTCATATAATGGCTCTAACATGTTTCTATTACCCCCTATTCCTTTTTATATTTATAATTTATCATGATTCTATTTCTCATTTTTTTAAGATATATATTTAATTATTTTATTTCGTATTTTGTTTATTTTATTGATTTATATTTTTTATTATAGTAAAGAGGGAGACTAGTTTATTTTATTGAAGATTATTTTTTTTCTTTTTTGAATAAAATTATTAATTATAAATTAGATAACTAATAAGTAATTACTATTTATAATATAGTTAGGTGTATTAATTGCAAATTATTACTAAACAAGAGAATCGTATATTGATGTTTATTAAAAATAATCTTGATAAATATCCTGAAAGCCTTTCATATGATACTATTAGGGATGTTTTAGATTTATCTGAAACCAAAGTTGTTGATTTATTAAATTCACTTCAAAAGAAGAATTTTATATTTGTTGACCAGGATACTAAGATGGTCACATATAATGACCTTGACGTTGAAGTTAAAATTGTTGAAGATAAATCTGCTTTGAAGACTTATATGCTGAATAAAACTGAAGAGGAAGCTTATGTTATTATTCAGGATGTCATTTCTCAATATGATGGATATGCACCTAGATATATTTTAGAGGGAGCATTGCTGTATGGTGAATTAGGATTGTCAACTAAGAGAACATATAATATTACAGTAGCTCTGGAAAATAAACAATTATTAAAACGTGTGAAAAGAGCTGATGGTGAGTATTACACTATTTAAGCTTAATTTATGCGTAGAATATTCTTTATAATTTTTTTATAATATTTATTTGATTAATTAAAATTTTTTTCTTGGTGATATTTTGATATTAATTGTTGGTGGAGCCGGTTACATAGGTTCACATGTAAATAAAGCTTTAAACGAAGAAGGATATGAGACAGTAATCTTAGATAACCTAAGTTATGGACATGAAGAATCAATTAAATGGGGTACATTTTGTAATTGTGATTTAAATAATATTGATGATGTAGATGAGGTATTTAATAAATATGATATTACAGCTGTAATGCATTTCTCATCATTTATAGATGTGGGGGAATCAGTGAGAAATCCCGAGAAATACTATCATAACAATGTATTAAACACAATGAACTTAATACATGTCATGTTAAAACATGATGTTAAGAAATTTATCTTCTCATCAACATGTGCTACTTACGGAGTACCACAAAAAATACCACTAGTGGAAGACCATCCACAAAATCCAATAAATCCATATGGATGGACAAAACTAATGGTAGAAAGAATATTAAAAGATTATGATAAAGCATATGGATTAAAATCAGTAATATTAAGATACTTCAATGCATCTGGAGCAGATAAATCTGGTGAAATAGGAGAATGGCATAATCCAGAAACACATTTAATACCATTAATACTGGATGCAGCGATGGGAAAAAGAGAAGATATAAAAATCTTTGGAACAGATTATGATACACCTGATGGAACATGTATAAGAGATTACATACATGTAACTGACCTGGCAGATGCTCATATACTATCACTAAAATACTTAGAACAAAACAACAAAAGCAACCAATTTAACCTAGGAAACGGCCAGGGATTCTCAGTAAGAGAAGTAATAGAATCAGTAAAAAGAGTAACAGGAAAAGATTTCAAAGTAACTGCATCAGAAAGAAGAGAAGGGGATCCTGCAATATTAATAGGAAGCTCAAAAAAGGCAAAAGAAGTATTAGGATGGAATCCTCAATACACGGACATAGATCAAATAGTAGAAACAGCATGGAATTGGCATCAAAAACTAAATAAGGAATAAAGAAAATGGAAAACACTGTATGTACAGTAGTAGTAACATATAATAGAAAGGATTTGCTCATAAAATGCATAGAATCACTAGTAAATCAAACACTAAAACCACAGGCAATATACATAGTAGATAATAATTCAACAGATAACACTCCTGAACTATTAATAAAACATAACTATCTAAAAACAACACCGCAACTAGAAAATAATATATGGACATCATCAACGGAATATGAACAAATAACCATCAAATACATTCATCTACCTGAAAATATTGGGGGAGCAGGAGGATTCTACTACGGAGTAAAACAAGCATATGAGGATAATTATGACTGGGTATGGATAATGGATGATGATGCATTTCCAACACCAGCATGCCTAGAAAATTTAGAACCTTACTATGACTTAGAGGATACTGTTGCATTAGCAAGCTTAAAAGTAGATTTGAATAATAATATCCTATATCATCACAGAGGATATTTTAATTTCAATCATGGACTGCCTATACAGGAACATATAACTTCAGAGGATACAAAAGTACCGGTAAAAGACATAGACATGGCATCATTTGTAGGATTATTAGTTAAGAAAGATGCAATAAAAAAAATAGGTTATCCCAAAAAAGAATTCTTCATACATACAGATGACCTAGAATACTGTATTCGGTTAAGAACAACTGGAAAGATTAAACTAATAAATAAAAGCATAATTAAACATGCAGAAGGAAGTGTGCAAGGAACATACAAAAAAACAGTACTAGGCGTTACAGCAAACCGCAGGCCCTACGATAAATTATGGATAAACTACTATATGCAAAGAAATTTAATATGGATAGGACGAAAATATTCAACAAATAAACTATCACTATATACAACAATAATAAAAAACTATATAATGACCCTAATAGGAATCATTGTTTTTGATGACCATAAATACAGAAGAATAAAATTCTTTACAAATGCATATTATGATGGTTTAACATCTAAATTTGACAATAAAAAACCAAAACAAATATTATATGATTAAAGATAATATGGGATGAAAGTATGGGAGTAAAATTTAAAGATATCACAGATCCAGAACCAATAGAAATGAACGACCTCAAAGGAAAAATATTAACAGTTGATGCATCAAATGTAATTTATAAATTTTTATCAGGTATGAGACAAGGAGATGGAACACCACTAAAAGATATGAATGGAAATATAACATCACACCTAAATGGAATAATGTTCCAAACATCCTCATTAATAGAAAAAGAAATAAAACCAGTATACGTTTTTGATGGAAAAGCACCGGAACTCAAAAAGAAAACACAGGAAAAAAGAATCAGTATCAAAAAAGAATCAAAACAGAAATACCTAGAAGCAAAACAATCAGGCGATAATGAAAAAGCAAGAAAATATGCTGCAAGAACTGCAGAACTAAACCATGAAATAATAGAATCATCAAAGAAATTACTAAAATTAATGGGAGTACCATACGTACAATCAAAAACAGAAGGAGAAGCACAAGCATCATACATGGTGTCAAAAGGGGATGCATGGGCAGTAGTATCACAAGATTATGATTGTCTACAATTTGGAGCAACAAGAATGTTAAAAAACTTCAAATTATCAAGAAGTCAATCTAAGAATCTGGAAATAATATCATTAGAAAAAACATTAAAAGACTTAGATTTAACAAGAGAACAACTAGTCGACGTAGCAATGTTAGTAGGAACAGACTTCAACAAGGGAGTATATGGAATAGGAGCAAAAAAAGGAATCAAACTAATTCATAAATATGGAACATTAGAAAAATCATTAGAAGCATTAGATGAAACAATGGAAGTAGACCCTAATGAAATACGTGAAATATTCTTAAACCCTGATGTAGTAACAGATTATGATCTAAAGTTCAGAAGACCTAAAAAAGAAAAATTACTGGATTATCTATGTGGGGAACATGATTTTGATGAACATAGAACAAACAATGCAATACAAAAACTACAACTAAAAACAGCACAAACAAGCTTAGAAAGTTGGTTCTAGAAAGGATATATTTTCTAACTAAACTACTTTTTTTCATTATAATTATTTGTATTAATTTAAAAAATAGGATTTAAAAAAAAGATTTTTTGGGAGATTAAGTGTTCTATATATTAGGTAGATTTATGTTCCTACATCCCAACTGTTCATGTAAACTTTCTGATCATCACTTAGTTGGTCTATTTCAACACCCATAGTTTTAAGTTTAAGTTTAGCAATTTCTATATCAGTTTCATCTCTAGTTTTGTATACTCCAGGTTCCATGTCTTCATTAAGTAATCTTTTTGCTGATAATGCTTGCATTGCAAAACTTAAATCCATAATTTCAGCAGGATGTCCTTGTCCATATTGTCCTGCTAGGTTTACAAGTCTTCCACCAGCTAATAAATAAATACTACGTCCGTCAGGCATTTCATAACTTTCAATATCTGGTTTTAAGGATTCATGACTAACAGCTTGTGCTAATAAATCATTTTCATTAATTTCTACATTGAAGTGTCCAGAGTTTGCTAACATACATCCATCTTTAACATGTTTAAAGTCATCTCCAGAGATAATATCTTTGTTACCTGTTGCTGTTATTGCAATATCTGCTTCTTCTAATGCTTTTTGTACAGTCATTACTCGGTAACCATCCATTTTTGCTTCTAGTGCTCTTATTGGATCTACTTCTGTTACAATGACATTTGCTCCAAGACCATCTGCTCTCATAGCAATACCTCTTCCACACCATCCGTACCCACAGACTACTACAGTTTGTCCTGCGATTACAGAGTTTGTTGAACCCATTATTGAGTCAAAAGTGGATTGTCCAGTACCATATCTGTTATCAAATAGATATTTCATGTATGAATCATTTACAGCCATTACTGGTATTTTAAGTGCTTTGTCTTTGTGCATTGCTTTTAATCTATGAATACCTGTTGTTGTTTCTTCACATCCTCCCCGGAGTTTTTTAAGTAGTTCTGGTCTTTCTTTATGAATCATAAATATTAGATCTGCTCCATCATCAATTACTATGTCTGGTTCGTAGTCTAATACATTGTTAAGTTGTTCATAGTATTCTTCGTTTGTTTCACCAGTCCATCCATACATATTTAATCCTAACTTAGCACCTGCTGCTGTTGCATCGTCCTGTGTGGATAAAGGGTTACATCCTGTCATAACTACTTCTGCTCCACCTGCTTGTAATGTTAGACCTAAGTTTATTGTTTTAGGTTCTAAGTGTAGGCATGAACCAATAGTTATTCCTTCAAATGGTTTTTCTTCTTTGAATTGTTTTTTGATTGTTTCTAGTACAGGCATATGTCTTTGTACCCATTTGATTTTCTTTTCTCCTTCTGGAGCTAAATTAATATCTTTTATATCATATGTCATTAATTTCATCCTCTTTCAACAAATATTTCTTAATAATATATATCTATTTGATTCTTATTATTAGTTTATATTTTATTTATGGTTGAAAAATAGTTGATATTTGTTAAAAAAAATAGAATATTACTTTATTTATAAAAATTAGTTAAATGGAGAAATCAGGAATGTAGATAGGAATTCTACATTCCTATTTTAGTATTATACTTAGTTGTATGATACTAGTTCAGTTTCTTTTTTAGGTTTTACTTTTTTCATTGCTTTTTCGAATTCTGACATGTATACTTCTTCAGATTCGAGGTCTTCTCTTAATGTTAACATTACTGCTTCACGGCATACTGCTTCAATATCTGCTCCTACGAATCCTTCACTTTTTCTTGCTAATTCTTCTATGTCTACATCGTCTGCTAATGGCATGTCTTTAGTGTGTACTTTGAAAATTGCTTCTCTTGATTTTTGATCAGGTAAACCTACTTCTACATGTCTGTCGAATCTTCCAGGTCTAAGTAATGCTGGGTCTAATATATCTGGTCTGTTTGTTGCTGCAATTACTGATATATCATGTAATTCTTCCATTCCATCCATTTCAGTAAGGAGTTGGTTTACTACTCTTTCTGTTACACCACTATCGTTTCCTTGTCCTCTTGTTGATGCAATTGCATCTATTTCATCGAAGAATATTACTGTTGGTGCTGTTTGTTTTGCTTTTCTGAATATTTCTCGTATTCCTTTTTCAGAGTCTCCTACCCATTTAGATAATAGTTCTGGTCCTTTTACTGATATGAAGTTTGCATCACTTTCGTTTGCAACTGCTTTTGCTAGTAAGGTTTTACCAGTTCCTGGAACACCAGTTAGTAGTACTCCTTTTGGTGGAGTAATTCCGAATTTTTTGAATTTTTCAGGATTTTTAAGTGGCCATTCTACTGCTTCTTTTAATTCTTGTTTTGCATCTTCTAGTCCACCTACATCTTCCCATTTTACGTCTGGTATTTGTACTAGCACTTCACGTAGTGCTGATGGTTGTATTTCTTTTAATGCTTCTTTGAAGTCGTCTTTGTGTAGTACCATTTTTTGAAGTATTTCTGGTGGTACTTCTTTATCTGTCTGTATTTCTGGTAGTACTCTTCTTAGTACTCTCATTGCAGCTTCTTTACATAGTGCTTCGAGGTCTGCTCCTACGAATCCATGGGTTACTTCTGTTATTTCATCGAGATTTACATCCTCTGCTAGTGGCATACGTCTTGTGTGTACTTCAAGAATTTCTTTTCTTTCGTCTTTGTCTGGTACACCAATCTCTATTTCTCTGTCGAATCTTCCTGGTCTTCTTAGTGCTTCGTCGATTGCATCAGGTCGATTAGTTGCACCAATTACTACTACTTCTCCTCTGCTTTTAAGTCCATCCATTAATGTTAGTAATTGTGCTACGGTTCTTCTTTCAACGTCACCAGTTACTTCTTCTCTTTTTGGTGCTATTGCATCAAGTTCGTCTATGAATATAATTGATGGGGCATTGTCTTCTGCTTCTTCGAATAGTTCTCGTAGTTGTTCTTCTGATCCACCAACGTATTTACTCATGATTTCTGGTCCGTTGATTAGTATGAAGTGTGCGTTTGTTTCGTTTGCAACAGCTTTAGCAAGGAGTGTTTTTCCTGTACCTGGTGGGCCGTGTAATAGTACTCCTTTTGGAGCAGATATTCCTAATTGTTTAAAGAGTTCTGGTCTTTTTAATGGAATTTCTACCATTTCTCTTATTTTTTTAACTTCATTCTGAAGTCCACCTATATCTTCATAGGATACATCTATTAGGTTTTCTACTCCTTCGAATTTACTTGGATCCACTGGTTTTGTTTCCATTTCTATTTGAGTGTTATCTGTTATTTTTACTGGGCCAAGAGGTTTGGTGTTAATTACTGCTAATTTTATTTCACCGATTGATGCCATGTTAGACATCATTTGGTTGAATAGGTCGTCGAACATCATGCTTGAGGTTCTTGGTTGTTGTTTTCGGATTCCTGTAACTATGATGTCTCCTTTGTTTACGGTTCTGTTTAGGAAGACACTATTTAAATTTCCTTGGATTGCTATTTCCTGGTCTACTGGTGCTAGTTTTACTTTTTTTGCTTCTTTTACTTGTGCTGGTCTGATTGTTACTTCTTCCCCTATTGATGTTCCCGCGTTCTTTCTGAGGTAACTGTCTATTCTTAGTATTCCTAGACTTACATCTGATTGTGATGCTACTACTGTTGCTGTGGTGATTCTGTTTCCTTCGATTTCTATTACATCACCATCGTGTAGTTTTAGCTCATCCATACATTTTGGATCGATTCTAGCTAAAGATTTTCCAATATCTGATTGTGAGAATGCTTCGGCTACTTTTAATTTTAATTCGTCAGCCATAATATCATCTCCTAATATTTATTTTGTATGATTTGATAATTTTAATTATTTTTTTTATTTACTTTTTGTAATTATAAGTCTATATCTTTTAGTATATAAAGGTTATTAAATTATTTATTTTTTAATCATCTTTTAGTTACTTTTTGTAATTATAAATATAATCATAATATTATATAAAGCTTTCGGTTCAGTTATCAAAAATATAAAATAAAAATTGATTACAATAGTTTAAAATAAAAAATAAGATAAATAAATCTGTTATAAATTTAAATAAATTTTAATAACTAGTATTAATTAAATTAAGAACTAATTTTAAAAAGATATATAAGAAGAATGAATAATAAATTGCTATAAATTATTTAGCGTATTGTACCACCGATTCCCTCAAGATACTTTTCAACAACTTTCCTGTCTTCTTTATTAAATGTTGTATATGTAAATGTTATACTAATATATCCATCTTCAATCTGTTCTCCAGTATATACTTCTTTTACTTTAACATCAATTACAGGGTCAATATTTTTAAACATATGTACGAGAATATTTGTATCACATGTTTCAGGTAGTATAACGGAAACATCAAACCTATGTATTTGAAGGTTATTCTTCTTCCAACTATACACTTCTTCACGTGGTAATATATTTACATTAGAAATTTTTAATGTAACATCATTACCTCTTAAATCAGTTATTGTTACTTCATCTGATGTCACAGATTTCACAATACCTACATGTATATTCTTTGAATATTGATGCTCTAATCCTATTTCTTTACCAATAGATGCTTTCAATGTATTTAAATCCTGAGTAAGTAAACTGATTGCTTTATCAGATCTACCTAATGCTTCTTCAAATTCATCAAGATGTTTTGCTGATTCACTCATTTCATATACAAATTCTTCTTCTTTTCCTTCATCAATAAGTTTTGCTAGCCTATTACTTTCTTCAATCAGAGTCTTTCTTGATATTGCAGTTTGTTTGTTTGATTTTTGTATTGAATAGTAGAGGTATGGGTTTTGGGAGACTATACGACTAATCATATCTAACATTAAACTGTATACTGGACTTGCAAATTCCCGTGATTTTTTCACACTTATTCCCAGTTTTCTAATTGTATTAGCTATACTAATATATGAAAAATGAGTTAATCCCTGGACTACACTCATTGTTTTATCATGTTCTTCAGGGGTAGTTATAACAACATTTGCATCATGTTTCTTTAGATATTTAACTATTTTATCATACCAAGAATTACATCTATTTTCTATAGGTGTTAATATAACAACCTGTCCTTCTAATGAGGGTACTCTTGGTCCAAACATTGGGTGACATGGTAATATTTCAGTATTTTTTGGAGCATAGTCCTCCAATGCTTTTGCTGGTTCTGTCTTTACTGATGTGATATCCATTAATAATGCTTTTTCGGGTGCGTGAGGTGCAACTTCTTTAATAGTATCTAACATGTATTCTATAGGTACACTAAATATTATCACATCTGCATTTTTTATGGAATCTATATTGTTATTATTGTAGTTTACTCCCATTTTTTGTGCAATCTTTTCTCCGGAAGATTTGTTACGACTTGTGATTGTCACGTTATAATTGTCTTTTTTTAGTTCTTGGGCAATCCAGTTTCCTAGTCCTCTTGAACCTCCAATTATTGTTATATTTATTTTTTCTTCACAAGTCATAAGTAATCCATCCATTTTTATTATTAGTTGTATTTCTTTTTGTTTTTATTAGTTTATATTTCTATTCTAGTTACACTCTGTCTACTGTAGTACTGAGTTATTGTATCTAGTAATTCGTGTATTTTTGGGTTGTTGATAATTTCCTGGAATGCTTCTAGTTCATTAATATTTTTTAGATATACTCCTCGCTTTTTTATGGGCTGTCCTTTTATTGAAGGATTTAATTCTACAAATATGGTTTGTATATTATTGTGTTCTGGTGTTTTAACTACAAACACGCCTTCTATGCTTGTAGGTATTCTTTCCCAGGGACTTGTTTGTTCGATTGCTTTTACTAATATCTTTTTTTGTTCGCTATTCATGATATTGTTTTTTTTCACCTTGTATTTTTTTGTATTATAATGTTTTATTATTTCTACTATAAAAAAGTATTACTTTTTATATTAATATGTAATACTATGTTTTAATTAAATAATTATGCTAATCAAATATTAATATATAATTATTAAAGTAGAACAACAAGGAAAGAAATATGCAAATAAAAAATCAAGACAAAAAAATAGGATTAATTGAAGTAATACCTGAAACAATTGATGACTTATGGCATCTATCACACATAGTGGAAGAAGGAGACTATGTTTCAACATTAACAACAAGAAGAATACAAGATAAAACTAGTGGAAAAACAAGGGCAGATAGAGGAGTTAAAAAAACATTCTTCCTAGGGATACGAGTAGAAAAAATTAATTTTCATAAATACACTGGAATGTTAAGATTTACAGGAATAATCGAATCAGGCCCAGAGGATTTAGTACCACTAGGTTCACATCATACTATAAATGTACAAATAAATAACAGTATTAAAATACAAAAAACATGGAATAAATGGTCATTGGAACGATTAAATACAGCAGTAAAAGCATCAAAAAGACCCACTGAAATAATCGTAGCAATGGAAGATAATACAACTGATTTAGGAATAATAAAACAATATGGAATTGAATACATAGGCCCTATAATGGGAGATATATCAGGTAAACGTCAAATACAAAAAGATCGAAAAGAAAAAATAAACCAATACTATGAGGAAGTAACAAAAACAATTCAACAACATGAAAACATTAATAAATTAATAATAATAGGTCCAGGATTTACAAAAAATGATTACTATAATTTCTTAGAAGATAAATATCCTAATTTAGCAAAAAAATCCATACTGGAAAATACAGGTTCAGGGGGACATGCAGGAATACAGGAAGTGCTTAAAAATGGTCTAATTGAATCATTATCTAAAGATGCAAAAGTTGCTACTGAAACAGCCTCTGTAAATAAACTACTAGAACAGATAGGTAAATCATCAAACACTGTAATATATGGACCAAAACAGGTAGCTGATGCTGCTAATATGGGTGCTATTGAAAAACTATTAGTACTTGATGAATTAGTACGTAATAAAAATACACAGAAAACAATGAATACTGTTGAGAATATGGGTGGAAAGGTAGAAATAATTAGTAGTGAACATGATGCAGGTAAACAACTTCAAGCTCTAGGTTCCATAGCAGCATTTTTAAGATTTCCTATATAATTAATTATGCTAATTATTTTATACTTAAGTCAATAAACTATTAATATAAGATATTTTTTTCAAATATCTGTAAAATCAATAGATTTAGGTGAATATATGGAAATTTATCAAATGTGGATAGCTGCATTTATTCTTTCACTGATTTTAACAATAATATTCACAGTATTATTTACTAAAATCAAAGGAAATCTATTTGAAGACATACGTGGTGGAATACCTAGAGGTGTTGGTATAGCACCATTTATTGTAATGGTGTTATTTTTCCCAGTGCCCTATAATTATCTTATAGCTGTCATAGGTATAACTGCATTTATTGATGATATTATTGGACGCAGGAAATTAGGTCCATATATGGAAATTGGTCAATTCTTTAGGGGAATAGGTATTCTTGTAGTTATGATATACGGTTACTTTGTAATGGGACCTGTAGCAATTCTAGTGGCATTAATGGTACAAATATTTAATATTGCAGATATGCAACCAGGAACTGCTTGTTTAACTGTTGTAATAATGTCAGTGATATCATTTGCAATACTAGCAATTCTACGTTCACCAGCATATTATTTGCCTGTGCTTCTGTTATTTATTTGTTTAGGTTATATTTCACAGGATTATTCAGGATATATTATGATGGGAGAAATAGGAAATCATTCTTTCGGAGTAGCTTTAGGTATATGTCTTGCATTAGTTTCAGCAGCATTAGCTAAAACAGTGACAGCAACTGCTTTCTATCCTGTAGAATTCTTAATAATGATTGTATTATTCTTAATCACAACAATGATTATTGCTAAATTAAGAGAGGAAACGTTACATTATTATTTAGAAAACTACCTACACATAGAAAATCCAACATATGGTGACTATGTGATGGATGTTCTAACAGGTGGAGGATTAGGAGATTTATTTAGAAGATTAATCTTAGAAAACAAGCAATATGCTGTTAACAATACATTAGCAATAAAATTAGGTGGTAGAAGATTAGCCTATAATCCCCACGCAAGAAATTCAAATAAAAAAGAATCATTAGAAAAACATCCACACCTACGAGAAGATGAAGAAGGATTACTATAATCCTAAACAAAACTCTTTTTTTTATTTTTTTTTAAAAATACTCAATATTTATAAATTCTTATTATACTAATCTCATAAAAAAACAAAACATTTATATATGCAACGTACTAACATTATTTTAGAATATATATATTTTTTCATGGGAGATTAAAAAAATGTATGAAGTAATATTAGTTAGAGACGATTGTACAATGTGTGGACACTGTATAGACGTTGATGATACACTATTTGAATTTGACGATGACGACCGAGCTACAATAATAGGGTCAACACGGGACGATGAAATCGACGAATATGAAGTAGACGACATTGAAATATATAAGGAAGCAGCAGATAACTGCTTAGGTGAATGTATAGAAGTATACGATGATGAAGGAAATCCAGTATAAATAACTTAAGGTTATGGGAAATAATCACTGCTTTTTTTACATTTCCCTTTTTCACACCAATTCAAGATAACCTCCCTTCCTTTTTCTATCAGTGGATTTTATTAATAAATTACAATATAACATAATATTAACTAAAAAAAATATTATAAGGGATATTATTTTTTCTCATATAAACTAGAGTAGGTTATATAATGAAGTATTTAATTTTTGTAACAGGTAGAGGAATTGGGGGAGATGCTGTAACAGCCTACAATATATCAAAAGAATTAGAAGAAGTAGGTATAGATACTAAAATAGTATTAGATCCCTCAGCTCCAGGATACTACTTAAAAAAACGTGATATAACATGGTTACAATCACCAATACCTGCTGCAGGTGGACATGCAGCATCAAAAACAAAATTATTCAAAGCAGCTTTAAAATCTATACGAGCAGCAATATCTGGGGCACGTTTAATTAAGAAAGAAAAAGCTGATGGTGTAGTAGGTGTTATTGGTGGTGGTGTTGTAATAGGATGTTTATCTGCTAAACTAGCTAGAGTACCAGCAGTAGGAATTGTTGCAACACCTACTGATACCAAAGTTTCACTTAAATGTAATCCAACATTAATATTACCAGAATCACCACTATTTACTAGTAATAACATAGAATCAAAATATGATTTTGAAAAACAATACTCTCCAATTAAACTTGATATAATAGAGGGTAATAAAAATAACATCATGGATATATTACCTGAACAATTTGACCCAGATAAGAAATCAATATTATTTTCTTCAGGATCAACATTATTCGATGGTATGGCAGAAGCAGCACGTAATTATGCAGAGGAAAATGATGATGTCAACATATTTTTAATTGGTGATCCATTACATGATGGTATTAAAGAGATTATAAATCATCCTAATATTATTAATTTAGGTTATATTAATTATATTAAGGATTTATATGATCTTGTAGATATAGCAGTTATAACTGATGATGGTTTAACTTTACATGAAACTCTTGCCTGTGAAATACCAGTTGTTGTTGTGATTGGAGTTAAATATGGTAGATATCATGGATTATCAAAGGTATTTGATGGTGCAGTACTAGAAAGTCATGCTGATAACATAACAGAAGTTGTTAATAAAGCATTAGATAATGAGACAGAGATGAAAAAAGCCGCTGCTAAGTATTCACAGGGAATTATTAATGGACCTCATCATTTAGTAAATTTTGTAATGAAACATATGAAATAAATCTTTACTATTTTTTTCTTATTTTTACTCTCTTTTAAATACTTATTTTTTAATGAAAATTATTGTTATACTATTTTTTAAAAAAAAGATATTGGGGATGATTATCCAGTAATTAAAGATACCTTTTGAAATATTCTGCTAACTTGAATATTCCATCAGTAGATGGATGTATTTCTAGGAAGTTATCAAAATCAGTTATCTTGTTACCATCTTTTATTGATTTAATCATGTAAGGTAATGCAATGTTGGATGAAGGCGTAATTGCAAGTATGTCTGTTATTTCACCATCGCTATTTACTACTTCTTTTGTATATCCTAATTTTCCATCTAACATGTGCCAGAATGTTCCAGGTCCTGCAGCTCCAGGTAGTTTTGCACTAGTTCCTATATCTGAAACTTGATTTCCTAGTACATAGCTTACATCATATGGTAATGTGATTGTTAATGGTATTAATGAGTAGTCTGGTGTTATTTGTTCTCCCATTATATTTTTAATTGCTGTCATTCCTTCCATTCGTGATACTGGTGTGGAAAGAATTCCGCCAATAACATCACCTGCTGCATATATGTCTTCATTTGATGTTTGCATGTACTGGTCTACAATGATATTGCCTTTTTCGTCTAGTTTTACTACGTCTTTTACTATTTCAGAATTAGGTGTTACACCTGTTGCTAATAATACTGTACCTTTAATTTCTCCAAAATTTGTTATAACTGATGTATCTGTAATCTCCTTAATTTCTACATTTTCATGTATTATTGTATTTTTAAGTAAATTCCTTACAATATATTCCTCAGCTTCTGGGTCATTTAGCATTTTAAGGAACTGTGATCTGCATAATATTTCTACCTGACTACCCATACTAGAATAGATTCCGGCATATTCTGCAGCAGTAGAACCACCACCAATAATAACTAGTTTTTCAGGAACTTCTTTAAACTTCAAAGTATCTTTATAAGTATAAGCTTTATCAGCACCATGAATGTTAGGAATGTATGGTGAAGATCCAGTACAAACTAGTAACTTATCATATTCATACTCATCATCCTCATTAACAATAACCACTTTTCTCTGAGCATCTACCTCAGCTGTACCATGTACATAATTAACACCAGTACCTGTAGTTTCCTTGGTTATAACATGTCTTATTTTCTTTTGAGTTTCCTTAACTAGGCTAGTAGCAACACTATAATTTAGTTTAGGTGTAGCTTCAATCACTCCTAAATTATTAAAATTCTCTACATCAAGTAAGTGTTTAGAAATGTCACTGAGTGCACATACAACCATACATGCCTGATTTAAACATTTTCCGCCTATATGTTTATTTTCTATAAGTGTTACATCATTTCCCTTTTCGGCAGCAGCCATAGCAGAGAATCTTCCTGCAGGTCCTGCTCCAATAATAATTATTTTAGTCATATTAATCACTTAATATTGTTCTAGTATATGATAGTATTTATAATTAATATAATAAGTTAGTTTGTTAATATACTAAATTAAATATTCTGATAAAAAAAGATAATAAAATAAATTATAAAAAAAAAGAAGGGAAGTAATTATTCATTACTAATTTTAATAATCTTATCTAACTGTTTTCTAGCAGTTCCATCTTCAACTATTTTTCTTGATAATTCAACGCCTTCCTCTAAGGAATCTACTTTCTCAGTTAAATATAATATACAAGCAGAATTCATAAGACATAAATCTAGACGAGCCTTATCCTTACTAGTATCAGTTACATTATCTATGATATTATAAATAATTTTTAAATGTTCTTCAGAACTCTCGGGAGCACGAATATCATCGGGATTAGAGAACTCAAGACCGAAATCATGAGGACTAATATACTTAACTTCAATATCTCCATGATCTATGAATGCAACTTTAGTTTTTCCAATATTAGATACCTCATCCATAGCAGGATTACCTTCATCATCAAATCCGTGGACAATCATACCTCTTTTAACTCCTAAATTACTAGCAACTCTGGCAATAGGTTCTACAAGGTCCGGATCATATACACCAGTTAATCTAGCAGTAACATTGGATGGACAAGATATAGGACCAAGAACATTAAATACAGTTCTAGTTTTTAATTCTTTTCTAATCATCATAACATTTTTAGTAGCTTTATGATAAATTGGTGCAAATATGAATGCAAAATTACATTTTTCAATGGAATTAATAACCTGTTCTGGTGATAACTTAATATTTATACCTAAAGCTTCAAGAGCATCAGCTCCACCGAACTTACTACTTACACTTCTATTACCATGCTTAGATATTTTAGCCCCACCAGCACTTGCAATAATTGATGAAGCAGTACTAACATTAAATGTTTTAAAAGTATCTCCACCGGTACCACATGTTTCAATAAGGTACTCATCAGGATCATAATCTATTTGAACAGCATGATCTTTCATACTCTTAGTTAATCCTGTAATTTCATCAATAGTTTCACCTTTCATTCTTAATGCAATTAAAAAAGCTGCAACTTTAACATCAGGATAATCTCCACTTATTAAATCATCCATACATTTGTATGCTTCTTCTTCTGTTAAATCCCGTTTATCATCAATTATGTCTTCTAATACATCATCAATCATAATTACTCCTTCTTAGTAGCACTTTTCATTTCTTGAATATATTCTGCTATTTTTCCAAACATTACATCTTCATTGTCTAAATTATCTTCAATAATATTTAATATAGCACTTCCAACAATAGCACCATCAGAACCAGCATCTAATACTTCTTTAACATGCTCTGGTTTAGATATTCCAAATCCTACACATAATGGAAGATTCGTGTGTTCACGTACACGTTTAATTAATTCTGTTGAGTCATGTTCTACTTCTTTACGTGCACCTGTAGTTCCCATTACAGATGCTATGTATATAAACCCACTTACTATCTTAGTTATATCTGCTAATCTTTCATTACTTGTAGCCTGTGATACTATAAATACTTCTTCCACACCATATTTCTTTGAAGCTAGTATAACATCATCTGCTTCTTCTGGTGGAAGATCAGCTATTAATACAGAATTCACGCCAATTTCACTTAATTTTTTGTAAAATTCATCAATTCCATGTTGATATACTAGGTTATAGTATAATAATAGTCCAAATGGTTTATCAGTATATTCCCGTAAATCTTTTAGGAATGTGAAACATTTAGCAATAGTCATACCACTCTTGAATGCTCTGAGGTCACCATTTTGTACACTTCTACCATCAGCAACAGGATCTGAAAAAGGAAATCCTATTTCAAGAGCATCAGCACCATTATCAATTAATGTTTTAGCTATTTGTAGAGAAGTATCATAGTCTGGATCTCCAGCTACTATGAAAGGTATGAAAACTCCCTCATTATCTTTTTTGGTTTTTTCAAACATTTCCTGATATGTCTGCATATTCATATTTCCACCCCTAATTCTTTTGCGACTGTGAACATGTCCTTATCTCCACGTCCTGATAAATTTACAATAATTGTTTTTCCTTTATTCTCTTCTTTCTTAGCATACTTAATAGCATATGCTACTGCATGTGCACTTTCTAATGCCGGGATAATTCCTTCAATTTCACATAATGCTTTAAATCCTTCTAATGCTTCATCATTATTTATTGGAACATATTTAGCTCTACCTATTTCTTTTAGATATGCATGTTCTGGTCCAATACCAGGATAATCAAGTCCTGCTGATACACTACTAGTCTCCTGAATTTGTCCTTCATCACTCTGTAATACTAGTGATAATGCTCCGTGTAATATTCCATCAGTACCTTTTGTCATGGTTGCACCATGTGCACTTGTTTCTATACCTTCACCACCAGCTTCAACTCCTATAAGATCTACTTCCTCATCATCCATAAATCCACTGAATATTCCTATAGAGTTACTTCCACCACCAACACATGCTATGACAGTATCTGGTAGTTCTCCTTCTAGTTCTAATATTTGTTCACGTGCTTCTTTTCCAATTACACTTTGGAAGTATTTGACCATTGTTGGATATGGATGAGGTCCCATTGTTGTTCCAATTAGGTAGTGCGTGGTATCTAAATTAGAAATCCAATACCTGAATGCCTCGTTAATGGAATCTTTTAATGTTTGTGAACCCATATCTACAGGTATTACTTCTGCTCCAGATAATTCCATACGGAATACATTTAATTTCTGTCTTTCAACATCTTTTGATCCCATGAATATTTTTACATCCATTCCTAACTTTGCACCTATCACTGCTGTTGCTATTCCATGTTGTCCGGCTCCTGTTTCTGCTATTAATTGAGTTTTACCCATGTATTTTGCTAGTAAGCCCTGACCTATTGCATTGTTTATTTTATGTGCTCCTGTGTGTAACATGTCCTCTCTTTTAAGATATATTTTGCATCCTAATTTGTTAGAAAGATTTTCTGCGTAGTATAATCCTGTTGGTCTACCTGCAAACTCTCTGGAATAATATTCTAAATCCTTCTTAAATTTCTCATCATCTTTATATTTATAGAATGCATCTTCTAATTCTTCTACTGCAGGTATTAGTAGTTCAGGTACAAATATACCTCCATATTTACCAAATTTTCCGTCATGTTTCATAATATCACTTTTATTCTTCGTTTACTAATTTTATAATCTTTTTTATCTCTTTAATATTCTTTCTTCCAGGTTTATCTTCCACACCACTATTTAAATCAATTCTATCAAAATAGTGTAGTTTATCATAAATTTCTTCTAAATATTCGAGATTTAATCCACCAGCTAATGTTACTTCTGTTCTATTATCATATTTCTTAACTAATCTGCTTGCTTCTATAGCAGTGTCTATTGGAATGTGTGTGTTAGTTCCACCTGTTTTTCCATCTTTAACATAATCAAATAATATATTATCAGAGTATAAGCAATGATTTTTTATTTCTTTTTCATCTTTTCTATTTATTTTATCTCTTAATCCTATTACTTTTGTTATATTTAATCTTTCACCATTGTGGTATTGATTTAACCAGGTCATATATCTTATATCAAAACATGTAAGTGAATGTAATTGTAAATTAAATATTTTAGTTCTATTTGCTTTTAATAAAGCTTCATATGCATTGTTTGGTTCTAGAACTATTGTACTTAATCTTTTATTTAATAATTTTTTTTCTAAGATTTCTATTTCTTCTAGAGAAACATTTCTTTTTGATCTTTCAATATTTATAAAACCTATGCGGTCAACATTTAATTTTTCTATTTCTTTCATTTCCTTTTCATTTGTTATTCCGCATACTTTTATTTTAAGGGTCATTTTAATACCTCAATAGCCGTGTTTTTTTTTAAGATTTTAATATATTATCTAATTTATTTATGAATTCCACAATTTCCGTATCATTATTATTTTTTAGAAGACTGGTACCTATTAGCAGTGCATCTGCACCATAGCTTTTTAGTTTTTCTGCATCGTTTAGAGTTTTTACTCCACTTTCTGATATCAGATAGTTAGGTACATATTCTCGTAAGTTCTTCGTTGTTTCAAGATTTATTGATAAATCATTGAAGTTTCTATTATTTACACCTATAATTTTAGGATTATAATCTACTACTTGTTCAATGTCATCTAGTGTATGACATTCTACTATGGCATCTAATCCTAAATCATAACATGTGTTTAAGTAATCTTCTATATCTGGACATACTCCTGTGATTAATAAAGCTGCACTAGCATTATTTGCAGCTGCTTCATATAACATGTATTTATCTATAACAAAATCCTTTCTAAGTATTGGCTTTTCTGTTAATGTTGTTGCCTTTTTAAAGTTGTTAAGGTTACTTTTGAAATAAGACTCCTCTGTTAGCACTGAGATCATATCTACGTTGTTTTTATCATACAGGGGTATTACATCTTCAGGTTTAAGTGTACTGATATCTCCCTGTGACGGACTTGCTGGTTTGTATTCTGCTATGAGTTTTGTTGAGTTTTTATCTTTTAGAATTTCTTGAAATCTGAATTTATTATTTTTTGTTGACACGTAATCTATGGCTTCTTTTCTTATTTGACTTGTTGATTTAGTTTTTTTTAGTTCTGTTAATGTTTTCTTCTTGTTTTTAACTATTTCTTCTACAACATTCATGTTATCAGCCATTTATTTCTAAGAAGTTTTTTATTATAGTATCGCCATAGCTACTTCCTATTGATTCTGGATGGAATTGTATTCCAAATGTTGGATATTTTTCATGTTCTATGGACATTATTATTCCATCTTCTGTGTAGCTAGTTATCTTAATATCCTCTGGGACATCTGTTTTGTCACAGATTAATGAGTGATATCTTACAATTTCAAATTCTTCAGGTACATCACTAAATAGTGAAGAATCAACATGTTTAATATTGTCTGTTTTACCATGCACTGGTTTATTTTTTGATATTTTTCCTCCATATGTGTAATATATTCCCTGGTGTCCCAGACATACACCTAATATTGGAGTTTTCTTAAATTGTTTTATTACTTCACCACATATACCGAAATCTTTTTTATTCATGGGATTTCCAGGTCCTGGAGATATTATTATATGATCGGGGTTCATTTCCTTTATTTCTGAAATGGTTATTTTGTCATTTCTCACTACTTTTATATCTGCTGTGAATTTTCCTACTAACTGATATAAATTGTATGTGAATGAATCATAATTGTCTATTATGAGTATCATTGTATTACCTCACTACCTGATTCTTGAAGTGCCTGTACAATAGCTTGTCTTTTTCTTCTACATTCCTCATATTCTGATTTTGGAATAGAATCGTAAACTATTCCTGCACCTGCTTGTATCTCTGCTCTTTCTTTGTTAGTTGTTAATGTTCTTATTGTTATTGCAAAGTCTGCATTTCCATTTAGGGAGAAGTATCCTACAGCTCCTCCATATGGACCTCTTGCATATTTTTCTTTTTGATTGATTATTTCCATGGCACGTATTTTTGGAGCTCCGCTTAATGTTCCTGCGGGAAATAATGACATGAATGCATCTATTGCATCTAATTTGTTTTTGATTTTTCCAGTTACATGTGATACTATGTGCTGTACATGTGAGAATTTTCTTATTCCATAAAATTCTTCTACTTCTACGGAATTTCTTTTACTTATTTTTCCTATATCATTACGTGATAAATCAACTAGCATTAAATGTTCTGCTAATTCTTTTTCATCATTTAATAATGACTCTTCAAGTTCTTTATCTTCTTCTGGTGTTTTTCCTCTTGGTCTTGTCCCTGCTATTGGGTATGATTCTATTATTCCTTTTTCTAGTCTCATTAACATTTCAGGACTTGATCCAATTATTTCTCGTTCACCTAATTTGATATGATACATGTATGGTGATGGATTTATTTTTCGTAAGTGTTCGTATAATGGTAGTTTACTTCCTTTTAGTACAAGGTTTTCTGAATTTGATATTACTGCTTGGAATATTTCTCCATCGGTTATTAGTCCTTTTGTTTCTTTGACTGCGTCTTTATATTCATCTTCTTCGAAATCCTCTCTTATTATTTTGTATTCTAATATTCCGTTAGTGTGTTCTTCTTGGTAGATTTTTTTTATTAAATCTGTTCTATCTTCATTTAATGTGGTATATTCACATGTTTTATGGATATTATCATATACTACACAGTCTAAGAATAATCCGAATTCGAAGTCGGGGTAAATACTTTTATGTGTTGGTACATCTTCGAAATATTTGATGGATTCATATGAGACATATCCCATTAATCCGCCTCTGAATCCTTCTTGTTCGTAGTCATTATTTATTAATGATTTTAGGTCAAGTAGTGGATTTTCTGCTTCATATTCTATTGTTTCAGTGTCGGTAGTAATGGTTACATGATGGTCATGTGCTTTTATTTTTGCTACAGGATTAAATCCTACTATTGAATATCTTGCTAGTCCATTATCTGATTCCATTGATTCTAATAGAAATGTATCGTTATAGTTATAATATAAATTTTTAAATAATTTAAATGGATTGTCTATATCTATTTTCTTAGTTGTTGGTTTTTTAATTAATTTTTTTAAGTTGCCAAAAACATTCACTCTTATTCATATTTATCAACCTCTTGTTGTTATATAATAATACATCAATGTACTATTTAAATGTTTGGTGTATAAATTTATACATCAATATAAATAGGAGATATAACAAAATAAAATATAGAACAATAAAATTAAAAAGGAATTAATAAAATGTGGAACAATATAATGGAAAAATTTGATAAATATCCATCACAACAAAAAGTAGTAAAAAAATTACTAGAATTAGGACTAAGAATTGATACGAATAACAAAATCTACTGTAAAGATGTAGAAATAAACATTTCCTCCCTAGCAAAATCATTAAACACGGATCGGAGAGTAATCACATCAACAATTCAAAATATATTAAAAAATGAAGAATTAAAAAAAATATTCATGAACATATACCCTTCAGGACCTGTATTAACAAACATATCTGATGTACTAGGATTAGGAGTAATAGAAATAGAAGGATTAGGACAAAAAGCAGGGATATTATATAAAATTGCAAAAGTACTAGCAGAAGAAAATATAAGTATAAGACAAGCATATGCAAGTGACCCCGAAATAGATCCAATACCTCACATAACAATAATTACAGATAAACAACTAGAAGGAAATTTAATTCAATTATTATTAAAAATAGATGGTGTGTCAAAAGTTTCATTATATTAAAAAAAGACTCTTTTTTATAAAAAGATGAAAGTGGTAATGAATTACTTACGTAATTCGAATAATCTACTTTCATTAAGTTTTTTATCAAAGTATTTAGCTCTTTTATCAAGTTTTTCTTTGACAATAATACCAATAGCTAAAGCAGCGATTAGGAATATTATAAGACATCCAATATTTCTTATGAATGTTGGCCAAATTACGCCGAATACTGCATCTTTTAATAGTAATATTGCATATGTCATTGGTAGATATGGCATTAATCCTTGGAATAATGGTGACATGATTTCAATAGGATAAATACCATTAGTTCCGGATATTTGGAATACTAATATAATTAAAGCTATTGCTTTACCTATATTACCCAGTAAGGATACTAACGTGTATACTATTGTCATGAAAACCCATCCAATTAGTAACATAACAAGCAATACAGTTAATCCACTACTCATAGGTATTCCAAGAATACATAAACCAATAAATGTTACAATAGATTGACAAGTATTCATTCCTAAGAATAAACCAATTTTACCGAAGTAAACTTCTATAGGTGAATATTTATCTTCATCTTTCACTGGTTTAACACTTAATAATGCTATTAATATAATACAACCTACCCATGAAGCTAATGCAGTATAGAATGGTGCTACTTGTTGAGCATAACTATCTGCTTTGTAATATGTATGATTAGTTAATTCGGTAGGTGAATTGAAGTATTCTGATACTTTTTGATTATAACTTGCCTGAGTTAATTCTGCAGTAGTCATATTAGATGTACTAGCATTAGTAACATTTCCTGTTGCAGCATTTTGAGCTGTAGCAGTTTGTGTTGTTGCGTTTTGTGTTGTAGCATTTTGTGATACTTGAGTTTGTTGAACTGCTACTGGGGATTGAGTAGTTGATCCATAAGTTCTAGTGTTAAATTTTTCAATTATAGCATCACTGACTGCTGTATTAACATTAGTAGCAGCATTACCTGTGATTTTAGGTGCTACTGGACTAGTTTTATCATTAACTAAGTATTCAATTTGAGCCTGTGTTGGATTACCGGAATACACTGATAACACATCTTTTGTGAAATCAGGAGGTATTATTATGGCGGCGTAACTCGTTCCATTTTTTACCATATCCCTTGCATCATCTTCATCTTTATACACCCAATTAAAATTGTTATTTTCTTGTAGGCTTTGTATTACCTGAGTACCATAAGAATAGGTTGTACCATTGACGGTTACAGGATTATCATTATTTACAATAATAAAATCTATATTATCTGTATCACCATATGGATCCCAACAAGCATAAACATTTATAACGGAATATAGTGATGGAAGAATGATTAATGCAATTAATACAATAACTACTATTGGATTCTTAAACATTGCCTCAGAATCGTCTTTAATAATTTTCTTAATATTATCAATCATTATATCACACTTTATTAAATTAATAATTCTAATTTTTCTTTTTGTGTACTTAATTTGAAAATTATTAGAAAAGTTAATTTTTTAAAGTATTCATATAATTAGTGTATTTTTTTTTATATATATAATTTTTTATACATACTATTTATTATATATAATATTCTTTTTTCTTTTTATGAACCTATAAATAATAAAACTAATATATAATTAAATGATTAATAATATAAAAAATAAAGTGATTAATTATAATTTTTTTTTAATGATAAGGAGGAGTTAATATGTGTATTGCAGCACCTGCAAAAGTATTAGAAATAAATGATAATGTAGCAACTTGTGATTTTGGTGGAGTTAAACAAGAAGCAAAACTTGACTTAGTTGATGCAGATATAGGAAGCTATGTTCTTATACACTCTGGTTATGCTATAGAAGTATTAACCGAAGAAGCAGCTAAAGAAACATTAAACACCTGGAATGAATTACTTGATGAATTAGAAAATGAATAATCTTTTTTCAATTCTTTTTTTTTTATAATCTGAATTTTACTCACTATTTTTTACTTTACGATAAATTTAATATCAGGATACTTATTCTGAACAACTTCCATAAATTTATATATTAATTTATAATTCATTTTTTCCTGATTAATATTATTTATTATTTTAAGATTATAAACACAAGATAATAATGTAATAGTATTCTGAATTTTTGAAATATCTATTTTCTCAGATTCTTTTGATGTAATATTAATTCTTGATAAAAAGTTAGGAATGTAGTCTTTTGTATCAATTTTATAAGTTATAGGATAAAGTCTTGTTTTTTCCAGATTTAATAAGGCATCAAGACTGTTAATAAATACGCTTTCTTCTTTTGATTTTTTTAATTCCTTTTGGATGTTATTAATAGAATTTATTTTCTTTAATGGACTGATATTATTATCTTCAAAGATTATTATTGCATTTCTACTAAGTTCATATTCTTTATTTATTATTCTGTTATTTTTCTCATATTTTCTAATAAGTTTTATTAAATCGTATGTAAAGTCATTTATTTCTTCAAGTTGTACTTTATCCTCTCTGTTATCTGGTTGGATGTCTCCATTTAATGTTATTTGTTTTATAGTGTGGGTGTTGCTAGCATAGTCAACTATTTTTTCAAGAACTTCTGTGAATATTGTACCATGATCTTCTGCAAATCTTTGAATTGTACGTTCTGATGGTACTAAACCGCCAGTAAGGTATCTATAGTATATATTATATTCGCAGGATTGACTGATTTCTTGAAATGTTTTTAAATCATCATATGTTCCATATAATATTATGTTTAGTAGTGCTGTTTTGGGGAATGCTGGTCTGCCACGTTTTTTCTCATATTTTTCATCCAGTTTTTTGAAGTGTTTAGCTGTGAATTTCTTTATAAAATGGGAAATATGGTTATTAGGAATGTTAGAATCTAGTCTATTAAATGTTAATCTTGTCTGATTTTCATCATTATTCATATATGACATAAAAAAAACACCTTTTCATGATGTATATTATATAATACTTTATATGGTTTAAATAATAAAGATGATTCTTTTTTTAATTATTAAAAAGTAAGAGTGTTAAAATAAGTAGTTTTTAATGAATTAAGTAGGTAAAATATGGTGAGTTTTTTTTTAACCCTATCTTACCATTTGCTCCATTTTTTTTTATATTTAAATTACTTAATATATTTTATTAATTTATTTTTTTAGGATTTAGAGTAGTGTATATTTTATATTATCACCATATACTTTCTTATTTTTCTATTATTCTTTTTAAGAAAATACGGTTATAGTTATTCTCAGTTTTTTTTCATGGAGTTTATTTTATATTTTATACAGATTATTTATTGTTGTGTTTAATTAGTTTAATCGTGTTAGGTTCTGTTATTCCCTAATAGTTCTATCTTGTGTTGTTTTTCATGTTTATTTGAGAGTAATGTTTTATTTTTTTATTAGTCTAATTTTAAATAAATTTGGATTAATTAGTATGAATAAAAATTAATAGTCATGAAAAAATATATGTACTGAAAAAAATAATTTTTAAATCTTTAAAAATAGAAAATAGTTTTTATTAAATGGGCACGCTGGGATTCGAACCCAGGACCTCACGGTTATCAGCCGTGCGCGCTAACCAAGCTGAGCCACGCGCCCTCAAATGTTTAAAATTAATATTGCTTGTACTTTGTAAGCAACTATTATTATATTGTATATTTCTTATATATATACTTTATCTTTTTATGTTGTTCAAAAAAAATATGATGTATTAAACATCAAAAATGATGGAATATTTATTCTTCTTTATTGACCATTTCATTTATAGTATCTGCCATCATATGGTCAATAACAGTAATTTCTGCTTTGTCAACGTCTTCTAATTTTTCAATTTCTAATTTAGAAGCCATTGCTACATTTGCGATACTCATACATCCAGGGTTTGTAGGTGATAGGGTTATATTTACTTTTTTATTTTCCTCATCTATTGCTATATCTCTTACTAAACCCATATCTACGATACTTATACCCATATGAGGATCAGCGATTAATGCTAATTTATCTTTAATTTCTTGTTTTAATTCTGCTTCTGCCATTTTTATCTCTCCATATTTACTTATTAAAATTTTGTTTATATATACTTTTTTATTAAGCCTATTTGATTTGATGTCGTATTTTTACACCTACACCTTTAGTAGAGTCAACTAATTCTCTACCATTCATCATAGATTTTCCAACACCAATGACTTCATCATCTTTTATTATCACTACTTCGTCACCAGGGATGATATTTTCATCAGCATCATCAATTCCAGGGGTAAATAATGTGTTTGATTGTAAATCAAAGTTAATATATACTCTGTTTATTTCATTTTCTTTAAGTATTTCTCCTGCTGGTAAGTTTAATGTGAATAATCCTGTGTCAAAGTGCAATGTTGCAATTTGAGTTTTATCTACAAGTATACGTGTATTAAATCTGCCTCTAGTCTGAGTATTTTCTGGTATTAATGCATCCGCTTTTTTTGTGTTAAATTGGTATCTTGCTATTGATCTAAGATCATGTATCTTATGTTTATTATGACCAATTTTGTCAGCTTTCTTTACTTCTGCTTTTAGATTATTTAATGATTCATTTGATCTTGTGTTACCATCATCACACGTGTACACCACATTATCTAGGAATTCTTCACATGCTGCACGGTATCCTCCAGTTACGTGTGCAATTACTTTGTAATCTTTAACATATTCTTTTAGACATTTTCCGGATGCTTTTATTTCCTCATCAGACCAGTCACCTGTGGTTGATGCATCATAAGATTGTATAGGATATGTTCGTTCCATTTCTCTTGGACATATCCCAAATGGTGAAGTTAGTATTACTTCCTGTAATCCTTTAGTATACTTCTTGAATATATTATGTGATTTAGATTGTGAATATGGCTTTTTCATACTACATGGTAGAACTATGATAGTATCACTGTATGGTTCTAACAGTTTCATTCGTTCTTGCCATCTAATTACTTCTGGTCTATGTAATGATAATTCAGTTACACATGGTATTTTTGTATTATTCATACTTATCTTCTCTTTAAAAATATGTTAAAAAAAGGTAAAAATAGGGGATTAGAATAATTTTCCTAGTTTTAATAATGCTTTAGGAGATACTTTAACTAGCATTTTTATTAATGATCTAGGATTGACTTCTGAGAAATCTGCTTTTTCAAATTCTTTTGCTATATCATTTAATTCATCATCATTTAATGATAATAAATATTCTTTAGCTTTATCGTATTTTTTATAGTTTTTACCTATATTCTCGTCAGTTAATTTAACATATTCTTTAAATTTTTTCTTACTGTAATCTCCTTCTTGAATTGCTTGAGCAGCTACTATTCCTGCATATACTCCTGATTCAAGGGCACTGTTGATTCCTCCACCTGTTAATGGATTTACAAATCCACCAGCATCTCCTACAACTAGGATATTATCACCAATACGGTCTTTTATTATTCCACCTACAGGATCTCCACCTACATTTAATTCAACTGGCTGTGCATTTTTTGTTTCTGGGCAGTTTTTTACAAATTCATTTAAGTGTTCTATTGCTGTTTTATCTGTGTGTGTTTTTAGTACACCTAATCCTACATTTGCTATGTCATCGCCTTTAGGGAAAATCCAAGCATATCCTCCAGGAGAAACTGATCCAAAGAATAGAGCGATATCTCTATTATTTTCCATTTCTACTCCAGCCATTTCATATTGAGCACATGATTCCATGTATTCTGGTGCAGTACTAGATTCTAATCCAGCCCAGCGACCAATTTTTGATTCTGGACCATCTGCTGCAATAACAATATGTGCGTGGATTTTTATTTCTTCACCAAAATGGTCTGCAGTAATGATAATACCATCTTCTACTCTTTCTAATGCTGTAGCATTAGTTTTTATCATTATAGTTGCACCAGCACGTGCTGCATCCATTGCCATATGTTTATCAAATACTTTTCTTTCCAGAATATATCCTGATTCTGGTAGTTGTATTGTGTCATTATCTAACCATACATTTGTACCATTAGGTGCTACTAGTCTTACTCCCTTTAAATCTCTTGCAATCCATCTTGGGTCTGGTTTTATGCCTAATTCTGCTAATCCATTCTTGGATACTCCTTCAGCACATCTTTTTGGTGAGCCTATTGCTGATTTTCTATCGATTAGTATGACTTTTGCTCCGTGTAAAGCAGCTTCTTTTGCTGCAAGTGATCCTGAAGGTCCAGCTCCTACTACTAAGATATCTGTTTCTATCATATTATCACCTATTCTAGTTCTAATGCATCAATTGGACATGCTTTTACACATATTCCACATTTTGTACATGTGTCATCATCAACAACTACTGTTAGTTCTTGTACTTGAATTGCATTAGTAGGACAAACTCCTGCACATGCTCCACAGTACATACAAATATCTTTCACTATCATAATTCAATCCCCTTATTCATCATATTTACTCTTCTTTTTTATTTTCTTCTAGTTTTTTCTCTTCTGCTCTTCTCATATCTATTGCTTCATCTCTAGTAATAAATATATGTCCGCAGTTGGAACATTTTAGTTCAGCATTAGATCCATATGCTAGAAATTCTCTGTCAAAATCTCTATGTTGGGTCTTGTCTCTGGAACCACATTCAGGACAAGGTTTTAATAATTCCTCTATTTTCATATTCTAGTCTCCTTCTTTATCGGAATTGTTTAACAAGTCAAGAAGTTTAAATTGTGCTGCTTCTAAGTGTTTACAGAAAAAACTACCGGGTTGTCTTTGATTTCTGTACTGGTAGTCTGCACAGTCACAATTCCAATATCCATACATCATGGATACGAGATAATAATCTGTATTTTTTTTGTTTTTTACTTTGAATATAACATGGTCTGGTTCATAATGTTCTACAATTACAGCATTATCCTTGTATAATTTGTATCCTTCTATGATTCTTGCAGACATGTATTATCCTTCATATTATATTATCTCTTGTTTAAAAAATTAATTATTTATATTTATATTTTTTTTAGTTTATTAACTCTTTTCATAGTATGTTGATAATATTATATATCTATTTTCATATATAAATTATAGTGAATCCAATTAATGTTTAAATAAATATTTCTTATATTAATTTTCTAAATATTTTAAAAATGATATATTAATTCTTATAAATGTTTTTAAATAATTTATTAGAAGAATATATTAAGAGGAAAAGTAAGAATTAGAGTAATTATATTTCCATTTTAAAATATACTATTTAATATTGTTTAATAGGGTTATGTAAAAGTCTTGGTTAATATAAATTATTTTTTTCGTCTACAACATATTATAACATCCATAACTTGAATTAAATAGACTACTACTAATACATATATTACTTCCTGTTTAATTGTTGAGATATATCCTAGTATTATAGCTATGAATAGATATATAATACCTTTTATGTTTTGTTTTATGTATAGATGTCCAAATCCTGGAAAAAGAAAGCTTAGAAATATAGCAATTAAGTCATTGTTTTCAATATCTTCATCATTGTTCGTATTATTTTGGTTTTGAGTTGTTATTTCAGGACCTTTATATTCAATAGAGTAGTAATCATTTTCCTTTTTTTCTTTATTTTTTGAAGGTATGGTTATCACTGTAATAACAGTAGGTTTTGTTTTTTCAGGTAATTTTTTACCACAATTAATACAGTATGTTTCATCATCAGGGTTTTCATAATAACATCTATCACATTTCATGAATAATCACTCTATTTTAATATTAATGGTAATTTTTTGTCTGCTTCTATTATTAAGGAATCATTTTCTGTTTTTGTTATCATATGAAATGGGTATATTTCCACATTATTTTCATATGCTTTTTTCAGTGTATTACTAAATTCAGGGTCTGTATCATAGTTTGGCATGAAAGTCTCTGCTTTGTTATGTAATATTAATATGACAACAGCACTGTTTCCATGGTTTTTTCTTATATTTATTAATTCGTTTAAGTGTTTTGTACCTCTTTTTGTAGGTGCATCTGGAAATTTTGCTAATTTATTTATTTGTAATGTACAACCTTTAACTTCTAAATACATCTTATTTTTATATTCATCAGTTAAAAGAAAGTCTAATCTGCTATTTCCATAGGTATATTCTGGTTTTTCAACATGATATTTTTCAAGTCCCGGAATTTCATGATTATCAATTAATTCTTCTACAATTTTGTTATGGTAATTACTGTTTAGTAATATCCAATCTTCTTTATCCTTAATGGCTATTACATTGTATTTAGTTTTACGGTTAGTTTTTTTGTAGGTAGGTACATATTTTATTAAAATGGGCGTATTTTCTATTAGTAATTCTTTTAATCTTCCAGGGTCATGTAAATGTGCTATATCTAATTTATTATCCGAGTTTTTAAATTTGATTGTGAAGCGATTAGGTCTTGATATGTATTTAACTTCAATTAAATCATTGATTTTCATATTAATTTACTCAACTAGCGCTTATATAAAATTATATTAAATGCTAGTCTATATAAATATATTATATAAAAATGATAAGTGACTGATCATGGTTAAATGTAAATATTGTGGATATGAGAATGTTGAGGGAAGTAAATATTGTATGCACTGCTCTAAAGCTTTATTTTCTCAAGATGCTGATTTTAACATTATCATTCAAGAAGATAATCAAAAAAACAATGATTTAAGAGATTTATATTATTCTTTTTTATCAAATAATTTTATGAATGATGATTACATCAAGGGGAATAATTCTACAAATACAGATTCTTATTATCCTGATAGTTATTACACAGTATCAAAAAAACAATTTATTGCAACATTATTATCAGCTCTTTTCACGGGAATTGGATATTTCTATATACATAAATTGGACAGAGGTTTAGTATTTCTGGCTAGTCAATTATTTTTATTATTTTTCACAATAATATTATTCAATTTATTAGAATCATATATAATTGTGTATATGATGTTTTTAGCTAGTTTATTAGTATATATTATAGGTATATGTGATACATATCGACAAGCAATGTTATTAGATTAAGGGAAGGAGATTCATATGATTAAATGTCCAAGGTGTGGTTTTCATAATCAAAATAATGACAAGTACTGTATATACTGTGGATTTAAATTAATAAGTAACTTAGATAATGCTTCTGATAAAACAGTTATAAAACAAAAAAATATGGTAATTAGTATATTATTAGCAATATTTCTGCCAGGTATCAGTTATTTTTATATTGAGCAGTGGTATAGTGGAATTTTATTTTTATTATTAATTCCATTAATTTTTATTAGTTATGCTGTAATTGCAGCATTTTATTCTACAACGTATAATATTTCTTCAGAAATAGGAGTTTATTTGGTTGTGTTAACATGGTTTGTATTATATATATTTCAAATATACAAGGTTATTAAATTAACAAAGTTAATAAATCAAGGAATCATTCGATTCTAAACTTATTATTACTATTTTTATTAATTAATTAGTTTAAGATATGAATATTTAAATATCAAATGAGAAATATATTATATATAATATAGTTACTGTTAAATAGATAATACGTACAACTAAAGGAGTTACAAATAATGGAATATGAAATGTACAATGAAATAATGGAACAACCAATTTCACTGAAGCGCACTATAGAATCAGAAAAAGAACATTTAGAACAGATATCCGAAGAATACTCAAAATTTGATAAAATATACTTAATTGGTTGTGGAAGTTCTATATCTACATGTTACACAATAAAAGATGCAATAAAAACAATATCAACAATAGATATAGATGTTCAAACAGGTTATGAATTTGTTGATAACCAATATTTAGAGAAAGATAGTAATGTTGGAGTTATATTAACTTCACAATCGGGTGAAACATCTGACACATTATCTGCTTTAAGAAAGGCAAAGGAAAATAATATAAAAACAGTAGCAATAACAAATGAAAAAGATAGTTCCATGGCAAAAGAAGCAGATGAAGCAGTAATAACATTAGGCGGCACTGAATTAGCAATTATAGGTACAAAAACATATGTAACCCAGTTATTTGCATTATATCTAATATTCTTTAAGATGGTAAAATCTGAAAGAGCAGAGCATGTTCTAGAACAATTATACACAGTACCTGATTTAATAGAAGAATTAATTAAATCAACAGAAGAGAAATCTAAGAAAATCGCAGAAGAAAATAAGGATGTAGACTTATTTTACTGCATGGGTAGTGGATTAAACTTCGGATTAGCATATAAACTAGCAATGACAATGTTCATGGAAGGATCATTAAAACATGCTTGTCCAATATACTCTGGAGAATTCAGACATGGTTTAATAGAACGTGTAGAAGAAGGAGTTACAGTAGTATTTCTAAGATCTGGTGACCAACCGGATGAAGTTACAGATAGAGCAATTAAATTCTGTGAAAATCTCAGAGTAAATAATATAGTATTTGACTTACAAGAATACTCAGATATAGATCCATTATTAACTCCATTTGTACTTATAATTCCATTAGAATGGTTCATATATCATCTTTCAATATTCAATGGTGAAGACCCTGGAAGTACTAGACATATAGGAAAAATAAGATATTAACTTTAAAATATCATCACCATATCAACTTTTTTTCATCTAAATTATTTTCAAAAACTATTTTTTATAGTATAGTTTAAATTATATAGTTTATAAAATAGAATATAGATATAAGATAAAAATTTTTATAAATTAATATTTTGGAGAAGTGATTTTTTGTATTCTATAACATCTAGTGAAGACTTTAGAGAACTAAGTCCATTTATCATTATAGGCGCTGGTGGAGGTGGAGAGAAATTTTCCAATTTCACAGGAGTAGAAACAGCAGGCTTCTTAGATGATAATGAGAAAAAACAAGGAAAAGAGTTCTGTGGTCATATAGTAGGCTCTGATTTAAAAAAATTAATTGAAGAAACTAATTCAAAATCAGTTGCTATAATGTTACCTATAGGAGCTGAAGGAGCTGCACTAAAATATGCTGTTCAAGCAATTGATTTAGGACAAAATGTTTTAACATCATTCAGATCATTACCACTCGAAGAAAATCCATCCTTAATAAAATTTGCTAATCAAAAAGGTGTACAAATCAAAGAAATTAGCTCACGATTAGATAATGTTAAAAAAGTTATGGGAACAGCACCAGATAAAGTAACAGAAGTTTTACCAAAAATAACATACTATCACAAAAAACCAGTAATATTTGTAGGTGGAACCTCACAAGAATGTGGAAAAAGAACCACAACAAGAAAATTAGGTAAAGCAGCAAAAGAATTAGGACTTAATGCTATAATATTTTCAACAGATGAAATGGGATTAGACGAACCAACAGATATAAATTTCAGAGCAGGAAGTTTATCAGTAATGGATGTTCCAGCAGCAATAATGGGAACCGTTAAATACATGGAAGAAAATAAGAATCCTGATATTATATTTATTGAAGGACAATCTAGTCTTACAGAAACAGGAAACCCTCATCCAAAAGGACTATCTGCAGCAATATTATTTGGAGCAATGCCTGATGCTGTAATATTATGTCACAGACCAAACCATCCATTCAGAGAACCAATAGGCATATCTGAAGAATTAAAAGCTATAGAAGCAGTAGAACCTACTAAAGTTATAGGTTTATCAATTAATAGAAGGAATGCTCCGGATGTATCTTTAGAAGAAATTGAAGAGAAATTTAATCTACCAACAGTTGACTTACATACAGACTCTAATGGTGGTTTAAAACGTTTACTTCAAACAGTCTTGGATTATGTAGGTGAATAACATGGAAAACACATTAAAAGATTTTACTATTAATATAAAAAAATCTATAGACCGGGAATATGATGGGGATTACAATATGCAGCCAAATTTTGATAATGATCAAAAAATGTTAAATGATAATGTAATATCCTCAATAGAGAATGAATATGATGATGATTATGAAGATATTGTAATTGATCATTCTGATGATGACGATGTTTTAATTGAACCAAATCAAGGAAATAATATTGATACAATACGGTTAATAAAAATACGATCATTAAGTGCATTATCTGATGAATTAGATAATATTAATAAGACTGGTGTTCCAGCAATTATAGATTTTAAATATCTTCAAGAAAGAAAACTATCCGAATTCAAAAAAGTAGGGTCAACATTAAAAGCATTCAAAAATACAACAAATGCAAACGTAGTTCTTTTAGGTAGTACTGGTAATGTTATTGTAGTAACTCCAAAAGAGATAAGATTACTTAAACAATAAGATTATTTTACAGTATTCTATTTTTTTTCAAACTTTTTTTTAAATATTTACTTATTTCAGTCTTTTATAAAAAAATAAGATAAGGAAGTTTAAATTTTAAGATTATGGAATTTAACAAGATTTTTATATGTGACCTTATCAATATCATTCTCATTAAATCCATTTACTTCTAAACTATGCTTAGTTTCAGGAAGTGACATATGATTTGATGGTGCTGAACTCATATCACTATCTAGGACAAACTTATCAAAACCATATTCATCTAACATTTTAACAGTATCATCAACAGACATTTTTTCCGGTTGAACTGTAATACCAAGAGTATACTCTTTATCAATAACCATATCTACAATAGAATAATCTATATGATCTAATTGAACTTGTTTAGGATTAATATATTCATCCATTAATTCTATTGTTCTTTTAGTTACAGTAGGTTTATCTGTTCTTGGCGTATGAACAATAACATTATAGTTATTTTCATCGGCATATTGTAACTGTTTTATAAATACTTCTTGTTCTATTTGTGCTGTTGAGTTTAATCCTATCTCTCCAACTGCAATTACATGATCTTCTTTCATATAATTAGGTAATTCTTTTAGAACATTCTCATAATCATCAGGTATTGCTCTTGGATGTATACCTACCGCTGCATATACTTTAACATTATGTTTGTTGATTCTTTTAGGTTCTTGATATACTACTCTGTTTAAGTGTTCTAGCGTTACATTTGATTTTTTCATTTCAAGGGGGTCGTGGGCACAGGTTACTACTGCATCTACTCCAGCCATTTTTATATCTTTAAAGTTTTCTATTGGTCTTGTATCTGCATGCATATGAGCATCTATTATCATTTTAATCACTATTATTCTTTTAATTCCTCAAAAGTAATATTTCCTTCTACAAGTTCTTTAATTATTATTGGTAGTCTTCTTATTGCTACTCTCTTTTGTTCAAAGGTATCACGATTACGTATTGTAACTTTTTTATCATCGATAGTATCATAATCTACTGTAACTGCAAATGGAACTCCTATTTCATCTGCACGTGCATATCTTCTTCCTATGGTTCCACTACCATCAAATGATGAAATCATGTTGTTTTCACGAAGTGTTATTTCTATATCCTTTGCAATATCTACTAATGGTTCCTTGTTTACTAATGGTAGTATAGCTACTTTTATCGGGGCTATTATTGAGGGTATTTTAAGGTATGCTCTTTTTTCTCCTTCCTCTGATACATCTTCAGTATATGAGTGTAGGAGTGTTGAGTAGATTATACGATCAATACCATATGATGGTTCTATTACGTGTGGTACAATTCTTTCTCCACGTATTTCTTCTTCTTTTGTTTCAAAGGTTATGAAACTATCATCAATTTCATATTCATTATCTCCGATATTGAATTTATATGTTCCATTTATCTTGAATGAATCAATAATTACTTCAGAGTCTGTGTTTTCTAGGATTTCCTTTGCTTTAGGAGAATCTCCTTTGAATGTTGGACCAAATTTCTTCATATTAAATGAAGGTTTTGTTTTAACTACTTTTTTAGGAGTATCATATTCTTTGAATACTGATAAATCTTCTTTACTATGTTTGATATGTGATTTTAAATCAAAATCAGTACGGTCTGCTATTCCTATGATTTCCACCCATCCGTACTGGTCTGTTTTTACTTCAGCATCCCAGCAATCTATTGCATAGTGGGCCATTTCATCTGGTAAGTGTTGTCTGAATCTGATAGCCTCATTAGGTATTCCAAGATCTTTTAAGAATTCACGTGCTAATACTAATTGGTATACTAGCATTTCACTTGAGACAACATTAGATTCTATTGCATCTTTCACTGTTAACTTGACTGGTTTTTTATCATTTAATTGTTCTTCTTGACTGTATAATTCTAATTCATAGTCTTCTATGTTTTTATAGTATCTATGGCTTTTATCTGATGGGTCAACAAAGATTTCTGCTTCTGCTTGTGTGAATTCTCTTAATCTGATTACTCCTTGTCTTGGAGATAATTCATTTCTGTATGATTTTCCAAGTTGTACTATTCCAAATGGTAGTTTATCTTTGTAGAATCTGCTGATTCTTTTGAATGCTATGAATATGCCTTGTGCTGTTTCAGGTCTCATGTATCCTATTTGTTTTCCACTTACACCTATTTCTGTTTTGAACATGAGGTTATAGCTTCTTACAGGGGATAATTTACCTTCACAGTTTTCACATACGATATTATTATCTTCAATTATCTTTGTTAGTTCCTCATCAGGTAGTCCTTCTACTTCTTTGTTTATTGCAGCTTCTATAATATGGTCTGCACGGTATACTTCATGACATTCTGTACATTGTGTCATTGGGTCTGTGAAGTTATCTACGTGTCCTGATGCTTTTAATGTTTCTCTTGGCATTATTGTTGGTGCTTCTATTTCATAGAATCCTTCACGTGCAACATAATATTTTCTCCAGAGATTCATTATATTATTTTTTAGTATTCCTCCAAGTGGTCCGTAATCATAAAATCCTGCTACTCCTGAATATATTTCAAAGGACGGATATAAAAATCCTCTTTTCTTTGATATACTCATCATTTCTTCATTTCCCATTATTTTCCCCCATTTTTAATATCAAAATCTTCTTTTATTTTACTTACCTGTGGTCCTGTTTGTCCCATATATTTACTATCTCTATCTTCATGACCATATGGCTTTACTGATGGTGATGTCATTGTTTCAAATACTATTTGACATACTCTTTGTCCTGGATATAATGCTACAGGCATTTTTCCTATGTTAGAAATTTCAAGAGTTATTTTACCTTCAAATCCAGGGTCTATGTATCCAGCGGTTACGTGCATGGTAATTCCAAGTCTTCCCATTGATGAGCGTCCTTCTACTCGTGCTACAATGTCTGCTGGTAGTTTAACTGTTTCATATGTTGTTGCTAATGTAAATTCTCCTGGATGTATTATGAATGGTTGTCCTTCTTCTATTGTAAAGGAACTCATGTATGATTCTAAATCAGTATCATCAAAAGGATCTATAAATGGTTTTGTTATTATCTTAAATCCTTTGAATTCATTTCCTATTCTTAAATCTACTGATGATGGCTGTATTTGTTTCTCATCCTTTAATGGGTCAATTACAATTTTACCTTCATCTAGGTATTTTTTTATATCAATGTCACTAAGTATTGCCATAGATTTATTCCTCATGAGAATTATTAATTCTTGAATTTATACGTTTTAATGTACCTCTTAATGTTCGTGATTCACGGCCTGCTATAAATGCTCGTCCAATTATACGTTTTACAATTATATTTGCTTGTCTTTCTTTATGTTCTGGGTAATCTAATTTAGATATTATGCTTTCGGATAGTTGTGTTAGCACTTGTTTATCTTCATAGCTTGCAACGTCTAAGTTGTTTATAGGATAGCTTTTCTTGTTTTTGAATATTTCATAGAATATAATTGTTGCAGCATGGGTTATGTTCATAATTGGATATTCATCACTTGTAGGGATGGATACTAGAACATCACATTGTTCTAGTTCTTCATTAGTTAATCCATCACCTTCTCTTCCAAATAGTAGAGCTATATTGCCGTTCACATTCATTTTCTTTCCAAGTTCTTCAGGTGTTATTGGAATTCTTGGAATATTATAACTTCCACCAGGAGTACCTGTAGTTCCCACTATTGAAGTTATTTCTTTATCTGAAAAGAATTCATCTAAAGTATCATAGATTGATGCATTCTGTACTACTTCTTTTGCATGCATTGCTTGGTAATATGCATCATCTTTTAGTTCACATGGATTAATTAATACCATATCGGTTAATCCAAAGTTTTTCATACTTCTTGCAAGAAAACCTATGTTTCCTGATGTTTCTGGTTCAACAAATACTGTATAAATTTTCAAAAAGAATCACTATCTATATATTTGTCTGATATTTTTAAAATATTTAACTAGCCCAAATAATTATTATCCTATTAAGAATGAATTTTTATACAATTAGAATAAATAACATTTTTCAATATTGAACTTGGGGAATTATTTCTTTAATAAACAATTATTTTATAAATGTATTACATATAATATTTTAATAAAAATAAGAGGAGGGATAATGCTGATGAATTTTAAAAGGAATTTTCAATTAAACTTCTCTGCATTAATATTGATATTACTGGGACTTATATCTATTCTCTTTCCATTAGTATCAACAATGACTATAGGTATTATATCCGGTTTCATGTTTTTAATGGTTGCATTAATGTTATTTACAATAGCTGCAGGTCAAATGGTTTTTAATAAAGCAGTTGGTATTTTATCAATAATTCTTGCTGTTATTAGTATAATATTCAGTTGGTTATTATTATTTAATCCTGCTGTAATCTCAGTAATTGCAAGTTACATGATTTATATTCTTGGATTTATAATGATAATAGCAGGTATTTCACATCTAATTGCAACATGGAAATTTAAACCTCTACGTATTATGGGAATACTTGACGTAATATTTGGTATTATATACATATTAGTAGGTGTAATAGTTAAGAATCCATGGAACATGGGAGTAGTTATAGGAATCTGGTTAATATTAATGGGAATATTATCCTGTTTTACATTAACAAGACAGGAATATATTGATATACAAAAATCTGAATAAAAAAATTATTTTTTTTTTATTTCTAAACTTAACCTTCTTTTTCATAAATTATTTTTTTTTAATATTTATTAACTTCAACAAACATAAAATATTATTAATACAATGCTAAGAGTTGATAATTTGTTATTAGTAACAACACCTAATATTGAAGGAAAAACCATTAAAAAGTATTATGGAATAGTAAATGGTGAAGGATTAGTAGGAGCTAACGTCTATAAAGACATCTTTTCTGGTGTGAGAGATGTTGTAGGTGGAAGAACATCATCATATGAAATAGAACTAAGAAAAGCAAGAGAAGTAGCAATAGATAGTATGGTAGAGAAGGCTGAATTATTAGGTGCTAATGCAATACTAAATATTAGGATAAAATACAGTAATCTTGGCGGTACTATGGGTAATACTATACTAGTTAGTGTTAATGGAACAGCAGTATTATATTAAGGCGAGGATTGTATCTATTATTTTAAGTATAGTAATAATAATTATTTTTTAAAAAAAGAGATTAAATAAAAGATATGAATAATAATATTTTTTTTATTCATATGCTTGGTTTAATAATTCCATTAAATTGATAACTGATGTATCAGAGTTATTTCTGTTTAATGCATCTTGTATATTAAATTCACAGAATGGACAAATAGTTACAACATAATCAACATCTAATTTTTCTATCATTTCTACTTTATCATCTGCTAATGCATTTGCTATTTCTGGTTTTCCTGATTTTACTCCTCCACCAGCACCGCAACAGAGATCTGGTTTATCCATTTCTATAAATTCTACACCATTCATCTGTTTTAATATGTTACGTGGTTCCTCGGATATTCCTTGTCCACGAACTAGGTGACATGGGTCGTGATAGGTTACTCTAAGATTTAATTTTTTCATATCTTCAGTGTTAAGTTTGCCCTGTAGGAATTCTGTAATATCCATTACGTTGAGTTTTACACCATAATCAGGATAATTATTTTTCAGTGTTGATCCACAACCAGCACAGACAGTTAATACTAAATCATAATCTTTAAAGATTTCATAGTTTGTATTTACAAGGTCTGGTATTATATCCACCTGTCCTGTACGCATTAATGGTGAGCCACAACATACTTGTCCTTCTGGAATATCTACTTCATATCCTAGTTTTGATAATATTTTCACGAAATACTCTGCAATCCATGGAAGTTTATTATCAATCATACATCCCGTGAAGAATGCTATTTTTGGTTTTTCTTCGAAGTGATGTTGTTTGTTGTATTCTTTTATAAATCCTTCAGGATATTTACTATTCTCATCGGGCTGTACACTGCGACCAGTTCCAAGTACTGCTTCTCTTATTTTTATATGTTTAGCTAATGGTCCTTCTTTTTCAGAACATATTTGAGCTCTTAGTTTTTCTATTGCTTTTCCATAGATGTCAATTTCTTTCGGACATGTTTTAGAACATTGACCACATGATGTACAGCAGTATATTCCTGAATCTACTGCTTCTTCACTTCTTGAGAAATCTTCACGTGGATCAAAACATATATCTGAGTATGCTCTCATGAAGTATGGACCTACATATTCATTTGTTTTTTTGATAACTGGACACATGGATATACATGAATAACAGTCTATACATCCTCGTAATGGTTCTGTTCTTGCATATGTTTCTGGTTTTAGTTTGGATGGTTCTTTTTGGTTAGAAACGCAATCTTCTGATGCCATATATAGATTTAATTCTTTTGTTTTTGAGTTTAATGGTTCACGGTCAACAATTAAATCTCTTAATACTTTGAAATCTAATGGCTCTAATGTGTCATTATCATTAATTTCTGCTTTACATGCAAGTTTTGCTTTTCCATTTATTTTTATTGCACATGACCCACATTGTCCGGCTCTACAAGAGTATCTGTAGGCTATTTTCGCATCATATTTATTGTTTATCTGCTGTAATGCATCTAAAACTTTCATATTATCTGTTTTTTCAATTTCATATGATTCAATATAATGTTTATCTTCTTCTGGATCATATCTTTTAACGTTAACAGTAATCATATGCTACCCCTAATTTTTATAACTATAATTAACATGTTTTTTATTAAATTATTTTAATATGTCTAACGAATTATTATAATTCTAGTATATAATTATTATTTTGTTATATCTATTATATATTTCATTTTAAAGTAAATATTATTTTTATTATCATAACTTAAATATTTTATAAAATAGATATATTATCATAATTATTAATTATAGAATTCATCTATGATAATTAAGACTTTTTATTAATACTATTTTATGAATTTATAAGGAGAAGAAATATGATTATAAATGACTTACTAAGTCCGGGTGAAAATGAGAAATATTTCATGCTAGGTAATGAAGCAGCAGTTCGTGGAGTTTTAGAAGCTGGTCTTTCATTAGCAGCAACATATCCTGGAACACCCTCCTCAGAGATAGGGGATATCTTATTTAAAATAGCAAAAGATGCTAATGTATACTTTGAATTTTCATCAAATGAAAAGGTAGCTGTTGAAGTAGCATCAGCTGCTGCAAGTTCTGGTTTACGTACATTCTCATTCATGAAACATGTAGGTGTAAACGTAGCTGCAGATTCATTAATGACTAGTGCATACATGGGAGTAGAAGGTAGTTTCTTATTACTAGTAGCAGACGATCCTTCTACATTTTCATCACAAAATGAACAAGACACAAGACACTTTGCAAGACAGGCAAATATACCTATATTTGAACCATCAAATCCACAGGAAATAAAAGATTTTATCATATATGCATATGATATCTCAGATAAATTTAACACTCCTGTTATTGTAAGAACAACAACTAGAGTTTCACATATGAGAGGTATTGTTGAAACAGGTAAATACACAAAAAATCAGATTACATCTGGTGAATTCAAAAATGAAGGATTACATGTACCAGTACCAGAAATAGCAAGAACAATGCATAAAAATCTGGTAGAAAAAATAAAAGATATACGAGAAGTATCAAATAACAGTCCACTAAACAAGGTAATTGATAAAGGTTCTAACATTGGAATAATCACATCCGGTGGAGCATATAACTATGTAGCAGATGTAGTTAATAAAAATAATTTAAATGTTAACATATTAAAGCTAGGATTTTCACATCCATTCCCTGAAGAACTTGTTAAACAATTCCTAATAGATAATGATGAAGTACTTGTTGTGGAAGAAGTAGACCCAATTAATGAAATGGAAACATTAGCAGTTGCAGGAGCAAATAATATTGATGTTAAAATTCATGGTAAAAAGGACGGCATGCTTCCAGAGATATTTGAATATACTCCAGATATTATAAGTGATGCATTATGTGAATTATTATCAGTAGATACTGATGTAATTGCTAATACTAAATCCGAGATTCCATTACCATCAAGACCAGCTACATTATGTTCTGGATGTCCTCATAGAGCATCATTCTATGCAGCAAGGCAAGCAATAAACAGCTTAAACTTAGATATTGAAAGTATACATCCATCAGATATCGGATGTTACACCCTAGGAATAGCACCACCATATAACATGGCAAACTATCTTATGTCAATGGGTGCTAGTGTAGGTACAAGCTGCGGTTTTAGTAAAGCAACAGAAGACCAGCCAATAATAAGTTTTATTGGAGATTCAACATTTTTCCATGCAGGAATACCACCTCTTATAAATGCTGTTCATAATAAAACCAAATTCACATTAGTAGTACTTGATAACAGAATTACTGCTATGACTGGTGGACAAACAAACCCTGGAATACCAATTGATGGTATGGGTGATGAAGCACCAGCAATATCAATAGAAGCACTTGTAAAATCTATTGGTGTAGGATTTGTTGAAACAATCAATCCATTAAATGTTAATGACATGATTGATGTTTATAAGAAAGCATTAGACTATGATGGAGTATCTGTAATTATTGCTAAATATCCATGTAATTTAATTAATAAGAAAGAAATAAGAGCACGTAATTATAAGGTAGTAGTTGATAATAGTAAATGTGTACACTGTAACAAATGTATAGATCAACTAGCATGTCCTAGTTTAAATGAAATAAATGGTGAAATAACAATCAATCTGGATTGTAATAAGTGTGCAGTTTGTATAGACGTATGTCCTACAGGTGCAATTCATAAACAGGAGTGATATTCATGGCATATAATATTTATATTTGTGGTATAGGTGGACAAGGTATAATAAAAACATCTATAGTAATAGGGGAAACAGCACTTAAATTAGATAAAAATGTTGTTATGAGTGAAATACATGGAATGTCACAGAGAGGTGGAGTAGTTTCCACAGAATTAAAGATTGGTGAAGATCAAAGTCCTATAATTCAAAGTGGACATGCTGATTTAGTTCTAGCATTTGAACCAATAGAAGCTTCACGTGCACTAGAAAAAACAAGTAAGGATACAATCATAGTATTAAACACATCTCCTGTACTTCCATCAACAATTAATCAGCAAGACATTGATTATCCAGAAATTGATGATATATTATCAGAATTAGATAGTAAAGTAGCAGAGGTTTATAGCATGGATGCAAATGAAATAGCATTAAATGCTGGACATCCATTATCTATGAACATGGCAATGCTTGGTGGAGCAACAGCAATATCAACATTCCCATTAGATACAGAATCAGTAATTGACACAATGAAGGATAATCTTCCACCAAAATCAATAGATATTAACATCAAAGCATTTAATGATGGATATAATTCATGTAAAAAATAGTATTAAAAAAAGTGAAGGTTAAGGAAATGATTATATGGAGTATATTTCTTCTGGAGAAATAATATTTGCATTTCCTTCTTCTAATATTTTTGTTCCTTTCTCCATATCTTCTAGTTTTAGTATAACTATAGCATGGTAGGTTTTCTGTTCTACAAATGCATATAGGTATTCAAGGTTTATATTTGCATCATCTAATATTCTTAGCACCTGATTTAATCCTCCAGGTTCATCACTAATTGAAACAGCTAATACTTTTGTAATTTTTACAATGAAATTATTTTTTTCTAGAACTTCTTTTACTTTGTCTGGTTCTGTAACGATTAATCTAAGTATACCAAACTCAGATGTATCAGCTATGGATAATGCTCTTATATTAATGCCTAATTTCTCTATGATATCAAGGGTGTTTAACATTCTTCCTTCCTTGTTTTCTAAAAATATAGATAACTGGTTTACATACATGTCTGACATATTTTCACATCTTAATATTTTTTTTATTCATTTCTTTTATCAATGACTCTTTTTGCTTTTCCTGAATCAACACGGTCTATAGTTTTTGGTTCTACAAGTGTTACATTAACTCTTAATCCTATCTCGTCATGTATTGCTTCAGCTAATTTGTCTTTTATACCTACTAATTCTTTCACATTATCGAAGAATATTTCGGGTGATGCTTCAACTTTAATTTCTATCTGGTCTAAAACATCAGGTCTTGTTAATATAATCTGGTAGTGTGGTTCTACACCTTTAATAGATAATAATGCTTTCTCGATTTGTGAGGGGAATACGCTGACACCTTTGATTTTAAGCATGTCATCGGTTCTTCCTTTTATTTTACTTATTTTTGCAAGTGTTCTTCCGCATCCACATTTTCCATGTTGTAATGTTGTAATATCTCTAGTTCTAAATCTTATTAATGGCATTCCTACTCTTGTTAATGTTGTTAAAACTAGTTCGCCTTCTTGTCCTTCAGGTACTTGTTTCATGGTGTTTGGGTCAATTATTTCAGGATAGAAGTGGTCTTCATATAAATGTAGTCCATCTTGTTCTGGACATTCTATTGCTACACCAGGACCCATTACTTCTGTTAAACCATAGATGTTGTATGCTGGAGTTTGGAATTTATCTTCTATTTGTTTTCTCATTTCATCTGTCCAGCTTTCAGAACCAAAACCTATGACTTTAAGATTTAGGTCGGATGGCTTGATGTTCATTTCATCTAGTTCTTCTGCTATGTGTAATCCATAGGATGGAGTGAAAATTAGCATTGTTGTCTGGAAATCTTTCATTAACTCGATTTGTCTTAGTGTTTGACCAGTAGATATTGGTATTACTGTTGCACCGATTTTTTGTCCACCATAGTGTACACCAAAACCACCAGTAAATAATCCATAACCATGAGTGTTTTGTATTATATCTTCATCAGTTATGCCCATCATAGTCAGACCTCTAGCCATAACTTCTGACCAAATATCTAAATCTTCTCTTGTATAACCAGATACTGTTGGTTTTCCTGTAGTTCCACTGGATGTGTGGATTTCTACTATGTCTTTCTGTGGTACTGCAAATAATCCGAAGGGATATGATGCTCTTAAATCAGTTTTTGTTGTGAATGGTAATTTTTCTATATCTTCAAGAGTTTCTATGTCCTCTGGATATACTTCTTCTTCACTATATCTTTTGTGATAATATGGTACTTTGTTATAAGCTGTTGTAACGACTTCCTGTAATCGTTTTAGTTGTAATTCTTCCATGTCTTCTTTGGACATGCATTCAATTTCTTCATCCCATATCATTTAATTATTACTCCCTAAAGTTGTTATTAATTAATAGATTTATAAAAAGTGTTTAATTAAATTTTTTCTAATCAGAATAAAAGTAGCAATTGAATATTAATTACAATAATAAAATAAAAAAAAGAAAAAGAATGAAATTTTGTGGAGGAGCTTAGAATGGTAATGATTTATATCTATGTATTGTTGTGTGTGATCTCCAGTTTACAATCTTACCAAAACGGTTACTGCTGGATGTTAAGTCACAACTTACCCATTTACCATTCACGTATAATTCCGCCCATACGTGACCTACTACAAGTCCACTACGGAATGTACATGTAGCATGACAGTATCTTGCCGGAATACCAGAAGCTCTTGAAACAGCAATTAACAAGTGTGACATGTCCACACAATTACCATATCCACGTTGATATGTACCTACTGCACCATATCTAGTATCATAATAACCACTATATGATGTGATAGCGTTCAAGTAATTAAATATTGCTGTAGCTTTAGCTTTTGTACTAGTATATCCAGAGAATTTTTTAGCAATGGATTGTATTGTTTTACTATTTACTTCACAATTTCTTGTAGCTTTAAGATATTCCTTTAGATTTGATGGGATATTCTCATTAGCAATAATGGATAATGTACCATTAGCTCTTGCTGATAAATAGTTATTATTAGTTCCATATACAGCGGAAATAGTGTATGATGAATCAGCAAATTCTGATGAAATATGGAATTTCAGCGTTGCAACACCATTTTTAACAGTAGTAGTTCCAACTGTTTTACTATTAATCTTAAAAGCAATTTTTCCACTTTTTACCAGACTACCAGTACTAGTTTTTAAAGTTGCCTTTAATGTAACATTTGATCCAGCTGCACCTTTAATATTACTTACTGTTATCTTTGTTGATGGTGCTTGAGATACTTTTAATGTACCTGTAGCACTTGCTGATTTATATTCGTTATATCCTCCATACACTACTGAAATTTTATAAGAACCCTTCCATGTTGCAGGTACTTTATATTTTAAGGTTGCTCCTCCTTTAGATACTTTTACTGTTCCAATAGTTTTACCATTAATCTTGAAAGAGAGTTTACCACCATTAATATTACTTGAAGTCTTAGAGTCTTTAACACTTGCACTTAAAGTAACAGTATTACTAGCAGTAACGGAAACAGTTTTAACAGTTACCTTTGTATTAATAATACTATCCAAGTATAATTTTCCATCATCATTTGATGAGGATTTATATACACTATTACCTCCATACACGACATATAATGAATATGTTCTATCAGCCCATGATTTTGGGATAGTATAATTGGTAGTAGCTACACCATTAGACACTCTCACAGTGCTAATGGATTTTTTATTAATTTTGAATGTTAATTTTCCATTCTTAACATTAGATCCACTACTTGTTTTAACAGTTGCCCTCAGAGTAATTGTCTTACCCGGCGTAGCGTGTATAGATGAAATTTTAATATTGGTATTATACTTATTTACAGTTAATGTACTTTTATCACTGCTAGAATAATACTCATCAGTACCAGAATAATTAGCACTGATTGTGTATTTATTAGCAGCATACCCAGGTATATTATACTTATAAATAGCATAACCATTATTAACGGTAGCTGTTCCAATTTCATTTCCATTAATCTCAAATACTACAGTACCATCCGAAATAACCTTGTTATTAGAATTTTTAACTGTAGCATTCAGTACTAAAGTATCATATCCACCTACTTCAGCATTATTTACTGAAGTGGTAGTTCTTATTTTTGAAGAGGTAGAGCTATCTGAACTACTTTTAATAGATTTACTAGAGGTATTACTAATTAATTTACTAGAACTATGACTAGAACTACTGGAAGAACTTGCATTGACTGTAGTACCAACACGGGTACCTACTGAACTACTTGAAGATGAAGAACTTTTAGAACTATCTGAAGCAGAAACACTAGAAGTATCAGATACAACTGAACTAGCACTTACCTCAGTAGTACTTGAATCATGTTGAATTATTGTGTTATCATTGGATGCAGTATCAGCAGCTGCTACTGATCCTACTAAAAATATAACAGTGATAATTAATAGAATCATTCCAAAATAACCCTTTATGAATTAAACCTCCTTAATGAAATTTGGATATTATATTATTCAACTTTCGAAGTTAATTATTTTCTAATAACTAACATAATTAAATATAACATTTTTATTACATATAAAAGTTTATTTAATAATCTTTAATGAAAAAAACAGTATACACAGTAAAAAAAATAGTAGTTACTAATATAATATTTAATGAGAAAATAAAACAAACAGAAATAAAATAAAACACTAATAAACAATCAACAAGAAAAGTTATTGATATAGAATATATAAATTTTATCTAATGTTGATAATTAATTTATTTAAATTAGAAAATACAATTAAACAGAGTATATCTTTTAAGAAATGTTTATTCTAGCAGATGTTTGTTTAGATTTTTTATGGAAGTTTTTAATATGAATATTAGTTCTTTTCAAGGTAATGGTAATGATTTTAGTTGTTGGGATGATGTTTTATCTTTAGATTGTGATATTCATTTTGTTGATTCTATTATATCGGGTAAAGTTATGTTAAATTTACGAGGTACGGTTAGTGTTGATTATGAATTTATTGATGACGTGCCTGACGTTAGTTTTTATGTGCCTGTATTATCTCATATATTATTTCATGAAAAATTCGGATATTTTCTTGTTGATGCTGGATTAGATAAATCTTATGCTGCTAACGGTTTTGGTCGTTGTCGTGGTAGTTTACTGAAGGATTATGGTTCTTTTTTTATTCAAGAAGAGGGTTCTAGTATATCTGATTTTATTGAAGAAAGAGAAATTGACTTATCTGGTGTTTTCCTGACTCATACTCATGTGGATCATGTATCGGGTATTGTTGATTTGGATGATGGTATTCCCATATTTTTCTCTAATAGGGAGAAGAGTATGGATTTAAAGCCTTTTTATTATGCTGAATATTTTAAGTCTAAGAAGTTTATTCAAGTTTTAGATGTGGATTCTTTTGTTGATACACCTATTCTCGGCAGATGTTTTGACGTGTTCGGTGATTCATCATTCTATGCTATTTATACTCCAGGTCATACTCCTGGTCATTTATCATACTTACTTAATGGTGAGAATAAGGTCTTGTTTGCTGGTGACGCGTGTTATACTAGGCATGGCTTGAAGTATGGTGTTACTGCTTCTGATTATACTTGGAATAAAAATGTATCTCAGAAGTCTTTAGAAAGAATTTTAAGATTTAAAGATAAATATAATATTAATATTATACCGGGACATAGTTTATGAGATGATATTTATGACTGATGGAAAAATTACATATTCTGATTTGAAACCATATGAATCGTTATTTACTATTGCACCTTCATTTTTGTTAGGTACTATGGTGAAAAGAAATACTAATTTAGTTAAGAAGTTTAATAATGTTGTTCTTTCTAATTTAGAGGGATTATCGGATGATGAGAGAGAAAAATTAGATTTAATATTAACATCAGATGTTAAAGATTTACAGGCTGTCATGCTTGAAGCTTATAAAAAAACTAATAAGAAACAGTTTAAAATTCTCGCTAAGCCTAATGCTACTGATTTTATTAAAATGAATTTAAATGAGTTAAAAAAACTAGTTTAAAAAAAATAGTGTATATGGAATACTTGTATTTGGTATTCCCCTTTATTTTATTTTTACACAGAATAAATAGATTTAGTCAATGTTAATGTTGACTTTGACTTTTTCGTTGCTTTCATCCTCTTTTTTATCTTCTTTTTCAGAGTCTTTAGTTTCTCCGTTGAATACTTTGTCTACTATTACGTAGTCTCCCATACCTTTTATCTCATCTTTATGTATTACATTCACATCTTTTTTTCCGAAGGAGGATGTTTGTTTGCTTATTGTTATATTTGTTATTTCAAAATTATCAAAGTCTATGTCTATGTTACTTACTTTTCCTGCGGTATTTCCTTCTGCGTCAAGTACTGTTTTTCCCATTGCTTCATTTACTTTTAAATCGTTTTGTTCTGCTTTTGGTATTTTATCGAGTGTGTTTTCGGATAGTTTTTCAACTGTTGTGTCGATTAATAAGTAATCTCCTATGGATATTATAGTGTTAGGATCTATTTCGTAGTATTTTTTATTTATAGGGTTTCCGAAGGATCCGTATATTTTGTTTACTTTGTATGTTTTCACGTTGAATTCAAATTCTGCAATTTTTGCTACTTCTTTAGCATTTTTATCTATTATTTTCATTCCAAATACATCTTTAGTATTCATATTTTCACCATTAATCAATTATTTCATTAATTTTTTAGTATATCTATTTTCATATATATCTTTTTTATTATTTTTCTAATCTAGATAACTTTTAAATTCACTTATAGTTAATAAAGGGTTAAATTTAATATTTTTTTCTTCGAATGCTGACTGTGCTCCTTCTTCTCTATCAACAATCACAAATGCTTGTGTAATATGTCCACCATTATCTTCTATTACATCTATTGCTTTTAGTAATGATCCTCCTGTTGTAGTAACATCTTCTACTATTACTACATTGTCTCCCTCTACTAATTCACCTTCAATTTGTTTACTGGTACCATATGATTTCTTTTGTTTTCTTATCATTAACATTGGTTTTTTTGATATGAGTGATGTTGCTGTAGCTATTGGAACAGCTCCTAGTGCTGGACCTGCGATTTTATCTACTTTATTATCCTTGATTTGTTCGGTGATTAAGTGAGCAACACATTCAAGTATTTCGGGCATTGTAATAGCTTTTTTCATATCTACGTAGTAGTCGCTTTCCTTACCTGATGATAAAGTGAATTTACCGAATTTAATTACATTGTTAGCCTTTAGTAATTCAATTAGTTTAGTTTTATAATCTGTCATATTATAACCCTTTATTTTTTATCTTCACATTAATTATTTTATAAATCGTTTTCTAGTTCTTCTACCATGATTTCAGCATCGTCAATAGTTTTTTTAAGAAGTATTTTGTCACCAATACGTTTAATCATTTCAAAAGGGACAATAATTTCATTCTTGGATATGCCAATACTCTCAGAAATTCCACCTTTAGTAACTATAATGGATTCTAGTTTGTTTGAAGAGGTATCTAGTTCAATATCTTTAACTTTTCCCATCACAGAAGCAGTATTATCTAATACTTCTTTACCAATTATGTCATCTAATAAACGCATTTTTATCACTTTGATAGTTATCTTTTTATTAATTTTCTTAGAATTTTTGATTATACATACTTATTTATATTTCATGTAATAAGTTTTTTTTATTATTAAATTAATTAATAAATTAAGTTTAATATAGTATATTAGATAACAACTTTAAAATTGGGAAGGAAAGAAGATTATTATGAAAGTTTATATCTTAGATGCATCTGGTTTAATTAATGGTTTTTATTCAAAAAAATCACCGAACTTTATGACCTCTTCAACAGTATCTGAAATTAAGGATATTAATACTCAAATATTGCTGGAGAATTGTATAAATGAGGGTCTTATTCATATAGATGATGTTAATTATGATGATAATCCTGAAATTAGGGAGGTATTAGTATCTAGTGGTGATCTTATGAGACTTTCTAGTACTGATAAGGATATTATTGCACTTGCATTGAAACATAAGCAAGATGGTGATGATGTAGTTACAGTTACTGATGATTATTCCATGCAAAATTCATTAAAACTGTTAAACATTGAATTTAAGTCGGTTAGAACAAAGGGTATTAATAGTACTATCCAGTGGAAGAGAATTTGTAAGGGATGTAGGAAGGAATATCCTAGTGATAGTATGGAGGAAGTATGTGAAATATGTGGTTCTCCAATTATAAGAAAAAGAGTGAATGCACATAGTAATCATTAAATATAATTAAAAGGGATTGAAATATGACTCTAAGAATTGGCGTAATAGTGCATGGTCCAGGAATTATAGATTCTGGTTATGCAAAGAAAATTATTGAAGTATTATCAGAGTATGGTGTTGTTTCATGTAAGCTTGGTGGAACAATGGGAAGAACTGCCGTTATTGATGGTAATTTAGAGGATATTATTGATATTAGTGAGAAATTATTACCTAGTCAGTCAATAAAATTATTATCTAAGAGTAATGATATATTGTTTCTTTTAAATTATGGTAAATCAACTGTCACTGGTCATACTTTCGGATATAAGGTGTTAGGTAATGCAGGTAAGGATATTAATCTTGTGCAAATAGAACGACCTGGCGAAGATGATGGAACTATCATACAATGGAATGAAAAATCAGATGTGACCTTAATAAATAGTGTAGCTACTGATTTAAATCTTCCAGTTATAAAGGCAGATGAAGTGAAATCATTAGTAAAAGATTTAACAGGGTATGATAAGAATAATTCTCGTATTGAACGTAAGATAGCAGGGGTGTCACCTGGCGAGAATATAATGGTTAATGGTACAATTGTTGGAAAAGCTACTTCAGATGAGCTGGTAATTATTGGTGAAGATAATCATATTGTTGAGATGATTGGTGGTATTATAAAGCAACATGGCCTGGAGAAGTTAGGTGTGGTTGATTTATCTACCGCTATAGTTAAAACGGGATTATTAAGAAAGGCAGATAATATAAAGCCTAGAATTATTGAACATGAGTCTAACGATAATCTCGTTGTGGCATTTCTTGATCATGCAGCTGAGGATATTTATAAGTATAGGGATGTTGATTTACTTGTTAGTGTAGGTGATGATACTACCTTGTTATCTTCTGATATTCTTTATAGGTTTAATATTCCTATAATTGGTATTACTGATGGAGATTTAGATAAAGTTGTACTTGAAGGATTTAAACATAAAGACTCAATTATTATACAGGTTGAACAGGGAAATGATGATATAATTGGTCATAAAATACATGATTGTTTATTTGATGGTAAAGAAAAGATAAACATAGATGATATATCTACATTCACTAATAGTTTATTGGATGTTATTGATAAATCAGGACTAGAGTATAAATTTGTTGATAAACAGTTAGAATAATACTAGAATATATTTACAATAAATGTTATTCATAGAATTAATGAATAATATTATTTTATACTAGAAAAACATAACTACTAATAGATTGAATATAAATAAAATAATTTTATTTTTTCATAGCATAACATTATTTATAGAATAAACGAGGAATGAACAGTGGATTTTAATGAAATAATTGAATCAATAAGAACATTTAAGGGAGTAACAAGAAAACACTCCATAGCAGATGTACGTGAAAAACTTAAAGATATTTATAATATATCAGGTAATGTTTACCTAGCTTTTGGCGATGATGCAGCAGCTGTAGATATAGGTAATAATCAGTTAATGTTACTAGCAACTGATGGTATATGGGGTTCATTAATGAGTGTGGACCCATGGTGGTCAGGTTATTGTTCAGTACTAGTAAATGTAAATGACATAGCTGCTATGGGCGGACTTCCAATGGGAATGACTAATGTATTATCATCATCTGATTCTGATATCACATCACAAATTATGGATGGAATAAAAGAGGGTGTTAAGAAATTTGGTGTTCCAATGGTTGGTGGTCATACTCATCCAGACACACCATACAATGCATTAGATGTTGCTATTAGTGGTATTGTAGATAAAGATGCAATAATACCAAGCTGTGGTGCAAAAAAAGATGACAATGTAATAGTAGCAATAGACCTAGATGGTCAAGTATACCCAGGAACAGATATCAACTGGGATACAACAAGCGATAAAACACCACAATACGTTCAAGACCAAATAAAAATAATGAACACAATAGGTAAAAAACAATTAGTACATGCAGGAAAAGATATAAGTAACCCTGGAATAGTAGGAACTTTAGGAATGCTACTAGAAGCATCTAATATGGGTGCAGACATAGACATGGAAAAAATACCACGAGCAGATAACATTGACTGGATACAATGGTTTAAAATGTATCCTGGAAGTGCATTTGTACTAACAGCACCAGAAGAAACAACCGACGAAGCAATCAGATTACTTAACAATTCACACATCAATGCAGAATGTATAGGTAAAGTAACAGATAATCATAAACTATCAATGTCATACAAAAATGATAAAAAAACAGTCTTTGATTTTAGCTCAGAAATTATCATGGGCTTCTCAGAGGACAAATAAATCCACTATACTCTCCTTTTATTCTCTTTTTATGATAATATATCATTATCAGCCTTTTTTACTACTTCTTATTTAAGATAATATCTAATTAATTAGAAGTTATTAATACTATAAAACTTATAAATTAAAAATATAGAAATACTTCAAAAATAATTTCTAATATATATTTAAGAATTGATAATTTTTTCAATCAGAAAATTTTAGTTCTTATTGAGGCGAAAAAATGCAAATAAAAATCAATGATGTTGAAATGGATATGAATGCTGGTTCAACCGTTGAAGATGCTATAAAAAAATCAAATGCTCCTTATATAGATGGCTCAGCTATTGCCTTAATAGAAGGAAGAGAGGTACTAGAAGGCCATGTTAATAAGTATAAAATAAAAACTACAAAGGGCAGTATAATTATTGAATTAGTTAAAAATGCTGATATTTTAACTGATTTCTGGAAGAATAATTATAAAGAATTTATTAGTAAAGTCATACGGTGGACCACTACTCATGAAGTAGCAATGGGTTCAATAGTATCTGATTTAGAACCTACTAATGATGAATTTTTATATAATAGGTGGGATGTGATAATAAGCTTATCAGGATTTTCAAATGAGGCTACTCATATAATCTTCTCTAAATCTAAACATCAATCAGTATATGGTGTTCCTGACCAAAATAAAGGAATATTCGCAACAGTAGTAGGTGGAAAAAGAAACTTACTAAAACTAGATAATACTGATGAAATCATAGATATAGAACCTGTAATTGAAAGAAAAAGCGTTATAAAAAGTGCAGCTGTAACAGATTTCTCAACAGAACTACAAGAAGGAAATGAAATCTTCACATATTTAGAAGTCACAGCAAACCCTGATGCACCAGTATCATTCGAACACTTTCTAAAAATCATAGAAAAAGGAACACTAAAAGTAGACTATGAATCAGAAACATTCATCGAAAACGATACATTAAAAGGTTTAGAAAGAGATTCTGAGGTAATCGAGAAAAGAAAAAGAGGTGCAGTTACTCTAAGAAATCAAGGTGCAGGTGTAGGTAAAATATACATCTACAGAGAAGACAGAGTATCCGTACCAACACATAACATTGTAGGTCATGTTACAAAAGGAATGCAATTACTAGACACAATTAAAGAAAACGATAAAATAACAATAATAACAAATCCTGAGAGAATATCAACAGTAGCATTAACACAAAAAGAAGCAGATGAATACCTAGAAGCTAGAGGAATAGAACATACACGTGATGGTCTAACAGATGATGATGCAGTGGTAGTAGCACAAGACCCATTATACACAGTAGATATAGATAAATCCAAGAAAATAAAAACACTAGGAGTACCACCAGAGGACTTTGTAGAAATAGAATTATATGAAGATGAAAGTCCAAGCTCAGTATGGTATTTCAGAAAGATATCAGGACTATTAAGTGGTGATGTAGGACACTTAAGAACAAACATGGCCATACCTGAAATGAATCTGATAATGTTTAAAGCAGTGAATAAAGAAGCAAAAGGTCTAATACCTGAAAAATTACCAGACGGAGAAGTAAAAGCATGGGAAATCTGTGTAAGTAACACTGCAACAAAACACGTTGGTAACATAGGAATCAGATTTATAGATAATGATGAATTTGGTCCTACTGGTGAATCATTCAGTGGAACAAATATAATAGGAAAAGTAACTGCAGGATTTGAAAACTTCAAAGCATTCAAGGAAGGAGATACTGTTTATGTCAAAGAACGATAAAGATATTGACACAGAATTCTGTCATATCCCTATGGGGGATGGAACATACAGGGATTCTGATCAAAAAGATAAAATAACCAGGATGATAGTTTTAGGACCTGGATGTGCTGTAAGTTCAAAGGAATTAATGAACTTCTTACATTTACTAGAACTACCAATAAATATTCGTCTAACATGCTATGGAGCAAATATTAATGGTGTTCCGGAGGATGTTATGGAAGCTGTTACTAAGGCAAGAGCATTAGATCCAACACATATTTTCATAAAATTCAGAGGATTTCCACCAGGTGACCCTAGAAGATGTAGGGCAAAAAGAGGAGGAGCCCGTGAAGGATTCCATCAACTAGAAGCAGAATATAAATTATTACCTGATGTAAGTTATGCATTAGAACATCCGAAACATGTTGACTTAAATCCTCCAAAAAAGATTCCTGTAGAAGAATTTAAGAAAATAGTTGAAGAAACAGAGAAAAACAAGTAAATAGAAAAAAGACTCATGGGATGATAATATGAAGGTTGCAGTACTACCTGACCTTGCAATGATAATCACACATCTAGTAACAAAGAATGGTCATGAAGTATTATCAGCAACAAATATGAGTGAAGATAAACTACGTGACAGAGACCCATATGCAGATGAAGCTTTTGACCGTGATGAGCCACCATTTAATATGAAAGGACATGAAGTAATGGCTGGTAATAAATATGCCTCCTGTGAAACACCATCAGGATTAAGAGGACATTTATCATTATTTGATAATATAATTCAGAATTCAGAAGCGGCAATAATATTAGGACAGCCTCCACGTAAGTATAAGCACATGTATGACAATCTAAATGAGTTAATATTATTCAGCTGTATTGGCTGTGCAAATCAATATAAATTAGTAGTGAAATTACTAAAACAGAAGAATATTCCTATACTAGAATTAGCATACCCTACTAATAGAGATGAAATAATAAGTCTAATTAATAGAGTAAATGATTTTCTTCAGAAACTGGGAACTGATGAGATAAAGCCGGGAATAATAAATGATGATAACTTAACTGTAGAGTTAAGACCATCTAATAAAAAAATAACACCCTATGAATTTAGAAATATAGTAAATGAAGTAGAACAAGAAGAAAGATTTAATAAGGAGAATAAATAATTATGAAAGTTGCAATATTTCCACCTAACTCTATGATTCTAGCAGACATGATAGTTAGAAGTGGACATGAACCGCTAGTAGTTCAAAAAGAAATGAAGCAGAAAGTAACAAGTCCTGATATAGATGCGCCACCATTTAACATGACAGAAGAAGACCCAATAAATGGACTTAAATATGCTGCAATTGAAGTGCCTTCCGGTGTAAGAGGTCGTATGTCTCTATTTGGACCAATAATAGAACAAGCAGAAGCAGCAATAATAATGAGTGAAGCACCATATGGATTTGGATGTGTGGGATGCGCACGTTCTGCAGAATTAACAGTATTTTCACTAAGAAGACGAAACATTCCAATCCTTGAATTAGAGTACCCAACATCTAGAGATGCTACAGTAGAAATGGTGTATAAAATAAATACATTTCTTGACAATCTAAAAGAGGAGGAGGAATAATATGATAAAGATAGCACAATTATCATGTGGTACTGAATACAGTGGTATACAAAAGGAAATAGAAAAAGCAGCTGAAATGTTCGGAGCACAGATGGTATTACCTGATGTAAACCTTGATGATATTGACGAAGCATTTGAAAAATTTGGTTTAAACTGTGCAAGTTCTAGTTTAAAACTAATGATAGCAAGAGCAATGTCATTAGTAGAAGGTAAAAACGAGGCAGATGCAGTATTCATATGTACCTGTTTCAGATGTGCAGAAGCAGCTATTACAAGAAATGAAGTACGTAGATTAATCCAGAATAATACAGACCTGCCAGTAGTAACATACTCCTTCACAGAGAAAACAAAAGCATCAGAGTTATTTATACGTATGGAAGCATTAACAACAGTTGTATCACGAAAAAGTATACTTGCACGTGAAAAACAGGAAGGACTTACTCTTGGAATAGACAGCGGATCCACCACAACAAAAGTAGCACTCATGGAAAATGATGAAGTAATAGGTACAGGATGGGTTCCGACAGGAGATATACTGGGATGTACTGATGATGCAATGAAACAAGCTTTTGCAGAAACAGACTATAACTTAGGCGATGTGGAAGCAATAGGAACAACTGGTTATGGACGTATGACCATAGGAAAAGCGCTTGGAGCAAAACTTATACAGGAAGAAATATCTGTTAACAGTAAGGGTGCCGTATATCTGGCTGATGCTCAGAAAGGAGAAGCAACAGTGCTGGATATTGGTGGTATGGATAACAAGGTAATCACTGTAAATAATGGTATACCTGATAACTTTACCATGGGTGGTATATGTGCTGGTGCATCAGGACGTTTCCTAGATATGACCAGTAGAAGACTAGAGGTAGATATTACAGAACTAGGACCACTGGCACAGAAAGGTAACTATAAAAACGCATTACTAAACAGTTACTGTATTGTATTCGGTATACAGGACCTTGTAACATCTCTTGCAGGAGGAGCAAAGAAGGAAGATGCTGCTAGTGCTGCATGTCACTCTGTAGCAGAACAGGTATATGAACAACAATTACAGGAAATTGATATTCGTGAACCATTAATACAGGTAGGTGGAACATCACTAATTGGCGGATTAGTAGATGCTGTACAGGACATTCTTGGTGGAATAGAGATAATTGTACCAGAATATTCACAGTACATTGGTTCTATAGGAGCAGCAATGCTAGTATCAGGACTTAAAGATACAGATATTGATGATAGTAAAAAATACTAAGAATTTTATATCATTTTATTTGTGGAGGTTAACTTAAGATGTATGTAGAATGTTATGATGAGGTAGGAGCAGAAGTATATGATACACTACTAAGACATGCACTTCAGGAACTAAAGCTAGCACGTGCAATTAATGCAGTGAAAGTATTTATAGATCCGAGAGATGCAATATTCATTGCTGTTGTAAAATTAGAGAAAGCTTCTCAGCCAATATACCTGAAAGATATGGCATCATATAAGTATGAGGATGATTTACTAAAGATAATTATAGATAATGAGAATTATACTCCTGACTTGTTAAGAGTATTATGGAGAGAGGAAGGCCGTGTTAATGTTGCACAGCCAGACAGGTATAAGATTGAAATATCTAATCCGACAATAGACCCTGAGAATCTAATGGTTGTTGATCCATCAAAAGAACTAAAACGCAGAGTATATGATGCATTATTCAGGGTAATGCCTGAAGGATTTCGTATGACACGTAATGCAAGTGAAGGAAATCTTGTCTGTCTTATGAGTAGTGATGAAATTATTGATGAAAAATGGAACAAGAAATTTAATGAAGTAATTGAAGAAGTAAAAAATCAATAAAGATAAGTGAATATCATGGCTGGCATGTAAAACCAGTAACATAATAAGGAGTGTTTTATTATGGATGATGAAAAGAGGATGAAACACTTTGCCCATGTAACACAGGCACACCCATGCTTTAATGAGAAGATACATGATAAAGTAGGAAGAATCCATATACCTATAGCACCAAGCTGTAACATACAATGTGGATTCTGCACAAGAAAACTAGATGACAAGGAAAATAGGCCGGGAGTAGCTTCATGTGTCATGACAGTAGATCAGGCTATAGAACATATACGCGAAACAACTAGTAAAATGCCTATTAGTGTAGTTGGCGTAGCAGGTCCAGGTGACTCCTTATGTAACTCAGGTACACTGGAGTTATTCAGAAGAGTACGGGATGAATTTCCTGATTTAATTCTATGTATGAGTACTAATGGATTGCTACTACCAAGATATGCTGAGGAAATAGCAGAGGTAGGAGTAAAGACAGTGACTGTCACAGTAAATGCTGTAGACCCGGAGATTGGTGCTCAGATATATGATGACATAGAATATGATGGTGAAGTCTATCATGGAATAGATGGATTCAACATACTGCTGGAAAATCAGTTGAAGGGTATAGAGATGTTATCAAATCTCGGAGTAATAGTAAAGGTTAACAGTGTACTTATACCAGGTGTTAATGATAAGCATATAGTTGAGATTGCAAGAGTTGTAAAAAGTAAGGGTGCATCAATTATGAATGTACTGCCACTAATTCCACTCAATAAATTTAAGGATGTTGAAAGACCAGGATGTGGAATGTTAAGCACAGTAAGAGAGGAAGTTGAGGAATATCTTCCAGTATTCCGGGCTTGTACTCAGTGCAGGGCAGATGCATTTGGAATACCTGGCAAGAAGAATCATGATTTCTCACTAGAAATGGTGCCTAATAGTCATTATTAGTACCCTATAATAACCACCAATCCCCTTTTTTTAAATCTTTTTTTTCTATAAAATTAAAAGTAGTTAGATTCTAATTCTATAAAATAAATATAATGTAATAAGTAAAGAGAATTGTAAATAATCTAAAAAGAAAATATTATGGAGTAAATGAGTGTTATGATAGAAACATTATACTGGAAAGACAATAAATTATACCTGTTAGATCAAACAATATTGCCACATAAAATAGAATACTGTGAATGTAAAACTTATCAGGAAGTAATCACAGCAATAAAAACAATGAAAGTACGAGGAGCACCAGCAATTGGTATATCAGCAGCATATGCAATGGCACTAGCAGAAGTACAGGGTGAAAACTTAGAACAAGCAGGACAGGAAATAAAACAGGCAAGACCAACAGCAATTAATCTGTTCTGGGCAGTAGATAAAGTACTAAAATCAGTAAAACAAGGAAACACAGCAGTGGATACAGCAATACAAATGGAAAAAGATGACATATCAATCAACGAAAAAATAGGTGAATATGGAAATACTGTTATAGATGATGGTGATACTATACTAACACACTGTAATGCAGGAGCACTGGCATGTGCAGGATATGGAACAGCATTAGGTGTAATAAGAGCAGCAAATGAACATGATAAGAATATTAATGTAATTTGTGACGAGACAAGACCAGTATTACAGGGTGCAAGATTAAGTGTATTTGAAATGCAGGAGGAAAATATACCTGTAAGACTCATAGTAGACGGAGCAGCAGGACATATGATGCAGAAAGGTGAAGTTGATAAAGTGGTTATAGGAGCTGACAGAGTAGCCAAGGGCGGAGTAGCAAATAAAATAGGTTCCTTAATGGTTGCACTAGCAGCAAAAAGATATAATATACCATTTTATGTAGCAGCACCAATAAGTACATTTGACTTTGAAAATAATATTTTCGATACAAAAATAGAAGAAAGAAATCCTGAAGAGGTACTGGTAGTTAATGGAAAATATATTGCAAGAGAAGAAACAAGAGTAGAAAATCCTGCATTTGACATTGTTGAATCAAATTTAATAACAGGAATCATAACAGAGGAAGGTATTAAAAAACCATTATAAAATTAACACCTTAACCTAAAGTTCCTCTTTTTTTTAGATAATTTTTGCATCCACACCGATATGCCATACTCCCGGGCTTTGGGATTTTACTTTTCTAATGTTAAGTATTTCAGCTTTTCGTGGATATGCAACATTTTTCACACGGTTAATAACGGTTTCATAATCTGATGCAAATTCATAATAATTTAGAATACCTCCCTTATTCAGATGATTAACTGCTATATCCAGGAAGTCCTTAGCCATTCCAGGCAGATTCATAATTATTCTGTCAGCTAATGGAAGGTCAACTATAACATTTCTTATATCACCTTCAATAGGAATTACTTCTCCAACAAGTTTATTAAGTTTTATATTTTCGTTAACATACTTGTATGCTTCAGGATTAATATCCACACTATATATTTTACATTTTTTCACATGAGCAATACTTATAGGAAAAGAACCAATACCAGCAAAGAAATCTATAATTATCTCATCTTCTTTCACTTCACTCACTACTCTGGATCTTTCAGTAGCAAGTCTTGGACTAAAGTATACTGTTGAAGGATTTAGTTTAAATCGGATACCATATTCTTTATGAATAGTTTCTAAATCATCAACTCCTGCAAGAAATTCTAAGTCACGTGTTCTTCTAACTCCATGAATTTTACTTTTCTTGTAGTATACACTTCTTCTTTTTGTGAATTTAAGAACTGCTTCACCAATAATTTTTTTCTCATTTTCTAGTTCTGGTGGAATTTCTAGTATAACAATATCCCCAATTATATCAAATGATTTTCTTATATCTTTTAATTCTTTTTCAGGTATTTTATCATTTAAATATTCCATGAAATTTTTTGCTCTGTGTCTTGACATAGAAAAATCATAGTTATCCAGTTTAAAGGGATATTCTTCTGATAGTTTCTTAATCAGTGTTTTGTCATAGTTATCAATAAGTGGAATATATACATTTGTCTTATCATTTCGTATCTTATACTCCATGTTCACTTGATTTTCTTTGATTAATTTTTTTCGTAATTCATTTGCATTTTTTTTACTAATTTTTATACCATTCATAGAAACACTCATTTAATTGATGAAAAAAAGGGATTATTCTATTTTATCATATATTTCCTGTTATAAGATAATATTGAATTTTTTTATTATATTATGTTCTCTGTACTTTTTTTTATCTATCTTTTTTGTTAGATAATTATATTCTACAAAATATTTTTGTGCAATATTTTCTATTTTTCTTGTGATGGTTCTTGTGGTGAGTATAGTATGTGCTACAAAAAGCGAAACACATGAACTGGTACATATAGTACTTGTCGTGATTGTTGTTTTTTCCAAGTGTAGCAATAATTATGATGATAATGATAGCTAAAGTAAAGTACTAATTCAACATGTATTGTTTTAGTATGATTTAGTTTGATGTATGTTAAACACGT